>OOAY01000001.1_pt1 | contig 444619 bp, 374 predicted proteins | sample 1670961 | NCBI WGS metagenome assembly OOAY01 (sample SAMN06348108, study PRJEB24527) | human gut metagenome | biome: human gut; feature: ankylosing spondylitis patient; material: feces | host: Homo sapiens | place: China | collected 2015-10
TTATTCACTTCTGCATCATTCCATTCGTCTTTTCAAGCACCTGATTTTTTATGAGTTGAAACTCGATCAAAATCAGATGCCCACGCTTATCGGTTCGTTATTGTGTTTTTAAAGAACGTCGCTGTTGAACAGCGAGATTGGTATTTTACGAATTTTTATTCTCTTGTCAAGCCCTCAGTTTTGAGGATTTTTAGGAGAATAAAAAAACCGCTCTTAACCCTGAGCGATTATCTGCTACTGGTTGCGGGGGCAGGATTTGAACCTACGACCTTCGGGTTATGAGCCCGACGAGCTACCGAGCTGCTCCACCCCGCGGTAACCAAATGCATCAAACAGGTATCATTATACATATGCTAATCGAATTGTCAAGAAAAAATCAGGTCGAATATTTTTATGACAGCTCAATCCCGTATTCCCCATTTCTGCGCAATGTGCGGAAATCCTCTTATCGAAGCCATTCCTGAGGGAGAAAACCGCCTCCGGGCAGTTTGCCCCAGGTGCGGCCATATTCATTATGTGAATCCCCTTCCTGTATGCGGAACCATTCCCGTCTGGGAGGATAAGGTGCTTCTGTGTCTGAGAGCCATCGAACCACGGAGAAATTACTGGACTCTCCCGGGAGGGAATCTGGAAAGCAATGAATCCTCTTTTGATGGCGCCATCCGTGAAACTGAGGAAGAAGCTTGCGCCAGGGTACTGCCCCGGATGCTGTTTACCGTAATAGATGTTCCTTTCGCGGACCAGATTCATTTCTTCTATCTCTCTGATCTGAATTCACCGGATTTTGCCCCGGGACCTGAATCTCTTGAATGCCGCCTCTTTAAAGAAGAAGATATCCCCTGGGATCAGATTGCCTTCCCGACGATCACCCGTACGCTGCGTTTCTTCTTCGATGACAGGCGTACAGGACTCTTCAGGACGCATCACATCATCCTCAGAAAACCTTAACTTCTCCAACACTGGTCGGGACACATGGCTGACGAACATATCAAGCGGATCATTTTCAAGGAGTACACGACCCCGCCGAACCCCTGCTCTTATTACGAAGACTCAAGAGACATGATGATGGCGATTGAGCACCCCGTATCCTGCACGTCCTCAGAGCTCTATAACCATCTTGCTCTCCATGGCTGCCGCCGACAGGGCACGATCATTTATAAAACCTGCTGTCCTCAGTGCCGTGACTGCATTTCCAGCCGGGTTCCCGCCGATGAATTCCGTCCGAACCGTACCATGAGGAAGCTGTTGAAGCGAAACAGTGATCTCACGCTGATCCCTATTCGGGACCCTAAACCGACCTCCGAGTACTACGACCTTTATCAGAGGTATGAAGCATCCCGGCATGTCGGTTCCATGATGACGGAATACAGCTACGGTGAATTCAGGGAAGCCCTCTTCGAAACCAATGTGAATACCATTCTTCTTGAAACCCGCCTGGGACGTGAACTCGTTTCACTCGCCATTGTCGATCTGTTTACCCATGGCGTCTCCGCGGTCTACACATTCTTTTCCCCCGACTACCCTGCCCGCAGCCTCGGTACCTTTTCAATCCTGAAGCAGATCGGTCTTGCCCGTGCCCGCGGTGCTCATCAGTACCTGTATCTCGGCTACTGGCTCTACGAATTGCCTCAGATGGACTATAAGCGACTCTTCAAACCCTTCCAGGTGTTCTGGGACAGCCGGTGGCAGCTGCTCGAGGACTGCGAGGATGAAATCCGTGAATCACGCGATCGATCCCGTGAACTTGCCGCCTGTCCGAGAACAACCTTGTCCGTAAGTATCTAAAATAAAGCTGACTTTTTTGATCCGATAAAAATTACCCTATGCTCTACGACCTCGCTCGATCAGTTCTTTTCCGCCTGTCCCCTGAAACCGCCCACGCGGTGATCATGAATAACATTGACTGGGCCGTGCCTTTCGGACTGATCAAACTGGTGACCCACATCCCAAAGGATGATCCCGTCACCGTCATGGGACTGCGCTTCCCTAACGCCATCGGGCTTGCCGCCGGCATGGATAAAACCGGCTCCCATGTGAGCTCTCTCGGAGGCATGGGTTTCGGTCATATTGAGGTCGGAACAATCACGCCCCGTCCCCAGGCTGGAAATCCCAAGCCCCGCTGCTGGCGTGTCATCCCCGCCAAAGGCGTGATCAATCACATGGGATTCAATAACTGCGGCGCCGATCAGGCCATTAAAAACCTGAAGAGTGCTGATGCCTTCCGGCTTCGGGGCGGCATCCTGGGTATCAATATCGGCAAACAGAATTCCTCACCGCTTTCCGGCGCTCTCGCTGACTACCAGGAGTGCATGGATAAGCTCTATCCGCTTGCGGATTACCTGGCAATCGACATTTCCTGCCCGAATACGCCGGAACTCACGAAACTGCAGGGAGAGGACGAGCTCGGACCTCTGCTGAAGGGGATCGCTGATAAGAGAAAGGAACTCGCGGACCGCACCGGACGCCTCGTTCCGATTACCGTAAAGATCAGCCCGGATCTGGATGACGACGCTATCCGCCGCGCAGCTGATCAGTTCGTGGAGTACGGGATGGATGCTGTCACAGCCACCAACACCACGCTCGCCCGGGACAACATCAAAGGTCTTCCGAATGCCGATCAGGTCGGCGGTCTCTCCGGACGCCCGCTCTTTGAACGCTCAACTGCGGTCGTACGGGTCCTTTCCGATCACCTGAAGGGAACACTGCCGATTATCGCGTCAGGCGGCGTCATGACACCTGAGGATGCCGTGGCCAAGATGGAAGCCGGAGCAAGCCTTGTTCAGCTGTACACGGGCTTTATTTACTCCGGTCCCGCTCTTATCGCTTCCGCTGCCGAAGCGATCGCTGACTGGCGCCACAGCCGCAAAGCCTGAGCCCGGCAGTCATCCGATCAAAGGCTCTGCCCCTGCCAATTAAGGGGCAGAGCTTTTTATATAGCCCCGTGCTTGCGGTAATGCTATTGGGTTCCGTCAAATTGGCAAACATGAACCCCTGTTTTATTATTTGATCCCGTTAAAACAATCTCGGCATGCAGACCCTCTGAAGCCGATACCCGCAGCCCGGCCGGTCTTTTCCTTCCTGTCCAACCCAAAAGGCCGCAGCCTGCTCAGGATTTAAATTCCATGACCCCAATACCTTCTCGTCCGACATTTTGGAACGTGCCTGTCTCCGGACAGGTTCTGATTTATGTTCTCGGCATACTGTCTGTTCTGCTCTGTGCCTGGGGAATCGTCAAAGCGGTGAAATTCATCCGCTCAGGTGCCGCCGCGCAGCTGAAAAAAGATGTTCCGGAACGGATGCGCAGACTGTGGACCGAAGGCTTTGTGCAGAAACGGATCGTTCGCACACCTGTCGGAAAAGCGCATTTCGCGCTTTTCTGGGGATTCATCTTCCTTTTCTTCGGTACATCGCTCGCCACGATTGACTGGGATATCACCCGTCTGCTTTTCGGCTTCCGGATCCTTCAGGGGGACTTTTACCTCTTCTATAAGCTGATCCTCGACTTTGCTGGTCTCGCGACTCTCGCCGGTCTCGGTGTCGCCGCCTGGTCCCGCTGGATCAAAAAGAGTGTGTCACTTGAAGCCTCTCCCCGTTTCGCAATGCTGATCGGGTCTCTCGCCCTCATCATCATTACGGGCTTCTTCCTCGAGGCTCTCCGTCTTGCCGCTCAGAAACCGGCATGGGCTGGCTGGTCCTTTGTGGGCAACTTCATCGCTACCACGCTCTTCTCCGGTGTCTCTGCCGAAAAGCTGGAAACCGCTCATCTGATCCTCTGGTGGATTCACGGCATTGGCTCCCTCGCTTTCATTGCGTCGATCCCGCTTAACTTCTTCTCTCATATGTTCAAGACCCCCTGGAACATCTTTGAGCAGAAGCTCGAACCGATGGGTGCCGCCCCGAAGATTGACAACATTGAAGAGCAGGAAACTTTCGGTATTTCCCAGATGAAGCAGTTCACCTGGAAAGACCGTCTGGATTTTGCTTCCTGCACAGAGTGCGCCCGCTGCTCCGCTGTCTGCCCGGCAGTCAAAATGGGAACCCCGCTTGATCCGAAGAACGTCGTGCTGAAGCTTCAGCACGCGTTTGCGAACGGCGGTGAAAACGAACCGACGGAAAAATTTATTTCCGAGGACGAACTCTGGGCGTGCACCACCTGCGGCGCCTGCACCAATGCCTGTCCTTCCCGCATCAATCTTCCGGATGCCATCGTGAAGATGCGTACCCACTATGCGCTTGAGGAAGGCAAGTTCCCGCCCGGCGTCGCGAAGACGCTGCAGAACATCGCCTCGGTCGGCAATCCGTGGGGGATGGATCCGGATTCACGGCTCGACTGGGCCGAGGGTCTTGATCTCCCGATCATGGATCCGGATCGTCCTGTCGATATTCTCTACTGGGTCGGCTGCTCGGCTTCCTTTGATAAGCGGTCCCAGAAGATTGCCCGTTCGATGGTAAAGATCCTGAAAGCCTCCGGTCTGAGCTTTGGTGTCATGGCCGAGGAGCGGTGCCACGCGGATTTCGCCCGCCGTCTCGGTGAGGAGTACCTCTTCCAGACTGCGGCTGCTGAAAATATCGCCAATCTTTCCCAGTACAAGTTCGGCAAGATTCTTTGCGCCTGCCCGCACTGCTTCAATACTCTGGAAAATGAATATCCGGAATTTGAAGGCGGCAAATTCGAAGTGATTTCTCACGTTGAGCTGATCCGGAATCTCATCCGTGATGGGAAACTTCCGAATCTGAGCGAAAACAATATCGCGACGACTTACCAGGATCCCTGCTATCTCAGCCGCTATAACGGTCTCTCGTCTGAACCCCGCGAGATTCTCGCCTCGATGAAGACGGACATGCGTGAGCCGCAGTTCTGCAAGGAGAACACCAACTGCTGCGGCGCCGGCGGCGGCCAGTTCTGGTCGGATGGCAGCAAGACCCAGCGTGTCAACGTGATCCGCTTCAATGAGCTGAAGGACACCGGCGCGAAGCAGCTTGCGACCGCCTGCCCCTTCTGCCTCTCGATGATGGAGTCTGCCAAGGCAAAAGAGAAGGATGAGACGATTCAGGTGAAGGACATCGCCGAAGTTGTGGCAGAACACCTCGCCTGATCTTCCCTCCACCCATAAAAAAAACCGCCTTCAGGCGGTTTTTTTATGACTTCAGAAAAAGCGTTACATGAGGTTATAGGGAAGCTTGGCCGATCCTTCCTTGACACCCAGCTGGCGCTCATACCAGTCACGCATACGCTTCATATCGATGATGCGGTTATTGTTGCTGGTCGAATTCAGAACCACCATCAGGACACGGTTGCCGCCGACCTCAGTCTGCAGCATCATGCAGTGGCCCGCGGCACCGGTGTATCCGGTCTTCTGCATACCGATATCCCAGGCACCCTCACGGATCAGACGGTTCGTCGAACGAACCTGAATCAGACCGCCGCGGGTGGAGTACTGCAGCTGCTGAGAGGTGGAATACTCGCGGATCTTCGGATAACGATAGGCCTCAGCCGCGATACGCGTAATTTCACGTGCCGTCGTGCGGTTATTGGCGGACAGCCCTGTCGGCTCTTCAAAGTGCGTGTGCTTCAGTCCCAGTTCACGCGCGGTTTCATTCATCTTCTGAACGAAAGCCGGAATCCCGCCCGGATACGAGCGGGCCAGCAGATGAATAGCGCGGTTGTCAGAACCGGTGAGACCGATGTGAAGCAGGTCGTCCCGCGTGAAAGTCATTCCGATACGGAGACGCGAGAAAGAGGAGGACGGCAGATGATAATCCTCGCTCTGAACCGTGAAGGCCTCATTCATCGGCAGATTCGCACGCATGATGACCAGAGCGGACATCAGCTTCGTGAGCGACGCGACAGGAAGCTGCGCATCGGCGTTCTTTTCGAAAAGAACCCGGCCGTTATCCTGATTGAACATGAAGGCGCTGGCCGCCGTGAGATTCAGGTTGGCAGGAGAAGGGGCCTGACGAAGCTGCTGAGCGAGTTTCTGATCTTCGGAAATGACTACCGGGGCGGCCTGATGCGGGATCGAGGCTTTCACAACCCCGGATGGCGCAAGCTGCCGGTGAACACGCCCCGCACTGGCGACGCGGCGTCCCGTTGCTTTGGCCTTGGATGCCACTTTCTTCTTGGCAGCCGGTTTCTGTACCTTTTTACCCTTCGCCTTCGCTATTGCATGCGCCACAGGATCTTTGGCGGCTGTTTTTGCGGAAGCCACGCCTTGTCCTGCCAGGACAAAACAGGCCATCGTCACGCTAAAAACGATTTTTTTCAGGGCAAAGGACATAGGAGCCTCTGTTTCAGGATACAAACTACTTGATCAGAATAACGATATGCCGCCAAAGGCTTATCCAGCCTAGCGTAGGACGCATACCTCGCCTTTTGATGGTACATGGGATTGACACCCCTTGCAATTAGTGCGAACGCATGCAAATAAAATCACATAGATGAAAATGTAACTAAATTAAATTTTAAAGTTATTCCGAATCAAGCATTTGCGGAGGAAACTCAATATTTAATTGAATTCCAAATTTTTTGTAACCGTTTAACCGAAACCGGGATCGGTGTTCGCAGCTGCTGTGCGAAAAGCGAAACACGAAGCTCCTGCAGCTGCCAGAAGAACTCTTCAAGCCGGGGCTCCTTCTGTCCGCGGAGTTCAGCCACCCGCCGGAAATAAGGAACCTCAAGCTGATGAATCTCAGAAGTTTTCTCCGCATCCCGGGCGGGCGAATCCCTGAATTTCTCCAGCCGCATCACAATGGCCGCGACATAGCGCGGGTAGTTTGAAAACGCCTTCGCGGGTACCGTCACCAGGAAGTGTTTCGGGAAAAGCTGTCCGAGCTGCTCCTCGACATCTTCCCGCAGTTCCTTTTGTCCCTTATAGCCATTCAGAAGCTTCGGAATCCTCACCGCTTCCCGCATCAGATCCTCAAAAGTCCGTGCCAGATCCTGCGCGACGAGTGAGAGACGTCCCTTCGTATCCTCGAGCCGGCTGTAGAAATCCTGGCGGTTCTTCGGCAGAGGATCCGCGAGAGCGGTGCGCTCGAGGGCACCATCAATCACCTGCGTCTTCAGATCCTCAAAGTTATCGAAGCTTCTTGAAATCTGAGGCACCGCGGCGCTCTGCATCAGAGCGCTCTGCAGACTGCGGAGATTCTTATCAATAAACCGGACCTGCTCCCGCAGCTGAATCCTGAAGAGACGCCTGAGACCGGCCCGATGAACGGAAGCCGCTTTCTGAGGATCATCAAATACCTCGAGCGAAACCGTGTCGCCATGATCCACCAGAGCGGGGATACCGATCAGGGTCTGTCCTTTTCGGTGAATTTCCATCAGTTCAGGCAGTTCATCAAAGGACCAGGTCGTAATGGAGTCCTCAAGCTCATCCACCACCTTGGCATCATGGTCCGCGAGGCCCTGGAAGGTTTCGCGCGCCTTGGCGCCGAGATTGGAGCGGAGCTTTGCGAGGCTGCGGTCCATATCAAGCTGTCTGCCGTGCTCATCGATCACTTTGTAATTCATGAAGAGATGAGGCGCGAGCTGCTCAAGCTTAAAGTCACGCTGCTCGCAGATCGTGCTCTTTTCCTCCCGGAGATCCCGGATCAGAACGTCAAGCAGATGTTCCTCCGGCACCTCACCGATCCCGTAACGTTCGAAGAATCCCTCGGCGTACTCCGGAATCGGAATGCAGTTGCGGCGAAGTCTCGGCGGAAGGCTCTTCACGAGTGCCCGGATCTTCTCCTTCAGCATGCCGGGAACGAGCCACTCGCAGCGCCTCTCATCCACCTGATTCAGCGCGAAAAGCGGCACAACGAGCGTGACACCGTCTCTCGGGCTGCCGGGATCGAAGTAGTAATTCAGCGCCATTGATATGCCGGCCATCGTAATGGTCTTCGGATACATATCAAGCGTGATGCCCTGAGCACTGTGGCGCATCAGATCATCGCGGCTGAGCCAGAGAAGCTTCGGGTTGTCAGCCTCCGCTTCCTTTCTCCACGCTTCAAGCGACGCCGCGTCACACACTTCATCCCCGAGCTTCTCGTCATAGAAAGCGAAGATGTCCTCATCATCCACCAGCACGTCAGGCCGGCGGCTCTTCTGCTCGAGATCGCGGATTTCATGAATCAGCGTCTGATTATGCTGGAAGAACGGCGCCTGAGATTCAAACTCTCCCTCTACCAGAGCTTCGCGGATAAAGATCTCGCGGGACAGTTTCGGGTCATGCTTCGCATAGGACACGGTGCGGCTTCCGTAAACGGGAAGTCCGTATAAGGTGCCCTTTTCAAGCGCTACCACTTCACCGCGCTTCTTTTCCCAATGCGGTTCAGTCCAGCTCTTCTTGATAAGGTGAGCGCCGATCCGCTCAATCCACTCAGGCGTCACATCCGCGACACAGCGGGCAAAAAGCCGGGATGTCTCCACGATTTCCGCGGCCACAATCCAGGGACCGCACTTCTTCGCACGGGGAGACCCAGGCCATATCCAGAACCGGATCCCGCGGGCGCCCATATAAGGCGGCGCACGGAAGTCAGCGTCAACCCGTCTCATACCGACAGAGCCGAGAAGCCCGGTGAGGAGCGAGCAGTGCACCTGCTCAAAGGTTGCGGGCGCGGTGTTGATGCGCCACCCCAGCCCCTTCACCATATCGAGCAGCTGATTCACGACATCATGCCACTCGTGAAGCCGTCGGGGCGACAGGAACTGACGCTTCATCTGATCCTGGAACCTGCGGTTCGACTCCTTATCCCGATACGCTTTCTCAACATAGTTCCAGAGCTTCACGTAGGAGAGGAAGTCACTCTTCGCGTCTGAGAGTTTCCTGTGGGCTTCGTCAGCCGCGGCAGCCTGTTCCGGCGGACGCTCACGCGGATCCTGAACAGAAAGCCCGGCCGCGATAATGAGCACCTCAGCGAGGGCGTCATTTTCGCTTGCCGCGAGCAGCATCCGGGAGAGCTTCGGATCCACCGGAAGCTGGGACAGCGTGCGCCCGATCTTCGTGAGACCTCCCCGGTCATCCACGCAGTTCAGTTCGGAGAGAATCGCGTAGCCATCCGAAATCGCGCGGGCAGGCGGCGCCTGCACAAAGGGAAAATCCTTCACATCGCCGAGACCGAGGGACTTCATGCGCAGAATGACCGCTGCGAGGTTGCTTCGCATGATTTCCGGATCGGTATAGGCTGGCCGGCGGGCAAAATCCGTTTCGCTGTAAAGCCGGATGCAGATACCGTCCGCCACACGGCCGCATCGGCCGCTTCGCTGATTGGCCGCCGCCTGGGAAATCGGTTCAATCAGAAGCTGCTCCACCTTATTGCGGTAGGAGTAACGCTTCACGCGGGCAAGCCCGGTGTCAACCACATAGCGGATTCCGGGCACCGTGATCGAGGTTTCCGCCACATTGGTCGCGAGAACGATACGGCGTTTCCCGCCGCTCTTAAACACCCGCTCCTGCTGCTCTGCCGGAAGCCTCGCGTAAAGCGGGAGGATGTCGACGCGGTTCTGGGGATCATTTTTCCTCAGCGTCTCCGCAGCCTCACGGATTTCCCGCTCACCCGGCAGGAAGACGAGAATGTCGCCGCGGCCTGCCATTTCGAGCTCATCCACAGCGTCAGAAATCGCCCCCATGAGCGTCTTGTCGTCGTTTGAATCATCATCCTCAATCGCGCGGTACCGGACTTCAACCGGGTACGTACGGCCGGAGACCTGGATGATCGGCGCGGGATGATCCTCGTCGCGCCCGAAATGCTTCGCGAACCGCTCCGTATCAATCGTGGCTGAAGTGATGATCACCTTCAGATCGCGGCGCTTCGCGAGAAGCCGCTTCAGATAGCCGAGCAGGAAGTCAATATTGATTGAACGCTCGTGGGCTTCGTCAATGATCAGCGTGTCGTAAGCCCGGAGCTGCGGATCGGTCTGTGTCTCAGCGAGGAGAATACCGTCCGTCATCAGTTTCACCGTGATGCCGGATGTCGTATGGTCAGAGAATCGGACCTTGTAGCCCACAACCGTACCGAGCTCCGTGTGCAGTTCTTCCGCAATGCGCTTCGCAACAGAGCTTGCCGCGATACGACGCGGCTGCGTGTGTCCGATAAGCCCCGCTGTGCCGCGGCCCGCCATCATGCAGAGTTTCGGGAGCTGCGTGGTTTTTCCTGAACCGGTTTCGCCGGCCACGATCACCACCTGATTCTCCCGGATTGCTTTGATGATTTCGTCAGCCCTCGCGGAAACCGGGAGCCCCTCCATCAGCTCAAAAGGCGGCACCGGATTCCGGACCGGCATCTGAACGGGCCTGGCGGCATCCGTCCTCCGATCGGCATGGCGGTGATGCTGCTTCGGTTTTTTGGGATGCGAGTCCTGCTTCGGCTCCGGATGGGACGGCTTCCCGGCTTCTTTCTTCTGGGACGCCGTCTGAGACTTTCCCTGAGCGTTCTTTAATTTCGGGAACCGGATGCCTTCTCTCGGCTCTTCTTTCTGAATCGGTGCCGGAGACTGTTCTGTCCGAACGGTCTGATCCGGACGCGGAACGGACGGCTTCCGTGCGGCCGGCGCCGTCTGAAGCCGGGGGCCTTCCGGGCGATTCGGTTTCACTTCGCGAGCTGCGGGAGATACCGGTTTCACCGGCTCCGTACGGGCGGTTTTCACCGCGGGACGGGACGCCGGTGTCTTATAGAGGGAAGAAGCTTTCTTCTCAGTCTTACGGGAGACCGAAGGTGCGGCGGTCTCAGGTTCCGCTCTGAGTCCGGCCAGGGCGCCAAAGCCTGACGCGCCTTCCTTCGGGAAGAAAGGCTTAGCGCCGGCAGGGACAGCGGCCGAACGCTTTTTCTTTGCTTTGAATGGATGCAGCGGATCGAAATCTGCCTTTCCTGCTTCATTCTCCTTTTCCTTGCCGCTGCTACTTCTTTCCGTAAGGAGAGAGGCGAGATCCGACAGACTTTTTCCCGTGTTTTCCAGTTTCATAAATAGGTGGCTCAGAAAGCCTTAAGCGTTAATTCGGAGTATGTCAAAATTATAGGAGTCACTTCTCTGCCTCTGCCGGCTCAGCCCCGGTACCCGGCCGGGAAGAACAGAACAAAAAGAGTAAAGTGTCTGCCGGCAGCGTTGAGGAAGGCCTCACGGTTCTGCCGCACCTAACGAAAAGGATCCCAACTCATGGCACGCATGGTGAAATGCATCAAACTCGGCAAGGAACTCGAAGGACTTGACTTCCCCCCGATTCCCGGCGAACTCGGAAAGAAGATCTGGCTGAATGTTTCCAAAGAAGCCTGGCAGAGCTGGCAGCAGCTCCAGACCATGATGGTAAATGAGTACCAGCTCAATCTGTCGGATCCCAACGTCCGCAAGCACCTGCTGAACCAGTGCGACAAGTACTTCTTCGGCGATGGCGTCGGCACTGAAGCTGTGCCGAACTACGTGCCTCCGACCGAGGCAAAGTAAGACGGATTGATCCCGCAGAGAAAAGGCGGAAGCAATATGCCTCCGCCTTTTCTGTTACCGATCCGCGGAATCCGGCATTAATCAGAGCGCGGCGCTTTCCTTCACGCCGTCCGCCGTGGCGAGCAGCAGCACATCAGCGCCCCGCCGCGCGAAAAGACCGACCGTCACAACACCGGGGATCTGATTGATCTTTTCCTCAAGCGCCACGGGATCCGTGATCTGCAGACCGGAAACATCCAGAATCTTGCAGCCGTTATCCGTCGTGAAGTCACGGAGCTTTGGTTCACCGCCGAGCGCCTTCAGCTGACGGCTCACAACACCCACTGCCATCGGGATCACTTCAACCGGCAGCGGGAATCTGCCGAGCACCGGCACGAGCTTGCTTTCATCGGCAATGCAGACGTAAGTGCGAGCGAGAGAAGCAAGAATCTTTTCCCGCGTCAGCGCTCCGCCGCCGCCCTTCACCATGTGGAAGCCGGAATCGATCTCATCGGCACCGTCCACATAGACCTCGATCTCATCCACTTCATTCGGATCGAGCACCTTGAAACCGAGGCGTTCCAGATGTTCGGTCGAACGGACCGAGCTCGAAACACAGGCCGGAACCTTCTTGCCGGAGGCGGCCAGCGCGTCGATAAAGAAATCAACGGTAGAACCTGTACCAACGCCGAGAACCCGGCCTTCCTGAACAAAAGACACCGCGCGCTCCGCGGCTGCCTTCTTCAGCTCATTCTGATTCATAGGAAATATCGCTTTTTTGTTGGGGGATGTATTGCTGGTTCTCATTTTAATAGTCAAGGCCTTAAACTTTTAGGCGAACCCGCATTAAAGCGATATCCAGCACGGAAGGCGCGGCGGCGCTGAGTGCCGACGCAGGCATAAGGAGACAGGGAAATCGGGCGGACCTGAAATCCCGGATGAACAGATGAAAGTCCTCGCAACGCGAAAAGATGAGAGCCTATTTCAGGGGCTTTCACGCACGGAAGAAATCTCGCCGGGCAATTTCGGCTTCTACGCGACATGGATCGCGCTCGCCGTGATTCTTTCGGTTTTCGTTATTTCCGCTCTCTATATCTCGCATATCTACCGCACAAATGAGCGGAATGATATTGCTCAGTCCGCGGAGCTGCTCGCGGAAACTGTTGACGCCCGTCTGTCGACGACGAGCGAAGCGGTTTCCCGATACTCCTTCAGCATTTTTCACCACCCGAACTGGCGCCTATCCACCCGTGCCCAGGGGCTTGCCAGACGCCTGATGGAGTCCCGCCCCGAGATTGTCGAAATCAGTCTTGTGAAGGATGAAACCGTGCTCACCTCGTACGCCTCAGGATTCGCGTTCGAGGCTCTCAGCCTCCCCGCGGGCCAGAAGCTCGCGATGCAGGACACGCTGGAAACCCTGAAGCGCGCTCATGACAGTGAGACCGCTCTCTTCTCGAATCCCTATTTCTACAAGGGGAACTCAACCCCCTATATCAATCTCATTGTTCCGTCGACTAATAATGAGGCAATCATCGCCCGCATTTCGCTTGCGGGCTTCATGCATCAGGTGACACCGAGCTCGCTTCTTGACCGCGCGTCTCTGTCACTCAAAGTGAACGGGAAAAAGTTTATTTCAACATCCTCAGTCGCTCAGACGACAGAGGAGTCGTTTGATATTCTTCTGCCGCCGCTTCCGCCCGCGGTGACGCTCTCGGTGTCCCCCTTCAATCGTCCGTTCCTTTTCACGAAGGATCTGTCGACGCTCTCCATTCTCGGGCTTGGCACCGCGCTTCTTGTGGCGTTTCTCGGTCTCGCGGGTTTCCAGATCCGTCAGCGTCGGACATCCCGGCATCTTCTTGCGGAGTCCGTGATCCGACGCGCGATGTCCGAAAGCATCGCTTCCGGCCTCCGAGTAACCGACATGCGGGGAATGATCGTTTATGTGAACCGCGCTTTCCGGGATCTCTTCCGCCTCGGGAACAAACAGATCGCTGGAGAAATGCCCCCTTACAGCTACTGGTCCGAGCACGAACGGGACGAGTATCTGAAGCTCGCGCGCGATGTGACTGACGGTGAAAATCTCCGGCGTCAGTTTGAGACCACGGTCACCCGCCCTGACGGCACGACCTTCATCGCGTCAATCGAACTCAACCCGCTCACCGATGACAGCGGAAACCAGATTGGCTGGCTCGAAATGGTCTCCGATATCACGGAGGCGAAGAAAATCGCGGACGAACTCGCGCGCGGCCGCGAACGCATCACGAAGGTGCTCGATTCGATTGACTCCGCGGTGAGTGTCCTTGGAAAACGGAACGGCGAAACGATTCTGCTCTACACGAATCCAACGTATCACAACCTCTGGGGAGACGATCCGTCGCCGCATCAGAAACTGGTGTCCGAGATTCCCAATAAGGATGCCTCATCCGGCACTCTGACCGGCATCATTCACTATCTGCCTGAAGACAAGTGGTTTGATGTCCGCGAGCGTGAGCTCGTCTGGACTGACGGTCTCACGGCAGAACTGCAGATTGCCACCGATATCACCGAGCGCCGGAAGAATGAGGAGCTCGTCGCGCAGCAGGAAAAGAAGGCTGAGCTCTCCTCCCGCCTGATCACGATGGGTGAGATGGCGAGTTCGCTCGCCCACGAGCTGAATCAGCCGCTCGGCGCCATTACGAACTACGCGTCTGCCGCTCTCACGCTGATGCAGATGGGGAAACTTTCCGAAAGCGACTGCGCCCAGGCCTTTAATAAAGTGTCAAACCAGGCCGAGCGGGCAGCGGCGATTATCAAACGGATCCGGTCATTCGCGAAGCGTACCGCGCCTGAAATGACACCCACGCCGGTTCAGAAGCTGATTGATGAAACGATGGAGCTTGCGCTGATTCAGGCGAAAAAGCGGGACGCCACGGTGAAGCTTGATATTTCTCCTGAAGTGAGCAGCGTCGTGTGCGACGCCGTGATGATCGAGCAGCTGCTTCTCAATCTGCTGAAGAATGCCATGGAAGCCGCGGAACCCTGCGAGAACCACGAGATCACGCTTACCGTAAAGCCCCTTGAGGCTGAGCATCAGGTAGCATTCGAGATTTCTGACCACGGTCCGGGCATTCCGGCTGACGTGAAGGCGAAGCTCTTCGAACCGTTCTTCTCCACGAAGGCGGAAGGAATGGGCATTGGCCTCAATATCTGTCGCTCCATCGCAGAAATGCATCAGGGACGGCTCCGCGTCGAGGACAATCCGGGGGGCGGCACAATCTTCATCCTGACACTGCCGGCCTATACGGAAGGCGCTGCCTTCCAGGCGTAAGTCAGGAGCTTTTCCGCAGAACTAGGGTTATAGTTATTTAATGGGCACGATTATTGAGTATTCAGGCCCGGGACACCGCAAGGAGTGAGGACATCAGATGACGGTTTTTTCTAATACATCGACTCAGGATACCAAGGGTACCGTTTACGTCGTGGATGACGACGACGCCATCCGCGACTCTCTTCGCTGGCTGCTCGAAGCAAACGACTATAAGGTCGAGCTTTATGACAGCGGCGAATCCTTCATCGCGAAGTACGATCCGAACGCGATTGCTGTTCTGGTGCTTGACGTCCGCATGCCGGGCATGAGCGGCCTGGAGGTCCAGGAGCATCTCCTCGCGAGAAAAGCCGATCTGCCGATCATCTTCATTACCGGTCACGGCGATGTGCCGATGGCGGTCCGCGCTCTGAAGAAAGGCGCGGTCGACTTTATTGAGAAGCCCTTCCAGCAGGCCGCTCTGAAGGCTCAGGTGGAGCACATGCTGAACGAAGCGCGCGAACGCCGTATGAAGAATGAGCGTCAGAGTCTGAACGAGGCGCTGCTCGCGAAGCTCACGCCGCGCGAACAGCAGGTGCTGGAACGCATTGTTGCCGGCCGTCTCAATAAGCAGATCGCCGATGACCTTGGCATTTCAATCAAGACGGTTGAGGCTCACCGCGCGAGCATCATGGATAAGACAAATTCTGGTACCGTTGCGGATCTTATGCGTGTCGTGATGGACACGTCACAGCCGGCCAAATTCCTCGATGGATCCCAGGCCGCCAAGTAAACCGCACATTACCGAACAGACAGAGAACGAATGACAGCAAAACTGATTGACGGCAAGGCGCTCGCCGCAAAAATCCGCGCCGATATGAAGGTGAAGGTTGCTCAGCTTGAAGCTGAGCACGGCTACCGTCCGGGGCTCGCAGTCGTCCTCGTGGGCGAAAATCCGGCGAGCCAGGTCTATGTCCGCAACAAGATCAAGGCCTGTGAAGAAGCCGGCATCCGCTCGATTGAAAAGCGTCTTCCGGAAAGCACCTCCGAGGAAGACCTCCTTAACCTCGTGCGCAGCCTGAATGAAGACCCGTCAGTTGACGGCATTCTCGTGCAGCTGCCGCTTCCGAAGCACATCTCGGATCTGAAAGTCATCGACACGATCAGCCCCGATAAGGATGTTGACGGTTTCCATGTGAACAGCGCCGGACGCCTTCTCGTCGGACGCCCGGGTTTCCGTCCCTGCACGCCTGCCGGCATCGCCGAGATGCTCAACTCAATCGGTTTCGACTGCTCGGGCAAACGCGCCGTTGTGGTCGGCCGCAGCAATATTGTCGGCAAACCCATGGCGCTGATGCTCCTTGAACGGAACGCTACCGTGACGATCGCTCACAGCCGCACGAAGGATCTTCCGGCTGTCTGCCGTGAAGCCGATCTCCTCGTCGTCGCCGTCGGCCGCGCGAAACTGGTGACCGCTGACTACGTGAAGGAAGGCGCAGTCGTGATCGACGTCGGTATGGACCGCGACGAAAACGGCAAGCTCTGCGGCGACGTGAATACCGAATCCGTCCTCGAAAAGGCCTCCTACGTCACCCCCGTTCCGGGCGGTGTCGGCCCGATGACGATCGCGATGCTCCTCACGAACACCGTGAGCGCCGCCTTGGGCAAATTCGGGAAGTCGCTAAACTAATCATCAAGCATTCACGAGGAAAAAAGCTTCCCGCGTCTGTTGCCGGAAGCTTTTTTCTTTTTACAGCTATTCATTTAGGAAAAAGTATTTGTCTATGTCGCAGAATCCCCTTCTTAATCTTGACGGTCTTATCGATTTCGCGGCGATCCGCCCTGAGCATGTCGCGCCGGCTATCCGGGAACTGATTGCTGAAGCACAGAAGACGCTGGACGCCGTGACGAAGCCTGAAGTGCCCGCGGATTTTGACTCGGTCGCCGAGACTCTCACCACGGCGACACTCCGTCTATCCCGCGCCTGGGGTGCCGTGAGCCACCTGATGTCCGTGAATGACAGCGAGGCGCTCCGCAGCGTCTTTAACGAGATGCTCCCTGAGGTCACGCAGTTCTGGATCGGACTCTCTCAGAATGAGAGCCTGTACGGAAAGTACAAGGCGATGCATGACGCCGCCGGGTTTGAGTCCCTGACACCTGTCCGCCAGAAAATCATCAATGATGAGCTGCGGGACTTCCGCCTTTCCGGCGCGGAGCTCCCTGAGTCTGAGCGCCAGGAAGTGAAGGCGATCAGCGAGCGGCTTTCCGCCCTCTCTCAGAAGTTCTCCGAAAACCTCCTCGACGCGACGAACGCCTGGACGCTCGATCTCGCGGATGATTCCCGCCTGAAGGGCATCCCCGAGGACGCCCGTCTGCTTTTCAGCGAAACCGCAAAACAGGCCGGCAAGGAAGGCTATCGGATCACGCTCCAGTTCCCCTCTTACATCCCCGTGCTCCAGTACGCGGAAGACCGCGCGCTGCGTGAGGAAGCCTACCGGGCGTTCTCGACCCGCGCTTCCGAACTCGGCCCCGATAAGTTCGATAACACGCCGGTGATCCGTGAAACGCTTGAGCTCAGAAAGAAGCTCGCGTCTCTCCTCGGTTTCCGTAACTACGCTGAATATTCTCTCGCGACGAAGATGGCTGAGACCCCCGAACAGGTGGTCGGATTCCTGCGTGATCTGAATAAGAAGAGCCGCCCCTACGCGCTGAAGGATATGGAGGAGCTGCGGGAATTTGCCGCGAAGGAACTCGGCATCGAATCGCTTCAGCCCTGGGATATCAGCTTCGCTGCGGAAAAACTCCGTCAGGCGCGCTACGCCTTCTCTGACGAGGAAGTGAAGCACTACTTCACGCAGGACGCGGTCTTCAAGGGACTCTTCCATCTTGTCGAAACGCTCTACGGCATTCATATCCGCGAGGATCACGCAAGCGTCTGGGATCCGGATGTGAAGTTCTTCCGGATTGAAGATAAGAACGGCAAACTGATCGCCCAGTTCTACTTTGACCTCTATGCCCGTCCCACGAAACGGGGCGGCGCCTGGATGGATGGCGACAGAACCCGCCGCCTCTACAAGGGCAAGCTCGATACACCGGTTTCCTATCAGGTCTGCAACTTCACGAAACCCGCGCCCGGCAAGACCGCCACGATGACGCATGACGAAGTGCAGACGCTCTTCCATGAGTTCGGCCACGGCCTTCACCATCTCCTTACCCGGGTTGATGAGGCTGAGGTCTCCGGCATTTCCGGCGTTGAATGGGACGCGGTGGAAATGCCCTCGCAGTTCATGGAAAACTTCTGCTGGGACTGGTCTGTCGTTGAATCCATTTCGAAGCATGACGTGACGGGTGAACCGCTCCCGCGCGCGCTCTTCGACAAGATGGTGGCAGCGAAGAATTTCGAGTCCGGCATGGCGATGGTGCGTCAGCTTGAATTCGCGCTTTTCGACATGCTCCTTCACATGGACTTCGATCCGGAGCATGACAGCGTGCTGCATCTGCTGAATCAGGTCCGCAAGGAAGTCTGCGTAATCCCGGTGATCCCCGAGAACCGCTTCCCGATGAGCTTCTCGCACATCTTCGCGGGCGGCTACGCGGCTGGCTACTACAGCTACAAGTGGGCTGAAGTGCTTTCCGCGGACGCTTTCTCGCTCTTCGAGGAAAACGGTGTTGTCAGTCCTGAAATCGGCAAGAAGTGGCTTGACGAAGTGATTTCCCGCGGCGGCTCCCGCCCCGCGATGGAAAGCTTCGTTGCCTTCCGCGGACGCAAGCCCACGGTGGACGCCCTGCTTCGCCACTCCGGCATGAGTGAAGACAAATGAAAATCGCGACCTGGAACGTCAACTCCCTGCGCGTCCGGCTACCGCACGTTCTGCAGTTTCTGCAGGATGAGCAGTGCGACGTGATCGGGCTTCAGGAAACCAAAGTCGATGACGACAAGTTCCCGGAAGATGAAATCCGGAAACTCGGATACAGCTGTCTCTTCTCAGGGCATAAGGCTTATAACGGAGTCGCTATCCTGACCCGTGACGAATCAGTGGCCGTGTCGGACGCATCGTTCGGAATCCCGGGCTATCCGGATCCTCAGAAGCGTCTTGCCGCGGCGACCATTACGGCTCAGTCAGGAGCGTCGTTCCGGTTCGTCTGCGGTTATTTCCCAAACGGTCAGGCCCCGGGCGCGGCGAAGTATCTCTATAAGCTTGAGTGGTTCTGCGCGCTCAGGTCCGCGATTGAAGCGCGCCTCCGTACGGACCCCAACCTTATTCTGGTGGGCGACATGAATGTGGCGCCTACTGACGAGGATATCTGGGATCCGGAAGGCTGGAAGGGACACATCCTCGTCTCTGACGCGGAGCGCGACGCCTTCAACTCCCTTATTGCCCTGGGACTCACGGACGCGTTCAGAAAAGCACCGGTCACGGAAGGTGACTGGAGCTGGTGGGATTACCGCAATAACGCTCTCCTTCGTGATCAGGGCGCGCGGATTGACCATACGCTCGTCAGCGATCCGCTCGTCGGAAAGATTGAATCCGTGAAAATCCGGCGCGCCTACCGGGAGCTGCCGCAGCCTTCCGACCACGCTCCGGTGGTGCTGGAACTCAGTCTCTGAGTCTCTCAGAGCTGAAAATTCTTCAGAGTGCGGGCTCGGAGCTGCCCGCACCCGCCCTCCACATCCTGAGCCGCGGAGACGCGGATTTTGGCAACAATCCCTCGGGAGCGGAGGATTTCCGCAAGCTCCAGACACTTTTCTTTGTCGGGCCGCACAAAGTCCGATCCCTCCACCCGGTTCACCGGGATGAAGTTCAGCATCGCGTTTTTCCCTTCAAGAAGGCAGGCGAGTTTCTCAATCTCATCCTTCCCGTCATTCACGCCGCGGATCAGCACCCACTCATACTGAACCGGATACTTCACCGCGTCCGAATACGCCTGGGCGCGGCTGATGATTTCTGCGACGGAAAGCGCTCCGGGTTTCGCGATCAGATGCCGGCGCTTCTCATCAATAGCCGAGTGAAGCGATACCGCGAGTCCCGGCCGGACATCTGTTGGCTTCAGGCTGAGCAGCGCATCAAATATCCTCGGATCCCCAACCGTCGAAATGACCAGGCTCTTATGCCCGAAATCCCCATAAGTACCGAGAAACTGGACCGCTTCGAGAACGGCCCGGAGATTGTGGGACGGCTCCCCCATCCCCATAAAGTCGACTTTCCGGATACCGGGATTGATCCGGCGGGCCGCAGCCACCTGGGCCGCGATCTCGGCGCTTCCAAGCTGCCGGATGAGTCCCGAGCGGCCCGTCATGCAGAACGCGCAGCCCACAGCGCACCCCACCTGAGTCGACACGCAGACGCCATCCTTCGGGAGCACGACCGTTTCCACGGTCTCTCCGTCCCGAAGCTTCATCAGAAGTTTTTCTGATCTGCCGTCCCCGCCCCCGCTTCGCAGCGCGGGCACCACGAGCGAGTCAAGATACCGCCTGAGTTCGGGCAGCGCTTCCCTCACGGGTTCCGGAAACCGGAGATCATCCTCTCCCGGCCACGCGGCCCTCCCAAGCCAGGCCCGCGCAATGCCTCTCAGATGCTGCTCCTTCGCTCTGAGCGACCGCAGCTTCTCCGTTACATCACTCAGGCGCGGCGCGCCGTCATTCACTATGAACTCCATCGAGCAGTTTTCCTGATTGGGCAAAGGCGTCATTTTAAAGCCTCCCGGCTTTCCGTTTTCTCATCCTCCCTCATGGACAGGTATCCTCCGGCGATTAAAATGCATCTACTTATCCAACATTTGGTCCGGCCGTATCTCCATGAATAATCTTGCTGTACTGATCCTCACAAAGAATGAAGAAAAGAATATTGCGGAAACCATACAGAGCGCCAGGCAATGTACGGACGAAGTGATTCTGATCGACAGCGGCAGTACGGACCGGACAGTGGAAATCGCGGAAAAAGCCGGTGCCCGGGTGGTCTACCGGGCCTGGACAAATGACTTTTCGGCTCAGCGGAACTTCGGCCTCTCGGCAACCGACGCGACGTGGGTGCTCTACCTCGACGCGGACGAACATCTGACACCGGAACTCGCCTCCGCGATCCGCCGCGCCACGGAGCCGGGAGCGGAACCCGCCGCATACCGCATGCTCAGACTCTGCTGCGCCTTCGGAAAAACATTCCGCCACGGCGTGATCGGCCCCAACTGGGTAACGAGGCTCTTCCCGAGAACGGAGGTGACCTGGGTGAACCAGGTTCACGAGCATCCGGAGTGCAGCCTCCAGGAAAAAACACTGCCCGGCTACATGGAGCACTACACGTATGCTGACTGGAGATCCTGGGAGCGGAAGATGAGTCTCTACTCAACGCTCTGGGCCGAGAACGCTTTCCGCCAGGGACTCAGAACATCGCTTGGCGGGATCTTCGGGCACAGCGCAGGCAGCTTCTTCAAAATGCTGATCCTGAAGCTCGGGTTCCTCGACGGTGCTCTTGGAACCTACCTCTGTTTCCTCAACTTTTCCTACACGATGATGAAGTATCTGAAGTTGCACGAGCTTCAGCGCACCGCGGCGAATAAAAAAGAAGCCTGAGAAAATCTCTCAGGCTCTGCCGGATGTCTACTCCTCCATCCGCAGTTCCTTGATCTTCCGCGTGATGGTGTTCCGGCCCATGCCAAGCCGGGCCGCCGCGTCGATTCTGCGGCCGGATGTCTTTTCAAGAGCGGCCTCAATCACCGTCCTCTCAAACTGATTCCGGAGCGACTCCATGATATCGGGTGCGCCGCGGTCGAGCATATCGGAAACGGTCTGCGAAAGCGCGTCCTTCCAGTCTGAAAGCGCCCCCATGTGTCCTTCGGGAAGCGCGGCGTCCTTCCCGGCCTCCCAGTTCCTCACTTCCTCAGGCAGATCCTCCGCTCTCACATTCTGAGAGGGGGCCATGACCGTAATCCAGCGGCAGACGTTTTCCAGCTGACGCACGTTTCCCGGGAAGGGGTAGCGGGTCAGCGCTTCCATCGCGTCCGGCTCAAGCCGCTTTACTTCAACCCCAAGCTCCTTCGCGGTCCGGATCAGAAAGTGGTGAGCAAGAAGCGGGATATCCTCGGATCGCTCTTTAAGCGATGGGAGCCGGATCCGGATCACATTAAGCCGGTGGAACAGATCCTCACGGAACTTCCCCTCCGCCACACGGCGCTCGAGATTCTGGTTCGTCGCTGCGATGATCCGCACATCGGCGTGCAGCGGCTGATGGCCGCCCACCCGATAGAAATTTCCGTCTGAAAGCACCCGGAGAAGTCTCGTCTGAAGCTCCATCGGCATATCGCCGATTTCGTCGAGAAACAGCGTACCGCCGTCAGCCTGCTCAAACCGGCCGCTTCGTGTCGCGAGGGCTCCGGTGAAAGCGCCCCGCTCGTGGCCAAAGAGTTCAGACTCCATCAGCTCACGGGGAATTGCCGCCATGTTGAGCGCGATGAAAGGGGCTTTGCTTCTCGGGCTGCTGCGGTGCAGAGCCCGGGCCACGACCTCTTTGCCGGCGCCGGATTCACCCGTAATCAGGACAGTCATGCTGGAGTGAGACAGTCTGCCAATCGCCCGGAAGACATCCTGCATCACCGGGGCCTTCCCGATCAGCTCCAGCGTCCCATGTCCCTCTTCCTCATTTTCCTCAGCTTCGTCAGCCGCGGCAGAGGGCTCCTGATCCGCCATCGCGCGCTGCACAAGCTGGACCGCTTTATTGATGTCAAAGGGCTTCGGCAGATATTCAAACGCCCCCTTCTGGAAAGCGGACACCGCGCTTTCCAGATCGGAAAACGCCGTGGTAATGATCACGGGAAGCTTCGGATACTTTTCCTTGATGCGCGTGAGAAGATCGATGCCATTGGGACCCGGCATCCGGATATCGGAGATCAGCACGCCGGGGCAGTCATTCTGCAGGGCGGTCCAGGCCGCATTTCCGTCAGAAAAAGACCGGCAGGTGAACCCCGCCTTTGTCAGCACCTTTTCCAGAACCCAGCGGATCGAGCGGTCATCATCCACAATCCAGACTTCATTCATGAGCTTTTCTCCTTAATCACGCTGGGCTGATATCGCCGGTCTCAGGCGGAGAGAGCGGCAGAAGAATCCGGAAATCGGTTTTCCCGGGTTCGCTCTCCACATCGATCGATCCGTCATGCTGGCGTATGAAATTCTGCGCGAGTGAGAGTCCAAGACCGCTCCCATTCGCTTTCCCGGTCACGAGCGGATAGAAGATCCGATCCCGGATTTCTGGCGGAACCCCCGGACCGTTATCCTGGATATGAATGGAAAGCGCGAGCCGGTAACGCCTGAGCCCGATCTGCACCTGCTGGGCCACGCGCGTTATCACCCGGATCTCAGCCGTGCCTTCGGCAATCTTTCCGTCAAGCGCCTCGGCTGCATTTTTTTCGATATTGAGAAACACCTGCAGCAGCTGCTCACGGTCACCCCGGAGTGTTGGAACCGAAACGTCATAGTCCCGGATAAAAGAGAGTCCCTTCGGAAACTCAGCCAGAATGATCTGCCGGACCCGCTCCAGCACTTCGTGGATGTTGATGTCAGAAAGCGACCGCCCCGTGCGGTAAGGGGCGAGCAGCCGGTCAACGAGATTCTGCAGTCGGTCCGCCTCGCTGATGATGACTCCGGTGTACTCACGGAGCTCCGGATTCGTGAGCTCCCCTTCGAGGAGCTGCGCCGCGCCCCGGATTCCGCCGAGCGGGTTCTTGATTTCGTGAGCGAGGTTCCGGAGCACCTGACGGCTGGTTTCCGAGAGCCCTACCTTCTGCGCCTCATTCTCCGCGATCAGCACGGCTCCAAGATCCGACACTTCCATCAGAATGCCGCCGGTTCCCGGGAAACGGCTGACCGTCACACGGACCTTCCGGCTTTCTGTCGGATTGCTCGGGCAGAACATTTCAGTCCGCTCGGTGAGGGTTGGCTCCCCCCGGACGGTATCCGACAGAAAACGCTCGGTCCAGCGGCGGGCTGATGGAAAAACGGCTTCGGCAGAAATACCAAGCAGGCGGTTCTTTGAGGCTCCTGAAAGGATCTCACTCGCCGCATTGGCATAGACGATCTTTCCCTTCGGGTCCGTCGCGAGGACACCCGTTGCGAGGGAATCGAGAAAAGAGCCCTCAGGCCACGCCGCGTTCTTCGTCATTCAGCCCTCCGCCGTTTATTGAAAAAAAGAGGGGGAAAAATCCCCCTCCTCTGCTGCTTACTGCTTACGCAAGCGCGTTAGCTCGCGAAGTAGAGCGCGTACTCGAGCGGGTGCACCGCAGCGCGGTACGTCGTCACTTCTTCCTGCTTCACCGCGATGTAGGCGTCGATCAGGTCATTCGTGAAGACACCGCCACGGGTCAGGAACTCGCGGTCCTGATCGAGGTAAGCCAGGGCTTCAGAGAGATCGCTGCAGACCGTCGGGATCTTGGCGTTCTCTTCGGGCGGCAGATCGTACAGGTTCTTATCAGCCGGATCGCCCGGGTTGATCTTGTTCTGGATGCCGTCGAGACCGGCCATCAGCAGAGCCGAGAAGGCGAGGTAGGAGTTAGCCGTGGGATCCGGGAAGCGGACTTCAACGCGGCGGCCCTTTTCGCTGAACACCTTCGGAATACGGATAGCGGCGGAACGGTTGCAGGCCGAGTAGGCGAGCTTCACCGGAGCTTCAAAGCCCGGGACCAGACGCTTGTAGGAGTTGGTCGACGGGTTCGTGAAAGCATTCAGGGCACGGGCGTGCTTGATGATGCCGCCGATGTAGTAAAGCGCCGTTTCAGACAGACCGGCGTAGCCGTTGCCCGCGAAGACGTTCTTGCCGTCCTTCCAGATCGACTGGTTGCAGTGCATGCCAGAGCCGTTGTCACCCGGATAGGGCTTCGGCATGAAGGTCGCGGTCTTGCCGTAAGCGGCCGCCACGTTCCAGATCGTGTACTTCTGGATCTGGGACCAGTCAGCACGCTGCACGAGGGAGGAGAAACGGGTGCCGATTTCGCACTGGCCGGCAGCGCCCACTTCGTGGTGATGCACTTCAACCGGGATGCCCTGCTGAGCGAGCAGCGTGCACATTTCAGCACGGATGTCCATCAGCTTATCAACCGGCGGAACCGGGAAATAGCCGCCCTTCGTCAGGGCGCGGTGGGCCAGGTTGCCGCCTTCATACTTGAGGCCGGTGGACCAGGGAGCCTCTTCGCTTTCAATCTTGTAGAAGCAGTCCTGGGAATCATTGCGATAGCGGACGCTGTCGAAAATGAAGAACTCGAGTTCCGGACCAAAGTAAGCGGTGTCGCCGATGCCGGTGGACTTCAGATAGGCTTCAGCGCGCTTCGCGAGGGAGCGGGGATCACGTTCGTAACCCTTGCCCGTGTCCGGTTCCACAACGTCGCAGGTGAGCAGCAGCGTGTTCTGCTCACGGAAGGGGTCCATGCGGGCCGTTTCCGGATCCGGAAGCAGCAGCATGTCGGAGGCCTCGATGCCTCTCCAGCCCTTGATCGAGGAACCGTCAAAGACGTGGCCCACTTCGAACTGGTCTTCAGTCAGCTGATCTGCGGGGATCGTGACGCTCTGCTCTTTGCCGAGCGTATCAGTAAAGCGGAAGCCAACGAACTTCACGTCGTTGTCTTTGACCATCTGGAGGACGTCATTAGCCGTCGTCATCTTTTTCTCCTAAATCAATCTTGGGCCGGGAGAGCATTTCTCCCTGGCATTCGCCCATATATAAGCAACTACCGTGCCAGTTTTTACTTTTCAGCAAAACCTCAGCAAATAGCCCTTCTCCGGCAGACGGTCAGAATTTCACCGTCTGCGCGAATCAAAATGAGGCAGAACCATGCACCATGATAGTGCATCTGCTCCCCAAAAATGAGATTTTTTCAATCGGCAACACTTTACAGGGCACCGGATCAGGGCAGGAAAAGCTCCTGAAGATCGGAAAGGAAGCCGAGCCCCCTGGCGGTTGGCACAAGACGGCCGCTTTCCGCGGTGAGAAGTCCTTCGCCCACTGCCTCGTTCACTGCCGGCTCGATCACGCTGTAACCGAGCCCGGTTCTTTCCTCAAACGACTGGACTGTGACCCCGTCCGTAAGCCTCAGCCCATCCAGCATGAACTCAAACGGCAGCTCATCACGTCCCACCCAACGGGATTCCTGGAATGGCGTCTCCAGCGTCCGGACGTTATCCATATAGCGCCTCGGATCCCCTGTCTGGGCGTAGCGGAAGACGCCCCGCTCATCACTGATCTTTCCATGAGCTCCGGCCCCGATCGCCAGATAGTCGCCGTAGCCCCAGTAGTTCAGGTTATGGCGGCAGCGGCGCCCTTCCTGCGCGTATCCCGACACTTCGTAACGCCTGAACCCCGCACGGGCAAGTTCACTCAGCACCAGGTCTCCCATTTCAGCGAGCGTATCCGGATCCGGAATTCCTTCCGGCACCCGTCGGGCAAAGGCTGTTCCCTCCTCAATCGTGAGCTGATAAAAAGAGAGATGCGTGCTGCCGGATCCGATTGCTTCCCGCAGATCCTCGGCAAGCGACTCCCGGGTCTCCCCCGGAAGGCCGAACATAATGTCGATATTGAAATTATCAAAGGCTGCTGCGGCCTGACGGATTGCTGCTCTCGCATCGTCCGCGGAATGAATGCGGCCGAGAATCCGGAGCTCCCGGTCATTAAAACTCTGAACTCCAAGTGACAGCCGGTTAACCCCGGCCTCGCGGTAGCGGATCAGGGAATCGGATTCCACCGTCCCCGGATTCGCTTCCATTGAGATCTCACACTCGGGCGATACCTCAATCAGATTCCGGACTCCCTGCAGCAGAGTTCCAATCTCCTTCCCTGCCATGAGAGAGGGAGTACCGCCGCCGATATAGATCGTCTCAAGACGTCTTCCGGGCCTGAGATACTCGAGCTGAGACTCCAGATCGCGAAGCAGCAGCGATACATAGGTCTCTGTCGGCAGAGCTCCCATCACCGGACGCGAATTGAAGTCGCAGTAAGGACACTTGCGGACGCACCAGGGCCAATGAATATAGAGGGAGAGCGGGATGCGGCTGCTCTCCGGAACCGGCACTCCGCCCGTGCCCGGAAGCGTCTTCATGCGGCTCACCACCCCCAGTGATTCCTGAGAAGCGAGAGAAGGCCCTGAACCGCCTGGCCGCGATGGCTCACGCTGTTCTTTTCTTCCTCGGAAAGCTCGGCCGCGGTCTTTCCTTCCTGCGGAAGGAAGAAGTACGGGTCATAGCCAAAACCGTTCTCACCCCGGGGCGTATCCACAATTTCGCCGTGCCAGTAACCGGTCGCCACCAGCGGATCAGGATCGTCTGCCGACTTAACTCCGATCAGAACGCAGACATAGTGAGCCTTGCGGTTTGCTTCGCCCTGAAGCCGGCTGATGAGAAGCTCGTTATTGCGGGCATCGCTTTTCGGCAGACCGGCAAAGCGGGCGGAATGAACGCCGGGGGCTCCCCCCAGGGCGTCCACGCAGATCCCGGAATCATCCGCGATTGCCGGGAGTCCCGTCTGACGGGAGGCATTGCGGGCCTTTGCGAGGCAGTTTTCAAGGAATGTCTCAAAGGGCTCCTCGGCGGGCGTGACGCCAAGCGACCCCTGAGCCACCACTTCAATCCCGAGAGGAGCGAAGAGCTTATTGAATTCACGAATTTTCCCCGGATTATCCGAGGCCAGAACCAGACGCTTCATCCGTCGATCTCCAAATGGTTTCTTTCAGGCCTTCAGCGCTTCGTTCTGCGCCTCGGCAAGTTCCTTATTGCCCTTTTCCGCAAGGTCAAGCAGGCGGTTCAGATCATCGCGCGTGAAGGGATCGCCTTCAGCCGTGCCCTGGATTTCCACAAAAGCGCCGCTCCCCGTCATGACGACATTCATATCGGTGTCGCACGAAGAATCTTCCACGTAGTCGAGGTCGAGCACCGGCTGACCTTCGCTCATGCCGACAGAAATCGCGGACACCGAGTCCTTGAGCGGACTCTTTTCAATGAGTCCCTTGGAAATCATCCAGTTAACCGCGTCTGCGAGTGCCACATAGGCACCCGTAATCGAGGCGCAGCGGGTACCGCCGTCAGCCTGCAGCACATCGCAGTCGATCTTGATCGTGTTTTCGCCAAGCGCCTTGCGGTCGATCACCGCGCGGAGGCTGCGGCCGATCAGACGCTGAATCTCCTGAGTCCGGCCGGTCTGCTTTCCCTTCGCGGCTTCACGGTCCGTACGGGTTCCGGTCGCGCGCGGCAGCAGTCCGTATTCCGCGGTCACCCAGCCTTCACCCCGGCCCTTAAGCCAGGAAGGAACGCCCGTGATCACCGAGGCCGTGCAGAGAACCTGCGTTTCGCCGTCTTCAATCAGGACAGAGCCCTCGGCGTACTTCGTGAAGTGGCGCGTAATTTTTACGCTCCGTTTTTCATCTGCTTTCCGGCCGTTCGTACGTTCCACTTCGCTTTCTCCCTGCAGCCCGTCGCTGCGTGTATCTGATGAAACAGAGCCGCAGGGCTGACCTGAGCCCGCGCTTCCCTGTTGATGATCCCAAAACCGTTACAATCTGCATGCGCCTTCCGCTTGGACTTTCGCATCGCAGGCAGAGGCATCCAGCAAACTCGGACAAGGATATATCTTATGGCATCCGTTTTCAGCATGACAGGTTACGCGACGATCCAGTCAGCGATCGCGTCCGGCCAGCTCACTGTCGAACTGCGCTCCGTCAATTCCCGTTTTCTCGATCTCACGCTCAGAATTCCTGATGATCTCCACTCTCTGGAATCAGCCATCCGTGAAACGATCGGTTCCCGCGTAAAGCGCGGCAAGATGGAGTGCCGGCTCTCCCTTAAGTCTGAGACGCTCGGTGCCACGTCACGTCTGAGCCCGTCTGCTCTCACGACGCTCGCGTCCCTGCAGGGGGAAGCGCTCAAAGCCTTCCCGGAAGCCCGCGCGCTCTCTGTCAGCGAAATTCTCTCTTACCCCGGCGTTCTTACGTCTGATTCCGTCGACGCGGAGCAGGTGTCAAAAGACGTTCTCGACGCGCTGAACCGCGCGCTGGATGCCTTCCTCGCCTCCCGCGAACGCGAAGGCGCGGCTCTTGCCAAAGTGCTTCTGGGGTACTGCGACAACATCGAGGGAATCGCCCGCGATATCGCGTCCCGACTCCCTGACATTCTTGCCGCCATGAAGTCGAAGCTCGAGGAACGGCTCTCTGAGGCACTCACCCAAGCGCTTTCCGATAAGTCTTCCCTGACGCCGGAAGACGTGAACGAACGGATCCGCGCAGAACTTACGCTCTACGCTCTCCGCATGGATGTGGCTGAGGAAATCAACCGCCTCATCACCCACGTCAATGAAGTCCGCCGTGTGCTGACCGCTGGCGGTCCTGTCGGCCGCCGCCTCGACTTCCTCATGCAGGAACTGAACCGCGAAGCAAATACTCTGGGCTCCAAGGCTGTGGCAATCGAGATGACCAATGCTTCTCTCGATCTGAAACTTAATATCGAGAAGATGCGCGAGCAGATCCAGAATCTGGAGTAACAGAAGAAAGAGCGGGTTACGCCGCTCTGGATTCTTTTGAAAGTCCCGCCTCCGCGGGGCTTTTTTTATTTCACACCATTTTCCGTCAGGGTTTCTCTGCAAGCCTTAATCGTTATCTACATTATTACTTTATAAAGTTTGAGCCTATAATTCTCTCAATTTTTCTTCAGGAGTCTATTTATGTACCGCTGGCTTCTTGCAGGCCTTCTCGGTCTCACTTTCACGCTTTCCGCATCAGCTGCCACGTACCGCTACGGCACCCCGGTTTCTGTGACGGGTACGCTCGGCAGCCGTCAGGGTGTTGACTGCTGCAACATGGGGAAAGAAGAGGTGGTCGAATTCCCCGCCATTATCCTGGATCACCCCATCAACACGATCCCGGCCGACAGACAGGATGAGGAAGGTCCGGTCAACGGCGTTCTCATCATGCAGCTTGTCATGGGAAACGACAGCCAGTGGAAGTTTTATAAAAACAATCAGGGACACCGGGCCCGCCTGACCTGTTCCATGTTCGTCGCACAGACCGGTCACCATCTGACGCAGGTCCTGTGCAATGTGGACTCCATGAAAAAGGCGTCGCCGAAGGATACCTTCCGGTAAGAGACACGCTGCAATTTCATCGTTCTCCGGTCATTTCCGGGCGTCTGAAATTTAAATTTTGCTTTTTGGCTTTCCTTATGTATAATTGATTTCTCTCGGGGTGTGGCGCAGTCTGGTAGCGCGCCTGCTTTGGGAGCAGGATGTCGGGAGTTCGAATCTCTTCACCCCGACCAGACAGAGTCTGCAAAGCAGAATCGATCCGCCCGTAGCTCAGTTGGATAGAGCATCTGCCTTCTAAGCAGAGGGTCGCTGGTTCGAATCCTGCCGGGTGGACCAGTAGTAAATCAGTTGTAATGGTGGGTGTAGCTCAGTTGGTAGAGTCCCGGATTGTGATTCCGGTTGTCGTCGGTTCGAGTCCGACCCCCCACCCCAGATTCAGAGTCCGTGAAGGTTGATGCCTTCACGGACTTTTTTCATATCTCTCCCAGAAAAGGAGCAAGGCATGAATACGGCTCAGGATGAAGATGACGACGAAGAAGGCGTAAAGCTGCCAGGACTGCCAGCCAACGCCCCGAACTACATGACGCCGGAATGCTATCGGAGAATGCTCGACGAACGGGAAAACCTCGTGCGGACAGAACGTCCGAAAGTCGTGAGCATTGTCTCCTGGGCGGCGTCGAACGGCGACCGGTCCGAGAACGGCGATTACCAGTACGGCAAGCAGCGTCTGAGAGCTATTGACCGCCGGATCCGCTTCCTCAATAAGCGTATTGAGTCCGCCCAGGTGGTGGATGTCCGGGGGCGGGATACGGATCAGATTTTCTTCGGCGCGACCGTGACCTATGCCAATAACCTTGGCGAAGAGCACACAGTCCGCATCGTCGGCATCGACGAGATGGATCCGGAGCATGGCGATGTTTCCTGGATCAGCCCGGTTGCCCGCGTTCTTATCAAGGCGCACGAAGGCGATGAAGTGAAGCTTCCGACACCTAAAGGTGTGCAGACGCTCGAGATCCTTGAAGTCCGCTATACCGGCGAACCGCCGATCCCTCACGAAACACCGAAAGACGAATAAGAGAAAACGGAGCGGAATTTTCCGCTCCGTTTTTTATTTCCCGCTGTGGAATCAGGCTCCGCCGCCTGCCGGGCTCTCCGCGTAAAGATCCTCGGAATTGAGTTTCTTCATCCGGGGTTCCTCAGGCGCGGCCTTCGGAATATCGTCCTGCTCAGAAGTCCGGCGCCAGACCTGCTGGACACCCGGGATTCTCGCGAGATGACGCATCACGTGGGAGAGGTGGGTCTTATCCCTCACCTGCACCACCATGTGGAGGCGGGTTGTATTGCTGTTTTCTGAATCCACGGAGAAGCCGACAATCGCCGACTGCTCTTCAGCGATAGCCGCGACGCTGGCCGCGATCACCGCTTTCTCCTGTTCCTCATCCGCGGTCACTTCAACCGGCACAGGGTACCGGGCAGAGAGCGGCTGCGGGAGCCACTCGGCCGCCATCCAGCGGCCCGGATCCGCGGAACGCCCCTTCACCGTATGCTCGCAGGACGTGCAGTGAATGGAGAGGCCCTTTCCGGGGCGCATGAAGCCCCAGATATCGTCGCCCGGGATCGGGTGGCAGCAGGTCGCGAGACTGACCGCGACGCCCTCATTGCCCGTCACCTTCACCGCCTTCATCATGGGGCTCTCGGTCCGGCCGGCAAGTCCCGTGATCGGGGCCGTCAGCGCGGTAAAGCGGTTCACAATGGCACCCGCGAGATATTTTCCAAGTCCCAGATCCGCGAAGAACGACTTCTTTGAGTCGACACCGGAGTCTCTCAGCACCGCCTTCCAGACCGCTTCAGGAACTGTGTCGATATCGAGATTCACCTCCTCCCCGGCGCGCTTGAGAAGCTTGTGGCCCAGCTTCACTGAGTCATCAAACTTCATCGTACGGAGGAACTGACGGATTTCGGCGCGCGCCTTGCCGCTGCCGACATAGCGCACCCATTCGGGGTTCGGCGTCGCGTCAGGCGAAGTGCGGATTTCAACCATGTCGCCGTTATTCAGTTCCTGGGTGAGAGAGCTGGGTTCGCCGTTCACGCGGCAGGAAAGCGCGTGATTGCCGACGTCGGTATGAATCTGATAAGCGAAGTCGATCGGAGTGGAGCGTTTCGGAAGAGAAATAATTTTCGACTTCGGGGTGAAAACGTAGATGCGGTCCGGGAAGAGATCGATCTTGATGTTTTCAATAAATTCAGAGGAATCCGCGCTGTGCTGCTGAATTTCAAGCAGCGACTGAAGCCAGGCGGTCGTTCTCTGCTGAATTTCCGTGGCACTCGCCCCGTCATCATTGAAAAGCCAGTGCGTGAGAATGCCGTACTCGGCGATCCGGTTCATTTCCTCTGTCCGGATCTGATACTCGATCGGCGTGCCGTTCGGACCGATCACCGTCGTGTGAAGACTCTGATATCCGTTCGTCTTCGGCACCGCGATAAAGTCCTTGAAGCGCTTCGGCACCGGCTTATACATCGCATGCAGGGCGCCGAGAGTGAGGTAGCACTCCTCAGGGGTGCGCACAATTACCCGGAAACCATAGACGTCCAGCGCTTCGCGGAACCGGATGTGCTTATCCCGCATCGTGTTATAGATGCCGTACATCGTCTTGTCACGGCCGATCACGCGGGCCTTGATGCCGGCCTTCGGAAGCATGCGGCGGGTTTCATGCAGAATCCGTTCGAGAATATCCTTTCTCTTTTCGCGCGTTCTCACCACGGCGTCATGCAGCACCCGGTAGCGGATCGGGTGCATGTTGAGAAACGCGAGTTCCTGCAGTTCGCGGAATACGTGATTCATGCCGAGGCGATGGGCAATCGGCACGTAGATATCCAGCGTTTCGCGGGAAATGCGGCAGCGCTTCTCGTAGCGCATGATGCCGAGAGTGCGCATGTTATGCACACGGTCAGCGAGCTTCACGAGAATGACGCGGACATCCTTCGCCATGGCGAGAAGCAGCTTTCTGAAGGATTCTGCCGCGGCGACCTGAGTGCTCTTGAATTTGAGCTTATCGAGTTTGGAGACGCCGTCGACAACGTTTGCCACTTCGATACCGAAGCGCTCCGCCATCTCGATCTTCGACACGCCGGTATCTTCCAGCACGTCATGCATGAGCCCAGCCTGAATGGTCACGCAGTCCATATGCCAGCTCGCGAGAATAGACGCCACCGCGAGAGGATGCGTGATGTAAGGCTCGCCCGATTTGCGGAACTGCCCCAGATGATGTTCGTCAGCGTAGCGATAGGCCTTGAGAATCGTCTGGCAGTCGCTTTCCGACAGATAAAGCCTGCACCGGGTCAGCAGCTCGTTCGCAGAAACGATCTTGACGTCAGCCGGCTGCATGTAGAGTGGCAGATCATCTGACGAGTTATCGTCCGTCAGACTTTCCATGTGGGGTATGACCACTTGCGAGTCCGCATTGATTGCAGGCATAGGATGTTCCTCGCTTCCGGTTCGGCGGGTTAGAAATTAAAAAGGTCCTGTCCCTTTCTTGGAACAGGACCCGTAAACGGACTGAGAGGCGTCTTAGCGGGGAACTTTCTCCAGCATCTCTTTTCCGGTCTTGCCTTCGGCGATTTCGCGCAGGGCGACCACCGTCGGCTTATCCTTCGCGTCGACCTTCGGGGCATAGCCCTGGGAGATCTGACGGGCGCGGTAAGCGGCGCACAGCACGAGCTCGAAGCGATTCGGAATCTTCTTCAGGCAGTCTTCAACAGTAACACGAGCCATTTATATTTTCTCTTTCAGAAATTTTGAACTTTCAACGATCAGGCGGGAACACCCAAAGATGCAAACAAAGCCTGCTCACGCCTCGCCTGGCACTCATAGCGCAGACGCGCGGCGCGGATGATGGACTGAAGCTCGCAGGAAGCCTGATTGAAATCATTGTTAATTATAACGTAGTCGAATTGCGGGGCATGGACTATCTCAGCTCCTGCCCCCTTCAGACGACGCGCGATGACTTCCGGCGCATCCGTGCCGCGGCCGACGAGACGCTGCTTCAGTGCCTCGATCGAAGGCGGCAGGATAAAGGTGGAAATCACCTCGGGGAAAATCTTTTTCACCTGGAGCGCGCCCTGCCAGTCAATTTCCAGCATGACGTCGTATCCGGCGGCGAGTTCCTGCTCAATCCAAAGACGGCTGGTGCCATAGTAATTTCCATGGACGAAAGCCCATTCAAGGAACTCGTGGTTCTTCTTTCGCTCTTCAAAATCCTCCTGCGAGATGAAGTGATAGTCCACTCCATTCTGTTCTCCGGGGCGAACCTCGCGGGTTGTGTAGGAAATTGAGAGATGCACTTTCGGATCTTTCGTGATCAGATCATGCACAAGAGAGGATTTCCCTGCGCCGGAAGGCGCTGAAACGAGGAAAAGAAGTCCTTTCGCTTTCGAATTATCCATCGGTTTAATCCTGTCAATGGGCGAAACCGCTGTCTGGAAATAACTTGATCAAGCTATGGAGAGAAGCGCGAGCCGCAAGAAAAAAATTTTCAAGATTCTAGCAAAATAAAACGGGCAGTTTTTCCAACTGCCCGTCTCCATCTTTATGACTTATGACGCAATTCCGGTGTCACTGTCCTGAATCACTTCAGGCATCGGCATTTCAAGTTCCGTCGGGAACTGCATCGTAAAGGTCGAACCCTTGCCAGGCTCCGACTCAATCTTCAGGTGACCGCCATGCCGTATCAGGACATGCTTCACGATAGCGAGTCCGAGACCAGTGCCGCCCGAATCTCTCGACCGGCTCTTATCCACGCGGTAGAAGCGCTCAGTCAGTCTCGGCAAAAATTCGGGCGCGATTCCGATACCGTCATCCTTCACAGCGAGTTCGAGCCACTCGGGGGACCGCTTCCAGGTGATGCTGATATGGCCGCCGGGCGGCGTATAGCGGACAGCGTTCGCGACAAGGTTCCCGATGGCGCTCAAGATTTCATCCTTGTACCCCTTCAGGCAGAACGGCTCAGCGCTCTCCGTGATCTCGTGGCGGCCGCCCGAAATCGCACGGCCTTCCTTGGCGGTCTCGCGGATCATCACCGGGACATTCACGGTTTCAGGCGCGCGGTCAGGGCTGCTTTCCTCAAGTTTCGAGAGCGTGAGAAGATCATTCACGAGGCGGCTCATCCGGTCAGCCTGCTCTTTCATCAGCGCCAGATGCTCGCGCCCGATCCTGACCGGGCCCGGATCCTTTGAACTGATGGCGAGATCGATAAAGCCATTGATCACCGTGAGCGGCGTTCTCAGCTCATGACTTACGTTCGCCACAAAGTCACGGCGGATCGAATCCAGCTTGTCGCGATCCGTGACATCGTGAGTCACAATCACGGCATTCTTGCGTCCCAGCACCACGACATGCAGCTCAATCGTCTGCGCGTTTTCGCTGTTATGGATTACAAGCGGCTTATCGAAATTGCCAGCCGTGAGGTAATCGATGAAATCCTTCGAATCGTAGGCTTTGTAGACCGGCTGCCCGCGGTCCTTCATCGAGTCGAGCCCCAGCTGATCCTCAGCCGACTCATTGCACCAGTCAATCCGCCAGTCGCTCTTCACCAGCGTGATGCCGTCAGGGAGTGACGACAGCGTCTTGCGGTACCGGGTTTCACGCGTCTGCAGATGCTTCGCGTTCTTTTCAAACTGGTGACGCTCATCCCGCAGCATCTCAAAAACAATGCGCCACGGAGTCTCACGCCCGGCTGACGGGATTTCATCTGCCACCGGATTCTCAAGCCAGCCGATCAGCCGGAACAGAAAGAACAGATTCTGAATAAACAGCCAGATCACACCGGCAAGCGCTACGCAGAGCGCCTCTACCGGGCCAAACGTAAACCCCGTCACTATGGCCACGACAGCAATAATGACGAGCACAAACACCAGCGGCACTGCCAGCCGGGAGCGCTTCATCTCAGCCAAATCGAATCTCCTCGGATCAGAGGCTCTTTTTCGGATCAACTACCCGATAACCAAGACCTCTGACCGTTTCAACCATGTCTTTCGCGTCAGTCGCGGAAAGCTGTTTCCTAAGTCTGAGAATATGCACATCTACCGTTCGCTCGTCAATGGTTGCCGCATCGTCATCCCACACGCGGCTGAGCAGCTGCTCACGGCTGTAAACCCGGCCCGGTGTCTTTGCCATCTGCTGCAGGAGCTTGAATTCAATCACGCCAAGCTTCACAGGCTGCCCGCTTACCGTCGCCTCGAACTTCAGCTCATCCATGGTGAGAGGGCCACACTGAAGGACACTCTCCTTCGTGTCAGTCCCGACGCTTCCCGTTCTGCGGCGAAGCACCGCGCGAAGCCGCGCCACGAGCTCACGGGGCGAGAAAGGCTTCACGACATAGTCATCCGCCCCGGCTTCGAGGCCGCTTACCCGATCCTCTTCCGTTCCGCGCGCAGTGAGGAGTACCACCGGAATTTCGGCATAGTCCTCTGACGCCCGGAGCTGCACAAGCCACTCGAGTCCCGAGCAGTCCGGCAGCATCCAGTCGAGAACAATAATGTCCGGCTTTTCGACCGAAAGCTTTTCCTTTGCCTCTGCGACGCTTCCGGCCTTCAGCGCGTGAAAGCCGCTTGCCTCACTGGCGAAAGCGACAAGTTCAAGAATGGCACGTTCATCCTCAACGATGAGCACTGTATTCATTTCGGTCGTCCAGCTCCTTCAGTATTGGTTATTTGATGGTCGAAGCGATCCGTTCGGCAAGCGTCTGGGCTTCCTCGCGGTCTTCTGACTCCACCATGATGCGGAGAAGAGGCTCAGTGCCCGACGGACGGATCAGAACCCGGCCGCGGCCTTCAAGAATCTTTTCCACTTCTTCCCGCGCTTCGATCAGAGGCTTCTGGCGCGTCCAGTCAAAGCCCGGGGCCAGTCGGCAGTTCACGAGGACCTGAGGCAGCATATGAAGGTCCTGCGTCAGTTCAGCAAGCGAGCTCCCGGTTCTGCGCATCGCGGAAAGCACCTGCGTCGCACTCACGATGCCGTCACCCGTCGTCTGACGATCGAGGCAGAGGATGTGTCCGGAACTTTCGCCGCCGTAGAGCCAGCCCTTCTCAAGCAGCCGCTCGAGCACATAGCGGTCACCCACCTTCGTGCGGTCAAAAGGAATCTGCATTTCGCCGAGACGCTTTTCGAGACCGTAATTCGTCATCAGCGTACCGGCAACACCGGCCACCGGGTGCTTTCTCAGACGATCGCAGACGATGATGTAAAGCAGCTCATCTCCGTTATAAACGCGGCCTTCGGCATCCGCCATGATCAGGCGGTCCGCGTCACCGTCCAGAGCGAGACCGACATCGCAGCCCGCCTTCGCTACGCGCTCAGGGAGTGTCTCCGTATGCGTCGCGCCGCAGCCCTGGTTAATGTTGAGACCATCCGGATGATTGAATTCGCACGTGACCTCGGCACCGAGTTCGTGGAACACCGCAGGGGCAACCTTGTAGGCAGCGCCGTTAGCGGTATCGATATAAATCTTCATCCCCTTGAAGTCGACCTTGCCGGAAATCGTCGACTTGCAGAACTCGATATAACGGCCGGCCGCGTCATCGAGACGCACCGCTTTGCCGAGACGGCTGCTGTCGACACACTTCGCGACTCCGCTTTCAAGCTCCTGCTCGATTTCAGACTCAATGTCGTCAGGCAGCTTCATGCCTTCGTTCGAGAAAAACTTGATGCCGTTGTCGCTGTAGGGGTTATGCGACGCGCTGATCACGACACCCGCAGTCAGACGCAGGGCCTGCGTGAGATAGGCGACAGCCGGCGTGGGAATCGGGCCGCAGAGCACGATATCAACACCTGCACTCGAAAAGCCGGCCTGCAGACAGGCTTCCAGCATGTAACCCGAAATCCGGGTGTCCTTTCCGATCAGCACCGTGGGGTGCTCATCCGCGGAATGCTTCGCGAGGACCTTACCGGCCGCATAGCCGAGGCGCACAACAAAATCAGGAACAATCGGGAAGGTGCCTACCGTACCGCGCACGCCATCCGTACCAAAGTATTTACGAGACATAAAACCTCTTAATGAGTCTGAGCGAGGACGGCCTTCAGCACCGACAGCGCCTGGAACGTCTCCGGCACATCGTGCACCCGGACAAGCTGAGCACCGCGCTCAACTGCAAGCAGCGCTCCGGCTACTGATCCTGAGACGCGCCGCGCCGCATCAGCTTCGCCTGACGCGGCACCTATCGCCCTCTTCCGGGAGAGCGCCATCAGGAATGGCTGCCCTTCCTCAACAAACCGGCGCGTTTCCGCCACCAGCTCGAAATTCTGTTCCACAGTCTTTCCGAAACCAAACCCCGGATCCCAGCAGATTTTATCTGATTGGGCTCCGGCAGCCACCAGCACGTTCTGACGTTCCCGCAGATATCGGATGACAGCCGACACTTCGTCAGCCTCTCCCCGGTCCGCGTCTTCCTTCGCCGCATCCCACCCGTGCATCACAATGAGTCCGGCTCCCGTTTCAACAGCAGCCTCAACAGCCCCCGGAAGCGTAAATGCCCGGACGTCATTCAGGATTTCGGCTCCGGCGGCTACTGCTTCCCGCATCACCCGGGCGCGGCTCGTATCCACTGATACCGCAAGTCCCCGGGACGCGAGCGCCTGAACGACAGGGATCACCCGACGCAGCTCTTCCTCTTCAGACACCGCGGCTGCTCCAGGACGGGTTGACTCACCGCCCACATCGATAATGTCCGCGCCGTCCTGCGCCATCCTCATAGCCCAGGCAATGGCCTGCTTCGGTTCATTATGCTGACCTCCGTCCGAAAACGAATCCGGTGTCACATTCAGAATCCCCATGATGAGAGGCTTGCTGAGATCGAAGCGCCGCGTTCTGCACGGCCAGTACTGTGCTTGAGTCATTGAGCTTTCTCCAAAAAAGAACCGGCGCCTGTTTTACCAGACGCCGGATTGAAATTCAATTATTTCTGATTGTCCGGACTGTCAGCCGGATCCTTCTTTTCAGAAGGCTGCGGAGGCTGAACCGCCTCGGGAGCTTTGGCCTCAGGAGCCACGGCAGAAGACTGAGGAGGCTGCGTTTCAGAAACCGCGTTCTGCTGCGGCTCATCCTTCGCTTCCTTCACCTCATTCTGACGGGCGCGCTCCGGATCCACCTGCGGCTGATCGCCGGTAATCACCTGATGCGGGGGACGGGGAGGACGGCCGGCCATGATGTCATCAATCTGGTCGCTGTCGATCGTTTCCCACTCAAGCAGGGCGTGAGCCATCGCTTCCATCTTGTCACGGTTATCCGTGATGATCTTCTGGGCGAGAGCATACTGCTGGTCGATGATCCGGCGGATTTCCTGATCAACCTTCTGCATCGTGGCCTCAGAAATCTGCTGGCTCTTCGTGACACTCTTGCCAAGGAAGACTTCGCCTTCCTTCTCAGCGTAGACCATCGGTCCGAGGTTCTCGCTCATGCCGTACCGGGTCACCATGTCGCGGGCAAGGCTCGTGGCGCGTTCGAAGTCATTTGAGGCACCGGTAGTCGCGTGGTGCATGAAGACCTCTTCAGCGATACGGCCGCCGAAAAGAATAGCGATCTGGTTCAGGATGTACTTGTCATCGTAGGAGTAGCGATCCTCGGTCGGCAGCTGCATCGTGAGACCCAGCGCGCGGCCGCGCGGAATGATCGTGACCTTATGCACCGGATCGGTACCCGGAAGCATGCGGGCAACAACAGCGTGGCCGGACTCGTGGTAAGCGGTATTCTTCCGCTCTTCCTCGGTCATCACCATGCCGCGGCGCTCAGCGCCCATCATGATCTTGTCCTTCGCGTTCTCGAAGTCGATCATCTCGACGAGGCGCGCGTTGCGGCGTGCCGCGTAAAGAGCCGCCTCGTTCACGAGGTTGGCCAGATCAGCACCGGAGAATCCCGGCGTGCCGCGGGCGATAAGGTCCTCGCGGACATCCTGTCCGATTGGCACCTTGCGCATATGGACGCGCAGAATCTGTTCACGGCCGCGGATATCGGGCAGCGGCACCACAACCTGACGGTCGAAGCGGCCCGGACGGAGCAGAGCCGGGTCAAGCACGTCAGGACGGTTCGTCGCGGCGATAACGATCACATTCGTACCGGTATCGAAGCCATCCATCTCAACGAGCATCTGGTTCAGGGTCTGTTCACGTTCGTCATTGCCGCCGCCGAGACCGGCGCCGCGCTGACGGCCGACCGCGTCGATTTCGTCAATGAAGATGATGCACGGGGCATTCTTCTTAGCGGTTTCGAACATGTCGCGGACACGGGCCGCGCCCACACCGACGAACATTTCAACGAAGTCAGAACCGGAAATCGTGAAGAACGGAACACCAGCCTCACCAGCAATGGCCTTCGCCAGCAGCGTCTTACCGGTACCAGGAGAGCCCACCAGCAGAATGCCGCGCGGAATATGACCGCCAAGCCTCTGATACTTGGAAGGATCGCGGAGGAAATCCACCACTTCCTGCACTTCCTGCTTCGCCTCATCGCAGCCTGCGACATCAGAGAAGCGGACCGGATTGCTCACACCGTCCAGCATACGGGCCTTGCTCTTCCCAAACGAGAAGGCACCGCCCTTGCCGCCGCCCTGCATCTGGCGCATGAAGAAAATCCACACACCAATCAGGAGAAGCATCGGGAACCAGGAGACAAAGATGGTCGTCCAGACAGAAGGCTCTTCCTCAGCCTTGCCGTACACGGCAACGCCATCCTTCCGCAGGTCATCCACCATCCAGAGGTCGCCCGGCGACGTGATCTGGTACTCGGAGCCGGAATTCGGCTTCACGAAAATCTTCCGGCCCTGAATATCGACACGCTTGATCTTCCCAGCCTTGGCGTCATCCATAAACTGGGTGTAGCTGGTGGTATCAACGGCAACATCGGTGCGGTTGTCGAACTGCTTAAAGACCGTAAAGAGGACGACAGCCACCAGTACCCATATGGCCACGCGTCCAAGCATCTTATTGTCCAATGCTGAGCTCCAATGCTAGAGAAACTGTATCGCAGGCACGAAAACGGCGGTTCCGCTTTCGGTTTTGTGCCGGATAAACATAGTTTATAAGACTAATGGAAAAAAGAGACGGCGTGAGGAATATGCATGGGATGCACATTCCTCTTTATGAATCAGCGGCTCTTTTTAAGATCCCGCGCAACGATGTACTGTTCGGGAGAGGTGTCGCGGCTCGCCTCAGGCTTCAGAGCCTGAACCTTGACGAACGAGCGCTTGACGGTTTCGACAAACTGAGAGTAGCCGCTGCCCTGGAACGCCTTCGCGATGAAGACGCCCCTCGGCTTCAGATGATCGAGCGCGAATTCCAGCGCCAGCTCACAGAGCAGCATGGAACGCGAGGCATCGCTCGCCGCAATGCCGGAGAGGTTCGGTGCCATATCAGACATGACCAGATCCACCCGGTCATCGCCCACGATCTCTGCCAGCTGATCGCAGACAGACTGTTCGCGGAAGTCACCCTGCAGAAAATCGACCCCTTCAACAGGATCCATCGGCAGAATATCCATGGCAACGATCCGCCCGTCGAGCGTACCGTCTTTCCTCGAAAGGAGCTTCCTCGCCACCTGAGACCAGCTGCCAGGAGCCGATCCAAGATCGACCACGGACATGCCGGGGTGGAAGATATGCTCTTTCTCATTGATCTGAATGAGCTTGTAGGCTGATCTCGCCCGATACCCTTCCTTCTGGGAGAGCTTCACCCAGCGGTCAGAGAGATGTCTCTCAAGCCAGGCCCGGTTGGATCTCAGTTTCTTCGTTGATACAGGCATTTCACCTTCTCAAGTATTCCGCGGTCAGGAAGCAGCGCCCTGGGCCTTCTTCACCGTACGCTTGCGCTTCGGATGAGCGCGGCGGATCGGTGTCTTGCGCTTCGCGATCCGCTTCTTGTCGGTACGGAGAATCTTGCCGCCGCGGCTTCTCGGACGGTCTTCCTCCGAATCCTTGGAGGACACCGCGCGGGAGTTTTCCTTCTCAGGCATCGGGCGCCAGATCGTGACGGTCTTGCCAATCGTCTGGATACGGGCAGCTCCCATTTCGTTCAGGATCCGTTCAATATCGGCGTCCCGCTCTTCGCGGTCATCACCCGGGATACGGATCTTCACGAGGCCATGGGAATCGAGCGCCTTGCCGATTTCCTTCAGCACCGCGTCCGTAAGGCCGTTCTGCCCCAGCAGAACCATCGGATTCAGCGCGTGGCTCTCAGAGCGCAGCTTCAGCAGCTGCTGACGGTCAATTTTCAGTTCAGTCATATTTTCCTAAATTCAGCCGTGGCTTAGATGTATTCCACCGCGACGACCTCGTAGGTGAGGTCGCCCTTCGGGGCGTGCACGGTCACTTCGTCCCCTTCGGATTTGCCGATCAGCGCACGCGCGATCGGGCTGGAAACGGAAACCTTATTGTGTTCAATGTCGGCTTCGTCAACGCCCACGATCTGATAGGTGACTTCCTTGTCGGAGTCTTCGTCAGCAAGCGTCACAGTGGCGCCGAAAACAATCTTGGAACCAGCGTTCAGCGTCTTCGGGTCGATCACCTGAAGCGCGGGAATGCGGCTTTCGAGCACGGCGATACGGCCTTCGATGAAGCTCTGCTTCTCGCGGGCAGCATCGTACTCAGCATTCTCTGAAAGGTCTCCCTTGGAACGGGCTTCCTCAATAGCCGCCACCACTTCCGGGCGGTCGACCTTGCGCAGATGATCCAGTTCCTGCTTCAGCTTCTGGGCGCCGGCGGCGGTAATAGGGATACGGTCCATGATATCAATCCTGAAAACATAAAAAGCCGCCCCTCCGCAGGATTTCCATCCTGCAGAGAAATAGCGGTCAAGTGAAAAGTTAAGCGCCGGAACTGTGCCCGGCGCATTCAGACCAGGAGAGCGGGGCTGGCTGTGCCGCTCCGCCTTTTTTCTGCTGGCCTTCCGGGATGATTCGAGCCGCAACGGCTGAAGCCTCTCCCGGAGAGAGTATGTGTATTAGTAATTCTGCACGGTTTGAACTGCAATTGCAAAAGCTTACAAGCTTTTTTACAAGAGAACCCGGCGTTACTCCGGATCCGGATAATTTTCCGGATTGAGCTGCCGCTCGGTGAGTTCAATCAGAATATGAATCACCTTGATGTGAAGTTCCTGAACGCGGTCCGCATAGCGCCCGGCAGGGGTCACAACCGCGACGTCCGCAAGTTCCTCGAGCGGAGAGTCATGGCGCCCGGTGAGACCGATCACTTTCACGCCCTGCGCCTTCGCCGCGCGGACCGCTGCCAGAATATTCCGGCTCGTGCCGCTCGTGCTGATTGCGAGAAGCACATCCCCCTTCTTTGCCACACCTTCGACATAGCGGGAGAACACCGCCTCATACCCATAATCATTTCCGACACAGGCCATGTGGGAAGGATCCGAAATGGCGATTGCCGCATACGGCGGGCGGTCATTTCTGAACCGCCCCGTCATCTCTTCGGCAAAATGCATGGCATCGCAGAGGCTGCCGCCGTTTCCGCAGCTGAGCACCTTGCCGCCCGCTTTCTGGGCCTCCACAATCAGATCAGCCGCGCGGCTGATATTTTCCAGGACTTCCGGAGACCCGATCAGCCGGTTAAGACCTTCCGCAGCTTCCTGAAGGTCAAAACGAATCACGTCAAGCGCATTCATCGGCATCTAAAACTCCTTCCTATACAGTTCGCCCAATTATAGCGGGGCCCCGCCCGGCTACACCGGAAGGGGCCCCTTGGGAGAGCTGCCGCTTCGGAAAGATTTTTCTATCAGAGGCTCTGCTCGGTTCTGACACTCGCAGTCTTCGGCTGCCAGCGCATGAGACGCGCTTCCGCAAGGCTCACGAACCAGTCAAGAATCACCGCGAAAAGCGTAAGCACCAGAATGCCGGCCATCACCGTATTGATATCGAAGACGCCTTCTGCCTGGAGAATCAGGTAGCCAACACCTTTCGCCGAACCGAGATATTCGCCGATCACTGCGCCGACGAACGCCATGCCAACCGAAGAGTGCAGTGACGAGAACACCCAGCTCATGGCGGATGGCAGGTACACTGCGGTGAGAAGCTGACGGCGGTTCGCGCCCAGCATCCGGACAGAATTCAGGACATTCGGATTCACCTCACGGATGCCCTGGAACACATTGAAGAACACGATGAAAAACACAATCGTGACACCGAGGGCCACTTTGGATGCCGGTCCAAGTCCGAACCACACGGCAAAGATCGGGGCGAGAATCACGCGCGGGCAGGAGTTAAGCCCCTTGATGAACGGGTCCGCGATTGCCGCCGCCCGAGGGCTGAGGCCAAGCCAAAGACCCACGATAAGACCGGAAACCGTACCGATCGCGAACGCGAGCACCGTTTCCCAGAGCGTCACGGCGAGGTGCTCATAGATTTCATGGTTCACAAAGAACCAGTCCCAGATGCGGTGGAAGATTTCCACCGGCTCACCGAAGAAGAAGGCCGCCTGGGTGTCATTCTCAAAAATAAAGGGAGGAATGAGCCCAGGCTTAGTGAGTGCCCACCAGGCAACGAAAATAACGGCGAGAAGCACCGCCTGCCAGAAGTGAAGGATCCATTTGCTCTTAAACATGACTTACTTCCTCTGCATCTGATTTTCGTAGCCCTTCAGCACTTCTTCGCGAAGCACATTCCAGATCGACCGGTGGAGCGAGACAAATCTCGGATCTCCTCTCACCTCGGTGACGTCCCGGGGACGGGGAAGGTCAATCAGGAATTCGCCGATCGGGTGTGAAGCGGGACCGGCTGACATCACGATCACCCGGTCACTCATGGAGATGGCCTCGTCAAGGTCATGCGTAATAAAGAGCACCGCTTTCTTTTCGCCCGACCAGAGGTCGAGCAGCAGATTTTCCATCAGCTGCCGTGTCTGGATATCCAGCGCGGAAAAGCTTTCATCCATCAGAATGATGTCGGGATCCATGATGAGTGTCTGAGCCATCGAGACACGCTTTCTCATGCCGCCTGAAAGATGATGCGGGTAGCTGTCCTCAAATCCGGCGAGCCCCACACGGCGAAGCCAGTGACGGCCCTTCTCAATTGCCTCGCTCTTCTTCACGCCTTTGAATTCAAGCCCGGCGATGACGTTGCCGAGCGCGCTTCGCCACGGCATCAGATTCTCCGCCTGGAACATATACCCGGCCCTGCGGTTCAGCCCGGAAAGCGGCTCGCCGAAAATGCGGATCGTGCCGTGAGACGGCTTAAGAAGTCCCGCCGTCATGTTGAGAATCGTGGATTTTCCGCATCCCGTGGGACCCACGATGCTCACAAATTCACCGGCTCGGATGGAGAGATTGACATCCCGGACCGCGGTGTAGTGCGACTCCTTCTTTCCGTCGCCGGAAATAAAGGTGCAGGCGAGATCCGAGATTTCTATCGCGGGCGTATTGGTTTCAGGTGTATTCATTTCTTATAGCCTGGGTTTCTGTGCGTGAATTCGGTGGAAGGATTCCGGGCTGCCGAGAGAGACTGCCCGGAATCCCTATGCGGGGATCAGCGATAGCGCTTATTCGCTTCCGCTGCGAACCGGTTTGTATAGGTCGCCTCCAGATCAAGCCTCGCGCGCTCGATCTGAGGATTCACCGTGCTCAGGGCGTGCTTCGCGACTTCAGGAGCCTTCGCGGGGATCAGCCCGTCGCGGGAAAGCGCCGGACGGTTGCTGAGGAAGGACTGGATATAGAGTTTTTTATCTCCCATGAAGTAGCTGGAAGGCACGACCTTCACGACCTGTTCCGGTGTCGCCTTGGCGATCCACTTGTCGGCGCGCACCATGGCGTTCGTGATCGCCTGGATCGTGTTCGGATTCTTGCGGATAAAGGATTCCGGAGCGTAGAGGCAGCCGGCCACCATAGGTCCGCCGTAAAGCCGGTCGCTCTCCGCCACTTTTCGGGTATCAGCAATGATCGCGATTTCCTTCTTCTCCATCAGCATCGAAATCACCGGATCCAGCTGCACGAAGGCATCGACCTGACCCGAACGGATCGCGGCAATGGCGCCAGAGGAAGAGCCAATACCAATGATTGACACCTCGTTCGGCTTGATGCCGGCAGCCTTCAGGCAATAGTTCGCCATGATCTGGGAGGAAGACCCCGGGGCCGTCACACCGATACGTTTTCCCTTCAGTTCCTTGGCGCTTCGGAAATTCTTCATCGTGTGGAGATTCGCCGCGAAGACACACTGCGGAGCCCGGCCCTGGAGCACGAAAGCCTGCATGCGCTGGCCGCGGGTCTGCATGATGACTGTGTGCTCGAACGCACCCGAGCAGATATCGGCTGATCCACCGACAACCGCCTGAAGCGACTTGGAGCCGCCCTGGAAGTCAATCACGCTGACATTCAGACCCTCATCGCGGAAGTAACCGAGACGGTCAGCGATCGTGAGCGGGAGGTAGTAAACGAGCTGCTGACCGCCGACCGCGATCTTGATGTTCTTCTTCTCAGGAGCCGCGGCGAAAGCTTCGCCAAACGGGAAGGCGGAAGCGGCGGCCATGCCGGCAGCAGCAGTGATGAATGCACGACGGGTGATAGTCATTTTCAGTACTCTCCAGACGATTCAGGCAATAAAAAAAGCGGATACACAACAGACTCAGATGAATCCGTGTATCCGCCTATGGCGACAAATATGTTTAAAAAACGGCTCTATTCAGCCCTAAACAATCCTCCCATGGCGGATAACGGGTAGCAGTAGTCCGCCTAGGGCAAGAAGGAATTCACGGGCAGCACGAACGGGGGCTTTCTTGGAAAGTCCCTGGCAGGCGTTCGGATTGTCAGCCGTGAAATGCACTTGAGGTGCCTCTGAATAAAAGTCGTAAGAACTACATTATTCCCGAATAGGGGAAAAAGCAAGAAAATCGCTCTTTTACCGCGACTCCGCGTCACGCCGTCCCAGGATTGCGTGAGCCACGGTTGCCACATCGGTGTACTCGAGCTCAATCCCGGTCGGGATGCCCCGGGCGAGTCTTGTCAGCCGTATATCCGGGCGATGGCGGGACACTGCGAGCGCAATGTAGTGGGCTGTAGCGTCGCCCTCGGCGGTGAAAGAAGTCGCCAGAATCACTTCCTTTACCTCCGGCTCCTTGATTCTTTCGATCAGACGGCTGAAGCCCAGCTGCTCAGGGCCCCGGTTCTCCACCGGTGAAAGCCGTCCGCCGAGTACGTAATAGAGTCCCCGGTAGGAGTGCGATCCCTCAATCACGAGCTGATCTGCCGGCGTTTCCACGATGCAGAGCTTATCTTTCTCGCGGGTTTCGTCCGAACAGGTGTCGCAGATCTCGGACTCGCAGAGCGTATTGCATCGGGCGCAGTGCCTGACGGACGCCGCGGCATCCTCAAGCTCCTTCGCCAGACGGTGCGCTTCGGCGTGCTCGTCATCCGAAAGGAGATGAAACGCGATCCGCTGAGCCGAAAGCGGGCCGATGCCCGGCAGTTCGGCGAGCGCCTCCGCGAGTCTTCTCAGCTTGGGACTAAGCGCCATAGCCGTTCTCCGGATTCCGGGGCGCGATCATCAGAAGCGCATCCCGGGAGGAAGAGGCATGCCGGCCGTGGCGACCTTCATGCGTTCCTGGGTCGTACGCTCAACTTCCTTCAGCGCGGCGTTCACAGCGGCCGTCACGAGATCCTCGATCATGTCGCGGTCTTCGTCATAAAGCGACGGATCGATCTGAATCTGCTTGCAGACGTACTTGCAGGTCATCGTGACCTTGACGGCACCGCTGCCCGCTTCTCCCGTCACTTCGACATTGGCGAGCTCAGACTGAAGGCGCTGAAGGTTCTGCTGCATCTTGGCGGCCTGGGCCATCAGCGAATTAATGTTTCCTCTCATGTTTTCCTCTTACTTAGTGCAGGGGCTTCGGCTTCGTATTCCAGTCCACGGAATCCTCGCGTACCTCGCCCTTAAACTGGTTAATGATATTGCTCACGACGCCGGAGCTGCGGAAATCCTGAATCAATTTCTGCCTTGCCGCGGCCTCTTCCCGGTTCACCTGAGCCCAGACGGTATCCCCCTTCACCTCACCGGTCTGGAAGGTCACCGAGAAGGGATGTCCAAGACGCTTCGAAAGCGCCCGTTCAAGGCTCTTTCTCACGTTATCGGACGTCAGCGTGGATGAACTGTTCTTCAGCACCACCCCGGTACTCTTCAATTCAACGCATTCGGACCGGGAAGCAGACTGCCACTCCAGCCCTGAAAGTTCCGCGCTGCGGATCAGACTCTGCCAGTCGAGCTCCTCTGAATCGGCGGAACGCTCTTCAGGAGGGATGGTTTCCTCGGCTGGCTCAAGCTGCACCCAGGGCGGAAGATCCTCCTCTTCATCGGGTGAGGCTTTTGCTTCTTCCGGAGGCGGTGGAGGCGCCTTAGGCTTCAATTTTGGTTTGGGTGCCGGAGCAGGTGCGGGCGCCGGGGATTCCGCCTTCGCGGGCGCAGCGGCCGCGGACTCCGCCTTGGAGACCGGCGCCGGAGGCTCAAGCGGCTTCCCGCCATGAGGCAGCTTCGCGATGCGGGCCGCCACCGGGCTTCCGGCCGGCTTGAAGGCGAGCATCCGGAGAAGCGTCATCGTGAAACCCGCATATTCATCAGGCGCCAGATGAAGGTCATTCCGTCCGTTGATCGCAATCTGGTAGTAGAGCTGCACTTCGTCAGGCGTAAAAGCCCCGGCAAGCTCCCGGATGGAATCCGCCTCAGCGTCGCCGGAAATGCTTGCCGGCACCCGCTGGGCAATAGCCGTCCTGTGAAGGAGGCTCGCGATATCGCGGAGCGCCTGACGGAAGGAGAAGCTGCGCATCGCCATCTCATCCGCGATGGAAAGCATGCCGGCCGCGTCGTTATCACGCAGGCAGCGCAGCAGTTTCACGAGGATTGAGGAATCGACAACGCCGAGCATTGACTGAACACCAGCCAGTGTCACCGCGCCATCCGAGAACGCGATCGCCTGATCAAGAAGCGACAGACCGTCGCGCATGGATCCCCGGGCGCCGGCGGCGAGGAGCCGCAGCGCAGCGGGTTCGGCTTCGATCTTCTCCACCTGCAGGATATGCGCCATGTGATCAGCCACTTCCTGCGGCGTCATATTGCGGAGATTGAACTGCAGGCAGCGCGACAGCACCGTGATCGGCACCTTCTGCGGATCTGTCGTCGCAAGAATGAATTTGACGTACTCGGGCGGCTCCTCCAGCGTCTTCAGCATGGCATTGAAGGCCGTGCTGGAAAGCTGATGCACTTCGTCGATCATGTAGACCTTGAAGCGGGCGTTCGTCGGCGGGTACATGGCCTGCTCAAGCAGTGCCGTCATCTCATCCACGCCTCGGTTGCTCGCCGCGTCCATTTCGATGTAATCGACGAAATGGCCTTCATCTATTGCGCGGCAGGCTTCACAGACGCCGCATGGCTTATCGGTGATATCACCCTTGCCGTCAGGGCCTGTGCAGTTGAGGCATTTCGCAAGGATGCGGGAGAGCGTGGTCTTGCCAACACCGCGGGTTCCGGTGAAAAGGTAAGCGTGATGAATCCTCTTTTCACGCAGCGCATGTCTCAGGGCTTTGACGACGTGCTCCTGGCCCACCACGCTGTCAAAGTCGTGAGGTCGCCATTTTCGAGCAAGAACCTGATAGGACATTAGTCATTTCCTATTGGGAAGAGACGCGGATCCGGCAGCCGGATGTTCGCAGGAGTGCGGCCGGGAGCGCAGACATTTCTGCCCCGGGAGTTTCAGTCGGATCTCCGGACAGTCTTCCGGCGTCTCAGCCGAACCATATCTGAATGATCGTTGACTCTAGCAGAATTTGACCGCCGGGGCGATCGCTTGGGGGGACAGGCTGGGGAACTGTACTGAAACGGATATCCGGCGGCGGAAACGAATGTTCTGCCCGAGACGGATAGTACAGATACAAAAGTGGCGAGCCTTATCCTCGGCACTGAAGAAAATCCACTGTGGCTGCTTCGTTCCCGACCTGACCAGATTCATGGCTTCCTCATGCGAGGGGACCCGCCGAGGACGCATTGTACACGAATTCCCCGGAGAATCCAGACTGGCTCTGAGCTTTCCTTTTTTTTCTCCAAAGTGATACGATGAGCCAGAAAATCGGAATAAGCATTTTTGATTTCCAACTATCGGCCGTTTCCAGGCCGATCCTCCAGCAGCACATTCCAAATTCACAGATCCTCCTGGAAACTGAGCACGCTCGGTTTATTTTCCTATGGGTGCGACTATGGCTTTTACCAACGTTACTGATCAAAACTTCGACGCCGAAGTCGTGCAGGCTTCCTCCACGCTTCCCGTTCTCGTTGATTTCTGGGCTCCCTGGTGCGGTCCCTGCCGTCTGCTTTCTCCGCTCATCGAAGCCGCCGCGGAAGAATTCAGCGGCAAGCTGAAGGTCTGCAAGTACAACTGTGATGAATCCACGTCCGTGGCTGCCGGCCTGGGGATCCGTTCGATCCCGACCGTTGTGGTCTATAAGGACGGAAAACCCGCCGCGACTCAGGTCGGCGCGATGAATAAGAATGAGCTGACCGACTGGATCCAGTCCCTTCTTTAACTTCTAACTTCGTTTCAGGGAAAGCGCGGCGAACCGGAACTGCTTTCCGCACGACCGGTGCCCGTTCGGGCCCTTCTCGTCTGTCCGCCATTTCCCTTTACTCCTATGCATCTTTCTGAACTGAAATCACTGCGTATCACTGAGCTTTTTGAAAAAGCACAGGAACTGGGCATCGAAAACGCCCAGAGAATGCGCAAGCAGGAACTCATGTTTGCGATTCTGAAGAGAAAAGCAAAGAGCGGTGAGCAAATTTTTGGCGACGGCACGCTTGAGGTGCTCCCCGATGGATTCGGATTCCTTCGTTCTCCTGAATCGTCCTATCTCGCCAGCACGGATGACATCTATATCTCTCCCTCCCAGATCCGCCGATTCAATCTCCATACCGGCGACTCCATGGAAGGTGAAGTCCGCATTCCGAAGGACAGCGAACGCTATTTCGCGCTCGTCAAGGTGGAAACGGTGAACGGCCAGCCGCCGGAAAACCTGAAGCACCGGATGCTGTTCGAGAACCTGACGCCGCTCTTCCCGAACGAGCCCCTGAAGCTCGAACGCGACATGAAGGGCAACGAGAACCTGACGGGCCGTCTGATCGACATCATTGCTCCGATCGGCAAGGGCCAGCGCGGTCTGATCGTCGCCCCGCCGAAGTCCGGAAAGACAGTGCTGATGCAGCACATCGCACACGCCATCACGGCGAACCACCCCGAATGCATTCTGATCGTTCTGCTGATTGACGAACGTCCGGAAGAAGTGACGGAAATGCAGCGCTCCGTGAAGGGCGAAGTGGTCGCCTCCACGTTTGATGAACCCGCTGCCCGCCACGTCCAGGTGGCCGAGATGGTGATTGAAAAGGCCAAGCGCCTCGCCGAATCGAAGAAGGATGTGGTGATTCTGCTTGACTCCATCACCCGACTCGCCCGCGCCTATAACACCGTTGTGCCGACCTCCGGCAAGGTGCTCACAGGCGGCGTTGACGCGAACGCCCTGCAGCGTCCGAAGCGTTTCTTCGGCGCAGCCCGAAATATTGAAGAAGGCGGCTCGCTCACGATTCTCGCGACTACCCTCGTTGACACCGGCTCCCGCATGGATGACGTGATCTATGAAGAGTTCAAGGGCACCGGCAACATGGAAATTCACCTGGAACGCCGTCTTGCCGAGAAGCGTGTCTACCCGGCCATCAACGTCAACCGCTCCGGCACCCGCCGCGAAGAACTTCTGCTCCCGCCCGATGTGCTGCAGCGCGTGTGGATTCTGCGCAAGGTTCTTTACAGCATGGATGAAGTGGAAGCGATGGAGTTCCTCCTCGACAAGATCCGCGCAACGAAGAACAATGCCGAATTCTTCGACATGATGAAGCGGGCCAACTGATCTATTCTCATCGGTTCGCTCTGACGGTTGCTTTTTCTGGGGAAGGCGTTCATAATGTTAGACTTTCCCAGTCTGGCACGTGGACTGCATGCCTGCCGTAAGACCCGTTTCGCACGGGCGGGTTTGCAAGGCAAGTCAGGGCGACCGACGTTTAACTAGGAATTCATAAAAAATGAAGCAGGGCATTCACCCGGAGTACCGCGAGGTCGCGTTCCTCGACATTTCCGTCAATCAGACCTTTATCATCTCCTCGGCCGTTCAGACCAAGGAAACCATTGATATCGACGGCAAGACCTATCCCCTTTTCAAGGTCGATACCTCTTCTGCCAGCCACCCCTTCTACACCGGCGCTCAGACGCGCATCGTTGAAGCGGGCCGTGTCGAGAAGTTCCGCGCGAAGTTCGCCGCCAAGACCAAGGCTGTGAACGAAGCCGCCGCCAAGGCAAAGGCCGCCAAGTAATTGGTGCCGCGCAGTTAGCCTGGTATTCCAAGGGGCAGTTTTCAACTGCCCCTTTTAATTTGTTTAGAAAATGCCAAATGATTAGCAACCGACAGTCGCCTCTTATTGTTTCTGCAGCCGCTGCGGCCAAGCTCCCCCGCTGGGCATTGCTGATAGTTCTTGCTACCTTCGCTCTGGCATGCTTCTCAGGACACGCGTTCTGGAACAGCCGGGACGAACAGATTTTCGGCCTGATGTGGAACATGGCGACAGGAAGCGCAAGCGCCTGGTTCCTTCCCACCATTGCCGGCACTCCTTACACGGCCACCGGTCCGGGCATTGCCTGGCTCGGCGCGGCGCTTATCAAGTTCCTCTCGCTTTTTGCCAAACCGATGATTCTCGCGCGAGTCCCGAGCCTGCTCTGGTTCGCTCTCGCGACGGGGTCCGTCTGGTACGCTACATGGCATCTCGCCCGGCGGGAAGAGGCTCTCCCGATCTCGATGGTATTCGGTCAGGAAGCGAGTCCCCGGGATTACGGCCGTACGGTCGCTGATTCCGCAACACTCCTCTTCATCGCTACCTTTGGCATTGTTTCCCGGCTTCACGAAATCGGTCTTCCGATCGTGCTGCTTGCGCTGACCGGCGCGACGCTGCTCGGCGTTATCTGGTCACTCGTCCACCTTAAGGCCGGTTCTTTCGTGACCGGCCTTTCTCTCGGCGCTCTTGCCCTCTGCACGAACCTCTATTGGTTCATTGTTGAGTCCTGCACGATTCTCACGATCCTCTGCTGCGTTCACGCATTTGCGCCGTTCAGAACCCGCCGTCTGCTGATCATTGCCGCCACTGCCGCTGCCACGTTCCTCGTGTGGCCTGTCGGGGCGATTCTGTCGGGCGCTTCGTTTGACGCATGGTATCAGTCATTCGCCCGGATTCAGGCTGCCGGCTTCGCGCTCCCGCGCGCCGGATCCTGGCTCTGGATGGCCCGCAATATCGTCTGGTACCTCTGCCCGATCTGGCCTTTCGCGCTTTACGCGATTTATGCCTGGCACCGCGTGATTCACCGCACGCATATTCTTCTTTCCATCATCGCGCTCGTCTTCCCGCTGCTCTTCCTCTTTATTTCCGAAACCGCGCCTGAGTACACGCTCACTGCTATGGTGGTGCCGACCGCGATTCTCGCCTCCTTCGGCATTGCAAGTCTCAAGACACATTCCCTGAAGAATATCCTTGACTGGTTCTCCGCCACGATCTTCTCTCTTGCGACGATCGGTCTCTGGAGCTACTTCATCGCCTGGACAACCGGGTTCCCGCCGAAGATGGCCGCCAGCCTTCACAGGCTCGCTCCCAACACGGTGCCCTGGGTTGAGCCGTCGCTTCTCGTCTGCACGGCTCTCGTCACCGCGATCTGGTTCGCCATCGTGATCTGGCGCCTCCGCCGCCGTCCGAAGGCTCTCTGGCGCGGTCCCTGGCTTGCCGCTCTCGGCATCACGCTGATCTGGACAGTCGGCACCGCGCTCTTCAGCCAGATGCTGGATGAAGACCGGTCTCATACCACGGCAGCCCGTGAGGTCGCCGGAAAGCTCCGAATCTTTGGCTACCTTCCCGGCGACTGCGTCCGCAGTGACGGACTGCCGCTCAGTCTCAAAGGGCTTGTCGCGTACTCCGGCATTCGGTTCTCCGACAGCACGGACTGCCGCTACACCGTCTCCCGCATCGGTCCCGGTGAACCGATTCCGGCTGACAAGATCGGCATCCCGACGTCATACCACCGCGGTTCTGAGTTCTATGTGATCCGCCCGGGCGACGCCTCTCCCATCAACAGCGGCACTGAACTCAACAGCAATAACAACAGGAAATCTGAGAAGTAACATGGCAGGAAACATCAATGCGGCGCATCGCCTCACCCCCCCAGATATTTCGGTCGGAGGCCTTGCGAAGCTCGCCAGTCCTATTTTCGTGGCGAACCTTGCCGTCATGGGCAACGCAACGATCGACACCATCATGGCAGGCCGGCTCGGCGCTGAGGACCTCGCGGCTGTAGCGCTAGCCAGCGCTTCCACGGGCTGCATTTTCATGCTGCTCGTCGGCATCGTGCAGGGGCTCTCCCCGATCTGCGGGCATCACTTCGGCGCCCGGAAGTTTGAGCAGATCGGTTTTGAAATCAATCAGTCGCTCTACCTTGTGCTGCTGCTCTCGATTTTCGGTATTGGGATCCTCAGCTGGACGTCCTTCTGGACGGAGCTTGGCGGTGTCACGGGGCGTATCGCGTCGCTTGCCTCGCTCTACCTGATCGCGTCAGCGGTAGCCGTTCCTGCGGCGCTTCTCAACCGGGTCTTCATCTCAGTCAACGCTGCCATCAATCAGCCGCGGATCACGATGTGGATTTCGCTTCTGATGCTTGCGCTGAAAGCTCCTGTGAACGCTCTCTTCATGTACGGGCTCTTCGGTCTGCCGGAGCTCGGAGGCGCCGGTGCCGGTGTCGGCAATGCAGTTCTCGCCTGGTTCGGCCTTATTTTCTATGCCGGATACTTCTTCAAGGGCGCTCACTATAAGCCGATGCACGCAAAGCGCTGGTTCGGACCGAGCTTCGACGCGCTGAAGGAACAGCTTCGGATCGGTCTCCCGATCGGGCTCTCTGTGTTCTTCGAAGTGAGTTCCTTCACGCTGATGGCGATCTTTATTTCCCGCATGGGGGCTGTCGCGGTGTCCGCTCATCAAATCGTGAGCAACATTACGTCGACCCTCTACATGGTGCCGCTCTCCATCGGTATCGCAGCGAGCGTTCTTGTCTCTCAGTGCCTCGGCGCCGGTTTCCCGGATGCCGCTGAGCGGATTACGCGCCGGTCTCTCGCTGTGACTGTTGCCATCGCGGCCACAGCCTGCTGCCTGCTCTTTATCTTCAGCCACTTCATCATCAGCATCTATACGACTGATATCGCTGTGATGCAGATCGCCGGCACACTGATTCTCTGCGGCGTGATTTATCACACGTTTGACGCCGCGCAGTCAGTGAGCAGCTTCATCCTCCGGGGCTACAAGATTGCCTGGGTTCCGATGATCGTTTCCGGCGTCGCACTCTGGGGCGTGGGGCTTTTCGGAGGCTACAACCTCGCTTTCCGGGAATCCTTCCTCGGCGCGCCGCTCGGTCCCCTCGGATTCTGGATTGCCTGCGCCTGCGGCCTGATCCTTTCAGGCATCACGCTTGTCTCCTTCGCGCTCTATCACGCGCGGTCTGTGAAGCTCGCGGCTCAGAAGGCCTGATTCCGGAAAATTCTTCCGGCCAGCAAAAAACCTCGTCCTGTCAGGACGAGGTTTTTTTATTCCATCAGGGAAGCGCCCCTCAGGGACGCCTCATGATTCCTACCGCACGTCGGAGCCGATTACTTCTGCAGAGCCCGGAGCGCCGCAATGCGGTCTTCAATAGAAGGATGGGTGGCGAAGAGCGAACCAATACCGCCGCTCACGCCGAAGCCCTTCACCGGACCGGGAAGTTCTTCCGGCGTGATGGAGCCCAGTCTCTGGAGCGCGGCAATCATGTTCTCGGGAGAACCGGTCAGCATCGCGGAACCCGCGTCAGCGTGATACTCGCGCCAGCGCGAGAAAGCAGCCACCACCATACCGGCAAGGAACCCGAGCACGATATCAAGAATCAGGCTCGTCACATAGTAGGCGGCACCCGGAGCGTCGCTGTCGTTACGCATCACCTGGCGGTCAACGGCCCAGCCAATCACTCGGGAGAGGAACACAACGAAGGTATTCATCACACCCTGCACCAGGGTCATCGTGACCATATCGCCATTGGCGACGTGAGTCATTTCGTGCCCCAGAACGGCTTCCACTTCCTTCTTGTTCATCAGCTGAAGAAGACCGGTGGAAACAGCGACCAGCGAGCTGCTGCGGGACGGACCCGTGGCAAACGCGTTCGGGTCACCCTCGTAGATCGCCACTTCAGGCATCGGGAGCTTCGCGCGGTTAGCGAGTTCGCGGACCGTGCTGACGAGCCAGGCTTCGAGATTGGTCGACGGATTGTCGATATCAATCATCTGCAACCCCATCGTCGACTTTGCGATCATCTTCGAGGTCAGCAGCGAGAAGATGGATCCCGTAAAGCCAATGATCAGAGCGTAGATGCTGAGGGATGTCAGGTTAATGGACTTGCCCGCCATACCGCCCCAGTTGATTCCAAACACGACGCCAACAATGCTCAGGATCACGTTGAGCATGACCACGATTGCAATGTTGGTCAAAATCAGAAGACCGATACGCTTTAACATTACTTACCTTTTTACTTTAAGACCTAAGAATGGGCTCAGACTGTCAGGTCTGGATGAATTAATTTTATGGGAACTGTCAGAACTGATCGTATCCCGGGTAAATAAAGTGTAAGAAATAGTACGACTTTACTTATCCCGCCTGAGTGATTGATCCTGCACCCGAAGTGTCGGATACGTATCCCATCCGCCGCAGCCCGGACACTGCCAGAGGTAGCTGTGCGAGAGGAATCCGCAGTGACGGCACTGATAGCGGCCCTGGCGATCGGATTCCTTCTTCAGCATTTCAGAGAGTCCCTGCAGCTGTTCGTCATCCGGGGCGATCATTTTGCGGAATTCCATCGCGACGGAAAGAGTGCCGAGAGTCGGATGGCCGGAAAGCCCCTTGCTCACAATTTCAGCGGCAGCCTGCTGTCCCTTATCCTTGAAAGCCCGCTTCATCGCCTGCTCCACGACTTCAGAGGTGGGGAATCGGTTAAGTGCGTAGTCGATCACGGCCTGAGCGCCTGCCGCGTCACCCAGCGCGTCGTACCCCTTCACCAGCCGGCTGAAAACGAGCGGGAAGTGATCCTCGGAATGCTGGCGCAGCTTCTCCCAGTCTTCCACGGCTTCCTTCACCTGATTCTTCTGGAACGCAAAGTCACCAGCCAGCATCAGAGCGCGCGGAGAGTAAGGTTTCTCCAGCAGTGCGAGCGACACCTCGCGTTCCGCGGCTTCCGGATTCTTCTGTTTCACTGCCAGCTCGGCAAGCTCGCAGTGGAAGTGAGCGATATCGGCGCTGTGGTCTTCTGAGGCTTCCTTTTCAAGCCGCCGCGCGGATTCAATAGCGGCCTCCCAGTCATGCTCGGTGCAGCGGATTCTGAGAAGCGACCGCAGCGCGTCCAGCCGATACTCATCATTCTTTGAAAGCCGCTCAAGGCAATCAATCGCCTTGTCATAGATACCGGCCTTCAGATAGTCGTTCGCAAGCTCTGAAAGCGCCCGCAGCCGATCCTGATCCGGCAGATCCGCGCGGTTGATGAGATGCGTATGAATTCGGATCGCCCGGTCAAATTCGCCTCTTTTGCAGAAAAGGTTGCCGAGCGCGTGATGCAGTTCGATCGTCTCCGGATCGATCTTCACCACTTCGATAAAGGCGTCAATTGCCTTATCGGGTTCATTAGAGAGGAGCAGCGACAGGCCCCGGAAATAATTGTCCGGCAGGTCCTTGTTTTCCTCATTCCGCTGTCTCGCGTCATAGCCTCGCAGATACCATCCGGCCGCAAACAGCAGCGGGACCGCGATCAGATACCAAAGTTCAAATTCCATGAAGTGCTCTCCGCGAGTATTGAGTGGTCAGAATTGTAGCGGTTCAGCGCTTCTGTACCACACAGAAAAGAAAAGGACCACGGGCAGAAATTCCGCCGGTGATCCTTAAGTCGGAAAGAGAAGGCAGCGAAACCTTCTCTCTCCATTTTTTGCTTCTCCGTGCCTCAGAGGAAACGAGGGCAGCGGGTGAAGCGTTTATCAGGGATAAAGCCCTGAATGGAATCCGCAGCGGAAACCGCGGATCCCTCCGCTATTGATTAGCGGCTCTCGAGCTTCGCCTTCAGCAGGGCGCCGAGATTGGTCGTACCGGCGGACGGAGCGTCATTGTTCATGCGATCCATAGCGCGGCGGGCCTCAGCGGCTTCCTTCTGCTTCACGGAAACCTGGATGTTGCGGGTCTTGCGATCCACGCTGGTGATGACGGCAGAAACCTTGTCGCCAACCTTCAGCTGGGTCGTGGCATCTTCAACGCGATCCGGAGAGATTTCGGAAGCGCGGAGATAAGCCTCAGTGTCGTTGCCGAGATCAAGGACGGCGCCGCGGGCGTCGACAGACTTGACCGTACCTTCAACGATGGAGCCCTTCTCGTGGGCACCGGCGAAGTCGGAGAACGGGTCACCGGAAAGCTGCTTGATGCCGAGAGAGATGCGTTCGCGTTCGGTATCGATCGCGAGAACGACAGCCTCGACTTCATCACCCTTCTTGTAGTTGTGAACAGCCTGTTCGCCGGGTTCCTTCCAGGAGAGGTCGGAGAGGTGAACGAGGCCATCAATGCCGCCGTCAAGACCGATGAACACGCCGAAGTCGGTGATCGACTTGATCTGACCCTTGACGTGATCGCCCTTCTTGTGGGTCTGAGCGAACTCTTCCCACGGATTGGCCTTGCACTGCTTCATGCCGAGGCTGATACGGCGACGGTCTTCGTCGATCTCGAGGACCATGACTTGGACTTCTTCGCCGAGCGTCACAACCTTGCGCGGATCAACGTTCTTGTTCGTCCAGTCCATTTCGGACACGTGAACGAGGCCTTCGATGCCGTCTTCGATTTCAACAAACGCACCGTAGTCGGTGATGTTGGAAACCTTGCCGAAGAGGCGGGTGCCGGACGGATAGCGGCGGCTGATGCCGATCCACGGATCCTCACCAAGCTGCTTCAGGCCGAGAGAAACGCGGGCGCGTTCGCGGTCGAACTTGAGAACCTTGGTCTCGATTTCCTGACCAACCTGAACGACTTCGCTCGGGTGGTGCACGCGGCGCCAGGCGAGGTCGGTGATGTGGAGCAGGCCGTCGATGCCGCCGAGGTCAACGAACGCACCGTAGTCGGTGATGTTCTTGACGACGCCCTTAACAATGGCGCCTTCCTTCAGCGTGGCGAGCAGCTTGTTGCGCTCTTCGCCCATGTTGGCTTCGAGCACAGCGCGGCGGGAAACCACCACGTTGTTACGCTTGCGATCGAGCTTGATAACCTTGAATTCGAGGGTCTTGCCTTCGTACGGGGTCGTATCGCGAACCGGACGGGTATCCACGAGGGAGCCCGGGAGGAACGCGCGGATGCCGTTGGTCATAACGGTGAGACCGCCCTTGACCTTGCCCGTGATCGTACCGGTAACCAGTTCACCGGATTCCTGAGCCTTCTCAAGATTCATCCAGGCAGCGAGGCGCTTGGCCTTGTCGCGGGACAGAATCGTATCGCCATAGCCGTTTTCAACGGACTCGATGGCCACAGAGACGAAATCACCGGGCTTGACCGTGACTTCACCCTGATCATCCTTGAACTCTTCAATCGGAATGTAAGCTTCAGACTTAAGGCCGGCGTTCACGACGACAAAGTTTCCGTCCATGCGAACGACTTCGGCGGAAATAACTTCGCCAGGACGCATTTCCTGAGCAGCAAGGCTCTGGTTAAACAGGTCGGCAAAAGATTCGGTGTTTTTGGTTTCTTCAGTGTTGGACATGAAAAAAAATCAGCACACCCAGATGCAAAGTGCACAGGGTGGAGTTAAACAAATAAAAGCAGGGGACCGTCACCTGACGGCCTCTGCGACCGGTACTGCAAATGGAATCAAAGATCTGCGGATGGGATCAGTGAGAACGTGAAACCCACCAGTACAGTATCTTATCAACTGTTTCCTGAATCGTGAGGAATGAAGAATCCAGTATCTTCGCGCCTTCAGCGGGCGCAAGCGGAGCATGGGCACGGCGCATATCGCGAAGATCCCGTTCCTTCATTTCTTTGACGAGGTCATCTAGTGTAACGTCAATCCCTTTTTCGATCAACTGTTTATAGCGGCGATGTGCACGCGCTTCCGCGGAGGCCGTAAGGAAAATCTTCAGTTCGGCATCCGGGAAGATGATCGAGCCCATGTCGCGGCCGTCTGCCACGAGGCCCGGCTCGCGGCGCGCTTCGCGCTGCAGCTCAAAAAGAGCGTTGCGGACCGAGGGGATAACAGCGATGCAGGAAGCTGCCTGGCCGACATCTTCCGTGCGGATGGCATTGGTGATGTCTTCGCTGCCAAGAGAAATCCTCCCTCCCGCAAACACGGGAGAGATACCCATCGCGTGTGCCGTGACGGCCGCGATGTCCTTCAGATCAACGTTGGCCCTCAGACAGACAAGTCCCACGATGCGATAAAGCGCGCCGGAATCGAGGTAGTGGAACCCGAGAGCCTCCGCTACTTTCGACGCGACCGTGCCCTTGCCGCTCGCGGTCGGGCCGTCAATCGTAATTACAGGAACCTGTCCCTTCATTTCTGTCATCAGAAAACCTCGTCAATTAAAGAATGAATGCGCCTAGTCTTTATCCGTCAGAGGGGCTGTTTTCACCAGTCCTGCCAGCCGCTCAAAATAGTCCGGGAAAGTCTTGGAAACGCACCCGGGATCAAGAATGCGTACAGAAACCCCGCCGCAGGCAGCGAGCGAAAGGCTCATCGCCATACGGTGGTCCTTATAGGTACTGACCTCTGCTGGAAGAAGCTTTTGAGGAGATGTTACGCTTAACCAATCATCGCCGGTTTTCACATCGGCGCCGAATTTGGAAAGCTCAGCCTGCATGGCCGCAATCCGGTCTGTTTCTTTGACGCGCCAGGAGCCGATACCGGTAAGCACCGTTTCCCCTTCAGCCATCAGCCCGATCGCGGCAAGCGTCATCGCGGCATCCGGAATCTCCGTGCAATCCGCGTGAATGCCGTGAAGTTTTCCGGATACGGGCGGTCTCGCTTCGATCCAGTTTTCCCCCCAGGCAATTCTCGCTCCCATGCGCTCGAGGAATGCCGCGAACTGCACATCTCCCTGAATGGAATCGCGCCCCACTCCGGTGACACGGACTCCGGGACCGTCAGCCGGACCGGAAAGCGCTCCGAGCGCGAGAAAGTACGACGCCCCGGACGCGTCTCCCTCAACCAGGTAAGGATTGCCGCGGCGATACTCTGCGTGCGGAACAAAGAACCGGTCACCCTGATCTTCCGCGTGAACCCCAAACTGCTCCATCAGCTTCAGCGTCATGAGCACGTAAGGGCGCGAAATCAGATGTCCATCCACAATGATCTCAAGTCCCTCAGGACCGGAGTAAACCGGCGAGGAAAGGAGAAGTGCGGTGATGAACTGACTTGACACTTCGCCGCTGATGTGGCAGGAGGCTTTTCCGGAAACGGAACGGCGTTCACCGATCCGGAGCGGAAAGTATCCTTCCCGGTTCAGACACTCAATCTCAGCCCCTAGCGACCGGAGCGCCACGAGAAGGTCTCCGATCGGACGCTCCCGCATCCGCTCAACGCCATCCAGAAGGTAACTGCCGCCGGCAAGCGCCAGCGCCGCAGTAAGCGGCCGTGCCGCTGTTCCGGCGTTTCCGAGGAAAAGCTCCGCGCTGCGGACCGGAAACCTGCCGCCGCAGCCCTCTACCGTCACCGACTCGGGATTACCTTCATCAATTTCCACTGAAACACCGAGTTTCCGGAGCGATTCCATCATGCGCTCCGTATCGTCAGCTCTCAGAATTCCCTTAAGTTCAGTCCGTCCAGAGGAAAGCGCCGCGAGCAGCAGCGCGCGGTTCGAAATCGATTTTGAACCCGGCATCGGGACTTCACCCGCGGCGCTGAGAATCGGGCGCACGGTCAGCACTTCTGGAAAAGTCTTCATGGCTTCTTCACCTGAGTCTTAAGGCTGTCACCCTGGCCAAGTTTCCGTCTTGCCTGCGCGGCGCGGGCAAAACCGGCCACCAGCTGATCGGCGTTTCCATCATCAATCGCTTTCTGGAAGAGTTCGAGCTCGGCACGGTACCGCCGCAGTCCTTCGGAAATCGCTTTCCGGTTCGCGAGGCAGATATCACGCCACATAACGGGGCTCGAAGCCGCGATACGGCTGAAGTCGAGGAATCCTGTGCCGCCCATGGAGAGCAGCGTATCGGGATCCCGGCTCTCCGTGATCATCGCGACGAGCGCGTAGGCGAGCACGTGAGGCAGATGGCTCATCAGGGCAAACACTTCATCATGACGCTCGGGCGACATGCGGATAATCTGCGCACCGCAGGACTTCCAGAGCGACTCGATGATCTCGACAGCGCGGGCGCTCATGCCCTCTTCCGCGGTACTGATGACTTTTTTCCCGACAAACATGTCGGCAAAGGCATACCGGACACCGGGCTTTTCGCCCCCGGCGATTGGATGACAGGGGGCATACTGCGAAAACTTTGCCCCAAGCGCCCGGCGGGCGCCTTCCTGGACCATACCCCGGACTGAACCGATATCCGTCACAACAGCGTCCGGTTTCATCACCGGAGCGATCTGCCGGAAAATCGACTCCATCGTCATCACCGGTGTCGCGACCATAATGACATCAGCAGAGCGCGCGGCCTCGGCGGGATCCGATCCCCCTTCATCCGCGATACCCATGCTGATCGAGTCCGAAACAGCCTCCGGGCTCATGTCGCAGGCGTACACCGAGTGGATCGTGCCGGCCCGCTTCATGGCGAGCGCGGCCGATCCCCCCATCAACCCCATTCCGATTACGGCAAGCTTCAACCCCGGCTCCTTATGCGGCGGAGAGCTTCGCGAGAAGCTCCTTCAGGGCGGCAAGGAACCGTTCATTCTGATCGGCCGTACCGACGGAGACACGGATCCACTCCGGGAGCCCGAAGCTCGCGCAGGGGCGGATGATAATGCCGCGGTCAAGAAGCGCCTGATTGAGTTCAGCCGCCTTCGGTCCGATGTGAACGAGAACAAAGTTGCTCTTCGTCGGCACAAATTCGAGGTTAAGAGACGAGAATCCGTCTTCCAGCTGCTTCACGCCGCTGCGGTTCATCTCATAAACACGGTCAAGGAATGCCTGATCGTTCACACAGCCGGCAGCCGCCGCCTGAGCGAGGGTGTTGCAGTTAAAAGGCGGACGGATACGGTTCACGAGTTCAGGAAGTTCGCCGGAATTCACACCGAACCCGACGCGGAGACCCGCCAGACCATAGGCCTTGGAGAAAGTGCGCGTCACAAAGAGATTCGGATACTTCTTCACGAGCGCGATGGAATCAATCCGGTCTTCCTCCGGCACAAACTCGCGATAGGCCTCATCAAGCACCACCGTCACGCTCGGGGGAATCTTTCCGAGGAACGCCTCAAAATCAGCCTGGGAAATCGTGAGGCCGGTGGGATTATTCGGAGTCGTGAGAAACACCACGCGGACTTCGGGTGTCACAGCCTTCGCGATGGCGTCCAGATCGATCGCAAAACCCTTCGCGGGAACTTCAACCGGCGTGCCGCCGCAGGCGAGCGTATCAATGCGGTAAACCGAGAAATAGAACTGGGAATAAACCGACTTGGCGCCCGGTTCGAGAAGCGCCTCACAGGTGAGCCCCATCAGCTCATCACTGCCGTTGCCCACAATGATCCATTCAGCCGGAACACCCAGCCGCTTGGCAATAGCGTGCTTCAGGTTATAGGCGTTTCCATCGGGGTAGAGAGCCACGTTATGTGCGGTCGCGGCTTCCCGGACTGCCTGCAGCGCGGATTCCGGCGCCCCGAGGGGATTCTCATTGCTGGCGAGCTTGAGAATATTCTCAGGCTGCAGTCCCTTTTCACGGGCGAGTTCACTGATCGGCTTTCCAGCCTTGTACGGCTCAATTCCGCGGATATAGGACGGAGCTGAAAGGTTATCTGACATGCTGTTACTCCCAATATTTTTTATTTTGACTGAGAAGCTGCCGCGGGCTTAATCGAGCGCCTTGGGGTAGGAGCCGAGAAATTTGAAGACGGCCGTTTCCGCTTTGATTTCGGTAAGAGCTTTCTTCACCGCTTCATCTTCGATGTGACCTTCGACATCAACAAAAAAATTGTATTCCCAGGCGCCATTCCGGGCAGGCCGGCTCTCCAGGTGCGTCATGGACACACCGTGACGCGCCAGAGGCTCAAGCCCTTCGAAAAGCGCACCGGCTTTATTCACCATGGAGAATTCAAAGGTCGTTTTATCCTTTCCGGGTTCCGGACTGCGATGTGTCGGATGGTGCCCGAGAACAAGGAAACGCGTGCGGTTCCCCGCCCAATCCTGAATTCCTTCGCCAGCGATACCGAGCTGATAAAGTTCCGCAGCCCGATGCGAAGCGATAGCACCGACCGAGTCATCCTCGGAAGCAATCCTTGCCCCCTCCGCGTTGCTGGAGCAGCTCACCTGTCTCGCGCCGGGAAGATGAGTCGAGAGCCACTCCCGGCACTGAGCAAGAGCCTGGGGGTGAGCCATCACGGTCTTCACTTTTGACAGATCGCCGCTTCGGGTGAGGAGGTTATGGATGATCGGAATCGACACCTCGCCCACAATGGTGAGAGATGTATCGAGAAGCAGATCCAGCGTCACCGCCACAGTTCCCTGCGTGCTGTTCTCCACAGGCACCACACCGAAGTCTGTACGGCTGTTCTCCGTCATCCGGAAGACATCCGCGATGGTTGAGCAGGGCCTGGCCTCAACGCTGGAGCCGAACTGCCGGAGCACCGCCATTTCACTGAAGGTTCCCGCAGGGCCGAGATACGCCACCGTGGTCGTTCGCTCCAAGGCTCTGCAGGAAGAAATAATCTCCCGGAAAATCGCCTTGACCGCGGGACCGTCGAAATTCCGGCTGAGAGACGCCGCGCGCTCAAGAATCAGGTTCTCGCGCTCGGGACGGAATACAGCAGTCCCGGTTGCTCCCTTCAGCTCGCCTACCCGGCGCACGACATCCGCGCGCTGATCGACAAGTTCAACGATCTTCGCATCGATTCCGTCGATCTCACGGCGGAGTTCTGCAAGCTGGGTTTCTTTATCCATGGCGACGCTCAAAATCCTTCATAAAGTCCGCAAGCTGCGTCGCACCTTCTGTCGGAACGGCGTTGTAGACCGAGGCCCGCATGCCGCCGATACTGCGGTGGCCGCGGATATTCTTAAGACCGAGAGCCGCGGCTTCCTCAACAAAGAGGTCATTCAGCGACTCGTCCTTAAGCCAGAAAGTCACATTCATGCGGCTGCGGAAAGCGGGCTTCACTTTCCCCGAATAGAAGCCGTCTGAAGCATCAATCACACTGTAGAGCGCACCCGATTTTTCAGCGGCCCGTTTTGCCATTTCAGGCACGCCGCCCTGCTTTTCAAGCCAGTGGCAGACGAGGTTTGCGATATAGATCGCGAAAGTCGGAGGCGTATTCAGCATGGAGTTCTTGCTCGAATAGCTCTTCCAGTCAAGCATCACCGGACAGTTTTCGGGAGCCCGGCCGATCAGGTCATGGCGGACAGCCGCAATGGTCAGACCCGCGATGCCGAAATTCTTCTGAGCGCCGAACCAGATGGCTCCGAATTTCCGGATATCAAACGGCCGGGTCAGGATGTTGCTCGACATATCAGCAACAAGCGGCACCCGTCCCGTATCGGGAACATAGTTGAACTCAATCCCGTGGACAGTCTCGTTAACGCAGTAGTAAACATAGGAGGCGTCCTCCGGAATCCGGAGATCCTGCTGCTGAGGCACGTTGGTTTCATCCCCTTCAGCCGCGATCGAAATACCGCCGAGCCGTCCGGCCTCATGCGCCGCCTTGCGGGACCAGGTCCCATTCACGATATAGCAGCCGCCGCCTCTGCGGGACGGGTCGGCCGACACCGGAGCCATCAGGTTGAGCGGCACCATGGAGAACTGCATATGGCCGCCGCCCTGCATGAAGAGAATGTCGTACTCCTCAGGAATGTCGAGCAGAGAGCGAAGCATCTGCTGGGTCTCGTTATGCACCTCAGTAAAGGCCTTGCTGCGGTGGCTGATCTCCATGATGGAGCAGCCAGTGCCTCTGAAATCCAGCAGTTCGTCCCGGACCTGTTCCAGAACTTCGAGAGGCAATTCCGAGGGACCTGCCGAAAAATTAAAGCAACGGCTCATTCTCTGACTCCTAAAACTGAATTTTTCCTGCTTGAAGTGCCGGAAGGGAATGCCGCAGGAGCATTCCCTTCCTTCTCTTTTATACCTGAACCGGATCAGAGATCGTCAAGCGACGGAGTCTCTTCCGGGGACGGATCCTCCGGACCGTCTTCCGACCCCTCGCCATCATCTCCCTCAGGAGCAGGCTCAGCATCGTCCCCGCCCTGATCCTTCACCGGGGTCACGCTCACCAGATCATCATCCTTCAGATTGACGAGCTTCACACCCTGCGTCGCGCGGGAGCAGATGCGGATATCGCAGACCGGAATACGGACAAGCTTGCCCTTCTTCGTGAGAAGAATGACTTCATCATTCTCATCAACCAGGCAGGCTGCCACGACCTTGCCATTGCGCTCCGTGGTCGCGATGGCGATCATGCCCATCGTGTTGCGGCCATGCATCGTGTACTCGGCGATCGGAGTGCGCTTGCCGTAACCGTTTTCTGTCGCGGTGAGCACCATCTGGCCTTCGTCATTGGCGACGATCATCGCGATGATCCTGTCTTCAGGACGGATCTTCATGCCGCCGACACCGCGGGCCGTGCGGCCCATCGGACGCACTTCGTTTTCATCGAAGCGAAGCGCCTTGCCAGCGTCCGAGAAGAGCATCACGCTGTGGGCGCCATCTGTCAGATCCGCTCCGATCAGCACGTCACCTTCATCCAGAGTGATCGCTGACGTGCCGCCGTTCTGGACCTTCGAGAATTCACTGAGCGGCACCTTCTTCACAACACCGCGGGCGGTGGCGAAGAAGACAAAATGCTCGCGGGCGAAGTCACTGAGCAGCGTGAGACGGAAGGCCTCGCGGGCAGCGTTTCTGGCCTTTGCAGGGAGATCGCCAAGCGTCACGGCATCCCATTCAGCGCCGTGTTTTGCCGCGAGATCATTCAGCGCCTTGTCGCAGATCGTGCGGGCCTGGCTCTGAATATCTTCCGAAAGATCCTGAACATTCATCATGCTCCAGGTCTTGCTGTTCTTCTTCGCGCGGCGCTCTTCTTCCTTCTCAGGCGTGTCCCACCCGGTCAGTTCTTTCAGCTCGGTCTGCACACAGATCGGAAGATCCGTGAGCGAAAGCTGACGCCACTTTTCATCCGGAAGTCCCGGCATTTCATCCCGGTCAGAGCAGACATCCGTGCGGATCGATTCACGCACATCCTCAGGCAGTTCCTCGAGCTTCACTTCATCGCGGTTCAGTCTCAGGAGCTGATTCCTCACCGGCAGACGGGCCGTGGCGAAGAAGACGCAGTGACTGTCATCCGGGGTCGGAATCGACAGGATGTTCGTCACACGTTCGAGCGCCATTTCCTTACCGCCGTTGCCATCATCCTGCTCGTACTGCTGGAGCGAAATCAGATTCTGGATCGGGCGTCCTTTGGAGCCCGCGCTGCCGGCCGGCACCATATAGGCGTGGTTGATCAGGTAGAGTCTGCCGAGATTCGTGAAGCACATGATCTGATCATGCGTGCTCGCGACAATCAGCTGATCGCCGGCATCTTCATCCCGGAGCTTGCCGGAATTACGTCCCATTCCGCCGCGATGCTGCGCCTGGTAGTCAGAAAGGTCCTGACTCTTGATGTAACCGTCGCGGCTAAGCGTAACGACGACATCCTTTCTCGGAATCAGATCGAGTTCATCAAAATCCGGATCGCCGGAAGGATCGATCTGCGAGCGGCGGGCATCGCCATACTTTTCCTTGATGTAGAGAAGGTCATCAGCGATGATCTTCACCACACGCTCATCCTTCGCGAGAATGTCGAGGTAGTCGGCAATCTGGGCGCAGAGTTCCTTATAGGCGGCAATGATGCTTTCCTGCTGCGTCGCGGTGAGAGTCTGGAGACGCATATCGAGAATGCGTTCAGTCTGCACGCGGGAGAGCCAGTAGAGGCCATCCGCGCGGAAGCCGCTGTTCGGTTCCACATCCTGAGGCCGGTAGTCGCGGTAGTTGCCCGCCACGGAACCGATCATCTCGTTCACGATCTTCGCGTTCCAGCCCTTGCCCATCAGGCGGTCACAGGCCTCGGCGCGGTCAGAGGACGACTTGATGATTTCGATGAACTCATCAATGTTCGCCAGCGCGATGGCAAGACCTTCCTGCAGATGGCCGTCCGCACGGGCCTTACGAAGCAGGAAACGGGTCCGGCGCACAACCACTTCGCGGCGCAGGCCGATAAAGGCATTCACGAGCTGCTTCAGATTCAGCAGCTGCGGGCGGCCGTCAAGCAGCGCCACCATATTGATACCAAAGGTCGTCTGGAGCTCGGTCAGCTTGAAGAGGTTATTGCGGACCGCTTCCGTATGCGCGTCGCGCCGGAGCTCGATCACGATACGGATTTCCTTTGAGGACTCGTCCCGGAGATCCACAATGCCGTCGATCTTCTTTTCGCTCCGGAGGGCCGCGATCTTCTTGATCAGCTCGGCCTTGTTCACCATGTAGGGAAGCTCGTCCACAACGATAGACGTGTGTCCCTTGTCGTCGGTTTCGTCGTGCACTTTGGCGCGGATCAGCATGGAGCCGCGGCCGGTGCGGTACGCCTGACGGACACCGCTGAGACCGAAAATGATGCCGCCGGTCGGGAAATCAGGAGCCGGGAGGAAGCGGATCAGATCATCCACGCTCGCCTCAGGGTGATGCAGGGCGTAGAGGCACGCGTCAATGGTTTCACCGAGGTTATGCGTCGGGATGTTCGTCGCCATACCGACCGCGATACCCTGGCTGCCATTCACAAGCAGCTGCGGGAAACGGGCAGGCAGCACCGTCGGCTCTTTTTCCGTACCGTCGAAGTTCGGCGTCATATCGACCGTATCACGGTCGATATCAGTCAGCATCTCTTCGGCGATGCGGCTCAGACGGACTTCCGTATAACGCATGGCAGCCGCGGGATCGCGGTCGATCGTACCAAAGTTGCCATGGCCGTCAACGAGCGGATAGCGGAGCGAGAAAGGCTGCGCCATACGGACGATCGTGTCATAGACAGCGGTATCACCGTGCGGGTGGTACTTACCGATCACGTCGCCGACCACACGGGCCGACTTTTTATAGGGAACATCGTGGCGGTTGCCGAGTCGCCACATGGCATAAAGCACGCGGCGGTGAACCGGCTTGAAACCGTCCCGGGCATCCGGGAGCGCGCGTCCGACCAGCACGCTCATCGAGTAATTGAGGTAGGCCTCCTCCATCTCATCAGAAATATTGACCTGATGAATATCTTCCTGGAGCTGAGAAACCATTTCGGAACCGGAATTGTTTCCGGAAGACGGATTCGCCTTGCCTTCGTTTTCGTCTGTCGCCATAAACCAGCCTGTGAAAATTGGCGGACCGGGAAAGCAGCCGCCAAGCAAAAAAAGTTGGGGTTAATTTTAACAGATGGGGCTCATCATTCCGGCCAGAACCGGCTGAAATCCCAAAGAAAACGGCTCCAGAAGAGGCTGAAACGCAATTCTCGGATTTTTTAACCTGTCCCCATTTTTATTTATCAGTCTCCTTCGCAATCCGCGGATCGAAATCTGAGGCGCGGCAGGGAGAATTCCGGGCGCGGATAAAAAAACACCCGGAAGCTGCAAAAAAACAGCATCCGGGTATCTCAGCTGAAAAGGCCTTCTGATCAGCGTTTTCTCAGCCAGTGAATGTAGTGAACGGCTCCGGCCTCTTCTTCCGTTTCCTGAGCGAGAAGCACGTTCCCTGTCTGATCAGAAAACGCCTTCAGGTCATGAACGGAAACCGGGTCGAGGCAGATGACTTTCAGAATTTCTCCTGACTGCATGCCTCTCAGAGCCCAGGCGCTTTTCAGCACGGGCTCAGGGCACTTGCCATCGACCGAGATCTCCTGATCGGGATGAAGACGGGATTCCGTTTCACTCATTCCTTGCCTCTCCGATCAGGCGCGTTCGCCGACCCAGCCGTAGACAGACTCAAGAGCCTTCGGCAGAGCTTCAGCATCGGAACCGCCGGCCATGGCGAAGTCAGGCTTTCCGCCTCCCTTGCCGCCGACCTGAGCCGCGACGAACTTCACGAGTTCACCGGCCTTCAGTCCCTTCTTCACGAGATCAGGCGTGACACCGGCGCAGAGCTGGAGCTTGGCACCATCCTTCGTGGCGAGAACCACAACAGCGCTGTGGAGCTTATCGCGGAGCTTATCAGCCATTTCGCGGAGCGCGTTGGCATCGGCACCGTCCACAGAGACCGCCACCACCTTGACGCCATTCACTTCGCGGGCGTTTTCAGCGATGTCAGAGCTCGCGCTCGCGGCGATCTTCGCCTGGAGCGAGGCGACTTCTTTCTCGAGCGAGTGGATCTGCTCAATGCAGGCGCTCACCTTCTCAGGCAGCTCGGATTCCTTCACGCCGCGGAAGTTCTGCTGGAGTTCGCTCACAAGAGCGGTCTTCTGCTGCAGGACGTGGAGCACGTTCATACCGGTCACGGCTTCGATACGGCGGACGCCGGCCGAAATACCCGCTTCGGAAATGATCTTGAAGGAACCAATGTCACCCGTACGGGCAACGTGCGTGCCGCCGCAGAGCTCCTTCGAGGAGCCGATCGACACAACGCGGACTTCCTTGCCGTACTTCTCGCCGAACAGCATGGTGGCACCCGTCTTCTTCGCGTCTTCGACAGACATTTCCTCAGTCTTCGTCGGGACGTTGGCGAGGATTTCCTCGTTAACGAGCTGTTCCACTTCCGCAATCTGCTCAGCGGTAACCGGGTGATCGTGCGTGAAGTCGAAACGCGTGATCTCAGGCGTTACCAGGCTGCCCTTCTGGGCAACGTGGGCGCCGCAGACCGTGCGCAGCGCCTTATGCATCAGGTGAGTCACGGAGTGATTGCGGGCGATGGCGGCGCGGCGTTCAGCGTTCACGCTCACGGAGAAGATATCGCCGATATGCACCGAGCCCTCGTGAATGTGGCAGCTGTGGCCGAACACGGAGGCCTTGATCGTCATCGTGTCGAGAATCTGAGCGATCGTGGAGGCGTTTTCAGCCACGCCCTGATCACCCACCTGGCCGCCCATTTCGGCGTAGCAGGGAGTCTTGTCAAACACGAGAACCGCATCATCGCCGGCTTCAGCCGACGTCACATCGGTGCCGTCCTTATAAATCGCGAGGACGCGGCAGCCTTCAGTGCGGAGCTCCTGATAGCCGCGGAATTCGTTCGTCGGGCCGTTGTAGACCAGGCCGGCGGCAATCTTGAACTTGCCAGCGGCACGGGCCTTCGCACGCTGCTCTTCCATCGAGCGGTCGAAAGCGTCCGTATCCACCTTGATGCCCTTTTCACGGCAGACGTCAGCGGTAAGGTCAGCCGGGAAGCCGAACGTGTCGTGGAGCTTGAACACCACGTTGCCGTCGAGCACGCCGTTCGTCGTCTTGGCGATGGCGTCTTCGAGAATCTCCATGCCGTTCGCGAGCGTGAGGAAGAAGCGCTCTTCTTCAGCCTTGATCACCTGAGCGATATTCGGCTTGTTGAGCTCAGGGTACACATCACCCATTTCGCGGGCGAGCGGTTCAACGAGCGTGTAGAAGAACGGAGCGCGGGCACCGAGCTTGTAGCCGTGGCGGATGGCGCGGCGGCAGATACGGCGCAGCACATAGGCGCGGCCTTCGTTGCCCGGCAGCACGCCGTCAGCGATAGCGAACGAGCAGGCGCGGATGTGGTCAGCAATCACCTTGAGAGAAGGCGTACCGGGTTCCACGTCCGTAGCTCCGGCCTTTTCAACAGCGGCCTTAGCGGCAGCCATCAGATTGCGGAACAGATCGATGTCGTAATTCGTCGGAACGTTCTGGATCACGGAAGCGATACGCTCCAGACCCATGCCCGTATCAATGTTCGGATGCGGCAGACGATTCATCTTGCCGGAGGCATCACGGTTGAACTGGGTGAACACGAGGTTCCAGATTTCCAGGTAACGGTCGCCGTCCTCCTCCTTGCTCCCCGGAGGTCCGCCCTGAACCGACGGACCGCGGTCAAAGAAGATCTCGGAGCAGGGACCGCAGGGGCCCGTGTCGCCCATCATCCAGAAGTTATCGGACATGTACTTGCCGCCCTTGTTATCGCCGATACGGACGATTCTTTCAGCGGGAATGCCGATTTCCTTGTTCCAGATGTCGTAGGCCTCGTCGTCATCAACGTAAACCGTCACCCACAGGCGGTCTTCCGGCAGCTCGAGAACCTTCGTCAGGAATTCCCAGGCCCACGGAATAGCGTCCTGCTTGAAATAGTCGCCGAAGCTGAAGTTGCCCAGCATCTCAAAGAACGTGTGATGACGGGCGGTATAGCCGACGTTATCGAGGTCGTTATGCTTGCCGCCGGCGCGGATGCACTTCTGGCTGGTCGTCGCGCGGGTGTACTCGCGCTTCTCGATACCGAGGTAGCAGTTCTTGAACTGGTTCATGCCAGCATTCGTGAACAGCAGCGTCGGGTCATCCTCAGGCACTACGGGGCTGGAGGGAACAATCGTATGTCCCTTGCTCTGAAAGAACTGGAGATAAGCGTTTCTTATCTCCGAGGCAGTCATGTATTTCATTAAAACGGTCCGTATTGAAAAGGCGGAATCAGCTTCCGCCTTCGCAGAGTAATTTCTTTGCAGGTAAAACTGCGCAGCAATGAATTCGCTGATTCTAACCCGTATGCGCAGTTACCTGAAGTGGGAGCGGTGAGAGAAACTCCTAAGAAGAGCTTCCTCAGGCAATCGTCGAGTAGCCGCCCGCGCGGTCAGACTCGCGCAGATAACGGTCAAACTGCATGGCCACCGCCCGCACAAAGATCTTCCCCTTCGGGGACACGACGATGCGGTCCGGATGAAGCTCCACGAGCTCATGCTTCTCATAGTGGGCGAGATGCTTCAGCTCCCAGGCGAAGGTCTTGTCGAAATCAATGCCGAACTTCTGCTCCACTTCGGACTTCACGAGCTCGAACTGGCACATGATCCGCATGATGACCCAGTAACGGAGCTCATCCTCATCAGAGAGGCGGAAGCCGCGGACCGTCGCGAGGCGGCCTTTGTTGATCGCGTCATAGTACGGTTCGATATCGCGCGGGTTGCAGGCATAAATCCTGCCGACCTTCGAAATGGAAGAGGCGCCGAGCGCCACCATGTCGCAGTCAGCGCGGGTTGAATAGCCCTGGAAGTTCCGCTGCAGCGTGCCGTTCTTCTGAGCGATGGAAAGCGGATCGTTTTCCTTCGCGAAGTGGTCCATGCCGATATAGCGGTAGCCATTCGCGGTGAGACGGCGGATCGCGTCAAACATGATCTCGACCTTGGTGAGAGTCGACGGCAGATCGGCGTTAAGGATCATGCGCTGGGGCTTGAAGTGATTCGGGAGATGCGCGTAGTGGTAGAGCGCGATACGGTCAGGCGACATTTCGATCACCTTATCGATCGTCTCAGCAAAGCTCTCGCGGGTCTGCTTCGGAAGGCCGTAAATGAGATCCATATTGACCGAATGGAAACCTGCGGCCCGGGCATTGTTCACGGTGTCACGAACGAGTTCGTAGGGCTGAATACGGTTCACGGCCTTCTGCACGTCGGGATTCAGATCCTGGACACCAAGGCTCATGCGGTTGAGGCCAAGCTCAGCCAGCTTCTCAACCTTATCCTTCGGGCAGCAGCGGGGATCCACTTCGATAGAGAACTCCCCGCCTTTCTGCAGCGGGAAGCGGGTGCGGATGATAGACATCACGCGTTCCAGCTCTTCATTCGTGAGGAAGGTCGGCGTGCCGCCGCCGAAATGCAGCTGCTCAATCTCGGTGTCACCCGTGAGGTGCTGCTTTACGAGATCGGCTTCCTTAGCGATGACATCGAGATAGCCCGTGGCGCGGTCGTGATCACGCGTCACGATCTTGTTGCAGCCGCAGTAGTAGCAGACGTCATTACAGAAAGGAATGTGAACATAGACGGAGAGCGCCCGCTTATTCTTTTCGTTCTCGCGGTTCCGGAGAGCTTCTTCGTAATCCTCGGCGGTAAGCGCCGAAGTAAAGCGGTCAGCTGTCGGATATGAGGTATAGCGGGGAGCCGGGATGTCAAATTTTTTCAGTAAATCAAGGTCCGGCAGTTCAACGCCGCTAGCAGAAAGATCACTCATGCAGGTATCTCCAAAAAAATGCATGACCTAGGTTAGAAGATCCTGATATTATTGCCACTATGTTCCAGTTGCTTGACTAGCGTCAAAAACAAAAACGACACCGTCCAGGCTTTTTTGTAGGTATTTATCGCAGGTCTTCTTCAGGAATATGTGCATTGTACTGATCCGAGCTTATATGAGTATGACCAGGCTCTGAGCAGTGCTGAAGCCCCTTGTTTTTAATCTGGTATTCATCTCTGATGACAACTCCAAACATTTCTTTGTCGACTCTTCGAGTTGCTTGTTCCAACTGCAATCTGCGGGAACTCTGCCTACCGCTCCGGCTGTCGCTCAAGGAAATTGAACGCATTGAGGACATGGTCACGACCCGCAAGAGAATCAAGCGGGGAGAAGCGCTTTACCGCGCGGCGGACCATTTCGACTGCCTTTACGCAATCCGCCTCGGCTTCCTGAAGAGCACGGTAATGTCGAGCGACGGGCGGGAACAGGTCATCGCTTTCCATATGGCTGGCGAGATGATCGGTCTCGACGGCATCGCGAGCGATGTCCACTCCTGCGATGTCATCGCCCTGGAGGACACCGAAGTGTGCGTTCTGCCCTATGACCGGGTGCTGGACGTCACAACGTCTCTCCGCTCGATGGGGGCCCATTTCCACAAGATTCTGTCGCGTGAGATCGTCCGGCAGCACGGCATCATGCTGCTTCTTGGCTCCATGCACGCTGAGGAACGTCTGGCGGCTTTTCTCCTCAATCTCTCGCAGCGATTCGAGGCCCGTGGATACAGCCGCAGTGAATTCGTGCTCCGCATGACGCGCGCCGAGATCGGCTCCTACCTCGGTCTGAAGCTGGAAACCGTGAGCCGCGTGCTTTCCCGCTTCTCGCACGACGGACTGATTCAGGTGAACCAGAAGCACGTCCAGATTCTGAATGCCTCAGGGCTGCGCGCCATTGTCTCAGGACAGCCCGCTGCGGCTGATGCCGGAAATTACGACGACGATATCAGTCTCGAGCCCTGATTACCCGCGCCGCAACTTCACAAACAAAACGCCTGAAGGATTTTCCATCCCTCAGGCGTTTGTTTTCACGCAGCCCGTATAAATCAGCCGCGAACCAGAACCGTACGCTCAATCACGGAGGGCTCTGTAATCGTGCAGCGCTTCGCGATCCCCGGCGTCATATAGACCGCCTTACAGTCGGCGCTCATCAGAATGGCTACCAGATCCGGACGGCGGGACAGGAGTTCAAGAGACTTCTTTTTGCCCATGGCAAAAAGCGCCGTGCACCAGGCATCCGCCTTCGCGCCATCCTTATCGACGATCGTGACAGACGAGAGGTCGGTTGTCACAGGGTAACCCGTTACAGGGGACAGAATGTGCCCGTACGTCTTCCCATGCGTCTGCAGTTTCCTCTCATAGGCACCCGACGTGATCACGGATTCATTCTCAGCGGAGACCACCGCAAAGAACCCATTACGCTCTTCGAGCGGATGCTGAAGACCGATCTTCCAGGGGCGGTTCCCCGGGGCTGAGCCTATCAGCACCACATTGCCGCCAAGGTTAAGAAGACCGCGCTTCATGCCGAGTCCCGACAGAAAATCAGCCATTTTGGTACCGATATAGCCCTTCGCGATGCCGCCCATATCGATATCCTGACCAGGAGCAATATAGATGTAGCACTTGCCATCCCGGCGGGTCACGCGGATCTTTCTCCAGTCAACGTACTTCAGGGCTTCACGGATAGCCGCCTCACTCGGGACAGTCTTTCCGCCGAAACCGATCTTCCAGACATCAACCAGCTTTCCAATCGTGGGTTCAAACGCTCCATCGGACTCCCGGGCAACAACAATGGAATCCTCAACCACCTCAGCCACTTCCGGGGGAACCTCAACATCGGTTCCGGAGTGACGGATCACCTCCAGCAGCGGACTATCAGCCTCATGAACGGTCATCAGCGAGGCGAGGCGGTTCATCTCATCGTCCGCCTTCCCTAACCACAGATCAGCCTTTTCCTGCGTAGGCGCGTAGACCTGAAGAAAAATCATGGTGCCCATTGAGAAAGTGGTTTTCTGAGCGGAAAACTCGCTCTCCTGGCTCACAGCGGCAAAGGCAGCCGGCGCGGCAGCCGAGGCAATCAGGGGCAGCGTCGCCTGAAGAAAATGACGGCGGGAAATCATAAATCGGACAACTCCAGCAGAATCTGCAAAAAATAAGGGCGCCCAGAGGGCGCCCTACCGTCTCTAAGACAGAGAATCTATCTTCCTAAAGGAAGAACAGATTACTTGGCCTTGGCGAGAGCAGCGTTCGTAGCGGCGATGATGCCCTTGGAGGACAGCGTGGCGCCGGAAACGGTGGCAACACCCTTCGTGCCATTGGCCTTGACGATCGCGGGGATAACGCCGGCTTCAGCGCCCTTGAAGATCATCGGGGTTTCTTTCTGTTCGAGAACCTTAACGGAGGCGATCTTGCCGGCCTTAACGGTCACCTGAACCTTAACGGGACCAGACTTGCCCTGGCCTTCACCCGTGTAGGAGCCGTCCTTGTAAGCAGCGTTGGCACCAGCGGCGAGGAGAGCGGCAGCGGCGAGAACGATCAGTTTCTTCATGGTGTTTTCTTCCTATTAATGGGGGATATGTCGAGGCGTTGGTAGCCTCTGAAAACTTCGGTCCGGAAACTCAGCCTTTAATCGGTTTCTGAATTCCTTTTCCGAGACTGCGTAATAATAATACGAAGTCAGCCTTTATGGAGGGTCAGATTTACCCTCTAGCATTATCCCCTAATTCCAATTAATAACAAACGCTTCCCCCTTTCAGGGAGAAGCGTCTGTTTTCAGCCCTTTTTCAGGGATACAGCCGTCTGATTACTTGTTGAGACGGGTGTAGATGTAGGCCTGCTGGCCAGCGATGTGACCGAAGGTCACGATATCAGCCTGAGCGTTGCCGCCGAGACGGTTGCCGCCGTGCACGCCGCCGGTCACTTCACCAGCCGCGAAGAGGCCCGGGATAATCTGACCATTCTGGCCATAAACCTGGGTCTTCGTGTCGATCTTGATACCGCCCATGCAGTGGTGCACGGCCGGGGTCACGATGATGGCGTAGAACGGAGCCTTGTTGAGCGGACGGGGCAGGTCAGCGCGGCCGAACTGCTTGTCGTTCTTGGCGGCCACAGCAGCAGCGTATTCCGTCATGGTCTGCTTGAGGGCAGCAGCCGGAACCTTCATCTTGGCAGCGATTTCATCAAGGGAGTTGCCCGTGACGGTGTAGCTCTGCTTGATGTAGTTGTTCGTGGCCTTCAGGGACTTCTGCATATCAGAGTCGAAGAAGAGGAACGCGTTCTTGTCGGTCTGCTTCAGAATGGCGGCAGAAACGTTGTCGCGGGTCTCGAGCTCGTTGTAGAAGCGCTTGCCTTCGTGATTCACGAGAATGGCGCCGTTGCCGCGGACAGCTTCAGTGATCATTTCGCCGTTGCCCGGAACCACCGTCGGGTGGGTCTGGATCTCGGTCATATCGATCAGCTTGGCACCGGCCTTTTCAGCCATGATCATGCCGTCGCCGGTAGCGCCCGGCTGGTTCGTCGTGGAGAAGCCCTTCAGACGCGGAACGTAGTGAGCAACCATCTCGTTGTTCGCGCCGAAACCGCCGGCCGCGATCACAACAGCCTTGGCGTTGATCACGTATTCACCTTCCGGACCCTTCACCTTGATACCGATAGCGGCACCCTTGGCGTTCTTCAGGATCTCTTCGGCCTTCGTGTTCACACGGATGTCAACCTTGCGGTTTTCAGCAGCCGTGTAAAGCGTGCGAACCACTTCCGGGCCAACGAGGTTGCCGCCGGTCGGGCGATGCGTACGGGGCTTGGTGGCACCGGCCATCAGACCGACGTCATGGAAGTCACCGCCGAGGGCGAGCAGCCAGTCAACGGAATCCTTGGCGTGGTTAGCGAGCACGCGGACGAGTTCCGGATTGTTCTTCCAGTGGCCGCCCTTCATCGTGTCGAAGAACATGATTTCGGGGGTGTCATAAATCCCCTTAGCCTGCTGCAGAGGCGTGGCAGCAGCGTTCAGGCCGCCGGCAGCGCGGGTGGTGTTGCCGCCCGGGAAAGCCATCTTTTCGACGACGATCACCTTGGCGCCAAGATCGTGGGCTTCAACAGCAGCAGCCAGACCAGCACCGCCGGCACCGACGATCACGACATCCGTGTTGACATTCTGAGCCGCGTTGGCGACACCAAAGGCGGCAGTCAGAGCCAGAGCTAACAAAGCTTTTTTCATATTCTCTCCAGTGAATTTTGGTTCCGGGCAGTCAGTAGTCCCCCTGCTACCCAGAATAGGTAAGAAATCAGCGGCAGATTATATCCGAAAGTTTAAAAAAACTGAATAAATACCCATAAAGTTATAGAACCCGGATGGTTTTTTCCATCCGGGTTCTATCGGCAAAACGGGATCCTCAGCAAAGAGTCTTAGTTATCAGAACTTGCCCTTGGAATCACGAAGCGTCACAGAAAGATTGAAAACAGGATGCTCTCCGGTGAAATCCACCCGATCAGCAACAAAGTAACCGTTGCGCTCAAACTGGAACTTTTCATCCTTCTTCGCTTCTGCGAGAGCCGGTTCAACATACCCCTTAAGGATCTCCTTGGAGTTCGGATTCAGGAGCGTCCGGTAATCTGCTTCAGACGATTCGGGATGTTCCATCTCAAAAAGCCGTCCATACACCCGGATTTCAGCAGGGAGAGCCGTCTTCGCGTCGACCCAGTGGATCGTGGCCTTCGCCTTCACCGTATCGGCACCGGTCGACCCACTCTTCGTCTCCGGGAAGTACTGGGCATGAACCACCGTCACACGGCCGTTTTCATCAGTTTCGCAGGAAACCGGCTGAATGATATAAGCGGCGCGAAGACGAACCGGCTTCGCGGGGGAGCCATCCTTCGGAAGCGTCAGACGCTTGTAGCCCTTCGGCGGGTCCAGGCTGAAGTCACTCTCTTCAATCCAGAGTTCCCGCGAGAAGGGAATGCTGCGCACGCCCATATCGGGGTTCTTCGGATGATTGCTCGCCTCCATGAGTTCCGTCTGGTTCTCAGGATAGTTGTCGATCACAAGCTTCAGCGGATGAAGAACCGCCATGCGGCGGGCGGCTTTCTGATCCAGGTCCTCACGAAGGCTGTTCTCGAGCACCGAGTAGTCGATCCAGCTGTTCGAAGTCTTCGAGACACCGCTCTTCTCAACGAAGTTGCGGATCGATTCCGGGGTGTAGCCGCGGCGGCGCAGACCAACGAGAGTCGGCATACGGGGATCATCCCAGCCGTCCACCAGACCTTCCTTCACGAGCGTGATCAGTTTTCTCTTCGAAAGAACCACATTCGTGATATTGAGTCGGTTGAACTCATGCTGATGGGACAGCATGAAGAAATTCGGACGCACAACATCGAGCGCTGCCTGGAGCACCGGAGTGAAGTTTTCGGTGTGGTCGTTAAGGAGCGCGAAAGCGGCCTTCCGGTCAGCGGCATCAGCCGCAAGCGGCGACTCGGCCCCATGGCGGGCGAGGATCTCCGCCATCGCGACTTCAGGATCGGAGGTAATGCCAAGCTTCGCCTTCGACTCTTCAACGCGGGCAAGGAACGCGTCCGCGCGGTCATCCCGGCCTTCCGCCATATCCTTCAGGATCTGCTTCGCTTCCTCGTACTGCGGCGTGCGCAGTTCCGGAACGATGCGTTCAAGCGCCCAGTCGTAGAACGGACGCTGATCCTCAAACTCCAGCGTGCAGAGGGAATGCGTGATGTTCTCAAGCGAATCCTCAATCGGATGGGCAAAGGTGTACATCGGATAGATGCACCATTCGTTGCCCGTTTCCTGATGCTCAGCGAAACGGATACGGTAGATCGCCGGATCGCGGAGATTCACATTCGGGCTTGCCATGTCGATCTTCGCGCGGAGCACCATGGAACCCTCCGGGTGCTTTCCGTCACGCATCTCGCGGAAGACGCGGAGGTTTTCCTCCACGCTGCGGTTGCGGAAAGGAGAATCCTTGCCCGGCTCAGTGAGCGTACCGCGGTTCGCGCGCATCTCATCCTGGGTCTGCTCATCCACATAGGCATAGCCGGTGCGGATCAGATACTCAGCAAACTGGTACATCCACTTGAAGTACGAGCTGGCGAAGAAAAGATCATTTTCTCCGTTATGCTCCCAGCTGAAACCAAGCCACTTCACGGTTTCCTTAATGGACTCCACGTACTCAGGGCTTTCCTTTCCCGGATTCGTATCATCGAAACGCATATGCGCATAGCCGCCGAAATCGCGGGCCATGCCGAAGTTAATGCAGATGCTCTTCGCGTGGCCGATATGCAGATATCCGTTAGGCTCCGGAGGGAAGCGGGTACGGATTCTCGCCGGATCATCCACTCCCTTCACCTGCTCGGAATAAGGAGCCGGATGACCGCACCATTTACGGGGCACAGTCGCTCCCTTCTCGATATCTTCCTCGATCAGCGTGCGGATGAAGTTTGAATTAACCGGCGCAGTGTTTTCGTTTTCAACGGCCATGGCAGATTTTCTTTATGAGTAAACAACAGAGTTGCAGCGTTTCTTAAACGCTAAAGTCCGTTATTTTAGCTTTTTAAGTTTCAGGATTCAGCACCCGGGCTTTTTTCTCGGAAGACGCGCGATCAGACTCGATGTATCCCAGCGGCGGCCCCCGAGATGCTGGACTTCGCCGTAAAACTGATCAACAAGCGCTGTGAGAGGAAGAGAGGAGCCATTTCTGGACGCCTCCGCGAGCGCGATCCCGAGATCCTTTCTCATCCAGTCGACGGCAAACCCAAAATCAAACTGATCGCGAACCATGGTCTTTCCGCGGTTTGCCATCTGCCAGGAACCCGCAGCACCCTTTTCCAGAACGCCGAACACCTTATCCATATCGAGACCGGCGTTCATGCCAAAGGCTGCCGCTTCGGAAAGCCCCTGAACTATTCCGGCAATGCAGATCTGATTCACCATCTTCGCGAGCTGTCCGGCCCCGGCTTCCCCAATCCGGGTCACCGCGCAGGAGAAGGCGGCAGCCGCGGTTTTTCCGGCTTCAAACGCCTCCTCATCACCGCCGCACATGACGGTCAGCACGCCTTTTTCTGCTCCGGACTGGCCTCCTGAGACCGGGGCGTCAATGAAGGACACCCCTTTCTCTTTCGCGGCTTTGTAGAGTTCGCGTGCGAGCTGCGCGGAATCGGTTGTGTCGTCCCAGAGAATGGCGCCGGGCGTCATGCCGGCCAGCGCCCCATCCTCGCCATAGACAACTGAGCGGACATCGTTATCGTTCCCGACACAGAGAAAAACAATATCAGCGCCTGAGGCTGCCTCTCGGGGAGTCGCCGCTGCCCTGCCCCCGAACTCTGACACCCAGCGGTCCGCTTTGCTCTTCGTGCGGTTATAAACCATCACGCTGAAGCCGCTCTTCGCCAGATGTCCCGCCATCGGGTAGCCCATGACACCGAGACCGATAAAGGCCGCTTTTTCAATCTTTGTCTTTACCATCCGCGCACTCCTTTCATTCAGAATTCTCTGAGAAAAAGGCGGACTGCAGTGACACCGCAGCCCGCCTTCAGAAAGCACAAAACCTGATGCCTGCTGTTACCGGGTACCGCGCTTCTTATTCTCGCTCATAGCAAGCTTTGCCACCTTGCGGGCAAGCACCGCTGTCGGATCGACAATCGCGACCCGCGAATCAGCAATCGGGAATTCGTCCGTCTCATCCAGAATCAGAGGCAGTTCCGTGCAGCCCAGAATCAGCACATTGCAGGCGTATTCACGCACCAGATATTCCGCGGCGCTCAGAAGTTCATCCCGGCAGACCCCTTCCGTGAATCCTGCCTTCGCGCCCTGGGGACCGTAAATCGCGGACATCACGAGTTTCTGATGCTCTTCATCCGGGGTAAAGAGCGGCAGCCCCATGGCCTCAGCCTTCTTCGAATAGATACCGGTCTTGATCGTGCCGGAGGTTGCCAGCAGACCGATGCGGGGTTCCTTGAAGCGGGTCGCGATATCTTCAAGAGCCGTCTGCTGCATATCGACAAAAGGCACCTTGAGGTAGCGCTTCATATAAGGAAGGAACGCGTGAGCGGTATTGCAGGGAATGATGATCGCGTCACAGCCATCCTCTTCGAGACGCTTGGCTGAGTGATAGAGGCAGATCGTCGGGTCAGTCTTGCCTTCAAGAAGGCATGCGGTACGGTCCGGGGTCTGAGGATTCTCCTCAATCACAAGCTTGAAATGCTCCTGATCCGTCTTCGCAGGGGTTGCCTTCACGATCTTATTAAAGAGATCCACTGTCGCCGCCGGTCCAAGTCCGCCGATCAGACCCAGTTTGAAGGGCTTCGGTAGCGGCTTCGGTTCCGAAGCGGCCGCGGCTTTCGCGAGGATCCCGATCGTATCGAGAACCGGAATGCCTTTTTCAGCGAGTTTCGGCGCTGCGAGCGCCACAGCCTCATTCATTGGCAGGACCGCGTCCACGGTTCCCAGCCTCCCGGCAGCCGCGGCGAGCAGCTCGACCGCTTTGTCGGTTACACCGGATGCCTTGATTTCAGCAATCGCCTCCCCAGTCAGCTTCTGAGCCTCTTCGTCCGCCGGCACCGGCTCAGCGTCGCCGGCAAAGATTCTCGCGTGAGAGGAAGCCGAGCACTGCGCATAGGCGCACTTCAGCACGCCCACCTTTTTCGCGCCCGAAACTTTCAGTTCCTCTCCGATCGCAGAGAGCCAGTCAAGCACCGGCGTCGTGATTTCAACCTGCAGTTCATCCAGGTATTTCTGGACCGCGACGCAGGGCAGAAGAATCAGATCAACACCCTCTTTCTGAAGTCGGATCGACGCGTCGAGCGACAGCATCTTCTGATCACGCAGATGGAACAGGGGATCCGGTGCGTCTTTTCTCGGCGGTTCCCAGTCCATGACCACTTCGACCGGACGTCCGAGCTTCTGAGCTTCCGCGATCAGCCGGGTCTTCAGTTCGACAGCGGCCTGCGGCAGAATGCCGGCGACAATACCAACTTTCAGCTTATTCAAAGACATATCCATACACCCCGTTCAAAAATAGTTTTCTGCAGAGTCCAATAATGATATTAGCCCATCTTACTAAGGCTAAATACCTAAATCCCTGAAAACACCCCGAGACCAATCATATAGAGCGCTGAGGATGGGGCGTCCTTGTTCTCCAGTCCGGACTGCTAACTGATCAAGAGTCTCCACGTAGCTGTCCTTCCTGCCTTCGATTCTTTGCTTTGCGTCGTGCAGCCAGAGCGTACGTTCATCATCCGTCAGCGTTTCGGGGAAATTTCTCGCCCGATACCGGAGAAGCAGCTGGTCATAGACCGGATTGTCAAAGTGAATCCTGCCCTCGTGGTAACTTTCCGCAAGCGCTTCCCCGGTCAGTCCCGACACTTTCTCAACCATGCGGGAATCCGAGCGTGACGGGAACCCGGAGGAGTAAAGCGCCTCATCAGGATCCTGCTCGGGCTCCGGGATCTCTTTCTCGTGAGCCTCTTCGAGCCCGGCGATCAGCATAGCCGTCACTTCACTCATTCTCTCAGGCGTGAATTTTTCCGCATTCCGTTTCACCGCCTCGAGATCGATGCCGAACTTCTCCGCCTGTCCCCCGCTCAGAACACCGAGATGACTGCAGACGAAGGGACACTTATTCACGCGGAGCGTATAAACAGGCAGCCTCGGATCATTTTCATCACCTGAGGTGAAGATCCGTCTCTCCACATCCTCAGACCTCAGCGTGAAAAGCTCCTCCGGATCCCGTTCCAGATCCCAGAGGAGGACCCGGTTCGGGTCGTGCGGCATCGCGGCGATTTTCAGCGCGCACTTCAGATAACCGTGCGTCTGACCGATATGGCTGTCCACCCAGACGACCGGTCCCCGGTTCAGCTCCTCAATCACGGCCTGCTTGCCGCGATGCTTAAATGCCCACTGCCAGAGTTTCGGTTTTGTTTTCCGGATCAGACCGGCAAGAGCCACCGTACCGTACACATCGGAAAGCGCGTCATGTGCCTTTTCATGTGAAATGCCGTTTGCGGCCGTGAGACACTCAAGCTTGAAGGTGTGACCATCGAGATCGGGATTCTCATCCTTCAGAATGCGCTTCGCTTCAAGCTTCGGAATCCAGTCCTTTCTGAGCGGCCACTCAATCCCCTCAGGCCGCAGCGCCCAGACCGCCAGCGTGATCGGATACAGATCCCAGCGGCTGCAGCCCGCGGAATACTCCCTCGTGTACGGAGGAAGGAAATTCCGCCAGAAAAGGAAGCGGGAAACCTCGTCATCAAACGACAGATTGTTGTAGCCGATACCAATGGTGTCCGGTTCGGAAAGCCGGGCGAAAACCGCCCGGGCAAATTCGTTTTCCGGGAGCCCGTTTTCCTCACAGTACTGGGGAATAATGCCTGTCAGAAGACAGCTCTCCGGAGAGGGGAGAAAATCGCGGTTTGGCCTGCAGTAGAGGACTTCTCCCACACCTATGAAGTTCAGATTTTCATCCGTTCTTACCCCCGCGAACTGAGAGGGACGTCTCTCGTCACCCCGGAGGCCGAAAGTTTCATAGTCATGCCAGTAAAACGTGTTGCTCATCCTTCTCTCCCGCTGCCCCGTTTCAGGCCAGAATTACATCAAACTGCTCCTGGGTGTAACCCGGTTCCACCAGGAGTGAAACCGGCTTGCCAATAAACTCGTGAAGCAGTTCGAGTGCCGGAGACTCACTCTCCAGAAACATATCGATGACAGTCTGAGAAGCGAGAATCTTGAACTCCTTCGCGTCGGTGTACTGGCGCCACTCACGGACCACCTCACGGAGGATTTCGTAGCAGACCGTACGGGCGGTTTTGATTTCCCCCCGGCCGCCGCACACCGGGCACGGTTCACAGACCATATGAGCGAGCGACTCACGGGTACGCTTCCGGGTCATTTCGACGAGGCCAAGCTCAGTAAAGTTACTCACCGTCATCCGGGTGCGGTCCTGAGCGATGCCGCGGCGAAGTTCAGCAAGAACAGCCGCCCGGTGTTCGTCACTCGTCATATCGATAAAGTCGATGATGATGATGCCGCCCAGATTCCGAAGCCTCAGCTGCCGGGCGATCGTCTGCGCCGCTTCCAGGTTCGTTTTGAAAACCGTGTCGCCGAAATCCTTCTTTCCGACAAAACCTCCGGTATTCACGTCAATCGTTGACATCGCTTCTGTCTGATCAAACACCAGATAACCGCCGGATTTCAGATCCACACGGCGGCGAAGCGCCTTCTCGATTTCATCCTCGACGAGATACTTCTCAAAGAGCGGGATTTCGCCGCGGTACAGCTGGAGCTTCTCCTCGGCGATCGGGACGAAGGTCTTCGCAAATTCCTTCAGTTCCTTAAAGGTGTCCTGGGAGTCCACCAGAATCGCCGCGGTCTCCGAATGCACCATATCGCGCAGCACCCTCTGCTCAAGTGACAGCTCCTGATAGAGAAGCGAGGGAGCGGGCAGGTGAGATGCTTTGTACTGAATCTGTTCCCAGAGCACTTTGAGGTAACGCATATCGGAGCGGAACTCTTCCTCTGTCGCCCCCTCTTCAGCGGACGTCCGGACAATGTACCCGCCCTTTTCTTCCTCAGGCTTCAGGCGGCTCACTTCGTCACGAAGTTTTTCCCGAAGGTCCGAATCCTCAATACGCTGGGAAACGCCGATATGGGGTTCGCGGGGAAGATAAACGAGCTTCCGGCCGGCAAGCGACACTGTGGTCGTGAGCCGCGCTCCCTTCGTTCCGATAGGATCCTTTGCCACCTGCACCATCACGGCCTGCCCCTCATGCAGCACGCGCTCGATCGGGAGAGTCTTATCTCCCTGATGCGCTTCTGTGATGTCGGCGACATGAAGGAACGCTGTCCGCTCGAGTCCGATGTTGATAAAGGCGGACTGCATGCCAGGCAGCACCCGGGCCACGCGTCCCAGATACACGTTTCCCACAAACCCGCGGGACACCTGCCGCTCCAGATGGATTTCCTGCAGGATGCCGTCCACCAGAATCGCCACGCGGGTTTCCCGGGGCGAATAGTTGATCAAGACCTCTTCCACGATGATTTCCTTTGTTGCTGCCGGACGGCTTTCGGCGTAGCTCCCATGAGCCCAGGGGCTGAACCCCGCCCCCTCGAAGAAATCCGGCCTGCTTTAAAATTGGTTGATTCATTGTAAAGTCGAAACCCGCCCCGGCGGCTTCCGTTTCTGTCCAACTTCTCTTATTTAGGCCATCTCTTCCATGTACGATCAATACGAAACACTCTTAAAGCACGTTTATGAACACGGAGTGAAGAAGACTGACCGCACAGGCACCGGAACGATCTCGGTTTTCGGCTACCAGATGCGGTTCCCGCTCTCGGAAGGCTTTCCTCTCGTCACCACGAAGAAGCTGCATACGCGCTCGATCATTCATGAACTGCTCTGGTTCCTGAACGGCGACACAAATATCCAATATCTTCACGACAACAAAGTGACGATCTGGGATGAGTGGGCGGATAAGGACGGCAATCTCGGTCCTGTTTACGGCGCTCAGTGGCGTGCCTGGAGAACGGCAAACGGCGACAAGATCGATCAGATCAGCGAAGTGATTGACCAGATCCGGCATCATCCTGACAGCCGGCGGATGATCGTCTGCGCTTGGAACGTGGGCGACATTCCTCACATGGCACTGCCCCCCTGCCACTGTCTTTTCCAGTTCTATGTGGCGGACGGCAAGCTTTCCTGCCAGCTCTACCAGCGATCCTGCGATCTGTTCCTCGGCGTGCCCTTTAATATCGCGAGTTACTCGCTCCTCACCCACATGATGGCCGCGCAGTGCGATCTTGAACCGGGAGACTTCATCTGGACGGGCGGTGACTGCCACATCTATCTCAATCATCTGAATCAGGTGCGTGAGCAGCTCTCCCGCACGCCGCGCGCCTACCCGACGCTCACACTCGCAAGGAAGCCCGCCGATATCTTCTCCTACCGGTATGAGGACTTTGTGATCGAGGGCTACAACCCGTGGCCCGCCATCAAGGCGCCGATCGCTGTCTGATCAGACTGAAACCCAATAAACAAAAATCTCCGGATGCTTTTCTGAATGGCATCCGGAGATTTTTCTGGCGGGAGTTTTCCGCGATCAGCACTCAACGATGCAGACCGCAAGGCCTCCCGTACTGGTTTCCTTATATTTATTGCACATATCACGGCCCGTTTCGAGCATCGTCTGAATCGCCTCATCGAGCGAAATATAGTGACGGCCGTTGCCCGCCATGGAAAGCCGGGCCGCGGCAATCGCCTGCGTAGCCGCCATCGCGTTGCGTTCAATACACGGAATCTGGACCTGACCCGCCACCGGGTCGCATGTGAGCCCCAGATGATGCTCAATACCGATTTCCGCCGCGTTCTCGATCTGGTAGGCATTGCCGCCCATCACCGCAGCGAGGCCGCCTGCCGCCATGGAGCAGGCGACACCCACTTCACCCTGACACCCGACCTCAGCGCCTGAAATTGAAGCGTTGGTCTTAAAGAGAATGCCAATCGCGCCGGCCGTGAGCAGGAAGTCCCGAATACCCTTTTGATCCGCCCCGGAAACAAACTGACGGTAGAACTCGATCACCGCGGGGATCACACCCGCGGCGCCGTTCGTCGGAGCGGTCACAATGCGGCCGCCCGTCGCGTTTTCTTCCCCTACCGCGAAGGCGAAGGAACAGACCCAGTCAAGCACAGCGAGCGGATCATCGGTGAGTGAAATCTTTTCAAGGCGCCGCTTCATGCCGGCTGCGCGGCGCGCGACCTTATAAGCACCGGGGAGCATCCCCTCGGTTCTCAGGCCGCGGTCCATTGCCTCCTTCATCACGCTCCAGATGTGATCCAGCTCACGGTCGATTTCCTCATCAGTGCGCCAGACGCGTTCATTCTCGCGGACGATTTCCGGGATCGTTTTTCCATCCCGGCCGCAGAACGCAATGAGTTCCACCATGTGCTTGTAGCGATACGGGAGCACCACCTGATTAAAAGCAGCCGGCACTTCCGGAATATCCGGATTCTCTTCGCTTCCGGCAACGACAAAGCCGCCGCCTACCGAGTAGAAGCGACGGGCGAGAAGCGTATGCCCCTCGGCGTCGAGCGCCGCCACATCGATCGCGTTTGTGTGGAATCGGGCAATCTTTTCCGGGCTGAAAGTGATGTCGCGGTCCCACTCGAACCCAATTTCAGACTCTCCACCCAGCTTCAGGCGACGGTTATCACGGATATCCGCGAGAATCGCGGGTTCCGCGTCCACGTCGAGCGTTTCAGGCTCCAGCCCCATGAGGCCAAGCACAAAGGCCGTATCGGTCGAGTGCCCCTTGCCGGTTGCCCCAAGACTTCCCATCAGATCCACAGTGATCCGTGCGACCCGCGGCAGCATCTCCCGGTGGGAGAGCATGCGGATGAAAAGCGCGGCGGCTCTCATCGGTCCCACCGTATGCGATGAGGACGGACCAATGCCGACGCGGAAAATGTCAAAAACGCTGATTGCCATGATTTATTTATTGATTCCTGAACCGGCTGACTTACCTGAGCCGGATGACTTTGCCTGCGCAGACCCGATCCTCACCGCCCGCGCGGTAGGACACTTCGGCCTCATCCCCGATATGGCTTTCGGCCGGGAGCAGCGCGAGGGCAAGAATAGTACCCGAGTCTGAGACAGTCCATGTGGTGATGATCCCGCCTTCAGAGGAGTTCCCGCGGAGCACTACTTCAGGAGCGGAGTCGAGCTTCGAGGCATCATCCTCCGACTGAATTTCAAGCACGCCAAGGCGGCAGCGGATTCCGGCTCGGTACCGGGCCTCGGTTAGGGCGCGTCCGATGAACATACGGGCCGGATCAGAGAAGTCGACTGACGAGCCAAGACCCACTTCAAGCGGAGAGGAGGATTCGTCGTAATCACAGCCAAAAGCGGGAAGGCAGATCGCCGTGCGGGCGGCTTCCCAGGCTTCTTCACCGATCGGAGCGGCACCGGCCGCGGCCAGTTTCTTCCAGAACGCATCCAGCTTCGCAGTCTCTCCCTGAATGAGGAAGATATCCTCAAAGGCGCAGACCTGAACACCCGCTTCCGGCTCCGTGAAGCTGCCCGCCTTCGGAACGGCGCAATCCACCTTTTTCAGCGTGTCAGAAGCAAGGGGACCGCCAAGCCAGAATACGTGACGGTCTTCCGGCTGCTCCACTTCGGCCTCAAAAGACACCGCAACCTGTCTCGACCAGGCAAGCCCCGTATCCGCCGTTTCCGGGAACAGCACGACATCCCAGTACCCCGTGTGGGCAATCACGGCCACTTCCTGCATGACACCGCCTGACGCATTCAGCATCGAGGCGAGAAGGCAGTCGCCCGTAGCATGCTTCGCCACATCAGCCGTAATCAGACGGCGAAGCAGCTTCTCACCGTTCTCACCCTCGGTACGGATCACCCGGGCAGCCCGGACATCTTTCAGGAAGGCGCCGGTCAGAGCCGAATGCCTTTCAGCCGCCGCGTCTCCGTAGCTCAGAATGAGCTTCGGGGTATCTTCCGTCCATTCGATACCGTCAAGGCCGGACGCAGCCGGCAGAAAGTCTTCGCTTTTCACCATCTCACCACTCTCCTGATTCTGATTTTTCACACGCTTATGCCCGGGGAAGCGTCACACCGTGCTGCTTCTGATACTTGCCGCCGCGGTCCGCATAGCTCACCTCACAGGGCTCGTCGCTCTCAAAGAAAAGCACCTGCGCGCAGCCTTCTCCCGCATAGATCTTTGCGGGCAGCGGAGTGGTATTGGAAAACTCCAGCGTCACATAGCCCTCCCACTCGGGCTCAAACGGCGTCACGTTCACGATGATGCCGCATCGCGCATAGGTCGACTTCCCGAGGCACACCGTAAGCACATTCCGGGGAATCCGGAAGTACTCCACCGTGCGCGCGAGAGCGAACGAATTGGGAGGAATGATACAGACATCGGACTTCACATCAACAAAGGATGCCGGATCGAAATCCTTCGGATCCACAATCGTCGAATTGATGTTGGTGAAGACCTTGAATTCATCCGCACACCGGATGTCATAGCCATAGGAGGAGGTCCCGTAGGAAATGACCTTTTTATTGTCAACGTACCTGACCTGCCCCGGCTCGAAGGGCTCAATCATGCCGTGCTCTTCAGCCATCCTGCGGATCCATCGGTCGCTCTTGATCGTCATGCTGTTTCCTCCTTTTCCTGCTCCGGAGCAGAGGCCGGAGCGCTCTTTTCACTGAACTGAATATTGTAGAGGTGGGCATACAGCCCACCCTTCGCAAGAAGCTCCGAATGCGTGCCGGACTCCACAAGACGCCCGGACTCCATCGCCACGATCCGGTCCGCATTCTGAATAGTGGACAGGCGGTGCGCCACAATGAAGACCGTGCGCCCCTTCATCAGATGGGCGAGCGACGCCTCGATGTACTTTTCGCTTTCCGTATCCAGCGCGCTCGTCGCTTCATCCAGAAGGAGAATCGGCGCGTTCTTCAGGATCGCGCGGGCAATCGAAATCCGCTGACGCTGTCCGCCGGACAGCTTGGATCCGGATTCGCCGACCTTCGTCTGAAGGCCATCCGGAAGAGACTCAATGAGAGAGGTGAGGCTGGCCGCGTCCGCCGCGCGCCGGATCTCTTCCTCAGTCGCTCCCGGAGCGCCGTATGCGATATTCGCGGCAATCGTGTCGTTGAAAATCACAACCTCCTGACTCACTAGGGCGATCTGATCTCGAAGCGACCGGAGAGAAATCTCACTCTGCTCCAGCCCGTCATAGAGAATCTTTCCCTCAGTCGGATGCCAGAACGCCGGAATCAGGTGAATGACAGAAGACTTGCCGGCACCCGAGGGCCCGACGAGCGCGATTCTTTCCCCGGGCTTCACGGAAAGCGAGAAATCCGTAAGCGCATTTTCCTTCGCGCCTTCGTAGCGGAGCGAGACGTGTGAAAACTCAATCCGGCCCGTGCTCTTCAGCTCTTTCTTTCCGCCTTCATCCTCAAGCGGTTCGCCCAGGAGCGCATAGATACTGTCAGCCGCCGCTCCCATCTTCGCGATCGAGCCATTGAGCCCCGAGAGATGGCGGATTGAAGGCATCAGGAGCAGAAGCGCCGAGAGATACGTCGTGAACTGTCCCATCGTGAGGAGCCCCTTCTGGGCCTGAACCAGAGCCACAACAAGCACAACAGACACCGCGCTCATCGTGACAAGCTGCGTCAGCGGAGTTCCCGCGCCCGCCACCTTCTGCTGCGCCATATTGAGGCGCTTGAATTCCTCGCTGATCCGGGCAAAGTTGTCGGCTTCCCGTTCCTGGGCGCCGTAGATCTTCACCATGCGGTGGGCATCAATCATCTGGAAGAGACCGGAGGACATCGATCCCATCGTCTCCTGCATCATCTTCGTGAACTGACGCATGCGGCGGCTCACCCAGCGAAGGATGATCGCGATGAAGGGCGCGAGAAGCAGCGTCACGGCCGTGAGCCGCCAGTCCTGCCAGACAAGCACCGCGAGGAGCGCCACGATCTGCAGCACATCGCGGATGATCAGCGTGAGAAGGCTGGACGCGCCGGACAGCGCATTCGACGCCTCATAGAGAAATTTCGACACGATCTCACCGGTCGAATACTTCTGATAGACGGACTCCGGCCAGTAAAGGACGTTCCTCATCATCTGGGTTCTGAGATCCACCATCACAGACTGCGAGACCTCCTGCAGCCAGTAGCTGCTGAGGAACGTTGACCCGCCGTGGAGCACGGTGATCCCCAGGAGCGCGACCGGCGCCCAGAGGAGCACGTAGGGATTATGTTCATAGAATCCCATATCCGTCAGTTTCCCGAGCAGCATCGCGATCAGCGAGGAAGATCCGGCAGTCACCGCGAGTGCGATAACAGCGTAGATGATCCACTTCTTATAAGGGCGGAGCATCTTCAGCAGACGGACAATATTGGGGTCAGCAAGAGACCAGCGCTTCTTCGCGCGGCCGGGAGAGGCGGATTTCATCTCTGTCATCTTTTTTCAGTAGGTTTCACACTGCCGCTATCATATCCGCTAGGGGCGTCTCATCAGAAGATGCCTCATCCCTCAGTCCAACTCAACCGTAAATAATCATGTCCAAGACTGTTCTATGCCGGCTTCCCAATCATGTTGGCGACTGCATGATGACCCTTCCCGCGCTTCAGCTTCTCGCTGACAGCGGCTTTACCCCCTCGCTCATCGGGAAAAGGTTTGCTGAAGACCTCATGGCAGGTATGGGGTGGCGGTATGACCCGATCGAAGGACAGGTGCTGAAGGATCTGGGGCGGGTGAAGGAAATTGCCCGGAGTACCGGGGACTCTCCCCGAGGCGTGCTTTTCCCGAACTCCTTCGGTTCCGCGCTGCTCTTCAAGCTGGGCGGTATCCGCTCGGCCGGCTACCCGACAGACGGACGCGGATTCCTTCTTGACGCCAGGCTCGCCGAGCCCGGTGTCACGCATGAAGTCAACCGGTTCTTCACGGTGGCGCGCGAAGCGATTATCGCCTGGGGCGGCACACCGGCGCGCGATAAGCCCACGCCGCAGCTCGGGCTTAAGCTGCTCGCCCGTCATCGCGCCGGCGCCCGCAATATTCTCCGCGACAATCACATCACCGAGGATCAGAAGTTCGTGCTTCTCGCCCCTGTTGCCCGCGGACTTCATAAGGGTCAGAAGAAGAGCTGGGACCACTTTGACAGCCTTGCGAAATATATTGAGGAACTCGGTTACCTGCCGCTCGCGCTCCCCTCTCCTCACGAAGTGGAGGAAGTCCGGGTAAGCTGTCCTTCCGCAAGAATTCTTGAGCCGACCACCCTCGGAACCTATGCCGCGCTCTGCGAACGGGCCTCTCTCGTCATCGCAAACGACTCCGGCATCAGCCATGTGGCCGCGGGCATCGGCGCCCGTCAGATCACCCTGATCGGCGTTACGGATCCGACCCGCACCGGTCCCTGGAATCCCGCCGCAGTCACACTCGGCTCGGAAGGCCACTGGCCGACCGAAGAGGAAGTGAAAAACACCGTTCACCGGATCCTCACCACCGAGGCTTAGTCTCTTCTTCGCTTTATCCCGACATCCCCATGCAGCCAAAATTCGTTCATCTCCGTTTTCATTCCGAATATTCGATTACGGACGGTATCGTCCGGCTTAACCCCGCCATCAAGCAGATGAAAGAGTGGGGCGTCGGCGCATTCGGGCAGACGGACCTGATGAACATGTTCGGAAGCGTCCGTTTCTATGAGTCCTGCCACAAGGAGGGCATCAAGCCGATCCTTGGCTGTGATCTCTGGATCACGAACGAAGAGGATCCCGCTCATCCCTTCCGTCTCACGGTCTACTGCATGGATCATGACGGCTACCATTCGCTCTGTGTGCTGCTCACGAGGGCCTGGCTCGAAAACCAGTGTCATGTAAAGGGCCGGGGTGAAGTGAAGGAATCGTGGCTCGCGGGAGAGGGGACAAAGGGGCTTATCGGTATTTCCGGCGGTCCCGAGGGCGAGATCCAGACACTTTTCCGCCGGGGAAAAACTGCCGAGGCTGAGGCTGCCGCAGAAAAGCTTGCTCATTTCTTCCCTGACCGCTTCTATCTCGATCTGCAGCGGGCCGGGCGTCCGGGCGACGAAGCCGCCGTCCGGTTTCTCTGCAATACGGCCGCGAAGCTGGAGCTCCCGGTTGTCGCGACGCACCCGGTGCAGTTCCAGAAAAAAGAAGATTTCATCGCGCATGAAGTCCGTGTCTGCATTGCCGAAGGCTACACGCTTGCCGATCCGAAGCGCCCGAAGCGTTACACCGAGGATCAGTATCTCAAGTCGCCTGAAGAAATGATGTCGCTCTTTGCGGACATTCCGAGCGCGATTGAGAACACGGTTGAGATTGCCAAGCGCTGCAATGTCGACGGCATTCTGAGTAAGCCGCAGCTCCCGCTTTTCGAAACGCCGAAAGGCATGTCGCTCGATGATTACATCGATCATCTCGCGCATGACGGCCTTGAGGAAAGGCTCGAATTCCTTTACCCGGATGAAGCGAAGCGGAACGAGGTGCGCCCGCGCTATCTTGAGCGGCTTGAGTACGAGCTCAGCATCATCAAGAAGATGAAGTTCCCGGGCTACTTCCTCATCGTGCAGGAGTTCATTAACTGGTCCAAGACCCACGGCGTTCCTGTGGGACCGGGCCGCGGCTCCGGCGCCGGTTCACTCGTCGCCTATTCGCTGCGGATCACGGATATGGATCCGTTGCACTATAACCTCCTTTTCGAACGCTTCCTGAACCCGGAACGCGTGTCGATGCCTGACTTCGACGTGGACTTCTGTCAGTGGAACCGCGACAAAACGATTCAGCACGTGAAGGACAAGTACGGCGCGAGTGCTGTGAGCCAGATCGCGACCTTCGGCGCCATGGGCGCGAAGGCTGTGGTGCGTGACGTCGGCCGTGTACTCGGCATGCCTTACGGCAAGGTGGATGAACTTGCGAAGCTCATCCCTGCGCCTCCGGGACAGGACGTTACGCTCGAACTTGCGAAGGAGATGGAGCCTGACTTCAAGAAAAAGATCGACGGAGATGAGCAGTATCAGGAGCTCATGCGTTACGCCGAACCGCTTGAAGGCATCACGCGAAACCTTGGCATGCACGCCGGCGGTGTGCTGATCGCTCCGGGTCCTCTCACCAATTTCTGTCCGCTCTATAACCAGGACGGTCAGCCGGAAAACACGATCAGCCAGTTCGATAAGCATGACGTTGAGAACGTCGGTCTCGTGAAGTTCGACTTCCTCGGCCTCACGACGCTCACGATTCTGAATAAGTGCGTGGAGTACATCAATAAGCTTCACCCGGGTCAGTCTTTCGAACTGAGGCGTATTCCGACCGATGACCCGGCTACGCTGAAACTGTTCCAGGACGGCGATACGACGGCAGTCTTCCAGTTTGAATCGCCCGGCATGCGGCAGCTGCTGCGTCAGGCGCACCCGGACCGGATCGAAGATCTCGTGGCTTTGAACGCTCTTTACCGTCCGGGCCCGATGGAAATGATTCCGACCTACCTCGCCCGAAAGTCCGGCAAGGAACCCGTCACCTACCTCGACGACCGCATGGGCTCAGTGCTCGCGGAAACGTACGGCATCATGGTGTATCAGGAACAGGTGATGCAGGTCGCTCAGGTGATCGGCGGCTACACGCTCGGCGGCGCTGACCTTCTCCGCCGCGCCATGGGTAAAAAGCTGAAGCAGGAAATGGTGCGTCACCGTGCCATCTTCGTCGCCGGCGCCGCGAAAAACGGCGTTTCGGAAAAAGTGGCTAACGAGATCTTCGACTTGATGGCGAAGTTCGCGGGCTACGGCTTCAATAAATCCCACGCTGTGGCGTACAGCTACGTCGCATATCAGACCGCTTACCTGAAGGCTCACTATCCGGCCGAATTCATGGCGGCCAATATGTGTCTGATCCTGACGGATTCAGATAAGATCCGCACGTTTATCGATGACTGCAAGCTTCGCGGTATCAGCATCCTGCCGCCGGATATCAACCAGAGCGACTGGTTCTTCACTGCTCCTGACAGCAAGACGATCCGATACGGTCTCGGCGGCATCAAAGGTGTCGGCGAAGGCGTGATTCTCTCCCTGATGGCGGAGCGAAAGGAAAACGGTCCCTTTAAGGATCTCTTTGACCTCTGCGCCCGGATGAAGAAGCGGGACAGTGCGGGACTTTCCCGCCGGGTGCTTGAAGGACTTATCAAGGCGGGGACCTTAGACACCATCGATCCGGACCGCGCAAAACAGTTCGGAAACCTGGATCAGGCTATGAAGGCCGCCGCAGACGCCGCGCTCTTCGCGGACCAGGGGAGCCTCTTCGGCGACGCGAGCGAACCCGAGCGCATCGTGAACTGGATCCCCGTTACCCCCTGGAGCGAGCACGAAAAGCTGCTGCTCGAAAAGGAAGTGATCGGTTTCTGCCTGACGGGGCACCTCTTCGGCGAATGTCGGGACGAGATCCGGAAATTCATTCCGGAAACCATTCATCAGATCCTCGCTTCCGGCCGCCGTCCGGCGCCAGGAGCCAAAGAGAGCTACCGCTCGAAGGACACTATCCGGTTCTCCGGCGTTGTTGTGGATCTCCGGCAGGTGATCGGAAAACGCGGCCGCATGGGGATCGTGACACTGGATGACGGAACCGGTTCGATCGAGGCGGTCTGCTACTCAGACGCCTGGGATCAGTACCGGGACATCTTCGTGAAGGACGAGATTGTCATCGTGACAGGCCGCAGCCGCTGGGACGAAAAGAAGGAAACCACCTCCTTCTCCATCGACTCTGCGGAAAGCCTTCCGGGATTCCGCACAAGGAGACACGCCGCACTGCATATCGAGGTGAGCGAAGAGCCGGATCTCAAGGAGATCGCGAAGACTGTGGCGCCTTTTGAGAACAGCAAATACGGCTGCCAGCTTGTGTTCTGCATTGACACCCACGGAATGCACGGGCAGGTCGTCGCCCGCCGCCCTGCTTTCGTCGACCCGCAGCAGGAAGTGATTGATCAGCTCCTCCACGTGTCAGGCGTCCGGGACGCGCATTTCGTTTATTCTTAAGCCTACCTGTCACACCTTTGCGAAGAGAGTTCTCATGCCTGAAGAATCGACCAGCCGGGAGCTTTTCCCCCTCAGCATCGTCATCCTGACGAAAAACGAAGAGGATCATCTCCAGGACTGTCTGGAAAGCTGCCAGTGGGCAGAAGACATTCTTGTCGTGGACTCCGGAAGCCGTGATCGGACGGTCGAGATTGCGAGATCCTTCGGGGCTTATGTGATCCACCAGGGATGGATGGGATTCGGTCCGCAGAGGCGTTTCGCCGTCTCCCAGGCTGCTCACGACTGGGTGCTCTGCATTGACGCGGACGAACGGCTTTCTCCTGAACTCTCCGCCTCTATTCAGGCGGCGCTTTCCGGCCGCAGCTCTGACGCCGCACCGCACGTGTATGAATTTGCCCGGAAGACCTGGTTCCTCGGCCGTTTTCTGAAGCACGGGGACGGCTACCCGGACTGGCAGATCCGGCTCTTTGACCGGCGCCATGCGGTCTGGAACAACGAACCGGTTGAGGAAAAAGTAGAGACGGATAAAAAAGCGGTCCGCCTGAAAGGCGACCTCCTTCACTATCCGTCCAATAACCTGAGTGAGTTTCTTCAGAAGAAGATCCGCTTCGCGTATCTCCGGGCTGGCTATCTCCATAAGATCGGAGACGATCACCATGGGTTCAAGATATTCTCCAGCCCGCTCTGCCGCTTTTTGAAGTTTTACTTCCTGAAGCTCGGCTTCCTCGATGGGCTTCCGGGTTTCATCCACACCGCGTGCGGATGTATCTACACCTTCATGAAGTACGCCCGGCTGGTGGAAATCCGCCTGAGCGGCCCCGGAAAAAAGAACTGAGAGAATCACGCCGGCAGATCCTGCCGGCATTTTTTTGAGGCAATAAAAAAGCGACCCGACAGGATCGCTTTTTTGGAATCTTGGTGCGCAGTACAGGGATTGAACCTGTGACCCCCGCCGTGTGAAGGCGATGCTCTACCGCTGAGCTAACTGCGCAATACAGAGATTGATAATTTTACTTTTTTATTTCGGTTTGTCAAATCCTGTCGCTGTCAGGCATTTACGCGGGCTTTGCCGGTGTCTCTTCCGGAGCTGGCGCGTTCGGATCAAACCGCCAGAGGCAGGTTCCCTTGCAGGCCTTGTCGATCTTATCCAGCTGCTCCTCATGCGCCGCGAGTTCACGGCTGTCAGCCCGAATCACGCGAAGGCTTTCCGGAGGGGGAAGCGGCATCAGTTTTTCGGCCGATCCGCGGCCGGAAGCTTCCATGAGGAGGTTGCCCTGCCCGCGGGTGAGCGCAAAGTAGACTTCCGCCAGCAGCCAGGAGTCAAGCAGCGCGCCGTGCAGCGTACGGGACGAATTATCAATCCCGTAGCGGGCGCAGAGCGCGTCGAGGCTGTTTCTCTGCCCCGGATGCTTCTTTCTCGCAATCGCCAGAGTATCCGTGATTCTGCAGATGCTCTCAATCGGAGGACGGCCAATCCTGGCGAGTTCCATATTGAGGAAGCCCACGTCGAACTCAGCGTTATGGATGATGAGCTCTGCCCCCCGGACAAAGTCGAGGAACTTGTCCACGATTTCAGCGAACTTCGGCTCTCCGGCCAGACGCTCAGTCGTCAGGTTATGGATTGCCACAACCTCCTCAGGAACCTCACGCTCCGGATTGATGAGCGTGTGGTACAGAAACCGGTCATCCAGCGTAAGACGCCGTCCATCCAGCTCCACACAGCCAATTTCAACCAGACGGTCACCGTTCTCCGGATCACGTCCTGTCGTTTCCGTATCCAGACAAATCTGTCGCACTTTCTGTTCCGCCTCTTCTCTTATTCGATGTCAGCCGCCAGACTCTCGAGCACACCCGGAGGAATCATCTCACAGGCACCTCTCGTGCCCCGCACCACTTCGACTCCCCAGTTCGCGAGTTCGTCCGCCCGCTCATTGCCGGGATCTCCCGCATGGCCCTTCACCCAGCGCCATTCGATTTCAAACTGATCGACCAGATCGCCGAGCTTCTTCCAAAGCCCGCTGTTCTTAACGGGCTTCCTTGCCGCGGTTTTCCACCCGTGACGCTTCCAGTTCGCCATCCACTGCTCGACACCATTCTTCACGTACTGGCTGTCCGTATGAATCACAATCGGGCACGGCTTCTTCAGGCAGGAGAGCGCCACAATGACCGCCGTAAGCTCCATGCGGTTATTCGTGGTCATGGCCTCTCCGCCATAGAGATCCATCACATGGCGTCCATACACGAGATGCGCCCCCCAGCCTCCGGGACCGGGGTTCTGCTTGCAGGCTCCGTCCGTCCAGATTTCCAGGGTTTTGCTTACAGGGGATTGCATAGTCGTACGTTATCCATTAATTCAGTCATCAGAGCTTACGGGATTCGTCTCTCGATGCGGACTCCGCCGCAAGCTGTGTCCCCGGCTTCCGGAGCGCACGGGCCGCGGCGAACGCCGTGCTCCCGATCAGGCGGGGGCCAGCGATATGTTTGGTGGCGGAAAGCATCACAAGGCTGCCAAGAGCGGGCCACCAGCGGTCGCCCGCCAGATTCATCCACTCAAACCGATGCAGCCCGGCCGCGGTGCGGCTCGGCATCTGATAGGCGCCGAAATGCCCCCGGTCCACTTCAAACCCCAGCAGTGAAAGCCAGTCCTGCAGCCGCTTCAAAGCGATCGGTCGGGCTACGTCAGGCAGAAAAGCCCCTCCGAGTCCAATCCGCGACAGTCTCTGGCGCAGACTCCAAAGCCCCGCGCGGTTAAAGGCTGTCAGCACAATACGCCCTTCAGGGACAAGAATACGGGCTGCTTCACGCAGCACCTTCTGAGCCGGAGCATCAGTTTCCCAGAAATCGAGCGCGTGCGCGAGGACCACAAGATCCTGACTCTCAGAGGCCAGCGGAATTTCCGTAAAATCAGCCAGTATTCTGTTCAGAGGATCCTGACTGGAAAAGTTTTTCAGGTTCCGCGATTCGGGGGGAAGAATCTGAATGTGCGTCGCAATCCGGTTGCCCCGGAGCAGATCCAGCTCAGGAAGACCAATCTGAACCGCGCTGTAGCCAAACACGTCTCCCACGACACCGGCTACCTGAGAAGACTCCCATTCCCGCAGGAACCTTCCGGCCGGCGTTCCCATAAAATCAGGAATGCTCAGCTCTTTGCTCATTCTGGTTCTGTCCCTCAACGATTGACATTTTTACAAAAAGCCTTTCGGCCGTAGCGGCTTAACCTAATAACATAGAGTACCATCGCATAGCTGCCCGCAGAGGCATCCAACACTCTTTTCACGCAACAAATGAAACTGCGACTGATCCCACTTTTTCTCATCGGCATTTACGCGACCGGCTCCATGGCCGCTCCCGCAGCAGGCGTTCCTGCAGCAAGCGATAAGGCCCTGCCCGTTTTGGCATCGGTTCCCGGCACGCCTGCCGCAGCTGCCGCGCCCGCGCCTGCCGCTGACAGGATCACCGAAGTTATCACCGCGGAGCTGCCGGCACCGAACATTGACGTCTGGACCCGTATCCGGAACGGCTTCAAGATTCCGACGCTGGAAAGCGCCCGGGTTGAAACCCAGGTTGCAGCGATCTCGCGGCATCCGGAAAGCTTCGCGAAGACCGCGACCCGCGCCGGCATGTATCTCTACCATATTGTGGGTCAGGTTGAGGCCCGCGGCATGCCAATGGAGCTCGCGCTTCTGCCATTCGTGGAAAGTTCCTTCCGCCCGAATGCCCTGTCATCGGCCAAGGCATCCGGTCTCTGGCAGTTTATTCCCAGCACCGGCACGACCTACTCCCTGAACCAGAACCTCTGGAAAGATGAGCGGCGTGATGTCGTGGAAAGCACCCGTGCGGCTCTGGACTACTTCCAGAAGCTGTACGCGCAGTTCGGTGACTGGCAGCTCGCTCTGGCTGCCTATAACTGGGGCGAAGGCAATGTGCAGAGGGCGATCGACCGCAATGCTCAGGCAGGGCTGCCGACTGACTACTCGCATCTCCGCATGCCGCTCGAAACCGCGAACTATGTGCCCAGGCTCGAGGCGGTCAAACGGATCATCCAGAACCCTTCGGCCTACGGCGTGACGCTTCCCGATATCGGCAGCGAACCCTATTTCGTGCAGGTCTTCCGCGACAAGGATATCGACGTGAAGACAGCCGCCCGTCTGGTCAATATGAAGCTGGATGACTTCAAGCTTCTCAATCCGAGCTTCAATAAGCCCGTCATTGTCGGCGCCCACAACACCGCCATGCTGATCCCCGCGGATAACCTCGACGAATTCATGGAGAATCTCGCTCTGTGGCGTTCGAACGGCAAACGGGTTTCGGCCTGGAAAACGCACCGCTTCCAGAAGGGTGAAACCCTCGCGGATATCGCGCTCGGAACCGGTATGTCTGAAGAGGAACTTCGCGAAGTCAACCGAATTCCGGGCAACCGTCAGGTGGCTGACAATTCTCTTCTCCTCGTCCGGGCTGACGCGGAGTCCCCGCGGGAAGAAATCCAGGGCGGAAACGACTTCTTCCGCCTGGAACCCGTGCCTTCCGTTCCGAAGATCCGTTACCGCCAGATCCGCTACCGCGTGAGAAAGGGCGATACGCTTGAGGAGATCGCGGACCGTCTGAACGTCACCCCGCGCTCGATCATTGTCACAAACCGCCTGAGAAACTCCAAGCTTCGCCGCGGCATGACGCTTATCGTCACAGCGCCTGTGATTCAGCGCGCTCCGGATATGGAGCGGGTGAATTCGGAACGCATTATTTACCGGACGGCCCGCCGCTACCGCCTGAACGCCATGCCTCGCAGGGGCGCCAAGCAGGCCTCGAGCCGCACGGCCCGTTCCCGCAAAGCATCTTCCGCGAAATCATCCCGCGCGAAGTCTTCCGCCCGGAAAACGGTCAAAAGAAAAAAACGCTAGAAGTTTATCTAACTGATTTAGATTGCTAGAATAAGCAACTATAAGCAATCGTGTTTCTGCTCCTGCCCGGCCGCGCCGCGGTGCGGCCTGGGGCGGATTTCCTATTTCATTAGAAACGAAGAAAAACACCATGGGATTTCTCAACGGCAAAAAAATTCTCATCACCGGAGTTCTGTCCAACCGTTCCATCGCGTACGGCATTGCGCAGGTCTGCCACCGCGAAGGTGCTGAACTCGCCTTCTCGTATGCTGGCGATCACGCTCGGGACCGCATCGGCAAGTTTGCTGAGGAATTCGGCAGCGACTTCATTCTGCCGCTCGATGTCACGAAGAATGAACATATCGAAGGTGCTGTGAAGACTATCCAGGAAAAGTGGGGTGGTCTTGACGGCTTCGTTCATTCGATCGGCTACGCTCCCCGCGAAGCGATCACCGGTGACTTCCTGGAAGGCTTCTCCCGTGAAGCGTTCCTCACCGCCATGGATATCTCCGCAGGTTCCTACCCGCTCCTCGCCAAGGCCTTCCTTCCGCTGATGGAAGGCCGCCAGGCTTCCATCCTCGCGCTGACCTATCTCGGCAGCGAGCGCGTGATCCCGAACTACAACACGATGGGTCTCGCGAAGGCCGCTCTCGAAGCGTCTACCCGCTACCTGTCCGCCAGCCTCGGCCGCCGCGGCATCCGTGCGAACGCGATTTCCTCCGGCCCGGTGAAGACCCTGGCTGCGTCCGGCATCAAGGATTTCGGCAAAAGGCTTCATGAAGCCGAAGAGATGTCCCCGCTTGGCCGTACGAACACGACGGAAGAAGTGGGCAACGCTGCCGCGTTCCTCCTCTCTGATCTCGCGAGCGGTGTTTCCGGCAACGTGATGTACGTTGACTGCGGCATTCACAACATCATGGGCAACCCCAACGCGGCCTGATAGCCCCGGGATCTGCTCTTTTAACCATTCTTATCTGGCATGATGCGCTTGCAGTAATGCCAGATTTTTCTATCTCGAGCTGACATGTCCGTTTTCAAAACAGCAGCCATCTTTGCGAAAAGCTCTCCTGACCTCAAGGGGCCTCTGGAGGCGTTGGCAGCCCTGGTGACGCAGAGCGGCGTGTCACTGCTTGTGGACGAGACCGCGTCTCAGATCCTTGCTGACCCCGTCCGTTTCCCTCCGAACAGCGTTCAGACTATCGGTGAAAAAGCCGATGTCGCCATCGTGCTCGGCGGAGACGGGACGACGCTCGGGATCGGCCGGCGCCTGGCTCAGTACGACTGCCCGATAATCGGCATCAATGCCGGACGCCTTGGCTTCATCACAGACGTTGTGCTTGAGGAAATGAGCCGCGTGATTCCTCTCATGCTTGAGGGGCATTACGTCCGGGATCCCCGGCCGATCATTGAGGGATCCGTGCTCCACGAAGGGCGGGTCGTCTACCAGTCGAACGCGGTAAACGATATCGGCATCACACACGGCAAAATCGGCGGCATGGTGGAGTACACGATCTACGTGAACGGTCTCCAGATGTCTTCCCAGAGAGCGGATGGCATCATCTACGCGACCACCACCGGATCAACCGCCTACGCGCTTGCCGCGGGCGGTCCGATCCTCTACCCGTCTCTGAAGGGAGTGGTGCTCGTTCCTGTCGCGCCGCACACGCTTTCCAACCGTCCGATCGTGCTTCCGTCTGACGCTCAGATTGATATCAAGCTCACTGAGGTCAAAGACGGCCAGGCCTATTTCGACATGCAGGAATTCATGCCGATGGAGGCCGGGGATGTGCTGCACATTCACGTCGGCCGCAACCATTTCACGCTGCTGCATCCGGCCGGGTATAACCACTTTGATCTTCTTCGCCGGAAACTGAAGTGGAATCTGATGCCGACCAGCTCGCGCATCATCCGCTACCCTAGTGGTAACCTTTAGTACTCCACCGTCCTCCTACACCGGAGCCTGCTGTGCTACTCAGCCTTTCACTCACTGATTTCGTTATCGTTCCTGAGCTTACGATCAATCTTGAGGGCGGGTTTACAGCCCTTACAGGTGAGACCGGCGCAGGAAAATCCATCCTGATTGACGCCCTGCAGCTGCTGCTCGGCGCCCGGGCGGATACGGTCGTGATCCGTGAAGGCGCCAAGAAAACTGAGGTGAGCGGCATCTTTTCCCAGAACCGATCAACACGGCGCTGGCTCACGGATAACGGCTTTGAGCCGGATGACGATGAAATTCTGATGCGCCGCGTGCTTGATGCGAGCGGCCGCTCCAGAGCCTGGATCAATGGCTCTCCGGCCACGGTAAGCCAGATGAGGACGCTCGGGGAGAAACTCGTCGACATCCACGGCCAGCATGCCAACCAGTCCCTTCTGAAGCCTGCTGAACAGCTGCGGCTTCTGGACGCCCATGGAGGGCTCTTTGAGTCGCGGAAGAAAGTCCGCCGGCTCTATCAGGACTATCAGATCGCCACGGACGCACTGCAGAAAGCGAATGCCCGCGCCGCCAGCCTCCAGGATGAACTTGAGAAACTCGCCTGGATGAAAGAGGATCTCGACGCGCTTGCCCCTGAAAAGGGGGAGTGGGAGCGGGTGTCTGAAGAGCACACAAAGCTCTCCAACGCTTCGGAAATCATCAGCGGCATCAGCTCCGCCACCGCGGAGCTTGTGGATGACGATGTATCGGCTCAGACGCTCCTCGGGAACGCCTATCAGAAAATCATCTCCCTCAGCCGCTTCGACTCAAAGCTTGAGGATGCCGCGCAGCAGCTGAGTGACGCCTCCAGCATCGTGAATGACACGGCGAGCACGCTCCGACAGTATCTCGACGGAAACGACCTCGATGAAGAACGGCTTGCCGCTCTCGACAGCCGTCTTTCCGCCTACTATGACACCGCGCGGAAGTTCCACGTCCGTCCGGAAGAACTGAAAAATCTTCACGACAAGGTGAACACCCAGATCTCGGAGATTCAGTCCGGATTTGACACAGAAAGCCTTCGGCGCGCGGCAGCGCAAGCCAAAGCCGCCTTTATGCGCGAGGCTGAAGCTCTCAGCGCAAGCCGCAGAACCGCGGCCCAGAGTCTTTCTAAGCTTGTCACGGAGGCCATGCAGAAGCTCTCCATGGAGGGAGGACGCCTTGAGGTCAGTCTCTCTCCGTCGGAACCAGGTCCGCACGGTCTTGAGCACTGTGATTTCCTGGTTGCCGGACACGAAGGCGTATCGCCCCGGGCACTAACAAAAGTAGCCTCCGGCGGTGAACTTTCCCGTATCAGTCTTGCCATTTCTGTCATCACCGCCCGGGCGACGCCGGTCGAGACGATGATTTTCGACGAAATCGACGCCGGCATCGGCGGCGCTGTCGCAGAAGTGGTGGGACGTCTTCTGCAGCAGCTCGGGCATGACCGCCAGGTGCTCTGTGTGACTCATCAGCCGCAGGTTGCCAGCTGCGCCATCCATCACCTGCATGTCGAGAAAAAGACGGTCGACGGTAAGACTGTCAGCTCTCTCACGCAGCTCGACAGCAAAGGCCGCATCGAAGAGATTGCCCGCATGCTCGGCGGCATTCATATGACTCAGGCCACGCTCGATCACGCGAAGGAAATGCTCCGTCTTTCCTCGCCTCAATCCCAGCAGTCCCGGGAAACGCATTAATTTAACTATGCTTTCAACTATCAGAAATTTCCTCCGGTCTCTCGACCGGTCGCCCCTTGCTTGGCCGATTGCTATTGCGGGAGCGCTTATTTTTGCTCTGATGCTGCCCGCAGCGATGGGCCTCACCTATGGAGACCACACGCTTCGCGAGTTCTGGGACTGGAAAAACATCCTCTTCGTGATTCTCACGCTCTTCACACTGAGTCAGTGGAAGATCTCCCGCTGGTTTATCGCGATCCCTCTGGTTCTCATCTTTGGCTGCTACCTCCCGGCCGGCATTCTTTACGGGAAGCCCAGCATTCTCGTCGCTATCGCCCTCATGCAGACGACGCCGGCGGAAACCCAGGAATTTCTGATGAATACGCCCTGGCAGCTTTTTGCCGAGGCGATCGGTTTTATTTTTGCCGGACTTGCCGCTATCCATTTCTTCGGCCAGGTGAAGATTCCGAGGAAAACCGGTTTCGTCACGGGGCTTGCCGCGTGCGCGATTGCCTGGTTCGTGTCTTATGGAAGCGGAAAGACCTACGATCAGATCCAGACCGCGTCCTTCTTCCACAGTTTCGGAACCACTATGTGGTACTCGGCTGAGGAGCTCCGCGAAGAAGCAAATGCTCTGCCGCCCTCCTGGAAAGTCACGTCAGCCGAGCCTCAGTACAAGACTTATGTTGTGATCATCGGAGAAAGCCAGCGCCGCGACTACGCGTCGGTCTACGGCTATCCGCTCGATACGACTCCTTATCTGAACCGCGCGAACGGCACTTTCTTCAGCAACTTCATTGCCCCGGGCGGCAATACCGGCATTTCTCTCCCGCGCCTGCTCTCCTACAACACGCCTGGCACCGACCGCTACAGCAAGGAAAACAACATCGTCACGCTCGCGAATGCCGCGGGGTTCGACACCTGGTGGATCTCGAACCAGGGGCGCGGCGGCGCCTTTGATAATCCGATCGCTCAGATCGGTGTCAGAAGCCATCACACGGTCTGGCTTAAGGGGAACTACGCCGACGCCAACGTGGATGACGATATGCTGCTGCCGAAGATCCGCGCGGCGCTGAAGCAGGAAGCGGGAAGCAGCAAGCCCCGGGTTCTCTTCGTTCATCTGATGGGCTCCCATCCGACTTTCTGCACCCGGCTTTCCGGCCGGCCGGCCGCATTTGATGTCGGTGACAGCGCGATGGACTGCTACCTCACGACATACCGCATGATGGATTCCTTCGTCGAGCGTACGGTGGATCTCCTGAAGGCCAATGCCGGCGGCTCCTGGTCTCTCGTGTACTTCGCTGACCATGGCCTCTCCATGGAGAAGAAGCCCGGCACGGATTCAGGAAAAGAGCTTGAGCACGGCTACGATCATCGCCAGAATTACGAGGTGCCCTTCTTCAGAATCTCCTCTGACAGCCACGGACACCAGGTCAATCCGGCCTACCGAACCGGGTTCCGGATGCTTGAGGGGCTGGCTGACTGGATGGGTATCCGGGTCAGCAACGAAAACATCCGTCATGCACCTGAATTCTGGAGCGAAGGCAGTGACACACAGATCCGTGTCTTCGGTGACAGGCAGTACAACGAACTGCCGGAAGACCCCGCGATCCGATTCAGAAGCAAGTAAGAAAAGAGCCGGAGAGAAGAGATTCTCTCCGGCTCTTTGGTATTCAGACGAATACGCGGGGCTTTACTCCGGTTTCCCCATCCCCTCTTCGCGCTTCTTATTCCTTTCCGCTTCCTTCTTCTGGCAGGCGGAGCAGATACCGTAAAGCGACAGCGAGTGGCTCTCAAGCTTGAATCCGAAGCGCTTGGCGATTTCATTCTGACGCTCTTCGATCTCACGATCGACGAATTCCTCGACAGCTCCGCACTTCAGGCAGACCAGATGATCGTGGTGATAGCCGTCATCCAGCTCAAAAGTGGCATAGTCTGTGTCAAAATGGTGACGAATCAGAATTCCAGCCGTTTCAAACTGCGTCAGCACGCGGTAGACAGTTGCAAGGCCAACATCCATGTCTTCAGCGAGCAGGGCCTTGTAAACGTCGTCCGCTGACATGTGCCGCTTTCCCTGAAGAGAAGCTTCCTGGAAAATTTCCAGAATCTTCATCCGGGGACCGGTTGCCTTCAGCCCCGCGTGCTTCAGCTCGGCAGACTGATTACGAGATGTGTCTTTCATATTCTCAAACCTAGGTACAAAGAAGCTTTTGCCTTTATGATACGAGTGTATCTGAAACAAGGCATTGCCATTTGATAAGTTGATTAGATAATGAGATTCCTGCAAAAACTAATGACGGGCTCAATGCTGGCAGCAGCCTGCCTGACTCTCAGCGGATGCCAGACGGTTTCGCGGGCATGGGACAGCGCAGCCAAATGGACGCCGACGTTCCTGCACCCCTACCGTCCTGATGTCTATCAGGGCAATCTTATAACCTCTGAAATGGTGGGGCAGCTGGAAAAGGGCATGTCGAAGGAGCAGGTTCAGTTCCTGCTCGGCCTGCCGCTTCTTCAGGATCGCTTCCATACGGATCGCTGGAATTACGTCTACTACGTGAATCGCCGCAGCGGTGAAACCGAAACCCGTAAGCTCATTGTCTACTTCAATGCGGCAGGCCGTGTTGATCACTGGGAAGCAGATAAGATGCCGGATGAAACCGAAGCCGATCTGATGATCCTCGGTGACAAGAAGGCTCTGAAGAAGGCTGAAGAAGCCGAAGCCGCCAAGAAGGCTGCTCCGGCCGCAAGCACCGCGGCTTCCGCGCCTGCGGCCTCTGCTCCCGCAGCTCAGACCAAAAAGGAATAGCCAATGATTAAAGTCGCTCTGTCTGGAATCAACGGCCGCATGGGTCAGATGCTTCTGAAAGCCGTGCTCGCAGCGCCTGATATGGAGCTCTCCGCAGCTCTCGGTCACAGCGGAAGCAGCGCGATCGGCAAGGATGCCGGCGTTCCTTCCGGGATCACGACCGGCGTTACCGTCACCGATGATATCGAATCACTCCGTGACTGCGACGTGCTGATCGATTTCTCGCGTCCTGAAGCCACCCTCACCTATCTGCCGGTCTGCGCCGCGTCAGGTACCGCCGTTGTGATCGGCACCACGGGCTTTACGGCTGAAGAAAAGAAAACGCTGGAAGCCGCCTCGGAATCGGTTCCGGTGCTGCTCGCCCCGAACACGTCTCTTGGCGTCAACGCGGTCTTCAAACTGATTGAAGAAGCGGCACGTCTCCTCTCAGACGTTGATGTTGAAATTTTTGAGATGCACCACCGCAACAAAGTGGACGCTCCCTCCGGCACGGCTCTTGAAATGGGACGCCGGGTCGCGCAGGCCCGGGGCCAGAATTTCGACGAAGTTGCCGTTCTTTCCCGCGAAGGACACACGGGACCCCGAAAGAATGGGACAATTGGTTTTGCAGCATTGCGCGGCGGCGATGTCGTCGGCAAGCACACGGTGATCTTCGCCGGCACTGGCGAGCAGGTTGAAATCACCCATAACAGCACAACCCGCGAGGGCTACGCTCAGGGCGCTCTCACGGCAGCCCGGTTCCTGTCCACGAAGGATAAGGGGTACTACTCCATGTCCGACGTGCTCGGAGCCAGCCGCTGAGCCGAATAACGTTTCCGCTGCCGTAACTGCAACCGCAGACGACAGGATTACCTCTCTTTTCTTAGGCATCAGAAAATGCAAGAACAACTTGACGCACTTGACTCCATCATTTCCCAGCTGGTTCAGCGTGCTGACAACCTGCACAAGGAAAACGAGCAGCTGAAGCAGCAGCTTTCCGACACTCAGAACGAGCTTAACGGAACGCGTGACGAACTCAATCAGACCCGTCAGAAGCTGGAAGATACGGGCATCCGCATCGGTCTTCTGATCGAACAGCTGACGAAGGACACCAATATCGAACCGATCGAAGAAGAGCCTGTCTCTTCTGTTGCCTCTCCCGCTACTTTTGGCTGATATTTCCTGAGTACGGCAAACCGCTATGTCAGATCTTTCTCTGAATATCATGGATCGGGTCTTTCACTTCGGGGTCAAACCCGAAGATGAAGACCGGCTGCGCGCATGCGGCGAGGAGCTTGACCGCCAGATGCGCTCGATCAGAGAATCTGGCCGCGTCCTCGGTTACGATCAGGTCGCAGTCATGGTTGCCCTGGATCTCATCTGGGGGCGCCTTGACTACGAGGATGCAGCAAAGCGCAGCAAAGCCATGGAAAGTGAAGCTACCGCCCGTCTCTCGGAGCTCCGGGAACAGTGTGAGGCCGCTGTGGCTCGCATTGGGAGCGACGATAGTCCTGCCGAAAAGCAGCCTCCTCAGCCCGAGAGTTGAGGCATAGAATAGAAGTCATCAAGCCTTTCCCCGCGGGCTCCGGAACCATGGGATCCAATGTTCCAGAACCAATGCACACTGTGCTAGGCCGCTGATCTCATTGGCCGATTGCGTTAACGAACACGCGTTTGTTCGAACCATTTCCGCCTTGGAGGCGACCGCCCTGAACCCTCGGTTCAGGATACGTATCCCACCGGAATCTGCGGGGATCCAATCAAAAGGGCCGAAGCATCAGATGCTTCGGCCCTTTCTTTTTATGCTGCGCCGCAGCCCGTCAGCGGCGTACCCGGTAAGCCCGGACAATCAGGAAGATACCGAGAAGAATCAGCGGCAGCGACAGCCACTGTCCCTGGGAAAGGCCAAGCGCCCTGAGCCCCAGGAAGGAATCCGGCTCACGGACAAACTCCACGCAGAAGCGAATGATGCCGTAACCAAGGCAGAAAAGCCCCGTCACTGCGCCTTCAGGCTTCTGGCGCCGGGAGAAGAACCACATCACGCAGAAAAGCACGATACCTTCGAGACCGGCTTCGTAAAGCTGGGAAGGATGGCGGGGCTGCATCGTCCCGGATTCCGGAAAAATCATGGCGAACGGGAAATCCGGCGTCGTCACGCGTCCCCAGAGTTCTCCATTGATGAAGTTGCCGATACGGCCAAAGAAAAGCCCCACCGGAACCAGCGGCGTCACGAAGTCCGCGGTCTTCAGAAGGCCGACACCGTGCCTGTGCTTGAAGTACAGCATCGCAAGCAGGCAGCCGATCATGCCGCCGTGAACGCTCATGCCGCCCTGCCAGATTGCGAAGATCTCGAGCGGGTGCTGAATGAAGTAAGACGGCTGATAAAGGAAACAGTATCCGATACGGCCGCCCAGCACGACACCCAGAATGCCATAGAAAAGCAGATCCTCAAGCGCGTCTTCCCCCGACAGACCGCGCCACTTCTCCTTCTCGCGAATACGGCCAAGAAGATAGAAAAACGCGAAACCGACCAGGTACATGAGGCCGTACCAATGCACGGACAGCGGCCCTACGGAAAAAGCGATCGGATTGAACTGAGGATGCACCCACATGGAAGTTATCCCGAAAAAAAAAGGAACTGCCCATTCTAAATAAAAAGACGCAGAGTCATTTCTGACTCTGCGTCCCGTGTTTTGTGACTTTTTGTGACGCGCCTCAGGATCAGCTGAGAACCGCGCCCTTCATGCCGGAGCTCACAAGCTTCGCGTAGCGGACCAGATAGCCCGTCGTGATCTTCGGCTTACGCGGCTTCCACTCAGCCTTGCGGCGGGCAAGCTCTTCGTCGGAGACGAGTACGTTCAGCGTATTGCCATTGATGTCGATCGCGATCTGATCACCTTCATGCACAAGAGCGATCGGGCCGCCTTCAGCGGCTTCAGGAGACACGTGGCCGATCGAGGCGCCGCGGCTCGCGCCGGAGAAGCGGCCATCAGTGATCAGGGCCACCGTGCTGCCGAGTCCCGCGCCGATAATGGCGGAAGTCGGGTTCAGCATCTCACGCATGCCGGGACCGCCCTTCGGACCTTCGTAGCGGATCACCACGACGTCGCCCGGATTGATCTTGCCGCCGTAAATAGCCGCAATGGCATCATCCTCGCAGTCGAAGACACGGGCCGGACCCTGATGAACCATCATCGCGGGGTCAACCGCGGAGCGCTTCACAACGGAGCCGTCCGGAGCCAGATTGCCCTTCAGAACAGCAATGCCGCCTTCCTTCATAAAGGGATTCGTGACAGGACGGATCACTTCATTATTCAGGACTTCATGGCCCTTGATGTTTTCGCCGACCGTCTTTCCGGTCACTGTCATGCAGTCAAGATTCAGATGGCCGAGTTTTGCGAGCTCATGCATGACAGCAGGGATACCGCCCGCGCGGTCCAGATCCATCATGGTGTCTTCGCCAGCCGGTGACAGATGGCAGAGATTCGGGGTGCGCTTGGAAATCTCGTTGGCTTCCGCGAGATCAATCTCGATTCCGCACTCGTGGGCAATAGCCGGGAGATGGAGCATGGAATTCGTGGAGCAGCCAAGCGCCATATCCAGCATCAGGGTATTTTCAAATGCCTTGCGGGTCATGATGTCGCGGGGAAGAACATTGTCGCGGACCAGATCCATGATGCGCATGCCGGTCTTCTTCGCGAGACGGATACGCTCAGACATCACGGCCGGAATCGTCCCGTTCCCCGGAAGCGCAATACCGAGCACTTCCGTCATGCAGTTCATCGAATTCGCGGTGAACATGCCGGCACACGAACCGCAGGTCGGACAGGCTTCATTCACGAGACCGCCGAGTTCCTCCGCGGACATCTTTCCGGCGTGGAATGTGCCGACCGCTTCAAAGACGGAAGAGACCGTAACCTTATGCCCCTTGAAGTAGCCGCCAAGCATCGGTCCGCCGGAAACGATAATCGTCGGAATATTGATGCGGGCTGCTGCCATCATGAGGCCCGGAACATTCTTATCGCAGGCCGCCACCATCACGAGACCGTCAAACGGATGGGCAATGGCCATGGATTCCGTAGAGTCCGCAATCAGCTCACGGGAAACGAGCGAGTACTTCATGCCCTCGTGCCCCATCGCGAGGCCGTCGCACACCGCGATGGCCGGGAAGACGAGCGGCACACCGCCGGCAAGGGCAACCCCCTGCTTCACGGCATCCACAACCTTATCCAGGTTCATGTGCCCCGGAACGATGTCGTTCTTCGAGCTGACGATGCCGATCAGCGGACGATCGATTTCTTCATCAGTCAGGCCGAGGGCCTTCATGAGTGCAAGCCTCGGAGCGGCGGAGGGGCCCTTGGTCATCTTGTCACTGCGCATATGTTTCTCCACTTTTTCTTTTTCTGGCAGGCTGTCGGCTCACGGAAGAGTCGGCTCGTTAACGGTCATAAACCTGTCGTCTGCCAATTGTCATTTCTCAATTGTATATATTTTCCGACATTGTGAATGGCATAAAAAGGGTAAACGCAAAAAAATATCCCGGATGCTGTAGGCACACGGGATTTCACGCTTTTTGGGAGAATCTCAGCCCGCCAGACTGTTTTTACCGGGAACTTCCTGGCTGTTTCCTGAGAAGGAATCTGAGATAAAAAAGTGCAGAGATGAAAATTGAGAGGTCTGCTCAACAGTCTTCTGTTCAGACAATAAAAAACCCGCACTGCTTTCATCAGTACGGGTCAATTGAATGGTGCCGGTGAAGAGAGTCGAACTCCCGACCTTCGCATTACGAATGCGCTGCTCTACCAACTGAGCTACACCGGCAACCAAGCCAAGCCGACAACTCGGCTTCGCAAACAGAGTTCGTATTTTAGCGGAGAAAATTTAAAAACGCAAGAAAAATTGTTTCAATTCCGGATCCGCCTCTTTCGATGCCCTAAAATAAAAGTTCGACTAGAAATACCCGGCACGTGACTGCCGGAAAGAGCTGAACATGCCGGAATCCACTCAGAAAGAAATTCTTTCGTTCGTGCTGCCTGATGAGGCCTCAACGGAGCTGCTCGGGAAGCGCCTGGCGGAAGCCGTTCTGAAACACAGCAAGGAAATCACAGACCGGGGACTCAATATCCGGCTGCAGGGGACTCTGGGTGCTGGAAAAACCACGCTGACCCGGGCGCTGCTGCGCGCGCTCGGTTTCACGGGCCGGGTCCGGAGCCCGACCTTTACGCTGGTGGAAACGTATTCTGTTCAGGGGCTCGCCATCAATCACTTTGACTTCTACCGGTTTGAATCCCCGGAAGAATTTGAGGAAGCCGGCTTCAGGGATCTGTTCGGCGCCGGACGCATGACGCTCTGCGAGTGGCCGGATAAGGCGGAACCCTTTCTGCCGCCAGCCGATCTTCTGATCCTCATTGATCTGAAAGGTGATGGGCGCGAAGCGAAACTCTGCCCTGAGAATGAGTGGGGAGGCATTGTCGCAAAAGAGGTTGAGGAATCATGGCAATGAAGCGACGGAATCTTTTACTGGGCAGCGGCGGCACGCTGCTGCTCTCCCTTTTTCCCTGGGAAATCGCCTACGGGGCCGGCATCGTTGATGTCCGGATCTGGCCTGCGGACGAATACACCCGAATCACGATTGAGCATGACGGAAAACTGAAATTCCGTTCCTTTGTCGTCCGGGAGAATCCGCCGATCCGCATGGTCGTTGATATTGAAGGACTCGCTCTTTCGGATCATCTGAAGAAGCTCGTGCAGGAAGTGTCCCCGAACGACCCCAACATCCGCAATATCCGTCTGGGTCAGTACCAGCCGAATGTTGTCCGCATGGTGGTGGAGCTGAAGGAGGACGTCAAGCCTCAGATTTTCGAGCTTCCTCCTGTCGCATCCTATAAAGAGCGCCTGGTGGTTGACCTTTACCCGAAGAATCCGACCCGCAGCATCGCGGCTTCAGATGATCCGCTCGCGGTTGCCATCAATCAGCAGAATGCGGCGAGAAACGGCCAGGGAAATTCCTCGCCGCGCTCGAAGTCCGGCAAGGAAAAACTTCTCGTCATGATTGATCCGGGGCACGGCGGAGAGGATCCGGGCGCGAGCGGTCAGATGGGAACGCACGAGAAGGACATCGTGCTTTCCATCGCTGGAAAGCTGAATGACCTTATTGCCCAGGATGATGAAATTGATGCCCGCATGACCCGTCGGAGCGACTTCTTCGTGCCGCTGGGAGAGCGTGTAAACCTTGCTCAGAAAGCCGGTGCGAAGCTTTTCGTCAGCATCCATGCCGACGGCTGGATCTCGCCGAACGCCAAAGGATCCTCGGTCTTTGCACTCTCTGAAAAAGGAGCCTCGTCCGCCGCAGCCCGCTGGCTCGCGAAGCAGCAGAATGATGCCGACAAGATCGGCGGCATCAACCTTCAGGGGGTTGAGCGCTCCGTGCAGAACGTTCTGGTTGATATGTCGAATACCTGGAAGATCAACTACAGCCTTGCTCTCGGCCACTCAGTGCTGCAGGAGATCGGCAAGCTGAATGATCTGCATAAGTCTCAGGTGGAGCAGGCCGGATTTGCTGTTCTGAAAGGACAGGGGATTCCGTCCATTCTGGTTGAAACCGCCTTCATCTCCAATCCCGGGGAGGAGCAGAAGCTCCGGAACGACGATTACCAGCTCAGCATGGCCAAGGGAATTCTCGCCGGCATCAAGCGCCAGGTGAGAAAAGATAAGACCGTTATTCAGGGTTGATACTCCTAGGGTTGGGGATATGAAAGGCACCCTCCTTTGTTAAAATATCCCCACCTTTTAGGCGATATCTTCCCCAAAAAACCATTTTTCGGAGTCTTAATAGATGGCTCTTGTTGCAATGCGCCAGCTTCTCGACCACGCGGCCGAGAACGGCTACGGTATTCCTGCGTTTAACGTCAATAACCTCGAACAGGTTCAGGCCATCATGGAAGCAGCCAAGGAAACCGGTGCCCCGGTTATCCTTCAGGCCTCCGCAGGCGCCCGCAAGTACGCGGGTGAGCTCTTCCTCGAACACCTCATCCGCGCCGCTGTTGAGTCCTACCCGGACATCCCGGTTGCCATGCATCTTGATCACGGCCGCAGCAAGGCGTCCTGTGTCAGCGCCATGCGCCACGGCTTTACCTCCGTGATGATGGACGGCTCCCTGATGCCTGACGGCAAGACGGTGTCCACTTACGAGTACAACGTCGAAACCACCCGCTGCATCGTTGAAACGGCTCACTGCATCGGTGTGTCCGTCGAAGGCGAGCTCGGCTGCATCGGCTCTCTCGAAACACTGACCAGTGAAAAAGAAGACGGTCAGGGCGCTGAAGGCACGCTGACCCGTGAGCAGCTGCTCACCGATCCGGATCAGGCAGTTGACTTCGTCCGCGAGACCCAGCTTGATGCCCTCGCTATCGCGATCGGCACGAGCCACGGTGCTTATAAGTTCACCCGCGAACCCACGGGCGAAATTCTGTCGATTGACCGCGTGAAGGAAATTCACGCCCGTCTCCCGAATACGCACCTCGTCATGCACGGTTCCTCCTCCGTTCCTCAGGAGTTCCTCGCCGAGATCCGTAAGTTCGGCGGTGAAATGCGCGAAACCTATGGCGTTCCGGTCAAGGAAATCCAGACCGCCATCAAGCACGGTGTCCGCAAGGTGAACGTTGACACGGATATCCGTCTCGCCATGACGGCTGCCATCCGCCGGTTCATCTTCGAGAACCCGAGCGAATTCGATCCCCGCGCCTTCATGAAGGCCGCCCGCAAGGCAGAGAAGGAAATGTGCAAGTCCCGTTACCTCGCCTTCGGCTGCGAAGGTCAGGGCGCGAAGATCCACCCGATTCCTCTGGATGCTTTCGCCCGCGGCTACTCAGACGGCACGATCACGCAAAAGACTCTCTAAAGTTTTTCTGCAGACAAGCGGCGCGGATGCAATCCGTGCCGCTTCCTTTTTCTCTGAGACCGTAATTCATGCCACAGCAAGACGCAGCCGACCTCAAAGGCCGCACCGGGTTCACCCGGCTTTTCAATGCATTTCACTACTCGTGCGACGGGTTTCGTGCCATCTGGGCAACTGAACAGGCTTTCCGTCAGGAAGCCATTCTCGCCGTCATTCTGATTCCTGTTGCCATTCTCCTTCCCGTCAGCTGGACCCAGTCAGCGCTCCTCGTGCTTTCTGTTTTTCTCCTTCTGATCGTGGAAACACTGAACTCCGCAGTTGAAGCCGCCATCGACCGGATCGGCCCCGAACTTCACCCTCTCTCCAAGAAGGCGAAAGATCTGGGAAGCCTCGCCGTGCTGCTCACCATTTTTGCTGATGCCTGTATCTGGATCGGCGTACTGCTTGACTACTTTTTATCCTAGGCGCAAAACGCCGCAAAATAACCCTGCGGGCAACAATCACTGTTTTCTGCAGCAGTAAAATAAAGAATCGCAGGTTATTTTGTCACTTCCTCTGGAGATCACCCATGCAGGGTCTATTGAAAACCAGCCTGAAGTCACTGCCCCTCGTATACAGTGGCAAGGTTCGGGACAGCTATGCGGTTGGCGACGACAAGCTGCTCATCGTTGCAACCGACCGCATTTCCGCGTTCGATTTCATCCTGTCGGTTCCGATTCCTTACAAGGGACAGGTACTGACCCAACTCACGAACTTCTGGTTTGAACAGCTGAAGGGCGTGCTGCCGAATCATCTGACCGGCATCGATCCGCTGTCCGTTGTCGCTCCGGAAGAAGCTGACCAGGTCCGCGGCCGTTCTGTCGTGGCGATGAAACTGAAGCCGATCATGATCGAATGCGTGGCCCGCGGCTATCTGACCGGCGGCGGCTGGAAGGAATACCTGGCTGACGGGTCGGTTTCCGGTGTCAAGCTCCCGGCCGGGCTGCAGATGTCCCAGAAGCTCGACGAGCCGATCTTCACCCCGTCCGCCAAGTCCCCGATCGGCACGCATGACGAACCGATCAGCTATGAAGAATGCGTGAAGCGCTACGGCGGCGATGTCGCGAAGACAATCCGCGACGCTACCCTGACGCTCTACAAGAAGGCGGCTGAATACGCTGCCACGAAGGGCATCATTATTTCCGACACCAAGTTTGAGTTCGGCATTGATGAAGCGGGCAATATCCGCCTGATGGACGAAGTGCTGACGCCGGATTCCTCCCGGTTCTGGCCTGCCGATCAGTACAATGTGGGCATTTCGCCGCCCTCCTATGACAAGCAGTACATCCGCGACTGGCTTGAATCGACCGGCTGGGATAAGAAGTCTGAGCCGCCGGTTCCGCCGGAAGAGGTTATTCAGCGGACGAGCGAGAAATATTGCGAAGCTCTGTTCCGCCTCGCCGGCATCAAGCTCGGCTGAGATAGCAGTCTGCAGCTGACTCGCTCACAACGGAGGTCGGGACACTATCCCTTCCTCCGTCAAATTTTTTTACCGCATGTCTTCAGAATCACAAATGACCAGCAAAATCGATAAAAAGCCGTTGATTGGCATCGTTATGGGTTCGTCCTCCGACTGGGATGTCATGAGCAACGCCTGCAAGATCCTTGAGCAGTTCGGCATTCCGTTTGAGGCTAAGGTCGTCTCCGCGCACCGCATGCCGGACGAAATGTTCGCCTACGCAGAAACAGCCCGCTCCAGAGGGCTGAAGGCAATCATCGCCGGTGCCGGCGGAGCTGCCCACCTGCCCGGAATGCTGGCCGCCAAGACCACGCTCCCGGTTCTGGGTGTTCCCTGTGTCTCCAAGTACCTCCGGGGGCAGGACTCGCTCTACTCCATCGTTCAGATGCCGAAGGGGGTTCCGGTCGCCACTTTCGCTATCGGTGAGGCCGGCGCCGCGAACGCCGCCATTTACGCGGTCCGAATGCTCTCGATGACGGACGACACGCTCGCTGAAAAGCTTGAGCAGTTCCGCGCCTCTCAGAACCAGGCCGCCCGCGACATGGTGCTTCCGACCGACGATTTCTCCGAGGCCTGCTGATGAAAAACACGAAAGCGCTTCCGCCCGGCTCCTGGCTTGGAATGATGGGCGGCGGTCAGCTCGGCCGTATGTTCAGTTCGGCCGCCTCGCGCCTCGGGTATCACGTTCTGGTTCTGGATCCGGGTGAAGTCAGCCCCGCGGGAGAAGTTTCCGCGCGCCGTATTCAGAGAAGCTATAAAGACCGGGAAGCACTGGACGAAATTGCCTCCATCTGCCCCGCTGTCAGCACCGAATTTGAAAATGTTCCGTCGCCTTCTCTCGCGTATCTCGCAGAGAAGGGCTGCCGTACGGCTCCGCTCGCTGAAGCGGTGGCGATCTCCCAGGACCGCAACGCGGAAAAGGCGTTTATCGCCTCTACCGGCGTGCCGGTGGCTCCTCACCTCGCCATTCTGTCTGATGAAGACTGCGTTGACGCTGATCCGGATCTTTTCCCCGGCATTCTGAAGACCGCGCGTCTCGGCTATGACGGCAAGGGTCAGGTTTCGGTCGACACTCCCGCAGACCTTCTTCAGGCCTATCACTCACTCGGTTCCGTCGACTGCATTCTCGAGAAGAAGCTGCAGCTGAAGACCGAATGCTCCGTGATCGTCTGCCGCGGATTTGATGGCGAAAGCGCCACTTTCCCGGTGTTCGAAAACCATCATAAAAACGGCATCCTCGCGGAAACCGTGCTTCCGGCCCGTATTCCTGAAGACGCCGAAGCGGAAGCCCGCCTTTACGCCATTCGCATCGCGAACGGCCTGAAGTATATCGGTGTGCTCTGCATCGAATTCTTCATTCTGGAAGACGGCTCTGTTGTCGCCAATGAGACCGCTCCGCGTCCGCATAACTCCGGTCACGCGACGATCGAGGCCTGCATGACGAGCCAGTTTGAGCAGCAGGTCCGCACGATGGCGGGACTCCCGCTCGGCAATACCACGCTGCTTTCCCCGGCCGTTATGCTGAATATCCTCGGTGATTCCTGGGAAACGGCTGATGGGCTGAAGGAACCGGACTGGGATGCGGTGCTCGCTATTCCGGGTGTGAAACTTCACCTTTACGGCAAGGCGGAAGCCCGTCACGGCCGCAAGATGGGGCACGTCACCTGCCTTGGGAAGACCCCCGAAGAGGCTCTTGAGCGCGCGAAAAAGGTAGCTGTCATCCTGAGGCTGCCGACCCCGGTATAATTTTGGAAAAGTAGGAAAAATGGAGCTGACAAAAGAGCAGGAGCGCGAGATCGAACGCGCAGTCGCCATACTGGAGTCCGGCGGTATCGTCGCTTTCCCGACAGAGACCGTGTATGGACTCGGAGCTGATGCCGATAATGAAGCGGCTGTCGGCAAGGTCTTTGCCGCCAAGCAGAGACCGACTTGGCACCCGCTGATTGTTCATCTGCCGGATGCGGAAAGCATCAGCTGGTGGGCGGATCCAATGCCGCCTGCTGCTCAGCTCCTCGCGGAAAAATTCTGGCCGGGCCCTCTCACCATGGTGGTTCCCCGGGCAGAACGCTGCGGCTCATGGGTCACAGGAGGTCAGAGAAGCGTCGGCCTCCGGTGCCCTTCCCATCCGCTTGGACATGCCCTCTTTGAGGCATTTTCCGGTCCCCGCCATCGCGGAATCGTCGGTCCCTCCGCGAACAGTTTTGGAAGAATTTCTCCCACCACGGCTGAGCACGTGCTGCATGACCTCGGTGTCAAGCCGAATGGCAAAGTTGACATGATTCTGGACGGCGGCCCCTGCACAGTCGGCGTTGAATCGACCATCATCAATCTCGCGAGTGACGAGCCCGAACTGCTCCGGTACGGTGCCGTGACCCGTGAAATGCTGGAAGAAGCACTGGGCCGCCCGGTCGTCAATCCGAAACCCTCGTCTCCCAAGGTTTCCGGTCAGCTGAAGAGTCATTACGCCCCGGTCACACCTGTGACTCTGGCGGACGAAGATGCGATTCCTGAAATCGCCGCATCTCTCGCTCCCGAAACCTGTGCCGTACTGGCGCCCGAAAGCATTCTTGCCCGGTGTCCGGCGAACGCGGTTTTCCGTCTGCAGTCCGCTGAATCCGAGCCTGAGTATGCGGCCAGGCTGTATGCCAACCTCCATGCGCTCGATGAAGCCGGCACCTCTCACATCCTCATTGCCCGCCCGCCGAAGGGCTCACTCTGGAACGCTGTGAATGACCGTCTTTCAAGAGCCAGCGCACCAAAGCCTGCCGCCTCCGGACAACACTGAAAATGGCTTCACTCAATTATGACTGGCGGGATCCATCGCTTCCGATCGGAGCCCTGGATTCCGGTCTCGGCGGTCTGTCTGTCCTGAGGGAAATCCGTAAGGCCCTTCCGCTTGAGGACCTCCTTTTTGCCTGTGACTGCGGCAAAGCTCCCTGGGGCGACCGCCCTGGAAGCTGGATTGAAGACCGCGTTATGAAGATCGCGGGATTTCTCACAGCCCACCGCGTGAAGGCGATTGTCGTGGCCTGCAACACCGCGACATCCGCAGCCATTGACCGGCTGAGAGCAGAGTTCCCATTCCCCGTGATCGGTATCGAGCCCGCCGTCAAACCTGCTGTACGGATGACGAAAGACGGAGTTGTCGGGGTGCTCGCCACAACACGAACCATTACATCAAATCGTCTCGAGAGCCTGATCGAGCGCTTCGCCGGAAATGACCGGGTGATCCCGGTCGCGTGCCCTGGACTGATGGAGCAGGTCGAAGCAGGTGAATTTCACACACCGAAGACCCGCCGCATTATTGAGAAGTACGTGGGCCCCCTGATTGATCAGGGCGCCGATACGCTCGTTCTTGGCTGCACGCACTACCCTTTCCTTGCGGACGAAATACAGGCGGTGGCCGGAAAAGATGTTGTCATCATTGACCCGAGCCCCGCTGTTGCCCGATTCCTCGCTCAGAGACTGACTGAGGAAGGATCCATCCGGAAAACTGCCGGTGCCTCAGCCATTTCCAGGTTCTGGTGCACGGGGAATCCGGATGCCCGTACGGAAACACTTCAGAAGCTCTGGTCTCCTGAAGTCCGTATGGAAAGCCTTGAAGAAGCCTGGCCGCCTCTCAGGGATGAGCTTTAGGGGGAGTCGGCAGGAGTTTCTCCTGCTCGTCTCTGTCGCGCTCCTCTGTCAGCCGCTCTGAGAGCCGTTCAGCCAGCGCTACCATGCCGAGCGGCGCGCACCCCTCCGCCTTGTTATTCGCCACCACATAGGCCGGCTGTCCGCCGCGGATCGCGGCAAGAATGAGAGTCGCAATACCTTCTCGTGTGACCGGGTCCGGCCTCTGGATCTTTGAGAACGGCTCGTAACGCCTTTTCGCGTCATCAAAGCGGTCTCCCATGGCGAGTGTCCACCGCACAACCAGCGGCCCCGCAAGCCGAAAATCCTCCGGGGACTCCGCCTCCGGACAATCCATCATATGAAGGGCATTGGTCTGCCGCGCGACGTCCGGCATTGTCGGGTGAAGCCCCGTGACAAGCCTCGCACCGGCGCCTCGAAGCATTGAAACAAACCTCGGCGTATAGATAATCGGGGTACGGATTTCCACCGCGTAAAAGGCATTCTCCGCCTCTTCGCCGATCTTCGGCAGCCGATTCAGAAACTCCCCGATCCTTTCCACCAGACGGATTCTTTTCTCGGCACTTGAAATCAGTTCACGAGGCACCTGAGCCATTTCGAAAACAAGAGGCCCGGCCTTCTTTCCAAGTCCCTCAATGACCGGATGAACAAATTCCTGCGCTGCTTTCTCAGGATTCAGAAAGAACGCGTTCTCGCGCAGAGGTCTTCCGTTTGCCCCCCGCACCATGCAGTCCGTAACAGCCGCCGGCGCTTTTACCAGGAAACGGAAGTCATCAGGCACCTGCTCAGCGAAATGCCAGTACTGTCCAACGGTGAGCGGTCTGTAGTAAGCGCGATCCACACCGACCGTCCGAAGCAAAGGATGACTGCTGTAGGCTCTCAGTCCTTCGTTTGCCAGGTCCTGAACGCCGCTGTAACGGCTCCAGACAATTCCCTTCCAGCCAGGGAAAGCCCATGAACACGAGCCCAGCCTCACCGAGCGGGGAATAATCCTCGCGAGGCGCCGGATTTCTTCAGTCTGGGGCTGAGGCATAACCGGACCGTCATCCGGCCTGTCACCGAAAAGATCCTCACTCCAACCTCCCGGCAACCCCACTGATACATCAAGCGGAGAACCTGCGGCAGCTGTCATCTGTGTCCTTTGAGGGAAAAATAGGAATCTTCCTTCTCGCGGGAGCCCCGAAAACTGGCTCCCTTCTTCTTCATCTTATCGGTTTCAGAGCTTTCCGGTTATGCCTCGCCTATACACGGCACAGACTCTCTGTGTTGCGCCCTTATCAACGCCAAAGTCATACGGCGACTGTTAAAATTGATCGGCTAACGACTTTTTCTTTCAATTCTGGATCATATCGAAATGGATCTTTCCTCTCTTACAGCCCTCAGCCCCCTCGACGGACGTTATGCCCGGCAGACTGACGCGCTGCGTGAAATCTTCTCTGAATACGCCTTCATGAAAGCCCGTGTTCAGGTTGAAACGGAATGGCTCATCGCCCTTTCTGAATTCGGTCTGCCTGAACTCAGCGAAATTTCCGAGCACGGCAAGGCTTTCCTGCGCGGCCTCGTGACGAACTTCACGGTTGAAAGCTGCCAGCAGATCAAGGACATCGAAAAGACCACCAATCACGACGTGAAGGCGGTCGAATACTGGATCAAGGCTCAGGTGGCTCACGACGCCGAGCTCGCCAAGGCTTCCGAATTTGTGCACTTCTCCTGCACGTCCGAGGACATCAACAACACGAGCCACGCGCTCATGCTGACTGAAGGCCGCAAGGAACTCCTCGACTTCCTGAAGAAGCTTCACGACACGGTCGCCGGCTTTGCCCACGAGTGGGCTGAAGTCCCGATGCTCGCCCGTACCCATGGCCAGCACGCTTCCCCGACGACAGTCGGCAAGGAATTCGCGGTCTTTGCTGTGCGTCTGCAGCGCGTGATGGACGCCATCGCGAACGTGCAGATCCTCGCCAAGATGAACGGCGCTGTCGGCAACTTCAACGCTCACATCATTGCCTACCCCGAGAAGGACTGGGAAGCTTTCTCCCGGAACGTGATCGAAAACCGCCTGCACCTCAGCTTCGATACGCACACGATCCAGATCCAGCCGCACGACTACATGGCTGAACTCTTCCAGGAAATCACCCGCGCGAACACGATCCTGATCGATATGGACCGTGACATCTGGGGCTACATCTCGCTCGGCTACTTCCACCAGAAGCTGAAGGCCGGTGAAGTCGGCTCCTCCACGATGCCGCACAAGGTGAACCCGATCGACTTTGAGAACTCCGAAGGCAATCTCGGCATGGCCAACGCCTTCCTGAATCACCTGGCCGGCAAGCTTCCGATTTCCCGCTGGCAGCGTGACCTCACGGACTCCACCGTGCTCCGCAACATGGGCGTCGCTTTCGGCTACTGCTTCGTCGGCTACAACGCCCTCGAGCGCGGTCTTGGCAAACTCCAGATCAACCTCCCCGCGATCGCTGCTGATATCGACAGCGCCTGGGAAGTGCTGGCAGAAGCCATTCAAACCGTGATGCGCCGTTATGGTGTCCCGAAGCCCTACGAGCAGCTGAAAGCTCTGACCCGCGGCAAGGATGGCATCACGGAAGCCGTGCTCGCTGACTTCATCCAGAAGCTCGAGATCCCAGCCGAGGCGAAGGACCGTCTCCTGAAACTCAAGCCTTCGACCTATATCGGCAAGGCGGTTGAGCTCGCGAAGCGCGCCTGAGATCAGCGTCTCTAAATAAGAAAGGGCAGGCTTTTCAATAGGCCTGCCCTTTTTCTGTCTGCTGTTTTGAAACGAATGAATCCAATTATCCTGCGGTAACTCAGGACTTGATCACCACCGATTTGATCTGGGCCCAGAGCCGGCACCCAGGCGCGATACCCAGATGATCACAGGATCTGGCGGTGATTCTGGCTGCCAGCTGCTGACTGCCGACAGAGAGCAGTACACCGACCTGCGCGTCTCCCGGTTTCCGGTCGACTGACTTCACAACAACCGGAATGACATTCTGAATACTGGTGTCCGTGTGAGGCGTCAGTGCGAGAGAAATATCCCGCTCGAAGAGCCCTATCCGGATGCGGCTCCCCAGACTCAGCCCTGAATCGGGAATCCAGAGCGACGCGTCGGAATCGGACAGCGCGACACGGACGAGTCCGTACTTCTCATCCCGCTCAGCCGTCTGGCCTTCCAGAATGGATTCCCGGGCCTCACCCACTTCTGCCTGCGTTTTGAACCGACTCAGAATATCCTGAGCGCTGCCCTGAGCCTTGATGCGTCCCCGCTCCATCAGCACGACGTTATCCGCGAGACGCGCCATCTCATCCGCCGAATGCGTGACATACAGCATCGGAAGATGCTGCTCGTCGCGGATTCTCGAAATCCACGGCATGATCTCCTGGCGGCGCTCCCAGTCCAATGCCGAGAGCGGTTCATCGAGAAGCAGAATCTTTGGGTTCAGCACAAGAGCCCGGGCAATAGCGACTCGCTGCTGCTCGCCGCCGGAGAGCTGCGCGGGCTTATGATCCAGCAGCTTCTCAAGTCCCAGAAGCTTCACAGCTTCACTGATACGCTCTTCCGTCGTACCCCGTCCCCGGGGATAGCGAAGACCGAAACGGATATTCTGTCCGGCTGTCATGTGAGGGAAGAGACTCGCTCCCTGAAACACATAGCCAAGCGGTCTCTTCCATGTCGGAACGAAAATCTTCTTTTCATCGTCCTGCCAGACCTCGTCCCCAATGACAACCCTGCCCCTGGCATGCTCAAGACCCGCAACCGATCGGAGGATCGTGGTCTTTCCGCATCCGGAGGGCCCGAAAAGCACAGTAATGCCGGACTGGTTCAGCTCAAATTCAACATCGAGGGAGAAATCTTTCCCCCGTTTCAGGTGCAGCCGGATGCTGCCGCCTGTTCTTTTCTCTTCGCTCATGCCTTGGACCTCCCGGAGCGGTGATTCAGAATCGAAAGCACGAAGAGCACGATGAAGGAGAAGATCAGCATGCCGCCCGCCAGAACATGCGCTTTGTCATACTCCATCGCTTCCACGAAAGTGTAGATCTCGGTCGACACAACCTGGGTTTTCCCAGGCACATTGCCGCCGATCATCAGTACGACACCGAATTCGCCGATGGTGTGCGCGAAGGTGAGAACAATACCGGTAAGGAATCCAGGTTTGCAGAGCGGAACAATGACTCTGAAGAACGCGCCGAGCGGCGTTGCGCCCAGCGTTGCGGCCACTTCCCCCGGGACAGGTCCCAGAGCCTCAAAAGAATTCTGGAGCGGCTGGATCATGAAGGGAAGTGAATAAACCATAGAGCCGATCAGAAGGCCCGGGAAAGTAAAGGTGAGAAGCCCGATGCCGAGCGACTCCGTAAGTTTCCCGAGCGGTCCGTTCGGTCCCATGAAGACCAGCATGTAGAAACCCAGAACAGTAGGCGGCAGAACCAGAGGCAGCGTAACGATAGAGCTGATCACGGAACGCGCCGTTGTTTTCTTCCTCGAAAGCCACCACGCCAGAGGCGTGACGAGAATCACGAGAAATATGGTCGTGAGGACTGCAAGCTGAATACTGACAAACACCGGCTGCAGTTCTTCCCACGTGAATTCAATGCCGTTGAACATTCTGGGAATCTACCTGAGGTTTAATGCGGTTCGCCCGATCAGTGCGTGGCGTAGCCGTAGGACTGCTTCAGCTTATTCGCTTCAGCGGACTGCAGGAACTTGAGGAAGCTCTTGGCAGCGGCACTCTTTTCGCCGTGCTTCAGGAGCACCGCGTCCTGACGGATCGGCTGATAGTACTTGGACGGAACAATCCAGCCGGAGCCTTCCGTGATCTTGCCGTTCTTGTAAACCTGGGACAGTGCAACGAAACCAACCTCAGCGTTGCCGGTCTTCACGAACTGGAAGGTCTTGCCGATGTTGTTACCGGTCACGAACTTCGGCTGATACTTGTCGAGGAGCTTCAGGGACTTCAGGGTTTCATAAGCGGCTTCGCCATACGGAGCGAGCTTCGGGTCGGCAACAGCGCACTTATTGAACTTCATTTCCTTCACAGCCTTGCCATCCTTATCCACGAGCTTCGGATCGGCGGACCAGAACACGAGCTTGCCCTGAGCATAGGTGAAAGCGGAGCCCTTCACACCGTTGCCGTTGGCAAGGAGCTTGGCGGGAGTCGTATCATCAGCTGCGAGCAGGATGTCGAACGGAGCGCCGTTATTGATCTGAGCGAAGAAAGCACCGGTGCTGCCGAAAGACAGCTTCACCTTGTTGCCGGTCTGCTTCTCGAAAATCGGGGCGAGTTCCTGAGCAGGCGCCGTGAAGTTGGCAGCAACTGCAACCTGGATTTCTTCAGCTCCGGCCGGAAGAGCGACGGAAAAGACGGCGGCAACAGCGCCGGCGACAACAGCAGTAGAAAGTTTCATATTCTTACCTGTCTAGGAAGTGGATAAAACATAGAGTTATAAAATACAGCTAACTCAACAGCGCTATTCTAAATTAGAATAATCGCGTCTGAATAGCGAATCTTACCCTCATTTATTGCCATCTGTCATGCAAAACAATTCGGAAAAAACGACCACTACTTCTGACTCTGGCCATAAGGCTGACCCGATCGAATTCACCCGCTCTCTTGCGGCTTTATCCGATAAGCGGATCGACATCCTCCGCCGAATCAAGGAAACCGGCTCAATTTCTGAAGCTGCCCGTGCGTCTGGCGTCTCTTACAAAGCGGCCTGGCAGGCGCTTGAAACGCTTGAGAATCTGGCTGGCGGAAAGCTGGTCGAGAAGCTGGTCGGTGGAAACCGCGGCGGCGGAACCACGCTCACCGTAACGGGGGAGCAGATTCTGAAGATTGCGGACCGCATCGCTCAGGCCCGAAGCGAGGTGCTCCGGAGCTTTACTGATGCCGAACAGCCTCTGGCGAACCACCTCACCACATCCGGCATTCTTTCCAGCATGAGAAACAATCTTCCTTGCGTGGTGGAAAACGTGAAACACGGCTCAGCGCTGGTCCGTGTTTTCCTTCGGCTTGATGAAGAGAACATTATTAAGGCGTCTGTTACTGCGGAAAGCGCCCAGCTTCTGGGGCTTAAGCCTGGTGTCCGGATGATTGCCGCGGCGAAGGCCACAGCGGTTGAAATCGCGAAGAGCTTTCCTGATGCCAATCTGGATAACCGTCTGACCGGGCGTGTTGTGCGCTGCACGCGGTCCGAAAAAGGCGGCGAAGTGGCGCTCCGACTGCCTTCCGGACTCATTGTCATCGGGTTCGCGAAGCATAACCACCACCTTGCCCCGGGTATGGAAGCCCAGGCAATGGTTGCGTCGAACGCTGTTGTTATCGCGCGAATGGACTAGTTCTTAAGTTGAGGTTTCTTTAGGTTTCTTAAGTGACTCTTAAGAAGTTTGACCACAGTCAAACCTCTGCAGCCCCCTTTTCTAACTCTTCGGCATATTATGGCGCCTGAGCCGGATATGGAGAGGTCCGCCTCAGTTCTATTTTTCTAAAAAATACAAAAGTGACAGTCTTTAGAGTCCCGATACTTCTAAGGCTGTACGCACAGTAGGGTACTGAGTTATGAAAAACTGCAAACGTGGCGCCATCCTGATCGGTCTCGTCGGCGCTGTCATCGGCCTCGTCGCTTTCGGTGTGTTCAATTCCGTGATTCACTGGGCCGGTTCGACTGAATTCTGCGGCTCCTTCTGCCACTCCATGGATTATGTCTATGCGGCCTATCATCAGGGCCAGCACGCCAAGACCCCGTCTGGCGTGACCGCCGGCTGCTCTGACTGCCACCTGAAGTATGGTTCCACCCACGAGATCAACGGCTTCCAGTACATCGGCATGCTGATCCACAAGGGCACTTCCGGTTCCAAGTCCTTCTTTGGTCAGGTTGCTGGTCACATGAACACCTATGACAAGCAGAAGGCCATGGCTCCTGAACTCAGCAAGGACGTTCAGGAATACATGAAGTCCACCGGCTTCTCCAACTGCCGTGGCTGCCATAACCTCGCCAAGATGAAGAACGACAAGAACCCGGATGTGGCTGCTTTCCACGCTGAGTTCGTGAAGGATACGTCCGTCAACTGCATCGAATGCCACAAGACGGCCGGCCATGATTACACGGGCCTCAACACCCAGGCTGACGCTGACGCCGTGAACGCTGGCAAGCCGCGTCCCAGCGTTGCTGCTGAAGCCGCCGCTGCTGCCGCTGCCTCCGCCGCCGCTTCCTCCGAAGCTGCTGCTTCTGATGCTGCCGCCTCCAGCGCTGCTGCCGCCCAGTAATCAGTCCTAAGCACTGATCCAAAAACCCGACAGTTTCTGACTGTCGGTTTTTTTCTTGCCTATAGCGCTGACTGGCCTTTCAAGCGTCTGCATCCCATTTACAATGTGGCTCATTGGCTTTTCTGATGGAGTTTGTTGATATGAGTTCTGCCGTCATTAACCGGCTTGATTACCAGGAACCCGCCTTCCGCGTGGAAAACATCAACTTGGTTTTCAATCTGGACCCCGTCACCACGACGGTTTACAACACGATGCGCATTGAGCCGCTCACGGATTCAGACCACGATCTGGTGCTGAACGGAAGCGAACTCGAGCTTGCTTCCGTTTTTGAGAACGGCAGCCCGCTCTCCACGGAACGCTATACGGTTACACCCGAGGCTCTCATCATCCGTGGTATCCGCCAGAAGACCACGATCACTATCTATAACAAGTTCCATCCGCAGGCCAACACACTGCTCTCGGGCATCTATATGTCCAACAGGAACTTCATGTCCCAGTGCGAATCGGAAGGCTTCCGCCGGATCACCTATTTCCCGGATCACCCGGACATGCTGACCCGATTCCATGTTGAAATCCGGGCTGACAAAGAGCAGTATCCGATCCTTCTCTCAAACGGCAACCTCATTGAGCAGGGAGATCTGGATAACGGACGGCACTTCGCCATCTGGGAAGATCCCTCTCTCAAGCCCTGCTACCTCTTCGCGCTTGTCGCCGGAAAGCTGGTGAAGCGTGAGGAAGTCTATAAGCTCGCAAACGGCAAGGACTGCCTGCTTCAGGTCTGGGTTGAGCCTCAGAATGCTGATAAGACTGAGCACACGATGGAGTGCATCAAGCGAGCCATCCACTGGGATGAAACCCGCTGGGGACTCGAGTATGACCTGGACCGCTTCATGCTTGTCGCCACCGACGACTTCAATTTCGGAGCCATGGAGAATAAGGGCCTGAACATCTTCAATACGCGCTATGTGCTCGCGACACCGAAGATGGCGACGGACCTCGATTACTTCAATATTGAATCCGTTGTCGGTCACGAATACTTCCATAACTGGACGGGCGACCGGGTCACTCTGAGAGACTGGTTCCAGCTCACGCTGAAGGAAGGCCTCACCGTCTTCCGCGATCAGGAGTTCTCGCGCGATATGCTCGGTAAGTCCGCTGTCATCAAGCGCATTATGGATGTCCGCGCCCTCCGCTCGCGTCAGTTCCCTGAAGATGCGGGGCCGATGGCTCATCCGATCCGGCCGGAAAGCTACCGTCAGATCAACAATTTCTACACGATGACCGTGTATGAGAAGGGTGCGGAAATCTACCGCATGCTTCAGACCATGCTCGGGAAAGAGGGCTTTAAGAAGGGCCTGTCTCTCTACATTGAGCGGAACGACGGCCGTGCAGCCACCTGCGAAGACTTCATCAACGCCATGGCCGAAGCGAATGGCCGCGATCTGAAACAGTTCTTCCTCTGGTACAGCCAGGCCGGTACGCCCCGGGTTCAGGTAAAGACCTACTGGGATCCGGAAGCGAGCACCTATACGATTGTTGCGAGCCAGAGCACTCCTGCCACACCGGGGCAGCCTGTGAAGCATCCGTTTGTCATTCCGATCGCGGTCGGGCTCGTGGATTCCGAAGGGCATGACATTCCTCTGCAGCTTGAGGGTGAAACCGCGCCTCTCGGCACAACACGTGTCCTTGAACTGAAGGATGAGGAGAACGAGTGGACGTTTGTGAACGTCGGATCCCGCCCGGTGCCTTCACTTCTCCGCGATTTCTCTGCGCCAGTGATCCTCGACTACGCCTATACGCGCGATGAACTGGCGTTCCTCGCCCGCAATGACGCGGATCCGTTCAACCGCTGGGATGCCATGAATCGCCTGATGCTCGGCGTTCTTGAGGACATGACAGATGTGATCGAAATGGGCGGAAAGCCTGAAGCCGATCACAATCTGCTCTCCTCGTTTGAGCAGATCCTGACCGATGAGACGCTCACCCCGGCCTTCCGTGCCATCACGCTGCAGCTTCCCGCCGAAAACCTCATCGGCGAGCCCCGCGCGGTTATTGATCCGGATGCGATCCGCAAAGCCCGTACTGAGCTGAAGGCCGCGATCGGCCGCCGCTATTCCTCGCTTCTCTTCAAGCTGGCTGAATCCTACGAGACCCCCGGTGACTACTCTCCGGACTCTGAGTCCGCCGGCCGCCGTTCGCTGAAGAACCTGGCCTATGACTACCTGATCACGGGCGGCAATCCGAAGGCGCTGATCGCGCTCCGCGGCCAGTTTGAGAAGGCCAACAATCTGACGGATAAGCTTGCCGCTCTCACCAGTGTTGTGAATTCGGCAAGCCCCGCAAAGACCAACATGCTGGTTGAGGCCGCCAAAGAGTGGCAGGGCAACCCGATCCTTATCAACAAGTGGCTTACGGTCCAGGCCTCTGCCGGCACACAGCCTGGCGAAGCCGACACGCTTACCCGTGTCCGCCAGCTGATGGACTGCGGAGCGTTCTCCATCAAGAACCCGAATAACGTCTATGCGCTTATTCTTGCCTTCTGCAACAACGAGCCGGAGTTCCACCGCAAAGACGGCAAAGGCTACGAGTTCTGGCTGCAGATTCTGAGGGAGCTTTGCTCTGTCAACGAGTATGTCGCTGCACGTGTTGCCCGGACACTTGATCACTGGAAGCGCTACACCCCGGACCGCGCTCAAATGATGTACAGGGTTCTTAACGAAGCGAAGCATATTCCCGGACTTCCGGTCGGCGTCCAGGAAATCCTCGACAAGTCTCTTGGTCTCACCGATTGATACCGTCTTTTTCAGAACTGATTACTTAAGGAGTAGTTCAAACATGGCTCTGATGACTCTTCATCAGTATCTCGCCCGCGAAGAGCGCGAGAACAGCGTTCCCCACGAGCTCACCACGCTGCTGCTCTCCGTCGCTGACGCGGCGAAGAATATCCGCGGGAAAGTCTCCCAGGGAGCGCTTGCCGGCGTTCTGGGTCTGGCCGGAACGGAAAACGTTCAGGGTGAGGACCAGAAAAAACTCGACGTGATCAGCAACGAGATCATGTGCACGGCGAATGAGCCCTGCGGCATGCTTTCCGGCCTCGCGAGCGAGGAGATGACGGAAGTCCTCCGCGTCTCAGACGAATATGCTGTTGGTCCCTACCTGATCCTTTTCGATCCGCTCGATGGCTCGAGCAACATTGATATCGATGCCCCGATCGGCACTATTTTCTCGGTTCTTCCCTGCCCGGGCGGCAAGAAGCGCGACATCACGGAGGCTGACTTCATGCAGCCTGGCATCAATCAGGCTGCCGCTGGTTACGCGCTCTACGGCACGCAGACCCAGCTCGTTTTCACACTGGGTCACGGTGTTTCTGCCTTTACGCTTGATCCTTCGACCGGTGTTTTCTACCTCACGAAAGAAAACATCCGCATCGCCGCCGAAACAGCGGAATTCGCTATCAACTGCTCCAATCAGCGTCACTGGCTGAAGCCCGTGCAGCAGTACGTCGGCGAACTGCTTGATGGCAAGAAGGGCCCCCGCGGCAAGAACTACAACATGCGCTGGATTGCCTGCTTTGTGGCCGAAGTCCACCGTATTCTTTGCCGCGGCGGTTTCTTCACCTACCCGAAGGACGATAAGAATCCGGATCGCCCCGGCAAGCTCCGTCTGATGTACGAAGCGAACCCGATGTCTTTCCTGATTGAACAGGCTGGCGGCAAGGCTACCAACGGTTTCCGCCGCATCATGGAAATTCAGCCTGAGAAGATCCACCAGCGTGTCGCCGTGTTCCTTGGCGCCGCTGAAGAAGTGGATTACATCACCCGTCTGCATCAGGAATCCGGTCTCACGGAGTAATTCCGGAAACCACATTCCCTGACGAGCAAAAGCCCCGCGGAATCAAAAGATTCTGCGGGGCTTTCAGTTTTCCGAATCCAACCGTGTCAGATCAGTCTCTGATTGGTCTGTTCCTCGACTTCCTTCAGAGCCTTCACTGAAGCATCAAGACTCTGCTTCATCTGCTCGATTGTCTGCTGCAGATCCTTCTTCACGGCTTCGTCTGACTCACGGCTCGCCTTCAGCTCACCGGCCACCTTTTCAAGCAGATCTTTTTCAAACCGGACAAAGCGCTCATCAAGCCCCTCTTCAAACTTCACGATCCGGGAGCCTTCAGCGGTCTCAGCCGCGGCGCGGGCGGTTCTCGCTTCGCGGTTTGCCTTCTGCAGGTCGACCAGCGTTGTCGCCTGTTTCCAGAGCATCCAGAGGAGACAAACCACGAAAACCAGTGCTCCGCCCACGATCAGGAAGAGCCCCAGCGGCGCATTGACGGTGAAGAGAATGAAGCTGATAGGCATCGGCGTCATGATCGGGCCCCAGTTGACCACGACGAACAGCAGCGACACCAGGAAAACGATCAGAACACCCATGGATCGAAATGTCATTTTTTTCTCCTTTCACCGCGGATTTGCTCACGAATTCCGCGCTTTGAGACAGCTCATAATTCAATCCTATAGCAAAGCCACATCTGTTGCCGAAAACTTATGCAGATTCCGAATTCATGCATGGTATTAAAATTACCCGGTTAATCATCGTTTTTATCTGGAGTCTCCCTTGAAAACCGATCCCCGCTATCCCCACCTCCACATTGTTGATCATCCGCTCGTGCAGCATAAGCTCACCCTTATGCGGGAAAAATCGTGTTCTACCAAGGATTTCCGTATCCTTCTGAAGGAAATCACGATGCTGATGGGCTATGAGCTCACCCGCGACACCCCCCTCACGACCCGCCGTATCGAAACTCCTGTCGCTCCGATGCGCGCCCCCGTGATCGCCGGCAAGAAGGATGTGATTGTTCCCGTGCTCCGCGCCGGCCTCGGCATGTCTGACGGTCTCCTCGCTCTGATGCCTTCCGCCCGTGTCGGCCATATCGGTCTCTACCGCGACGAAAACAAGCAGCCGGTCGAGTACCTGGTCCGTATGCCTCCGGAACTGAAGAACCGCCGCTGCATCATTGTGGATCCGATGCTCGCCACCGGAAACTCCTCCGTGCACGCTGTCAATGTGCTTCTGAAGCGCGGTGCCATGGAAGATAACATCAAGTTCCTCGCTCTCGTTGCTGCTCCTGAAGGCGTTGAAGTTTTCTTCAAGGCTCACCCGAATATCGACCTCTACGTCGCGTCGGTGGATGAAAAGCTGGATAAGAATGCCTATATCGTTCCGGGCCTTGGCGATGCCGGCGACAGAATTTTCGGCACGCTCTGATCTTTAAGTTTTTCGCTAAATTTAAGGGTTAACCTCTATAAAACCTGATAAATCAGGTTTTATTTAAGGGTTAGCCCTTATTTTTTAACCTTTTATCTTCCTTAATAGGTCTTATTTATTGATATAGGTTAAATTCACTTCCAGTGGCGGAGAGCACAATGTAGGCCATCAGACAAAAGTAGTATGGTCTGCTAGAAAAAATACTTACGCCGGTCAATAAACGGCGACACACTGCAATTTTGGAGACCTGTTCCATGCAACTCCCAGACAATATCCTCCGCGCCCATACGCCGACGCTGGATGAAAACATCAAGGGTGCCATCAACGATAAGGACATGCCCCGCCGCTCCAAGTGGACGGCCTGGTGCGATGTCGCCCAGTCTGTGACCGGCGGTCTGCTGGCCATTTTCCTTTTCTGCCACATGGCATTCACGAGCTCCATCCAGATCTCCAAGGATCTGTTCTGGAACCTGGTGGCGACCTCCGGCCTCACCTTTATCGGCGGCCATCCCCATGAATGGGCTCACGTGATCTTTGTCGGTCTGATCACGCTCCTCATCTGCATCCACGGTCTCTGCGCTCTGCGCCGCTTCCCGAGCAGCTATCATCAGTGCCGCGACATGAAGAACCATGTCCGCCTGATCCACCACACCGACACCACCCTCTGGGCTATCCAGATCGTGACCGCCGTCGTGCTGCTGATCTGCGTCTTCCCGCACGTGATCTCCATGCTGACCAATCCGTCCGGCATCGGCCCCAACCTTTCCGGCGTGCATGCCTATCATGACGGCCTGCTCTACACCTTCATCTTCCTCGTTGCCGCTGAAACGCACGGCCTGATCGGTCTGTACCGCGTGCTCGTGAAGTGGGGCATCTGGAGCGGCGAACGTGAAGGTCTCCGCAAGGCCATGATCGTGATCACGGTTCTGATGATCCTCTGCGGTGCCGCCACCGCCCTGAAGTACTACAGCATCGGCGCTGACCAGGTGAAGCTTGGAACTCCGGCTGAACGCTATGTGCCTCAGCATCCCTGGTACGATGTGAACGAGTAATTCCGCTCACTCCGGTCTGACGACCGGAACCAGAGAAAAGCCCCGCAGAAATGCGGGGCTTTTTTTATGCCGGGAATGAAAAATGGGGCTGAACCACGGCTTCAGACCGCTCTTTGAAATGCGCCCGAAATGTTTACTCTTTATAGGTACTCATCCGGGAAAGCCTCTGACCATCTCCTCCATCAGGTGAATACACCGGGGGGAAACAGCGTATTCCGCCGGATTCTTTGCAATCAGAGCTTCATGAATTCAAGACATCACCCTCCGACATGCCCAATTTCCGGGTTTCTTTATATGTTCGGATATATAAAATCTATCTAAGCATTTTTCCTGAATTCATTAGTACCAAGTCAACCCGATAAAAAATAGCTATCTTTACATATCGTCCTAAATCAAGAATTAGTCCTTTTTTCCTACCTAGTACTACCTCCTTATGAGAAACTAACACCGTCTTATTCTTCTCGGAGTAGAGAGAGAAAAATGATTCCAACAATATTCTGGATTGAACTTCTAGTCGTACTGATCTGCTTGTTCTACGGTGCAAGAAAGGGCGGTATGGCTCTCGGCCTGGTCTCCGGTATCGGCTTGATGGTACTGGTGTTCTGCTTCCATGTGAAGCCTGGCAAGCCCCCGGTTGACGTGATTCTGACCATTCTGGCAGTGATCATGGGTTCCGCTACGCTGCAGGCTTCCGGCGGTCTCGACTGCCTGCTGCAGATCGCTGAAAAGGCTCTTCGTTCCCATCCGCGTCTCGTGGTGTACATCGCCCCGTACTGCGCCTGGATCCTCACGATTCTGTGCGGCACCGGTCACACGGTTTACACCCTGCTGCCGATTATTTATGACGTGGCTATCAAGACCGGCATCCGTCCGGAACGCCCGATGGCTGCTTCGACGATCGCCGCTCAGATGGGCATCATCTGCTCTCCTGCTTCCGTCGCTCTGGTGTCCGCCGTCGCCCTTCTTGACGGTCACACCCTGCCGAACGGCCAGGCTGTCAGCCTTCTGACGATTCTGTCCGTCACGATCCCGGCTGGTTTCATCGGTGTGTTCGCTGAAGCTACCTACTCCGTGTTCCGCGGCAAGGATCTGGACAAGGATCCGGAATTCCAGAAGCTGATCTCCGACCCGGAGCAGAAAGAGTACGTCTACGGCGATTCCACCACGCTGCTCGGCAAGAAGTTCGAGAAGTCTCAGTGGGCTGCCCTCTGGATCTTCCTCGGGTGCGTGGCAATCGTGGCTTGCTTCGGTGCTGTCAAGGGTCTCCGCCCGGTGTTCGGTGGCAAGGCTATGTCCATGACGCTCATCATTCAGATGATGATGCTGACTGCCGGTGCTCTGATGGTGATCTTCTGCCGCACCCGCGCTGCTGACGTTGGCAAGAGCTCTGTGTTCCGCGCTGGCGCTATTGCAATCGCTGCCGTGTACGGTGTGGCGTGGATGGCTGACTCCCTCTTCCAGGCTCACCTGCCTGAACTGAAGGTTGCTCTGACGGGCGCTGTCACGTCCTACCCCTGGCTCTACGCCGTGGTGCTGCTGGTCGTGTCCAAGTTCGTGAACTCTCAGGCTGCAGCTGTGGCTATCATTCTGCCTGTCGCTATCCAGGTCGGTGTTCCGACCGGTATCGTGGTCTCCATGATCTCCGCCTGCTACGGCTACTACATCCTGCCGACCTACCCGTCTGACCTGGCTGCTCTGCAGTTTGACCGCTCCGGTACGACCCACATCGGCAAGTTCGTGATCAATCACTCCTTCATCATCCCGGGTCTGATTGGCGTGATCACCGCTACTGTTGTCGGTGCCATCCTTGGTTACTTCTACGGCTGGCTCTAATTCACAGCGGCTCATCTTGCTGCATCAAAACATAAAAACTGAGAGAAATTAAGACACAGTAGGGCTCCTTCGGGAGCCCTATTTGTTTACCCGGTGTCAGCTGTTTTTCTGATTCAGCTGATAATGAATCATCCATAAAACCGAATATCCTGCTGTCTATGAAAATCCTCTATCTGCAGTGCAACATGGGAGCGGCGGGCGATATGCTGACCGCAAGCCTCGCATCACTCCTCCCGGATCCGAATGCTTATCTGGATACCATCAACGGAATGGGGCTTGAAGGTGTAAAAACAACGCTCGCCAGAGCAACCTCAAAGGGAATGGCGGGGCTTCACGCCCATGTCGTGATCAACGGAGTTGAGGAGGAAACACTTCTTGCTCACCCGCCGGTTCATCACGCTGAAGAGGATCACCACCATCATCACCATCACAGCCATTCGTCGCTTGCTGATGTGCTGTCGATTATTGGTAAGCTGCGTATTCCGGAGGACGTACGGAAGGACGCCGCCGCGGTCTATCAGAGGATCGCCGAGGCAGAAGCCTCGGCTCACGGTGCCGCTCCGGGAGAAATTCACTTTCACGAAGTCGGTATGAAGGACGCGATCAGTGACATCGTGTCCGTCTGTCTCCTGATCCGGATGCTGGGGGCTGACAAAATCGTCTGTTCCCCGGTCTGTGTGGGAAGCGGTCTGACGTACACCAGTCACGGTTTCCTCCCCATCCCGACACCTGCCACCGCGAAGTTGCTTGAAGGGATCCCGTCTTATGGGAGCAAGTTCCCCGGGGAGCTCTGCACTCCTACCGGTGCCGCCCTGATCTCCTATTTCGCGGATGAATTCGGCGCTATGCCGGCGATGACTCCGATTGCAAGCGGATGCGGCATTGGAGCGAAAGAGTTCCCGGAACCTAACTGCCTGCGATCCCTTCTTGGAGAATCCTCCGAAACGGGAAACGCTGTCACGGACGACGTCGCTGAGCTGTCCGCCAATATTGATGACATGACGGCTGAGGATCTGAGCTTCGCACGGGATATCCTGCTCGAGAACGGCGCGCTTGACGCCTGGCTCACTCCGATCATCATGAAGAAAGGGAGGGCTGCCACAATGCTCTCCTGCCTTTGCCACGCGGAGGATCTCGACCGGATCCAGTCACTCTTCTTCCGTCACACATCCACGCTCGGGATCCGCTTTGAGATCCGTCACCGTGTCATGCTGAAACGAAGTTTCTCAGAGGTGTCCACCCCGGCTGGAGCGATCCGCCTGAAGCAGGCTTCCGGCATGGGGGTTTCCAGAGCGAAGCCTGAGTTTGACGATCTTGCGGCGGCCGCCCAGCGCCTGGGGGTTTCGCTTCGGGAAGTCCGCGAACTCCTGAAGGCGGATAAAGAAAAGTAATCCGCCTCATCATCGCAAAGATAAACCCCGCAGTTCAACCAGAGCTGCGGGGTTTTGATCGGTTAAGCGCGGGAATTCAGAATCCGGACCGCCGCGCAGGCTGCGCCATAGCCGTTATCAATATTCATCACGGCCACGCCCGGCGCGCAGGAGCAGAGCATTGAGTGAAGCGCCGTTTCACCGCCTCTCGCAGCTCCGTATCCGACGGATGTGGGAACCGCGATCAGAGGTCTGCCTGTCAGGCCGCCGAGAACGCTCGCGATCGCAGCGTCCAGCCCCGCGCAGACAATCACGACGCTATGGCGGTTGATCTCGGGAAGCCGCTTTTCGAGCCTCCAGAGCCCTGCCACGCCGCAGTCCTCAAAGTATTCATGCCTCACCCCAAGATACTCGAGCGTGCGGCCAGCTTCATGCGAGACGAAAGCGTCAGAGGTCCCTGCCGTGACAATAGCAACCGAGCCGTATTCCTCCCCCCGATCCGGCAGCTTTTCGCCATACGCCGTACGGGAAATCGGATCGTAGCTGTATCCTTCACGGACATCTTCGGGAAGAGCTTCCAGGGCTTTGACGCTCAGTCTCGTAAAAAGAATCGGATGCCCGCATCCGCGCCTGAACCTCAGCAGCAGTTCCTTCAGACTCTCGGGATCCTTCCCCTCACTGAACACCGCCTCCGGCAGACCTATCCGCGCGTCACGCGCTTCATCAAACAGAATTCTTTCACTCATCGCTTAAAAATAAGACCCCATGGCGGAGCACCGACATGGGGTCAGAGCAGGTTTTATGCCTGGTTAATTATGCTTCCTGAAGACGGGGCACCGTGAGGCTGCCTTCCGGCATCAGAATGATCTTCGGATGATCGCCCACGTAGGTCTTCGCCATTTCGAGCGCTTCCTCAACAGTGTCGACTGCGCCCGTGAAGAGCATTTCCTTCGCCATCTTGCGATCCAGGCTCGTCACCAGAATGAACTTCGCATGCTTCATATTCCGGGTCACGGCATAGGCTTTGTTCGCGCCGATCACAAAGTTATGCTCCAGCTCCGCTTCAATCGCGTCCGGGGAGCCCAAACGGCGGCAGGTTTCTTCCAGCACCTGAGAGCCGCTGCCTTCCTCGCAGTCAGCAAGCAGAACCACAACGCCGCCGTCCCGCACCGCGAGAGAGGCGTTATCCATCGTCTTCTGCATCTGGTAGACGTTGATATCTTTCGGCCAGCCGCCGCAGGAGGCAATCACAAGATCCGCCTTCTGATTGATCACTTCGCCGTAAACCTTGTCAACGAACTCACAGGCCACCTGATGGGCTTTCACATAGTCACCGGCAAACATCTTCAGGAACTGATGTTTGGCGTTCAGCACCGCGTTGAAGAGGAAGAGCGAGCGGCCCTTTGCAAAGCGAGCCACACCTTCCATCTGGTCTTCGTAAACAGGGTTGCCCACCGTCTTGCCGAGGCCCGCATGGGGATCCAGCATGAAGCTGTGATTCTTGCGCACGGTTTCCATCGCGGCGCAGCCCGGAAGAACGGCCTTGCGTCCTCCGCCGTAACCAGAGAAATAGTGATAGACAATCGTGCCGGTCAGAATGACATGATCCACGTCACAGATATTCTTATTGATCAGCACAGGCGTGCCGCGGGAGGTCTGACCAAAATAGAGGAAGTCCTGATCCACATGGCAGTCCGAATTGATCATCTTCACGCGGGAAGCGACTTCCGCCCCCACGGCTTCAACCATTTCGTCATGCGTCATATTGCGGTGAGTGCCGAGCGAGAACACGATCTTCATGTTTTCGTCCGGAACACCAAGCCGGTTCATTTCATCAAGGAACACCGGCATGAAGTCGTACGAATTCGCAACGCGCGTGAGGTCGTTGCAGATGAAGGCGACCGTCTGCCCCGGCTTCACGATTTCATCCAGCGGCGGGCATCCGATCGGATGGCGGATAGCTTCAAGCACCCCGCCTTTGATATCCGTCATCGGAGCGAAATCCTCAGTACGGATCTCCTTCAGGACGAGCGAGTCATCCAGAGAGAACTGCTTGCGGCCACGCCCATAGGCGAAGTCATAGCTACGAATTGCCATTTGAACCTCAACTTTCTTCAGAAGGAAAGAAAAACTGCGAGTAAATGTTCTGTTCAGAAGCGCTGTTTCCGCAGCGGTCTGTCAGGCGAAATGCACCCGGGTAGGAAGATCGGTCTGCTGAGAGGAAGCGGCCGAATCCGCTGCAGGTTCGTCAGGGCTCTTGAAACCCCGCTCGCTCGCCCAGACAGCGGCTTCAACGCGTGAGCGGAAGCCAAGCTTCTTCAGCATATGTTTCACATGCACCTTGACCGTGCCATCGGTAATGGAGAGACGGGCCGCGATCGACTTGTTGCTCATGCCCGAGGCGATATAGCTCAGCACTTCCTGCTCGCGGGAGGTGAGGCAGTCAACATTCCGCTCCTCTTCTTCGTTCCCGTTTCTGAGCGTCAGCGCGAGCACATTCGTCAGACTGTCACTGATCACCATCTCGCCCTGCAGCACGCGGCGGATCATGGTCACCATGTCATCAGGCATGTGGTTCTTTGTCAGGAATCCATCTGCCTCGAGGCGGATCGCCGCCATCAGTTCGTCGTTATGAGCTCCCTGCAGGAGAATCACGCCTTTGCAGGCTTTCTTCTGCTCCTTCACCTGGCGAAGAATCTCCAGCGCCTTATGGTCAGGAAGCGCGAGATCAATAATCACCATGGTGAAGTCCTGAGTGGAAATATCCGACTCTGCCTCGGATACAGAACCTGTCTCCACAACGTCAGTAAACACCCCTTTCTGCTTCAGAAGCTGAGCCAGGGCCTGACGAAAAATGGGGCTTTCATCCACGATCAACAGCGTCCTCTGCCCGTGTTCTTCGACCATTTTGTCCTCTTTATTGTTATTTACCTACGCATGGATCCTCACCCGCCTCCACAGGAGCTCGGAATCCATGGTCAGGAAGGGTACTCACAATACTACAAAAGGATTATGAACTTTTCTCAACAAGGAGTGTTAGATACAGCGTATTGCTGTACTCATTTTGATAGATATTCAGGGTAAATTCTGATATTTTTCTATCCCTTCTCGGGTAGACGCCCGGCACCAAAAGCCTCTGGAACCGCTTTCAGAGTGCTTTTAAACTATCTCCTCAGGAATAATCCTCAGTTTTTCCTATTCTGTTTCCTATCCCCCCGTCGGGATGATTAGAATACAGACACTTTTGACTTTCTGTTCATCTTCAGCACCGTCAGGCGCCGTTGATGAGGTTTTATCTGAACATTCATTAAGGTACTAGCATGTCCGGTCATTCAAAATGGGCCAACATCCAACACCGCAAGGGTCGTCAGGATGCGAAGCGCTCCAATATGTGGACGAAGATCGTCCGTGAAATCATCATCGCGGCCCGCACTGGCGGCGGCGGTGATCCCGACATGAACCCGAAGCTCCGCCTCGCCCTCGTCAAGGCCCGCGGTGCCAATGTCCCGAAGGACACGATCAAGAACGCCATTCTGAAGGGCACCGGCCAGCTGGAAGGCGTGAGCTACGAAGAAGTCCGCTATGAAGGCTACGGCGTTTCCGGCGCGGCCCTCATCATCGACTGCACGACGGATAACAAGGTCCGTACGGTCTCTGATGTCCGTCACATCCTTACCTCGAACGGCGGTTCGCTCGGCACTGAAGGCTCTGTGGCCTTCATGTTCAAGCACTGCGGCCTGATCGTGCTGCCCTCGGGCGCCGATGAAGACAAGGCGATGGAAGTCGGTCTGGAAGCGGGTGCCGAGGACGTCGTGGCAAATGAAGACGGCACGATCGAAATCGTGACGCCCCCCACGATCCAAGAATTCGAAGCCGTGCAGAAGGCTCTGGAAGATGCCGGCATGACCCCCATCTACGCTGAAATCACGATGAAGCCGGTCAACAAGACGGTTCTCTCCGGCGAAGATGCTGAAAAGATGCAGCGCATCATCGACGAACTGGAAGACAACGACGACGTGAGCCAGGTTTACTGCTCCGCCGAACTCGACCTTCCGGAAGACGAAGAGTAAGAGCAATCAGGGCGCTCCCGCGGTTCGGCCTGCCGGACCGCCCTTCTGCTCAGGATTCACATGGCCGTGTTCTTCAACACGGCCGTTTTTTATATTTGGCGCTATTTCCCACGCTCATCTATAGCATGAGCGCACTATGGAGTTCTCTATGAAAGTTCTGGTTGTCGGCAGCGGCGGTCGCGAGCATGCTCTTGCCTGGCGTATCGCTCAAAGCGAACATGTTCAGACGGTTTACGTTGCCCCCGGCAACGCTGGGACCGATGCGGATCCTCTCCTCACGAACGTTCCCGTCAAGGCGACGGATCTTGAAGGCCTCCTGAAATTCGTGCGCGAAAACGGCGTCGACTACACCGTGGTCGGCCCCGAGGCACCGCTTGCCGCGGGCATCGTGGACGTCTTCCGCAAGGGCGGCGAAAAGATCTTCGGGCCGACACAGGCTGCCGCACAGCTTGAGTCCTCCAAGGATTTCGCGAAGGCCTTCATGAAGCGCCACGGTATTCCGACGGCTGAGTATCAGACCTTTACCGATGACAAGGCCGCCCGCGAGTACATCCTTCAGCACGGCGCTCCGATCGTCGTCAAGGCTGACGGTCTTGCCGCCGGCAAGGGCGTGATCGTGGCAATGACGGTTGAAGAAGCTCTGAAGGCTGTCGATGACATGCTGGAAGGCAACAGCTTCGGCTCCGCCGGCTCTCGCGTGGTTATCGAAGACTTCCTCGATGGCGAGGAAGCCTCCTTCATCGTCGCCTGCGACGGTGAGCATGTGATTCCGATGGCAACCTCCCAGGACCACAAGCGTCTGCTTGACCACGACAAGGGACCGAACACCGGCGGCATGGGTGCCTACTCCCCCGCCCCCGTGGTGACGCCTGATGTCTATCAGATCGTGATGGAAAAGGTGATTCGCCCGGTGATCGATGGAATGGCTTCTGAAGGTCATCCGTTCACGGGCTTCCTTTACGCCGGCCTCATGATCAGCCACGCGGCTGACGGCACGCCTGTCGTCAAGGTGCTTGAATTCAACTGCCGCATGGGCGACCCGGAAACGCAGCCGATTATGAGCCGCGTGAAGAGCGATCTCTCTGACGTGTTTGAAGCCGCGATCGACAGCCGCCTTGATCAGGCCAAGATCGAATGGGATTCCCGCGTGGCGCTCGGTGTGGTCTGCGCTGCCGAAGGCTATCCGGAAAGCCCGAAGAAAGGCGCCGTGATCACGTCTCTCCCTGAGAATGACGAAACGCATCACGTCTTCCATGCCGGTACGGCCTGGGACGCGGAGCACCGCATGATCGTGAACGGCGGCCGCGTGCTCTGCGTGGTCGGGCTGGGTGACGACATTCGCGAAGCCCAGGCCCGCGCGTACGAAGCCGTGCGCAAGGTGAGCTGGCAGGGTATGCAGTACCGCACGGATATCGGCTGGAGAGCGATCAAGTAAGTTTTTCCGCTCAGCCGGGTTCTGTCGCAGCTCCCCAAAAAGCCTTCCTGCTTTTTGGGGATTTTCATCCGACTCACTGCCTCTCATCCCGGCTTTTGTGGTACTTTCTGTGACAAGAGGCGCGCCGTTTCCGCGCCTTTCCGCACATTATGAAAACACTTTCATCTTTCAAGCTCCTTATTGGCGCAGTGGTCACGGCGGGTCTGCAAACCGCCGCTTACGCGTCTTCCGTTGCCGAGCCTTTCGCTTATCCCGAAAGCCTGGTGGCCGGGCGTCCTGTTGAAGGCAAACCGGTTACTCAGGGCATCCGGATCGGGTCCGAGGAAGTTACGCTCGAATCCACCCCCATCCGGGATCTGGCGAAGAAGCTTCACTTTTCGCTGATGCGTGAGGGAGATGGCGACTACACCCGCGACTGGACCTGTCTCACGACGGGAAGCGGGAGCGATGATTTTTCAATCTGGCTGATTGCAACCGGTTCTCCCGCTGTTACTGAGGCTCAGATGGCGTCAAATGGTCTCAGTCCGCGCGGCAAAGGCACGTGCCATCTGCTGAAGGGTTCTGAAAAGAATGTCTCCATCGGCGGCATCACGCCCGGCATGACCTGGAATCAGGTACTCGCCAAGTTCGGCCAGCCCACCTACGCGGCAGACGATGACTGGTACTTCTGGTCCACGAGCAAGACCATCGAGGAATTCAGCAACAGCCGCGAACAGATGAACTGGACAGGCGTACAGCTTGAGAAAGGCAAGGTTTCCCGGCTGTTTTCGAGCCAGGCTACCAATCCATGAGCCAGGACGCCTTTGAGGCAAGAAAAGGCATCGGCCTTCTCGGCGGTACATTTGATCCAATCCATCAGGGGCATCTTGCTCTCGCCGCTTCAGCGCTTGAGCAGCTGAAGCTTCAGCAGATTGATTTTCTCCTTGCCCCCCGCCCGTGGCAGAAGAGCGTACTCACGTCCGTCACGGACCGGGCACGGATGATCGAGCAGGCTATCCGGGGGAATCCCCGTCTGAAACTGAATCTCACGGAAGTTTTCCGCCCCGGTCTGACCTATACGATTGACACCCTGAAGGCGCTCCGGGAGAAGCTGGACGGCAACCCTGTTCCTCTCGTGCTTCTGATGGGGCAGGATCAGTGGGCCAATCTGAAAACCTGGAAATCCTGGCAGGCACTCACGGACTACGCGAACCTCGCGGTTTTCAACCGCGGAAAGAAGCGTCTCTCAGTTCCTCAGGAAATCACCTCCTGGGCTGAGGGAAAAACAGTGCCGCCCGATCTCATCACGGCTTCGCCCTCTGGCTCCGTCTGCTTCTTTCAGATGGCGCCGCATGAAGCGAATTCCTCCGAGATCCGAAAGCTTCTTGCAGAACCCGCCTCACTGCAAAATGCAATTAAACTTGAGAGTTGGCTCCCGCACGGAGTAGCTCTTTACATCAACCAACACGGGCTTTATCGCCCCAAGCATTAACTTTTATGGATATCAGAAAGCTTCAGCGCATTATCGTCGACGCCCTCGTTGAGATCAAAGGCAAGGACATCGTCGTGTTCAACACGGAAAAACTGACCGATCAGTTCTCGCGCGCCGTCTTCGCCTCCGGAACTTCGAACCGTCACACCGTGGCGCTTGCGGAAAACGTCAAAGAAAAGGTCAAGGCTGCCGGCGGCAGCGTGATCGGTTTTGAAGGCAAGGAATCCGGTGAATGGGTGCTCGTCGACTGCGGCGACGCCATCGTTCACGTGATGCAGCCTCAGATCCGCGAATACTACAACCTCGAAGAAGTCTGGGGCGCCAAGCGGGTCAACATGAAGATTGATCCCGAATACGCCCTCCCGGTCCGCAAGACTGAAAAGGCCTGACGGGGGATACCCGTGAAAATCACCATTGTGGCTGTCGACCTCCGGTCCCCGGCCTGGGCTTTCACGGCGGTTGAGGATTACCTCACCCGCTTTCCCCGGGACTGGAAGGTTGAACTGAAAACCGTCAAGGAAGAACCCCGGCATGGGCAGAGCAAAAGCGACCTGATGGCCGCTGAGGCTGACCGTATCCGCAAGGCCATCCCGAAGGGATCACTCCTCGTCACGCTGGACGAACGGGGCAAGGATCTGACGACAGTCGAATTTGCGAAGAAGCTGAGCGCCTGGCAGGACAGCGGTGAATCCGTTGCCTTCGTGATCGGCGGTACTGACGGCATTGATCCTGCGCTTAAGCAGGAAAGCCGCATGATGATCCGCCTCTCCTCCATGACGCTGCCGCACGCCCTCGCCCGCGTTATTCTCTCGGAGCAGATCTACCGCGCCTGGTCGATTCTGAATAATCACCCCTACCACAGGGCCTAAAGCATGACATCAAGAATCTATCTGGCGAGCAAGAGCCCCCGCCGGCGCGAAATTCTCGCCGGGCTCGGGTACGAGATCTGCCTTCTCGCGCCGGAAGCCTCTCCGGCATCTGCCCCTCAGACTGATGAGGAACGCCGTCCGGGGGAATCGGCCCGCAGCTACGTGCTGAGAACCGCCCGTGAAAAGGCGCTCGGCGCTATCCGGATGATTGAGGAAAAAAGACTGGAAGTGCTGCCTGTCGTATCAGCTGACACGACAGTGGTTTTCGGTGAAACCATTCTGAGAAAACCTCAGTCCGTTGAGGAAGAGCTCCGGTTCCTTGAGCTGCTCTCGGGAAAAACGCATGTCGTCCGCACTGCGGTCGCTGTCGGCACGACGGAAGAGAATCTGGAAACCGTGATTTCCGAGTCCCGCGTCACGTTCTGCACGATGACGGACTCGATGATGAAGCTTTACGCCGGCACCGATGAGCCTTATGACAAGGCCGGCGGCTATGCCGTGCAGGGGCTGGCAGGAGCCTTCATCACGCATATTGAAGGCTCCTACTCAGGCATTGTCGGGCTACCCGTTTTCGAAACGGTTGAACTGCTCAGCCATTTCGGCCGGGGGCTCGAATCACTTACGGCTCCGTAGCCGCCTTCTGAACCCGGACGAGGTTCACTTCAAAGACGAGCGTCGCGAACGGCGGAATCACGCCGCCGGCGCCGTTTGCGCCATAGGCAAGGTGGGAAGGAATCGTCAGACGGCGGCGGCCGCCTTCCTTCATGCCGACAAGACCCTGATCCCAGCCCGGAATCACGTAGCCGACGCCAAGCGGGAATTCAATCGGTTCACCGCGGTCAAGGCTCGAGTCAAACTTCGTTCCATCCTCAAGCCACCCCGTGTAGTGCACGGAAACCGTGTCCCCGGGCACAGCCTCCGCCCCGGTGCCGGCCTCGAGCTCCTCAATCTCCAGATCGCCCTCTTCGGGGTACTGGTTCGAGCGGGCGCCGACCACTTCAACGTCAAACACGAGAACGGCGTTCGGCGGGATCACATCACCCGCGCCGTCTTCACCATAGGCGAGCTCGGGAGGAATCACGAGCTTTCTCTTTCCTCCGACGCGCATGCCGCGGATACCCTGTTCCCAGCCGGGGATCACCATGCCGCCGCCCAGGGGAAACTCAATCGGTTCGCCGCGGTCGAGGCTCGAATCAAACTTCGTTCCGTCCTCGAGGCAGCCGGTGTAATGAACGGAAACCCAGTCCCCATCCTTCACCTCATCGCCTTCGCCAACGACGATCTCTTCAATCTTCAATTCACTCATAGTTTCTCCAAAACTTCACTCTCGTGAAGAACCCCCGATCAGAAGTAATCAGGTACAATGGCCACACATGCAGAAAAGCAAATTTTCGGCATTCTTGACAGTTATCCCGCGGCAATCCAGGTTTGCCGGGGTTTCGGCCTGATACAACTAAGCATCTGCCTACGCCTCACAGGTGTCCAGGGTTCACCCCGCACCGATAACAGCGCCATCCTGTCTTCCAATATATTAACCGGGGACTGCCCCAAACCTGGACCAGCTTTCTTTTTTACGACTGGCTCCGCGCAGTTCTCATAGGTTTCTCTCAAAGTGAACCAATCTTTTGCCTCTCTGGGTCTGATTGACCCTTTGCTTAAGGCTATTGACGAATTAAATTATCGCAAACCGACCCCGGTTCAGCAGAAATCCATTCCGTCCCTGCTTGAAGGCAAGGACATGCTGGCCGCCGCTCAGACCGGCACCGGCAAGACCGCGGCTTACAGCCTGCCGATCATTCAGAAGATCGCTGAGTCCGGCGTCCGCGCGAAGCCGAAGGAAGTGACAGCGCTGATTCTGGCTCCGACCCGCGAACTCGCGGCTCAGATCCACGAGAACATTACGGCGTACTCGAAGTATCTGGACATCCGTTCCGCCCTCGTTTTCGGCGGCGTGAACCTGAAGCCCCAGACCGCGGCCCTTGCCCGCGGCGTCGATATTCTTATCGCCACGCCGGGCCGCCTTCTGGATCATCTCGGTCAGAAGCATGTGTCGCTCTCCGCGGTGAAGTTCCTGGTGCTCGATGAAGCCGACCGCATGCTCGACATGGGCTTCATTCATGACATCCGGAAACTGATCAAGCTGATTCCGGAAAACCGCCAGAGCCTGCTCTTCTCGGCCACCTTCAGCCCGGAAATCCGCAAACTCGCGGACTCCCTTCTCAATTCCCCGGTCTCGGTCGAAATTTCCCCCAATAAGGAATCGGCCCTGATCGAACAGCAGGCCTATGCCGTGCCGAAGAACCGGAAGCGTGAACTGCTCCGTGATCTGATTGTCGATGAAAAGTGGTCCCAGGTGCTGGTCTTCACCCGTATGAAGCACGCCGCGAACCGCCTCTGCCAGCAGCTGATCAAGGATGGCCTGACCGCTGCCGCCATTCACGGCAACAAGAGCCAGAACGCCCGCACCAAGGCTCTCGCTGACTTTAAGGATAAGAAGGTTCAGGTGCTCGTCGCGACGGATATCGCGGCTCGCGGCCTTGATATCGAACAGCTTCCCCACGTCGTGAACTACGACCTTCCGGATGTGCCCGAGGATTACGTGCACCGTATCGGCCGCACGGGCCGTGCCGGCGTTCCCGGCCACGCCGTGAGCCTGGTGTCGCCTGAAGACCGTCCGCTGCTCTCCGCGATCGAGAAGCTTCTGAAGGAAAAGATCAACCTGATCGTTCCCGCTCAGTATGCCGGTCCCCAGCCTGAGGATCTCGCAGAGGATGACCGCCGCGAGGAGCAGAATCATCATCAGCGTCTCTCCCAGCAGAGCCGTGCGAGAAGACGCCCCGCCGCGGCTCCCCGCCGCAGCCGTGAAGAGGCTTCCGAGTCTTCCGAGGTCTCCGCTGAAGACTCCCGCTCTGACCGTGACAGCTCCGCGCCTGAACGCCGCGGTGCCGCCCGCCGTCATCAGGTGAAGCGCAGCACCTCCCGCCGCAGCCCTGAGGCTTCCTCCCGCCGCGGCAGCTCCGACCGCTCGGATCGGGGTGACCGCGCTGAACGCTCTGACCGTTTCGATCCTGATAACTTCGGCAACTCGATCAACTACACGCCCCGCCGCAAGGCTCCAGGCCGCTCCCGCAGCCGCGATACCATCGCGCGCTATGAGCCGGTGGATCCGTTCGCGCCCGAGCATCAGGCTCTCTTCCTTCCGCAGAGCATGCCGGGCGAACGCCCCTACCGCGCAGGCGGTGCCGAAAAGCGCCGCCGTCCTTCCCGCGGCCCCCGCTCGGACCGCAGCACGGACTACTTTGAACGCAACTCCCGCTACACCGACAGCAACACCCGCAGCAATCTGCCCCCGGGTCTCGCTCCCCGCCGCGGCGGCCGTTCAAGAAACCGCTAATACCATTCAATAATCCTTACATTTTCCTGATTCCCGCAGAGGGGATCGGGGAATTTTTAATTTCTTCGGAAATTAAAATGTAGGGATTATTCTTTTTTCGGAGTTTGGGCATGAAGCGCTCATGTCTCGTTTCCCTGCTCGCCATGCTGTCAGCCGCTGTGCTGAGCGGCTGCGCCGCGACTGCACAGGGCGACCTGTCCGCCACCTCGCCTTCAGCCGATCAGGCGTCTGACGGCCCCGCGCCGACGGCACTTCCCCGCCACCGCGCGAGGTCCGGCCCCCGGGCACTCAGCGACCTTGCCGATCCCCTGCTCGACGCGCCTTATCAGACGCTCGTCCACTGTGAGGCCGAGGATCCGCTGGTCTCAGGCGAAAAACTCGGCAGCGTCCGCCTGATCTGTCACAGTCTCCGCGTTTCCGCTACGCTCACAGAGTTCCGTGATGCCGGGTGGCGTATCGAGGATATCCATATGACGGAATCCAAAACTCCGGAAGGCATCATCACCATTCCCTTCAGCGTCAGCCTGAGAAAGCTCTTCTGATCTGCGACCGGCGCGAGAATCTTTGATTAGATTAATGAAATGTCAGACGTTCAAAACAGAATTTCATCTCTAAGACAGCTTCTCGAAAAAGAAAACCTGTTTGCGTGGGTTTCCATCACATCAGACCCCCACGCATCGGAATATCTGCCGCCGCACTGGGCTGACCGTGAATGGCTCTCCGGCTTCACGGGGAGTGCCGGAACGCTGATTGTCACGCAGCATGACGCGCTGCTCTGGACTGACAGCCGCTACTGGACACAGGCCGCGGGGCAGCTCGAAGGCTCCGGCATCACGCTGATGAAGGACGGCGCTCCGGGGGTTGAAGGCTGGGATCAGTGGCTGTCGCGTCACGCGCCCGATGGCTCCTCTGTCGGGATCAATGGCCGTTCGCTCAGCGTCAGAACCGCGGACCGGCTGACCGGGCTCCTTACCCCCAAAGGCATCTCGCTCCGCGAGGATCTGGATCTTCCGTCCCAGATCTGGAATGATCGTCCCGCCATGCCCTCCTCGACGGTTTTCGCGCATACGCTCGCGCCCGAATCCCGTCAGAGCAAACTCTCCCGCCTGGTGGCGCAGCTTGCTTCGCTTGGTGCAGACTCCTTCATGACCTCGGCGCTCGATGAAATCGGCTGGCTCACCAACCTCCGGGCGTCTGACGTCGACTACAACCCGGTTTTCCTTTCCCACTTTCTGCTTTGCCGCGGGAAGCCCATGCTTTTCATCGATGAAGCCCGGCTTCCGGCTGATCTGAAGGCGGCGCTCCTCTCTGATGGCTTTGAAGTCCGCTCCTACGCGGCGTTCGCTGACGCGATCGCCTCGCTTCCGGAAAATGCGTCTCTGCTCTTTGATCCGGCGGTGACCACGGATTACTTCCGGAACCGCATCCCGAAGCAGGTCCGTGTGACCGAAGGCCTCTCGCCTCTCGCGCTCTTCAAGACCCGCAAGACACCTGAGGAAATCCGTCTGATCGACGAAGCCATGATCGAGGACGGCGCCGCGCTCTGCCGCTTTTATGCCTGGCTCGAATCCGCGCTCGCTTCAGGTGCCACGGTGACTGAAATGGATGTGGTCCGCCGCCTGCATGATGAAAGAGCAAAGGGCCGTGGCTATGTGAGCGAATCCTTCGGCACGATTGCCGCAGTGGGCGCGAACGCCGCGCTGCCTCACTATGAGCCGTCTGCTGAACATAACGCGGTGCTGGAAGGGGACACGGTGCTTCTTATTGACTCGGGAGCCCAGTACGAGTCCGGCACTACCGATATCACCCGCGTCACGCCGATTCATCGGCCTGACGACTCGATCCGGCGGGATTACACCGCGGTGCTCCGCTCACACCTTCACCTGCTGGACGCCTATTTCCCGGAAGGCGCCTACGCGTCTCAGCTCGATACCTTTGCCCGCGCCCCGCTCTGGGAAGTGGATGCCGATTTCGGGCACGGCACGGGTCACGGCGTCGGTTTCTTCATGAATGTGCATGAGCGCCCGTACTCGATTTCTCCCCGCTCGCTTCCCTCTGAAGCCACGAAGACCGTGGAAGGGATCGTGGTCTCCGATGAGCCGGGGCTTTACCGCGAAGGACGCTGGGGAATCCGGATTGAGAATCTGATTACGCCGGTTCCGCAGGCCTCAAGCGAATTCGGCCGCTTCATGACATTCCGTCCGCTCACTCTCTGCCCGATCGACACGCGGCTCATTTATCCCCGCATGATGAAGTCGGACGAAATAGCGAAGCTGAACGACTATCACCGGCTTGTGAGAGAAAAACTGAAAGATCGGGTATCCGGAGAAGCACTCACCTGGTTACTCGAAAGAACTGAGGTTTTTTAACCCGTTAGCAGTATACAATCTGGGCAATCTACGCCTTAAAAAAGGCCCTCAAAGGTTCATCATGCCCAGAAAGTGGTACAAAATCATCCTGGCCGCAGGACTCTCCGCCATTTGCGTCCTTGGCTGCTCGAAAAAGACCGACACAAAGGCTCCGACAAAGCCTGTGCCGGTCACTACGCTTGCTGTAACTCCCGAAGATGTTCCCGAGTGGCATGAAGTGATGGGTCAGACCGAGGGCGCCGATCAGGTAGAGATCCGCTCTCAGGTGAGCGGCATCCTGAAGCGGCAGCTTTATAAGGAAGGCGAATTCGTCAGACGCGGCCAGCCGCTTTTCATCATCGATCAGGCACCTTTCCAGGCAGACCTCGAAGCGGCCCGTGCCGCGGCGAACCAGGCGAAGGCTCAGCTTGAGCAGGCTGACCGCGAACTCGCCCGCACGCGCAGACTCTACGCGCAGCAGGCCGTACCCCAGAAAGATCTGGATGACGCCCAAAGCACGGCTAAGGTGGCCCGTGCGGCTCTGAAGGCCGCTGAGGCAAAGGCGGCCGCGTCCTCCATCTCGCTCTCCCACACGCAGATCACCGCTCCCGCGGACGGCATCGCCGGCATGGCGCTCGTGAACCCGGGCACGCTAGTGACCGCCCAGTCGACGCAGCTCACCACGCTCACGCAGAAGAAGGATCTGAAGGTCGTCTTCGCCATCAGTGACCGCGATCTCGGGAACGCCTCGATGACTCTCGGGAACGCGGTTGAAGTCGTGAATTCGGATGGAAAGCGGATTCCCGCGAAGCTCGACTATGTATCTCAGTCCGTGACACCGGACCTCGGCACGCGTCAGATGCGGGCAAAGATCACCTCCCCCGCCAATATCCTCTCCGGACAGTTTGTGCGGGTGAGAATCCAGACCGGGACCGAACACGCTGTCTATAAGGTGCCGCAGGCCTCTGTCCTCCAGCTTTCTGACGGCACTTACGCGGTCTATCTCCGGGAGGGCAACAAGGCAAAGCGCGTTCCGGTGGAAGTCGGTCCCTGGGATGACACCAGCTGGATTGTGCGGAAAGGGCTGAAGACCGGCGATCGTGTGATTACCGACCAGATTCTCAGGCTTCGTGACGGCCGCGAGGTCACCGATCCCGGAAAGGGCTCACCCGCCGCTTCCCGTGCCGCCTCCTGACCGCGGAGTCTGACGCCATGCTCTCCCAGTTCTGCATCAAGAGGCCGATCTTCGCCACCGTGATGGCGATTCTGATCGTGCTCGCCGGCATCATCTCTGTCCGCGTGCTGCCGGTTTCCCAGTACCCGAACATTACCCCGCCGTCCGTGATGATCAGCGCATCCTATGACGGCGCTGACATCCAGACACTCTCCCGAACCGTGGCTCAGCCGATTGAGGCCCAGCTCTCCGGCATTCAGGGACTGATCTACTACACGACGACGCTCCGCTCAAGCGGTGAAGTCCGTATCAACTGCACGTTCGAGATCGGCACAGATCCGAATAACGCCGTTCTCGAAATCAATAACCGCGTCCGTACGGCTGAGAGAAAACTGCCTCAGGCTGTGCGTAACGTCGGTGTCACGGTAAGAAAGCGCAGTTCCGATAACCTCCTTCGCATCATTCTCACGTCTCCCGATAAGAGCATGTCGCCGCTCGCCATGGCGGACTATGCGAACGTCAATATCGTTGACGAACTGAAGCGCGTTCCCGATATCGGTGACGTCATGGTCTACGGCAACGTGGAATCCGCCATGCGTATCTGGGTGGATCCGCTCCGGATGGCGAAGCTGCGCGTCACGACGTCCGATATTGAAAAAGCGATCTCGGCCCAGAACCAGCAGTATGGTGTCGGCCGAACCGGCACAGCGCCGACCCCCGAGAACCAGCAGCTCTTCTACACGGTAACCGGCCGCAACCAGCTCGTGAATCCGGAGCAGTTCGGAAACATCGTGCTGAGGAGCGACCCGACGCTTGGCACCATCCATCTGCGTGATGTAGCCCGGATCGAAGTGGGCCGCCGGAATTATGAATTCCAGACGGAGCAGAACGGGTATCCGGCCGCGAACATCGGCGTCTTCCTGCAGACTGGCGGAAACGCCCTTGCTGCCGCCAACGCGGTTGTGAAGCGGATGGATGAGCTGAAGGAGCATTTCCCGAAGGGCAAGCTCACCTACACCGTGACAGACGACACCACAGTTTTCGTGAAGGCGTCTCTGAAAGAAGTGATCACAACGATCGGCGAAGCGATTCTTCTCGTGCTGGCCGTGGTATTCCTGTTCCTGCAGTCCTGGCGCGCCACGCTGATCCCGATGATCTCGGTCCCGGTGTCACTCATCGGCTGTACAGCAGGACTCTGGCTCTGCGGCTTCTCCATCAATACGCTCACGCTTTTCGCCATGACGCTCGCGATCGGCATTGTGGTGGATGACGCGATTGTCGTGCTGGAGAACGTGGACCGTCTGATGATTCACGAACGGCTCTCGCCCCGCGATGCCGCGGTCAAGGCGATGCAGGAAGTGTCAGGAGCTCTGGTCGCAATCGTTCTCGTGCTGTCCTCTGTCTTTGTCCCGGTCGCCTTCCTCGGCGGCATGGCGGGTGAACTCTACCGGCAGTTCGCCATCACGGTTGCCATGGCTGTCGTGATTTCAGGCTTCAATGCTCTCACCCTCACGCCGGCTCTCTGCGCTCTCTTCCTCAAGGCACCGGATAAAAAGCACCGCAAAGAGAAGCCCGCGTTCTTCGTGTTCTTCAACCGCTGCCTCGATAAGATCACGGCGAAGTTCGTCCGTACCGTGCAGCTCGCGCTCTCCCACAGCCTTGCCTGCGCGGTCATTCTGGTCGCGATCACGGGTGTTGTGTGGGAACTCGTGCAGATCACTCCGACCTCCTTTGTTCCTTCTGAGGACCAGGGGCTCGTCCGCATGGTGCTGCGGCTTCCGGAAGGCTCCGCTTACCCGAGAACGCAGAAACTCGCGGCCGAGGTCGGAGCCAAGGTTCAGAAACTTCCAGGGGTTGACTCCGTGCTGACTGAAGCGGGGCGTGACGCTACCTCTTCAGACTTCCGGCCTGACGTAGCCTCCATCACAGCGAAACTGAAGCTCTGGGAAGACCGCGCCGTCAGCGCCACGGATGTCCGTCAGATGCTGCAGAAGATCGCGAACGCCCGTACGGACGCGATCGGCACCGCAACGCTCCCCGCCGCCATTCCGGGACTCGGCAGCGCGAACGGTTTCACAGGCTTTATTGAGGCCCGCGGGAACGATGACCCCAAGGCGCTTCAGGCCGTCTCGGACGAATTCGTCGAAGCCCTCCGCAAGCGTCCGGAACTCACGTCGCTCCGCAGCTTCCTGCAGGCTGAATCCCCGCAGCTCTCGGTCTCTGTTGACGAAGACAAGGCCGTTGCCATGGGGGTCAGCATCGCGGATGTTTACGACACGCTCGGAACGCTGATGGGCAGCACCTATGTGAACGACTTCCCCCGCGACTCGAAGCTCCTCCGCGTCATCGTGCAGGCGGATACCGCCTACCGCATGACGCCTGAGGATCTCGGCCGGTCCTGGGTCCGGTCTTCGAGCGGCGCGATGATTCCGCTCTCCACGCTGATTACAGTGAAACGCACATCAGGTCCGATCAGCATGATGCGTCTGAACGGCTACCTCGCCGCGCAGTTCATGGGTGCCGCGACACAGGGGATCAGTTCGGGTGACGCCATCCGGATTGTTGAGGAAACCGCGCAGCAGGTGCTCCCCGAAGGCTATACGGTGGAATGGGTTGATCAGGCGTGGCAGGAAAAGCGGATCGGAAGCTCATCAGTCACCGCGTTCGGGTTCGGCATTCTTGTCGTCTTCCTCATTCTGGCCGCGCTTTACGAACGGTGGTCGCTCCCGGTGGCCGTGGTGTTCGCACTGCCATTCGCGCTTCTCGGCGCCTTTGTGTCACTCACGCTCCGGGGGTTCAGCAACGACATTTACTTCCAGATCGGCCTTCTTGTGCTGATCGGTCTCTCTGCAAAGAACGCCATTCTGATCGTGGAATTCGCGCTCCAGAGACTGGCGCTCGGAGATACACCGGCCCAGGCCGCCGTGAACGCCGCCCGCATCCGACTCCGTCCGATTCTCATGACGTCGCTCGCCTTCATGCTCGGCGTTCTGCCGCTTGTCACCGCGGCGGGCGCGGGATCCGCTGCCCGTCAGTCGATGGGTACCGGTGTGTTCGGCGGCATGCTGATATCGACCTTCATCGCGACGATCTTTGTTCCGGTGTTCTTCACCTGGTTCACGAAGATGCGAAAGAAGACGAAGGACACACCGCCTGACGGTGACTCCGCGTCCGACAAACCCGGGAAAGGAGAGCTGTAATGAAGAAAACCGCCATTACTCTTGCGTCCGGCCTGGCCGCTTCGCTTCTTCTTGCCTCCTGCTCCACGCCGCCCGGACTTCCGAAAACGCTTCCCGATACCCGGGCTTCGCTGCCGGATACCTGGAACGCGCCTGAGGTAAAGGGCGGCGCTTTCAGCGCCCGGAGCGACTGGTGGAACGAATTCTCGGATCCGACGCTGAGCAGCCTGATTGAAACCGGTCTCGGCCGCTCGCATAACGTCCGGGCCGCACTCGCGAGACTTGAAGAGGCACGGGCGTACGCCGAGGAAACGGGAGCCGCGCTCTACCCAAATATTTCACTGGGAGCTGACGCTTCCAACAGCCGGACGGAAAGCGCCACGTCAGGCGCTTATCAGAAGTCCAAGATCCATCGCGTTCAGGGAGAAGCCGCCTGGGAGATCGACTTCTGGGGCAAGAACCGCAAAGCCCGTGAAGCGGCGCTTGCCAGCGCGGACTCAAGCCTCTGGGCGGTCCGGGCGGTGGAGCTGTCACTGGCCGGCAATATCGCCCGCCAGTATTTCGGGTGGGTCGCTGCCCGGCAGAGTCTCGCGATTTCAGAGAACACTCTTGCGTCCCTGGCAAAGACTCTCTCCATTACGGAAGCAAAATACAGGCTCGGCACGGCAACCGAGGTCGACGTGAATACCGCTCGGTCCGACGTTGAGACGCAGCGCACCGCGGTGAGCAGCTGGAAGCTTGCCGCGGAGCAGCATCTTCACGCGCTCGCGCTTCTCACCGCGCAGCCTGAGCTGAAGCTCCCGGATTCTCCGTACGGACTCCCCGAAGTGCCCGCGATCCGTCCCGGTATCCCCAGCACCCTTCTGCAGAACCGGCCCGACGTCCGTGAGGCTGAGGCGATGCTCCGAAGCGCCCATGCCTCAGTCGCTGTCGCTTATGCGGCCTTCTTCCCCAGTATTTCGCTGACCGGGAGCGCCGGGACGCAGTCACGGGCACTCTCTGATCTCTTCACGCATTCGATCTGGTCCGTGGGACTCTCGCTTGATCTTCCGATATTTGACTTCGGACGCCGCTCAGCGCGGTTCTCCCAAGCAAAGGCCGCGGAAACCGCGGCGCTTGAAAGCTATCGGATGGCCGCTGAACAGGCGTACTCAGACGTGAGAGACAGTCTCTCGGCTGCCACCTACTACAGCGAGGAAGCGAGGAGCCGGACCGTTGCCCGGAGCACGGCTGAGAAAGCGGCCGCCCAGGCCTCAACGCTTTACGAAGCGGGCAAAGGCGGATTCCTATCGCTTCTCACCGCTCAGAGATCCGCGAACGCCGCGGCTCTTTCTGAAATCAGCACCCAGCTGAACGGGCTGAATAACGCCGTGGCGCTCAATCTGGCGCTCGGCGCAGGTCCCGGAAATAGGTAGGTTTTCCGTTCGGAGCCCAATCTGAAAAACACTAGAATCCAGAGCATGAAGATATCAAGAACCTACCTGCTCTGGACCCTTGGCCTTCTGACAGCCTTCGGCCCCTACATTACTGACCTCTACCTCTCTTCCCTTCCGGAACAGGTCGAATACTTCGGCACGACGCCCGCCCTTGTGCAGCTTGGCCTCACCACCAGCATGGCGGGGCTCGCTGTCGGCCAGCTCGTGATCGGACCGCTTTCCGATCACCTCGGGCGCAAGAAACCGCTTCTCGTCTGTCTCGTGCTCTTCATCGCCATCACGGTGATTTCGATCCTGTCACCCAATATCCTCACCTTTATCACCCTCCGGTTCTTCCAGGGCTTCGCGGGCGCAAGCGGCATCGTGCTGTCACGCTCGATCGCGACTGACCTCTTTGAGGGCCGTGAGCTCATGAAGGCGATGGGAACCATGGGATCCGTCAATGGCATCGCACCGGTCACCGCGCCGATCATCGGCGCGCTTCTCATCACCGTCACTGACTGGCGCGGAATTTTTGTTTTTCTCACGCTGATCGGGGTCGCGCTTCTCGCGCTCGCCGCCAAGCTTCCGGAAACACTCGATGAGACCCGCCGCAATCCCCGGAATCCGATAACCGTTTTCCTCTCACTCGGCTCTGTTTTCAAAGACCGCTGCTTCAGGCTCACGGTGCTCCAGCAGTGCTTTGCCTTCTCGGTGCTGTTCGGCTACATCGCTTCCTCCCCCTTTATCTATCAGAAGATCTATGGGCTCTCCAGCATCGGCTACAGCGTGATGTTCGGTATCAATGCCTGCGGTATCGGTCTCGGCGCGGTGGTGTCCAGCAAAATGATGAATCCTGAACGGGTTCTCGTCTTCGGCTCCGCGGGGCTTGTGCTCTTCTCGCTCCTCGTCGGAGGATCTCTGCTCACAGGCGCTTCGCTCTGGCTCCTTGAACCCTGCTTCTTTCTGCTTCTCGTGTCTCTTGGAACCACTTTCCCAACCGCGTCTTCAATCGCCATGTCGAGACAGAGAAAGATGGCCGGCGCCGCTTCAGCGGTCCTTGGCGCCTCAGGCTTTGTCGCCGGCGGCATCGTCTCGCCTCTGGTCGGCCTCTACTCCGTCACGGTCTCCACTTCAATCGTTCTGATCGCGGCGGCGCTCGGCGCTCTCGGCCTATCACTGATTGTCAGAACTGCCGTGCAGCAGGCGACCGACTCCCCACAGGGCGTTCCGCTCGACATCTGAACCTGCCCCGGTTCTCCACAACAAAACAGCACCTCTTCCTTTGGAAAGAGGTGCTGCTCTGAATGGTTTTCCCGATTTTCAGTTCCTGATCCACTTCAGGAACGATTCGAGTCAATCCGAAAAGAACTTCTTCACGCGATCCAGGAATCCCTGATGCTTCGGGGAGTGCTTCGATTCGTTCTTCGCGATGCTCGTATCGAAGCTCTTCAGGATCTTCTTCTGCTCGGCGCTCAGATTCACCGGCGTCTCAACATACACGCGGCAGAAGAGATCACCCTTCGCACCTGAACGCAGGTTCTTGATACCCTTGCCGCGCAGGCGGAAGACCTGACCGGTCTGTGTGCCTTCCGGCAGCGTGATCCGGGACTCGCCATCGAGACTCGGCACCGTGATTTCGCCGCCGAGCGCCGCGAGCACGAAGGAAATCGGCTGATCCACGTAAAGGTTGGAACCCTCACGGCGGAAGAGGTCATGCGGCTTCACATGAACCACCACGTAGAGGTCACCCGGCTCGCCGCCGTTCGTGCCCGGACCGCCCATGCCGGAAAGGCGGATACGCTGGCCGTCATCAATACCGGCAGGAATGTTCACCTGGAGAGTCTTCGTCTTTCTCTGGTGACCGGTGCCGCCGCAGTCAGGGCACGGATCCTTGATCACCTGACCGGTGCCGTGGCAGTGCGGGCAGGTCTGCTCAACCGAGAAGAAGCCCTGAGACATACGGACCGTACCGCGGCCGCCGCAGTGCGGGCAGGTCGTCTTGGAGGTGCCGGGCTTGCAGCCGGAACCGTGACAGGTTTCGCAGGTATCCCAGACCGGAACCCGGATCTCGGGCTTCATGCCCTTCGCCGCATCCTCGAGCGTAATCGTGAGCTCATACTGGAGATCCTCGCCCGGGTACGCGTAGGAACGCGCATCCGCGCGGCCGCCGCCTGCCTGGTTGCGGAACATGTCGCCGAAGATATCTCCGAACACGCTTCCGAAAATATCGGCTCCGTTCATTCCGCCCATGTCGCCCATATCCGGGCCGCCGGCGGCGCCATTCAGACCTTCTTTTCCGAATCGGTCATAGGCCGCGCGCTTCTGCGGGTCGGACAGCGCCGCATAGGCAGCCCCGACCTCTTCAAACTTTTCCTTTGCGGTCTCATCCCCAGGATTCCGATCCGGGTGGTACTTCATAGCGAGACGCCGATACGCCTTCTTGATTTCTTCAGCCGTAGCATCGCGCGAAACACCCAGGACCTCGTAATAATCTCTATCAGCCATTTAATTTTGCCGTCCGCTGTGGAAAGAAACACCGCAAATTCTGCAGCATCCTAATCAATCAATTTGCATCAAAACCGCAAAAGGGCCGGTTCCCTTAATCGGGGAATCGACCCTGTGTGCGGTTACATTACTTCATTGCCGCATCGGGCGCGGATCAATGCTTGACTTCTTTGAAGTCAGCGTCGACCACGTCGTCATCGGACTTGTCAGACTTGGCAGCGCCTTCCGGCTTGGCACCGGAGGCCTGCTGCTGAGCGGCACCCTGCTGCTGAGCAGCGGCGTTCAGCTTCTCACCGATCTTCTGAGCGGCAGCCATCAGCTTCTCAACTGCGCTGTTGATCGCGTCCTTGTTTTCGCCGCGCTGAGCGGTTTCAACAGCTTTGATCTCAGCTTCACAGGCAGCACGGTCAGCCGGATCCACCTTGTCACCGAGGTCCTTCAGGGTCTTCTGAACCTGGGCGATGGCGGCATCAGCCTGATTGCGGGCCTGAGCCAGATCGAAGCGGCGCTGATCCTCAGCCTTGTTCGCTTCGGCTTCCTTCATCATGCGGTCGATTTCCGTATCCGACAGACCGGAGCTCGCCTTGATCTCGATGTGGTTCGCCTTGCCGGTAGCCTTGTCCTTCGCGCTCACGTGCAGGATGCCGTTCGCGTCGATATCGAAGGTCACTTCAATCTGCGGCAGTCCGCGCGGAGACGGCGGGATGCCTTCGAGGTTGAACTCGCCGAGTAGCTTGTTGCCTTCGGCCATCTGACGTTCACCCTGATAGACCTTGATCGTCACGGCCGGCTGATTGTCTTCAGCCGTCGAGAAGACCTGCTGATGCTTCGTCGGGATCGTGGTGTTGCGCTTGATCATCGGGGTCATCACGCCGCCCAGGGTCTCAATGCCGAGGGTAAGCGGGGTCACGTCGAGCAGCAGCACGTCGCGGGTGTCGCCGGAAAGCACAGAACCCTGAACCGCGGCACCGATAGCCACAGCCTCATCCGGGTTCACGTCCTTACGCGGTTCCTGACCGAAGAACTCCTTCACCACTTCCTGGACACGCGGCATACGGGACTGACCGCCGACCAGAATCACGTCGGAAATGTCAGACGGCTGCAGGCCGGCATCCTTCAGAGCCTTGCGGCAGGGTTCGATGGAACGCTGCACGAGGTCCTCAACGAGGCTCTCGAACTTGGAGCGGGTCAGCGTCACATTCAGATGCTTCGGACCCGTGGCGTCAGCCGTGATGTACGGAACGTTGATTTCCGTTTCCTGACGGCTGGAGAGTTCGATCTTCGCGGATTCAGCGGCATCCTTCAGACGCTGCAGGGCGAGGGAGTCCTTCGAGAGGTCGATGCCCGTATCCTTCTTGAACTCGCTGATCAGGTAGTCCATCACACGGCGGTCAAAGTCCGCGCCGCCGAGGAACGTATCGCCGTTCGTGGACAGCACTTCAAACTGCTTGTCGCCGTCAACGTCCGCGAGTTCAACGATCGAAATATCGAACGTGCCGCCGCCAAGGTCATACACGGCGATCTTACGGTCACCCTTGCCGCCCTTGTCAAGGCCAAAGGCCAGAGCAGAAGCGGTCGGTTCGTTGATGATGCGCTTCACTTCAAGACCAGCGATACGGCCAGCATCCTTCGTTGCCTGACGCTGGCTGTCGTTGAAGTAGGCCGGAACCGTAATCACGGCTTCCGTCACCGGCTCGCCGAGATAATCCTCAGCGGTCTTCTTCATCTTGCGGAGCACTTCAGCGGAAACCTGCTGCGGGGCAAGCTTGCGGTCACCCTGCACCTGCACCCAGGCGTCACCGTTATCGGCCTGAACAATCTTGTACGGCAGATGAGTCATGGCGGACTGAACAGCCGGATCGTCATAGCGACGGCCAATCAGACGCTTCACCTCAAAAATCGTGTTCTTCGCGTTCGTCACGGCCTGGCGCTTCGCGGGCACGCCCACGACCACTTCGCCGCTGTCCATATACGCCACGACGGAAGGCGTCGTACGAGCGCCCTCGCTGTTCTCAATCACGCGGACCTTGTCGCCTTCCATCACAGCCACAGCTGAATTGGTTGTACCAAGGTCAATACCAATGATCTTGCCCATTTATTTGCCAGTCCTTTATCTGCGAGGCCGCTGTCTTGAACAGCCTCATTTCATTAGTCAAATCAGTTCTGAGGTGACCTGTTTGGATCACCCGTAATCCCTATATGGGGACGTTTTGTTTTTTTTCAACCCTGCGCAACGGCAACCATCGCAGGACGGAGCACCCGTTCCTGGATCATCCAGCCTTTCTGGAAAACCGTTGCGACCGTGCCGGACTCCTGCCCTTCCGCGGGAGGAACCACGGTAACTGCCTGATGCCGGTTCGGATCAAACTTTTCACCGACGGGTTCAAAGCTCTTCATGCCGGAAACTTCCATGGCGTGAACCAGCTGCCGGTAGATGGCGAGAAGACCGTCCTTCATCGGGCCCTCTTCCTTCTGGGCATGCTCCATCGCCTTCTCAAGGGAATCCATCACGGGAAGCAGATTCGTGGCGAACTTGTCGATACCGAATTTCTCGGCCTTCAGCACATCGGCTTCTGCGCGCTTGCGGGTGTTTTCGACTTCCGCCATCGCGCGGACATACATGTCGTAGTTTTCAGCGATCTTCTTCTCGGCCTGCTGAAGCTTTTCAGTGAGCTCAGCCACTGCCGTGTCCTTCTTTTCTTCTGAAGAAGCGGCTTCCTTTCCGCACCCGCAGGCGGTCTTCGCATCCGCCTGGGCAGCATCCGGCATCACGTTTTCCGTGTCCTGTGCCTTAGCCTTCTGTTTGTCGCATGCTGCTTCCGTCATTTATTCCTCCAAATCCGCATAAAAAGAGCTACCAAACTTATATGGGGTCGGCGGAAGCAGATTTACATAAGGGTTAACCCTTTATAACCAGCCCTGAAGCTCATCCCGGATGAGTCTTTCATAAAAATCAATGGCACCCGGCGTGCTGTTAAGACAGGGAATGTAGTGAAAATGGCCTGAAGGATTGGCCTCTTCATAGACCTTGCGGATCCCGAGATCGACTTCCTCATCCGTTTCAAGGCAGTCACAGGTAAAGCTCGGGCAGATGATATCGAGACGATTCACGCCTTCGGAGGCGAGCGTCTTCGCGCGTTCAATCGTATAGGGCTGCAGCCATTCCTGGGGGCCGAACCGGGACTGGAAATCAGTTTCCCACTGCTCAGAGGTGAGATTCAGTGCCGCGGCGATCGCCTTTGAGGAGTCGAGGCATTCCTGCTGATAGGTGTCGCCCTTTTCCTTCACACACTCCTCCGGAACACCATGGAAACTGAAAATCAGTTTCCCGCCTTCGCTCCAGGGTTCGCCATGCTCCGCCCAGTAATTCCGGACGTGCTGCGCCATCGCCTGCACCCAGTCATCACGGTCACAGAACCGCTTCACGGTTCTCGTTGCCGGAATGTTCCGCAGTGTCCGATAGGTTTTGCCTACGGTATCCATGACAGACCCGACAGTCTGAGGAGAATACTGAGGGAAAAGCGGCAGGATAAAGAGCTTCTCTATCCCCTCGGCCACAATCTTCCGGATCTGGGCGTCAAGCGACGGATTCCCATAGCACATGGAATATTCGACACGCACGGGAAGGTCTGAAGCCTTCATCCGTTCATTCAGGCCTTCCGCGATTTTTCTCGCGTGAACAACGAGAGGCGAACCTTCCGGCGTCCAGATCTGGCGATACTTCGCCGCGGACTTCGCCGGCCGCTTCCTGAGGACCGTGCCGTACAGGATGGGCAGCCAGATGAAAGGCGGCATTTCGACAATACGCCGGTCCTTCAGATAATCCCGCAGATAGCGGCGCACCGCTTCGGGAGAGGGATCATCCGGAGTTCCTGTGTTCGCTAGCAAAACAGCAATCTGAGGCTTCTTACCCATAGTTCTTCGTCCTAACTTACGCCGGGCCGGAAGACTCCTCCGGTCACGGATCCGAGCCCGCCGTCCGGCGGGCTGCTTCAGTAAAGAAGAAGAAATTTTACGGGATACGTCTTATTTATTCCTGATTAATGCCGGAGAGCCTTCAACAAAGTCAAAGAAATGCAGAATATGACGCGGCAGCCAGTCAATCGTACCGGGCCACTTTCCCGTGGGGAAGCCGATATGACCGCCCTCAGCGGGCTGCTCCAGGAACACAAAGTCCGATATGTCGCTTTCCGTCGGCAGCGCCCAGATCGGCTGGAAAGGATCATTCAGCGGATTCAGCAGCAGGAGCGGCACTCTGACATCCGGCAGTACGTACTTCGCGCTGCAGCGGGTCCAGTAATCCATCCCGTTCTTGAATCCGTGGATCGGCGCGGTGTAAACCTCGTCAAACTCATAAAGGTTTTTCACCCGGCGGAAGGCCCGGACGTCAATAAAGTCACCGAAAATCTGGATCTTCCTCTCCACCTTTTCCTGCAGCGTGCTGAGGAACATCTTGGCATAGAGCCGGTTCGCGCCGTGGCTGACGATTTCGGAGCCGGCCACGAGGTCAAGCGGCGCGCCGACTGCCGCGATCGCCCTGACGTAGGACGGGATGGACTCCCCCATATCGCCCGCGTACTTGGCGACATAGTTGCCGCCAAGCGACATCCCCGCGAGATAAATGGGAGCCTCCGGAAAACGGGCGTGCACACACTGAACAACCCATGCGCACTCAGCGGTATCACCCGCAAAATACGCTCTCGGGAGACGGTTCAGCTCGCCGCCGCAGCTCCTGTAGCAGGCCACGCACCCTCTCCAGCCCCGAATCGACGCTTCATGCATCAGAGCGATCGCGTAGTGGCTGTCTGACGCCCCCTCCAGTCCATGGAAGTGAATCAGAATCGGGGTTTTCGGGTCTTTGGGCTCAGGCAGACACCAGTCAAAGAGAATGAAGTCCCCGTCCGGCGTGTCCCAATGCTCTCGGCGGTACTTAACCTCAGGTCTCGGAGAAATCCTCGCCGGGATAATGGTCTGAAGATGCGCGCCAGGCGCCCAGGAGGGCGCAGCGTAGTCGCACTCAAGACGCGGCATGATGCGCCTCCTCACCCGTCTGCGCGGCAGCGCCGATAACGTCATTCCAAAGCTGGTTCACAGAGGCGATTTCTCCCTCAACCCGGGCGGGATCCACTCTCACGGGGCCATCCCCCTGAGCGAGCCGAACCTCACGCTGAATGGCCCGGTACTTCCTGTAGGCCTCAGAGCAATCACGGGCAAGGTCCTTCGAAATCAGCCCGGCATCCGCCGCGATGGCGAGCAGATGAATATTGCCGAGATTCCCAACGAGCTCCGGGAAATCCTTTGAATAGGCAAGCACCAGATACTGGACCGCAAACTCAATATCCACCATGCCGCCCCGGTCATGCTTGATATCGAAAAGCTCTGTCGGGTTTTTATGCCCGTCCAGCATCCGCTGCCGCATGCTGATCACCTCAGAGGCAAGCTCCGCGCGGTTCCTCGGGCTCTGAAGAATCCGTTTCCTTTCAGCCTCAAACTTTTCACCGATCGAGGGGTCACCTGCGCAGAACCGGGCCCGGGTCAGGGCCTGGAGCTCCCAGGTCCATGCTCCCTTGCCGTCCTCATTCCGCTCGTACTTCTGCCAGGAGTCAAAAGAGGACACCACGAGACCATCGGCACCGTTCGGACGAAGCCGGAGGTCAACCTCGAAAAGACGCCCGGATGACGTCTGCATCGTGAGCCAGTTCATCATCCGGCGCACGAGTCTCGTGTAGACCATATCGGAATCCATCCGATCGTCGTCATAGAGATAAATGAGGTCGAGATCTGAGGCGTAGCCGAGCTCCTTGCCGCCAAGTTTCCCATAGGCGATCACAGCGAACTTCGGATCCCCTTCAAACTTTCTGGAGAGAGAGTTCCACGCCAGCTCCAGCACAACCTCAATCACCGCGTCCGCCAGAGCGGAAAGCTGATCGGCGAGCCGCACCGTGGAGAGCCTTCGGTCGAGGTCTGCCATCAGAAGACGGAAAACAGCGCCGTGATGAGCATCGCGGATCAGATTAAGCTGCCGCTCCTGATCATCTGACGCAGCCCGGAGTTCGGTGCGGAGACGGTCAGCCCAGGCGGACCAGTCCGCCGGCGTGTCGTCACTGAACTCTTCAACACGCTGATCCATCAGCTCATCCAGAATGATCGGATGCTCTTTCAGGTAATCCGCGGCCCAGCGGCTCGAGGCAAGCACCCGGCCGACCCGCTTCAGCATATCGGGATACTGGTAGAGCAGCGCCACATAGGTCGGGCGCCCCGCAATCACTTCAAGCAGCCCGAGGCAGCGATCCAGCTCCTCATCGCTGCTCACCGTACTTGTATCAAATCTGGCCCATTCGGTGCAGTGCTCAAACACCTGTTTCAGCACACTCGCCATGCGTTCAAGAGCCCCGTTGCTCCGGCCGATATTGCGGGATGACATCAGAGCGAGAACCCGGGCCGCGAGTGAATCCGAATCCTGATACCCGAGGGAGGCGATCTTCGCGGCGAGCGGCTTCTCGGTACCCGGAAGCCCGGCGGTCCACCCTTCAGGCCAGTCAGAGGCGGATTCCTCTGTCTGCTCCTGAGCGTGGAAAATCGAGTCAAATGTCGTCCGGACAAATTCCCGCACTTCCTGCAGCTTCGCGTCCAGCGCTGACTCCTCTTCTCCATACAGCATGGCAACGCGGTGACGCGCCGCCGGATCTGTCGGCCAGAGCTGCGTCTGCTGATCATCCACATACTGAATGGCGTGCTCCAGATTGCGGAGCATCACGTAGCTTCGCTTCAGGCGTTCAGCAACACTTGCAGTCAGAGCTCCCCGGTCCGCAAGATACCCCAGCGTCTGAAGCGTGCTGTGGGAGCGGAGAAGCGGGTCACGGCCGCCGCGGATCACCTGAAAGGTCTGCGCGATAAATTCAATATTGCGGATACCTCCGCTGCCAAGTTTGACATTGACCCCCTGTCCCTGATGCTTCAGCTCGCGGCGGATGGTTTCCGCGCGGATCATGTCGTGCAGCGCAGCAAGGGACGAGATGGCGCTGAAGTCTACGTACTTCCGGTAGACAAACGGGCGGACCAGTGACTCAATCGAGGCGCACTGCGACTTATAGGCGTCAGGCGACGAGAAGACCGGTTCTGACACAATTCTTCCCTTCAGCCAGGCGAAGCGCTCCCAGTCGCGGCCCTGCGTATAGAGGTACTCCTCAAGCATGCCGCTTGAGCAGACCATCGGGCCTGACGTTCCATTCGGGCGGAGCCGCATATCCACGCGGAACACAAAACCGCACCCGCGGATATCGGACAGCATCGGAATCACACGGCGCGCCACCCGCTCAAAAAACTCGCGGTTGGAGAGCGACCGCCGGGCCGGAAATTCTTCTGTCGGCCGGGTTTCGCCATCACAGTCATAGAGGAAGATCAGATCGATATCAGAGGACACGTTAAGTTCCGCGCCGCCCAGCTTACCCATACCCACGACGAGCAGATCCTGCGGCACGCCGTCCTCTGACATCGGAACACCGAACCGTTCCGCGAGCAGCCGGGTCTGACAGCGGACAGCTGCCTGAATCGTCTCCTCGGCAAGCTCTGTCATCACGCGGACTACCTCCGGATAACCGCCAAGCCCGGTCGCGTCCCGCGCGGCCAGTGTCACAAGTATCCGGCGCCGGACCTCCCGCATGCGAAGCGCAAGCGCCTCCTCGTCCTCCGTCTCCCGGATCTCGGAGCGGATCTCTTCGGCCGAGGGCGACATCTGAGCGAGCGCTTCCAGCCTCGCGGGCAGCTCCGCTTCATCCGTTCCCGGATACATGCTCTTCAGAGAACGTTCGACAAAGGGGGAATTCTCGATAACTCCTCGGAAATCACATTTCGGCATGGGGAACCCTTTTTTCTGATTGACTTCTGACAGCTGATCTTTGGATTATGGCGCAGCAAGGCTCTCCTCTGATAAAGCCTCCCCCTAATCTATGGAAACTCATACCTGAAGAGCGGGATTCCAGCTCCTCTGCACTCGCCTTTCCCGCCGGGGCCCTTCAGTCCGGATTAGCACTTTTCCTCTTTTCAGCTTTCCTCGCTGTGTTACAGTGTTTTCCGTAGGATTTTTTTCGGTCTTTGTTGGGCGGCGGAGAGGATGAAAAAGGCGGAGGGCAATGCTTTTTGGAAGCATCCACGCGGGTGGCTGAGAGTGATCGCGGCCACGCTGATCGGACTCTATTTGCTTGCCGCGCTGTTCATCATTGCTCTTCGTTTTGTGGTTCTCCCCCACGTCAATGACTATCGGGACGAGATATCCGCCTATTTATCAAAGACACTGAAAGCGAATGTCCGGATCGGCGAAATTTCCCCCGCCTGGGACACCTACTGGCCGAAACTCACACTGAAAAACGTCGAAATCAGTTCTGACGCCTCTCCCCGGGCTCTCCGGGTGCCGGAAGCGGAAGGCGATCTCGACTGGTCTTCCATCCCCCGGCTTACACCAATCTTCGTCAATCTCTCGATCAAAAGCCCCAATCTGACGGTAACCCGTCTCTCCGGTGCCAAGTTTGATATCGGCGGCATCACGGTTGACTTCGGGACCGAATCCGAAAGCGGCGGCTTCATCAGCTGGCTCCTCGCGCAGAAGCAGATCCACCTGAGCGGAAGCCGGATCCTGTACCGCGACGCGTCCAATGCTGAATTCCCGACGATTGAGCTTCAGGATGGCCGCATCTCTTATATCAAGAGCCTGAAGTCCTGGAACACCGGTCTTCAGGGGAACCTTGCTGTCGCCGGACAGACCGCAGAGCCGCTTGATATCCGCTTCTCCATCCGCCGGCATCCATTCCGCCGCGCTGACGACTGGAAGAAGTGGGACGGCCGCATCTATGCGGATTTTTCGCAGAAGGATCTGATGCCGGTAATCCGGGCTCTTCCGGAAAAGCTCCCGGTGAGCGGCGCCGGCGCTCATGGAACACTCTGGGCTGACTATGCAAACGCCTCTGTGAGCCATCTCCTCGGGACATTAAGCCTTGATAACCTGAAACCCGCATCCGCCTCCGACCGGTCTTTCAGCGTGTCCGCTTCCGCGCTTTTCGATGGAAAACTCGATAAGAAGGAGAATCTCGCGGTCTTCACCATTCCTCAGCTTTCTATTCAGTCCTCCGGGAATCCGGCCCGGACACTGAAGGCTGACGCCAGAATTTCGCTCTCCGATGACCATACGCATGACACCGTCAATGCGGCGGGCGACTCGCTTGGCCTGAAGGAAGCGGCCGCTGCTCTCGAAGGGTTTGCACCCAAGAGTGACGCGGCGGCGCTCATGCGCCAGATGACCCCCACGGGACAGCTCGAAAACTTCCGCTTCGCTCTTCTTGGCTCTCCCAAAGGAACGCCTGTCTGGGATTTCACCTCCGACTTCCGCGATGTCAGTTTCCGCGATATCCCGGACCGTGATCCCGAGATTCCCGGCATGCCCGGTGTCCGGCATCTGAATGGCAGCATTGCCGCGAACCCCGAGACCGGCATGGTGAAAGCCTGGGGAGAAAACGGTGAGGCCTCTTTCCCCGGCATCTTCCCGAACCCACGGGTTCCGTTCCGGAAGCTTTCCGGCACGGCATTCTGGTCTGTCTCTCCGAAGCTTGAACTGAATTTCCGCGATATTGAACTTCACAATCAGGACATCAATATCAAGGGCGATGCGGACTGGATTGACACCGGCGGCAGCGGAACTATCCGCGTGACAGCCACAGCCGCGAACAGCCTCGTCAAGTCCGCTTATAAGTACGTGCCGACACTGGCCGGTGCCGGAATCATCGACTGGCTGCATCAGGCGCTTCTCGGGGGCACCGCCCAGAACGCCGCAGTCGAGTGGTACGGCCCGATCGACCGCTTCCCCTATAACGGACGGGACGCAAAAAGCGGCCTCTTCCTCGTGACGGGTAACTTCCGGAATTCAAGCCTCGACTTTCTGCCTTCTGACAAACGAACAGAAACCGGTGCTCGGGTGATCGGCGGCGACTGGCCGATTGTCAGCCGTGTGAACGGACAGTTCCTTTTTGAAGCGGACCGTATGGTGATTGCGGGAGACACCGGCATTTCGGACCAGGTGCCACTTCGAGGCGTGATCGCGGAAATCCCGCACATGGGCGGGCACGCTCCGGACTCAAACCTCTTTATCAGCGGACGCGCCTCAGGAAGCTCGCAGCAGATGCTGCACTACCTCACGCAGTCCCCGGTTTCTGGATGGCTTGATCACTTCCTCGACCCGGCACGGGCCACCGGCACCGGCTCCCTCTCTCTTGCGCTCAGCATCCCGCTTTCCGCCCCCGAGAGAACCCTTGTCGCCGGCACCGTCCGTCTCGACAGCAATCGGGTTGATCTTGGAAACAACATCCCGGAATTCGATAACGCCTCCGGCACCATCCGGTTCACGCAGGGAAACTTCTGGTCTGACGGCCTGAATGCTTCAGTCTGGGGGATTCCGGCGCGGGGCACCCTCCGGATGGCAGACGATGACTCCATCCTGGTGGATGCCAAAGCCCGCGCAGGGATTGATGATCTCAAACGGCTCTTCGGCAGTGATGGATCGCTTGATCCGGTTCTCGCTCATTTTTCCGGCAGCTCGGACGCGCAGGTGCATGTCCGTGTCGCGGACGGCAGCAATCTCGCCTTTACCGTCAATTCCGACATGAAGGGCATCGCTGTCGATTTCCCGCATCCCTTTAAAAAGAGAGCGGACGAAACCCTCCCTTCAGTGTTCACCTGGGATACGAATAAGGACGGCACAGTTTCTCTCACCGCAAAGGCTGGCAGCGTTCTGAACGCTCTCGCGACCATGAAGCCTCTGAAGACGGAGGGTTATGAGCCGCTCAACGCGGCGGTCGGTGTCGGTGAGGCTGCGAAACTCCCGAAGAAGGGGCTCTCTGTCCGTGTCACGACAGACCGTATCAACGTCAATCACTGGCAGCAGGAACTGGAACCGATCACGAATTCGTCCGCTGTGGCCAAGTCCCAGCTCCCGCTCCCCATTACGGAGATCCGGGCAAAAACAAAAGACCTCGTGATAGGGCGCCGCTCGTTCCCGGATGTCAGCCTCGCAATTGAACCCGAGGGTGACTGGTGGCTCGCGAGTCTCCATTCCTCCAGCGCTTCCGGAAACGTCCGCTACCGCGCGGCGGCCGGAAGACGTCCTGCGGAAATCCGAGGTGAGCTTTCCCACCTCTATATTCCGGAGGAAGGCGGCACCCGGTTCCGCCGCTACATCGCCACGACTCCTGCGGAGCAGCTCCCGTCGATGGATCTCCGAATCCGCGATCTCCAGCTCGAGGATATGAAGCTTGGCAGCATTGCGATTGTGGCGAGTTCAGCTGCCACCTCAGGCGGCGGTCATGTCTGGACGCTGAAGAACCTCTCCGCGGATAACGGGGCAGCCAAACTGACAGCCTCAGGCTCCTGGACAAAGAACAGCAAAGAGAATCTCACCAAGGTCAGCGCCGAACTGATTTCCCGCGATACCGGACGGCTTCTGAAGGAGCTCTCCGCCCCGAGCGGCGTCATCAGCGGCGCTCCGGGTGAGGTGTATCTCAATCTCTCCTGGAAGGGAGCACCGCAGGACTTCAATGCCGCCAATCTGAATGGCGATCTGGTCTCTCACATCAGAGGCGGCCGGTTCCTGCAGGTGGATCCAGGTCTGGCCGGCCGGTTCCTCTCTCTGCTCTCCATGCAGTCTCTGCTCAAGCGGCTGACGCTCGACTTCAGGGATGTTTTCGGCAAGGGTTTCTCGTTTGACACGATTGATATGACCGGGCAGATTCATTCCGGCGTTCTCTCGACGAAGAACATGTCGGTATCGGGATCGGCGGCGTCCATTGTGGCCGAGGGCTCCGTCAGTCTTCCCCGTCAGCGAGTGGACGCCAAGGTGCTCGTACTGCCTGACATCCATATTGAGGGTCCGGCACTTGCCCTGACCCTCGCGAACCCGATTGCCGGTATCGGCGGTTTTATCGCCTCCTTCGGCCTCAAGGTTCCGCTTTCTCACATCCTCTCCTCCGAATATGTGGTTGAGGGGCCGTTCGACAATCTGTCCGTCACAAAAGCCAATTCGGGAACACAGAAAGAGTCTGGGAAAAAGTAGCGATCTCAGGCGCCAACCCGGTATTTTGCTGCTTAGTGAGATAATGGGTTATCTACGATTATTCAGTGACCGTTATGTTTGAGTCTTTTCAGGTTGTAACCCTGCTCACCCTGCTTACGAGACTGCTGGTAGGTGCGTACCCGCAGTGGCAGGGCTGCGCACCGTCACGTACACAGCGCATTTATTTCGCCAACCACTCGAGCCACATGGACGCGATAGTGATCTGGTCGTCCCTTCCGGCTGAGCTCCGGGCGAAAACCCGTCCGGTCGCCGCCAAGGACTACTGGGAAAAGGGCGCTCTGCGCCGCCGCATCGCTATCAAGGAACTGAAGGTTGTGCTGATCGACCGGCACCATACAGCGCACGCCAATCCTCTCGACCCGCTGATTCAGGCGCTTCACGAAGGCTCATCTCTCATCATCTTCCCGGAAGGCACCCGCCGTCCTCAGCCTCTGCCCTCTCCCTTTAAGAGCGGTCTCTGGCGTCTGATGCGCGAGTTTCCGGATGTTGAGCTGATCCCTGTCTACATTGAGAACCTTCATCGCTCCATGCCGAAAGGCACTCTGATTCCGATCCCAACGATCTGTTCAGTCCGATTCGGCGCGCCGCTTCCACACTCACCTGATGACAGCAAAGAGGACTTCCTCAACCGCGCCCGCAATGCCGTTATCCAGCTGGCTGAGTCCTAGGAGGAATTCACGATGATGCGCTTAGGTTTTCATCTTGAAGAGGCTTATCTCCTCATCCTCTCTGTCCTGATTCTGCTCGCCGCGGTTGCGACCGGGTACGGCCAGTGGGCCTCATCCCGCGCGACCACAACCCAGCAGCAGCAGCGGATCCGCCTTGTTAACTCGCGGGTTCGGTCCGCCTGGTGGCTGATCGGTATTTTTGCCGTCGCGTTCTGGCTGGGACAGGGAGCGCTTCTGGTTGTTTTCGCCTTTCTCTCATTTTTTGTCCTGAGAGAATTCATTGCTCTCACGCCGACCCATTACACCGATCACTGGGCTCTCGTGATTGCTTTCTATGTGGCGATCCCGCTTCAGTACCTCCTGATCGCTTTTGAGCAGTACTGGTTCTTCACGCTGTTTATTCCGGTCTACCTTTTCCTGCTGCTCCCGGTCGTGATGGCGGCAACGCATGACACTGACCGCTATCTGGAGCGCGTTGCCAAGGTGCAGTGGGGCATCATGCTTTCCATTTTCTGCGTGAGCCACGCACCGGCCATTTCGCTTCTCGACTTCAACCGGTTTGCTTCCAGCGGCCCGCTGATGCTCGTCTACTTCCTCATGATGATCTTCTTCGGTGACCTCTTCGCGGTGCTGATGAGTTCGATCCTCGGAGGCAAGCCTCTCATGTCGAACCCGAACAAGACATCGAAGGGCGTTTTTGTCGGCAGCTTCATCACACTGCTCTGCGGTCTTGCGCTTTACTGGCTTACGCCGTTCCGTCTCTGGCAGGCCGGGCTCATGACACTCGCCATCATTGTGTCTGGCATCATGGGTGACCTCGTGATCTCGTCCGTGAAAAAGAGTCTCGGCGCCCGCTATAACTCAGTCGACAATCTCTACATCACGCGAGGGATTCTGGAACGCATGGCCCCTCTCACCTTTGCGGCACCGGTGTTTTATCACCTCACCGTGATCTTCTTCATGAACTGATATCCAGCCGGCTGAAAGAAGCGGAATTGCTTTTATCAGCCGGTTAGGAGTAGAGTTCTCTGAACACTGTCACACTTTTACTGCGACTCCAGATCAAATGCTGAATCACGTTTACGGCGCTTACTACTATTACGGCTTTTTTCGTCTCCCGGCGGAAAGAGTTCTTTGGTGCGCCTGACGTTTTCAAGCACTGATCAAGAACGCAAGAAAAAACCGCCGGATTCCGGCGGTTTTTTTGTACCTGAACACCAACCCCTCTTCATTAACCCATCACGATAAACGGATAACAACATGCATCAGGAATTTGAGCGCTACATGACGGACGACCTTCGGATCAAGGAAATACGGGAACTGACCCCGCCTACGCATCTGATTCACGAATTCCCCTGTACGGATCTCGCTTCAGCCACGGTGCAGCGTGCCCGAACGGCCGCCCATCGGATTATCCACGGCGAAGATGACCGCCTTCTCGTCATTGTCGGCCCCTGCTCGATCCATGACCCGAAAGCGGCCCGTGAGTATGCGGAGCGACTCGTCGCAGAACGCCGCCGTCTCGCGGGGGACCTTGAAATCATCATGCGTGTCTACTTCGAGAAGCCCCGCACCACGGTCGGCTGGAAAGGCCTTATCAACGACCCGGATCTGGATGGATCCTTCCGCATCAACCACGGCCTCCGCGTGGCCCGGGGACTGATCTCTGATATCACGGAGATGGGACTCCCGATCGGCGTTGAGTTCCTCGATATGATTTCCCCGCAGTACATCGCGGACTTCGTCAGCTGGGGTGCAATCGGTGCCCGGACGACCGAGAGCCAGGTGCACCGCGAACTCGCCTCCGGTCTGTCCTGCCCGATCGGTTTCAAGAACGGGACGGATGGCAATATCAAGATCGCGACGGACGCGATCGGCGCCGCGAACCATCCGCACTGCTTCCTTGGCGTAACAAAGGCCGGTATCTCCGCCATCGTTTCCACCACCGGAAATGACGACTGCCACCTGATTCTCCGCGGCGGCAAGGCGCCGAACTATGACGCCGCAAGTGTCAAGGCGGCCTCTGAAGGTCTCGTCAAAGCCGGCCATGATCCCTTCCTCATGATTGATGCAAGCCACTCGAACAGCCACAAGATCTGCCGCAACCAGATTAATGTTGTGAGCGACATCGCGGAGCAGATTTCTGAGGGCTCCCCGAACATCATGGGCGTGATGATTGAAAGCAATCTGGTCGAAGGACGTCAGGATATCGTGCCGGGGCAGCCGCTCACCTACGGTCAGTCAGTGACGGACGCCTGCATCAGCTGGGAAGATACCGTGCCGCTGCTCGATCAGCTCGCGCGGTCCGTCCGCGACCGCCGCGCCCGCAACATGTAAAAGTCCTTATGCTGCCTTCAGATACGTTTTTTGCCATCATCCTGCCGCGGGTGTAGAGTATCTGAAGGTTGCTATTCAGAAGTGTGCAGCAATCCTCTTTTGTTTGGAATGTCAATGAACTACCGCGCCCGTTTCTACTTTACGTTCAACTTTTTCCCCTGTCCGGCGGAAAGAGTTGTTTCGTGCGCCTAGTTTCATCTGCACTCTCGAACGATCTCCAAACCGCCAGGACATTGGGTCCGGCGGTTTTTTTGTACGTCGGTCCCCATCCCCATTCAAACTGCTGAGGTGAAACATGAATCAAGAATTCGAACGCTACATGACCGACGACCTTCGGATCAAGGAAATCCGGGAACTTGCGCCCCCCGCGCATCTGATCCACGAGTTCCCCTGCACGGACAAGGCCTCAGCCACGGTGCAGCTCGCGCGCAACGCCGGTCACAGCATCATTCATGGGAAAGATGACCGGATGCTCGTGATCGTGGGCCCCTGCTCGATCCACGATCCGAAAGCGGCGCGCGAATACGCTTCGCGTCTTGTCGAAGTCCGGAAGCGCCTCTCTCCTGATCTTGAAATCCTGATGCGCGTCTACTTCGAGAAGCCCCGTACCACGGTTGGCTGGAAGGGGCTTATCAATGACCCGGATCTTGATGGCTCCTACCGCATCAATCACGGTCTCAGAATCGCCCGCAGCCTGATTCTCGATATCACGGAAATGGGGCTTCCAACCGCGGTTGAGTATCTCGATATGATCACCCCGCAGTACATCGCGGACCTCGTGAGCTGGGGCGCCATCGGAGCCCGGACGACCGAGAGCCAGGTGCACCGGGAACTTGCCTCCGGTCTTTCCTGCCCGATCGGGTTCAAGAACGGCACGGATGGCAATACCAAGATCGCGATCGACGCGATCCGCGCTGCGGCTCACCCTCACTGCTTCCTCTCTGTCACGAAGGGCGGCATCTCGGCTATTGTCTCAACCACCGGCAATGACGACTGCCATCTGATTCTCCGCGGCGGCAAAGAACCGAATTACGATGCCGAAAGCGTCCGCGCGGCCTCTGAAGCCCTCGTCAAAGCCCATCACCTGCCGTATCTGATGATTGACGCGAGCCACTCGAACAGCCGCAAGATCTGCCGAAATCAGATCAGCGTCGTAGAGGATATCGCCCGCCAGGTGTCGGGCGGCAGCGCAAACATCATGGGTGTCATGATTGAGAGCAACCTGGTGGAAGGCCGCCAGGATATTGTCCCGGGGAAGGAGCTTGTGTACGGCCAGTCCGTCACGGATGCCTGCCTCAGCTGGGAGGACACGGTGCCGCTGCTCGATGAACTGGCCGCGGCCGTCAGAGCCCGCCGCGCGAAGAACGCAGCCTGATAGGAAAACGGGGCGGAATTATCCGCCCCGTTCTTTTTTCCTGTCAGCTCCACTCCTGCTTCATATGAAGCAGCATAAGGAGGAATGAAACGATGGCTGCCGCGATATGAAGAGTCATCCAGTCGAAAGACGGCAGGATTGAGGCTCCCATGAAGTAATTCAGGAAGATCACGCAGCCGGAAAGAATAAGGAGAATCACGGCCGCCGCGATCGCGAGAATCACCGCGGCATCTTTTTTCCGCTTCCCTTCCAGCTTCCCTGCGGCAAGATCACGGTAAAAGCCGAGGCTTCCGGCATTATGCAGAATGACGGCCGCGAGGAAACAGAGACCGAGCACTTCGTGCGTATATCCCGGAAGAAAAAGCCCGATCAGGGCAGCTGCAAAGAAAAGCGCGGAAATAATGGCCATGTGGGGTCGCCTGGCGGAGAAGTCCTGTATTGATGCGAATTATAAGAGAGCCTTGCGGACGACCAAAAATTTGTGCGGCAGAAAAGATGAACCTTTTTTAAAATAGAGGTTTTGAGTGCCGCTTTTTCTTACTGGCCATTCTCTGAAACCCGCGCGTAAATCCGTATTAACCACGATTTCCGGCCTCGTTTCTCCCGGCCCGGCTCTTCTACCCTTTTATATAGTTGCTGCGCTGCCGCTGTTCGTATCCCGAACCGCGGGGCCTGGAGTTACGCATGAAAAATGTGCTGATTATCTACTGGAGCCATGACGGACGCACCGCCCGCATCTCGCGCCGGATCTGCGAAGTCATTGAAGCAGAGGGGCACAAGGCGACCATGATGCACGTGATGGAGGCCGAACGCGAAGGCGTTGACCTCGACAGCTACGACATCATTCTCCTCGGCTGCGCCATCCGATACGGCGAATTCAATAAGCAGTTCGTCAACTTCGTGAACAAGAACAAGGCGAAGCTCGACGCCAAGCCGAACAGCATGTTCAACATCACGGCTATCGCCCGTAATCCGGAAAAAGCGACAGTAGCGGGCAACGTTTACGCGCGCAAATTCATGGAAAACAATCCGTGGAAGCCGCACGAGATGAAGTGCTTTGCCGGCAAAGTTGACTACCCGAACTGCGGCCCCGTGGACGGATTCCTGATCCGTCTCATCATGATGATGACGAAGGGGCCGACCGACAAGCATTCCGTCAATGATTTTACGAACTGGGATGATGTCGAGGCGTATGCCCGGCACTGCCTGACACTGGCCTGAAAACAGGCCTTAGCCCGCTCCGACTCTCCTCCTCACGGTCTCTTACGAAAGAGAGCCTCCCAGTCATAACAGAAGGACTTAAAAATGCCAGAATTTCCGTGGATTTCTCATTATGCGAAGGGTGTTCCTGCAAAGATCGATCCGGACTTCTGCCCCAGCATCCCTGGCCTTCTTGAACGGGTGGCAAAGGACTACGCCGACTACCCGGCTTTCATCAGCATGGAGCAGCCGCTCACCTATCGCCAGGTGAATGACATCTCCTCTGACCTCGCGGGCTATCTCCAGTCGCTCAGCACACTGAAACCCGGCGACCGCGTCGCCATCATGATGCCGAACATTCTTCAGTATCCGGTGTCCCTTTTCGGCGTTCTGAAGGCGGGCTGCATCGCGGTCAACGTGAACCCCCTCTACACCGCCCGCGAACTGCATAATCAGCTCGCTGACAGCGGCGCGAAGGTGGTGATCATCGCCGAAACTTTCGGCAAAACGCTCGAAGAAGCCATTCCCGGCACCGCCGTTGAAACGGTGATTTCCACCGGTATTGCCGACCTCTTTCCGTTCTTCAAGCGGACGCTCGTGAATTTCGCTGTGAAGTACGTGAAAAAAATGATCACGCCCTTCAGCGTGCCGCATCTCGTCCGTTTCCGCGACGCGCTCTCCCAGGGACACTCCTCCGGTTTCCGCCCCGTGCCGCTTAAGAACACGGATGTCGCGCTTCTTCAGTACACCGGCGGCACGACCGGCGTCGCAAAGGGCGCCATGCTGACGCATCGGAATGTGCTCGCGAACGTCGAGCAGACCGGCACGTGGATTTCCCAGACCTTTGTGATCGGCAAGGAAACCGCGCTCACCGTGCTTCCGCTCTATCACATCTTCTCCTTCACCGCGACGCTCTGCTTCCTGAAGCGTGCCGCGCGCCAGGTCCTGATTGCGGATCCCCGCGACATCAACCACGTCATTGATGAGTTTGAGAAGTGGAAGCCCTCCGCTTTCCCGGCTGTCAATTCGCTTTTCAACGCGCTCACGAACAGCGAGCGTTTCTCGAAGCTCGACTTCTCAGGACTCAAGATGACGGTAGGCGGCGGCAGTCAGGTGCAGAAACCGGTCGCCGAGAAGTGGGAAAAGATCACCGGGCACACGATTCTGGAAGCGTATGGCCTTACGGAAGCATCCCCCGGCATCTGCGGCAATCTCCCGGACACCCCTTGGGACGGGTCTGTCGGTTACCCGCTTCCGTCAACCGAAATCTCTATCCGGAGTGATGACTTTGAGGATCTTGGGCGCTGCGCTGATCCTGCCCAGATTGAAGCCCACACTGGCGAAATCTGTGTGAGAGGGCCTCAGGTGATGGCCGGATACTGGAACCGCCCGGATGAAACCGCCAAGGTTATGAACGGCGACTGGCTCCGCACGGGAGACATCGGCTGGATGGACGCGGAGGGCAAGGTCACGATCACCGACCGCAAAAAGGATCTGATCATTGTCTCGGGCTACAACGTCTACCCGAATGAAGTGGAAAGCGTGATTGCGTCGAACCCGAAGGTGCTCGAGGTCGGCGTGATTGGTGAAAAGTCCAAGTCGTCAGATGAAACGATCAAGGCCGTGATCGTGAAGAAGGATCCTTCCCTCACGGCACAGGAAGTCCGCGACTGGTGCCGCGAACGGCTGACAGGCTATAAGCGTCCGAGAAAGATTGTCTTTGCGGACGCGCTTCCGAAGTCCCCGGTCGGAAAGATTCTCCGCCGGGAACTGCGGAATATCCGCTGAAAGCCTGTAAATCAGGACGCGGCGGCTTCGACGAGAATCTCGCGGCCGCTTCCCTGAACGGATACCACCTCCCCGCCCCGGAGCTTCGCTCCCCGGCGGGTTTCTTTTTCGCCGTTCACGGTCACATCGCCCGACTGAATCATCTCCTTCGCGACACCGCCGCTCGGGGCGAGTCCGGTCGCCTTGAGAAGCGCGTCCAACTTGATGAATTCACCATTCAGCAGAAACTTTTCCTGAGCCATTCTTACTTTCCTTCTTTATCCATGAGTTCGATCACTTCGAGAAGCGCAGTCCGGATCTCGGAGAGGGTTTCTGCCGCGCTGCGGCAGGAGAATGCATTGACCGCCTGTCCGACCGGCATGCGGAGCAGATCCTGACGGCCGGCCCTGACGGCTGCCTCCATCATATCCTGCATGATGTAGCGCTGGTACGGATAACCGGCAGAACGGACACCTGCCCTGCTGAGAGCCTCGATAAGACCATTCTTCATCACGCGTTCCAGCCGCCCGGAGAAGAGATCCGTGAGACAGGTGGCCGTGTCGCTCGCCGCAATCATCGCGTCGCGCATCAGTTTCGGGGCTCCGGCTTCAGGAGAGCAGGCCAGCGCGGAACCCACCATCACGGCGGATGCTCCGGCCATCATGGCCCCTTTCACTGAGAATGCGGAACCAATGCCGCCTGAGGCAATCAGGGGCAGCTTCAGTGCCCGGGCCGCTTCGGGAAGCAGAACGGAAAGCCCCACGGAGGCTTCCTCGGGATCACTCTCAAAGTAGAGCCTCGGGCCGCCCGCCTCAACACCCTGCAGAATCACCGCGTCGCTGTCCGCCGCACGCTGCACCTTGGCTTCACGTAGCGTCGTGGCGGCTCCCAGGATATAGACCCCGGCCTGATGCAGTTTTTCTCCGTAGACCTCGCGGAAACCGCCGAAAGTGCAGCTCACAACAGGCACTCCGGTTTCGAGAACCGCCTCCAGCTGAGACTCAAACTCGGGTTCGCTGAAACGGCTGAAGTCGACCTTTTCCTCGAGTCCCAGTTCCTTTCTCAGGTCGGAAAGGGCATACGCCACTTTCTCAGCCTGCTCCAGAGATCCTCGGTCACGGGGAGGAATCCGAAGATTGATGCCGAAAGGACGGTCCGTGAGTCGTTTCGTCTGAGCAGCCGCCGAAATAATTTCCTCCGGACTCATCAGGTCGGCCGCCAGGATCCCAAGACCTCCGGCGTTACTCACGGCAGCTACCAGTTCCGGCGTCGTAATACCCGTCATCGGCGCTGAAAGCAGCGGCACCTCAATTCCCAGCCGCCCGCAGAAATCACGGATTCTCTTTACCCTCAGCGTCATGGCCAAACCTCCCGTTGTCACTCTGTCCGCATGATGCGGCACGCCTCAGCGGGCCGCATCTGTCATGCGGGAATTGAAAAGACTTTATTATGAGCTCTAATTGAAAATCACTGGATGCATGCATCCGTCAGATCGGGTTATGGAAAAAGTCGTTGTAGGAATGTCAGGCGGCGTGGACTCCGCGGTCAGCGCCTGGCTGCTGAAAGAGCAGGGGTACGACGTGGTCGGCCTCTTTATGAAGAACTGGGAGGATGACGATAACGGCGAGTACTGCACTAGCCGTCAGGATCTCATCGATGCCTCAAGCGTCGCCGATCTGATCGGAATCGATCTTCAGGCCGTGAATTTCGCGAAGGAATATAAGGAACGCGTTTTCTCCATTTTTCTTCGCGAATATGAAGCCGGCCGTACGCCGAACCCGGATGTGCTCTGCAACTCGGAAATCAAATTCCGGGCGTTTCTCGATCACGCGGTCAATATGGGCGCGGACTGGATCGCGACAGGTCACTATGCGAGAACCCGCCGCCTTGATGACGGCACGGTGCAGCTTCTGAAGGGATCGGATCCCGGGAAGGATCAGAGTTACTTCCTGCACCGTCTCTCTCAGGAGCAGGTGAGCCGCGCGATTTTCCCGGTGGGCGGCATGATGAAGACTGAAGTCCGCGCCATCGCGAAAAAGATCGGGCTGCCGGTTGCCGAGAAGAAGGACTCCACCGGTATCTGCTTTATCGGTGAACGCCCCTTCCGGGAATTCCTCGAGCGCTATCTGCCGACGAAAGAGGGTGAGATCAGAACGCCTGACGGCACGCCTGAAGGCCGTGTGATCGGAAAGCACATCGGACTCGCTTTCTATACGATTGGTCAGCGAAAGGGGATCGGTATCGGCGGATGCCGCGATTCGGAAGAAAAGCCCTGGTTTGTTGCAAAAAAGGACATCCGGACAAATACACTTTGGGTCGTGCAGGGGCATGACCACCCGTGGCTCCTCGGTGACCATCTGTTCGCGGATTCCCCTTCCTGGATTTCCGGTCACGCGCCAGAAGCCGGATCAAAGCTCGGTGTCAAAACCCGCTACCGCCAGGCTGACTGCCCGGCCACGCTTGCCTCAGTTGACGGAGAGCAGTTTGCGGTGAAGTTTGATGAACCGCAGTGGGCCGTTACCCCTGGTCAGAGCGCCGTGCTCTATGACGGGGAAGTCTGCCTCGGCGGCGGTTTTATTGAAGGGCTCAGCAACGGCCAGGCACGGTAGGCCCCTGCTTTCAGGCACAAAAAAGAGCCCCCTCAGGGGGCTCTTCTTTTACGGTTTCAGTCTGACTCAGGAAGCGGAAGCGGCTTTCTTGGCCGCGATCTTCTTCCGGGTATAGAGACCTGCGAGAAGCACAATCAGGGCGCAGATCACCTCAGCGACCATCTTCCAGCTTTCCACGCCGGGGACATGGTTCACCACGAACGAGTCCGACGTAAAGAGACCGCCCGCGATCCAGCCAAGCATCGCGCCGCCGAACAGCACGATCACCGGGAACTTATCAAGAATCTTCATGATGATCTGGCTGCCGCCGACAATGAACGGGACTGAGACAAGCAGACCGAAGATCACGAGCATCGTCTGATGCGCTTCATGTGCCTGCTGGGCGGCGCCTGCAATGGCGATCACGTTATCAATCGACATCACCATGTCGGCAACAATAATCGTCTTGATCGCGCTGAAGAGCTTCGTATTTCCTTTGATATGCTCCTCCTCACTATCGTCATCCGGCAGGATCAGCTTGTAGCCGATCCAGAGCAGGAGGCAGCCGCCGACCACCTTAAGGAAGGGGAGATTCAGCAGGAGCACTGCGAAGGTGATCAGGATCACACGCAGAATGATGGCGCCAGCCGTACCCCAGAAAACACCCTTGGATCGCTGATCCTTCGGCAGATTGCGGCACGCAAGAGCGATCACCACCGCGTTGTCGCCGCCGAGCAGGATGTCGATCATGATGATCTGACCGACCGCTCCCCAATGCATGTTTGTAAATACGTCAATAATCCAAGCTAGCACTTCATCCTCTTAAAGTTGATTTCTACCAACCAGTTATCTTATATGTTCTGACGGGCTCTTTGCAGTACCCGTGACACAATTGCATACGAAAACCCCCGGGACATCAGAAAGCGGATCTGTTTAGCCTTCTCTTTCTGATCTTCCGGATAAGAAGAAAACCGCTTCTCCCAGACACTCCAGGCACGGTCCTCCTCGCTGCCGGCGAGTCCCTCGATCGCCCGATCGATTTCCTCCCCGCTTAATCCCCGCTGTCTCAGCTCCATGCGGAGCCGGGACTGACCGTAGCGCGAAGCTTTGGCTCGCAGAAACTGCTCAGCGAAACGTTCGTTTGAGAGATATCCCTTCTCTTCAAGATAGTCGAGCACCTCGTCCACCTTGGCGTCGTCCTCGGAACCCAGGCGGCGAAGCTTTTCCCCAAGCTCCCGCCTCGAATACTCACGGCGGGAAAGATAGGAAACCGCTCTTGCGAGAAGGGACGGCTTTTCTTTACGGGAACCGGCGCGACGGCCGGCTCCCATCTCTTCAGGAGTCTGCTCCATCACTTTCAGAGCAGCTCATCCGGGGAGAAATCTTCTTCCTCATCCAGATCATCCACGCGGGTCTCTTCCTCCGGCACTTCATCCGAAGAATTCTTCTCAGCAGCGGGCTTGTCAGCCGCTGCCGCCGGGGCCTTGGCGGGGGAGGCGGGTTTCACGGTGCCCTCCCCAACGCGGTTTACACCCTTGATCGCCCGGATCTTGTTCTCAATTTCGAGAGCCACTTCCGGGTGTTCCTTCAGGTATTCGCTCGCCTTATCCTTGCCCTGGCCGATCTTCTCGCCGTTGTAGCTGTACCAGGCACCGGCCTTGTCAACGATATCGAGGTCAGAGCCCAGCGTCAGAATCTCGCTCTCGCGGGAAATGCCTTCGCCGTAGTAAATATCAAAGATGGCCTGACGGAACGGAGGCGCAACCTTGTTCTTCACAACCTTCACGCGGGTCTCGGCGCCGATAATATCGTCCCCCTTCTTGATGGAACCGGCGCGGCGGATATCAAGACGCACCGAGCTGTAGAACTTCAGCGCGTTGCCGCCCGTCGTCACTTCCGGGTTGCCATAGGAAACGCCGATCTTCATACGGATCTGGTTAATGAAGATCACCATGCACTGAGTCCGGTTGATCGATGCCGTGAGCTTACGGAGTGCCTGGCTCATCAGACGGGCCTGGAGACCAGGGAGCGCATCGCCCATTTCACCCTCGATTTCAGCCTTAGGCGTCAGAGCGGCAACCGAGTCAACCACAATCAGGTCGACCGCGCCGGATCGGACCAGCGCGTCGCAGATATCGAGCGCCTGCTCACCATTATCCGGCTGGGAAATGAGGAGCTTCTTCAGATCAACGCCGATCTTTTCAGCGTACTGCGGGTCAAGCGCGTGTTCCGCGTCGATAAAAGCGCAGGTGCCGCCCATCTTCTGCATCTCGGCCACAACCTGCAGCGTGAGGGTCGTCTTGCCGGAGGATTCAGGGCCGTAGACCTCGATCACACGGCCGCGCGGCAGGCCGCCGACGCCCAGCGCGATATCCAGGCCGAGGGAGCCTGTCGACACAACGCTGATATCCTGCGCGACGCTCGTGTCGTCCATCTTCATGATGGAACCCTTGCCGAACTGCTTCTCAATCTGAGCAAGGGCGGCGTTCAAAGCCTTCTGACGCTCCTGTTCCTCTTCGATGCGGACCGCGCGGACAGGTGCCTTATCCTTGGACTTCTTATCTGCTGCCATAACTTGTTCCCTTTCCCTCTTTCCGGTGACGCCCTTAGGTAAGGCCGGGACACGGGGGAAGATTGATCCTATTATTGAATTTCGGACACCCGGTGCGCGTCAGGCAGGGGTACCAAATCGTTTTTTCTGCACATCATCTTGACTGCTGTCGTAAATACTGTAGAGGCTTATTGAGGTCAGATGTTTTAGTGTTTATCCTAAACAATGAGACCAAATTGTAAGCTCAAATTTTTTTATTTTCCGATTCCCTTGACATCTTTAGGAATCCGTAACATAATTCGTAGTCTGATTAGCTGTATCCCTGTCTTTCACAAGAGAGGCCTGGGTTGCGAGGGTCGTTAGCTCAGCCGGTAGAGCAGCGGACTTTTAATCCGTTGGTCGCGAGTTCGAATCTCACACGACCCACCATTACAGTTAACTAAAGAATTTCGGGCGCGTAGCTCAGTTGGTAGAGCAGCGGACTCTTAATCCGTCGGTCCAGGGTTCGACCCCCTGCGCACCCACCAAAATTCGATGTACCAAAGCGAAAGCTTTGCAAGTATGGGCGCGTAGCTCAGTTGGTAGAGCAGCGGACTCTTAATCCGTCGGTCCAGGGTTCGACCCCCTGCGCACCCACCAAAATTCGATGTACCAAAGCGAAAGCTTTGCAAGTATGGGCGCGTAGCTCAGTTGGTAGAGCAGCGGACTCTTAATCCGTCGGTCCAGGGTTCGACCCCCTGCGCACCCACCAATTCAGAAGGGCAGAACGTAACAGTTCTGCCCTTTTTTCTTAGCCGCCGGACCGTATTCAGATTCTTCAGCCCGGCCTTGGTAATACGGCATAAGATCACGCATTAAATCCGAACTTTCCGCATTTTTCGGCTTTTCACCGATACACTGCATGAAAGTCAACTTCTTTGGCAGGCTTTCGAACTGTCAATGCTGAGATTTGGGAAATGATTGAACTTAAACATATCTGGCAGACCTATAAGTCCCCGGACGGAAAGACGACACTCGATGCCGTCAAGGATGTCTCCATCACAATCAATGACGGAGAAATTTTCGGTGTCCTCGGACGAAGCGGCGCGGGCAAATCCACGCTGGTTCGATGTATCAACCTCCTCAACCGGCCCACAAAGGGCAATGTCATTGTGGACGGTCAGGATCTCACGAAGCTGAGCGCCTCCGAGCTTCGCCGCGTCCGTCACAAGATCGGCATGATCTTCCAGCACTTCAACCTGCTCTCCTCCCGCACGGTCTACGACAACGTGGCCCTGCCGCTCGAGCTTGCCGGTGTCAGCCGTGACAAGATCAGGGAAAAGGTTACGCCGCTGCTTGAGCTCGTCGGCCTTACGGAACATGCGAAGAAGTATCCCGCGCAGCTTTCCGGCGGTCAGAAGCAGCGTGTCGGTATTGCCCGAGCCCTGGCCAACGACCCGACTGTTCTGCTTTCTGACGAAGCCACCTCGGCTCTCGACCCGGAAACCACGACGTCCACCCTCGCCCTGCTGCGCAAGATCAATAAGGAACTCGGCGTCACGATCGTGATGATCACCCACCAGATGGAAGTGGTGAAGCAGATCTGTGAACGCATCGTCGTCATGGATCATGGCGAAGTGATCGAAGAGGGCAGCGTGCTGGATGTCTTCCGCAATCCGCGTCACCCGACGACCCGCAGCATGCTGAGCGGCATCCTGTGCACAGAGCTTCCGGCTCAGGTCGTGCAGCACATCCGCGACATTTTCAAGGCTCACCCGAACGATTGCAATAAGGCGCTGCGCATCACCTTCGTCGGCGAAGAGGCGACGGAGCCTGTGATCGCCACCTGCGCGACCCGCTACGGCGTGAACTTCAATATTCTCGCTGGCCAGATTTCCGAAATCCAGGAAAGCACTTTCAGCAGCCTCACCGTCGTGTGTTCCTGCTCTCAGGAAGCTTACGACCGGGTCCGCGAATATCTGATTTCCAACAACATTCAGATTGAGGAGCTTAACGATGCTGTTAACGCCTGAAATGATTGATATGATGCTGGACTCCTTCATCGAAACCCTCATCATGGTGGGTATCGCTGGAGTCATCGGCGGGGCGATCGGCATTCCGCTTGGCATCCTTCTGCATGTCACTTCCCCTCAGGGCATTCTGTCGGCGAAGGTCTTTAACCGCACGATCGGTGTGCTGGTCAACGCGGTCCGTTCTACCCCGTTCATCATCCTGCTCGTCGCCATTCAGCCGCTCACGCGCCTGATCGTTGGCACGTCTATCGGCACCTCCGCCGCTCTCGTGCCGCTGACGATCGCGGCCGCTCCGATGATCTCGCGTCTCGTGGAATCGAGCCTGCGTGAAGTGGACAAGGGACTGATTGAGGCCGCTCTCTCCATGGGCGCCACCAGCATGCAGATCATCCGCAAGGTCCTGCTCCCTGAAGCTCTGCCTGGCATTATTGCCGGTATCACGATTGCACTCGTGTCCCTCGTCGGTGCCTCGGCCATGGCCGGCGCGATCGGCGGCGGCGGTCTCGGCGACCTCGCCATCCGCTACGGCTACCAGCGCTTCATGCCTGAAATCATGTACTCGGTCGTGGTGATCCTGATCGTGTTCGTCCAGGCCATGCAGTCTCTCGGTGACTGGACCGTCCGCAAGGTCTCTCACCGCTGATAACAACGGAGATCGGAGATTGGCAATTTTCTCCGATCCCTGTTATTATTCAATGTCTATGCGGGCGTAGCTCAATGGCAGAGCTGTAGCTTCCCAAGCTACTGACGAGGGTTCGATTCCCTTCGCCCGCTCCAGATTAGAAACCGACATACCTTTGAGTGTGTCGGTTTTTTCATAGGAATTTCCCGTTTCAAATGCCGAATGAACTTTCCCCCGAACAGCTTGAAGAACTGAAGTCGAGGCATATCCGAAGCTTCTCCATGCGCCGCGGCCATATCAGCCACGCACAGGAAAAAGCCTTTGAAGAAGTCTTCCCGCTTTACGAAGTGCCTTACGCTGAAGCCCCGCTCAATTTTGAAGAGGTTTTCGGGCGCAAAGCTCCCGTTGTCTTCGAGATCGGCTGCGGCATGGGAGAAACCACGGCAGCGATCGCTCAGGCCCATCCTGAAGTCAATTTCCTTGGCTGCGAAGTGTTTGTCGCCGGCGTCGGCGCACTGTCAAAGCGCATCAAGGAAATGGAGCTGAAGAATGTCCGCATCATCCGTCATGACGCGGTCGATGTGATCGAGCATATGATCCCGCCCGAATCGCTTGACGGCGTCCATATCTATTTCCCGGATCCCTGGCGCAAAGCCCGCCATCATAAGCGCCGCCTCGTCGCCCAGCCTTTCATTGGGAAACTCTGCACGAGAATCCGTCAGGGCGGCTATATTCACTGCGCCACAGACTGGCAGAACTATGCCGAGCAGATGCTGGACGTGCTGTCCCACGAGCCTGCGCTCCAGGACTGGAAGGGAGAGGGCTACTGCCCGATCCAGGGGAATCCGCTCTGTGAGCGCCCCCGCACCAAGTTCCAGGCCCGGGGAGAAAACCTCGGTCACGGAATCTGGGATCTCGTTTATATCAAGCGATAAAACGACCGCCCACGAAAAAGCCGGCTTTTAACGCCGGCTTTTTTTTCATGTCTTAGAGAATCACTCCCGTGTACCAGAGCCCCATCACCAGAGCTCCGAAAAGGATCCGGTACCAGCCGAATCCCCGGAAATTGTTGTGAGCCACAAACCGGAGCAGCCAGTTCACGACGATCAGAGCGGAGAAGAATGACACGGCGCCGCCGAGCAGCAGGCCTCCGACATTAAGCTCCGCCACACTGTCACGCATCTTCCAGAGGTCATAGACCGTTGCGCCGAAAATGGTCGGGATCGCAAGGAAGAAGGAGAACTCCGTCGCCGCTTTCCGGGAAAGACCGCAGATCATGCCGCCGATAATGGTGGCTCCGGATCGGCTGACCCCCGGAATCATCGCGAAGCACTGCATGACGCCAACCTTCAGCGCGTCGCGCCAGTTCATGTCATCCATCTCATGCACCCGGGGGGCGATTTTTCCTGCGGCGATCATCCGCTCGACAGCAAGAATAATGAGACCGCCGATCACAAGCGTTGTCGACACTGTGACGACATTGAAGAGCCGGCTCTGAATGAAGTGAGCGAAGAGCACGCCCGCGACCGCGGCCGGCAGGAAAGCAACCACCGTATTCACGGCGAGATTCTGTTCACGCCCCGGACGGAGAAAGTTCATAACGACCTTCCAGATCCGCTCACGGTAAAACCAGCAGACAGCGAAAATAGCACCCGCCTGAATGCCGACAATAAATGTCTCCCGATCCGGCGGACTGAACCGCATGACATCGGCAGCCACAATCAGGTGGCCAGTGGAAGAAATCGGCAGAAATTCCGTCAGGCCTTCCACAATGCCCATCAGAATGACCTGTATGTAGTAAATCAAATCCATGTTGTTCCCGAAGACGCCGGTGGAGGCAGACCCATCCCCTCAGCCGGAGACTGCCTCGCATAAGGAAAAAAGGGCTTAAAAATTTAAGCCCTTTTGTTTTTGCCGAATACCTCTCTTAATGCTTCAGCGGCTTGAAGCGCAGACGGTGCGGGGCTGCTGCAGCTTCACCGAGACGCTTCTTCTTGTCGGCTTCGTACTCCTGGTAGTTTCCAGGGAAGAACACCACCTTGGAGTCACCCTCAAAAGCGAGGATATGGGTGGCAATACGGTCGAGGAACCAACGGTCATGGGACGTCACCATCGCGCAGCCCGGGAACTCAAGCAGTGCATCCTCAAGCGCGCGGAGCGTTTCAACGTCGAGGTCATTCGACGGCTCGTCAAGGAGCAGCACGTTGCCGCCTGCGAGCAGCGTCTTCGCGAGATGGAGACGGCCGCGCTCACCGCCGGAAAGATCACCGACGCGCTTCTGCTGATCCTGGCCCTTGAAGTTGAAGCGGCCGATGTATGAGCGGGCCGGCATTTCAAACTTGCCCACCTGAATGATGTCAAGACCATCGCTGATCGCTTCAAACACCGTCTTGTCATTCGGAAGCGAGCTGCGCATCTGATCAACAGCCGCGAGCTTCACGGTCGAACCGATCGTGATCTTGCCGGAATCCGGCTGCTGCTTGCCGGTAATCATGCGGAAGAGCGTCGACTTACCGGCGCCGTTCGGGCCGATCACGCCGACGATAGCGCCCTGAGGCACAACGAACGACAGATCATCAATCAGGAGCTTGTCGCCAAAGCCCTTGCTCACATGCTCAAACTCAATCACCGACTTGCCAAGGCGGTCAGCGACCGGAATGAAGATTTCATTCGTTTCATTCCGTTCCTGATACTCGTAGGAGGAGAGTTCCTCGAAGTGAGCCAGACGGGCCTTGCTCTTCGCCTGACGTCCCTTCGGATTCTGTCTCACCCACTCCAGTTCGTGAGCGATGGCCTTGCTGCGGGCCTCGTTCTGGCGCTTTTCCATTTCAAGACGCTTTTCCTTCTGATCAAGCCAGGAGGAATAGTTGCCCTTCCACGGAATGCCCTCGCCGCGGTCCAGCTCCAGAATCCACTCAGCCGCGTTGTCGAGGAAGTAACGGTCATGCGTCACAGCCACAACAGTGCCCGGGAAGCGGTGCAGATACTGCTCAAGCCACTCCACGCTTTCCGCGTCGAGATGGTTCGTCGGTTCGTCGAGAAGCAGCATCTCGGGCTGCGACAGCAGCAGGCGGCAGAGCGCCACACGGCGCTTTTCACCGCCAGACAGGTTTTCAATCTTGGCATCCCAGGGCGGAAGACGCAGAGCGTCAGCGGCGATTTCCATCTGCGTCTCAGCATTCGTGCCGGCAGCGGAAATGATGGCCTCAAGCTCAGCCTGTTCGGCGGCGAGCTTATCAAAGTCCGCATCCGGTTCAGCGTACTCGGCGTACACCTCCTCGAGGCGCTTCTGGGCATTGATCACATCACCCATGCCTTCTTCCACAGCCTGACGGACCGTGAATTCAGGATTGATCTGAGGTTCCTGGGGAAGGTAGCCGATCTTCAGCCCCTTCATCGGGACGGCTTCGCCCTCAATATCCTTATCGACGCCCGCCATGATCTTAAGCAGCGTCGACTTGCCGGCACCGTTCAGACCAAGGACACCGATCTTCGCACCCGGGAAGAATGAGAGGGAAATATCCTTAAGAATCTGCTTCTTAGGGGGGACGATCTTACCAACCCTGTTCAGGGAAAAGACATACTGAGGCATGTGTGGTGGCTATGGATAAATCTAATAAAAACAATATTGTAACCGTAAACCCGGCAGAACCGCCGGGAACGGGCGCTTTTTTCATGCGGATCTGTTACTTGCGTTTTCCAAAGTAACCGCGGATCCGCCAGAGCTTGCGGAGCTTCGTGCCCCGTTCAAAACGGGCAATGCGCTCCGGCCCCATGGCTTCGGGGTGAAACTCATTCCATTTTTTAAGGACACCGCTCATGTCGATATCCTCAAGGACTTTTCGCAGTCCTTTCGGAAGTCCGACTGTACAGACGCCTGCCTGAAAGTCGATCAGACCGGGTTTTCCGTTTGACAGAACAACCCAGTTGCCGGTTCCGCGCGCATCGAGATGCACAATCCCGGCCTGATGAATGCGGGTCATCAGGTCTTCCATTTCTTTCAGGAACTCAACCGTCATCGTCGACCTGGGCGACTTCGAGAGGGAAGTACCCGGAAGATACTGAATCGCGATAGCGGCAGCATCCAGCCGGAATCCTCGGCTGGGCACACCCTCGATACCCGCAAGCCGGCGTACAGCTCGAAGTTCGCGCCAGAAGAGTATGGGGGCAAGGATCTTCCTTACCCACCACGGGCGGGTGGAAAAATCCTTCACCGTCCACTCTTCACCGCGGTAGCGGAACCGATAGACACACGCGTTGGCCATGCGGCCCTCGCGCAGCAGCGTTCTGCTTCCCGACTCAAAATCCTCGCGGGTGAAAACCCGTCCGGATGAAGCCAGTCCCGGCATCAGACTGATCAGAGGCCGACCAGTCCGCTGCCATTGCCGCCCTGCGCGGGAGGCACCTGGAAGCCTTCGGAACCCGGGGTAACGATGCGGTGGGCCGCCTGTTCACGGAGATCCTCAAGCTTCTTCAGCGTATCCTCAACGCCCTGCTTGGCAGCCGCGCCGTAACCCTTCACGGCTTCGGCAAGCGTCTCAGCGGGGATCTCGAAGTTGATCGGAAGAGCGCCCATATGGGTCATGATCTGGGCTTCGCCGACAAAAATCATCTTGCGGGATTCGTCGCGGGTGCCGTCATCCTTCACCGGGGTCATCACGCGGATCGTGCCGATCTTTCTGTCCGAGACAATCTTTTCCTCAAACAGATTGCCGGCATCCATTTCCGTATTGAGACCATTCAGATCTGCCATCTTTGCTTCCTTATCGAATTCGAATAAATTGCATAAAAACATACGCCCCGGCTGACCGGGGCTGCAGCGGGCTTTATTATCCCACATACAGGGGCGGATTCCGCCCCCTTTTGCTGTCTCACCGATAGACGAGAACAGGAACAGAGGCTTCCGTGAGAACCTTCCGGGCCACACTGCCGAGGAGCACTGCCGAAAGACCGCTTCTGCCGTGGCTCGCGATCACAATGAGATCGCACTTCCGTTCATTGCAGAACTGCACAATGCCGTCAGCGGGATTCGAGCCATTGACGGCAACGGTCTCCGCCTTGATGCCCTCCGCGTCAACCGCTTTCCGGGCGCTTTCCAGTCTTTCCTCGGTTTCCGCTTTGACCCGATCCTTGTACTGCTCAAAGCTCTCAGGACGGTAGGCCGTCACGTTGGAGTAGGAATAGGGTTCCTCAACCGTCACGACGATCAATTCAGCCTTCAGCTGTCCGGCAAGCTGCGCCGCACCCCGAACGCCTTTCAGTGCGAGTTCCGAACCGTCCGTCGTCACCAGAATCTTATTGAACATAACCTTCCGTCCTTTTCTGCCATAGCCGGCAGTTACTCTTCCGAAGTCTCCGACCCCGCATGGTTCGCGCGGGCGGCAAACTCATTCAGTACCAGGGAGGCCAGCCTCAGACCAAACGACGCTGTAACGGTCATCACGGTACCCATGCCGGAACCCGGCGGGAGACGCGCGATGTCTTCCGCGGACAGCCGGCGGACGGGCTCCGTCGAATACACTGCCGGGATATTGAACCGCTGCGACTTGCCCTTGGGACTGCCCTGCGGGAAACCGTACTTCGCGCGGAGTTCACGACGCAGAGCGCCAATCAGCGGATCCGCCTTAACGGCCGCAATGTCTGCCACGTGAATCTTCCCCGGATCACAGCGTCCGGCGCCGCCGCCGCTTGTCAGAGTGAAGATGCCATTCTTGTGACCCCAGGCGATCAGAGCCGCTTTCGCCTTCAGCGTATCGATGGCATCAATCAGGGCATCTGAGGTTCCCAGCTGCGCATCCATGGTGTCAGGCTCAAGCACCTCTGTGATGACCTTCACTTCACAGTCTGGATTGATCAGCTTGACGCGCTCTCCCATCAGCTCAGCTTTCCAGCGGCCGTAGTTCCCCTGAATCGCGTGACACTGACGGTTCGTATTGCTCTCTTCACTCACGTCTCCGTCCACGAGCGTGAGTTTCCCGACGCCGGCACGGGCGAGCGATTCCACAGCCCATGAGCCGACACCACCCATGCCAACAATCGTCACATGGAGACGCGTGAAAGCCTGGGCGGCCGTAGGCCCATAAACGCGCTCGATCCCGCCGAAGCGCCGTTTATCTGTAGTTGTTCCCATAATTACCCTTTTCTTTGATGCGGATTCTATTTTTATGTGATGGAAGTATGACTGTAGCGCAAATCGTGTTTTTTGCGCTAAAGTGATACTAAAGCTTGAGCCTATGGTTTCTCGGGTCTCAAGCGGTTTCGTCCTATTTGATGCCGAGATTCGATCAATCAGCTCATCTATGACAGTAATTTTAAGGGGGTTTCGCTATGAAGATCCTGCTACCTATCGACGGCAGTGAATACAGCAAAAATGCCATTGATTTTGTCGCATCCCGGACTACGGTTTTGGGCAACAATCCGACGATTGAGCTGCTGAACATTCAGGTTCCGCTGCCTGCCCGCGCCAGCCGCCTCGTAGGACGCGAAGCGCTTGACCGCTACTACGAAGAGGAAGCCGACAAGGTTTTCACTTCTGCCCGCAAGGTTCTGAAGCGCGACAACATTACGGTGACCGAGGCCTATCGGATCGGCGCTCCGGATGAAATGATCGCCCAGGAAGCCGACAAGCTTCCCGCCGACCTGATCGTCATGGGTTCCCGCGGTCTTACCGCGCTGAAGGGACTCATCATGGGTTCCGTCACGACCGGTGTGCTCGCCCGCACGAAGTGCCCGGTGCTCCTGCTCCGCGGCAAGGAAGCGCCGCTCACGGACGCTCTCCGCGTCGGTATCGCTGTTGACGGTTCCAAGTACGGCATGGCTGCTGTCAATCACGTGCTGAAGGGAATCGACTTCTTCGGCAAGGGCGCTCAGTTCTATCTGATCAACGTTGTGAATGACTACGCCGGCGCTGTGATGCCTGATATGGCCGGCATGGCGCTCCCCGCCCTCTCCGAGAGCGAAGTGCTTGAGCTGCAGAAGAAGGAATTCGCAGAAACGGTCGATCCGCTTCGTCCGCTTTTCGAGAAGGCCGGCCTTAAGCCGACTGAAGTCTGCCTCGTCGGCAATCCGAGCGACGAAATCGCCGCCTTCGCGAAGAAGAACAAGCTTGATCTGATCGTAATGGGCTCCCACGGCTACACCCGCTTCAAGTCTGCCGTTATGGGCTCCACCGCGACTCATATCGCAGCTGAAGGCAATGTGCCGCTCCTCATCATCCGCGCCGCGGATGACGAGTCTGCTCCGAAAGCCTGATTCAGCCTGTGCAGATCCGCTTTTCTGCGGATCTGCCTCCTGAACAAAATGGCCGCCTTTTACAGGCGGCCATTTTTTATCCGAAACGCGTCACGCTCAGACTCAGAACGGAATGTCATCCCCATCGAACGAGGAATCAACATCCGGAGCAGACGGCTGCTGGGGCTTCGGCGCCGGAGCAGTCGGCGCGGCAGCGCGCGGCGCTCGCTGCGGGGACTCAAACTCGTCAGAAGCATCCGACGAACCGGCAGATCCGGTCGGACGGGCGCCAAGCTGCAGAGACTCACAGACGACTTCCGTCGAATAGCGTTCGATACCGTCCTTACCCGTGTACTTGCGGGTTCTCAGGCGGCCTTCAATATAAGCCTCGGACCCCTTGCGGAGATACTGCTGGGCAATTTCAGCCTGACGGCCAAAGACCACCACGTTGTGCCACTCCGTATCTTCTTTGCGGTTGCCGTCACGATCCTTGTAGCGGCGGGACGTTGCGAGCGCGAGGTGGCAGATTGCGGTGCCGCCTTCAGACGCGTAGCGGGTTTCGGGATCCCGACCCAGCCTGCCGAGAAGAATAACTTTATTTACAGAAGCCATAGCCTAGTTCGTCTCTTTAATTGAAATTGCGGAACTGAAAAAATTCCGCTCGCCGATGAAATGCTTCGAATCGCCCGGAAGACGATCCCTGATGAATGATTATAAGTGGTGATTTTTTTCTTCAGGACTTATTTTCCCGCAGGCTGCGTCAATCCCTGGCGGACCGGGCTTTCGCACTTCCGGATGCCGTCGGACGGGTTAAGCGCCGGGGATTTAGTTCTACAATGCAGGTCACATCTGATTAACTTTTTGATTTAACTCTCCCGGATAAGCTCCGTCAGAGAAAAAGCCTCCTCTCCTTATGCTTCAGAGATTCCCCCGGCTGACGGGAAAAAAGCGTCCTGTGAATCATCTTTCGGAAGAAACCCGGATCCAGATCCGTGAGTCTCAGAAACTCGGTGCTCTGGGACAGCTCGCCTTTGTGCTGCAGGCCCTGGTAATCGGTGCCATCTCTGGGTTCGTGATCGGTATCTTCAGAATGGCTTTCACCGTGCTGAATGGTCTCGGGACGAACTGGGTTGTGGAGGAATTTCAGAAGGGGGCGGAAGGATTCCTCTTCATCGCGGCCGCGCTTATCTTCTGCTGCCTGCTCTCGGGGTTCCTGCTGAAAATCGAACCTATGATCAGCGGAAGCGGCATCCCTCAGGTAGAGCTTGCCCAGATCGGGAAATTTCCGCCGATGAACTGGCTTCGTGTGCTCATCACCAAGTTTGTCGGCACACTCACTGCTCTGGCGGCGGGACTCTCTGTGGGGCGTGAAGGCCCCTGTGTCCAGATGGGAGCCGCGGTCGGGGTCGGCGTCGGTACATTTTTCTACGGAAAACATGCTCAGACGATGCACCGCTATCTGACAGGCGGTGCCGTGTCCGGCATGACATCCGCTTTCTCATCCCCCATCGCCGGCATTCTGTTCGCCGTGGAAGACATGAAGGTGATTCTGGATCGGCGAATGCTTGCGTTCCTCGCGATCACCGCGATGAGTGCCTGGTTCATGGTGAAGCACATCCTGGGGCTTCCGCTGGTATTCCCTTTTGTCGGCCTTGAGCCTCTCGGCTTTCTCCAGCTCTGGGTGCTCCTGCCTGTCTGTATTCTCAGCGGCGTTCTCGGAACGGTGTACTGCTGGATTCTGGTCTCGATCACCTGCTTTGAAGACCGCCTCCCGTGGCCTTCCCGCTGGGTGAGGCTCGCCGTGCCGTTCGTGATGGTGGCACTGCTGCTGCTCTTCTATCCAACCGTTCTGACGGGGTTCGGCCCCACGCCGACACAGATGGAGCAGCTCAGGCTTTCTATCGACTTTCTGCTTCTGCTCTTCCTTGTGAAAGCGTTCTTCTCCTGCTTCAGCTTTGCCTCCGGTATCGCCGGCGGCATTCTGATGCCGATTCTCACCGCAGGCGCAATCCTCGGCTGCCTCCTCTCCTCCATCGGGCAATCGGCCGGCATACTCCTCAGCTCACAGTCCGGCACCATTATGATTCTCTGCATGGCCTGCTTCTTTTCTGCTGTCGTCCGGTCGCCTCTGACTTCTGCCGCACTGCTGACCGAAATGACGGGAGACTGGACGCTGCTTCCCGTAACCCTTGTCGCCTCCATCGCCGGCAATCTGATTGCCCGCTATATGGGAGCTGACCCCGTGTACGAAAGCCTGAAGGCCCGAATTCTGAGACAGAGAGAACATGCGGCCCCGGCTGCGGCTGCCGAGGCGCACTGAATGATCAAGGGGGGACTGCCGTGGAGAAGATCATCATCAGGGGAGCGAAGACTCACAACCTGAAGAACGTGAACGCTGAGCTTCCCCGGAATCAGCTGGTCGTCATCACCGGTCCCTCGGGCTCCGGAAAAAGCTCGCTCGCTTTCGATACGCTTTATGCCGAGGGCCAGAGGCGTTACCTCGAAGGTCTCTCCCCCTACGCCCGTCAGTTTCTCAATATCCGCAATAAACCGGATGTCGACAGCATTGAGGGACTCTCTCCCGCGATCGCTATCGATCAGAAAAACCGCTCCGACAATCCCCGTTCCACGGTTGGCTCTTCCACCGAAATTCTCGATTACCTGCGGCTTCTCTACTCCCGGGTCGGAACGCCTTACTGCCCCGACCACCACCTGCCGCTGGAAGCGACACCGGTGTCCGTCATTGCGGAACGGCTTCTTGCCTGGCCTGAGGAAACACCGGTTATTCTTCTGTCCCCCATTCCGGCAGACCGCCGCGCGAATCCTAAGCAGCTCCTCGCGGATCTCGCGCGTCAGGGGTTCCTTCGGGTCAGAATCGGGAGTGACATTGTTGAAACCGAAGAGGCGTCGCCTGATGCGCTCGCGGATCTCAGTCTCCGAGCTGATATTGTGGTTGACCGGTTGAAACTGAGAAAGTCTTCCCGCGGGCGTCTGACAGAAAGTCTTGATCTCGCGTCAAGGCTTTCCGGAGGCCGTGTTTCAGCAATGAATCACAGAACCCGGGAAGAAACCGCGTTTTCAACCAATTTCAGCTGCCCGCTCTGTGACTTTTCTCTGAAAAAGCTCGAGCCCGGACTTTTCTCTCCTCAGACCGCCCGGGGCCGATGCCCAACCTGCGGCGGAACAGGAACAGTTCCCGCGGTTTCAATTGAAAGCATTATTCATCCTGAGCTTTCACTTCGGGCCGGCGCGATTCCAAATTGGGGAGAGAATTCGCCGAAGCATTTTGCTCTGCTCGAAGCGGCAGCAAACCGGGCGTCCGTGTCGCTTGATACCCCTTGGGAAGAGCTGTCAGGAAAAGACCGGCAATTCATGCTTCAGGGAGACCCTGACCAACCAGAATTCCCCGGCATCGAATCCCTGATCACCGAAGAAGCCGAGACTCTTTCGAAAGCGGACCGCGAGAAGCTTCTCGGCCCGCTCCTCAAGGAGAAAACGTGCCCCGACTGCAAGGGTGAAAAACTGAGCCGGGAAGCACGGAATGTGTTTCTTACGTCCGAAGGTAAACTCTTCAGCTATCCCTCGCTCCTCCGGATGCCGATTTCAGAACTCGAACCGCTGCTCGGATCGCTTGAGCTCGGGGAAACAGCACGGGCGGTCGCCGACCGGATTCTGCCCCCGATTCTTGATCGCCTTCGCTATCTCAACTCGGTCGGTCTCGCTTACCTCACACTCGACCGTCCGGTCACAACGCTTTCGGGCGGCGAATCGCAGCGCATCCGCCTCGCGTGCGAACTGAGCTCCGGTCTTTCAGGCGTTATGTATGTGCTCGATGAACCCTCCACAGGGCTTCATCCGGCTGATAACGAGAAGCTTCTCGACTCTCTGAAAAGGCTGCGTGACGCCGGAAACTCCGTGATTGTGGTTGAGCATGATGAGGACACGATCCGGAGCGCGGATTACCTGATCGACATGGGGCCGGGGTCCGGAGAATCCGGGGGCGAGGTCATCGCCTCCGGCTCTCTGAAAGAAATTCTGAAAGACCCGAAGTCGGTCACCGGAACTTACCTCAGTCACCCGGAAACCACGGTTCAGCGGAACCGCTCACGGCGGATCGGCAAAAAGCTCCTGATCAAAGGGGCCCGGGGACATAACCTGAAAAATGTCTCCGCCTCTATCCCGGTTGGCTGTCTCACTGTGGTGAGCGGAGTTTCGGGGTCCGGCAAGTCCTCTCTCATCAATGGCACGCTGTACCCCGCGCTCGCCGCGAAGCTCTACCGGGCTTCAGCCTCGCCGCTTCCGGTCGACGCGATCGAAGGACTGGAACACCTCGATAAAGTGATCTGCATTGATCAGCAGCCGCTTGGGCGCACATCCCGCTCAAACCCTGCCACCTACATGGGAATCTTCCAGGGTATCCGTGAAATCTTTGCCGGCACCGCTCTGGCGCTTGAACGGGGCTATGGGGCGGATCGTTTCAGCTTCAACGTCAAGGGCGGCCGGTGCGAAGCCTGTCAGGGCGAAGGCATTCTGAAGATCGGACTCCAGTTCCTGCCCGATATGCAGGTTCCATGCGACGTCTGCGGCGGCACACGGTATAACCAGGAAACGCTTGAAGTCCGCTATCAGGGGAAAAATATCGCGGAGATCCTCGACCTCAGTGTCGATCAGGCCATTCCGGTCTTCGCCAATCACCCGGCCATTCTGCGGAAACTGGAGGCGCTCGAGGCTGTGGGACTGGGATATATCCGCCTCGGCCAGTCCTCGCAGACCTTCTCGGGAGGCGAGGCTCAGCGGGTAAAAATCGCAGTTGAACTTGCCAAAACGGATACCGGCCGCACTCTCTATCTGCTGGATGAGCCGACTTCCGGGCTGCACTTCAGGGAGATTTCGCAGCTCATTGCCCTGCTCCAGAAAATCTGCGATGCCGGAAACACCGTTGTCGTGATTGAGCACGACATGAATGTGGTCGCGAGCGCTGACTGGGTGATCGATATGGGACCCGGAGGCGAGGACGGCGGACGGATACTCTGCGAAGGCACGCCGGAAGACATTGCCGCCTGCCCCGAAAGCGTAACAGGCCGGTTCCTGCAGAAAAAAATAGCCTGATCTTTGGCTTACTATAGGAAATCGTCTTCTGAGTCATATCATCGGCCCCTCTTTGCGGGTGCCGGAGTGATGCTGAATGAAACCCTTTTTACTGATTATCTTTGCCGCGCTCCTGGCTTCCGGATCTGTGCCAGCCTCGGCGGATGAGCCCCCGGCTCACGTCATTACACCGCCTGAGAGCACTGCTCCCGCTGAGAGGCCGCTTCGGGTCGGCCTTGTCCTCTCGGGCGGCGGAGCCCGGGGATTCGCACACATCGGCGTGCTGAAAGTCCTTGAGGAGGCCGGCGTCAAGGTGAGCGTCATCACCGCAACCTCAATGGGATCCATGGTAGGCGGCGCCTACGCGGAAGGCTACACACCGGAAGAGATGGCGAACATCGTCAAAAACGTCAACTGGACGCAGATGTTCGCGGCAAAACCAAATCGGGCTGACCTCAACTGGCGGAGAAAGGAAGATAAGGAACAGGGACTTTCTGACACCGAGCTCGGCATAGGCCCCAAAGGGTTTGCCCTTCCTTACGGCATCGTCACCACACAGGAACTGGATCTCTTCCTCGCGAAGACGAACGAACCGGCCTCCATGATCAACGACCTCGCCAAACTTCCGATCCCGTTCGCCGCTTTCGCGACCGATCTGGAAACCGGCAAGGCGGTTGAGCTGCAGAAAAACATTTCGCTTTCGCGAGCCATGCGCGCCTCGATGTCTATCCCTGGCGTTTACGCGCCGGCCGAGTGGCAGGGGAAGCTGCTTGTGGACGGCGGTCTCGTGCAGAATCTCCCCGTGGATGCGGCCCGCGCCATGGGCGCAGACATCATCATTGCCGTCAACGTCGGCACGCCGCTTTCCCCGAGAAAGGACCTTGGAAGCATTGCCGGCGTGATGGGTCAGATGCTGAATATTCTCACCGAGCAGAACGTCCAGAAAAGCCTGAAGGAACTGCGGAAAGAAGACATCCTGATCACTCCTGATCTTTCCAAATACACGTCAGGCGACTTCACCAAATCGGCGGAAATCATGAAGGTCGGCGAGGATGCCGCCCGGAAGATTTTTGATCAGCTGAAGAAACTTGGTGTCCCGCAGAAGGAATTCGCGGCCTGGAACGCCAAGCGCCACGAACTGATCGAGACGGATAAACCTCACCAGCTCGCCGACATCCGGGTTGACGGTCTTAAAACCGTGAACCCGAAGAGTGTTCTCGCGGAAATCAAGATCCGGCCGGGGGACACTGTTACCACTTCCCAGGTCGAGGCCGCGGATAAGAAGATCTGGCAGGATGACGATTTTCTCTCGGTCCCCTACCGGTTTGAACCGGGACCTGACGGGATGGAAGTGCTGGTCTTTGAGCCGCAGGAAAAAACCTGGGGCTACTCTTCATTCCGGTTCGGAGGCCGCGTTCAGACGAACTTCGATGACGACAACAATTTCCAGTTCATGCTGCAGCACACCCTGGGCTGGCTGAACAGCTGGGGCGGAGAACTGAGGACCGAAGCGCAGATCGGTGAAAAGGTGTCGTTCTCAATGCAACTCTATCAGCCGATCGGAACAGCGAGTCCCTTCTATCTGCTCCCCAGGATCTACGCGAATAAGGAGAGCTACGACCTCTATAACGGCGACAACCGTTCTTCTTCCTGGCAGAACAAAACCGCGGCCGCGTCTCTGGAACTTGGCTATGAAATCGGCCGTCTTGGAACTATCAGTGCCGGCACCGGCTACTTCACGCTGAGGAACACCCGTACAGTCGGAAATGACAAACTGCCGGTTCCCAATCAGAGCAGCCTCGGCTCCTTCATCAATCTCAGTCTGGATCGGCTGGATAACGTCAATTTCCCGACGAAGGGCTACAAGCTGGATGCCACTGGCATGCACTTCTATCACGACATGGGAACGAGCCGCAGCCGGGACACGTTTGACGCATCCGGTACGGCGGTGAAGACATTCGGCCCCTGGACCGTCAATGCGTCTCTGAAAGGAGGCCGTTCGTCACTGGAAGGCGTCTTCAAACTGGGCGATGCCTTCAATCTGTCGGGCTCAGGATACGGACGGTACTCCGGGGATCGGATGCAGTTCGGTCGCCTCATGGTGTACCGGAGCCTCAGCTCCAAGCTGATGCAGATCGGAGCGCCTGTCTGGGCGGGTGTCTCGCTTGAGGCCGGCAAGGTCTATAACAGCAGCGGAAGCCAGAATTCCGGCTGGAAGCAGGCTTACGGCCTCTTCCTAGGAGCTGATACCTGGATCGGCCCGATTTACCTCGTCGTCGGCAAGACATCAGGCGGATCAAAAGCGATCTACTTCGCCTGGGGTCATATCCAGTAAGCGCTTCAGCGCAGAGCGTCCCGGTTTCTGAACCGGGGCGCTTTTTTCTTTCCAGACAACAAAAAAACCACAGACCGTAAGGTCTGTGGTTTTCGGAAACCTGGTGGCGAGTCAGGGACTCGAACCCCGGACACAAGGATTATGATTCCTCTGCTCTAACCAGCTGAGCTAACCCGCCATGAGAAGACGAATTATGCGGTATTTTTTTTACTTTGTCAAGGAATTCAGAAAAAATTTCTCTTACTTCTGCCAGAAATGGTTGACCGGACCGTGTCCGCTTCCCACTGACAGGCGATCCGCAGCCTGAATAGCGCCGCGCAGATAATCGTGCGCATCTGAAAACGCCTCCCACGCCGAACACCTCTGAGGTAGCAGTGCCGCGATAGCGGAGGAAAGCGCGCATCCCGTGCCGTGCGTATTCTCTGTTTTCACCCGGCTTGATTCGTAGCGGCGGACTTCCTTTCCGTCAAAGACGAGATCCACCATACGGTCTCCCGAGAGATGACCGCCCTTCAGATAGACCGTTGGGCCGCATCCCGCAAGATTCCAGAGTCTGCGGGCCGTATTCTCCATGCCGCCTTCGTCCGCCGGGGTTTCATCCCCAAGCAGAATCGCGGCTTCAGGCAGGTTCGGCGTAAACACGGTGCAGAGCGGGAGAAGTTTCCGAATCAGGACGCCTACCGCTTCTGGCTCAAGAAGCGGTGTTCCGCTGGTAGAAGCCAGAATGGTATCCAGGACGACATGTTTCACGGGGTGATCCCGAAGGATTCCCGCTGCCGCCTCAATAACCTCGCAATTACCCAGCATGCCGATTTTCACCGCGTCAATCCGGATATCGGAAAGCACGGATTCCATCTGAGCCGAAACAAAGTCTCCGCTCATGATCCGGACCCCGCTTACGCCCCGCGTATTCTGAACAGTGAGCGCCGTCACCGCGCCGCAGGCATAGCCGCCAAGCGCGCTGATCGTCTTGATATCGGCAAGAAGACCCGCCCCTCCGGACGGATCCACGCCGGCAAGACTCAGAATGTTGGGAACGATCCGAGCGGCTGTTTCTTCCATATCTTGTCCAGAACCGTCATGGTGCGTTCAGTCGCTCCGGTATAGGAAGAGGCAAACCGAACCGCGTTTTCCGATTTTTCCTTAAGAGCTTCAGCGCTGCCAAGCAGTTTGGCCGCCCGTTCAAGTCCCTCCCGGAAATCCATCACCTGCACGGCCGCTTTTTCCTCTATCGCCCGGGCCGCCACTTCAGAGAAATTAAAGGTGCTCGGACCGACAATCACGGGCACGCCGCTCGAACAGGGCTCAATCAGATTCTGGCAGCCGTAGTTGAGGAAGCTTCCCCCCATCAGAGCGATATCAGAGAGCGCGCAGTAGAAGGACATCTCCCCCATAGAGTCACCGAGGAGAATGTCAGTGTCAGGTGCAATTTCATCCGGGGACGCAAGCTCTGAGCGGCTCTGGATCCGGTAATCCGAATTCAGGAAAAGCTGCCGGACAGAAGCAAATCGCTGAGGATGACGGGGCACCACGAGAAAGAGCGGATTCCCCTGAAAGAGCGCCTTTCCCCCCTTCTGAAGCGCCTCAAGAAAAAGGGCCTCTTCTCCCTCACGGGAACTCGCAAAAAGCACCACCGGGCGTCCGATCGCAGCCTTCCATTCCCGGGCCTTTTTCTGCTGACCGGCATCCGGCTGAATATCAAACTTGATACTGCCCACAACCTGAATCCGCTCCGCCCCGAGTTCTTTGAACCGGACGGCATCGGGCCTGGACTGAGCCAGAATCACGGCAAACTGTTTCACCGCTGGAATCATCAGTCTGGGGACGCGAAGCGCCTGATCAAGACTTTTCTGAGACTCACGGGCATTGGCGAGCACCATGGGAACTCCCCACTTTCTGGCCTCAGCCATCATGGTCGGCCAGATTTCTGTCTCCATGACAATTCCAATGGATGGCTTTGTTTCGCGGAAAAAAGATTCCATCGCTCCCGGAATGTCATAAGGGAGGTAGCACTGGGAGATACGGTCGGGAGCCAGCGCCACAATGCGTTTCCCCGCATCTCTTCCCGTCGGGGTCATATGCGTCAGGAGAAAATCCGCTTCCGGCCACCGCTTCAGGCACTCGGCAATCAGGGGCTTAGCGGCATTCGTTTCACCGACACTCACCGCATGAACCCAGACCCGGGGGCACCCCTTGGGCGGCGGATATTCAGAGAACCCAAACCTCTCACCCCAGAAATTCCGATAAGCAGGCTGGCGGCGGCTCCGGTAAAGGAGATACCCCATCGCGGCGGGCACCGCTGCCCGGGTGAGGAGCCGATAGCCCTTCATTCCAATCTTCACTTGAGAAATCCCCCGCACTGCTGCATGACGTCATCCACTGTCGGCATCTGTCCAGGGCCGCCAAGGTTCACATATTCGGCATCTCCGACAATCGGCACTTTTTCAAGCGATGTCTGAACGAAAATTCCGATCGTCGGACGGCCAAGCGCCGCTCCGAGGTGTGAAATCCCGGTGTCCACACCGACGACAATCGAGGCGTCCGCCAGCACAGAAGCAATATCGGCAAGCGGAAGTCGCGGGGCGACAATACATCCCGGCGCCTGTTTTGCGATCCGTTCAACCCGCTGCTTCTCCTCGTCATTTCCCCAGAACAGCACACTTGAAAGCCCATGCTCTGAAAGCTGCCGGGCTACTTCAATCCAGTTTTCCTCGGGCCAGAGTTTGCGCGCCTGGCTGGTATTCACAGCAAGCGCCGCGTATGCCCCGGGAAGCGGCATCGGATTCGGGCGGAAGGTCTTCAGTCCGAACCGGGGACGCCCCTCCGCTTTATAGCCAAGAGCAGCCGCCGCAAGAGCTCGGTACCGGTGCACCGCGCCCATCGTTTCCTCAAGCGGGAACCGCATCCCGGAGGAATAGAAGAGCGCTGCCGGCCACTCTCTCACACAGCCAAAAGAGAACCCAGCTGCTTTCGGGGCATGCGCCCAATGCGTTACCAGCCCCGTACGGGCGAGCCCCTGGAGGTCGATCACAATGTCGTAGCGGGCATCGCACAGCCGGCGCTTGACCGCACCGGCCTCATGCCAGGTTTCTGCTGCGGTCGGATGTTTCTGCCAGCGGCGGAATGCCGTCTGAATGATGTCGCCTACAAAAGGTGAGAGTCTCGGTATATCCCGGAAACTCTCCTCCGCCACCCAGTCGATCACAGCATCAGGAAAATGCTGTGCGATATCGAATGCGACCGGCAGAGCGTGGACGACATCCCCCATGGACGAGGACTTAATGATCAGAATCTTCATTGGTTCACGCTCCGGTTTCTCAGATACCAACTGCCATTATTCCGCGGAGAAAGGCAGCTTGATCGACGGATCGAGTTTCTTCAGAGCTGCGCCGAACACCTGCTCAATTCGCTTCAGAGCCTCAGGCGTATCGCCTTCCAGACGGATCACAAGCACAGGGGTCGTATTCGACGCGCGGGCGAGAGCAAAACCGTCCGGCCACTCAACGCGGAGACCATCAATCCGGATCTCGTCAGTGGCGTCATCAAAATGCACTTCCTTCTGGAGGCGCTCGACAAACTTCTTATTCTCGCCCTCAGCCATCGGCACCTGAAGCTCAGGCGTATTGACGGCCGTCGGAAGGCTGCTGAGGAGAGCCGTCGGATCATCCGTACGGGACAGAATCTCCACCATGCGGAGGCCGGCGTAGAGGCCGTCATCAAACCCCGGCCAGCGTCCGTCATTAAAGAAGATATGCCCGCTCATTTCGCCGGCGAACGGCGCATTGGTTTCCGCAAGCTTCGCCTTGACGAAAGAGTGGCCCGTGCAGCTGATGGTCGGGATGCCTCCATGGCTCTTCACCCAGTCAACCAGCTTTCTCGTGCACTTCACGTCATAGATAATCCGGCTGCCGGGCTTCTTCTCCAGGATATCCGCGGCGAAGAGCATCATCTGGCGGTCGGGATAAATAATCTCACCCTTGCGGCTCACCACCCCAAGGCGGTCGCCGTCACCGTCAAACGCCAGACCCACCTCCGCGTCAGACGACTTCAGCCTCTCAATCAGCTGCTCAAGATTCTTCGGCTTCGAAGGATCCGGATGATGATTGGGGAAGTGACCGTCCACTTCCGTGAAAAGACCTTCCACTTTGCAGCCCGCCGCGCGGTAAAGACGCATGGCAAGCGGTCCCGTCACGCCGTTACCGGAATCGAGCAGCACGCTCACCGGGCGCTCGAGATGAATATCACGGGTAACGGTTTCGAAGTACGGCGTTTCAGCGTCCTTCACTTCCACCTTGCCGGGCTTCGAAGCAATGCTCCACTCCTCAGACTCCACACGGCGGCGGATATCCTGAATCATGGGGCCGAAAAGCGTCTTCCCGCCCAGCATCAGCTTGAGGCCGTTGTCACGGCTGGGGTTATGGCTGCCCGTCACGGAGACACCCGAACCGGATCCGAAGTACTTCGTTGCAAAGTAGAGCACAGGAGTCGGCACCATGCCGATGTCATAAACATCAGCCCCTGCCGCCGCGATGCCCCGGATAAGCGCACCCTTCAGCTCAGGGCCGGAAAGCCGGCCGTCGCGTCCAACGCAGACCGGCCCCACACCGCTTTCCACCGCCATGGATCCGAGAACCCGTCCGATCTTTTCAACCACATCGGCGGTCAGATTCTCACCTGCCACTCCGCGAATGTCATACGCCTTAAAAATACTGGGATCGATCACCTGCATTGAAACCTTCTCCTGAAGTCACGTGTTCAGGCGAGAGTTTAGCGCCAAGGACAGACTCCCCGGCAAAAATGACCCCGCCCACACCTCAGCCTCTGATACGTAAAATCACGTATACCATACAAGCTGTCAGATTTCTTTTATTAGCGGAGGTTCCCTTGACAGAACTTCTTCACGATCGGCGGCTCCTCGTAGTCGGGGACGCCATGCTGGATCAATACTGGTTTGGCGATGCGAACCGCATTTCCCCTGAGGCCCCCGTGCCCGTCGTACGCATCACACGCCGCGAGGAACGTCTCGGCGGCGCCGCGAACGTTGCCCGTAACATCGCCGCCATGGGAGCCGGTGTTTCTCTCCTCACGGTGCTTGGAGACGATGAATCCGGAAAGCACCTCGAGGCGCTCCTGCATCACTCTTCGATCCGGCCGCTCCTCCACTTCGACCCGAAGCTGGAAACGACCGTGAAGCTGAGAATCGTCGCCCGGCAGCAGCAGATGCTGCGGGCTGACTTCGAGAGTATGCCGCAGGAGGAAGTTCTGCTTGCGCACCTGGACACTTTCCGTCGGGAAATCGCGTCGCATGACGCCGTGATTCTTTCCGATTACGGCAAGGGCGGTCTCTCGCATATCAAAAAGATGATTCAGATCGCGAGAGATGCCGGAAAAACCATTCTTATCGACCCGAAGGGCTCGGACTACGACCGCTACAAGGGGGCTTCCATCATCACCCCGAACCGCGCGGAACTCGCTGAAGTCACCGGGCACTGGAAATCCGAGGAAGATCTCACGGAAAAGGCGCAGAACCTGCGTGAGCATCTGGAGCTTCAGGCCCTCCTTCTCACGAGGAGTGAGGAAGGCATGACGCTTTATACTTCTGAAGGCAAATTTTCGGTTCCCGCCGAGGCCCGCGAAGTGTACGACGTCTCGGGTGCAGGCGACACGGTTATTGCCGTTCTCGCCACCATGATCTCTGCCGGCATTCCCATCAAGAAGTGCGTTGAAATCGCGAACCGCGCAGGCGGCATCGTTGTGGGCAAGCTCGGCACGGCCACCGTTTCCTTCGAAGAACTGTTTCCTTCTGGAGTCATTGAATGAGCATTATCGTTACGGGCGCTGCCGGCTTCATCGGCTGCAACAACACCATTGCACTGAATAAGCGCGGATACACCGACATTCTCGCGGTCGACAATCTGACCAAGGCGGACAAGTTCCTGAACCTTTCTGAATGCCAGATCTCCGACTACATGGATAAGCACGACTTCATCGATCTCGTGCGTCAGGGGAAAATGCCCCGTCCGGAAGCGGTCTTCCATCAGGGCGCCTGCTCCGACACGATGGCGACCGACGGCCGCTACGTGATGGATAACAACTACCGCTACACGCTTGAGCTCTATCACTGGTGCCAGCGGGAAAAGGTGCCTTTCATTTACGCGTCTTCCGCTGCCACTTACGGCGCGAGCACCACGTTTGTTGAAGATGTGAAGTATGAAGGCCCGCTCAACTGCTACGGTTACTCGAAGTATCTGTTCGACCAGGTGCTGCGCCGGGATATGGCCCGCGGCGCTGTCGTCTCTCCGGTGACCGGCTTCCGCTACTTCAACGTCTACGGTCCGCATGAGCAGCATAAGGGCCGCATGGCTTCCGTCGCTTTCCACCAGTACTTCCAGTTCCGCAAGGAAGGCAAGGTGAAGCTGTTTGAGGGCTGCCTCGGGTATGGCAACGGCGAACAGCGCCGCGACTTTGTTTACGTCGGCGACGTCATGGACACGATCCTGGGTTTCTTCGATCACCCGGTGACCGGCATTTTCAACCTCGGCACGGGCCGATCCCAGCCGTTCAACGACATCTCGCTCACCGTGGTGAACACGCTGCTCGCGGAAGAGAAGAAGATCACGAAGCCGCTCACCCTCGAAGAAGCCGTGTCTCAGGGCTACATCGAATACATTCCGTTCCCCGAAGCGTTGAAAGGCAAGTATCAGGCCTTCACGCAGGCTGATCTGACCAACCTGCGCGGCGCGGGATGCAAGACGACCTTCAAGACTGTCGAGGAAGGCACCGCCCTCTACATGAAGGATCTTCTTGCCCGCTACCCGAACCCGTAATATGGATTCCCATATCAGAGCCGCGTTTCTTGATCGCGATGGCGTCATCAACATCGACAGCGGCTACGTCTGCCGCCGGGACGAATTCGTGTTCGTTCCCGGGGCAGTTGAAGCCTGCCGGATTCTCTCCCGCGCAGGCTTTAAGCTTTTTGTGGTGACCAATCAGTCCGGGATCGGACGCGGCTATTACACCGAAGAAGACTTTCTCAGGCTCACCTCCTGGATGCAGAACGAAATGGCGTCTGACGGTGCCCCGATCGAAAAGGTCTACTTCTGCCCGCATCACCCCGATGCCAAAATCGAGCGCTATCGCAGAGTCTGCCGCTGCCGCAAGCCGCAGCCCGGCATGATCCTTGACGCTATCGGGGAATTCGGGATCGATCCCGCCCGGAGCGTCATCTTCGGCGACAGCCCCCGGGACATGGAGGCCGGCGCGGCAGCCGGAGTCCGGGAGAGGATTCTTCTCGGCACCGATGGAAAAGCGATTCCTTCCGCCTCCGCTGACTCGACAGCCGTTTTCAATAATCTTCTGAGCGCGGTCACCAGTCCCTGGTTCCGCAGCTTCTGCACGGATATCTGACTCATGAGCGAACATCTCCCGATTCCTGACTTCACCCGCAAAATCGTCTCCTTCGAGGATCTGAGGGAACGCGCGTCAGAGCTTCCTCATCCGATCGTCATGACTAACGGCGTCTTCGACATTCTTCATCGCGGACACGTCACGTATCTCGCGCAGGCGGCCGCTCTGGGAAAAAGCCTTGTCGTCGCTGTGAATTCTGACGCCTCGGTCCGGATGCTTGGAAAGGGGGATGACCGCCCGATCAACACCGAACAGGACCGGGCCGCTGTCCTTGCCGCGCTGGAAAGCGTGTCGCTCGTCACGGTCTTCACGGACAAAGTGCCTCTGAAGGCAATTGAAGCCGTGCGCCCGGATATCTATGTCAAGGGCGGCGACTATCGGGTTGAGGATCTGCCCGAAGCGAAACTTGTCAGCACCTGGGGCGGAAAAGCGCTTACCATCAGTTTTGAGTATGAGCGCTCCACCACTTCGCTTCTTGAACGTGTCAGGAAGTCGGGCGGGCATTAATTCTTGAGGAAATACGCTGTGGCTGGTTTGAACACTTCTTCTGTCATTGCTATCGGTGATCTGCAGGGCTGCTATGAAAGCCTGGAAGGCCTGCTGGAACAGCTTCCCGATACCGCTCCCCTGATCTTCATGGGAGATCTCGTCAACCGCGGCCCTCAGTCGCTTGAAACGCTGAGACGGGTGAAGGAGCTTCAGGAATCCGGAAGGGCTCAGTGCCTTCTCGGCAACCATGACCTCCATCTGCTCGCGGTGGCTGCAGGGCACGGGAACGTTCATCGCCGGGACACCATCACACCGATTCTTGAGGCACCGGATGCCGATGAGCTGATCGGATGGCTCCGCCGTCAGAAGATCGCGATTTATGAGGCGGGAGCTCTCTTCGTTCATGCCGGTGTTCATCCGTCATGGAGCCTTGAAGACGCGCTGAAACTCGCGCAGGAAGCCGAGTCCCATCTCTCGGGCGACGGCTGGAAAGACTATCTGAAGGATATGTATGGTCCGAGTCAGTGGGCTCCGGATCTCACAGGAAGCGAGAGAATGCGCGCTATTTTCAACGCCTTCACCCGCATCCGTTTTGTGAAGGAAGACGGAACGCTCGACTTCGATACACGGGAAGGCCTTGCCCAGGCTCCCGCGGGGCTCACGCCGTGGTTCCTGCGGACGGACCGCCGGCTTCTCGATCAGCTGATCGTGATCGGTCATTGGTCCATGCTCGGCCTGATGCTCCGCCCCAACCTGATCGCCATTGATACGGGCTGCCTCTGGGGCGGATCGCTCACCGCTATCCGGATGAGCGACCGCCGGATCTTTATGGAACGCTGTCCGCTTTGGTGCGAACCGTCTGCTTCAAAACCGGCCGCAAAGTAAGTTCCCGCCGTTCCTCTTCAATCGCCGGATCGCGAACGCCAAGAGCGGCCGCCATCCGGGCCGACACCTCGCGGCAGATCTGATGCCGGTTCTTCCCCGCAGGGTCAATCGGATCAAGCACCTCCACCTCTACCGTCGCATCCGGCGTTGTCACTACATTCCATAGGCAGTGGAAAATCGATACATCCCCCGCGTATGACATCCGGGTCGTCAGTTTTCCCCGGCTCTTATAGCGAAGCACCAGAGGCTGCACCGTGGCGCCGGTCGCCACGGCGGCCTCAATCAGATTCGCGTGAAGCGGCAGAAGTGTATTGCCAAGACTGGTGGTTCCCTCCGGGAAGAAGATCACGTTTTCACCCCGGTTCAGCGCTGACTCCATCTGCTCCGCAATCGCGAGAATAGCTCTGCGGTTGCCTCGCTCAATAAAGATCGTGCGCACCCCTTTCGCAATCGTGCCGAATGCAGGCCAGCGGCTGATCTCCGCCTTCGCAACAAACCGCGAGCAGATCAGGGTATCGATGGAAAAGATATCCAGGAAGGAAATATGGTTTGAAAGCAGCAGGTACCCTTTTTCTCCCGGCGCCGGGTGCCGCAGCGGCCTTCCGGTATAAGACACCCGGACCCCCAGCATCGCGAGAAGCCTCCTGCACCAGGTTTCAACCAGTTTCCGATATTCCGCTTCCTCCGCTTTCGGGAAACGCACCCCGGCAACGAACATGAAGAACGGTATCGAAATGACGATCAGAATGAAGCGCAAAGCCCCGGTCAGATAGTTCATCGGGATATCCTCAAAGCTTTAAAAATTTTCACTGAACCACTGCTCAAGAATCACAGCGGCCGACTGATCATCGATTTTCATCCGGCCCTGTTCCACGTCAACGGACGAGAACCGCTCATCGACCGGATACACAGGAAGAGAAAACCTTCCCTCAATCTGACGGGAGAATCGTTCAGCCCGATCCGTGAGTTCCTGACGTTCCCCTCCTGAGCGGAGAGGTACGCCGACCACCACCGCTACCGGTTCCCATTCGCGGAGAATCGCCTCCACACCACCCCACTTATCGGCATTCGTTCGGGCGGGGAAGATCCTGACAGGACGGGCAGAACGCGACAGCGTATTGCCGACCGCGGCGCCAATCCTCGCCAGTCCAAAATCAAAAGCGACAATAGTTCCGGAAAGATCCCGGGGATTTGCTTTATCAGGCATGACCCGCCTGCTCCTCTGAAGCTTCAAGCTGTTCGCGGCTGATGCCGATCTGAGAAAGCGCATAGTCATAGCGCTCTTCAGGCGGCACATCGAAAAGGATCTCCTCCGTCGCGGGTACAGTGATCCAGCTGCCAATCGCGATCTCCGCCTCGAGCTGCCCGGGGAGCCATCCGGCGAGACCCAGCAGGAAAAGGCGGCGTTTGGGTCCTTCCCCGCGGCACATGCGGCTCAGCACGTCGGCTGACAGTGTCACACACAGCGTGGGGGAAATCTCACGGGACGCCGCGTATTCCCCCGCCTTCTCATGAAGGAGAAATCCCCTCTGGGGATCAACCGGACCGCCGATAAAGACGCGGTCAGGCAGCCGGGGCGAGCCCTTCGCGATCACCTTCGACTGCTCGAGCACGTCCGACAGCATCAGTTCCGTCTGCCGGTTAATCACGAAGCCCCGGGATCCTTTTTCATCGTGCCCGGTGATATAGACCACCGTTCCGGCGAAATTCGGGTCGCGCAGTGAAGGCATCGCAACAAGCAGATGATTTTGCAGTTCCATGTTTTCATCCATTTTCTTTCTCCCGTTACTCGAGATGTCTGCCTTCCGCAGGCTTACTTATTCTTTTTGTAGCACAAAACAAAACGTGCGGACCGAAAAGACTTCAGTCTGAGGCACGGAGTACGTTTGTGCCGTCGAAAACCGGGATGAATTTCGACTCGGCCGTCTCGCCGATCTGAATGAAACAGTTGCGGTATCCGAGTGACTCGGCGTGACGCACGACCTTCTGATACTCCAGCGTGAAAAGCTTCCGGTTGATCTCAGGGTGACGCGACGCCTTGTAAAGCGGCATGTACTGATTCATCAGGCTGACGCAGACATCATTACCGAAATTTTCCCACAGCCAGTCAAGACACCGGCAGCTGTCACGCCAAAGCCCCGGAAGAACCAAATGTCGCACGATGAGACCGCTCCGCATCAGGCCGTCCTCACCGACCCGATACCGGCCGACAGCGTCAAACATGGCCCGGATCGCCACGCTTGCCGTCTCAAAGTAATGCGGAACTCCTGAATAGCGTTCGCCGTACCGGGAGTCAAAGTATTTGAGGTCCGGCATATACATATCCACGTAGCCCCTCAGCCGCCCGATCGTTTCCGGCAGATCGTAGCCATTCGTGTTGTAGGCCACTCGGAGCGAGAAACCGCGGCTTCTCGCGATATCGATCGCCCGGATGATGTTTTCGACATAGTGAGTCGGTGTCACCAGTTCAAGACACGTCGCTCCGCGGCTCTGCTGCTCGAGGAAGATCTCCGCGAGCCGCTCATCCGTCACGGCAAAGCCGCTTCCTTCCGCGCTGATTTCGTGATTCTGGCAAAAGCAGCAGCGAAGATTGCAGTGTGAAAAGAAGACCGTTCCCGCACCCTGGCTTCCAGAGATACAGGGCTCCTCCCAGCGGTGCAGTGACACGAGCGCCACCTCAGCTTTCCCTGACGCGCGGCAGAGCGCCCGCTTGGGAGCCGTCACAATCCCCTCACGGAGCACACCGCATTTTCTCGGGCAGAGCCGGCAGCCCGTTTCCTGATGAATTTCCAGCATGAATAAAGTTCCGAATTCCGGAGTAATGCATAGAGGGCACACATTCTAATTCTCTGCGGATTCTGCCCTCAGGCACCGTACAGGAAACTAAAAGTGTTTAAAATTAGCAGTTTTGACGCAGGATTACACCTGCGCTTCTTCCCCTACCTGATCGCTAGCAGAAAGACTCTTTCTTTTCGATCGCCCCCGGATAAAAACCGTGACTGCGAAAAAAATCTTTATCAAATCCTTTGGCTGCCAGATGAACGAATACGATTCGAACCGGATCGTGGACCTGATGACTGACAGCAGCGGCTATATCAAAACCAATTCCGCCGAAGACGCGGATCTCGTCATTCTGAACACCTGTTCGATCCGAGACAAGGCCCAGCAGAAGGTCTATTCCGAACTCGGCCGGATCCGGACTCTGAAGGAACAGCGTCCCGGCATGAAGATCGCGGTCGGCGGCTGTGTGGCAAGCCAGGAAGGCTCAAAGATCATTGAACGCGCTCCCTACGTGGACGTCGTCTTCGGGCCCCAGACGCTTCACCGCCTGCCCGACATGCTCGATAAGTGCAAGACCTGCCACCACTCGCAGGTCGACGTGTCGTTCCCTGGCATCGAAAAGTTTGACTACATGCCGGAGCCGCATAAGAACGGTTCCGCCGCCTTTATTTCCATCATGGAAGGCTGCTCGAAGTTCTGCACGTACTGTGTGGTGCCGTATACCCGAGGCCAGGAGCTGTCGCGTCCCGTGGCGGATGTGCTCCGCGATGTGAAGAGCCTCGCCGAGCAAGGCGTCTGCGAAATCACGCTTCTCGGTCAGAACGTGAACGCCTATGAAGGTGAACTGCCTGACGGCGACGAAATCGATTTCGCGATGCTGCTTGAGCTGATCGCCGCGATTGACGGCATTGAGCGTATCCGCTTCATGACGTCTCACCCGACGAACTTCACGCCTCGCCTGATCAATGCCTATCGGACGATCCCGAAGATCGTGAGCCATGTTCACCTTCCGGTTCAGTCCGGCTCCGACCATGTGCTCGAACTGATGAAGCGCGGCTACACAACGGAACAGTATCTGTCGATCATCCGCGGACTCCGTGAGGCCCGTCCTGATATCTGCATCACTTCCGACTTCATCGTCGGCTTCCCGGGCGAAACGGAAGAGGATTTCGAGGCTACGATGAAGCTGATTGACGAGTGCCGGTTTGACGCGAGTTTCTCCTTCGTTTTCAGCCCGCGCCCTGGTACGCCCGCCGCGGACATGCCTGACAGCACGCCTCAGGAAGTGAAGCTTGAGCGGCTGCAGAAGCTGCAGAAGGTGAATGATGCCCAGGCGCTCCGGATTTCCGAAGCGATGGTGGGATCCATCCAGCGCGTACTCGTCACCGGCGCGAGCAAGAAGGGCGAAGGCATGCTTGCCGCCCGTACGGATAACAACCGTGTCGTGAATTTTGAGGGCCCCCTCGATCTTCTCGGCAAGATGGTTCAGGTCAAAATTACGGATGTCCGCGTGCACACGCTCGGCGGCACCCTGATCAATAAGGAAAAGGACTTCAACTGATCGATGTCAAACGAAAAGGAAGAGACGCGGCAGCTGGAATTTTCGGCTGACGCGAGCAATGCAGAGCTCGCCAATCTGACGGGGCCGCTTGACGCCAACCTCCGCCAGATTGAGACCATTCTGGATGTCAGCATCGCGCGGCGCGGCAATGTTTTCCGCGTAAGCGGCAGCACCTCGCACGCCCGGCGCGCGATCCATGCCCTGCAGAGACTTCTGAACCGCATCCGCACAACGGGTGAGGAACTGTCGGCCAAAGACCTTCAGCTCTTCTTCGTTGATGAAAGAACGGAAACCGAAGGCGTTCCGCAGGATGACAGCCTCGCGCCCCTTAAGACCCGGCGGCGCGATCTCCGCGGCCGGACACCGCGTCAGCATGACTACATCAAGGCGATCCAGGACTGTGATATCGCTTTCGGTATCGGTCCGGCGGGCACCGGCAAAACGTATCTCGCCGTCGCCTCCGCGGTGGACGCCTATGAGCGGAATACGGTTGAGCGAATCATTCTCACGCGTCCGGCGGTTGAAGCCGGAGAAAGACTCGGCTTCCTTCCGGGCGATCTTTCCCAGAAGGTGGATCCCTATCTGCGCCCGCTTTACGACGCGCTTTTCGACCTTCTCGGCTTTGAGAAGACCCGCACGCTGATGGAGCGCCAGACGATTGAGATCGCGCCGCTCGCTTATATGCGCGGCAGAACACTGAACAACGCTTTCATCATTCTCGATGAGGCGCAGAATACGACTCCCGAGCAGATGAAGATGTTCCTCACCCGTATCGGTTTCGGCTCAAAAGCCGTCATCACGGGCGACATCACCCAGATCGACCTGCCGCGCGGCACGCACAGCGGTCTGATTCAGGCGCAGCATGTGCTCGCGGGAGTCCGCGGCATTGCGTTCACCTACTTCACGGCGGCCGACGTTGTCCGCCACCCGCTGGTGGCCCGGATCGTTGAGGCGTACGAGAAGGATGCGGAATCGAGGGAAAAAGGCAGACATGGAATCGAATAAAGAAACCGAAGCCGAAGAGGCTCAGGAAAAAGAATCACCCGTTTCTGTTTATTATTTACAGAACGAACTGTTCCCGGAGCTTCCGAGCGAAGACGTCATGACCTCCTGGGTCAGGGCGGCCGCCGAGCGCCCGGTGAACATTACGATCCGCTTTGTTGATAAAGAGGAAGGCTACGAACTGAACAGCCGCTACCGTCACAAGGACTATGCGACCAACGTTCTCACTTTCGACTATCAGCATGAGCCCGTCGTGGAGGCGGACATCGTCATCTGCGTCCCCGTGCTGGTCGAACAGGCAAAAGAGCAGCAGAAAACCTTCCTGCAGCATCTCTGCCACCTGATTGTTCACGGCACACTGCACGCGCATGGCTATGACCACATCACTGAAGAGCAGGCGAATGTGATGGAACCCCTTGAAATCAAAATCCTGCAGTCTCTGGGGTTCCCGGATCCATATCAGGACCGGGACCTTTAAAAGGCAATTCTTACTATGATTTCTGACCCACCCTCGTCACAGAAGGGGGCTGAGCCTAGCTTTCTGCAAAGGCTTACCGCGTCCCTTTTTCACGAGCCTGCTTCCGATGCACACGAGCAGTTTGTCTCGGCGCTGCGCGCCGCAAAGACAAACGGCGTTCTGAGCGATGACGCGCTCTTCATGATTGAAGGCGTACTGAAGATTTCTGAGCTCTCCGCCTCGGACATCATGGTTCCGAGAAGCCAGATCAAGGCGATCGACATCTCGGAGCCCCAGGACAAGTGGCTGAGGGAAGCGAATCAGAGCGGACACTCGCGCTTCCCGGTAATTGAAGGTGATTTCAGTGACGTAAAGGGACTCCTTCACGCCAAGGATCTCCTTACCGCGCTTCTCCACCCCGACTATCGGCTGGAGGAGCATCTGAGAGAGGCAAAGTTCATCCCTGAAACGATGCCGCTGAATCTTCTCCTGAAGGAATTCAAGCGCGAGCATCAGCATCTCGCTCTCGTCGTGGATGAGTTCGGTGAAGTGACCGGTCTCCTCACGATTGAGGACGTGCTGGAGCAGATTGTCGGCGACATCGATGATGAGTTCGACACGGTCGACATCGATGCGGGAAACATCGTGAGCGAGTCCCGCGGGCGGTGGAAGATCCGTGCCATTACGCACCTCACGCAGTTCAATCAGTATTTCGGCGCGGACATCACGGATCCGCACTGCGAAACGATCGGCGGCATCATTGCTGACCGCCTCGAGCGTGTTCCCCGTCCGGGCGACCAGCTGACCATCGACGGTTTCCGGTTCAAAGTGCTGCGGGCGGACGACCGCCAGGCAAAGGTGCTGCTTGTGGAGCGGGCGCCCAAGGCGGCTTCCGATAAGGGAGCCCAGGCGTGAATTTCTGGCTGAGTGCAGCTGCGGCCGCCGCCGGCGGTCTCCTTTACGCGTCTCCGTTCTTTCCTCACAGCGCGGAGTGGGTTTCGCAGATCGCCGCTTTTATCGGTCTCGCCGCTCTGCTCTTCAGTCTCAGGGAAGAGACGTCCTGGAAAAAGGCCTCGCTCCTCGGTTTCATTTTCGGACTGTTCGCCTTCACGCCCGGACTCTCCTGGCTCTACCAGAGTCTTCATGACTTCGGCGGTCTGCCTGCTCTGCTGTCAGGCGCCGCGCTGCTCCTCATGGGGGCCGCGAATTCCATATTCACGGCTCTGACGGCCGCTGCCGTTTCCAAAGTCCGTCCAGGACCGCTCCGGGCAGCGGCGGCTTTTCCGGCCGCCTTCGTGTTTTTTGACTGGATCCGGGGAGCCGCGCTCTGCTCCTTCCCCTGGATTTCCTTCGGGTACATTCAGACCGGAACCCCGTTTGAGGGATTTGCTCCGGTCGGAGGCGTTTATGCCTCTGAACTCGCCGCCTCGCTCGCGCTTGGACTCGTCTTCGCAACCGTGCTTCTGCGGGGAAGCGCGAAGCGGCAATGCGCCTGCATCGCTGCCGCAGCCGCGCTTCTGGTTTCCGGGCAGGCGCTGCGTGCGGTCAGCTGGACCGCTCCCGGAGAATCGCTTTCTGTCCGCCTCGTACAGCCAGACCTGCCGCTCGCCGGACTTTCCGGCGTTGAACCCCTATCTCAGTCTGAGAGGATCTCCCGCGCGATGCGGCTTTCCTCTCCTGAGGGACGCCCGATCGCAGACCGCACGCTCATCATCTGGCCCGAATCTGTTATCAACACATCCATTCAGCGCCTGATGCCGGAAGAGGCGTCACTGATCCGTCTTCCCGCGCCGGAAAAAGGAACTTCACTCGTCCTCAACGCGTTCTGGGAACCGCATCCCCGTGAATTCCGGAATTCACTTTTTCTCCTGACTCCCGGCTCCGATACGCAGCGTTACGACAAGCGTCATCTTGTGCCCTTTGGAGAATTTGTACCGCCGGGCTTCCACTGGTTCGTTCATGCGCTGGGAATTCCGATGAGTGACCAGACGCCGGGGGACCGTTTTCAGAAACCGCTTTATCTTCCGCTGCAGGGCATTACCGTGGCTCCGATGATCTGCTACGAAAACTCCTTCGGGGACGAGCTGTCGGACTTCTGGAAGGATGACGGAAAAAGCCGGATGCCGAATGTGCTTCTCGTGAGCTCGAACCTTGCCTGGTTCTCACCAGCCGTGCAGTATCAGCATCTGCTCTTCAGCCGGATGAGAGCGCTGGAAACCGCGCTCCCGCTGATCTCAGTGAATAACAACGGCGCATCCGCTCTTATCAGCCCGCGGGGCGTCATTACGTACGAAGCCGGCCTCGGTCCCGTCTCAAAGGATGCGGTCATCCGCACCGCGGACGGCGGCCCGACTCCCTATATACGCGTCGGGAATGCGCCAGCCATTCTCCTCTGCATTCTCCTTTTTGCGGCAGTCTTTTTCAGAGAATCGCGGAGCAAAAACAAAAAAACGCCAACCATCTAAAATGATGGCTTCATTCTGATTCTATGATGACTGTGTTGCGATGCAGAAAACGGTCATCTTTTCCCTCCAAGAGGGGGCAGTTAGGAAAAAATGATCTCTTTTCAGGAAGTCATCCTGCGCCTGCAGGATTATTGGAATAAGCAGGGCTGCGCATTGCTACAGCCGATCGACACCGAAGTCGGTGCCGGCACTTCTCACACGGCAACCTTCCTCCGGGCCCTTGGGCCGGAGCCCTGGCGTGCGGCCTATGTTCAGCCGTCCCGCCGTCCGAAGGACGCCCGCTACGGCGAGAACCCGAACCGCCTTTATCAGCATCACCAGTTCCAGGTTGTCCTGAAACCCGCCCCCGTCAATATCGTTGACCTGTATCTCGGCAGCCTGAAGGTGCTCGGCATCGATACGTCGCTGCATGATATCCGCTTCGTTGAGGACAACTGGGAAAATCCGACGCTCGGTGCCTGGGGTCTCGGCTGGGAAATCTGGATGGACGGCATGGAAGTGACCCAGTTCACGTACTTCCAGCAGGTGGGCGGTCTTCCCTGCAAGCCGATCACCGGCGAAATCACGTACGGTCTGGAGCGCCTCTGCATGTATCTGCAGAACTGCGACAACGTGTTCGACCTCGTCTATACCCGCTGGGGCGAAGGCGACCGTCAGCGCACGCTGACCTATGGTGACGTGTTCCACCAGAACGAATATGAGCAGTCCGTCTTCACCTTTGAGAAGTCGGATCCTGCGAAGCTCCTGAAGCTGTTTGACTACTTCGAAACCGAAGCCAAGCGCCTGATGGACCTGCAGCTCGCTCTGCCTGCCTACGAAATGGTCCTGAAGGCCGGCCACACCTTCAACCTTCTTGATGCCCGCGGTGCAATTTCCGTGACGGAACGCGCCCACTACATCTCCCGCATCAGAAACATCTCCCGTGCTGTTGCACAAAGCTATTACGACTCCCGCGAGCGCCTGGGATTCCCGATGCTGAATAAGGCTGATAAGAAGGAGGAGGCCTGAAATGACGAATCTGCTAGTTGAACTCCAGACGGAAGAGCTGCCGCCGAAAGCCCTTGATACGCTTTCCAAGGCCTTCGGAAATGAAATCGCGAAGAGCCTCGCGGCCCAGCACCTGACGGAAGCCGGTTCGGTTGCCACCTGCTACGGCACTCCCCGCCGCCTCGCGGTTCACATCACGAACGTGCTTGACCACTCCGCCGACGAACCTTTCTCCAAAAAGCTGATGCCGAAGGCGATCGGCCTTGACGCAGAGGGCAAGCCCGCGGCTCCCCTTCTGAAGAAGCTTCAGGCTCTCGGCCTTGGCGCTGACGCCAAGCTCGTCACGAAGACTGAAGGCGGCAAGGACTTCCTCTACGTTGAAGACACGAAGCCCGGCATCCCGCTTGCGGAAGGCCTTCAGGCTGCCATTGAAGACTCCGCCAAGAAGCTCCCGATCCCGCGCGTGATGAGCTACCAGCTCCCCGACGGCGAAACGACGGTTGAGTTTGTCCGCCCGGTCCGTTATCTCACGGCACTTTACGGTGAAGACGTGGTGCCAGTGACGTTCCTCGGTCTCAAGGCCGGACGCGTGACCCGCGGCCACCGCTTTATGTCTGCCGGCGAAATGACGATCGACAGCGCGGATTCCTATGCGGAGCAGCTGAAGAACGCCTGTGTCATGGTCTCCTACGCTGACCGCCGCGCTCTGATCTGCAAGCTCCTCAACGACAAGGCTGCCGAACTCGGCGGCACGGCCATCATGCCGGAGGCGCTGCTCGATGAAGTCACCGCGCTCACCGAGTGGCCTGTGGTGTACGCTTCCGAATTCGAAAAGGAATACCTCTCGGTTCCGGAAGAGTGCCTGATTCTCACGATGCAGCTGAATCAGAAGTACTTCCCGCTCCGCGACGCTTCCGGTCGCCTCATGAACAAGTTCCTGCTCGTCTCGCAGCTCGTTGCGGCTGACGGCGGCAAGGAAATCAGCGCCGGCAACGCCCGCGTCGTCCGCGCCCGTCTGGCTGACGCCAAGTTCTTCTATGAAACCGACCAGAAGGAAACGCTGGAAAGCCGCGTTCCCGGCCTGAAGAATGTGGTGTACCACGCGAAGCTCGGCAGCCAGTTTGAAAGAACTGACCGTGTCCGCGCGATGGCAGGCCTCATCGCCATCGGTCTTCACGCGAGCCCCGAGGATGCTGCCCGCGCGGCTTACCTCGCAAAGGCTGACCTCCGCACCCTGATGGTGGGCGAATTCCCCGAACTCCAGGGCATCATGGGGCAGTACTACGCTCAGCATGACGGTGAAAAGGCTGATGTCGCTCTCGCGATCCGTGAGCACTACCAGCCCCGCTTCGCCGGCGACGCGCTGCCCTCCACTCCGGTGAGCCTCTCGCTCGCTATCGCTGACAAGCTCGAAACCCTGACCGGTCTCTTTGGTATCGGCCAGATGCCGACCGGTGAAAAGGATCCGTACGCTCTCCGCCGCCACGCGATCAGCATTCTGCGCATGGTGATTGAGAAGAATCTCCCGCTGAAGCTTTCTGACCTCCTCGAACTCGGCTTCGAAATTGAGCGCCACGTGGAAGGTGTCAAGGATGCCCGCAAGGAACTCCGCGACTTCTTCTTCGACCGTCTGCGCGTCATGTTCAAGGATCAGGGCTACACCGCTCAGGAAATCGACGCCGTGCTGAGCCTGAACCCGGATCAGCTGAATGAGATCCCGGCCCGCCTCGCCGCCGTCCGCTCCTTTGAGAAGCTGCCGGAATCGGAAGCCCTCGCTGCCGCGAACAAGCGTATCAGCAACATCCTGAAGAAGATCGAAGGCGAAGTCCCGACCAAGATCGATCCGTCGCTCTTCGAGAGCGATGCCGAAAAGGCGCTCTCCTCCGCCATCGATCAGGTTGAACCTGCCGCTCTCGCTGACTTCGAAGCCGGCCACTACGAGGAAATGCTTTCCCGCCTTTCCACGCTGAAGACCCCGGTCGACGAGTTCTTCGATAAGGTCATGGTGAACGCTGACGATCCCGCGCTGCGCGCCAACCGCCAGGCGCTCCTCGCCCGTCTCCACCACCTGATGAATCAGGTTGCCGAGCTTGCGAAGATTGCTCAGTAATCGGAGGTGATGGCTGTGAATACAGTTCGAGGTTTCATCTTTTATATCGTTCTGGCGATCACGGTCATCCCCGTCTGCTTCATCGTCCTCATTCTCACGCCGTTCACCCGGGCCGAAACCCGGTACGGCGTCATGAGGGCCTGGGGCAGGTTCGTGATTGCCGCGCTCCGCGTGATCTGCGGTGTCCGGGTTCAGGTAAAGGGAATGGAAAACTGCCCGAAGGGCCCTGTCGTTGTGCTGTCCAAGCATCAGTCGGCATGGGAAACCTTCTGGCTGGGAGCCTATCTCCCTTACCCCGGCGCCTATGTCTACAAGGAGTCGCTCAACCGCATTCCGTTCTTCGGCTGGGCTCTCTGGTCCTTCGGACTGCTGTCCATTGACCGCAGCAACGGCCGCAGCGCTTTCCGCACTCTGGTCACAAAAGGCCCCGCCTTCCTTAAGCGGGGTTGGTGGATCATTCTCTTCCCGGAAGGCACCCGCGTGCCCCCTGGTGAGCATGTGAAATTCAAGACGGGCGGAGCGAGGCTTGCAGCCGCTACTGGCGCTCCCATTCTTCCTGTCGCGCTGAATTCCGGTGTTTGCTGGCCGAAGAATTCCATTGCGAAGATCCCCGGCACTATCACGGTGTCGATCGGTAAACCGATCCCCACTGAGGGCCGTGATCTGAAAACGGTGGAAGCTGAGGTCGCCGACTGGATCACCACGGAAAGCGACGCGCTGCTCCTTCCGCATCCCGCAAAGAATGCCTAAGAAGCTCGAACCGGACTCCGTCCGGATCATCGATCTGCCGGCTCCGGAGAGTCCCTCCGGGGCCGTTTCTGTACGGTATACGCTCTACCGCTCCCGCCGCCGTACGATCGGCTTCAGAGTGGATTCCACCGGGATTTCCGTCCTCGCCCCCATGCGGGCGCCGATCAGACTCATTGAGATGTCGCTCGTGAGGAACAGCAGCTGGGTGATAAAGCATCTCGCCGTGCGGGCAAAGCAGCGTGAGGAGAGCGGTATTCCGAGAACCGTTTTCGCGGATGGGGGAGAACTTCCCTATCGGGGCCGGGTACTCAGAATTTCACTCAGTTCCGAAGTTGCCGCGCCTCAGATAAGAACCGCTGAAAGCGGAAATCTGGAACTCAGAATTCCCGCTTCTGAAGGCGAGGATCCGGCACATCTGAAGGAAATCATCACGCTCTGGATGAAGCGTGAGGCTGTCCGCGTGATCCGCGAACGGTTCGACTATGTTCAGCAGTTCGCGCCTCGCGCCGCCGCCTCGCTGCGACTGAATTCCGCCAGGACACTCTGGGGAAGCTGCAGCGCCTCAGGCGCTATCCGCCTCAACTGGCGGCTGATCTTTTTTGATAATGACGCGATCGATTACGTCGCGGCGCATGAACTTGCGCACCTGGTGGAAATGAACCACAGCGCGCGCTTCTGGGCTCAGGTCCGGGCGATCAAGCCGAACTACGAAAAGGCGAGAGCGGCGCTCCGTAAGGTCGTTATCGGAGATCTGCCGCTCTGACCCCGACCGATTCTCAGCCGGCCGCGCGCTTCGCGAGATACACGCGGGTCAGCGACTCAAAGTCGCTCACTGAGAGCGTCTCCGCCCGGACACCCGGGTTTATTCCGGCGGACTCAATTTCCTCCGCCGTCAGCAGTTTCCCAAGCGAATTCCGGAGCGTCTTTCTTCTCATGCTGAAAGAGGCCGCCACCACTTCCGAGTAGGCGGCATCTTCTTCCGGCGAAGTCTCCTCACGGGCAATCGGAATCATCCGCACAACGCTTGACGTGACCTTGGGGGCCGGTGTGAAGGCGCCCGGCGGCACATCGAAGAGCTTCATCATGCGGTAGTAGCGCTGAAGCACCGCGGAAAGCCTGCCATAGGTCTTTCCGCCCGGTGCGCTCACCATGCGATCCACCACTTCCTTCTGCAGCATGAAATGCTGATCCGTCACGCGACCGCGGACCGCGATCAGGGAAATGAGAAGCGGGCTTGAAATGTTGTAGGGGAGATTTCCGAAGATCCGGAGTTTTTCCCCGGGGTGCACTTTCGACCAGTCAAGCTTCAGGGCGTCCGCCTCAATCAGCTCAAGTGTCTCCGGGAAAATGCTTCGCAGCCAGGCGGCAAGATCACGGTCAATCTCAATCGCCGTTTCGTGTCCGCTCTTCGCGATGATTTCACGGGTGAGCGCCGCCTGTCCCGGGCCGATTTCAATCAGCACCTGCTCAGGCTGGGGATCGATCGAATCGACAATTTTTCCGATCCAATGCGGGTCATTGAGGAAGTTCTGCCCAAAGCGCTTGCGGGCGTGATGACCTTCAAGTTTTTGCACCATTGCGGTTCTTTTCTCTGATTATGTTTCGAGAGGCGGAGGGCAGATGCCCGGCGCCTCTCGAGGAAAGGATGTGCTTCTATCCGGAGTCTGATCCCGGGAGAAAACCGACGGGGTAGCCGTCTGCCCCGCGGCTGCCGCGATCAGTTGCCGACCTGGCGGATTTCAACGTAAGCCTTGTCGCGGAGCTCACGCTGCCAGTTCGTCACAGCCTCGGCAAGCTTCTTCTCGCGAAGAGCCTGGAGCGCGGCCAGACGGACGCGGCGGGGATCCGCCTTGGCGTCCTTACGCTCTTCCACCTGAATCAGGTGATAGCCGAAGCGCGACTTGATCGGCTCAGAAACCTCACCCGGCTTCAGCTTATCCATTGCGGATTCAAACTCAGGAACGGTATCGCCCGGCTGCAGCCAGCCAAGCTCACCGCCGCGGGTCGAGGACGGGTCAACAGAGTGGAGACGCGCCATCGTCTGGAAGTCTTCCTTGCCGGAAATAATCTTGTTACGGATATCCGTGAGGCGGCTGACAACACTCGCCTCAGGCGTGAGCTGGGAGACCTGCATCAGGATGTGACGCGCGCGGGTCATATGAATGAGACCGCCGTTTGCCGGATTATCAATGCCGTTACGGACACCGGTCACCTTCACGATATGGAATCCGGAGCTGTCCTGGGAGAGCTCAACAGAACCATTCTGGTGGTGTTCCTGAATCGCGTTCCAGAGCGCGGTCGGCATGTTCTGGCTGGTTCTCCAGCCAAGCTCACCGCCATTCATGCTGTCACCGGCCTTCGAGTACGACACGGCGAGCGAACTGAAATCCTCACCCGACTTCGCGCGCTTCAGAATATCTTCGGCGAGAGCCTTGGCCTTGGCGACATCCGTTCCGGCATCGGTCGGAATCAGAATGTGGCTGATGTGATACTCGGTCGCCGCGGCACCCTTGCCCTGAGAGGCAAGATAAGAGTCGATCTCGGACTCCGGAATATGAATCTGGGAATCCACTTCACGCTCACGGAGACGCTGCGCCACGATTTCACGGCGGATCTGTTCACGGAACGCGGCAAACGGGACACCGTCCTTCGCGAGATCAGACTGCATCTGGGCGACAGTCACTTTGTTATTCGCGGCGATCTGCTCGATTGCGGCGCTCACCATCGCGTCATCCACACGGATGCCGACCTCGCGGGCATGCTGCTCAACCGCCTTATCCATGATCAGCTGATCAAGAACCTGCCGGCGGAGCACGTCCATCGGCGGCAGCTTGATGTTCTGACGGCGGAGATTGAGCGCCGCGATATGGGTCTGCTGCTGCAGTTCAAACTCAGTAATGACGTCGTCATTCACGACTGCGGCGATTTCATCGAGCGGGCGGGCGCCTTCAGCGGGTTTCACCGCCGGGGCAGCCTGGGCTGCAGGGGCTGCTGCGGCTGCCGGCGCGGCCGGGAGCGTGCGCGTCGGTGCGCTCTGGGCGGGAGTCTTCAGCTGCGCCTGAGCAGTAAAAGCCGTAGAGGAAGCAGCCAGGACGACAAGCGCGAGGCTGGTAATGCGGAAATTAGTCATAGTATTCATACCGTCCAGTCACACTGGGTACCGGGCTCCGGCTCTGGTACCCGGGAATGCTTTCCTGCAATTCGGAAACAGGATTGGTTCCGACCGATCCTAAACCATTCAGTTCAAGCTGCAGGAAGAAAGTATTGTCATATTTGTTTGTAGATGTTATGTACCGCTGCACCACTGCGCGAAGCGTCCAGCAGTCGGCGTGATACTCAAAGCCGCCCAGCGCTTCAATGATGCCCTTCTTGTTGAAGGAATAATTGTAGCGGCCCACCACATAGAGCTTATCGGTGATCGGCCACTGAGCTGCAAGGTCGAGCTGCTTGATGTTGTTATAGGTGTCGTTCGGCGCGTAGTTATAGCGGTAATAGAGACTCACCGCCGAGGCGCGCTTCGGCTGCCAGCGGAATCCGGCGTAGGCGCGGGAAACTCGTCCCTCAGAGGACGAGTACTGCACCGTGCCGTCAGCGGTCAGAGTCCGGGTCAGGCGGACGCCCACACTGCCGAGAAGGTCGCTCTTCGAATCGGTGCGGATACCCATCAGCTGATTCGTGTAGTAGTCGTAGATACCGACCTTCTGGTCATCGAAGTAGAAGCGCTGTCCGATCGTGCCGCGGAACCACTCAATACCGCTCGCGGAGTCGAGATACCGGGTCGTGAGAGCTGCGGTCAGCTGATTGGCCTGGCTGATGCGGTCGTAGCCCGAGAAGACACTCTCCTGGAAGAGCTGCGTGATGTTCAGATCAGAGAGCGTGGTATCGAAGACCGGCAGGCGATCCTGATTCCGATACGGAATATAGGCGTAGAAGAGCCTCGGTTCCAGAGTCTGCTCGGCCGCGTTGCCGAACCAGCTCGTCTGACGGTCAAAGACCAGCCCCGTATCGAAGGAGAGGATCGGAACCTCGCGGCTCGCGCTCTTCTCAAGCGCCACATCGCCCATCATGGCATCCGACTTCTGCATCGAGTACCAGGTGCCGATCCAGCGGGCCTTCGGCTCGATGAACCAGTAGGAGCCGCGCAGCGGATAGCTGATGCCCTGATCGATCACGAAGCGGTCGCCGTCCGGGCGGCTCGGATTCGGATGCGTAAAGCGGGTTGCCTCGATGTGGCCGATGTATTCGAAACCGCCGATATCGCCCTTATAGGTGTTAAACGAGAACTGCGGCACCCGCTCATACGGCTGCCCCGCCTGCATGGTGGAGGTGAGTGTCTGGTTCTTCGTCACACGGAGATTGGTGGTCCAGAAGTCACGCCCGTAACCCATCCAGAAGTCCTGATTCAGAACGTTTTCCGAAGACTCGCGGATGTTGCCGGAGAAGTCAGAGATGTAGTCATCGTCTGACACCCGGTTGTAGTTCACGCCGGCGTAGAAACCGTCGCGGGCATACCGATGCTCAAAATGCAGACCGTACCGGGATTCACCATAGTCACGGTCATGCGGCATGATGTTATAGACGAGCTTGCCGGAGTAATTGGGCTGCAGATAGCGGAATTCGTTTTCCAGCATCAGACCGCGCTTCACCATCAGGTTCGGCGTGATCGTGTAGTCATAGTTAGGCGCGATATTCCAGTAGTAAGGCACCGCGATCTGGATACCTTTCGACGTACTCATGCCGAGTGTCGGCGTGAGAAAACCGCTCTTTCGCTGCTGGCCGATCGGGAATTCAAACCACGGCATCATCATCACCGGAACGCCGCCGAGGTAGAGAGACGCTCCCGTGCCTTCCGCTGTGAGATCCCCCTGATCAAGGTCGAGCCGGTTCATATCCACCCACCAGGCGTTGTCACCCTTCGGGCAGGACGTGATACGGGCTTTCGACATCGTGACGTGGGATCCGTCAACAAAGTCCACCTGATCCGCGCAGCCCCGGAGACCTCTCGGGCCGAACGTGTAGTCCGCCTTAGGCATCGTGCCGGTTTCCGCATCAATGCGGTAATTCGCCTGATCGCCCGTAAATACGGTGCCGTCCTTGGAAAGCAACACGTTTCCCTGCGCTTCCACCTCGTCAGTCACCTGCGTATAGGTGATGCGGTCGCCCTTCAGGGTAGAGCCGCCGCGGCGGATTTCCGCATTGCCGATCAGATGAAGCACGTCCTGAGGATTGCCCGTGACCTCATCCGCCATCGCGTAGGTTGAGGGGTTCTGCACGGTTCCGCGGGGCGAGGGATCCAGTTCCGGCACCGAATGGAGGGTCAGCAGAGCTCCTGCCATCTGTGAATAGACGCCGAAAACGCCCGCGACCGCGAGCGTGATCGGGCGAATGGGCAGAAACTTTCTTTTAAGATTGCGTGGAACCATTATGACGGGTATCAGGAAACGACATTTCTAGTATGTTGGGAATTATACGGACTAGGGCGGAGGCTATTTGTAAAAGCCTCAGACTCACGCGAAAACCGTACAATTTCAACGCTAATAATAAGTGAAGGACTTCGATTCATGCCCAATACAACCGGTACTGACACCCGCCTTGCCGAACTGAAGGACTGGCTGAGCGCCTACGCTGACCAGTATGAGCTTGACCTCTCAACCATTCGGTCTGCCTCTTCAGACGCTGGCTTCCGCCGCTACTTCCGGATTGACGCGGCCGGCGGCACCCGCAGCTACATCCTGATGGATGCGCCCCCCGGGAAGGAGGATATCCGTCCGTTTATCCGCGTTGATGCGCTCTGCGTCCGCGCGGGGCTGAATCCGCCGAAGATCCTGGCGGCCGACGAGAAACTCGGCTTCATGCTGCTCTCTGATCTCGGCCGCTACACCTATCTCGACAAATTCAACGAAGACCGCTCACTCGCTCCGAAGTATTTTGACGCGGCGACCACGGCGCTTGTTTCGCTTCAGTCCATCAGCGAGCCGGGTATTCTGCCGGATTATTCCGAAGAAAAGATCCGCTCCGAACTGTCCCTCTTCCCCGAGTGGTACGTGAAGCATCACCGCGGCACGGCGCTCGATGCCAAAGAGGAAAAGATCTGGAATCAGGTCTGCGACCTGCTCACCGCGAGCATGCTTGCTGAGCCGAAGGTCATCGTGCACCGCGACTTCATGCCGAGAAACCTGATGGTGTCGGATCCGATGCCCGGCATTCTCGACTTCCAGGACGCTCTCCTCGGACCGGTTTCTTACGACATCGCGAGCCTGATGCGGGACGCCTTTATCTCCTGGGATGAATCCTTCACGCTCGACATCTCGATACGGTACTGGGAAAAGGCAAGAAAAGCCGGCATCCCCGTTCCGGCTGACTTCGGGGAATTCTGGCGTCAGATCGAGTGGACCGGCATGCAGCGCCACCTGAAGATCCTCGGCATCTTTGCCCGTCTCCAGTATCGGGATAACAAGCCGAAGTATCTTGCCGACACGCCCCGGTTCATCGCCTATGTCCGGCACGTCGCTTACCGCTATGAACAGCTGAAGCCGATTCTCGTCATCATCGACAGACTCGAAGGACCGAGCAAATCCGAAGGATGGACCTACTGATGCAAAGCGTACGGGCTCTGATTCTCGGAGCCGGGCGGGGGAAGCGCATGCGCCCGCTCTCCGACTCCACTCCGAAGCCGCTTCTCCGGTTCCATGGAAAGCGGATGATCGACTGGCAGATAGACGCGCTCATCCGGGCCGGAGTCCGGGATTTCGTCGTTAACACGGCGCATCTCGCCGATCAGTTCCCGGCGCAGCTCGGGGACGGTCACGAGCGGGGGATCACGATCCGCTACTCGAAGGAAGGGGATTCCGAAGAGGAAGCACTTGAAACCCTCGGCGGCATCGCCAAGGCGCTCCCGCTTCTTTCTCCTGATGGCGTGACGCCATTTATTGTGGCGGCGGGCGACATCGTGACGGAATTCGACTACTCACGGCTTACCGCGCGGGCTGACGCCCTGATGAGGGGAGACGCCGACGCGCACCTCGTTCTGGTGCCCAATCCGGCGTTCCACGCAGCAGGCGATATGGCCCTCGAAAACGGGCTCGTCCGGCGTGCCCCTCAGGCGCTCACCTTCTCGAGCATCGGTATTTATTCGCCGAGAATTTTCAAAGGTGTTCCGGCGGTCCGGGCGAAACTCTTCCCGTGGCTCTACCACTTCGCCGATCTCGGCCGTGTGACGGGAGAGCTCTTCACGGGAGAATGGCGGAACATCGGCACTCCTGAGCAGCTGAACGAGCCATGAACGTCGGGGCCTTTTCTCTCTCGCCCGCCGTGATGGTCGCGCCGATGGCGGGTGTTACCGATCTTCCCTTCCGCGAGACCGTTCATGACTTCGGCCGCGTCTGGGTTGAGGGAGAAATGGTGTCGGCCAACCCCGACCTTCTTGAGTCGAATGAGTCAGAGAGGAAGATCGCCTTTGGAGATGAACCCTCTCCCCGGATCGTGCAGCTTCTCGGCGCGGTTCCCGCTTGGATGAACCGGGCCGCCTCTTTCGTGGAAGAGTGCGGCGCTGACATTATCGATATCAACATGGGGTGCCCCGCAAAGAAGATCTGCAAGACAGACTGCGGTTCGGCCCTGATGAAAAACCTGCCCCTTGCGGACGAGATTATCCGGGGAGTCTGCGGAACGGTTTCCGTCCCTGTGACCCTCAAGATGCGGACAGGCTGGGACAGTGATCATCTGAACGCCCCCGAACTGGCCCGTATCGCGGAGTCTGCCGGCGTGAGGCTGATCACCGTTCATGGAAGGACCCGTGAACAGGGCTACTCGGGTGAGGCGGAGTACAGAACCATCCGCGAAATCCGGAGCGCAGTCCGTATTCCTGTTATCGCGAACGGCGACATCGATTCTCCTCAGAAAGCCGCTTCTGTTCTGGATTTCACCGGCGCGGACGGCATCATGGTGGGGCGAGGCGCTCTCGGGGCGCCATGGCTCCCCGGGCGTATCAGCGCGTATCTCGAAACCGGTGTCGATCCTGGTGAGCCTTCAGTGCAGGAAAAAGCTGAAACGGTGTTCCGTCACCTGAAGCGTCATCTTGACTTCTATGGTGAAAAAAACGGCATCCGGTCTTTCCGCAAGCATTTGCTCTGGTATCTGGAGAGATTCCCCGGCGGCACGGAGGCTTTCCGCCCTCTCTCACGCCTCAGCAATACTTCAGAACTAGTCTCCGGGCTCTCTATTTTTCTCAAGAAGACCTTTTAGTGCTTTATCATTAGCACACAACAAGCGGGGGGTCGGACCGGAACATCCCCGCGGAAAATTTTTTCAGAGGAATCCCGCGTGAGCGAACATGCCACAACGCCTTTGCACCAGGCGCTTAATGAGATGCTGGACCAATATTTCAGCAATCTGGAAGGAGCGCAGCCGAACCGTGTGCATGAAATGGTGATCAGTGCCGTGGAGAAGCCTCTATTCGAATACATCATGCGGCGCTGTGAGGGAAATCAGAGCGCCGCATCGGCAATTTTGGGTATTAATCGAAACACCCTGCGAAAGAAACTCCGACTTTACGGACTTCTCTGACCAGGGATTTTTAAGGAAATAGAACGACATGAAGAAACAGGCACTTCTGAGCGTTTCAGATAAAACCGGCATTGTGGATTTCGCCCGTGAGCTCGTCGCCCTCGGCTACCACCTTCTTTCTACCGGCGGCACCGCCAAGCTCCTCGAGAAGGAAGGCGTGGCTGTGGAAGAAGTCGCAGACTACACTGGCTTCCCTGAAATGCTCGACGGCCGCGTGAAGACGCTTCACCCGAAGATTCACGCCGGCATTCTGGCCCGCCGCGACATCCCCGAGCACATGAAGGCTCTGGAAGAGCACGGCATTGATCCGATCGACCTCGTCGTCGTGAACCTCTACCCGTTTGAGCAGACGATCTCGAAGCCGAACTGCACGTTCGCTGACGCCATCGAAAACATCGACATCGGCGGCCCCACGATGATCCGCGCCGCGGCCAAGAATCACGGCTCCGTCGCAGTTGTCGTTGATCCGGCTGACTACCCGAAGATCGTCGAGGAGATCAAGGCTGAAGGTGCCGTGACCGCCAAGACCCGTCTCGCCCTCGCGAAGAAGGTGTTCGCTCATACCGCCCGCTACGACGGCATGATCACCAACTACCTCACGAGCCTCGATGCCGAAAACAAGCCGGCCACCAAGTTCCCGGATGTGCTGAACCGCCAGTGGGTCAAGGTTCAGGATATGCGCTACGGTGAGAATCCCCACCAGCAGGCCGCTTTCTACCGTGAACAGCAGGTCGCCCCGGGTCTCCTCGCCGGCTACACCCAGCTGCATGGCAAGGAACTCTCCTACAACAACATCGCTGATACGGATGCCGCCTGGGACGCTGCCCGCTCCTTCGACATGCCGGCCTGCGTGATCATCAAGCACGCCAATCCGTGCGGCGCCGCTGTAGGTCTCAATCCGGCTGAAGCCTATGCCAAGGCCTTCAAGACGGACTCCAAGTCTGCCTTCGGCGGCATCATCGCCTTCAACCGCGAAGTGGACCTCGAAACGGCCCAGCTCGTGAGCAAGCAGTTCGCTGAAGTGATCATCGCCCCGTCCTTCTCCGCTGAAGCCCGCGCGCTCCTCAGCGAGAAGAAGAACCTCCGACTCCTCGTTGTCGCGAACGGCGGTGCCCATAACGACTTCGACTTCAAGCGTGTCGGCGGCGGTCTCCTCGTTCAGACCCCGGATATCCAGATCTGCCCGGAAAGCGCTCTGAAGGTTGTGACGAAGAAGCAGCCGACCTCTGAGCAGATTGCCGACATGATGTTTGCCTGGCGCGTCTGCCGCTGGGTCAAGTCGAACGCCATCGTTTATGTCCACGCCGGCATGACGCTCGGTGTCGGCGCCGGCCAGATGAGCCGCGTTGACTCTGCCCGCATTGCTGAGGAAAAGGCTGAGGAAGCCGGTCTGTCGCTCGTCGGCTCTGCCGCCGCGTCTGACGCCTTCTTCCCGTTCCGCGACGGCCTGGACGTGATCTGTGACGCCGGCGCGACCTGCGTGATCCAGCCGGGCGGCTCGATCCGTGACCCTGAAGTGATCGCTGCCGCTGATGAACGCGGCATCGTCATGGTGTTCACGGGCGAACGTCATTTCCGCCACTAATCAGAAAGGAGCCGAAGCGCGGTAACAAAAAGTCACGACTTGAAGCGGCACCGCGCTTTAGGCTTTTTTCAATGTAGTAGCATGAGGAGACAGTTATCTGTCTCCTTTTTGTATTTGGAAGCATCTCTATGGTCGCCAATAAACAAGCAGGTGTCAGCCGCCGCGCTTTTCTTGCCGCTTCGGCTGCCGGACTCGGTCTGCTAAGCCTGCCCGCCTGGGCGCAGCTCGATATTGAAATCACGGGCGTTGGCTCCCAGCTTTTCCCCATTTCGGTTCCGGCTTTTTCCGGTACGGGTTCAGCTCCTGGCAGCCTGAGCTCCGTTATTGCGGCTGATCTGGTGAGATCAGGCAAATTCCGTCAGGTCGGATCCACGGCGGAGGTGTCCTATGCGCAGGTGCTGAATCCCGATCCTCAGGCGTTCCGAGCGGAAAACAGCAATGCCGCAGTTATCGGCTCCATCGCGCCAAAAGGCGCCGGCCGCTGGGAAATCAGCTGCAAGCTGCTCGACGTGGTGAGCGGGAAGCTCCTCGACAATTTCGTCAATACGAGCACGACCGGCAACCTCCGCATGGCGGCGCACCAGATCGCAGACAGAATCTATTTCAGGCTGACAGGCACGCCCGGCTGCTTTGCTTCCCGGATCGCTTATGTGCAGAACCGGGGAGGTGTCTATGAGCTCGTGATTGCTGACAGCGACGGCGAGAATCCCCGCGTCGCTCTCCGCAGCCGTGAGCCGATCATTTCGCCCACCTGGGCCCCGAATGGCACGAGCCTTGCCTATGTCTCATTTGAATCCCGGAAACCGGTGGTTTATATCCACGAACTGATGTCAGGGCACCGCCGCGTGGTGGCGAATTTCCCCGGCAACAATTCAGCTCCGGCATTCAGCCCGGATGGATCCAGGCTTGCTGTTGCGCTTTCCCGCGACGGCGGCACTCAGATCTATCTGATGAGCACCCGCGGCGGTTCGGCAACCCGCTTCACGACAGGGGCCGGCATCAATACCGAGCCTGTCTTCAGCCCTGATGGTGCCTGGATCTACTTCACTTCTGACCGTGGCGGAAATCCTCAGATTTACCGCAAACCGGTCTCAGGCGGCAAGGCCAGCCGCGTCACATTCTCTGTCGGCTACGCCGTCAGTCCGGCGCTTTCGCCCGACGGCAAAAAGCTGGCGTATATTGCTCGCTCCAGAGGTGGATTCCAGGTGAACGTGCTGGATCTTGCAAGCGGCAGCAACATGGCCGTTACCAAGACCAGCGGGGATGAATCCCCAAGTTTTTCGCCCAACGGCGAATTGATTGTTTACGCAACAGTCTCCGGCAGGCAGGGTGTTCTCGCTATGGCCAGCGCAGACGGAAGCATGTCGTCCCGGCTTCGCAGCCGCGGTGGAAGCATCCGCGAACCCGCCTGGGGACCTTTGATCCGATAGTTCAGGAAGTCCTTCTTTCCTTTGGAGAAACATAAAATGCAATTTTCAGTTCGCACCCTGGTTGCCGTGCTCGCCACTGCCGGCATCCTCGCAGGCTGCTCTTCTGTTCCTGTTGACGGAGCCAAGACCGCCGGCACGACCACGACCGCTGCTTCCACCTCAGGCAGCCAGAATGGTCAGGGCGTTACTGTCGATAACAGCGCCGTGAAGACTGTTGAAGTGGATCCGCTGAATGACCCGAAGAGCCCGCTTGCTCAGCGCTCCGTTTACTTCGCCCTGGATTCCTACTCGGTTGCTCCGCAGTACGACCAGATGCTGTCCGCTCACGCAAACTATCTGATGAGCCATCAGAACCGCAACATCGTTGTTGAAGGCAACACCGACGAACGCGGCAGCAGCGAATACAACCTCGCACTCGGTCAGAAGCGTTCCGAGGCCGTCATCTCCAAGCTGAAGCTGCTTGGCGTTCCCGCCACCCGCATGGAAGCGGTGAGCTTCGGCAAGGAAAAGCCGCTCGCCAAGGGTTCCAATGAAGAAGCCTGGGCGAAGAACCGCCGCGCCGATATCCGCTACCGTTGATAGTTCGCTGATCCAAAGCCCGGATCCTTTGGTTCCGGGCTGCTTTTTTACAGAACAGGATGAGGTTCGAAAGAATGTCCAATCGCCGCCTTTTACCGCTAGCCGCCGCCATGATTGCCGGCCTTGGCTATGTCTCCAGCGCTCAGGCGCTTTTTGAAGACAATGACGCCCGCATCGCCATCAACGCCATGCGGAAAGACATGGTTACCATGCAGGCTCAGATCAGCCGGCTGGAGAATGGCCAGAAAGCGAGCCTCGCTCTGTCGGATCAGATCGCAAGTCTCCAGGAACGGCAATCCGTTCTCTCCGGACGTCTTGAAACACTCGAAAACCGGATCGCCCAGCAGGAAAAAAATTCCCGGGATCTCTACACCGATCTCGACAGCCGTCTGAGAAAGCTTGACGGCCGCGTGGCGAAAGCTGAAACCGCCGCGCAGAACGCTCCGGCTGGTGAACCAGGATCCGATCCCGCTGCCCAGGGGCAGGCCGCGGCAGCCTCGAATGAGAAGGGGTTTTATGACAGAGGCCTCTCCTCCTTCCAGAGCGGTCAGTACGCGGACAGTGTCAAAGCCTTTTCGAGCCTGATCTCGGGCTACCCGCAGTCCACCTATCTGCCTGAAGCCATGTACTGGCAGGGCAACGCCTACTTCGCGCTCCAGAAGTACAAGGAAGCAGCCGCTGTTGAGGATCGCCTGACCCGCCAGTACCCGAATTCCACCCGGACTCCGGACGCGCTCCTTTCTCTGGCCTCAGCGCAGACCGCGCTTGGCAACATCCGCGCCGCAAATTCGACCCTCACTTCACTGCAGAAGCGGTTCCCGAAAACTGAACAGGCAAAACTCGCCGCTCAGAGACAGAAGGAACTGAAGGCCGCGCTGCCGCCCGAACCCGAAGCCGCGCCTAAGACAAGCAAAGCAGGGAAAAAGAAGGCGCGCTAAACTACATCCACTCTCAGAGGGGGCGACTCTTCGCCCCATAAAAAAAGAGAGGTATTACACCGCAATAGCGACTGCACCCCTTCTGCAGCTCATTGCGGTGGTTATCTTTATGCTTGTGCAGTGTTCTCTGCTCAGGCTTAAGCCATAGTTATCAAGCAAGTTAAATTAAGGATAAAGGTTATGGGTGCTCATAATTTAACCGGTACTACGCTGTTGCAGAACGGAGTTTATAGCAAGGGAACCGCCTACTCTGAAGAAGAGCGCGCTGCCCTCCATTTGAAGGGACTCCTTCCGCCGGTTCCGGCCACGATCTCTATGCAGGTCGAAGCCATGATGGAACAGCTCCGCGCGTTTGATACGCCGTTCCAGAAGGCGCTCTTCCTCGATGGGCTTCGGTCCAGCAATGAAACGCTGTACTTCCGACTGCTCCTCGAGCACATCGAAGAAGTGCTGCCGCTCGTCTATACGCCGACGGTCGGCGAAGTCTGCCAGAAGTTCAGCCACCTCTTCCGCTTCGCGAAGGGCCTCTACCTGTCTATCGAAGACAAGGGCCACGTGAGCGAGATCCTCGAGAATCTTCCGCAGGAAGCGGTCGACATGATCGTCGTGACTGACGGCCAGCGTATTCTCGGCCTCGGCGACCTCGGCATCAACGGCATGGGCATTCCGGTCGGCAAGCTCGCCCTTTACACCGCCTGCGCCGGTGTTGATCCCCGCCGCACGCTGCCGGTTATCCTCGACGTCGGCACGAACACCGAACGTTATCTCAACGATCCGCTGTACCTCGGACACAAGCACCCCCGTGTCAGCGGTCAGGAGTACGACGACTTCATCGAGGAATTTTTCCAGTCGGTTTACAAGAAGTGGCCGAAGTGCGTTGTCCAGTTCGAAGACTTTGGCAACAACCACGCTTTCGATCTGCTCGCCCGCTACCGTTCCCGCTACTGCTGCTACAACGACGACATCCAGGGTACGGCCTCCATCGTCGTTTCCGGCTTCTTCTCCGCCATGCGCGCCAAGAAGTCCAAGCTGTCGAATGAAAAGATTCTCTTCCTCGGTGCCGGTGAAGCGGCTACCGGCGTTGCCGGCCTGATCGCTGACGCCATGGTTGAGGATGGTCTCTCCCGTGAAGACGCCCTCGCCCGTCTGTATCTCTTTGACTCGAAGGGACTCGTCACCACGACCCGCGGTGATACGCTCGCGGCCCACAAGCTGCCGTTCGCGAAGGATATCCCCTCGGTGAAGGATTTCGAGGAAGCCATCCGCACGCTGCGTCCGACCGCTATCGTTGGTCTCTCCGCTCAGTCCGGTGCCTTTACGGAATCGATCGTGAAGGCCATGACTGAAATCAACGAGCGCCCGATCGTCTTCGCTCTTTCCAACCCGACCTCCAAGGCCGAGTGCACGGCAGAACAGGCCTACACCTGGTCTGACGGCAAGGTGCTCTTCAGCTGCGGTTCCCCGTTTGATCCGGTGACCTACAAGGGCAAGACCTACGTGCCGCGTCAGGGCAACAATTCGTACGTGTTCCCGGGCATCGGTCTCGGCGCCATTCTCGCCCAGTGCAAGGAAATCACGCAGGAAGTGTTCCTCTCTGCGGCTCACACCTGCGCCGATATGGTGACGGAAGACGACCTGGCTCATGGCTCGCTCTACCCGTCCCTCACGCGCGTCCGTGAGATTTCTCACCTCGTTGCCGTGAACATCATCAAGCTCGCGCTGGCGACCGGGCAGGCTCAGATTGAGGCTCCGGCTGACATCGAGAAGTTTGTCACCGACAACATGTACACGCCTGATTACGAATAAGGCATCTGCGATCAGTTTTGACTGACCAAGCACGGCCAGATGCCTTCGCGGCATCCGGCCGTGTTTTTTCCTTATGGAACAGACATTGGACAACACACTGCCCCTCTCCCAAAGCGACTCGATTGCCCTCCTTTACGGCAAGCCGCTGGATAAAGTGCCGGCCGGACTCTATATCCCGCCCGACGCTCTGAAGGTGTTTCTGGAATCCTTCGAGGGACCGCTCGATCTGCTGCTCTGGCTGATCCAGAAGCAGAAGTTCGACGTCATGGACATTCCCATGGCGACGCTGACCGAGCAGTACATGCAGTACGTTGAACTGATCCGGAAAAACAATCTCGATCTGGCGGGTGACTACCTCGTCATGGCCGCTCATCTGATGGCGATCAAAAGCCAGCTACTGCTCCCGCTCCGGAAAGCCGATACCGGGGAGGAAGTGGAAGATCCCAAGGCCGAACTGATGCGGCGTCTGATCGAGTACCAGAAGATGAAACTCGCGGCCCAGGAGCTGGACCGCCTGCCGATCAGCGGCCGGGATTTCAGCCCGGTGGATGTCAGCAAACCCGAATCCGCCCCGGATCTCCCGGATGTGTCACTTGATGAACTGCGGCGCGCCTGGCGCTCCGTCATGGCCCGGATCAAGCTGCAGGAGCGGCATACTGTGACCCGCGAGGAACTTTCTGTCCGCGAACATATGTCCTCCATTCTGAAACAGCTTCAGACGAGGTCCTACGTGGAATTCACGGATGTCTTCGAAAACACACCGACCTTTGCCCACGCTCTTGTCAGCTATCTCGCGATCCTTGAACTCGCGAAAGAAGCAATGATCCGCATCACGCAGGCGGCGCCTTTTGCCCCCATCTGGCTCACGCTGTCTCACCGCGAAGAAACACTTCTCTAGAAAGCAAAAAGCCCCGCTCATCTGAAGTGAATGAGCAGGGCTTTGCACTGCGATCCATGCGCCCCGGCGGGGCGCACTTCTCATCAGTGAATTCTCATACCAGGCTTTGCGCCGGGGAAGGGTTCCAGCAGGAAGAATCCCGGGGTAGCTTTCTGATCCGCGTCAGCCGCCGAGAGCACCATGCCTTCGGAAAGACCAAAACGCATCTTGCGAGGTGCGAGATTCGCGATCATGACGATCAGCTTGCCGACCAGCTGCGCGGGCTCACTGTAGCTCGCCTTGATGCCGGAGAAGACCGTACGGGTCTTTCCCTCACCGACATCGAGCGTGAACTTCAGGAGCTTCGTGGAGCCTTCCACGGCTTCGCACGCCACTACCTTCGCGATACGGAGGTCAAGCTTCGCGAAATCATCAATCGTGCAGGTCGGGGCAATGGCTTCCCCGCCAGGCAGCGCTTCCACCTTCGGTTCTTCCTTCACCTCTGAGATCAGCTGATCCAGCTGCTTCTCCATATCGACGCGCTGCATCAGATGCTTGAAGGGCTGAATCGGGTTAGCGGAGGAGAGCGGCGTATCCACCGTGCTCCAGGTGAGTTCACCGCAGCCGAGGAACGCCTCAACCTTCTCAGCCACTCCCGGAAGCACCGGCTTCAGGTAGTTCGTGAGAATGCGGAAAGCCTCCAGGCAGACCGAGCACACTTCGTGCAGCTTCTCAGACTGCGCTGGATCCTTGGCGAGTTCCCAGGGCTTCATGTGATCGACGTACTCGTTCGTCTTATCGGCGAGTTCCATCACAAGGCGCATGGCCTTCGCATACTCACGGTCTTCGTAGAGCTCGACTACCTTCGGTGCATCTTCACGCAGCGCCTTCAGGAGCGGATCCGACATGGCGGAATCCAGCACGCGGCCCTCAAAGCGCTTCACGATGAAGCCGGCCGAGCGCGAGGCAATATTCACGTACTTGCCGATCAGATCGGAATTCACACGGGAGAAGAAGTCAGGCTTCGTGAAGTCGATATCCTCGACACGGCCGGACAGCTTGGCGGCGAGATAGTAGCGCAGCCACTCCGGATCCATGCCGAGATTGAGATACTTCAGCGGATCAATGCCAGTGCCGCGGGACTTGCTCATCTTCAGACCGCCCACGGTAACGAAACCGTGTGCGTAGATGTGATCCGGCACGCGGTAGGGCTTCCCGGCGAAGTGCAGCATCGCCGGCCAGAAAAGCGTGTGGAAGTAAATGATGTCCTTGCCGATAAAGTGAATCTGTTCGGTCTTCGGATCCATCAGGAATTCATCAAAATTCTTGCCGATGCTGTTGAAGTAGGACTTCAGAGAGGCGAGATAGCCAACCGGAGCGTCCAGCCAGACGTAGAAGTACTTGCCCGGCGCGTCCGGAATCGGAATGCCGAAGTACGGCGCGTCGCGGGAAATATCCCAGTCCTCAAGCTCAGCACCCTCACCGAGCCACTCCTGATCCTTCGCGAGCACCTCAGGCTGCACGCGGGGCTTGCCGTCAGCGCCATTGCCGCTCGTCCACTCGCGCAGGAACTGCACAGCCTTCGGATCGGAGAGCTTAAAGAAATAGTGCGTGGAACTGCGAAGCTCAGGCTTCGTGCCGGAGAGAACCGAATACGGATTGATGAGCTCAGTCGGGCGATAGACCGAGCCGCAGACTTCACAGCTGTCGCCATACTGATCCTCAGCGCCGCAGTGCGGGCACTTGCCCTTGATAAAGCGGTCCGCGAGGAACATCCCCTTCTGAGTGTCGTAGTACTGGGTGATCTCCTTGCTGTAGATCAGTCCCGCGGCCTTCAGACGGCGATAAATGTCCTGGGAAAGCTCGACATTCTCAGGGGAGTCAGTCGTGTGCCACCAGTCGAACTTCACATGGAAGCCGTCCAGGTACTGCTTGCGGCCGGCACGGATTTCCGCCACAAACTCCTGAGGCGTGACACCCTTCTTCTGAGCCGCGATCATCATCGGAGCGCCGTGCGTATCGTCAGCACCCACAAAATAAACCTGGTTGCCGGCCATCCGCTCATGACGCACCCAGATATCAGCCAGAATGTACTCAGTGATATGGCCGATATGGAAGGGGCCGTTGGCATACGGCAGTGCCGTCGTTACAAAAATATTGCGCTTCGTCATAAGTCTCTGTCTTATCGCAGCTGTCACAGAAAAATTAAATAGATCTTCTATTTTATATCCCCAAGCTGCTTACTTCTTTTGAGACTCATGCATTTTTTAGTGAAATGACATAATTGGGCATCCCGTTCTTCAACAGAAGGAAGAGCCATGACGGCAACAAAAGAAGCTATCGCCCAGGTGCTGAACGGCGTGATTGATCCCAATACCGGCAAGGGACTCCAGGACAGCGGTGAAATCGCTTCCGTTCTCCCCGGAGCGGTCATCATTGAGCTCGGTTACCCGGCAAAAAGCCAGATTGAACTGATTAAAAAAGCGGCTGAAGACGCGCTGCGCGCTGCCGGCATCGATTCTGAAGTGGAGGTGCGGCAGAACATCCGCGCTCACAAAGTCCGCTCCACGCTCCGCGTGCTGCCGAACGTGAAGAACATCATCGCGGTTTCTTCCGGCAAGGGCGGTGTCGGCAAATCCACCGTCACGGCAAATCTCGCGCTTGCCCTCGCCTCTGAAGGCGCCAAGGTTGGTGTGCTGGATGCTGATATTTACGGTCCCAGCCAGCCCACAATGCTGGGTGCCTCCGGCACTCCTCAGTCGAAAGACGGCAAGACGATGGAACCGATCGAAGCGAACGGCCTGCAGATCAACTCCATCGGCTTCATGGTGAATCCGGCCGATCCCGTTATCTGGCGCGGTCCGATGGTCTCCTCCGCCCTGCGCGATCTCCTGCAGCAGACGAACTGGCACGATCTCGACTATCTGGTGATCGATATGCCGCCTGGAACCGGTGACATTCAGCTCACGCTTTCCCAGCAGGTACCGGTCACCGGCGCCATTGTTGTCACCACGCCGCAGGACATCGCGACGCTTGACGCCGTGAAGGGACTCATGATGTTCCGCAAGGTGAATATCCCTGTGCTCGGCATTGTGGAAAACATGGCGCTCTTCAAGTGCCCCCACTGCGGTCACCTTGAGCGGATCTTCGGTGAAGGCGGAGCGGAACGGATGTCCAAGGAGTACGGTGTTCCGGTTCTCGGCAGCCTCCCCCTTGAGCGCGGCATCCGCGAGGACGCGGACTCCGGGCATCCGACGGTGCTCGCTGAGCCCGACAGCGAAACGGCAGAGATCTTCCGTGCCATCGCGAGAAAGACCGCGGTAGCGCTCTCAGAAACGCCGAAGGATTTCTCCTCCGGCATTCCGAAGGTCACGGTTCAGAACGCGGCCCCCAAGGCCTGATGACGCTCTGAATGAAAAAAGGCTTCCCGTGAGGGAAGCCTTTTTCTATGCCTGTCTCAGGCTGAGGCCGGAAGAGAATTACTCTTCAGAGCCCTCTTCACCCTTGTGATGGGCGGGATCCGGCACGCCGAGAGCCTTATGCAGCTTCGGAGACGTCGTCGTGTACTGCAGGAACACCTTCTTATCCGGGAACACATACTGGGAAGCCGCGAAGGCCGCCAGAGCGCACTCGTGGAAACCGGACAGAATCAGCTTCTTCTTGCCAGGGTAAGTGTTGCAGTCGCCGACCGCAAAGATACCGGGAATGTTGGTTTCAAAACGGGCGGTATCGACCACGATCTGCTTGCGATCAAGCTCAAGACCCCATTCAGCGATCGGGCCCACCTTCGGCTGCAGGCCGAAGAAGACGAGGAGGCAGTCGAGCGGAATACGGCGCACAATGCCGTCGTTACCGGTCACACGGACTTCCGTCATCACACCGTCTTTCTCTTCGAAACCCGTCACCGAGCCCACGACAAACTGCATCTGCCAGTCTTCGCAGAGCTGCTTCATCTCGGCCACACGGGCGGGAGCAGCCCGGAAGCCATCGCGGCGATGGATCAGAATGACGCTCTCCGCCTTGCCGACGAGATTCAGCGTCCAGTCGAGAGCGGAGTCACCGCCGCCGCAGATCACGATGTTCTTGCCAGCGAAGAATTCCGGATCACGCACCCGATAGAAGAGCTGCTTGTTCTCGAACTTCTCAATGCCCGGAACACGCATCGGACGGGCATCAAAAGAGCCCATACCGGAGGCGATGATCACGGCCTTGCAGTGGAAGCGGGTGCCCAGATCGGTTTCCACATGGAAGGAACCGTCCTCCTGCTTCTCAACCTTCGTGACGACTTCGCCCAGGTGATAGACCGGCTTGAAGGGATGATTCTGCTTCAGCAGGTTTTCAGTCAGCTCAGCCGACGAGTACACCGGAACAGCCGGAATATCGTAAATTGGCTTCTGGGGGTAGAGCTCCATGCACTGGCCGCCCACATTCCGAAGAGAATCCACCACGTGGCATTTCATCTCCAGAAGACCGAGTTCGAAAACCTGAAACAGCCCGACCGGACCTCCACCGACGACAACGACGTCTGTTTCAATGATTTCGTCAGTCCGCTCTGCAACGGTCAAGTAATCTTTAATAGCCATTTCTGTTGATATATAAGAGTTCAGGCGCTCCCCGTCCGGGAGCGGTTCAGCCGCAGGCTTCGCCTGGGTAAAAAAATACGCGTAGGGGTGTATTCTCGCATTATTTAGCCCCGAGCACATGCGCTAAAACAACTAATTAATGATGGGGTTTATCCTGCTTCAGGTGGTCCTCGGCTTCGCGAAGATCCGCATCCACCTCGCTCATCGTGAAGAAATCCCCGTCCGACACGCGCTGCGCCTGCTTGAACTGATAGGCGGCCATCTTCCAGTCGCCCTGCAGCGCGTACATCTTTCCGGTCGCCCGGAAGGCCTCACTCCGCCGGCCCAGTGCCTCGCTTGACCTCGCGAGATAACGGAAATAGTCCGCGTTATCCTGGGATATCGCGCTCTGACCCTTCAGGTATTTCAGAATCTCTTCATGCATCCCCTGCTCATAGAGATCCTCGATGTAGGTCTTCGCGAGCATGACAGAAAGCGGATTATCGTTCGCGAGCGCAGCGATTTCTTTCAGCACCGGCTTCTTATCGGCTGCCATCGCGTATCGGGTCTGAAGAAGATTCTTCTGCAGGAAGACATCATTTCTGCCTGCCATCTGGACAGCCTTCTGCGCTTCGGCGTACGCCTGTGCCGCGTCGCCGTCCAGCGCATAGACAACCGAGAGTCCGTAATGCGCTACCGCGGCCTGCACCCCGGTCGCCTTTTTACTCAGCACAGTCTGGAACTGAACCTTCGCTGAATCCCGGCCGGCTGAGCTTCCGGACTGCAGCACCAGAGCTCGTGCCTGCATCAGATAGAAATCAAAGCTGTCATGCCGGATAAAGGGACGCTGGAGCTCGCGCGCCCGGTTTTCCATGTCCGCGATTCGCTCAACAGTGAGCGGATGATCAGACAGGTACGCCGAGGCATTCGCTTCATAGGGGCCGGTGCGCTGCAGGAGCCTCTGGAAGAAGCGGGTCATGCCGTTCGGGTCGAAATTGGCCCGCACCATAATCTGGAAACCGATTCGGTCAGCTTCCTGCTCCGCGCTGCGGGAGAATTTCAGCTGATTCGATATGAGCGCGGCCTGGCCGCCCATCATGATCGCGGCCGCCGCGTCACCGCCCGAATTGCCGCCAGCCGACGCAGCCAGAATCGCGAGAAGGAATGAGCCCAGAGAGGCCGCGACATTTCCCTTCTGATTCTCGAGCATGCGGGCAATGTGGCGCTGTGTCACGTGGGCAATTTCATGCGCCATAACGCCCGCGAGCTCGCTCTCGTCCTGCGCCGCGACCAGTGTGCCCGTGAAAACCGCGATGAAACCGCCAGGAAGCGCAAAAGCGTTGATTTCCCCAAGCTTCATCGGAAAGAACTGGAAACTGTACGGCGTCACCGGCGCGGCAGCGACCAGCCGGTAACCGAGCCTCATCAGATATTCATGAATATCGGGATCATGGAGGTAATAGGGGCTTTGCCGGATCTCCTCCATGGACTGCTCGCCGATCTTCCGCTCGTCAGCCGGAGACAGTTCTCCTGAGCCGGCCGGCGCACCGAGCGACGGCAGATTGATCTGACTGGTCATTTGCGGTTTGGCCGGCAGAGAGGCCGCCATGAGGCAGCAGGCGGCAACAGCAATCCATGGCTTCATACGGATCCTTTGGAGTTTTGCAGAGACGGAGACTCGCTTACAAACTCAATTATCATAAGAAGATTGCCGGCGGGGGACTGCTGGATTTTGTACCTTTTTAGTGAGAATTTTCGACAAAATGACTGAGAACGGCGGACTGACACACTTCGACTCCCAGGGACAGGCACACATGGTAGATGTGGGAGAGAAATCGATTACTCACCGATCAGCAACAGCTCAGGGCGTTATCCGCATGCAGCCGGAAACTTTCCAGGTCATTGCGTCCGGCAGCGCGAAAAAGGGAGACGTCATCGGTATTGCCCGCATTGCGGCAATCATGGCGAGCAAAAAAACCTCCGAACTCGTTCCGCTCTGCCACCCGCTGCCGCTTACGCATGTCAGCGCTGAGTTCGATCTGCATCCGGAAGCCTCCAGCATTGTCTGCCGTGTGACCTGCGAGACCTATGGCAAGACCGGGGTCGAAATGGAAGCGCTTACGGCAGTCGAGGTCGGTCTTCTCACGATTTACGACATGTGCAAGGCGATTGACCGCGGCATGGTGCTTTCCGATATCCGGCTTCTGGATAAGGCCGGCGGAAAGAGCGGGCACTGGGTATCGGATTCTCCCGCGCCGCAGCTGGATAAATGATTTAAAGCGGCAGTGAGAGCCTGACAGAGGCGCCGCCCGTTTCCGGGCTCTCAATTGACAGCGTCCCGCCGCATTCCTCTATGCGGCGGCGCATGCCTTTCAGCCCCAGACCGCTGCCGGTAGCTGACGCCGCGGCAGGCTCCTCAGGCTTGAACCCGACGCCATTATCCGTCACGGAAAGCAGCAGCCTGCTGTCCTCCGTCCTGGCGGCTACTTCAACACGGGTCGCCTGGCTGTACTTAATCGCGTTTGTCAGCGCTTCCTGCACCATGCGGAGCGCGCACTGGGCCTTCTGGGGCGGCAGCGACAGTTCATCAGGAAGCGAAAGCGTGTTCCACTTCAGCTCCAGCTTCGCCGCCTTGAGTCTCGGCGCGAGCCGGTAGCGAAGATTCGCGAGAGCAGTGCCGAAATCCTCTGTGCTCACTCCGCTCGCATCGATCGCGATACGCATCTGATCAAGGCAGGACTGCAGGGCACTTTCAATATCCTCTTTCGGGAGATTGCCATTCTTGACCGCGGAGAGCGTCGAAATCAACTCAGCGCCCAGCCCGTCATGCATATCCTGAATGTAGCGCTGACGCTCTTTCTGCACCGCTTCGGCGACAGCTGCTGAAATGACTTTGCTCTCTGACTCCGCATCTTTCCTCGCTGCGCTCTCAATCTGAGAGAGACGGGCCTTCGCTTCCTTTTCACGGTGCTCTTCAGCCACCGCAATACCCCAGGCCGCCGCGCTGAAGGCTGCCGCGCACTCACCGAACACGAGCGCGAAGGGGCGGCCTGTCAGAAGAAGCGTGACAAATCCGGCAAGATAAGAGGCAAAGGCAAAAACGGGGAAAAAGAGACCGATACCGGGCTTCAACCTGGCTGCCGCTGCGGCCGCGCCGCCAAGAACGAGCAGCAGAAGTCCGGGGATTCCGCCAAGCGTCTGCAGCTGCGCGGCAGGCGGACTCAGAAGAACCGCGATTACAACGCTGACGCCCAAAAGCACCGCCGCCGCGGTGCGGCGGCCAGTTGTCTCAGTCAGACGGGGAATGGACGCAAAAATCCCCACCAGGGCAGCTCCGAAAACGAGATGCCTTAGATTGATGAGGATTAGGATCCAGATTGGATAAGAACCCACGCGTCGCGTCCTGCGGCCAGATCAAGAGGGGGTCAGTTATGGAGCAGTCCCATCTGGCTCGCTTCATACACGGCTTCACCGCGGGAATGGACCTGAAGCTTGCGATAGATCTTCTTGATATGAGCGGTCACCGTGTGCGGAGAGATCGTCAGAATCTCGCCGATTTCATTGAAGCTCATACCCTTCGCGAGAAGATGCAGAATTTCCGTTTCGCGGGCAGAAAGCGGGCTCGGTTCGGCATCAGGAACGATGCCATTGCCGGTCGGATGATTCTGCAGCGCGCGGAGCACGCTTCTCGCGACTGACGGGCTGACAGGAGATCCGCCGCCTCGCAGCAGCCGAATCTGGCCGGTGATATCTTCGCTATCGGCTTCCTTGAGGATGTAGCCGGTAGCGCCTGCCTCGATCGAGCTCACCACGTGCTGTTCATCGCCATAAACCGTAATGACCATGATGTCGGAGGAGGGATGGAGGCGATTCGCTAGGCGAATCAGATCGATGCCGCTGCCGTCAGGCAAGCCGAGATCGATCACCATGACCTCAAAATCCAGAGTCTCGATCAGCTGCTGAGCTTCATGCTTAGTAGAAGCAAAGCCGACGACCTTCATCATAGGGTCTTGATTAATGGTGGTTTCAAAACGGCGCCGAACTTCAGCGTCATCTTCAACAAGCAGAACCGTGATTGTCTTTTCAGGCATTTGTGAGTGATCTTCTGTTCGAAGGAATTCTCGTGACAATTCGGGCTCTAGCAAAAACCGGAGGACCGACTCTCGCTAACCCTTTCTTTCAACTGATTTCGGGTTGCCGCACCAACAGCAGGACCAGCATTAAATTCCCAGTCTGTAAACCGAAACTTCTGTTTATTATAAATCAGGGGGAGGTGATTCCCCTGCATAGGAATTACTTATTTACTCCTCGGTGCAGGGATCTTCGTCAAAAACAGCCCCGTAATACGCTTAATTCGCCCTAAAACCGGATTCTGGCGTATAGCCATGATTAAAGTCTTATGATGTTCAACCGGGATTTTGCAGAGTTTTCTGCAGAGGTTAAAGATGCCAGCCAGTGCTACCAAGATTCTTATTATTGACGACGACGCCGATCTCGTTTCCCTTCTCACCGATAACCTTCAGCTGGAAGGTTTTTCTCCCTCCCCTGCCTATAACGGTGAGGATGGGCTGCTGAAGCTGTCGCAGGAAAATTTTGATCTCGTCATTCTCGATGTCATGATGCCCGGCATGAAAGGAACCGAAGTGCTTGCCAAGATCCGCGAGCACTCTCATATTCCGGTCATTATGCTGACAGCCAGAGGCGATCCCGCGGACAGGATCATCGGGCTTGAACTCGGCGCAGATGACTATGTGCCGAAACCCTTTACGCCGCGTGAGCTGGTCGCGAGAATCCGCGCTATTCTGCGCCGCACCGCGAGCCAGGAGTCCCCTGTCACGCCGCTCGTTGTCGGTCCTCTCACCGTCAACCCGGCACAGCGCCGCGTGTGGGTCACCGCGACGAAAAAGAATATCGAGCTGACATCGACCGAGTTCTCGCTTTTTGAAATGCTCGGGCGGAATCTCGGTCAGCGCGTTTCCAAGGCGGATATCTATACGCAGGTTCTCGGCCGGGACATGGGCCGCTACGACCGGGCGATTGACGTCCATGTGAGCGCGCTCCGCCATAAGCTGAATGACGCTGTCGGTCCCGCGATCTCCATCGCGAGCATCCGGGGATTCGGTTACCAGATGTCGGTGCTGGACGACTCCGCCAGCTGATCTCTATGCAGAAAAAAACGCGGCTTTCTCTCTTCAAGGCGAACACCTTCTTCTGGCAGACCCTTGCGGGTCTGATCGTCGCTATGACGCTGTCCGGATTTTTGGTATTCGCCGTCGCCTGGGGTTTTCTGAATCCGGACCATACTCTGCTCCTTAATCATCCGGGCGAAGACCGGGTGATATTCGCGGAGGAAGTCGTGTCTCTCGGCGGGAAACCGGCTCTCACAAGCTGGCTTCAGAATCAGAACCCCGGTCCGGACCATGCCCGTGTGTACGCGGTCGACAGCACAGACCACGATCTTGGCGGACACAAAATCCCGAACGGCGCGCTGGAGCGCGCGCGTGCCCTGGTACGTCAGGGGGGCAACACGCTCGGCATCCGGTCTTTCAATATCGAGGGTGAGGAAATACTGGTCTTCACCGCAAGAAAACCGGTGAATTTCTTCAAGGATTCCACCCGGGTGCTGCTCTTCGCGCCCCACGGCGCTCCGCTTTGGCTCACCTGCATCATTTCGCTCCTGGTTGCGAGCGCTGTGGCCGCGGGACTGGCCTGGCGGCTCACACGGCCGCTCAGACAGATTGAGGGGGCCATGGTCCAGGCCGCTTCGGGCGACCTGAATGTCCGGATTTCAGAGAGTGTCAAAGGGAGCAGCTCTGAATTTATAGAGCTCGCCAAAAAGTTCGATATGATGGCCGCCACCATCCAGCAGCTGATCGACCGGCAGCAGAACCTCTTCCACAGTGTGAGCCACGAACTGCGTTCGCCCCTCGCCCGGATCAACTGTGCGGTTGAGCTTGCCCGGCGCTCCCCCGATATCACGCCGAAAATGCTTGACCGGATTGAGAGTGATGTGCAGAAGCTCGACTCACTGGTCGGCGATCTGCTCACCTATACACGGCTGAACGCCGAAGTCTCTATTCCCTTCTCGGAAATTGATGTCAGCGAGATTGTGGAAGACATCGCCGATAACGCGTCGCTTGAGGGGGATGCGCGGAAGATTCAGGTGATCTGCGACCTTCCGAAGGATGATCTCATCATGACCGGCAACGCCGATCTGCTTGCGCACGCCATTGAGAATGTCGTCCGCAACGCTCTTCGGTTCTCGCCTGACGGCGGAAAAGTGACGATTCAGGGCGGGATGGTGTCCGACAGCTCGCTTCAGATTTCCGTTCAGGATGAAGGCCCCGGCATCCCGCAGGAAGAAATGGCCAAAATCTTTGATCCTTTCTTCAGAGGCGCTAACCAGGCGACCGGATCCGGCTATGGGCTAGGGCTGCCGATCACCATGCAGGCGGCCCAGCACCACGGCGGAACGGTCCATGCGGAAAATATCCTTCCGCATGGCCTGAAGATCACAATCACACTCCCCCTGAAACCCGCGGGGAAAAGCGAAAAAGCTTAAGCGTTGAGCGCCCGGAGCACTTCCTCGTGAAGTGCTCCGCCTGCCGTGCAGACAGCGGACTTCTCTTTCAGGGGGTTGCCGCCTGAAGTGCTTGTGATGACACCGCCCGCTCCCTCAACCACGGGGATCAGCGCAGCCACATCCCAGTACGAGAGATCCGGATCAATCATGATGTCCGCACCGCCGGATGCCACGGCGAAATACCCAAAGCAGTCGCCCCAGGTCCGGTAGAGCTTCGCGCGGTCGATCAGCGTCTGCATGCGGCTGTCCCCCATCTGCTCGGATGTCGTCCAGTGAGAGGTCACGAGGAGCGTCGCATCCTCTACCCGATTGCATTCGCGGACCTTCATGGGATTTTCAGAAGTGATGCCAAGCGCATTGCGATGAAGAACCGCGCCGCCCTGCCACCCAACAGCCCGGATACCGGCAGCCGGAAAGGCAATAGAGGAGAGAATCGGGCCAAAACCGTTTCCCTCATCGCGCTCAAGCGCTATCAGGTTTCCGAAATGAAAGCTGTTTGAAATAAAGGCCCGGGTCCCGTCGATCGGATCCAGAATCCAGCGATAACGGGGGAAAGGACCGAAAGCCTCCTTGATTCCCAGCTCCTCGCCATAAATGCCATGCTGCGGATAATTTTCCTCAATCATCCGGCGCATAGCAGATTCCGCCCCACGGTCCGCGAGGGTGACGGGCGTATGGTTGCTTTTCTCATCCACCCGGATTCCGGCCAGAAAATTCGGCAGAATCACCTTCAGCGCGGCATCCGCCAGACGCTTCAGGAAAGGTAAAAACTCGTCCCGTTCTTCCGGAGTGGACGGTTTGGTAAACCGGGGATAATTCATGACTGCCTCTTATTGCTCCTGCGTGACCAAAATATTGTACGTGTACTGCAAGCAGTCCTGCGGCAATTGCGTCATAATGACGCAACAGCCCGTCTTGAAAGACAGGCTCTTTCTGTTTCTGTAGGATTTTTAGGAATTATGCCGGTCTATGGATATAAGTGTTCCTCCTGCGGCTTTGAAGAGGACATCATTCAGAAAATGTCAGACAAGCCTCTGACCAAATGCCCGAAGTGCGGGAAAGACACGTTTGTGAAACAGCTGTCTGCCCCCGGTTTCGAGCTGAAGGGCAAGGGCTGGGCTGCGACGGACTTCAATGCCGGTCATACCGGGGTTGCGGCCGCCCACACCAAGAACAAGTGAGCAGCAGAGGCGGGATGCGTTCCGCCCCTGAGGCCTTAGCAAATGCGTCTCGATCGTCCCTGAATAACAGGCCCGGATCCTGACGCTTTTGTTTTCATTACAGACATGTTCAAAAAGTTCATCTCCGCGGGGCTCCTCTTCTGGATCCCTCTGATCTTCACCGTCTGGATTCTCGACAGCGTCATTGAATTCAGCGACAGGCTTCTCGTCTTTCTTCCGACGCAGCAGCTGCCCGCCTTTCTGGCAAAAATTCCAGGTCTCGGGCTGATTTTCGCTGTCATCATCATCTTCCTCACCGGCGTCATCGTCGCCAACGTTCTCGGCAAAAAGATTGTTTCCTGGTGGGAAGCGCTGCTCGACCGCATCCCGATCGTGCACCCGATCTACAGCGGCATCAAAAAAATCGCAAGCACCTTTCTCAGCCAGCAGTCGCAGAGCTTTCAGAAGGTCGTCATGGTGGAGTATCCCCGCAAAGGGGCCTGGACACTTGCCTTTGTGGTGAACAAAGCGCCTGACACGATCCGCTCTGCCGCGAAAACCGAGGAAAACCTCCTCACGGTGTTCGTTCCGACTGCGCCGAACCCGACCTCAGGCTACGTGATCTTCGTCCCCGAATCCGAAACCCGCGAAACGAGCTTCGGAATTGAAGAGGCATTCACGTTCCATGTTTCCATGGGGGTTGTCGTGCCGGGAAGCGAAAAACATGAGTCTGATGACGCCGTCAAGGCCTGATTTTCGCCTTTCTTACTCTGGACAGGCGTTCAAGCGCTAAACTTGTCAAAGAATTCTTTTCTGAGTTGCTGCCTGCGCTCCGGGCTCCCTGCGGAACCCTGCGCACAGCGCAGCACAGTTTTGTTCAGCTGTTTTGCAAACAGCTATTGTTAGTGACCCGGAGCTTCTATGCGTACCGTTTATTCGGGTTTGGTTGATGAAAAATTCATCGGGCAGACCGTCACCCTTTATGGCTGGGTTCATCGCCGTCGTGACCACGGTGGTGTGATTTTTATTGACCTTCGCGACCGCGAAGGCCTCGTTCAGGTCGTCTGCGACCCTGACCGTCCTGAAGTGTTCAATACTGCCGACAAGGTCCGTAATGAATACTGCCTCAAGGTGGTTGGCCTCGTTCGCTCCCGTCCTGAAGGCACCAAGAATGACGACCTGATATCCGGTGCCGTTGAGGTTCTCTGCCAGGATCTGGAAGTGCTGAACCCGTCTCTGACGCCTCCGTTCAGCCTGGATGACGACAACATCTCTGAAACGGCCCGCCTGACCTACCGCGTGCTCGACCTGCGCCGTCCGGTGATGCAGCGTAATCTGCGCCTCCGCTACAAGACCGCTATGGCCTTCCGCCGCTTCCTCGACGAGCATGGCTTCATCGATATTGAAACCCCGGCTCTGACCCGCAGCACCCCTGAAGGCGCCCGCGACTACCTCGTGCCGTCCCGCGTTGAAGAAGGCTGCTTCTACGCTCTGCCGCAGTCTCCCCAGCTCTTCAAGCAGATGCTGATGGTCGCCGGTTTCGACCGTTACTATCAGATCGTCAAGTGCTTCCGCGACGAAGACCTCCGTGCTGACCGTCAGCCTGAATTCACTCAGGTCGATATTGAAACCTCCTTCCTCACGCAGGAAGAAATCCGCGACATGTTCGAAAAGATGGTCCGCGGTGTGTTTAAGGAAGTGCTCGGCGTTGAACTCGCGAATCCGTACCCGGTTATGCGCTGGGATGACGCGATGGCGAAGTACGGCTCCGACAAGCCTGACCTCCGTATCTCCCTTGAGTTCAAGGAAATCACGGACCTCTGCAAGGACACGAGCTTCAAGGTGTTCGCCAATGCCGCAGCCATGCCTAACGGCAAGGTTGTCGCCATGAACGTGCCGAAGGGCTGCCAGCTGCCCCGTTCCGAGATTGACTCCTACACCGAGTTCGTCAAGATCTACGGCGCCAAGGGTCTTGCCTACATCAAGGTGAACGAAAAGGCGAAGGGCCGCGAAGGTCTCCAGAGCCCGATCGTGAAGAACCTCTCCGACGAGTTCCTGAATGCCGTGATTGAACGCACCGGCGCGAATGATGGCGACGTCATTTTCTTCGGCGCGGACAAGAAGAAGATCGTCTGGGATTCTCTCGGCGCTCTCCGTCTGAAGATCGGCCGCAGCGAGTTCGGCAAGAAGGCCGGCCTCTTCACCGAAGGCTGGAAGGCTCTCTGGGTTATCGACTTCCCGATGTTCGAGTGGTCTGATGAAGAAAACCGCTGGATGGCCTGCCATCACCCGTTCACCTGCCCGAAGCCCGAAGACGTGGACAAGCTCCAGTCGGATCCGGAACACTGCTACGCCCAGGCTTACGACATGGTGCTGAATGGCTGGGAAATCGGCGGCGGCTCCATCCGTATCCACAAGGAAGACGTGCAGGAGAAGGTCTTCAGCGCTCTGAAGATCACGCCTGAAGAGGCTGAACAGAAGTTCGGCTTCCTGCTGAACGCCCTGAAGTTCGGCGCGCCGCCCCATGGCGGTATCGCCTTCGGTCTTGATCGTATCGTCGCCATGATGACCGGCGCCAATTCGATCCGCGACGTGATCGCGTTCCCGAAGACGCAGCGCGCCCAGTGCCTGCTCACGCACGCTCCGGCTCCGGTGACGGAGAAGCAGCTGCGCGAACTGCACATCCGCCTGCGCAACGAGCATCATCACGACGAGCAGTAATTGATCCATCCCCCTTTTTCAGGGGGACCGGTTCTGAAGCCCTGCCGGGATTATTTCCCCGCAGGGCTTTCTTTTTTTCTCAGTAAATCGGGAACCGGGTATTCTTCCTCGGATCCTCGGAAATCGTCCACTCGGTTACCACGTTGTCGCGCCCATACTGAACCCAGAGCACCACATCCGAACGGGACGCATCCTGGAACCGGTACATGTAGGCGGACTGGTTGAGCAGCTTGAAGTCAAAAATCTTCGTGCAGTGCCCGAAGAGTCGATAGACATCGGCGATCGTTGTCTTGCCCGGCTTGATCAGGCGGTAGAAGTTCTCTTCAACGAGCGCCTGCTCACGCTTCACAAAGCGCCCGTTCTTATCAAAGAACATCCACCAGACTTCCTGCCCTTCAGGCTGCAGGGAATAGGTGTAACGGGTCGTGCCGTCAGGCATGGCTGTGATGGAATCCGGTTTCCCGAGCTTCTCCACCACCTGGGATTCTGTGCTTCCCAGATCAATCATCTGCGGATGCGCGCAGCCGCATAGAGCAAAGGCCGGCACAGCACCGGCCGCCACCAGCTTAAGAAGAGTCCGCCTGCTCAGCATCATCACTTCTCCTTCTCCGGGCGGGCATCCGGATAGCTGCTTTCGACCTCTGAAATCATCTCTTTCAGAATGGTCCGGATATCGTCCGCCCGGCATCCAATAAGGACCGCGTCATCGAGCGCCGCGGAAACCGATTCCCGCAGCTCGCGGTAGTTTTCATCTAGCACTTTAACCTTTTCCGTGCAGGATACGTTTTTCCCCGACACATCCTTCCAGAGCGGCATTCCGTCAGGCCTTTTCTCAAACTCCTGAGCCATCACGCTTTCCTCCCCGGCTGGCCGTATGTTCTGAAGCGCTCCAGCACCCGCGCCATCTCATCCTCGGGGAGCAGCCGGACGTCCCCGAGCTGCAGAAGATCGAGATACATCGAGGCGAGATTCTCTGTCTCCACGGCAAGCGCAAAGGCCCCCGGCAGACCAGAACCCGTCGCCAGCACCCCATGGTGAGCCATCAGGCAGACCCGGCAGTGTCTCAGGGCACCTGTCACGCTTTCCGCAAGCGCCTCAGTGCCGAACGTTGCATACGGCGCGCAGGGAATCTCCGCCGCCCCTGACATGGCCACCATATAGTGAAACGGCGGAATGCCTGACTCAAGGCAGGAAACCGCAGTAGCTTTCGGCGAATGCGTGTGAACAATCGCCCGGACTTCAGGTTTTGACTCATAGACCGCCGCGTGAAGCCGCCACTCGGAGGAAGGCAGCAGCGGCCCCTCATCCCGCCACTCGCCGGTCGGGAGACGCGTCACCCTCGAAATATCCTCCGGCGTGAGATCGTCGTACGGAACGCCGGATGGCGTGATCAGGAATGCCAGTGCGCCGCCTTCTGCCCGGCACCGGGCTGACACATTCCCGGATTTGTTCACGTTCAGGCGCTGGGTATTCATGGACCGTGCCGTCTCAATAATGCGGCTCCGAAGCACCTCAGTGTCTACAGGAAACTCCGTCTGAATCATCGCTTTCTCCTGCATTCTTCACTCCGGACGCGTCCCGGCAGGGGCCGGCATAAAGGGGCGGTCTCCCGCACCAGGGGCGAAAATCCCCTTCTCTGTCACAATTCCCGTGATAAGCCGCGCGGGAGTGATATCGAAAGCGATATTTCTTACCGCAGTCTCCCGCCCCGCGACCTGCACGCGGATCACGTCCCCATCAGGACCGATACCTGATATATCGGTGACTTCGCTCCGGGAACGCTCCTCTACCGGAATGCTCTTCACACCCTCCGCCATCGAAAAGTCTACGGTGGAAACAGGTGCCGCCACATAAAACGGCACTCCGCAATCCTTTGCCGCGAGCGCCTTCAGGTACGTACCGACCTTGTTTGCCACATCACCGTTAGACGCAATCCGGTCCGCTCCGACAATGACGAGATCAACCTCGCCCTGCTGCATCAGATACCCGCCCGCGTTATCCGCGATCAGTGTGCAGGGTATGCCTGCTTCGCGGAGCTCCCACTCGGTGAGCAGCCCCTGCATGCGGGGCCGGGTTTCATCAACCCAGACCTCCATCGGAATCCCTTTCTCCTGCGCCACATAAAGACCGGAGAGCGCAGTTCCATAATCGACTGTCGCGAGCCACCCGGCATTGCAGTGCGTCAGAATCCGGACCGGACGTCCATTCTTTCGATAAACCTCTTCAATAATGGCGGCAAAGTACCCGCCGATTGCCCGGTTGGATTCAATGTCCGACTCGCATATCTCCTCAGCCGCCTTCTGTGCGCGCGCTGCCCTCGCAGCCCCTGAAAGCCCCTCTGACGCTGCGGCTACCCGACGGACGGCCCACTGGAGGTTCACTGCCGTTGGTCTTGCCTCCGCGATCCGTTTCAGCCCCTCCTGAAGCTCTTCCTCAGTCTCCGCCTCGCGGCAGAGGAATGCCGCGGCCCAGGCTCCTGCCGCCCCGATCAGCGGGGCTCCGCGGACCTGCATGGATTTAATGGCGCGGATCAGCGCATCTGATGTTCCCTCACGGCAGATTTCCAGCCGGAAAGGCAGCTTCGTCTGATCAGGAAAGCACACGGTCTTTCCGCCGTCATCAGACCAGATACCCCGGATCCATTGATTGTTCACCTTCATTCGCCATTTCCTCCCTTGTTCCGGAGAAGCCTCTCCCATCAAGGCATTATCGGTACACTGTCTTATCGCATCCGGGAAACCGCATCCCGACGCATTCACACCTGCAGGCAGCTTATTTTCCGCCTGTTCTCCGTGTCCGGAATGCTTTTGCTTCCCTCATATAAAGCAAGATAACAGGAAACTCGCTGTTTATTTCCTTTAATGCTTTTATGATTCATATTGGATGAGTCTGTGCCCGGAGCCCTGCTCCGCAATCCCGCGGACTCAGTCTTTCCCTGTCCACCATCATCAGCAGAACAAAGATGAGCACTCTCGTTATTGAAACCTCGGACGGCATCCGTTCCATCGCCATCAACAAGCCCGCCAAGTGCAACAGCCTCTCAGCCGACACGCTGCAGGAACTGTCGACGGCTCTTGAAGATGCCGACAAGGACCCGGATGTCCGGGTCATTCTGATTCATGGCCTCCCGACCATCTTCTCGGCCGGATCTGATCTCGAGGAAATTGTTGCCGGCAATAAGATCAGCGCCGGCGTTGATAACGCAAGACACCTCATCTCGGTGGCCGACAATGTGAGAAAGCCTCTGATCGCGGCCGTGAACGGTCCGGCAGTCGGCCTTGCTGTCACGCTTCTCATGGCGTGCGACCTCGTCTACTGCGGAAAGCACGCGCTCTTCTCACTCCCCTTCACCGCTCTCGGCGAGACTCCTCTTTTCGGCATCACGCAGAGACTCATCGCCGAATGCGGCTATCACCACGCCGCTGAAAAGCTGCTCCTCTCAGAACCGATCACGGCAGAACAGGCTGTGGCACTTCATATCGCGAACGGTGTCTTTGAGGATGAAGATGTGCTCCGGGAAGCAACCGCCCGTGCCGTCCGTCTGACCCGCATGCCGCCTGAGGCCCTGATCCGCACAAAGAGCCTTCTGAGAGGCATCCTCCATAGCGACACCCGCGAGCAGTCCAAAAAAGAAGCTGAGGCGTTCAATGAGCAGCTCCAGGAGCCTGAAATCGTAGAAGCTCACCGGGCGTTTCTTGAAGGGCGCCGCCCCGATTTCTCGAAGAGCCTCGTGAAGAACGAAGGCAGCGCCTCCTGAGCAGGGAAGCCGCTTTCAAACAGTTTTCAACAAATTGGATTCAGTTTTGACAAGCGGCAAAGGTATCATTAACAAGATAAAAAGCGAGAACAAAGGCCTGTAACGACATGAACCAACACACTACCCAAGCCGAGGGGATTCTCTCTCTGGCAAAGGAAGTTCTGAAAATTGAATCCGCCGCGGTATCGGCTCTTTCTGACCGCATCGGAGATGACTTCGTCCGGGCCGTGCAGGCGCTCCTCGCCTGCCGCGGCCGCGTCGTCGTCACGGGTATCGGAAAAAGCGGCCATATTGCCCGCAAGATTGCGGCCACAATGGCTTCCACCGGGACCCCCGCTTTCTTTGTTCATGCCGCCGAAGCATCGCATGGTGACCTTGGCATGATCACCCGTGAGGATGTCGTAATCGGCATCTCTTACTCGGGGAGCACGTCCGAAGTACTCGCCATCATTCCCGCAATCAAGCGGGAAGGCGCTTTCCTCATCACGCTTACCGGCAATCCCGACAGCCCGATGGCCCGCGAAGCTGACATCAATCTGAACGTTCATGTCGCGCGCGAAGCCTGCCCGCTGAATCTCGCGCCGACCGCGTCAACCACGGCCACGCTTGCCATGGGGGACGCTCTCGCGATCGCCTGTCTCGACGCCAAAGGATTCACCAAAGAAGACTTTGCCCGGTCACATCCGGGCGGAGCGCTCGGCCGCAGGCTGCTGCTCCGGGTGCAGGACATCATGCGCCGCGGCGACGATGTACCGCGCGTTTCGCCCGACACGCAGATTCTTGCCGCCGTGCAGGAGATAAGCCGCAAGGGCATCGGCATGACCACCGTGACAGATAAGGACGGAAAGCTGCTCGGCATCTTCACGGAGGGTGACCTCCGGAGACTGATCGAGCGTGTCGGTGACATCCGTCCCATTGTGATCCGGGACGTCATGACGCCGCATCCGAAAGCCATATACCCTGAAGCGCTTGCCGCTGAAGCCGCATCGCTCCTTGAGCGCGCGCAGTGCAATCAGCTCCCTGTCGTCGATCACGATGGGCATCTGATCGGAGCGCTTCATTTCCATGACCTCATGACTGCCAAGGTAATCTGAGATGTCAGTAGAAGACAAAGCCAAAAAAATCAAGCTGGTCGTCCTCGATGTGGACGGCGTCCTCACCGACGGCCAGATCGTTACCGGTTCCCAGGGAGAGCTCTGCAAGCACTTTGATGTCAAGGACGGTCTCGGCATCAAGATGCTGCTCGCCGCGGGGATCGATGTTGTCGTGATCACCGGCCGGCGGTCCGCCATCGTCGGCGCGCGGCTTCGTGAGCTCGGTGTCCGAGATGTGTTCCAGGGCCAGTCCTACAAGAAAGGTGCGTTCCTGGATCTCATTCAGGCTCGCCATCTGGACGCTTCGGAGTGCGCCTGCATGGGCGACGACATTCCGGATCTGCCGGTGCTGCAGCTGGTGGGACTCTCCTGTGCCCCGGCGGACGCCGTTGACACAGTTCTGAAGTCAGTCGACTTCGTTTCCTCCCGCGCGGGAGGCCGGGGAGCCGTTCGGGAAATGGCGGAAAAGATTCTGATGTCCCAGGGGGTCTGGGATGATCTGATCGACCGCTTTTACTTCCATCCCGACGCGCCCCGTTTCAGGTAATTGACATGCGGGAAAGAGTTTCAGCCATTGTTGCAATCATCCTCCTCGCCTTTCTGATCGGTGCGAGCTACTTCTACGCCGTGCAGTCAGGCCTTAAGGACCTGAAATACCTGCCGAGTGAAAACTCGCCGGACTATACAGCGACCAAGCTTTCGCTGACCGACTTTGACGGCGCGGGGAACCCTGTGCGCCGTGTCATCGCCGACAAGGTGATCCATTATTCGGACGACCGGACAGACGCCGATCATCCGCGCTATATCACCCTGACGCCGAACAAGCCTCAGGTCGACGCTTCTTCTGACCGCGGCTGGACACACGATGCCGGGAAAACGATCGAGTTTGAAGGGAACGTTAAAATTCTGAGAGACCCGGCAGGCAGCACTCCGGCCCTCAGCTTCGAAACCCAGAAGATGACAGCCTTCCCGGATACGGAACGCTTCACTTCAGACTCCCCGGTTGTCTTCCATCGTGGAAGCGACAGCACGACAGCGAGCGGCATGGACTACAGCTACGCCAACGGCACTATTTCACTTACGGGCCGCGTCAACACGCACATCGCCTCACGCAAATAATTGAGCGCAAACCATGAAAACAAAGCTTATTACAGCCCTTCTTCTGATTACAGCCGCTGCTACCGCAGGCGCGCTTCAGTCAGACAACTCGAAGCCGATTGAGATCGCCGCCGATCATTTCTCCGGCGACCAGGTCTCGCAGACAGCTGTTTACACGGGCCGCGTTGAGGTGCATCAGGGTACGCTTGAAATGCACGGCGACCGTCTCGACCTGCAGATCACGCCGAAGGGCTATCGGGTCGGCGTTCTGACAGGCAAGCTCGCCACCTTCAAGCAGCAGCGCGACAACCCGAATCCGAAGATCAGCGAGTGGATGCATGCTGAAGCCGACAAGCTGATCTACAACGAAGAAAAAGACACTATCACGCTCATCAACAATGCCCGCCTGACCCGTACGGAAAACGGCGTGCTGAAGGATGAAGCGACCGGTCAGACCATCGTGTATGATATCCGAAACGCCCGCTCTGTCGCCGAAGGCGGCACCGCAGGCGGTGAACGCCGCCGCGTGACGACAGTGATCGCGCCCCGCAAGCAGGACAACTCCTCCAGCTCCTCGGATACGACGAAGCTGCGTTCCTCCACCACGCTGGCACCGGCAAACAGGACGAAGTAAATGGCCGAATACGATAAGAACCTCGCCGTTGCCGGCACACATACTCTCGAAACCAAAGGGCTCAGAAAGCGCTACGGCCGCCGCGTCGTGGTGAAGGATGTGTCGCTGCGGGTGAAGAGCGGCGAAGTCGTGGGCCTGCTGGGCCCGAACGGTGCCGGCAAGACCACCACCTTCTACATGGTGGTTGGCCTCATCGTGGCTGACGGCGGCTCGATTTACCTCGACGGCAAGGACATTACGCACCTGCCGATTTATCGCCGCGCGCACATGGGCCTCACCTATCTGCCTCAGGAGGCGAGTGTCTTCCGGTCACTCACGGTGGAAGACAACATCCGCGCCATTCTTGAGCTGCAGAAGAATGAGGCCGGCAAGCCGCTCAGCAAGACCGAAATCAATGAGCGGCTCGAGTCCCTCCTGGATGAACTCTCCATTCAGAACATCCGCACGAATGTAGCCATGTCACTTTCAGGCGGCGAGCGGCGCCGCACGGAAATTGCCCGATCACTTGCGGCAAGTCCTAAATTCATTCTGCTTGACGAACCTTTCGCCGGCGTCGACCCGATTGCTGTGAGCGAAATCCGAAACATCATCCGGATTCTGAAGGAACGGAACATCGGTGTTCTGATCACGGACCACAACGTCCGGGAGACCTTCAAGACCTGCGACCATGCCTATATCATCAGCGACGGCAATGTGCTCGCCGCCGGTGTTCCGGAAGAGCTGAGCAACAACGAGACGGTCCGCAAGATCTATCTCGGCGAAGAGTTCGACTATCCCACGACAGGGAAAAAGCAGTAACAGCTGATTCTCCCGGATCCGGAACATGCCGAACGATCTGAAACTCCAGCAAGGCCAGCGCATGGTGCTGACACCTCAGCTGCAACAGGCAATTGAGGTGCTGGGGCTGTCGTCCGCCGAGCTTCTGGACGAGATCCATCGGGTTTCGGATGACAATCCCTTTCTCGAAGTGACCGAGCCTCAGGCTCAGGAAGAGCACGCCAGCCCGGTTCAGGAACCCGTGCGGAAGCCTGACGCGAGAGAGATTCAGAGCAGTGATGACGCGGGCGGCAATCCCGAGGGCGACTTCAGCGCAGCGCATGACAGCTTCGGCGAACTGAATTTTTCCCAGGCCTCCTGGGGACACGGCGACGCAAACAGCGACACCTCCCCGCTTGACTGGGTGGAAACATCCGAGACACTGCAGGAACACCTGGAAGCACAGATTCCCTTCCTCAGAGCAGCCCCTGAGGTAAAGGAAAAAGTGTCCTACCTGGTCGGTGAACTGGACGAAAACGGACTCTTCGAGGCGCCGCTTGAGGAAATAGCGGAGACCTTTGCCCGTCAGACCGGAACTGAACCGGCTGATCCTGGTACCTGGCAGCTCGCGCTTCAGGAACTTCAGTCCCTGGATCCCGCGGGGATTGGCGTTTATTCGGTTGCGGAGTCTCTCGCGCTGCAGCTGAAGCTCCTCGGCGAATCGGTTCCTGAACTTCCTCCCCGGCTGATCAGCCTTGCGGAGAACGCCCTTTCCGGCAGCCTTGGCGCGTTGGCTCACAAGGACTACGCCAAGCTGAAAAGAACGCTTGCCTGCACGGATGATGAGCTGAAGGCGGTCTATCGGATCATTCAGTCTCTGAACCCTCACCCGGCCTCTGACTTCAAGAACGATGCGGTGCAGTACGCCATTCCGGATATTCTCGTTACCCGGAAAAACGGGATATGGACCGCGTCATTAAATCCGGCTTCAACTCCAGCCCTCAGCATCAGCCCGCAGCTCTCTGAACTGACCGGTTCTGCGGCCAAGAAAAGCACGGCGGAAACGCCCTGGCGCGAAAAAGCAGCCCAGGCGAAAGTTTTTATCCGCAGTGTGGAGCAGCGTTACACCACGATGCTCCGGGTCGCGCAGTTGATCGTCAATCGTCAGCAGGAATTTTTCAGCAGCGGGGAAAAGGCACTGACCCCGATGGCGCTGAAGGACATTGCGGCGGACACCGGGCTTCATGAATCCACCATCTCCCGCGCCACAAACGGCAAATACCTTCAGTCTCCCGCGGGGATCTTCGAACTGAAATACTTCTTTAGCTCGCACGTCGCGGCTGAAAGCGGCGACACCGTTTCCTCCAAGGCAATCCGGTCACTGATCCGGGCCCTCATCGCCGAGGAACCGCCAGCCAAACCTCTCTCCGACGCCAAGCTTTCCGATCTCCTGAAGGAAAAAGGCTACCAGGTCGCACGGCGTACTGTCGCCAAGTACCGTGAACAGGAAAAAATCCTCCCCGCGTCTCTGAGGAAAAAAATTTAACGATAGAATTAAATGACATAGGAAGGCACCGACCCCCGAGGTGCCTGTTAGGAGTCTTTTGTCATGCAGGTTATCGCCGTTACAGGTCTATCAGGATCAGGAAAGTCCGTTGCCATCCGGCAGCTCGAGGACAGCGGCTACTACTGCATCGATAATCTGCCGGTCGACTTTATCGTTCCGGTGATTCAGTCTCTCAGGGACCGCGGTCAGGAGAAGGTCGCTGTTTCTGTCGACATCCGCTCCAAGGCCGCTCCCCAGACGGCTCTGCGCCAGTGTCAGGCCCTTAAGGATCTTGGAATCGATGTCCGGATCCTCGCACTGACCGCGTCCACGCCGGCGCTTGTTCAGCGATTCTCCGAAACCCGACGCCGCCATCCGCTGACGCCCCTTAACCGCGAACCCGGTGATCAGACGGGACTGCAGGAAGCGATTGCTCAGGAACGCTCCCTGATGAGCCTCGAGGACGGTTTCGTGCTCGATACGTCAGATCTCACGCCTTCCATGCTGAAAGCCTGGATCCGGCAGTTTATCAATGCTCCTGCCTCGGAAATGACAATTTCCTTTGAATCCTTCGCGTTCAAAAAAGGAATCCCCGTCGCAGCGGACTTCGTTTTCGATGTCCGGAACCTCCCGAACCCCTACTACGATACGGCGCTTCGCCCGCTCACCGGGCAGGATAAGCCGGTGATCGACTATCTGAAGAGCCAGCCTGAGGTCCTCGAAATGGTGTCCGATATCGAGACGTTCCTCCGCAAATGGATCCCCGGATTCAGAGCCCAGGGCCGGCACTATCTCACGATCTGCATCGGATGCACCGGCGGGCAGCACCGTTCGGTTTTCGTGGCGGAAGAACTCTACCGGCGCTTCTCAAGCATTGCCGGTGTCGTCGTCCGTCACCGGGCGCTCAAGCTCCCGCGGATCTAAGATCCCCGCGAATCTCGTCTGGATAAATTTGAGGACGGGGGAAGGCAGCGCCTCTGCGTCCGCGTCCCGGATACTGACCCACTTTCCGCCGGTAAAATGCCGCAGAGTGTCCGGCACCGCATCTCCTTCCCAGAAATGCATTTCAAGCCGGTAGTGGGTAAATTCATGAGGCAGCCGTCCCGCGTATCTGAGCGGCAGCCGTACCGCGGCCCCCTCCGGGAGAAGAGCGGCCGGATCGGGAGCCTCTTCTTCGTGAGGCGCTTCCGGGAAACAGTAAAGCCCCTGCCACACCCCCTTCATTTCCCGGCGGACAACCCAAAGCCGGCTTTCCGATCGGATGACAAGGAAGGAAGAAGAGCGGACCGGTTTTTCCGCCCGCTTTTTCACGCCGGGGAACGCGGAAGGGTCACCTGAGGCAAATCCTTTGCAGCCATCCCGCAGCGGGCAGCTGCCGCAGTCCGGCCGGGACCTCCGGCAGACCATGGATCCAAGATCCATCAGCGCCTGGGTGTAAATGCCGCACTCCTTCTGCGGCACCGTTTCCTCCGCGATTTCCCAGAGCCTCTTCTGATAAAGCGTTTCGCTTTCACCCCGCTTCACACCGAAGTACCGGGCAAAGACCCGCTTCGCATTGCCGTCAAGAATGGCCTCCGGCATATCCCAGCAGCTGGAAAGAATGGCGGCCGCGGTCGATCGCCCGATGCCAGGCAGCGCCTCAAGCGCCTCCCGGTTTTTCGGAAATTCGCCCCCGGACGCCATAACGGCCTTTGCGCAGGCAAGCAGGTTCCGCCCCCGGGCATAATAGCCGAGCCCCGCCCAATGCCTGAGCACGTCATCCTCAGAGGCCGCCGCCAGAGTCCTGACATCCGGAAAGGCCTCGATAAATCTCAGATAGTAGGGGATCACGGTCGTGACCTGGGTCTGCTGCAGCATGATCTCCGATATCCATCTCCGGTACGGATCCCGGGTCTTCTGCCAGGGAAGGTCATGCCGGCCATGCTGCTTCTGCCACTTGATCAGTTGTTCTGCCAGATGCATTTCTGTTCCATTTCCGAAGGCGGTGTTTCCCGACAATCGCGGTCGCCTGCTACGGATTTCGCTAAATTCATTAGACTTCTCTGATAACAGCCACTTTACTTTGTTTGGGTCTATGAAAACAGCTTTCTCCCACGTTCTGCCCTGCATGCTGGCAGGAATCATGCTTTCCTCAGCGCCGGATTTCAGTTCGGCGCAGGAAATTCCGGCCGACAGCAAAGAGGCCGCCGCGGAGAAGGCTGACTCCTACTCCTACCCCGCCCTGACCAGCGATGTCCTTTTCAGTCTCATTGCGTCTGAAATTGCCGTGCAGCGTCATCAGTCAGGATCCGCCTTCCTCACGCTGATGGAAGAGGCGAAAAAGACGGGGAACCCAGGCATTGCCCGCAGGGCTTTCGCGATCGCCAATCTTTCAGCGGCCCCGAAAGAGGCGAGTGAAGCGCTGGCGCTCTGGTCAAAACTTACCGCCGGCACGCCTGAAGCTGAGGTGCCTGCCGCGTACGAGGCGCTGAGAAGCGGGAACTTTGATGCAGCCGAACCCGCCTTTGCCAAGTACCTGAAGACCCAGAGCCGCCCGTCTGTTGTTTTCCAGCAGATCTTCGCGTCACTGAACGGCCAGAGGATTGATAAGGCCCTGCCGCTTCTCACGTCTCTCGCTAAACCTTATGAAGCCAGCGAACCCGCTGTTGATCTCGCGATCTGCAGTGTCGCGGTTCAGGGGGCCCAGCGCGATATCGCTGAACGGTTTGCCCGCTCCGCCATCAAGGCAGCCCCGCAGAACCCGGCGGTCATCCGCCAGGCCGCGATCGCCCTGATGCCGCTGGAGCCTCAGGCCTCGGCCGATATGCTGAAACAGTTTCTGAAGGACTCACCGGAAGACTCCGCAACGCGCCTTATCTACGCGCAGAGCCTTCTCGCCGGGAAGCAAAAGGCGGAGTTCACGGCCCAGGCGAAACTTCTCACCACGAAGAAGCTCACCGGCACCCAATGGATTCAGCTTGGTGAAATGGCTGAGCAGAATGGCGAACCCAAAATCGCTGAAACCGCATACAGCACTTTCCTGAAGACTGAGCAGAAAGCCCCGGCTGATGAACGGAATCTCGCCTATATCCGGCTCGGTTTCCTCTCTGAAAATCAGCTGCGTCCCGAAGATGCACTCAGCTGGTACGAACAGGTAACGGACGGCAAGTACTACGTCGCGGCCCGTCTCCGCTCTGCCGATATCTATCAGAAAACCGGCCGCCCTGACCGGGCTATTGCTGTGCTTGAGCAGGCGAAGCCCAAAGCGGATGAGGGAAAGATCGCGATCACGACAGCGCTCAGTCAGCTGCTGAACGCCGCGAACCAGCCCTGGCAGGCCTATGACGCCATGCAGCAGACCGCAAAAACGGTCGGCAATGCGCCGGACTTTCTTTACAGCACCGCCATGCAGGCTGACAAAGTGAATGACCTGCAGGGCGTCGAATTCTATCTACGGAAGTACATCGCGCTCCGCCCCAATTCCTCCACCGGCTACAACGCGCTCGGCTACATCTTCGCCGAGCGGAATGTGCAGCTGCGGGAAGCACTCCGTCTTGTGGAAAAGGCCAATACGCTGAAACCAAGGGACCCCTATATCCTCGATTCTCTCGGCTGGGTCTGCTACCGGCTGAAGAATTATGAGAAGGCGAAGCAATTCCTGGAGTCCTCGCTCAGTCTGCGCTATGACGCGGAAACCGTTGAACACCTGCTCACCGTACTCACGCAGGCCGGGGACCGCGCGGCGGCTCAGGCTGAGCTCGATAAGTGGGCGGCACAGCATCCGGATGACCAGTCTCTTCCCTCCTTCCGTAAGAAGTTCGGTCTGAAATGAAACGCCGCACACTGCTCCTCGGTCTCGCTGCCTCCGCGCTCACTGCGGCCTGCTCTTCCCTGGGACCTCAGACAGGGAGTTTCGCGGAAAAGATTGAGGGACGCTTCAGTACGGTAACGGAGTTCCGGGGACGGAAGGAGAGCCAGACGGGCTCCTTCACGCTCAGGCGGTCAGGCTCCGCCACGGTGCTGGAGCTCGGGCATCCGCTCACTGGCATTCTTGCCCGGATCACGGTTTCACCGCAGCTCACCACGCTCGAGACCAGTGACGGAAAGAAACTCTCTGACCGGACGCCTGAGCGGCTCATGATGAATGAGCTCGGGTTCTCATTCCCTGTGACCGAAATGATGGGGTGGCTCAGTTCACCGCCTCCCGGAGATGAACTGTCGGCTCCGCCCTGGAGGATTGAGTTCCTCACGAAGACGGCTGACGGTCTCCCGAAGCTTGTCCGTGTCACCCGAGCGGAGAGCGCTGCTGCGCCTTCTGTCCGCCTCACCGTCACTATCGATAAGCGAGACGCCAATGCATCCTGATCTTCCGAAAGCCTTTCTCGATCTGCCGGCCCCGGCGAAAATCAATCTCTTTCTCCATATCGTCGGCATCCGGGAGGATGGTTATCACCTGCTCGAATCCGTCTTTCTGCTGATCTCGCTCGCGGACTCCGTAAGCCTCACAGAGCGGGCCGAAGGCGGTCTGGTCCGCACGGGAGACATGGCGGATAACCCCTCCGATCTCTGTCTGCGGGCCGCAAGGCTCCTGCAGGAAAAGACCGGGTGCCGGAAAGGCGCGGAAATCAGCGTCACGAAGCGTATTCCATCCGGCGCCGGCCTCGGCGGCGGATCTTCCGACGCGGCCACCACGCTGATCGGCCTCAACCGGCTCTGGAATCTCGGTGTCTCCCGTGAGGATCTCGCCACCTGGGGCACTGAGCTTGGGGCCGATGTTCCGTTTTTTATTCAGGGTGAAAATGCCTTCGTGGAAGGAATCGGAGAACGGATCACGCCAATCCCCGTTCCGGCGCACGATTTCCTGATCGTGTACCCCGGCGCATTCTCTGCCACAGATCGCGCGTTTCGGGATTTTGACTTGACAACACCGCCGCTATCACCGAAAATTAGCGGTCTTTCCTGCCTTTATCAGGACAAGGCTTTTCACTTTGGCTTTGGCCACAATGACTTACAGCCTGTCGTCACACAGTCCACACCCGCCGTCAGACAAGCCATACAAGCGCTTTCTCCCTTTGGGTCGGTCCGTATGACGGGATCAGGTTCAGCGGTTTTTCTTCCGCTCCAGAGCGGATCAGATGCCGAACGGGTATTGGAAAACCTTCCTGAAGAGTGGTCAGGCTACGCAGTAAAAAGCTTAGAACGTCATCCGCTGTCGGATTGGTTCCGCAGCGGGACGGGTTCTTGACAAGGACGGGGGAGTCGCCAAGGTGGTTAAGGCATCGGATTTTGATTCCGATATTCGCAGGTTCGAGTCCTGCCTCCCCTGCCAGAAACAAAGGGCATTTTGCCTGTTTTTCCCTTCCATGTACTGTCAGCATGGAACGATTAATACAACTGCGGGACGAAAGCCCTGCGAGGATTAAGAGCTAAATCATGGTTTCGAACAGCCTTATGGTTTTCTCGGGCAATGCAAATCCGAAGCTTGCCCTTTCTGTCACGCAGCACCTGAATATTCCATTGGGCCGTGCAACAGTCAACCGCTTCTCCGATGGTGAGGTTGCTGTTGAGATTAACGAGAACGTTCGTGGTCAGGATGTTTTCGTGCTGCAGAGCACCTGTGCTCCGACGAACGACAATCTGATGGAGCTGATGATCATGGTGGACGCTCTGCGCCGTGCTTCGGCCCGCAGAATTACCGCCGCAATTCCGTACTACGGCTATGCCCGTCAGGATCGCCGTCCGCGTTCCGCCCGCGTGGCCATCAGCGCGAAGGTTGTTGCGAACATGCTGCAGTCTGTCGGTGTTGACCGCGTCCTCACGATGGACCTTCACGCTGATCAGATTCAGGGCTTCTTTGACATTCCGGTGGATAACATCTATTCCACCCCGGTGCTTCTGAACGACATCCTCGCTCACCAGTATCCGAACCTGATGGTCGTTTCTCCTGACGTGGGCGGCGTGGTCCGCGCCCGTGCGATGGCGAAGGCTCTTGACGTTGATCTCGCGATCATCGATAAGCGCCGTCCCCGCGCCAACGTCGCTGAAATCATGAACATCATCGGCGAAGTGAAGGGCCGTACCTGCGTGATTACCGACGACATCGTCGATACCGCCGGCACCCTCTGCAATGCCGCGAGCGCGCTGAAGGAACGCGGTGCTGTCCGTGTTCTCGCCTACGCTCCTCACCCGGTGCTTTCCGGAAATGCCGTCGACCGTATCACGAATTCCCCGCTCGACGAGCTCGTCATCACGGACACGATTCCGCTTCGTCCCGAAGCTGAAGCCTGCCCGAAGATCCGCCAGCTCTCCTGCGCGGCTCTGATCGGCGAAACGATTTCCCGCATCGCCAACGAATCCTCCGTAAGCTCTCTGTTTGCGGAATAGCAAGAAACCCGCTGCTGGTCGCGGCGGCGGGTCCATTTTTTATTTTGGAGTTTTTCCATGAATTTCACTGCAACCACACGTAAAGCGCAAGGTACGGGTGCGAGCCGCCGTCTGCGCCGCGAGAACAAGCTTCCGGGCATTGTCTACGGCAACGACCAGGCTGCCACGCCGATCGTTCTCGATCACAACCCGATTTTCTATGCTCTTCGCAAGGAAGCGTTCCACTCCTCCGTCCTGACCCTGAATCTGGACGGCGTTGATCAGCTCGTCGTGCTGCGTTCCTTCCAGCTGCATCCCTACAAGCAGCAGGTTCTGCACATCGACTTCCAGCGTGTGGATCCGAACAAGCCGATGAACATGCGCGTGCCGCTGCACTTCGCTGGCGCCGAGAACAGCCCGGCTGTCAAGATCAGCAAGGGCCTTATCAGCCACCTGGTGTCCTTCCTCGAAGTTCACTGCCTGCCGAAGGATCTGCCTGAGTTCATCGATGTTGACCTGTCCAACATGACCGCTCAGACGATTCTGCGTGCTTCCGATCTGAACCTCCCGGCTGGCGTTACCGTCGTCGAGAAGCCCGGTGAAGACACCCCGATCGCCACCGTCATCACCGACTTCAAGGAAGAAGAGGCTGATGCCGCCGCTGACGCTGCCGCCGCCGCTGCTGCTTCTGCAGCTGCCGCCCCGGCTGAAGGCGCTGCCGCTCCGGCTGCTGCCGCTGAAGGCGAGAAGAAGGCCGAGTAATCTTTCCCGGCTTTTCTCTGAAAAGGCTCTTTCCTTTGAAAGAGCCTTTTTTTTTCAGGGCCGGAGAAGAAGACCGCTCTGGACTCTCCCCGCCCTGAAACGCGTACCGTAAGACGCTTAAGGAATTACTGAATCATGCCCGCTCAGATGAAAGGAATCTCACTCATTGTCGGTCTCGGCAATATCGGATCGGAATACGATGGCACGCGCCACAACGCGGGCTTTATGTTCGCCGATGAACTCGCCAGCCGTTCTCACGCTTACTTTTCGGAAGAAAAGAAGTTCAGCGCCTATGTGACCCGCGTCGAACTGGATCATCACGATGTCTGGCTGATGAAGCCGACGACCTACATGAACCGGTCCGGCACCGCCGTACAGGCTCTCGCCCAGTACTACCACATTGAGCCCGAGGAAATCCTTGTCGTCCATGATGAGCTCGATCTCCTGCCCGGATGCATGAAGCTGAAGCAGGGCGGCGGCAATGCCGGTCACAACGGACTGAAGGACATCACGCAGAAACTCGCCACGCCGAATTTCTGGCGCCTCCGTATCGGTACGGGTCATCCCCGCACGCTTGGCCTCCGAATCCAGGTTGTGGATTTCGTGCTCGGCAAACCGACTCCCGAACAGATGCAGAGCATTTCCAGCTGCATCACCGCCGGCATCGACTGCATGGCGGATCTCGCGGACGGCAACTTTCAGGCTGCGCAGAGGAAGATCGCTCCCTTCGGGAAGCATCCCGACGAAGCGGCCAAATAAGCCATGGCGTCGCCTATCTTCGTCAGTGCCTGCCTGCTAGGCCTCCCTGTACGCTGGGACGGAAAAGCCGTCTCAGGGGACTACGCGAGCATTCTCACCAAGTTCGTGTCCCGGGGCGGCCGAATCGTGTCGCTCTGCCCCGAATGCTCTGGTGGTCTTCCCACGCCGCGCCCGCCCTGTGAAATCCAGGCAGGAGACGGCTCGGACGTTCTTTCCGGAAAGGCCCGCGTGATCAGCATCAAAGGGACCGATCAGACGCTCGCCTATCTTCAGGGCGCCCGTGAGGCTCTGGCACTCTGCCTGCAGAATCAGGTCAAGGTGGCGGTGCTGAAATCTTTCAGCCCTGCCTGCGGAAACGGTAAAATTTACGATGGCTTTTTCCGCGGCACCAAAAAAGACGGCATCGGCGTTACAGCCTCCCTTCTCAGCCAGTCAGGCATACGTGTCTTCGATGAAGAGCACACCCTGGAGGCTGTCGCGCTCGCGCTCAAGGAATCTTCCGGCGAGTCCTGCGGCTGCGGCAGAGAGTAGACATTTTCAATCGCGTGAGGAGACACTCCTCCGCTTATATCTTTAGGAATTCAAGAAATGGGTCTTAAATGTGGCATCGTTGGCCTTCCCAACGTTGGCAAGTCAACGCTTTTCAATGCTCTGACGAAAGCGGGCATCGCCGCTGAGAATTACCCCTTCTGCACAATTGATCCCAATGTGGGCATCGTCGAGGTTCCGGATCCGCGTCTGCAGGCGCTCGCCGAAATCGACCACCCCAAGAAAATCGTTCCGGCTGCTGTCGAATTCGTCGACATCGCCGGTCTGGTTGCCGGCGCGAGCAAGGGCGAAGGCCTGGGCAATCAGTTCCTCGCCAACATCCGTGAGTGCGACGCCATTGCCCACATCGTCCGCTGCTTTGAGGACGACAACATTGTTCACGTGTCCGGCAAAGTGGATCCGGCGTCCGACATTGAAGTCATCAATACGGAACTGGCTCTCTCTGACCTCACCGTCGTTGAGAAGCAGATCCAGAAGTGGGGCAAGCAGGCCAAGCAGGGTGCTGACAAAGAAGCCGCTAAGCTGGTTGCTGTGCTGGAAAAGCTTCAGCCCGTCCTGAATGAAGGCAAGCCCGCCCGCACGGTGCCGCTGACTGACGAAGAGAAGCTGCTGATCAAGAATTACGGTCTCCTTACTCTGAAGCCCGTGATGTTTGTTGCCAATGTGAGCGAAGACGGCTTTGAGAACAACCCGTATCTCAATGCCGTGCGTCAGATCGCCAAGGAACAGGGCGCGACAGTTGTCGCGGTTTCTGCCCAGACCGAAGTTGAACTGCTCGAAATGCCGGAAGAAGACCACGCCATGTTCCTCTCCGATATGGGAATGGAAGAGCCGGGCCTCAACCGCGTGATCCGCGCGGCTTACGACCTGCTCGGTCTGCAGACCTTCTTCACGAGCGGTGAAAAGGAAACACGCGCCTGGACGATTCATAAGGGCGATACCGCCCCGAAAGCGGCCGGCGTTATTCACACCGACTTTGAGCGCGGCTTCATCCGTGCGCAGACGATCGCCTTCGATGACTACATCAAGTATCACGGCGAAAAGGGTGCTCAGGAAGCCGGCAAGGAACGCGCCGAAGGCAAGGATTATGTCGTCCATGACGGCGACATCATGAACTTCCTTTTCAACGTCTGATTCTGCTGTCTTTAGTCTGATTCCTCTTCCGGGGCCGGGCATCCGGCCCCGGGATATCTGTCGGCCGCAATCGCTCAGTGGCGGCTTGTTAGAATACAATCAGACTGTTTTTTGTGATCCGCGGCAGGGGAATGTTCCTTTGCCCCCAATCCGACTGCCCCTCTGACACTATGGCTTTGACCAGCACCAAACAGCGAAAGGAACTAGGAGAGCGTCTGCAGTCCGAGCGTGAACGGCTCGGCTACACGCAGGAGCAGATTGCGTCGCTTCTTGGCGTCCCGCTGGATCAGTATCAGCGCTACGAAACCGGAGAATCAGATCCCGGACTCTTTCGCATGACGCGTCTTGCCGCAATCGGGTTTGATGCGAACTTCGTCATTACTACCGAACGCCACAATCCGGTGCGTGAGGAAAACGAGCTGCTGTCCCGTTTCCGTTCCCTTTCCATGCACGGAAAATCGTCGCTTTTCATGACGCTTGATGCCCTGGAGAGGCTCGCTCCGAATCTGCGCCGCACGATCCGGAAAACGCTTCGCTCGAAGAAATAACCAATTTTTGTGTCTGACCGGCGCACTAACCGTCTAAACTAGGAGCTGTGTACTCCGATTTCAGACCTTGCGCCGCGCCATGAAAAAAGATTCTGCTCTCATCAGGTTAGTCAGACTTTCCAAGTGGCTCATTCTGTTTGCTGCTCTGGCTTCGTTCGCCTCCATTTCCGCGCTGTATATCGTGGTGAGCCCCAAGTGGGTGGAGGAAAAACTGGAGGACTTCTCCTCCAAGAAGCTTGATCTCCATATCAAGCTCGATGGCCAGATCACCATCAAGCACCTGCCGAAAATTGAGGTCACTCTGCCCAAGGGCACCCTGACTGACACTACAGATAACAGCTATCTCGGCAGCTTCTCGTCCGGCACCATCCGCATTTCACCCTGGGGACTTCTCATCGGTCAGCTCCATATTTCCAGCATCACGCTGGACGGGCTGAATTCCGCCATCGCCTCACCGGATCAGAACGAGCTCCAGCATCTATCCCGGTCACCGCTGATTCAGGACACGGACAGCTGGATCGCGCCTGTTGTTGTGAAGAAACTGATCCTCACCAATGCCCAGGTTGCCGTGAACGGTCTCCGGCCTGAACCGGTTCAGGTGCAGATAGCGTCTCTGGAAACCGGCGAAGTGGCCCCCCGGATGACAGCTCCTGTCACCTTCAATGCTTCCTTCACGTCCCCGGCTGACAAAATCACCGCGAATGTTGAGGGAAACGGCAATGTCGACCTCGATCTGCGGAGCAAGATTCTCGGTCTGCCGCAATTCAGGATTCACGCCTCTGGAACTGCGCAGAGCTCTCCGTTTGACGCCACTGTGCAGACTGAAAACTTCCAGTATGTGCAGGGGGTCTGGTCCGGGAAGCAGCTCGCCGCTTCTGTTTCCACTACAGGGAAAAAACAGAATACCTACCAGCTCTCGGTCGAAGATCTGTCCACGCAGAATCACATTGTGCGAGGCCGGATTTCCAAGCTGAGCGCGGTGCAGTCGCTTGAGAGCGGCACGCAGTCGCTTTCTGTCTCCTCGCCCTTCTCGGTCGACATGGATAAGAAGAGCTATTCGCTCGATCAGATGCAGCTCGGATATGTGCTCGCCGCGGACACTGCCCCTGCCATTCAGGCGAGCCTCACCGGCACTGCCCGAGGCAACTGGGCCGATCAGACACTGCAGCTCGATACGAAGGGAAAGCTGAACGATGCTCCGCTCTCTATTTCCCTCCAGGGAAGCTCACTTGAGTCTCCGAAAATCGATACTCAGATTGTCGCGAAGAAGATTGATCTGACGCCGAAGGAAGAAACGGCCCCTGCCACGCTTTCCTGGGAGAGCATCCCGTCTGAAATCGCTGTGCCGCTTATCCGAATCGCGGGTACGGCGACTGTTCACGCCACTGTCAGCATTGAAGAACTTTCCCGCGGCGCCCTTCGGGCCTCCGCGGTCTCCTCTCATATTGCCCTCAGCCGGGACAGTCTCACCATTTCAGACTTCTCAGCAGACCTTCGGGGCGGGCACGTGACCGGCAATCTTTCCTTTGATCCCTCCGGAAGCTGGGTGATCAGGGCAAAAGCCGCACAGATAGCCGCTGGCGACCGCAGCGCCCCTGACAGCCTGAGCGGCACTCTCAACCTCCTGCTGACGGCATCCGGTCCCGGTGACCCCGATCAGATCATGACGAAGAGCCTCAAAGGCGACGCGGATATCGAGCTGACAAACGGAAATATGCCCGGACTCGGCCGGAAGGCTCTGCCTTTCACGAGTCTCTCCTGCCCGGTCGTGATTCATGATGGGATCGCGTCAACCGGGAGCCTGAAAGCGGCCGGCCATGACTTCACGGCAAAGGGCCGGGCAGAGATTGATCTGCAGACGCTTTCAGTGGCGGGAGAAGCGGTGGTGTGGTCCGCTCTGCAGCAGAAGTCCTCCCCTGCGACACTGGACGGCTCCGTTTCCCGTCCGGTCTGGAGTCTGATCGATCCGATGGAATTCCTGCCGGCCGAACCTCAGCCGGCACCGAAGGCTGCCGCCCCCGCAGCACCCGCCGCGCTGAAAGCCGCAGCTCCCGCGGCATCTGAATCCGTGTTTGAGCGCTGGTTCAGAGAACTGAAGGAATGGGTGCTGTCCAAATTCTGAAATCCCGCTGACTTACGGCTTGAAGCCCGGAATTTTCTGTTTCAGGGCTTCAGCCACCCGGGGGGATACGAATGCCCCGACGTCACCGCCAAGCGATGCGATCTCCTTCACGTAGGATGACGCGACAAACTGAAGCGAAGGCTCTGTCTGAAGGAATACGGTATCCACCCCCGGCATCAGCATGGAGTTGACCCCCGCCATCTGATACTCATAGGCAAAGTCTGACACCCCCCGGATTCCGCGCACGAGGACATCGAACCCATCACGCTTCACAAGATCGCTCAGCAACCCCTCAAAAATCACGACGGAAACATTCGGAAGATCGCTCACCTCTTCCCGCACCAGCCGGGCACGCTCTTCAGCCGTAAAAACGGTGCGTTTTCCGGTTGATTCCGCCACGGCAACGGTCAGAGACTCGAAGAGCTTCGCCGCACGGCGAATGATATGAAGGTGACCCAGAGTGACCGGATCAAAAGTGCCTGCGTACACTGCCTTTGCCACGCTCAGTCCTCCTTGGCGAGATCCGCGAGAGGCGATGCCTTACGCGCGAGAAGCTGGTAACGGACAGCACCCGAGCTGCCGGATCTCAGCACCGCAAAATCCTCCGGAACCGGCATCTCATGCTCAGACGGGCTTTCCAGATAGATGAGACCGTCATCCGTCAGCACACGGGCAGCTGCCGAAAGTGCGCTCTGATGAAGCCCAGCGGCAAACGGAGGATCAATAAACACCACATCAAAGGAGCGTTCCGGGTAGCTGCGGGTGAGCGTGAGGCTGTCGCCCCGGCGGACCACCGCGTCGTCTCCGGCTTTCAGCTTCGCGCAGACATCCGAGAGATTCCGGGCATTCTGGGGATCCCGCTCAATCAGTACTGAGGTGCCGCCGCGGCTGGCAAATTCAAGCCCCAGCGCGCCGCTCCCGGCAAACATATCGAGAGCCCGTTTCCCGGAATACCCTCCAAGCAGGAAGGTGAGCCAGTCAAAAACCGTCTCCCGGATTCTGTTCCCGGTCGGCCGAAGACCATCCAGATCGATCACGGGGAGCGGTGTTCTCTTCCATTTGCCTGCAAAAATCCTCACTGCACCCGTTTTCTTCCCACGAGTTGGTAAACTTGACGGGTCAAATATTCTTTTCTTTTTCATTACAGTATTATGGTTTTTTTCTTTGGCAAGAAGAAGGACGAGAAAAACGCTGATTCCGAACAGGAAGAGGCCAAGTCTCAGTCCGGCGGCTCCTGGTTTTCGAAACACTTCTCCGCGTCAAAACCCGCTGAGCCTGCTGCGCCTGCCGAAACCCCGGCTCCAGCTCCGACACCGGCTCCGGCTCCGGCGCCTGCCCCTGCACCGGCCGCGCAACCCAAGCCGGCTCCGGTCAAGGAAACGTGGTTCTCCAAGCTTCGCCGGGGTCTGACAAAGACCCGCGTCAATCTTTATGGCCTGTTCTCAGGCGGCGTAATCGACGAGGACTTTCTCGAAAACCTGCAGGACGCGCTGATCGCGGCCGATACCGGTCTCCCCGCTTCTGAAAAAATTATCGAGGAACTCCGCGAGTCTATCAAACTGAAGGGGCTGAAGACCCAGGAGGAAGTCCGCGGCGAACTGATCGATATCATCACCCGGATGCTGAAGCCGTCCGAGCAGGATCTCGATATCGAACGCGCTCATCCTCTTGTCATCATGATGGCAGGCATCAACGGTGCCGGTAAAACCACCTCCATCGGAAAGATTGCCAAGTGGCTTGCGGCCCGGAACAAATCCGTACTGCTCGCCGCCGGCGACACCTTCCGTGCTGCTGCGCGTGAGCAGCTTGAGGAGTGGGGCAAGAGAAATCAGGTGCATGTAGTGTCGCAGCAGGGCGCTGATCCCGCGGCAGTCATTTTTGACGCCGTGAGCTCTGCCAAGGCCCGCGGCATTGATGTCGTGCTCGCCGATACCGCAGGCCGTCTGCCGACGCAGGCGAACCTCATGGAAGAGCTCACCCGCATCAAGCGCTCTCAGGAAAAAGCCCTGCCTGGCGCCCCTCACGAAATCATTCTCGTGATTGACGGCACAAACGGTCAGAATGCCCTCGCTCAGGTCCGTCAGTTTGATCAGGCGGTCGGTCTGACCGGTCTTATCGTGACAAAACTTGACGGCACCGCGAAGGGCGGCGTGCTTCTTGCTCTCGCGCAGGAACGCGGCAGCTCGCCCCTTCCGATCTACTTCATCGGGGTCGGCGAAAAGATCGACGATCTTCAGCCCTTCAAGGCTGAGGAATTCGCCCGCGCTCTGGTTGGTGAGGAAGAAGCGGAATCCCATTCCTGACGGCGTATTTCCATGACAGAAAAATATGCGGTAATTGATCTTGGCTCCAACAGCTTCCGGCTGGAAATCGGACATTTCGATGGCCGGAAGCTCGTGTCAGATCACTATGTGAAGGAAACCGTGCGCCTTGCCGCTGGTTTCGACAGCCGCGGCTGCCTCACGGAGGATACGGAGACCCGGGCGCTCGCTTCTCTCGCCCGGTTCGGAAGGCTGATCCGCGGCATCCCGCTGAGCAGGATCCGCGCCGTGGGAACCCAGGCACTCAGAATCGCGAAGAATTCGTCAGACTTTCTCACGCGGGCTGAACCTGTGCTCGGCTGTCCGATTCACATCATTCCCGGGACAGAGGAGGCGCGCCTCACTTACCTCGGCTGCATCAAGAGCCTCAATCCCCCGACGACCGATCCGATTCTCGTGATCGATATCGGCGGTGCCTCCACAGAGCTTTCTGTCGGCGACGGCTCCAGACTCTGCGAGGCAACTTCCTTCCCGATTGGCTGTGTCAATACGACGATCGCCTCGTTCTCAAGCCGTGAACTGAACGAGCAGACAATCGCAAAAGCCATCGACCGGGCCGCCCAGGTCTTTGAGGCAGAGGCAGCCCGCTTCACATCTCACCCTTGGAAGAGCGCCTACGGATCCGCCGGAACGATCAGTTCGCTTCAAAGCGTCGCTGCCGCCTGCGGCTGGGGCAGCGGCCCGATTACCCCGGACATCATCCGCCTCGCCTCTCAGGCTCTTGCCAAAGCAGGGTATATTGATCAACTGAATCTGCCGGGGCTGAAGCCGGACAGACGGGACATTATTGCCGGAGGCTTTGCCGTTCTGGCAGCCCTCTTCAGGGTATTCCGCATCCAGGAGCTCAACCTCGCCACGGGATCCCTCAGAACCGGAGTTTTCTACGATTTGTCCGGGCTCTGAAACACAGGAAAGGTATGGATAATTCTTCTTCAGGCATGATCGAGCTGAGCCAGGTCACGACTTCCCGCGGTCAGTTTCCGGTTCTCTCGCGCTTTACGCTGACGATCTCCCAGGGCCAGTTCATCAATCTCTATGGCCCGACCGGCTGCGGCAAGACAACAGTGCTGCGGCTGATCTGCGGTCTCGCGGATCCGGCCTCCGGAACCGTGCGGGTTGCCGGACAGGACCTCAGCACACTGTCCTCAGGGGCCCGGAAGCGGCTGCGCCGCAGTTTCGGTCTCTTCACACGGACAGCACTCCCTTCTGAAGACGAAGCCCTGCTCCAGGCCATCACCACCCCGGCCATTCTCTGCGGTCATTCCATCCGGGACGCCATGATGCTGGCAGCCGACGCGCTGACGGTCTGCGGTCTTTTCCCGCTTGCCGATAACCGGATCCGGGATCTCTCGGAAGGGGAGCGGCAGCTCGCACTTCTTGCCCAGTCGCTCGTGAATAAGCCTGCTGTCATTCTGGCTGATGAACCAACCGCCTATCTGGATGAGGAGCACGCGGACGCCGCTCTTCGGATTCTGGCCCAGTACGCCTCTGAAGGCGGCACCGTGCTCGCTGTGAGCCACAACCCGCTTTCCGACACCTTCGTCACGGCAATCGACATGGAGAAACTGCATCATGTCTAATGCATTTGCCGCTCGCCAGTGGGCAACCATGAAGCTCTTCGAGGGCGTGTCCCGTCATAAGGGCAAGGTGCTCATTTCGCTCGTCATCACGACGCTCGCCATGAGCCTGCTGCTCGTGGCTTTCACCCTCTCCCTTACGGCTTACAACTCCGTGAAGGGCGTCTCTGTCGCCCAGGAGATGACCATCTTTACCAATCAGGGGGTCAGCTCAGAACGGGCTGCGAACCTGAAGGAAACTATTGAAAAGCAGCCCGGCATCACCCGCGTACGTCTCGTTTCACCGGATGAGGCGCTGGGGCTGATCGGAGACACGGACAACACGGATCTCTCATTCAGCACCAACCCGCTGCCGAATATTCTGCTCGCAACCGTCAGCACGGATATTCCCGAGAAGCAGGTGGACGAGACCGCGAAGTTCATTGAAAAGCAGCCTGGAGTTGATTCGGTTGCCTACGACAGCACCTGGAACAGCAACATTCAGGCCCTGAAGAATGCCTTCGCCAAATTCGGCCTTCTCACCGGCGGCCTTCTCTGCGGACTCATTCTGATGGTGCTGCTCGGCAGCGCGAGCCTTGCCGCAACCACGCCTCTGAAGGAAGCCCTCAGGCTGAACAGCATGGGTGCCCCGACATTCTTCATCGTCCGCCCGGATGCTTGGCGGGCTGGATTTGTCTTCCTGCTCGCGTCTCTCGCCTCCATTGTTATTGCGGATCTCGCGATCTCCAGCATCGCCCCTGCGCTCTCCACGGCTCTCGGGCTGTACCATCTGCCCGTTACGTTCCAGCCTCTGCCGCTCTCCTGGCAGGTTGCTTTCATTGTGGTGTCATTCCTCCTGGGAAACATTCTCGGAGGATTAACCAGCTACCTCGGCTACCGGGGCAAAATCTGATGAGGGATCCTTCATTCACATCATCTCCCCATCAAAGCGTTAGGACGGAAAAATGACGTCAAATTCGCTTAGGAAGCCCATTCAGACCGCACTGGTTCCTTACCGCAAAAGGACCCAGCTCCCGGCGCTTACGCCGGGAGATCTGGGGAACCTCGACGCCTATATCAAGGCGGCGAACAGCGCCCCGGTTCTCACCGCAGAGGAAGAACGGAATCTGGCAATCCGTATGCGTGATTACAACGATGTGGATGCGGCCCAGGCGCTCATCATTTCTCATCTGCGGCTGGTCATTTCTGTCGCGCGCGGCTATCTGGGCTACGGTCTTTCCCATGGCGATCTGATCCAGGAAGGCAACATCGGGCTCATGAAAGCCGTCAGGCATTACGACCCGGACAAGGGCGTGAGACTGATGACTTTTGCCGTGCACTGGATCCGGGCAGAAATCCAGGAGTACATCGTGAGGAACAGCCATATGGTGAAACTCGCGACGACCCATGCCCAGAGAAAGCTTTTCTTCAATCTGAGGCAGATGAAGAAAACCGATCAGGCGCTTACCAATGCTCAGGCAGAGGACATCGCGGAAAAGCTGAACGTCAAGCCTAAAGAGGTTCTCGAAATGGAAAAGCGCCTTTCGGGACCGGATGCTTCGCTGGATACTCCGCTCGACGAAGAGGGGGACTCCTCTGTCACGGCGGTCGACATGCTGTCCGATAAGAGCGATGAACCGGTTGAAATTCTGGAAAAGGCAGATGAACTGCAGCTTGAGCAGGTCGGTCTCAAAAAGGCGATCGAGCAGCTCGACCCCAGAAGCCGCCGCATCATTGAAGCCCGCTGGTTCCATGAGAATGACGAGGGGGAAGTGAAGGCAGTCAGCCTCGCCACGCTCGCGAAGGAATTCCGTATTTCGATCGAACGGGTGCGTCAGCTGGAAAAACAGGCCATCGCCAAACTGAAAAAAATTCTCACAGAATCCTCAGGCAAATAGATTTCCCCATGTTTCACATTGTTCTGGTTTCACCCGAAATCCCGCCAAACACCGGGAACGTTATCCGGCTGTCAGCCAATACCGGCTGCACGCTTCATCTGATCAAGCCTCTGGGTTTCTCGCTCGACGACAGCCATCTGCGCCGCGCCGGTCTCGACTATCGGGAATACGCCACGCTGAAGACTTACGAGAACTGGGATGACTTCATCGAAAAAGAGCATCCGGATCCCCGGAACCTCTATATGTTTTCCTCCCACGCCACGCGGTCACTGCCGGAGGTGACGTTCGCCGCCGGATCCTGGCTCGTGTTCGGGCGTGAAAGCGCCGGACTGCCTCTCGAATTGCAGGAGAATCACTGCCTCAAAGAGAACCGGATCCGCATCCCCATGATGCCGAATAACCGGTCGCTCAATCTCTCCAATTCTGTCGCCGTCGCGGTGTTTGAAGCCTGGCGGCAGCACGGCTACGCCGGATCCGTCTGATCCGTCCCGAAGCACCCCGCAAAAAAGAACCGGGCGCTGTGCTGTGAAACAGCGCAGGCCCGGTTCTCCTCTCTCCTCTATCTGCAGCGGAAAGCCTTATCAGCCTTCACGCTCCAGTCTCTCCTTAGCCTTACCCGCAAGCCCTGCCATCCAGGGAAATGCAGCTTCATGCTGGCGGCGGAACGCCTGGATCTTATCCAGATCCTTCAGCGTTGATCCCACCATATCCAATCCTTCCAGCAGCATCTCGCGGTGCCGGTCTGACAGTTCAAACGGCCACTCGCGGCTGCCGTCTGAAATCGTGCGGCTGGCCACATCAATCGTGAGACTGACAGGCTTCCCTCCGCTCACCGCTTCGAGAATGGCTTCTCCATCCTCGCGGGACACCTTGGCAGCGAGCAGCCCGTTATTGAAGCAGTTGGAATAGAAAATCTCGCCGAAACTCGGCGCGATCACTGCCCGGATGCCAATCTGCATCAGCCCCCAGACAGCGTGCTCGCGGGACGACCCGCAGCCGAAATTCGGGGAAGAAACAATAATACCTGCCTTCTCGTACCCGGGCTTATTGAAAACGCAGTCCGGGCGGCGCGTTCCATCCGGGTAGCAGCGCAGATTGAAGAACGTGCCCTTCGCGAGACCTGACTTATCCACGCCGCGCAGGAACTGCTTCGGCATGATCTGATCCGTATCGAGGTTATCAATCGGGAGCGGTACGGCAACGGCATTCAGCTTTACGAGTTTTTCCATTTTTCAGATCTCCGGAAGTTTGCGCCAATCGGTCAGATGCCCGGTCACAGCAGCGGCAGCCGCCATCTGCGGACTCACGAGATGAGTCCGGGCACCCCGACCCTGCCGGCCTTCAAAATTGCGGTTCGTGGTCGAAGCGCACCGCACCCCCGGCTCCAGAACAAAGTTATTCATTGCGAGGCAGAGCGAGCAGCCGCTCTTACGCCACTCAAAACCCGCATCCTTGAAGATACGATCGAGTCCCTCGGCCTCAGCTTCCCGCCTCACCTGCATGGAGCCCGGAACAACCTGCGCCCGGACTCCCGGTGCCACATGGCGTCCTCGAATCACAGCGGCCGCGGCTCTCAGATCGGGCAGCCTCGCGTTCGTGCAGGAACCGATGAAGACATGCTGCACGGGGATCCCTTCCATCGGAGTCCCGGCTTTGAGTCCCTGATACCCCTGAGCCCTGACAGCGGCCGTGTGGGAATCCGGATCCGCGAAGGAATCTGCTTCCGGAACCGATTCCGAAATACCGACCGCCTGATCGGGGCTGGTTCCCCAGGTCACCATCGGTTCGAGAGCCGAGGCATCAAGCGTATGAACGATGTCGAAATGCGCGTCGTCATCACTCTTCAGGGAGCGCCAGTATTCCTGAGCCGCCTTCAGCTCTTCCCCCTTCAGATCCGGGCAGTGAGCGGTCACCCACTCCACGGTCTTCTCGTCAGGCGCAATGATCGCGCCGCGGGCACCAGCCTCAACCGTCAGATTGCAGAGCGTCATCCGGCCTTCGACCGGAAGCTCATTCACCACGCTGCCCTGATACTCAACCACACAGCCCAGAGCGCCGCGGGCGGAGATCTTCCTCAGCACCGCAAGCGCCAGATCTTTCGCGGTTACCCCTTCCGGGAGATGTCCGTCAATCCGGATCAGCATCGTCTTCGCCATGCGGTAGACGAGCGTCTGGGTCGCGAGAATATGCTCGATTTCGGAGGTCCCGATCCCGAACGCCAGAGCCCCGAGGGAGCCATGCGTCGTGGTGTGGCTGTCACCGCAGATCACGACCATGCCAGGGCGCACCAGCCCCTGCTCATCCATCAGCACATGCTCGATACCCTGATGAGGGTCGTTCGGGCCATAGAAGGCCTTGATGCCGAACTGGCGGCAGTTCTCGCCAAGCTTCGCCGCCTGACGGGCACTCGCGGAGTCCTCAATAACGCGGGGGGTGACATCCTCTGTCGGAATGACATGGTCAACCACGCAGAGATGGGAGTCAGGAGACAGTACGCCGATACCGCGCTCAACCAGTCCTGCAAAAGCCTGAGGACTCGTGTACTCATTCGCGAAGTGGATGTCGACGTACAGCAGAATCGTGCTGTCATCGATTCGCTTCACCGTGTGGGTGTCGACGATTTTCTGATACAGCGTCTCAGGTTTTCCCGCCATGTTTTTCTCCGAAAGGATTAGACAACATGGGTATTTTATGCCCATTAAGCTAGTATTCCGTACCTATCTAGAGGTATAAAAATAAGAAAAAAGCCTCCCTCCCGCTTTTACGGGATCGGAGGCTTTCTGAGGCGGATAACCCGCCCTGCTTCGTCAGGGAAAACGGATTACTGACGATCCAGGTGATGCTCAACCGCGAACACGGCAGCCTGAACACGGCTGCTCAGGTTCAGCTTGCGGAGAATGCTCTGGACATGAACCTTGACCGTCGATTCGGCCAGATCCAGGGCACGGGCGATTTCCTTATTGGAAACACCCTTCGCAAGCCAGGCGAGCGTCTCGCGCTCACGCGGCGTCAGCGAGTTGACGTCCGTCACCGGGGTGGCGGGGCTCGCGTGGTCGCGGCGGATCTTCATCACGAGCTTCGAAGTCATTTCAGGAGACAGGACGGAGTCGCCTTCAACCGCGTGACGGATACCGGAAAGGAGGAAGTCCGTGTTGATCTTCTTCAGCAGATAGCCGCGGGCACCGAGGCGCATGCATTCGACGAGGTCATCGCCGTCTTCGCTCACCGTCAGCATCAGAACCGCCATATGGGGCTGGGCTTCCAGGATCTGAGCGAGGGCCTCGTGACCGTTCATCACCGGCATATCCAGGTCAAGCAGCACCACATCAGGCTGAAGCTGCTCGGCGAGCTTGACACCGTCAAGGCCGTTATCGGTTTCGCCAACGACCTGGAAGTCGGACTGACGCTGCAGAAGCGCCTTCAGACCGCTGCGGAAAAGCGTGTGGTCATCGACAAGAAGGATTCGGATTTTCTTGCCGCTGTTTTCAGATTCCGTCGTATTTGCTGAATCTTTCTCATTGATACTCATGATGCATCTCGCTTTGAGTCGTGAAACTCTTTGACGCCTGCGGGCTGTCACTCAGGGGTTCGCCGGTGCGCCCGCAGTGATTTTTTTATTACGCCTGACCGGAACCGCTGGCGGCCGGCTGGACGGAGGATTCCGCCTGCTGCTGCATCTGGGCAAGGCGCTGCTGATAGAGAGCTTCGAAGTTCACCTCAGGCAGATGCACAGGAGGCATGCTGGTACGGGTAATCAGATCCGCCACATTGGCGCGGAGGTACGGATAGACGATCGACGGGCAGTACACGTTCAGCAGGTGACGCGTGTCCTCTTCACCGATACCGGAGATCTGGAAAATGCCAGCCTGCTTGCCTTCGACAAGGAAAAGCACCTGTTCCTTGGACTTCACGGTCACGGTGCCGCGGACGACAACTTCGTAGTAATCCGGAACGGAAAGCTGCTGCGGGGCAACCTCAAACTGAATATCCACAACAGGCTGCTCTTCAAGAGCCTCCGTGAAGACTTCCGGCGCATGCGGCATCTCAAGCGATGCGTCCTTAAAGTAACAGCGCTGCAGCTGGACCACGGGGCCGTTCTGTTCAGCGGATTCCTGATTTCCGATTTCTTCTGCCATCTGGCTAATTCCTTGGTTAGGGAAACTCAAACTACTCTAATAGTAGTAATTTTAGGGCAATCTGCATACATCACCCTAGTTTTTTTCAATTATTTCACGACCGGAAGGCCGGCTTCACGCCATCCCTTCATGCCGCCTTTCAGCACCGTCACGCTGGCAAAGCCCATGCCTTTCAGCAGGGAGGCAACCATTTTGGCGTCTCCGGCGGCACTAATCAGAAGGACCGGCTTCGTTTTATCGAATTCGTTCAGATGATGATGAATCACCGTGGCCGGGAAATTCCGCGAGCGGGCAATGTGACCTGCCTTATAGTCATCGCTCGAGCGGATATCGATAACCTGGGCGTCCTTATGATTGATCAGTTCGGTAGCGATCGTGCTGTCGACTTCCTTCCCGCGCTTTTTGCGGGTCAGCATCGGCCAGAGCAGCATGGCTCCCGAAATTAATACAATTGCGACTAAAGCCGCATTGCGGTAAAGAAAATCCAACACGGTTCTATTCCTTGTATCCCGTACTAGGGTTCAGACTAAGGTATTCGATTATAGAATGTAGGAATCTCCTTCAGGTTCCCTAACTAGAGAAAACTTTATGCATAAACTCGTTCTCATGCGCCACGGCCAGAGCCAGTGGAATCTCGAAAACCGTTTTACCGGCTGGGTCGATGTCGACCTCACCGAGCAGGGGCGCCAGGAGGCTCAGAAGGCAGGTGAACTGCTGCGTACGCAGGGTTACCAGTTCGATCTGGCCTACACCAGCGTACTTAAGCGCGCGATTCACACCCTTTGGATTACGCTGGACGCCATCGACCAGGATTGGCTGCCGGTGCGCAAGTCCTGGCGCCTGAATGAGCGCCATTACGGCGCACTTCAGGGACTCAACAAGTCGGAAACTGCTGAAAAATATGGTGAAAAGCAGGTTCTGATCTGGCGCCGCTCCTACGACATCCGTCCGGGTGCGCTGGAGAAGGACAGCCCGATGTGGCCGGGCAAGGATCCCCGCTACGCGGATATTCCTGAGGCTGAGATTCCCGCCTGTGAGTGTCTGAAGGACACCGTCGCCCGTGTGATCCCCTTCTGGGAAGAATCGATCAAGCCTGAGGTTGCCTCCGGCAAGCGCGTGCTGATCGCGGCTCACGGCAACAGCCTCCGCGCCCTGATCAAGCACCTCGATGGCATCAGCGATGAAGATATCGCCGGTCTCAATATTCCTACAGCTCAGCCGCTCGTCTATGAGTTCGATGACGACATGAAGCCGATCCGCCACTACTACCTCGGCAATCAGGAAGAGATCGCGAAGGCAATCGCCGCCGTGGCTGCCCAGGGCAAGGCGAAGCACTAATCCCCCCGATCAGGATCAGCCGCTCAGACTGAGGGCTGATCCGCCTCTGCCTCTTCATGAAAAAAACTGCCTTACTTATTGCGTCCATCTTTGCCACCAGTGTTCTCCTGCAGCCGGCGGTCACTTATGCCGCGCAGCAGAAGAAAACCGCGTCCGTGAGTAAGAAAAGCACCGCGAAGACCAAGAAGCGGACCCCTGCTCCCCGCCGGTCTGTAAAGAAGTCCCGATCAAAGGCAGCAGCCCAGAATACGGACGACAATACCGCGCAGAAGAAGGGGCTCGAGAGTCAGCAGAAAGCGCTTCAGCAGCAGATCGGCAAGCTTCAGCGGGATATTTCCCTCAAGCAGGCGAAGCAGCAGAAGGAAGCTTCTGCCGCCAAGTCCGCCCAAAGCGCCCTGACGCTCTCCAATAAGAAGCTGCAGCAGCTGACTGCTGAGCAGAAGCAGAAACAGAGTCAGATCGCGAGCATCAAAAAGGAATCCGGACGTGTGACGAACCGTCTGGAGAATACCCGCCGCGACATCGCGACCAATGCCCGCATCCAATACCTTTACTCAAAGAAGAAGCCCTGGGAGGTTCTGGTTTCCGGCTCAACTCCAGCCGAAATCCATCGCGGCAACGCGATTCTCGACTATCTTGCCGAGCGTCACCAGAAGAGAGCGAATAACCTCGAAGTGACCAAGGTTCAGCTGAAGAATCAGGAACAGAAAACCACGGCGCAGGCAAAAAATATTGCCGCGAATGCCGCGACTGAGCAGCAGAGCAATCAGAAACTCGCCGCGGATCAGAAGCTGCACCAGGACAACACGAAGAAACTTGAGCAGCAGATCGCAAGCCAGAAGCAGCAGGTTGCGGAGCTGAAGAAAGACCAGCAGCGTCTCTCTGCCCTGATTCAGCAGATCAACGCTGCCATTGCCGCTCAGGAACGTGCCCGTCAGAAGAAACTTGAGGCGGAACGGCTCGCGAGAAAGAAAGCGGCCGAAGAGCGTGCCCGCCAGCTCGCGCTCGCGAAGAAGAAAGCCGCGCAGCAGGGCAAGCCCGCGCCCAAGGCGCCTGAACGGGTCGAAGAGCCTCCGGAACCCGCCCCCGCGCCTTCTCTCTCCGGAAACTTCGCGAAGCTCCGGGGCCGTATGCCCATGCCGGTATCCGGCACAGTTGAAGGCCGCTATGGCCAGAACCGGAATGGCATCGGCAAGTGGCAGGGACTCTTTATCCGCGCTCAGGAAGGTTCGGCAGTCAAAGCCATTGCCGCGGGCCGCGTGGTGTACTCCGACAATCTCCGCGGCTTTGGAAATCTGATTATCCTTGATCATGGCAGCGGATATCTCTCGGTTTATGCGTATAACAGCGCCCTCCTGAAGGGCAACGGCAGTTCTGTATCCGCCGGTGAAACCATCGCGCGCTCCGGCTCCGGGGCGATCGGCGATACCCCCGGTCTATACTTTGAGATCCGCTACAAGGGTCACACCATTAACCCCTCCTCATGGGTGAGATAGCCCTCTGGTGGGAACATTCATTTTTCTGAAATTCCGCCTGTTTATGGACAAAAATACGTTAAAGCTGATTACGGTCGGCACAGCTGTCGGATTCGCACTCACCATGGGAATGAATGCGTGGGCCGACAAGACTGATACGGCTACTCAGAACCAGCTCCCGCTGAAGGAAATCCGGCAGTTTACCGACGTGTTCGGCGCCATCAAATCCTTCTACGTCGATCCGGTCGGCGATAAGAAGCTCCTTGAACAGGCACTGACCGGCATGGTGTCCGGCCTGGATCCCCACTCCGCCTATCTGGATGCCGAAGGCTTCAAGGACCTGCAGGAAGGGACTGAAGGCGAGTTCGGCGGCCTCGGCATCGAGGTGACAAAGGACGGCAAGAGCGGCGTCCAGGTGGTGTCCCCGATCGACGATACGCCGGCCGCCAAGGCTGGCGTCCGCGCGGGCGACATCATCATCAAGATCGACAATACCTTCACCTACGACCTGACACTCAGCAAGTGCGTGAAGATGATGCGCGGCAAGCCGAAGACCCCGGTCACTCTGCAGATCATGCGTAAGGGCGTAAAGAAGCCGATCACGATCAAGCTCGTCCGCAGCATCATCAAGGTGCAGTCCGTAAAGGCGAAGGAGCTCCCGGACGGCATCGGCTACATCCGTATCTCCCAGTTCCAGGAACACACGGAAGAGGATCTCGCGAAGGCCCTGAATAAGTTCCAGAAGGATCATCACCTGAAGGGGCTTGTGCTCGATCTCCGCAATAACCCCGGCGGGCTGCTTGACGCCGCGGTCGGTGTCTGCGGACTCTTCCTGCCGGCCAACACGCTCGTCGTTTCGACCAAGGGCCGCACCGAGGATTCGAACCGCGAATTCTTCACCGGGCAGCCGCTTCCGAACCTGCCGGTGACGGAAAAGGGGCCGGAGGAAGCGAAGACCGTGCCGATCGTGGTGCTGATCAATCCGTCCTCAGCCTCTGCCTCTGAAATTGTGGCAGGCGCTCTTCAGGATCATAAGCGGGCCACGCTGATGGGACGCCGTTCCTTCGGAAAGGGCAGCGTGCAGACGGTCATCCCGCTTACGCCGCTTACCGAGAAGTCTCCCACCGGCATCAAGCTCACGACGGCCCGCTACTACACGCCGTCCGGACGCTCCATCCAGGCTACCGGCATCAAGCCGGATGTCGCGGTTGATGATACGGCTGAAGGCAACTATCCCTCCTTCATCATCCGCGAGGCAGACCTCGACAACCATCTGACGGTCTCCGGCAACTCCACGGACACTGATGAAGCGAAGGAAGAGGCGGAGTCCGAAACCGCTTCCGACAAGGATGTATACAAGTTCGGTGACGACAACGACTTCCCGCTCCAGCAGGCGCAGCACTTCCTGAAGGGAGAACCCGTCAAGAAGGGAGGCGAACATGCCGCCAAAGCATCCGCCAAAAGCAGTCAGCCGGATGCCAAAAAGACCACCGAACGGAGTAATGAAACTTCCTCGAAGAACGCTGGGAAATCCGTAAAATAATCAGGTTATTTTCCCCCGCCAAACTTGAGGTTCATAGCTCATGATGGAAGCCAAAGAGAAAGAGCGCTATCTGCGCCAGATGAACGTTGCTGAGCTCGGTGAAAAGGGTCAGCAAAAGTTGAAGGACACGACGTTTCTCGTGATCGGTGCGGGTGGTCTCGGTTCCCCGGCTGCGCTGCTGCTCGCAGCGGCCGGGGCCGGCAAGATCATCCTCGCCGACTTCGATACCGTGGAAGTCAACAATCTGTCCCGCCAGTTCCTCCACACAGATGCCCGTGTTGGAATGAATAAGGCCGAGAGCGGCGCGATCGCGCTGAAGGAAATCAACCCCTACCTGACGGTTGAGCCTTACACCGAGTCGATCAACGATGAAACGCTCGAGCCGCTCGCGGCCCGTGCGGACATTGTGGTCGAGTGCTGCGACAACTCGAAGACCCGCCATGCGATCAACCGCGTGTGCCATAAGCTGCGTAAGCCGCTTGTCACTTCCGGCGCCATCCGCGGCGCGGGCCAGGTGAGTGTCTTTGATTTCCGCGAGTCTGATACGCCCTGCTATGACTGCGCCTTCCCCGAAGACGAGGAAAAAGATCTGAAGGCCTCCACACTTGGAGTCCTCACCTCGCTTACCGGCATCATGGGGGCTCTGGAGGCCTCTGAAGCGATCAAGCTCGCTACCGGAATGGGCAAGCCGCTCAAGAACCAGGTGATGCTGGTCGACGTGCTGAATAATGACTTCCAGATTTTCAATCTGAAGCCGAATCCCGAGTGCCCCGTCTGCCACGGCGGGAAGTGATTTCGGAAGGAGTCCGCTCCTTACAGCAGAAAACCCTCGGCCGATCTTCCGATCGGCGCGAGGGTTTTTCTTTGGGTTTCTGAAGCGGACCCGATGCTTACCGCACCTGCCAGAGCGTTCTCGCCTGGATGAAGTCCGATGTCTTCTGTTCGCCCGACGTCGGATCCGCAGCGCTGATCGCGGATGCGGCAAGCGTCCTTATCCAGACCGGAAGCCCCGCTTCACTCGCTATCTGGGCGAGAAGCGCGTCCGCAACACCTGCGGTCGCCGGCGGTTCGAAGAATTTCAGCGCATAGCTCTTATCAATGCCGGCAAGCTTTGCCGCCTGTTCAGCCGCGTCATCAAACGTTCCCAGCTGATCGACAAGGCCGCGCTCCTTCGCCTGGCGCCCGGTCCACACCCGGCCCTGAGCCACATTATTTACCGCTTCGACTGTCATGTTCCTTGCCTGCGACACGCGGTAAAGGAACTTCGCATAGGTGTCACTTACCTGAAGTTCAGCCGCGGCCTTCGCGTTGGCTGTGAAAGGCACAAGAGGCGAAGAGCTGATACCGGTCGTCCCGGTGGATTCGGAATTCACGCCGACGCCAAGCTTCGCGAGACTCTTGTCAAAGGTCGGCATCATGCCGTAGACCCCGATGGATCCCGTGATGGAAAGCGGATTCGACACCACCCGCTGAGCGGCGGTCGACACCCAGTATCCGCCGGAGGCCGCCATGTCACCGAAATAGGCCACAAGAGGCTTTCCGGACTTACGAAGAGAAATCAGAGCCTCACGGATCTTTTCAGACGCAAGTGCGCTGCCGCCCGGAGAGTTGATGCGAAGCACAACCGCCTTGACGCTGGGATCCATCTCCGCGTCCCGAATCATCGCGATCAGCGCATTCGCGCTCGCGTTTCCGTTGCCGACCGATTCCTCTGTGATTTCACCCTCAAGCGTCACGACACCCACTGCGCCGTCACCGCTCGAGTGCGGAAGAGGAGCCACTCCGAGATACTCTCCGAGAGACGTGAATTCACCCGCGCAGGCACCCGAGAAACAGTCATGCCCGGCGAGGCGGCTTCTGAGGTCATTCCAGTTTGCAATGCCGTTCACAAGCCCCGTCTCCTTTGCCATCCGGGCGGCGTCACCGCCGGCCCGCCGAAGGTTATCGAGGTAATTGTCCATCCAGGTTTTAAGGTAGCCCTGCGAGAGGCCGCGCCCGGTTTCCATGGCCGATGAGAGCTGAGCCCATTCGTCATTCAGCCAGAACCGCTGCGCGGTGAGCGCGTCTTCGCTCGGGGCGCTGTTCGTGAACATCTCAGGAGCGCTCTTATAGGCTCCGGCCTTGGCAACATTCACCGTGACACCGAGCTTATTGAGAACACTGCCAAGATAGAAGCTCGTCGCCTCCAGCCCCCGGACCTTCACTTCACCCATCGGATGCAGATAGATCTCGTTCGCGTGCGACGCGATACCCCACTGAGCCTGCGTATAGCTGTCAGACCAGGCGTAGACCTTGTGCCCCGAGGCTTCGTAATCCTTGATCGCCCTGCCGATTTCATAAATTGACGCCGGGCCCGCTCCCGTCATGTGGTCAAGCCGGAGAAGAACGGCTTTGATCCGGCGGTCCGATCTGGCAGCCCGAAGCGCGTCCGTCACATCAGAAACGGTCGTTTCCTCCACACGGGTTCCGGTCATTTTCGCGACCCAGTTCCTGCCGCCGACAAGCGCCGAGGGCTGCATCACGACCTTGCCATTGATATCAATCTCCAAAATGCTGCTGGACGGGATAGACGGCGTTCGGAAGCCGTACCAGATAAGCCCGATCACGAGAAGCATCACGAAGGCAAACAAGACATTTGCCGTAACCCGACGGGTCGTATCCAGTGCGAGATAGAGTCTTCGGAGAATACGAAAAAGCATTTTGGATTTCCAAGAAAGTTCTGGAAGAAGGCGGTTAGCGCCCGGGTCTTCCGGCTGAATCAGAAATATCAGCAGGCGGCCGCTGTTTCTCACAAGTCTAAAGCCTCATGCGGAAAACGATTCCCCAAAACCCGGATTTTCTTTGCGGAAACAAAAAAAAAGAGGACCGCCCTCCTGTGTGCAAAGGGGATCCTCTTTTTGAACAGACTGCGCGCGGAACCGCGATCAGTCGTTATACATCTTCTGCTTCAGTTCACGGCGCTGCTGGGCTTCAAGCGACAGCGTGGCGGTAGGACGCGCGAGAAGGCGCGCGACACCGATCGGTTCACCCGTCTCAGCGCACCAGCCGTACTCTCCTTCGTCGATGCGCTTGATGGCTGCCTGAACTTTCTTCAGAAGCTTGCGCTCGCGATCACGGGTACGAAGCTCCAGAGCGTGCTCCTCTTCAATCGTGGCCCGGTCGAGCGGATCGGGAGCAAGCTGCGTCTGGCGAAGCGTCTCCGTCGTCTGACCCGCATTGTGGCGCAGCTGGGCCTCCATTGCTTCAAGACGGGCACGGAAGAAAGCCAGCTGATCTTCGTTCATGTACTCGTCCTCAGACATGCTGAGAAGCTCTTTTTCGGTGATGATTTTTTTCTTGGTCGCCATTTTGTGTCTAACTCACTGTTTAAAAAAACAGACTTTTGCAGAGGAGGAGAACCCTGTTCCTTCAGCCTGAGAAGGAATGGGGAAACCGTATTAAACCACGATTTAAAAAAAGCGGCAGGAAAAATCCGCCGCTTATCCAATTTTTAGTATTTTTTCCTAGCAGAGGCAGGCATCGAGACCCTTGATCAGGGCTTCCTTCGGCAGATTTCTGCCAATAAAGACGATACGGGACTTGGGGCTGCCCTCCCAGGGACCGAAAGCCTGAGTACCGGCCGTCATGTGAACACCCTGCAGCACGATTTCGCGGTCCGCACCCTGAAGGTAAAGGATGCCCTTGTAGCGAAGCAGATCCTGGCCGTAAACGCTCAGCAGCGACATGAAGTAATGCTCAAAGCGCTGCGGATCAAACGGGCGGTCGGATTCGTAGAGGAAAGAGCTGATTTCGTCGCTGTGATGATGCTTATGCGCGCCCGTGAGGAAATCCGGGGCCACATTCAGCACATCGCTGATATTGAAGCCCTGGATATCAATCACCACGTCAACCGGGCAGTCGCCCATATTCACGCGGCGCATATCAGCATGCGGATTCATGGCGCGGAGACGCTCTTCAAGCGCCTTCGCCTTTTCCTCATCGACGAGGTCCGTCTTGCTGACAAGGATGCGGTCAGCGAAACCGACCTGCGCCTGGGCTTCAGGCTGCTGATCTAGCGTCGCGTCGCCATTCATCGCGTCAACCACCGTCACCACGCCATCCAGACGGAAGAAAGCTGCCACGACATCGTCCATGAAGAACGTCTGGGCAACCGGACCCGGATCCGCAAGACCCGTCGTCTCAATCACAACCCAGTCGAACTTGGATTCGCCCTTTTCGCGCTGAATCCGGAGCTTGGTCAGAATCCGGGAGAGGTCGCCGCGAATCGTGCAGCAGATGCACCCATTATTCATGGACACAATCTGCTCGGCTTCGCTGTGAACCAGAAGGTCATCATCGATACCGGCCTCACCGTACTCATTCTCAATCACGGCGATGCGGTGATGATGATCTTCTTTCAGAATCCGGTTTAAAAGCGTCGTCTTTCCCGCGCCGAGGAAACCCGTCACGATAGTTACGGGGATCAGCGTGTCAGCTATTGATTCTGCCATCCTTTCTCTTCCTTACTTAATAAGTTCTCACGGCCTTACGAGCAGGTGGAGTCCCTTCAGGTACTCCCCTTCCGGATAGGTCACGAGCAGCGGATGATCCGCGCCGGCTCCGAGCCGGCCAACAATCCAGGCGTTCACACCGGCGTCAAACACCGCGCCGGCAACGATCTTCTGGAAAAGATCCGCATCCACTGCGCCCGAACAGGAAAATGTCAGCAGATGACCGCCTGTCCGAAGAAGCTTGAGACCGTTCAGACTGATGTCCTTATAGGCTCTCGCAGCCCGTTCGACATGATAACGAGTCGATGCAAACTTGGGAGGATCGAGAATAATGAGGTCAAACTTCTCGCCGCGGTCTCTCGCTTTCCTAAGATATTCAAAGACATCGGCTTCAACCCACTCGCATTTGTCCTGCGGGAAGCCATTCCGCTCAGTGTTCTCGCGGGCCAGCGCGAGCGCCTCACCCGACGAGTCCACGGAAACCACGCTGTCAGCCCCGCCCGCCATCAGGGCAAGCGAGAATCCGCCCGTGTAGCAGAAGCAGTTGAGCGCCCGCATGCCGCGGCCGTTTTTCTCACGGAACTCACGGGCAAGGCGCTGAACCGTATAGCGGCTGTCACGCTGATCAATATAGAAACCGGTCTTATGCCCGATGCGGACATCGACCCCGTAGCGGACACCGTCCTCCACGATCTCAATTTCCTTCGGAGGCTCCTCACCGCTGATCAGGCCGGAACGCTTCGGAAGACCTTCACGCTCACGAACTGAGGCGTCCGAACGCTCGAATACCCCCTTCGCTCCGGTGACCTTCATCAGCAGGCGGGCAATCAGCTCGCGGTTCTGCTCCATGCCGGCGGAGAGAATCTCGCACACCAGATAGTCACCGTACTGATCAACGATCAGACCGGGAAGCCTGTCAGCCTCACCGAACACAAGACGCAGAGCGGTCGACCGGGAGCGAAGATCCTCACGGGCCGCCACGGCCTCGCGGAGCCGGGCCTCGAACCACGCCTCATTGATCACGTCATCCTTATCGAATGACCAGCATCGGGCTCGGATCGCCGACTTCGGTGACCACGAGGCCCACGCGAGGAACCGGCTGTCGTGACCCACGATCCGGACGAGATCCCCCATGCCCGGCTTTCCATTCACCCGGGCAATGGCCTTCTCATAGACCCAGGGGTGGCGCTTGAGGAGAGACTTTTCTCTGCCCTTCACCAGAACGACTTCAATAGGCTGCTGTTGCATGGAGGTTTCCTATACTCACTGACTGTTAGATAGCGGGGACGTCAATTTCGCCCGTGAAAACGGTTGCCGCAGGGCCGATCAGGAAGACGGAGCCGGTCGGCGTGCCATCCCACTCAATACGCAGGCGGCCGCCGTGCATCTGAAGCTCGACCTCGGAGTCGAAGAGTCCGCGGCGCATACCGGCAACGGCAGCCGCGCAGGCGCCCGTACCGCAGGCAAGGGTCTCGCCCGCGCCGCGTTCCCAGACTCGGAGCTTGCCTTCCGTGCGGCTGACAGCCTGCAGGAAGCCCACATTCACGCGTTCCGGGAAAGCCGGATGATTTTCAATCGCGGGGCCCACAGTGCTCACCGGAGCCTGTTCAACGTCTCCCACCACCATGACGGCGTGGGGGTTGCCCATGGAGACCACGGACACCCAGTTGTTGTAGCCCGCAGCCTTCACTTCCCAGAGCGTGTCAGAAGCCCGCGAGAGGTGAGAGAGGCCCGTCGTATTCAGCGGAATCTCTTCCGGACGGAATCTCGGCGCACCCATATCGACCTTCACGCGGCCGTCATCCTGCAGTTCCGGCTGAATGATGCCCTTCATCGTTTCAACACGGATCTTCTTCTTCGTGGTCAGACCGCGGTCATAGACGTAGCGCGCGAAGCAGCGGGCACCGTTGCCGCACATCTCCACTTCGCCGCCGTCCTGATTGAAGATCCGATAACGGAAATCCGTATCCGGGGTCCGCGCCTTTTCAACGATCAGGATCTGATCAGCGCCGATACCGAGATGACGGTCGGCGATGAATCGGAGCTGGTTCGTCGTCATGGTGAACGGAGCTTCCGTGCTGTCGATCACGATGAAGTCGTTGCCGGCTCCATGCATCTTGGTAAATTGCAGCTTCATTTTTCCTGCTCCTGTCAGATAGGTCTCAAATCAATAGATGGAAGGTTCGCCTTCAGGCCGTGTTTTGAATCGCCGGTGCGTCCACAGATACTGGTCCGGGAACTTGAGGATCCACTGTTCCAGCTCGTGATTGATACGGGCTGTATCGGCCTCGTAGTCTCCTGTCGGGAAACCTTCAAGCCTGTAAATATGCACACAGTAACCCTCTTTCGTCATCTCCGTGATGCACATGGCGACGTGAGCTTTCGTCAGCCGGGCAAGGCGCGACACCATCGGCAGAGTGGCGGCGGGTACACCGAAAAACGGCACGAAGATCGAATTCTGCCTGCCGTGGTCCATATCCGGCAAATAGTAGAAGGGAAGACCGTCACGCATAGCGCGGATGACGGGGCGAAGATCAAAGTGCCCGGTCTTCGCGATCAGAATCGGATTGCAGAAGCGCAGTCTCCCGTCAAGCTCCGCCTTGTCCCAGGCTTTGTTTGACTGCGTCTGATAAAGCGATACGCCGCGCACATACGTGTTGAAGGTAATGCCGGCCGCATCCAGCCCAAGGAAGTGAGGCGACACAACGATCAGCGGACGGTTATCCGTGTCCGTCACAAGATCAAGCCCCTCAAACTTCACCATCGCCTGGAGCTCTTCCTTCGTCCCCTTCCAGAGCACCGCGTGATCCAGAGCCGCGCGGCCCATATTGCGGTAATTCTGCTTCGCGATCCGCACCCGCTTTTCCTCAGTCCAGTCGGGGAAGCAGAGCCGCAGATTCGTCAGCGCCACATGGCGGCGTTTCGGAATTGCCCACCAGAGAATCCAGGCAATCACCGCGCCGAACCGCTCGCGGGTCCGGATCGATGTGCCGTAGAAGCAACCCAGGACCCAGATCCAGAACCGGGCCATCACTTCATTCACTTTCTTCATTCCTTCGCCTGCTCCTCCGGCGGATTCACGCCCGCCGGACACTTGTAGCGGTTATAGGCCCAGAGATACTGCTCCGGAAGCAGGCGGATCACGCGTTCGAGATGCTGATTCATCGTCACCGCGTCATCCTTCATATTCCCGGTCAGCGGCTCATTCCAGAGCCTTGCGTCAATTTCCCAGCCCCGGCTGCTGATCCGGCATCCCCAGGCGACAATCTTCACGGCATCAAACTGATGGGCGAGCCGCAGCGGCAGCGTCATCGTGTAGGCCGGGCGTCCGAAGAAGTTCACCCACACTCCCTCACCCTTTGACGGCACCTGATCCGGCAGCACACCGACCACCTGTCCGCCGCGGAAGGATGACACGAGCATCCGCACCCCCTTCAGCGTCGCGGGAGCCGGCCGGATACCAGGGGTCTCGCGGCCATGCAGCACCACGTTCTGCAGAATGGATTTCTTCGGAATCCGGTAGAGAATTGCCATATAGCGGTCCGTTCCCGCGAGGAACCGCTCGGCGAGCCACACGGGCGCCACTTCAAAGCTGCCGATATGAGGGGTGATAAAAAGAATGGGGCGGCCTGAGGCGAGCGCGTCTCCGATGATCCGCTCCGCCTCCGCCGTGGCTGACACGTGCTTCATGAGAGCCTTGCGGGGCTTGCCCCAGATCCACGCGGTTTCCGCCGCCTGCTTTCCAAGCTCACGGCTGACAGCAGGGGAATAGGCATCGGAATCGTAACCAGCCTGCGCGAGATTCTCCGCCATTTTCCTTCTGTATTTAGCCGAGCAGCGCCAGACCAATGCGCCAAGCGCCCCGCCAACCGGGTGCACTATCCAAAGCGGGATCATGGATAGAAGCCGAAATAACAGCCGCATATAAATAACCATTCCGGCGCCCGACAGGCGGCCGATTGCTCCTCAGTAACAGCAAGACTTGAAAGTGTCTTATCTTAAGCCTGCCCGAAAGTCAAAACAGGTATATTATTTCAGGTCTTCGCCGAGTTAACAGGACAACTTGCGGGGCGAAGACTGGGACAACGTCCCATATTTATTCAATTTCCGCTAAAGCGTCGGTCGCATGCCCTCTGATTTGATTTTGCGAAGGCGCTGTATTCCAAATTTGGGAGCATTCGATGGGCAGCAATTATCTTTTTACGTCTGAATCTGTGAGTGAAGGCCATCCGGACAAGGTGGCGGACCAGATCTCGGACGCCGTTCTCGATGCCATTCTCGAGCAGGATCCCTACGGTCGCGTCGCTGCAGAAACCCTCTGCGCCACGGGACTCGTCGTGCTCGCTGGCGAAATCACCACCTCCGCTCAGGTCGATTACATCGGCGTTACCCGCGACACCCTCCGTCAGATTGGCTATGACAATACCGAATACGGCATTGATCACCGCGGCTGTTCCGTTCTCGTTGGCTACGACAAGCAGTCGGCCGACATCAAGCAGGGTGTTGACAAGGCTTCTGACGACCCGCTCGAAACCGGTGCCGGCGACCAGGGTCTGATGTTCGGCTACGCGTGCGACGAAACCGACACGCTGATGCCCGCCCCGATCTACTACGCACACCGCCTGATGCAGCAGCAGTCCATTCTCCGCAAGAACGGCACGCTGCCCTTCCTCCGTCCGGACGCGAAGAGCCAGCTCACCGTGCGCTATGTGGATGGACGTCCGCAGTCTGTGGACACCGTTGTGCTTTCCACGCAGCATTCCCCTGAAATGAGCGACGGCGACAAGATGAAGCCCGAGTTCACGGAAGCCGTGATCGAAAGCATCATCAAGCCGGTGCTTCCGGCTGAATGGATCACTCCGGAAACCAAGTTCCTGATCAACCCGACCGGCCGCTTCGTGGTCGGCGGTCCTCAGGGCGACACGGGTCTCACCGGCCGCAAGATCATCGTCGACACCTACGGCGGCTCCTGCCCGCACGGCGGCGGCGCGTTCTCCGGCAAGGACCCGACGAAGGTTGACCGTTCCGCCGCGTACGCCTGCCGCTATGTGGCGAAGAACATCGTCGCTGCCGGCCTTGCCCGCCGCTGCCAGGTTCAGGTGGCCTACGCTATCGGCGTTGCCCGTCCGATGAACATCACGGTTCACACCTTCGGCACCGGCACGATTCCGGATGAAGAGATCTCCCGCATCGTCGGTGAATCCTTCGATCTGCGCCCGAACGGCATCATCCGCATGCTCGATCTCCGCCGCCCGATCTACCGCAAGACGGCCTGCTACGGTCACTTCGGCCGTGAAGAGCAGGAATTCACGTGGGAAAAGACCGACAAGGTTGAGATCCTGAAGTCCAAGGCCGGTCTGTAACCGGAGCGGCTCCTTGCCGCTAAACTTAAAGCCTTAAACCAGATAAGGCCGGCACTCGTTGGCCGGCCTTGTTTTTTTACTGTTATCGGTTTGTACGGAAAATCATTTGAGATGAAAAAACGCGTTCTCACAGGCATCAACACTACCGGTACCCTGCATCTGGGCAACTACGTCGGGGCCCTTCGCCCCTCCATTCAGCAGAGCCGGTCTGACGAGGTGGAAAGCTTCTACTTTCTGGCTGACCTCCACGCTCTCATCAAGTGTCAGGATCCCGTGCGCCTCCAGCGCTCGAGACTCCAGATTGCCACCACGTGGCTTGCCGCAGGCCTCGATCCCGAACACGTTACTTTCTATCGCCAGAGTGATATTCAGGAGATTCCGCTCCTCAACTGGCTGCTGGACTGCTCCTGCTCCAAGGGCCTGATGAACCGCGCTCACGCCTACAAGGCTGTGCTCGAAGCGAGCGTCGAGAGCGGTGAGGATCCGGATGCCCGCGTGTCGATGGGCCTCTTCTGCTACCCGATCCTGATGGCGGCGGACATTCTGATGTTCAACGCGGATCTCGTGCCGGTCGGCAAGGATCAGGCGCAGCACCTGGAAATGGCGCGCGACATCGCCACCCGGTTCAATAATCTCTACGCGCCGAAGGATCATCCCTTCTTCCGCATGCCCTACGCGCTGATTGATGAGAAGCAGGAGCTTCTCCCCGGCACCGACGGCCGCAAGATGAGCAAGAGCTACGACAACGTGATCCCGCTCTTTGAAGGCGGCTCCTCCGCGCTCTCCGACATGATCAGCCGCATCGTGACGGACGACAAGAAGCCGGGCGAAGCGAAGGATCCGGATTCCACTTCGCTTACGCAGCTCTTCAAGGCATTCTCGACTGACGAAGAGTACGCCCAGTTCCGCGCCGAACTCACAGACGGTCTCGGCTGGGGTGAGGCGAAGAAGAAGCTCTTCAATCAGATTGAGGCCGAGATCGGACCGATGCGTCCGAAGTACGAGGAGTACATCAACGAGCCGCAGAAGCTTGAGGAGATTCTCCTTGCCGGCGCTGAAAAAGCCCGGAAGATTTCCGCTCCGTTCCTCGAAGAACTCCGCAACGCGGTCGGTCTCCGTCCGTTCACGGCCTTCAAGGGGTCCGCGCATAACGCTCCGGTGAAGGAAACGAAGAAAAAGTCCGCTGCCGCTTCCTTCAAGCAGTACCGGAACCCGGACGGAACGTTCGGCTTCAAGTTCACGGACGCCGCGGGCACTGTGCTTCTCGAAAGCACCGGCTGGGCGAGCGGCGCTGAGGCCGGCCGGGCAATCGGTCAGCTGAAGAAAAACGGCATTGCGGCTCTTGCGGCTCTGCCCCTTGTAGAGCGCGCCGCCGGCATCACCGATCAGCAGCTTGCTGACGCTTTCGCATCTCTCGCTTAACGCATCACATACCGCCCGGAAGGAATCCGATTCCTTCCGGGATTTCGTATTCCCTTTACCTGACAGGCATTCTGATATGAAAACCTACAGCCACGACTTTGAAGTCGCCGACATGGGGCTCCTCGAGTGGGGCCGCAATGAGATCCGCATCGCGGAAACCGAAATGCCCGGCCTGATGGCCATCCGTGATGAGTACAAAGACGAGGCCCCTCTGAAGGGCGCCCGTATCTCCGGCTCTCTCCACATGACCATTCAGACCGCGGTGCTGATCGAGACGCTGCTCGCGCTCGGCGCCGAAGTCCGCTGGGCTTCCTGCAATATTTTCTCAACGCAGGATCACGCGGCCGCCGCGATCGCTGACGACGGCGTTTCTGTCTTCGCGAAGAAGGGTGAGACGCTTGATGAGTACTGGGAATACACCCACCGCATTTTCGAGTGGCCGGACGGCGGCTTCTCCAACATGATTCTGGATGACGGCGGCGACGCGACGCTGCTGCTTCATCTTGGCTGCCGCGCGGAAAAGGATATTTCGGTTCTCGATAAGCCGACGAGCGACGAGGAAACGGCTCTCTTCGCAGCGATCCGCCGCCACCTGGCCGCTGACCCCGCCTGGTACTCGACCCGCGCGAAACATATCCGCGGCGTTTCCGAGGAAACGACGACCGGCGTCCACCGCCTCTATCACCTCGCGAAGGAGGGCAAGCTGCTCTTCCCGGCGATGAATGTGAATGACTCCGTCACGAAGAGCAAGTTCGATAACACCTACGGCTGCCGCGAATCGCTGGTCGACGGCATCAAGCGCGCCACGGACGTCATGATTGCCGGCAAGATCGCTGTGGTCGTCGGCTATGGTGACGTGGGCAAGGGCTGCGCTCAGGCGCTCCGTGCGCTTGCCGCTCAGGTCTGGGTGGTGGAAGTTGACCCGATCTGCGCCCTGCAGGCCGCCATGGAAGGCTATCGGGTAGTGACGATGGACTGGGCTGCCGATAAGGCTGACATCTTTGTCACCGCCACGGGCAACTACCACGTGATCACGCATGACCAGATGGTCCGGATGAAGAACGAAGCGATCGTCTGCAATATCGGTCACTTCGACGCCGAAATCGATGTTGCCTCGATGCGCCAGTATCAGTGGAACAACATCAAGCCCCAGGTGGATGAAATCCTGCTGCCCTCCGGCAACCGGATCATTCTGCTCGCGGAAGGCCGTCTCGTGAATCTCGGGTGCGCCACCGGTCACCCGAGCTATGTGATGTCCAGCTCATCCGCGAACCAGACGCTCGCCCAGATCGAGCTCTATACCCGCACGGAGCACTATCCGGTCGGCGTTTACACGCTGCCGAAGATCCTGGACGAGAAGGTGGCGCGTCTGCAGCTGAAGCGCTTCAACGCCCAGCTCTCCACGCTGACCCAGGAACAGGCTGACTACATCGGGGTTCCGGTGACCGGCCCGTTCAAGGGTGAAAACTACCGTTACTGATTCTCAGAGCTTCGCGGCCGGACGGACATCCCGTTCGGTTGCGATCCACTGAAGCAGAATGTCGTGAGGCTCCGCTTCGAGCCTCCCCGTCGCGTTGCAGGCCTCATAGGACACCGCGACCGTGACAGGCGCGGGCTTTATCGTCGGCAGCGTCCGGTCGAACCAGCCCGCACCGTAACCCAGCCGGCAGCCGATATCAGAGAATCCGATACAGGGAGCCAGCAGCACCTGCGGCACAACCGGAATCTTCTCCTTCGGAACCATGATGTGGAAACCGCTTTCCACCATCTCGACTCCCGGAGTCCACTGGTAGTACCCCATCTTTCCCTTCATCACAACCGGAAGAGCAAGCATGCGGCCGGGCTTCTCTGACTGCCAGGCGCCCAGCGCCTCCATCAGATCCGGCTCACTCTGAATCGGGTAGTAGAGACCCACTGAGGAAAACTGCGGATTCGCTTCAAGCCATCCCACAATGTTCCGTGCCAGTTCTTTCGCCGCCTCCGGGCGAGTGGCCGCAATTTCCTGACGCACTGCGAGCAGCTCTTTTCTCAGCAGTTTCTTATCCATTGGTACGCTCCTCCTCTAAAGATTCCGGCGCCTATCGGGGTTAGCCGCCGTCTTCGTCCGGCGCCGATGGTTAAACTTATTCTATGGTTAAAAAATCCGTCTCTCCCGCCTCGTCCTTTTTACGGTTACCCATGAAAGCTCAGATCCGCCGCTCATTACTGCTGCTGGCCCTCGCGCTTCCCGCCTTTGGAGCCAGTGCCCAGTCACTGCTGCCGCAGCAGCGGCCTCTGGGTCCTGCGCCTTCAATCGCTGTGCCTGCGGAGGACTTTCTTTTTCAGAATTTCCCGCTGTCCGCGCAGGACCAGGCGTTTCTCTCCTTCCGGCGCGCTCGTCAGTCAAACACCGGCACCGCCGAGTCACAGCAGGCGCTTTTTGCCCAGCTCGCCGGATACCCGCTCGTTGACTACGCCGTGTCCTGGAATCTGTATGACGCCATAAAGTCCGATCCTTCGGATCCCATTCTGCAGGCCCAGGTTCTCGATTTTCTGAAGAGCCATCAGGGGGAATACATCGCTGAGCGACTGGGAACAGATGTCGCGAGAATCGCCGCTCCGAAAGGAGATTCAGCGTTCTTTGAAGCGCTTTATGCGCCGCTGCAGTGGAATAAGACGGAGCCTGATCTCGCCGCATGGCACGAGTCCTTCCAGCTTCTCGCCGGGAAGGGGAACACGGAGTACGGCGTAAGCCTCCTTCGGGAAGCCAGGAATCCGCACGCCCCGGCCTTCATGTCGCTCGCCGAGTCCATTCTCGGACGCGACCCGGGAAAAATCTGGGAGATCTCGTCCTACCTGATCGAGCATCGGTTCAATTCGGACGCCCAGCGCCTGCTGCAGGCCTATATGCCGAATGCGCCGCTTTCGCTTCCCGAGGTCTTTTCGTCCCCGGAGAAATGGGTCACCACGCCTGACGCGCAGGCGAACCCCCGTCTGATCACGGCGGCCTGTCTCGCTGTGAGCTACAGCCGTCCAGAGGACGCCGCGGCCATGATCGCGTCGCTCGGCAGCCAGATTCCGAAGGAAGACCGGAATCTGCTCTGGAACTTCCTCGGCTACCGCTCAGCGATCATCAATACGATTTCCGACTCAAGCCAATACTTCACGAATGCCGGCGAAGGCCTGATGGACAGCCGCGTCTCGCAGCCTGACGAAGTCGCCGGGTGGCGCGTGAAGGCAGCGCTCGCTGCCGGCAACTGGAAGGAAGTTGAGCGGGCCATCGGCTCGATGACCCCGGAAAAGCTGGGAGCTGACGAATCCGCCTACTGGCTCGGCCGCGCCAAAATCGCTCAGGGCGACAGGAGCGAGGGCGAGAAAGTTCTCTCATCCATCACCGGTCACCACACGTTCTACGGCAAACTCGCCTGTGATGCGCTTAACGTTCCCTATCCGGGTGACGGCGCGCGCCCCTCGGTCGCGGAGTCTGACGTCCGGCAGTGGATGCAGAATCCGAGCATTATCCGGGCCGTGCTGCTCCGCCGTCTCGGTCTCTACTCCATGGCGAGCCGCGAATGGAACTGGGCGCTTCGCGACGCGAAGAAGCCGCAGCTCATCGCGGCCGCTGAATATGCCCGCCGGATCGGACTCGCTGACCGCATGATCAGCACCGCGGGGAAACTCCCCGACAGCCTTTTCCAGAGCGACCTCTCCTTCCCGATTCCGTCTCAGAAGAGCGTCGCCGCGATTGCCCAGGAAACCAATGTGCCCGAGGCCTGGATTTACGGCATTACGCGTCAGGAGTCCCGCTTCATGGTAACGGTGTCGTCGGGGGCCGGTGCCCGCGGACTCATGCAACTGCTGCCCGCCACTGCCCGGTGGACCGCCAAGCGCTACGGTGTCGGCGATGGGAATCCTGATCTCTCGGATCCGCTCACCAACATGAAGCTCGGCGCTTACTACCTCAAGTACCTCAACGACCGGTTTGACGGGCAGAAGACTCTCGCCACAGCGGGCTACAACGCCGGCCCCGGCCGCTCCATCACCTGGCGCCGGAATCTGTCCGCAAGCCAGGACGGCGCGATTTTCGCTGAGCTCATTCCGTTCAGCGAGACCCGGACCTACGTGAAGAATGTGCTGAACAACACGGCGGAATACGCCCGGATTCTCGGCAAACCCGTGCGGCTCACGGAGCTTCTCGGCACGATTACTCCGCCCTCCCCCGACAACTGATACTGAATAAACGCAGCATGGCAATCCAAACGTACCTGGTCGGCGGCTATGTCCGTGACCTGCTTCTTTCCCGTCACGGGATCCCGGCCACGCCCTCCGACAAGGACTACGTCGTGGTCGGCGCGACCCCCGAATACATGGTGTCGAAGGGGTTCATTCCAGTCGGCGCCGATTTCCCGGTTTTCCTTCACCCGAAAACGCATGAGGAGTACGCGCTAGCCCGCACAGAGCGGAAGACCGCTCCCGGCTACCACGGGTTTACGTTCAGCGCTTCGCCTGATGTCACGCTCGAAGAGGATCTGATGCGCCGCGACCTCACGATCAACGCGATCGCGATGTCTGAGGACGGTACACTCTTTGACCCCTGGGGCGGAGAGGAAGATATCCGGAAGAGAGTCTTCCGCCATGTAAGCCCGGCTTTCCGCGAGGATCCGGTAAGAATCCTGAGAATCGCCCGGTTTTCCGCCCGGCTTCCTGAATTTTCAGTGGATCCTGGCACCTGGCAGCTCATCACCGACATGGTGAAGGCGGGGGAGGCTGACGCCCTCGTGCCTGAGCGCGTGATGAAGGAGCTGTCCCGGGGACTGATGGAAAAGGCCCCGTCCCGCATGATGAGAATCCTGCTTGAGTGCGGCGCCTGGACAAGGATCGCGCCCGACGTCCCCTGCAGCGAAGCCCTGCTCCGGAAACTCGACGAGGCTTCCGGCATCAATGCCCCGGCCGCGGTCCGCCTCGCGCTCCTCTTTTCGGAAGTCGGAGACCGCGGAAGCGAGGCCGCGAAGTCGCTCCGGGCCGGATCTGACGCGATCGGGCTCGTGGAACTTGGTGAGCGGTGCAGCGCGATGCTGCGGGAAAAGGTGGAGGCTGAGTCTGCTGTCCGTCTATTCGAAAAAGCGGACGCCTTCCGCCGTTATCCGCGGTTCAGGGAGTTCCTTCAGGTGCAGCAGATCGCTTCCGGCGTCCGGCCGGAATCCTGGCTGAGAGCCGCTGACGCCGCGCGCGCCGTAGCGACCCGCGATATTGCGGCCGCGGCCTCTTCTCCCTCTGAAATTCCCGCCGCCATCCGGGCTGCCCGCGTGAAAGCGGTCAGAGATACTCTCGCCCAGACTCACACCGATAAAGACAACGCATCATGACGCTTGAAGAACTGCAGCTCTCCTGCCGCCGCATCTATATCGAGGACCTCCGGCTTCTCGCTCGGCTCGGCATTTATCCGCACGAAATTGCCGCCGCTCAGGAAATCCTGATTTCCGCAAGCGTCTGGGTGGACAAAAAACCGCTCGGAGAAGATATTGAAAATACCGTGAGCTACGCAACACTCGCGGAGATCGCCCGGAGGATTGTCCGCAGCCACCACTTCCTCGTTGAAACTGTGGTGGAGGAGATGATCCGTGAAATCCGGGTTCTGCCCGGAGTCCGGGCGGGACGGGTTGACTGCCGGAAGACGCATGCCGTGACAGGCGCTGACGCCTCCGGTGTTGAGGAGTTTTTCCTAAATGAGCAATGAATCAGTTATTGGAACCACCATTCCGATCACGCCGGCCGAGGCTCTGAACAAGTCCCCGGCTCCCGCCGCGGAGGAAACCGCGGAGCAGCCTGCCGGAGAAAAAGAAAAGGTAAAGAAGTCCGTTGCCGCGAAGAAGCTCGAAAAGCGGATCATGCGTCTCACGGGGCAGGCGATCGCTGACTTCAACATGATCGAGGAGGGCGATCGGATCGGTGTCGCGGTATCGGGCGGCAAGGACAGCTATGTGCTCCTTGAGACCCTTCTCAAACTCCAGAAGCGGGCCCCCGTTCATTTCGAAGTCATGGCCGTGAACATCGATATGGAGCTGCCGGATTTCCCGCACGACCTTCTTCCGAATTATTTCAAGAGCATAGGCGTTCCGTTCCACGTGGAACGTCAGAACGCCTACGCGACGATCAAGCGCATCATTCCGTCCGGACAGCACATCTGCTCACTCTGCTCGCGCCTTCGCCGCGGCATTCTCTACACCACGGCGGATAAGCTGGGGCTCACGAAAATCGCGCTCGGTCACCAGATGGATGACATCGTGAGCACGCTGATGCTCAACATGTTCTACGGCGGTCAGATGAAAGGCATGCCGCCCGTTCTCCGGAGTGATGATGGGCAGCACGTAATCATCCGGCCGCTGGCCTACGTGCATGAGTCCGACACCCGCAAGTGGGCTCAGATCCAGGGCTACCCCATTGTTCCGAAGAATCTCTGCGGCTTTGCCGAGAACCGCTGCCGCCACGAGATGAAGGAACTCCTTGCGCAGTGGGAGAAGATTGACAAGAACCGGATGTACAACATCTTCAAGAGCATGACCCACGTGGTGCCTTCCCATCTGCTCGACCGGTCGCTCTGGGATTTCCACGAGTTTCACGCCCTCACGCAGCCCCCGAAGCCCCTGAAACCGCGGCGTCAGAGCAAAAACTGATTCCCGTTTAGAATAGGAAGACGGTCCTGCCCGGATCCCGCCAGGGATTCCGGGCGAGTCTATTTCTTTTCTTTTTTACAGAGCTTATTGACTGCTATGCGTGCACGTTCTATGAAGGTGATCGACCTCGCGGTCCGTCACGTCGAATGTATTTCCGCCACTACCTCAGTGACTGACTGCGCCCTTGCGATGCGTACCCGTCATGTGGGAAGCCTGGTCGTAGTGGACGGCGGCAATAAGCCGATCGGCATGATTACGGATCGCGATCTTACGATCGAAGTTCTTGCCACCGGCCGTGATATCGCTGCCACGAAGGTCGGAGACGTGATGACGAGCCCGGCGGTCGTCGCTCAGGGTGAAGAGAACATCGTGGACGCGCTTGCCCGCATGCGTGAGTTCGGCATCCGCCGTCTCCCGGTGGTGGACGAGAACGGTCTGCTTGTCGGTGTCGTCACGAATTCCAACATGCTGGAGGAACTCTCCACCATGCTGGACAGCCTTGTGCGCAACATCAAGTCCTCGAAGACCCGCGAGGCGGCGCTTCGCCCCTGAGTCAGAGCAGGATTCCGCCGCTCAGAAAAAAAGGGAGATCTCATCCGAGACCTCCCTTTTCGCTTTTATTCAGCCTTGCCCTGGCTTCTGAGAACGCTCTGATAGACCGTATCGCGCGGCAGTCCGGTCACCCGAGACACAAGCGCCGCGGTTTTGGATGCTGGCAGCTCTTTCGCGATTTCTCTCACCCAGGCGAGAACCTCTTCGCCCATTTCGGACTCCTTCTTTTCCGCCTCGTCGATCAGGATCGCGTATTCGCCCCGGGGCTCATGCGCGTCCGCCCAGGCCGCGAGGTCACCTGCCGCGAGCGGCGTAAAGGATTCAAAGCGCTTCGTGATTTCGCGCGCCACAACCACGCGACGCCCCGGCTCAAGGGCCGAGCCAAGATCACGGAGGAGCGCCTGAATGCGGTGAGGCGCCTCATAGAGCACGAACGCGTCGCCGCGGGACGCGTAGCGGGAGAGTGTTTCACGGCGGGCCTTGGCCTGCGGAGGCACAAAGCCGACAAAGGTAAACGTTTTCGCGGTGAGGCCCGAAGCGGAGAGCGCTGTGATCACGGCACTCGCCCCCGGCACCGGAATCACCCGGAATCCGGCATCCAGCACAATCTTCACGACCAGAGCACCGGGGTCCGATACCGCCGGCGTTCCGGCGTCCGTCACGAGCGCCACTCGTTCCCCGTTCTTCAGCCGCTCGATGATCGTCTGAGCGCCGGTCACTTCGTTAAATTCGCGCACTGAGATTTCGTGCGTCGTGATGCCGTAGCGGGACAGAATCTTCTGCGTCTGACGGGTATCCTCTGCAGCCACACAGTCGGCGATCGCGAGAGTCCAGAGTGCGCGGATCGTGATATCGGCCGCGTTTCCGATCGGCAGACCCACGATGTAGAGAGCCCCCGCAGGGAACTCCTGCTCGCCGATCCCCGACTCCCGGGCCCATGCCATCTGCTTCCACTGCTCCAAGGCTTCCTGCATCGCGATTCCTTCTGTGTCCGTCCGTTAGTGAATGAAGCCTAACACTTTAACCTGAGGTGAACGAAAATTGCACGGGCATTTGCACCTACAATTGAAAACCTGTTTTTCCTCCGGACACCTCTCTCTATTCCTATGGCCAATACGCTTATTACGTTAAAAAACGCGAGCCTCGCTTTCGGTGACTACCCGCTTCTCGACAACACGGATTTTTCGGTTCAGGAGGGTGAGCGTATCGGTCTCATCGGTCGCAACGGCACAGGCAAGAGCTCCATGCTTCAGGTGCTCGCCCGAAAGTCCGCGCTGGATGACGGAGAGATTCAGGTGAAGGACGGTCTGCGGGTTGTGCTTCTGGAACAGGAACCGGTCTTCCCGCCGGCTCCCACGATCCGTGAGAGCCTGATCGCGCAGTCCGGCTTTGATCCGTCGGATGACAAACTCTACTGGAAACAGATCGCGAAACTCGACGCCTACCTGCAGCGGCTGAATGTCCGCGCGGACGCGGATCCCGGAACCGCTTCCGGCGGCGAGCGGAAGAAAGCCGCCATCGCGCTCGTACTCGCTCAGGAACCGGACCTGCTGCTGCTCGATGAGCCGACGAACCACCTCGACATCACCACGATCGCGCTCCTCGAGGATCTGATCCGGGAAACGTTCAAGAACACCCGGGCGCTCGTGGTGATCACGCATGACCGAGAGTTCCTCGATGCGGTTTCCACCCGAATCGTGGAACTCGACCGCGGCATTCTCCGCTCCTACCCGGGCAACTTCGCGGACTACGAGCACCACAAGAATTACGAACTCGCGATCGAGGAAACCGCGCGCCGCAAGTTCGATAAATTCTGGGCCCAGGAAGAGGTCTGGATCCGTAAGGGCATTGAGGCCCGCCGTACCAGAAACGAGGGCCGAGTGCGCCGTCTGGAACGGCTGCGCCGGGAACGCGAGGCGAGGCGCGACCGCATGGGTCAGGTGAACATGTCGATTGACGCGGGGGAAAAGAGCGGAAAGCTGGTCGCCGAACTGAAGAACGTCTCGAAGTCCTTCGGTGATAAGACCGTGATCCGGAATCTGAACTTCACGCTGATGCGGGGTGACCGCCTCGGCCTGATCGGACCGAACGGCGCGGGGAAGAGCACACTCATCAAGGTGCTACTCGGAGAACTCCAGCCTGATGAGGGCACAGTCCGCCTCGGCACGAATCTCCATATTGCGTATTTCGATCAGCTCCGCGCCCAGCTTGACCTCAAGAAGACCGTGGCGGATACCATCGCTCCGGGCAGCGAGTGGGTGGAAATCGGCGGTGTAAAGAAGCATATCAAGAGCTATCTGAATGATTTCCTCTTTTCGCCCCAGCGGGCCGACTCTCCGGTCGAGGCGCTTTCAGGCGGCGAGCGGAACCGGCTGCTGCTTGCCCGGCTCTTCGCGCTGCCCGCCAACCTCCTTGTGCTTGACGAGCCGACGAACGATCTCGATATCGATTCTCTCGAACTCCTCGAACAGGTTCTGGAGGACTATTCCGGCACGCTGATCCTCGTGTCGCATGACCGACGGTTCCTCGATAACACTGTGACACAGGTGCTGGCAGCGGAAGGGAACGGTGAGTGGCATGAGTATGTCGGCGGCTATTCCGACTGGGTAAAGTACCGCCGTCCGCAGGCCGCGCCAGCCGCGGCACCGAAGGCTGAAAAGCCTGCTCAGCCGAAGCCCGCCCGCGCGAAGAGTGTGAAGCTCTCCTATAAGGAAGAGCGTGAACTCGAGTCGCTGCCGAAGGAAATCGACGCGCTTGAGACCGAGCAGCAGGAGCTGCTTGAGAAAATGGCAGGTCCCTCCTACCACGAGCTTCCCGGAGCTGAAATCAAAGCCGACCGCGACCGGCTTGAAGCGATCCCGCAGATTCTCGAAGAACGCTACGAACGGTGGCAGGAACTCGAGAGTAAGCGTGAAATCGCCGAAAATAAGCATTAATGAGAGCTGTTCTGTGGTCTAAACTAATTGTGACCGCAGAATGCGGGTTCAGAACTCAATATCAGAACGCTACAGAGTAAAAGGCAAAAGAAAGTGAGCGAAACCACTGCTGATCGCATCGCCCTGCTGCGCAAGGCAAAAACCCTTCCTGATCTGATTGCCAACCGGGCGAAGACCGCCCCGGATGATGAAGCGCTCCGCCAGTACGACCGTTCCAAAGGCGAATGGGTCAGCACAACGTTCGGCGAGCTGCAGGAAAGAATCCTTGAGTGGCACAAAGCCTATGCCGCGCTGAAGCTGGAACGCGGCTCCCGCGTGGGCATTCTGCTGCCGAACGGGATCGACGCTGTCTGCGCGGACCAGGGCGCTCTCGCGAACGCGCTGGTGCCGGTTCCGATGCACGCGATCGATACCGCAGGCGCCTCAGCTTTCATCCTGATTGACTCTCAGGCAAGCGTCCTTGTGACAAACAAGCTGTCCCGCTGGCAGGCGATCGCCGACACCGGCATCATCCTTCCGGATCTGCGGCACGTCATTCTTACCGAGGAAACCTCGGTTCCCGCACCGGAAGGCGAAATTGAGCTTCACACGCTTTCTGACTGGCTGAAGATGGGGGAGCCCCTCACGGAGGCTGACCTCACGGAAAAGCCCGAACCGGATGATCTCGGCGCCATCGTCTATACATCCGGCACCACGGGAAAGCCGAAGGGCGTGATGCTCACGCACCGGAACTTCCTCACGAACGTCTGCGACACTCCGGACTGCCTCACGCCGATCGGAGGCGATATTTTCCTATCGTTCCTGCCGCTCTCCCACACGTTCGAACGGACGCTCGGCTACTACCTCGCGCTCGGCATGGGCTGCACCGTGGTTTACAACCGCTCGATCATGCTCCTCGCGGAAGACTTCAAGACCGTGCGTCCGACGGTCATCATTTCGGTTCCCCGGATTTATGAGCGCGTCTACGCAAAGCTGAATGACGCGCTGGAAAAGAAGGGCGGCGCCGCGAAGAAGATCTTCTCCTGGGCGGTCGAAGCCGGATGGCGCCGTTTCTGCAAGAGAAACAAACTTCCGGTCGACAAGTCGAACCGCTCTTTCGGCAACATGATCGCCGGTCCCCTCTTTGAAAAGAAGGTTTCCCAGACGCTGATGGATCAGTTCGGCGGCAGGCTGCGCGCGGCCATTTCAGGCGGCGCCGCGATCAACCCGAAAGTCGCGAAGGTATTCTGCGGGCTTGGAATGCCGGTGATCCAGGGTTACGGCATGACTGAGACGTCGCCTGTCATCGCCGGCAACCGCCTCGATGACAACCAGCCTCAGACTGTCGGCCTCCCGTTCACGCACGTTGAAGTACGGCTCGGCGAGGATAACGAGATCCAGGTCCGCGGCCCAAGCGTCATGAAGGGCTACTGGAAACGCCCCAAAGCAACGGCCGAAGCCTTTACCGAAGACGGCTGGCTGCATACGGGTGACGTCGGATCGCTTTCCGAGGACGGCCATCTCTCGATCCGGGGCCGTATCAAGGAAATCATCGTCACATCGACCGGCGAAAAAGTGCCGCCCGCGGATATTGAATCCGCTCTCGAAACGGATCCGCTTTTCGCCCAGACCTTTGTGCTCGGCGAGAATAAGCCCTATATCTCCTTCATCACGGTGCTGAATCCCACGGAGTGGAAGAAGCTCGCTGCCTCTCTTTCACTTGACCCTGAGTCTCCTGAGAGTCTCAGCGCGCCCGCTGCCCGCCAGGCCGTGATCAAGCGCGCGAAGGAAGCCACGAAAGACTTCCCCCGCTACGCTCTGCCCCGCGCCGTAACACTCGTCACCGAGCCCTGGACGATTGAAAACGGACTTCTCACGCCGACGCTCAAGCTGAAGCGCGGTCCGCTCCGCAACAAATTCGCTGACGAGATCCAGCAGATGTACAAAGCCTAGTTCCCGGCCCCGCACTCCGCTAGAATCCATAATCCTTAAAAAGGCCTTCCTCTCCCCCCAGAGAAGGAGGGCTGCTTCACTGACTGACTTACAGAAATCCATGGCAATCGATACAACGCTTAATCCTTCCGCACAGCAGGCTCAGCACCTGATGCCTAACTGGCAGGTTCACATGACCGACAAGATCATGCAGTACTACATCGACCGCGGTCTTACAGTGGATCCGGTGATTCTCAAATCACCGCCGCCTCCGCAGGAAGGGCATCAGTACCTGCTCTACATGCATGTGCCGTTCTGCCATACGCTGTGCACCTACTGCACCTTCCACCGCTTCCTCTTCAAGGAATACAAGGCGCGCGAATACTTCAAGAATCTGCGCGCCGAGATGCAGATGGCGAAGGACCTCGGCTACGACTTCCAGTCAGTCTACGTGGGCGGCGGCACGACCACGATTCTGCAGGACGAACTGATCCAGACGCTCGAACTCGCCCGGAAGCTCTTCCCGCATATCCGCGAAATCTCCTGCGAAACCGATCCGAAGGAAATCGCCTCTCCCCTGTTCAAGAACCTGCAGGGACTGGTGGACCGCATGTCGATCGGCGTGCAGAGCTTTGATGACAGCATTCTGAAGCTCACCGACCGTACGAAGTTCGGCACCGGCGCTGAGGTCTATGACCGCATCGCGGCCTGCCAGGACCTCTTCCCGACCTGCAACGTCGATATGATGTTCGGTTTCCGCGGCCAGTCGCTCGACATGATCGCGCGCGACATGGAACTCATCCGCCAGCTCAATCCGAAGCAGGTCACCACGTACCCGCTGATGGTGACGAGCGAGACCCGCAAGAGCGTGAAGGGCATGATCGCCGCCGAGGGTCAGGAGCTATCCGAGCAGTACAACACGATTCTCGGCACGCTCGGCCAGCACTACCGTCAGCTCACCTCGTGGACCTTCGGCCGCACGGGTGACAATGAAGGCATCGATGAATACGTGATCGACCATGACGAATATCTCGGCATCGGCTCTGGCGCTTTCTCCTTCCTCGGCGACTCGCTCTACGTGAACACGTTCAGTCTCGCCCGCTATGGCCAGCGCATTCAGTCCGGCCAGATGGGTACGGAGCGCCGCCGTGAGTTCACGAAGCACCAGATTCTGCAGTACCGACTGATGCTCTCCATCTTCGCCGGCCGTCTCAGCCGCAAGTACTTCCGCGAGGTCCAGGGAGTCAACCTCGACACTGCCCTCCTGAAGGAAATGCTCGGCCTCCGTCTTGCCGGTGCCATCCGCCAGGATCCGACCGATCCCGATAAGCTCACCGTGACCACCGTCGGCAAGTTCCTCGGTCTCGTCATGATGAAGGCCTTCTACTCCGGCATGGATAACGTCCGCGCCCAGCTGCGCGCTCCGCTGAAGGCCTGCGATATGTAAGGCTTCCGAGGATTCATCCCTCAGAACGAATAAAGCCGCTGCAGAGAAATGCAGCGGCTTTATTCTTTGCCGGATCAGACGGGAAACGGTCAGTTGAACTTCTGACCCATTTCGCGGGTCGTGAGGAACTGAACATTCTCCCAGTGCTTCTGGGTCGTCTGAAGGTTATAGACCGAGGTTGCCAGGTAGACCAGATTGCCATCCGCGTCAGTCGCGAGACGGCTTGCCTGCTCTGCCTCAAACTCCTCACGGGTCTTGCCCTTGTCATCCGGGAACACGAGCCAGCGGGCCGTCGATACTTCGGTCGACTCGTAGATCGCGTCCACCCGATACTCGGTCGCAAGACGCTGAGCCACGATTTCGAACTGCAGAATACCCACGGCACCGAGGTAAATATGCCCCAGATCGTCCGTGAACACCTGAATCGCGCCTTCTTCGCCAAGCTCCTGCAGACCCTGACGGAGCTGCTTCTCCTTGAACGGATTCTTGCAGCGCACAGAGCGGAAGAGTTCCGGAGCGAAGAACGGGATACCGACAAAGCCGAGCTTCTCACCCTCGGTGAGCGTGTCACCGATGTGAAGCTGCCCGTGGTTATAGATACCGATGATGTCGCCCGCCACAGCCTCTTCCATGCGCTTTCTTTCCTGCGCCATGAAGGTCAGGGCGTTCGGGATCTTCATCTCCTTCCCCTCGCGGACGTGGAACACCTTCATGCCCGGCTCATAGCGGCCGGAGCACACGCGAAGGAACGCGATACGGTCGCGGTGGTGCGGATCCATGTTCGCCTGGATCTTGAAGACGAAACCGGTGAACGGCGATTCGGTCGGCTGCACGATGCGGACGCCGGCATCACGCGGCTGAGGCTGCGGAGCCCAGTCAACGAGTGCCTCAAGCACATCCTCAACACCGAAGTTGTTGATACCGGAACCAAAGAACACGGGGCTCTGCTCGCCGGCGAGGAACTTCTCGAGCGAGAAGGGTTCGCCCGCGCCCTGCACGAGTTCAATCGCCTCGCGCACCGAGTCCATTTCCATCGGGAACAGCTGATCGAGTTCGGGATTATCCAGCCCCTTGATCGTTTCCGTATCGTGGCTCAGACGCTCTTCACCCGGGCGGAACCGCACGAGCTCATTGTTCTTCAGCGAGAAAACACCGCGGAAGGTTTTGCCCATGCCGATCGGCCAGGTGATCGGGACGCAGTGCAGCTGCAGCACGTCTTCGATTTCTCCGAGCACATCGAGCGGGTCGCGCACTTCGCGGTCCATCTTGTTGATGAAGGTGATGATCGGGGTATTGCGGAGGCGGCAGATCTCAAGCAGCTTGATCGTCTGGGCTTCCACGCCCTTCGCGGCGTCAATCACCATCACGGCGGCATCCACTGCCGTCAGCACTCGATAGGTATCTTCCGAGAAGTCCTGATGGCCCGGGGTGTCGAGCAGGTTGATGATGCGGTCCTTATAGGAGAACTGCATCACCGAACTCGTGACCGAAATACCACGCTGCTTCTCCACCTCCATCCAGTCAGAAGTCGCGTGCCGGGCGGCCTTGCGGCCCTTAACAGCTCCGGCGAGCTGGATTGCGCCGCCGAAAAGCAGCAGTTTTTCCGTCAGCGTGGTTTTACCCGCGTCCGGATGCGAAATGATTGCAAAGGTGCGCCGGCGTGCAACGTCGTTCACCAATGCGGGATTGGGAGAAGTCATTTTGTTTGGATTCTTTCCTCCGCTTGAGAGGAAGCTGTTGAACGTTCAATTGATTCGAAGTGCGTAATTTTATCAAGCCTTACTGTGATTTGCTGATATGAACCGTCCGTCAAGATGATTAAAATGCCTCAGACTCTTTTTTCGCCACTTATTAAAGGCCCCCTTCCATGAGTTATTTTCCAAAATGGCAGGTAAAAACATCCGGCGTCATCGCGCCTGATGAAACCCTGCCGGCGAACCAGACGATCGCGCTCGGCATTCAGCACGTTGTCGCCATGTTCGGTTCCACCATCCTCGCCCCGATTCTGATGGGCTTTGACCCCAACGTTGCCGTACTGATGAGCGGCATCGGCACCCTCATCTTCTTCCTGATGGTGGGCGGCCGTGTGCCGAGCTACCTCGGTTCTTCTTTCGCCTTCATCGGCGTCGTGATCGCGGCCACGGGCTATGCGGCCGGTTCCGGCCTCAACCCCAATATCGAGGTCGCGCTCGGCGGCATCATGGCCTGCGGCATCGTGTACTTCCTTGTGGGTGTCATCGTTACGCTGACCGGTGTCGCCTGGATTGAAAAGCTGATGCCTCCGGTTGTGACCGGCGCAGTGGTCGCGGTGATCGGTCTTAACCTCGCCCCGACCGCCTGCAAGAGCGTCGGCACCTCTTCCTTCAACGCCTGGATCACGATTCTTTCCGTGCTTTGTGTGGGCGGTGTCGCGGTCTACACCCGCGGCTTCATCCAGAAGCTTCTGATTCTCGTCGGCCTTCTCATTGCCTACGTGATCTACGCGATTCTTACAAACGGCCTCGGTCTCGGCCAGCCGATCGATTTCTCTCTGATCAGCAACGCCGCCTGGTTCGGTCTGCCGCACTTCCATCACCCCGAATTCCGGGCTGACGCGATTCTGCTCATCGTGCCGGTCGTGATCATTCTGATCGCGGAAAACCTCGGCCACGTGAAGGCTGTGACCGCCATGACGGGCCGCAACCTTGACCCCTACATGGGACGCGCTTTCATGGGCGACGGTCTCGCGACGATCGTTTCCTCCTCCATGGGCGGCACGGGCGTCACGACGTACGGTGAGAATATCGGCGTGATGGCCGCTACCCGCGTCTACTCCACACTGCTCTTCCCGGTGGCTGCCGCGCTCGCGATCCTGCTCGGCTTCTCGCCTAAGTTCGGCGCTCTGATTCAGACGATTCCGCAGCCGATTCTTGCCGGTATGTCGATTGTTGTGTTCGGTCTCATCGCCGTGTCCGGCGCCCGCATCTGGGTTGAGAACCACGTCGACTTCAGCCAGAACCGCAATCTGATCGTCGCCGCTGTGACGCTGATTCTTGGCGCCGGCGACTTCTCGCTCTCGATCGGCGGTTTCACGATCGGCGGCATCGGCACCGCGACTTTCGGCGCCATTCTGCTGAATGCCCTGATGACCCCCGGTGAACGAATGGGTCAGAAAAAGAACTCTTAATCTGAAAGAGTCTGCCCGGCATTCCTGATGCAGCAAGGCCGATGAAGAGAAAAAACTTCATCGGCCTTTTTTCGTAGCTTGAACCCGGTTCGGATTACTTCCGGCGCGGATTTCCGGAGGCGTTCTGGAAGGCTGCCGCCATCGCGCCTGAGAAGCCGCCGCCCGTTCTTTCAGACTTCATCCGGGGCGCACTCTGCCGGCCCGCGCGGGGTTCGCTTCTAGGCGCCCCTTCACGACGCATGGAAAGCGCGATGCGCTTCCGCTTTTCATCCACATCGAGCACCCGGACTTTGACGATCTGCCCCACCCGGACTTCAGCGGAGGGATCTTTCACATAGTGGTCTGCCAGCTCGGAAATATGAACAAGGCCATCCTGATGCACGCCGATATCCACGAAGGCACCAAACGCCGTGACGTTGCTCACCACGCCCTCGAGCTTCATGCCAGGTTTCAGATCCGAGATCTCCGTCACCCCTTCAAGGAAGTGCGCCATCACGAATTCCGGGCGCGGATCGCGGCCCGGTTTCTCGAGTTCCGAGAGGATGTCCTTCACGGTCGGGAGTCCGAACTGATCCGTAACAAAGTCAGCCGGCCGGAGACGCTTCAGCACCGATTCATTCCCGATCAGCTTTTCAATCGGAAGACCGGTTTTTTCCGCAATCGCGTTGGCGACTGAATAGGCTTCCGGATGAACCGCGGAGGCATCCAGCGGATTCTCGCCGTTCTGAATCCGAAGGAAGCCCGCAGCCTGCTCAAACGTCTTCTGACCAAGGCGCGGAACGCTGAGCAGCTGGGCTCTGGAGGCAAACGCCCCATGCGCCTCACGCCACCGGACAACCGCTTCCGCGAGACTTGATGTCAGCCCCGCCACGCGGCGAAGCAGCATGGGGCTTGCGGTATTCAGATTCACACCGACCGAATTCACGCAGTCCTCCACCACGGCATCCAGCTTCCGGGCGAGATCTCCCTGATCCACATCATGCTGATACTGGCCGACGCCGATCGCCTTGGGATCAATCTTCACGAGTTCGGCAAGCGGATCCTGGAGCCGCCGGGCGATCGACACCGCGCCGCGGTAGCTCACATCCATATCCGGGAATTCCTTCGCAGCGAGTTCGCTCGCGGAGTAGACACTCGCGCCTGCCTCGCTTACTACAGCCTTCGTGAGCCCGAGTTCCGGATGGCGATGAATCAGGTCATCCACAAGTTTCACGGTTTCGCGGGACGCCGTCCCGTTTCCGATACTGACCAGTGACGGATGGAACCGGCGGGCGAGCGTCGCGAGCGACTCAATCGATCCGTCCCAGTCGTTTCTCGGCGGGTGCGGATAGATGACCGCAGTCGCCTGAACAGAGCCGGTTTCAGAAATCACGGCTACCTTGACGCCCGTACGGATTCCCGGATCAAGACCGATCACGCCCTTGTGGCCCGCAGGGGCCGCAAGCAGCAGATCCTTCAGATTGGAGCCGAACACCGTGATAGCACTCCGCTCAGCATCCTCACGGAGCTTCTGGAAGATCTCGGTTTCAAGCGACGTCAGGCATTTGACGCGCCAGGTCCAGCGGCAGACCCGGGCGTACCAGCTGCTCGCCGGTGCGCCGGAAAGCCGCAGACCTTCATGCTCCGCCACCATTTCAATGCAGGGGTGCGGTGTCTGGGTTTCGAGTTCCTCGGGAAGCGCCACTTTGACGGACAGCACTTCGTCCGTGCGGGCCCGGAAAATGGCGAGCACCCGATGTGACGGGATTCCGATCAGCGGTTCACTGAAGTGGAAGTAGTCCTGGTACTTGCTTCCGGCCTCTTCCTGCCCCTCGATCACCTCAGACTGCAGAACACCCGTCTTCCAGAGGAAGTCGCGGAGTTTCCCGATCAGCTCAGCGTCTGTCGCGAAACGCTCCGCCGCGATATCGCGGGCACCGTCAAGCGCCGAGGCCGGATCCGGATAGGCTTCGGAAAGAAACGCCTTGGCAGTCTCCTCGGGATCCAGCGACGGATTGCCGAGCAGCTGATCCGCGAGCGGCTCAAGCCCCGCTTCACGGGCCTTTTCAGCCCGGGTGCGGCGTTTCGGCTTATAGGGGAGGTAGAGATCCTCGAGCCGCTGCTTGCTGTCAGCCGATTCAATCTCGGCTCTGAGCGCATCCGTCAGCTTTCCCTGCTTTTCAATGGACTCCAGAATGGAGGCGCGGCGGTCTTCAAGATCCTTCAGATAGATCAGCTTTTCCTCGAGCGCGCGAAGCTGCGTGTCATCGAGCCCTCCGGTCACTTCCTTCCGGTAACGGGCAATAAAGGGCACCGTGGCGCCTTCTTCAAGGAGATTCACGGCAGCCGCTGCCTGTGCCGGAGTGCAGTGAATGTCGGCGGCAATCGCCCGGGAAATTTTATCCAGTAAAAGATTCATAGCCGTGTCCGGAGCGGCAGCCGGAACTGCCGCCCCCAAAAGAAATCAATAGGGATGGAAGAAGAAACGCGCCGGTTTCTCTGCCGGCGCGCTGCCTCAGTGCTGAGCTGCCCGCTGACGGATCAGGTCAACGAGCGCCTGATCCTTATTTCGGTAGGCCTCGTTGCGGAGCTTATCGAAGACAGGATTTTCGGAAGGCTGAGGATTTTCCTGCTCGTAACTGAAGGTGAGGAGTACCTTATCCGCGGCTTCCTCAAGACGGATGATCTGCCAGCTGCGGGGCCAGGTGGGGCCTGCTGCGACGTGAATTTCCGCCCGGCTGTCCGGGATCAGGGCAACCTGATCCTCGATCACCAGATCGCCAAAGCGCTTTGTGCGCTTCAGCCACCGTCCGCCGTCACTTGTTTCGGTGTCCTGCACGCTCGACTCGTCGCAGCCCGCGAGCACAAGCTTCGGATTCCGGAGAAGCCACTCGAGCTCCCTCCAGACGCTTTCCCGATTCAGACCTTCCAGCTGCAGCACATGCTCAAAAATGATCACTTCTTTTCTCTCTCAGAGACCAGAGCCGGAATTTTCCCGCCCGGTCTTCATGCGTTTTTCCAGCCACTGGCTGTAAGCGGACATCATAAGGGAAGACGCAAAGTAGATGGCGCCCACAAAGAGATAGCCGACTCCGAAGAACTCTCTCCACTCCGGATCTCCGAGCGCAAGCCTCAGGCTTCCGAGAAGATCATACATAGAGACAACCGTGACAAGCGACGTATCCATAAAGGTGGAAAGAAGGCTGTTCACAAAAGCCGGAATGATCGCGACGAGCGCCTGCGGAAGCAACACGTGCACGTAGCACTGAAAGCGGCTGAGGCCGAGTGACTCCGCGGCCGACATCTGAGCGGCAGGAACTGCCTGAAGGCCGCCGCGGACGGTTTCCGCCATATAGGCCGCCTGGAACAGCACGATCGCGGTCGCCACGCGCCAGAACGTGGAAGTCTCAAATCCCATCGGCAGAAGGATCGGGAAAATGAAGGCCGCCACGAAAAGCACCGTGATCAGCGGCACGCCGCGGACGAGTTCGATATAAGCCGTGGAAAGTGTCCTTACAAGCGGCAGCTTCGAGCGGCGCCCGATCGCGAGCAGAATGCCGAGCGGGCTGGAAAGCGTCATGCCGATCAGTGTGAGAATCACGGTGAGAGGAAGTCCGCCCCAGGAGTCCGGGTCGACCGGAGAAAGCCCGAAAACGCCGCCGTACATCAGCGAGAAGAACACGGCAAAGGCTGCCACCCAGGCCGCACCCAGCACCCGGACTCCGCGCCTCGACCAGAATTTCGGCACCGCCGTGAGCACCAGCATCAGCACGATCACCGCTGTGCCGACCGCAGGCCTCCACTGCTCCTCGTACGGGAATCGGCCGAAAATAATCATCCGCCACTTTTCAGCGACGAATCCCCAGCAGGCACCGTCAGACGCGTGGCACGCTTCGTAATCAGGCTGAAAAACCGCGTTGATGACACCCCAGTCGATAAAGCGCCAGACGCCCCAGAGCAGGGCAATCAGAGCGGCAAACGTAAACGCTGCCGAGGCGGCTCCTGCCGGTGTCCGGAGGGCCTCAGGGTTCAGGGAAAAACGTTTCATTTCTCCTCCTCCCCCCGGGAGAACCGGGCATTGATGAGATTCATGATCACGGACGTGACGAGATTCAGCACGAGATACACGAGCATGATGAGGCAGATCATCTCGAGCGCCTGCCCCGTCGTGTTGATCGAGGTATTCCCGATGCAGACAACATCCGGATAGCCGACCACGACGGCGAGCGACGAATTCTTCGTGAGATTCATGAACTGGCTCGCGAGCGGCGGAACCGAAAGCTTCATCGCCTGAGGAAAGACCACATAGCTCGCTGTCTGCACGGGAGAGAGCCCCAGCGCCTCGCCCGCAAGCCACTGTCCCTCGCCGACCGAGAGAATACCGGCCCGGATCACCTCAGCGATCGGAGCCGAGGAGAAAAGCGTGAGCCCCAGCCAGAGGGCGAGGAATTCGGGCGACAGCGCGCCTCCCCCTTCCACCACAAAGCCTTCGAGATGGGGATGCGCCCAGCCAAAAACCGCTCCTGACAGCAGCCACACGGCAATCGCTGTCACGCAGAAAACGCCGAACGCGATCCCCCAGGCGACGAGGAAGGTGGATTTCCGAAGCGTCACCCGGCGTGCGGCCTCTCCGGCAATCAGCCCCACGGCAGCCGCCGCAAGCAGCGCCATCCCGTTATGCAGCGGCACCGGGAACTGCAGCCCCGCCTTATCCAGCATGACAGGCGCGCTCGAATTCATCACGGTCTCCATATCCGGGAGCATTTCCGTGATGGTGAGATAAATCGCGAGGAGCCCGATGATGAGCGGAATATTCCGGTAGAACTCGACATGGGCCCAGCCCAGCGCGTGAAGCACGGGCTGACGCGAAAGCTTCATGAACGCGATGACAATGCCGAGCAGCAGTGAGGAAAAAATCGCGAGGACCGAAACCTTCAGCGTATTGAGAATACCGATCCCAAATGCCCGCAGAAGCGTGTCTGAGGACTGAAAAGGAATCATCGATTCGCCGATCTCAAAACCGGCGGCATTCATCAGAAAGGCGAAGCCATGCTGAATGTTCCGTGACGCGAGATTCTCCGCGACATTCCGGGAGAGAATCCACAGAAATCCAAAGAACAGCACGGCAACGAGAAGCTGAATCATCAGCTCCCGGAATCGCCTGCTGCGCTCACGCGCGAGCCAGGCGGCATCACCCTGAGGCTGAGCCTTTTTCGGTCTGAAAAACATAGACACCCCAAAAAATTCAGACGCGAAGCCGGCCGCGGCGCTGGCTTACCCCGAGCGGCGGCCGGCAGGAGCCCTTGCTTAAAAAAGATGCATCAGCGGATCGGAGGCGAGATCAGGATGCCGCCCTTCGTCCAGAGCCGGTTGAGACCGCGGCTGAGGCCAAGAGGAGTCTTCGGCCCGAGATTCGCTTCAAAGGATTCGCCGTAGTTGCCGACCTGCTTGATGATCCGGTAAGACCACTGTTTATCCAGACCAATCATGCGCCCGAGATCCTCTTCAAGCCCAAGAAGGCGGCGGACATTCGGATTCTTGCTGGAGCGGAGAGAATCCGCGTTTTTCTGCGTGATACCCAGTTCCTCGGCTTCCACCATCGTGTAGAAGGACCAGCGGACGATCTGGAACCAGTCGTCGTCACCGCGGCGGATTGCCATGCCGAGAGGTTCCTTCGAGATGGTTTCAGGAAGAATCACATAGTCGTTCGGGTTCTTCGCGCGGAGTCTTGCTCCAGCGAGGTCCGAGCGGTCCGTGGTGTAGGCCTGGCAGCGGCCGGAAATGAACGCGCCCTGGGTTGCCTCCGTGGTGCTGAAGACAACGGGCTTGTACTTGATGTTATTGGCGCGGGCAAAGTCAGCGAGGTTCTTTTCGCTTGAAGTGCCGGTCTGAACGCAGATCGTGGCGCCATTCAGCTGCTTCGCGGAATGGATCTTGTACTTCTTCGGCACCATGAAGCCCTGGCCGTCGAGATAGTCCATCGCGACGAAAACGGAGCCCTGTGAGGCATCGCGGGACATTGACCAGGTTGTATTGCGGGCGAGGATATCAATCTGCCCGGACTGCAGGGCGGTGAAGCGCTGCTCAGAGGAGAGCGGCACGAATTTCACCTTATTCGCGTCCTTCAGGACGGCCGCGGCAACCGCGCGGCAGATATCGACATCGAGCCCCTTCCAGTGCCCGCGGCTGTCAGCTCCCGAGAATCCGGGCGCGGCGGTATTCACACCGCAGACCACCATGCCGCGGCTCTTCACGGCATTCAGCGTCCGGCCTGCCTGAGCGGGAATGGCCCAGGTTGCTGCAACCGCGGCGAGGGCCGCCGCGGCGATCAACTTCTGTTTCCTGTTCATGCTTCTCCCCTTTGCTTTTCTGGCTAAAGCCTGTCAAACGGGCAGCCGGAGCCACCCGGTCATTTTTGTTACAGCCTTGAACAACTCTACCAGAAGAGAAAGGGGTTATTGCACGGAAAACTGCTGAGCTCCCCTGCCGTTGGTCAAAAAAACGCTCAGGATTCAGAGGTTTTCTTCACCGTACGGGTGCGGCGCTTCACGGGAGCGGCTTTTTCTTCCGCTGCCACGGCCGTCTTTCTCACGGCCCTCGTGCGGCTCTTCGCTCCGGCAGCCTTCGGCTCACGCTCCTCGAACTCAAAGCCGACCTTGCCGCCCTTCTGCAGTGCGAGGTAAGCGGAGAATTTCCGGTGCGTCTTATTCGAAACGAACCCCGTCAGGAGATCCGTCTTTCCGGTCTCAAGCAGCTTCTTGATCTGCTCAGGCGCCACCGTCTGCTGAAGGATCACCTTCCCGGTACGGAACGTGCACTTCTTTTCCGTATTCTGGGTGTTCTCACAGGCGTAGGCCATCGGGAGCTCAAACACGCGGCCGCCGCATACCGGGCACTTGCCGATCGGGGTCAGTGTTGAGAAATCCACCGGAGCGGCATTTTCGTCACTCTGGGTCGGATTATCAAACACAAATTCCAGCTTGTAATCAGGGGCTGCCGTCAACTTCAGAACGGCCGAGAACGGCCGGCCCATTTTGCTTACGAACCCCTGCAGGGGACCGATCTGCTTCTTCTCGAGCAGCTCCTCCACTTCCTCGGGCTCAAAGGTGCGGCCGCCCGGGTGCTTGGTGATACTGAAGTCGCAGGACGGATTTGTGCAGGCGTAGCGGCGGAAGTTTTCCACCACTTCACCGCCGCACTTCGGGCAGCGGTGCTTCAGATGAATCGGATTGCTGAGCGGCACGGATTCACCTTCGTACTGCTTCGCCGCGGCCACGATCTTTTCCGTCATATCGCGGATACCGGCCATGAATTCCTCGCGGGAAAGCGACCCCTTCTCGATCTGAGCGAGACGGCTCTCCCATTCGCCGGTCAGTTCCGGTTCCGACAGTTCCTCAATCTTGAGTCCCTTAAGGAGCGCAAGCAGCTCAATGCCCTTCGCGGTCGGACGCAGCTCGCGTCCTTCGCGGATCAGGTACTTCTGCAGAATCAGGCCTTCAATAATGGCCGCGCGGGTAGCCGGCGTGCCGATGCCTTTGTCCTGCATGGCGGAGCGAAGCGCGTCATCCTCGACCATCTTGCCCGCGCCTTCCATGGCGGAGAGCAGCGTGGCTTCCGTGTAACGCGCCGGAGGCTGCGTCACCTTGTCGAGGATATCGATGTCGCCGGTCTTCACCGTTTCATTCGGAGTGACGGGCGGAAGCGTATTGGCCGTATCGCCCTGACCGCCGTAAACCTCGCGCCAGCCGGCCTTCGCGAGCACTTTGCCGCGGGTCCGGAACTGATCTTCGCCCACCGTCGTCACGCGGGTCGTTTCATCCACTTCGGCGGACGGATAGAACACCGCCATAAAGCGCTTCGCGATCAGGTCATAGACCTTCGCCTCGACGTCCGAAAGCTTGCTCGGGAGGTGATCCGGCAGCGGCACCAGCGCGAAGTGGTCACTGATCTTCTCGGTATTGAAAATACGGGGGTTCGGCTTCACCCAGCTGTTCTCAAGCGGCTTACGCGCGATGCTGCTGAACTGCGGCAGCTGGCTGAGCAGGTCAAGCGTCTTTTTGGCGTCATCGACGTAATCGGTCGGAAGACATTTCGCGTCGGTTCTCGGGTAGGAGAGAACCTTATGCTTTTCGTAGAGGGACTGGGCGATGGCAAGCGTGGTCTTCGCGGTAAAACCGAAGCGGTTATTCGCTTCACGCTGCAGCGTGGTGAGGTCAAAAAGGGGCGGCGCGGCGTGCTTCACGCGCTTCGACACTTCGGTCACCGTGCCCTCTTTCCCTTCGCAGCGGGCCTTGACGGCCTCAGCCTCAGCCTTATCCCAGATGCGGTCTGACTTCTTCTCGCCGGTCTCATCCTTCTTTGCCTGGGGATCAAACCAGACACCGGTGTAGCTGCCGGACCGGGCGCCGAATGTCGCCTCGACCTGCCAGTAATTCTTCGGCTTGAAAGCCCGGATCTCAGCCTCGCGGTTCACCACGACGGCGAGCGTCGGCGTCTGCACGCGGCCGACCGTCGTAAGGAAGAAACCGCCGTTCTTATTATTGAACGCGGTGAGCGCGCGGGTTCCGTTGATGCCGACCAGCCAGTCAGCCTCAGATCGGCTCTTGGCCGCCTGGGCGAGCGGCTGCATTTCCTCATCGCTTCTCAGATGCGCGAACGCTTCCCGGATCGACCCCGGGGTCATCGACTGAAGCCACAGTCTCTGAATCGGCTGCTTCGCGTGGGTTGCCTGCACGATGTAGCGGAAGATCAGCTCACCTTCGCGTCCCGCATCGCATGCATTGATAAGACCCGTTATGTCCTTACGCTTGATCAGCTTAGCGAGGAGCTTCAGGCGGGAAGCCGTCTTCGTGATCGGCTTCAGCTCGAACTCCGGCGGAATGAGGGGCAGATGGGCAAACGTCCATTTGCCGCGCTTCACATCGTATTTCTCAGGAACAGCAAGCTCCAGCAGATGTCCAACGGCACTCGCCACAACGTACTGATCACCCTCGAAATAATCTCCGGCTTCGGTCTTGATCCGCTCCATGCCGCCGATCACTTTCTGCAGGTCGGTCGCGACGGAGGGTTTTTCAGCGATGATTAGTTTTTTGCCCATAAAGCGCTCAGTAATAAAAGGTCCTTGCTTTTTTCAGCATAACAGTTACAGACACAGCTAGGAACGGAGATCATCCGAGAGCCTCGGGATCCGCTCCGACAGTCCCCGGATCTCGCCAGCGATGTCCTGTACGCTTTCAACTAGCCTCGCCCCGCTGCGGATCAGCCGGTTGGGGCCCTTGGAAAGCGGCAGGTGAATGTTACCGGGAACCGCGAGAGTGTCCCTCCCGTAGGATCCCGCAGTCTTCGCGACCGGAATCGCCTTGGAGTGAGCCGAGGCTTCCATCAGCAGCACAGCGTCTGCCATCCCGGCGAGATACCGGTACCGGAGTTCGAGCCGCTCCGGGGTCAGGGATTCGCCGATCGGTGTCGCGCTGAGCAGGAGTCCCTGCTTCGCCGTCTTCATCATGATGGGCTTAAGGGACGCCGGGTACACCCGGTTCAGAGGCGAGGCGCAGAGCACCACGGCGGCGCCTGCCGGATCCGCGAGCGCTCCCCGGAGACTTGCGGCCTCAACCCCCTCCATCATGGAGGAGAGAAGCGTGAGTCCCACTTTTTCCAGCGCCGCTCCGAATTCATAAGCGTCCCGCTCTCCCTCGGCGGACGGGTGACGCGTCCCCAGAATGGCAAGCAGCCGTCTTCTGAGCAGCTTCCGGTCCCCGAGTCCGTAAAGCACGAGAGGCGAGCATCCGGTTTCAAAGAGCCCGCGGGGAAAATCCTCATCCGCGATGGAGATTACGAAGGAACCGGAGGTCCGCCGAAGCCAGTCCTCCGTCTTCTCGATCACCTCAGCCTGCTCATCCTCGGGACCTGACGCGATACGGCGGGCGAGTTCATCGGTCACCGCATGCCGAAGCTCACTCAGGCTTGAATCGAGAACCGCTCCGGGGGACCCGAAGTCCCCCAGCAGCCGTACGGCATCCTCAAGCCCCATGTCGGGTACCGTGGAAAAGGTGATCCAGGCGTGAATCTCTTCCTCTGTCATGACGCTCCCAGGCGATGTATCCCACGGGATTTCTCTCAGCCGCGCGGCGGCTTATGATGAAATACCGTTACGTTACAATTGCCACTTATCTTAAAGGTGCGATGCCGTGTGGCACACACCATCCAGCATTATTTATCAGGAGGCCTGTCTTGGCCAAACTCCCCATTGTTATTTATCCGAACCCTGTTCTGGCCGTGAAGTGCGATCCCGTCACGGTGTTTGATGACAAACTCGCGCAGCTTGCGGCCGACATGGCGGAAACGATGTACGCCGCCCCGGGGGTTGGGCTTGCCGCACCGCAGGTGGGACATCCCATCCGCCTGATCACGATTGACGTTTCCGAAGAGAAGGACCAGCTGCTGACGCTCGTCAATCCGGTTATCACGTCAAAGTCTGAAGAAGAAGTTGAGTATGAAGAAGGATGCCTGTCACTGCCCGGCATCTGGGACAAAGTGGTCCGCCCGTCAGAGGTGACCGTGCGCGCCCAGGATCTGAAGGGCAACTTCTTCGAGCGTCACTGTGAAGGGCTTCTCGCGGTCTGTGTGCAGCATGAAATCGATCATCTGGACGGCATCGTCTTTATTGATCATCTGAGCCGTCTGAAGAAAGAGCGCGACCAGAAGAAGCTGCATAAGCTGAAGCTCGCCGCGAAGAAGAAGGCTGAAGAGGACGCCGCGCGGTCCTGATCAGTGTTTCACGGACGAGACCCGGGAAAAATTCTCGAGCATCAGATGTCCGTATTTCGCGCCAAGCGCGGGGGGCAGATCGTGCCCGAGCCGCGGAATCATCTCAAGGCGGGCCCCGGAAATGAGGTCCGCCGTTTCTTTGCCCGCGCGGGGCGGAAGGAGCTTATCGGAGAGACCGTGAAGGACAAGCGTCGGCACGCGGATTCCCGAGACCTGAGTGCGCCTGTCGCCGCTCTGTAGCAGCGCGAGAAGCTGCCGTCTGAATCCATCCGGGTCCCCAGGGTTCCGGGCCATAAGCCGAACAAGCCGCCGCTTCTCGGCATCAGTTCTCTCGTAACTCACGGATCCCATCGCCCGGATGAAGCGATCCAGCCGCTTCACGCCTTCCGACTCACTCGCCAGCCGCGACTGCGGTCTGATCGTGGCCCAGATCGCGGAAAACTTGCCGAGCCCTGTCCGGGGATTGCCGGTCGCGGAGGACATCGATGTAAGGCTCAGCACCGATTCCGGATACCGGACCGCAAGCACCTGGGCAATCATGCCGCCCATGGATATACCGGCCGCGTGGAAGGTCCGGATACCAAGCCCTGAAGCGAGTCCCACCACGTCAGACGCCATCTCTTCCAGCCCGTAGACACCTGAAACCGGCCGGCGCGTGAGCGTCCTTCCGATGGAACCGAACACCCGTCCCATGGAGACACGGCCCGAACAGCGGGATGACCGCCCGCAGTCGCGGTTATCCATCACCACGACGCCCGCACCTCCTTTCACCAGAGTCTCAATCAGCGTATCGGGCCACATCCAGTGCTGCATCCCTAGCCCGGGGATCAGAAAAACCGTCCCCCCGTCCGAGAGTTTCCCGTACGCTTCATAGTAGAGAGTGACGCCATTGGTCGTTATTGCCGGCATTTTCTACAATAGAACCTAAGTTAACCATTCCATGAGCAGGTAAGCATCCTGGTCTGACATGAAAATTATTTTTGCTGGAACACCTGAATTTGCCGCAACAGCCCTTAAGGGACTGATTGAATCTGAACACGACGTCTGTCTGGTTCTCACACAGCCGGACCGTGCGTCGGGGCGCGGCATGAAGCTCACGCCGAGCGCCGTCAAAGCCCTTGCTTTAGCTCATGATATTCCTGTTGCCACTCCCGTTACGCTCAGCCTGAAAAAAGGCGGCGAAGAGGCACAGAAGGCACAGGATCTGATTGCGGCCCAGAAGGCTGACCTGCTGGTCGTCGCGGCCTACGGGCTTATCCTTCCGCAGTCGGTTCTCGATATGCCGGCGGGCATCGGTCCGGATCACGCCATCAAGGCGGTCAACCTGCACGCGAGCCTTCTCCCCCGCTGGAGAGGCGCGGCTCCGGTGACCCGCGCTATTGAGGCGGGCGATCCTCAGACCGGCGTCACGCTGATGAAAATGGAGGCCGGGCTCGATACGGGACCGATGATTGACACGGTCTACACTGACATCGAGGACACCGACACCACCACGACGCTCACCGAGCGGCTCGCTTCTCTCGGCACCGAACTGCTGCTGAAAGACCTGAAGACGCCCGACGCGCTCACCTTCACGCCTCAGCCGGAGGATGGCGCCAATTACGCCGAAAAAGTGATGAAGTCCGAGGCCCACATTGACTGGGAATCTAGTTCTGGACTCATCTGCCGCCGCATCCGGGCGTTCAATCCCTTCCCGACGTCCACCTCAGTCATTCACGACACGACGATCAAATTCTGGGAGGCCGAATCCGTGAAGCTTGAGACGGATGACGCCGCTCCGGGGTCCATCGTGTCGATTGACGACGGCATCGTTGTTGCCGCCGGCATCGGCGCGATCCGCGCCACGATGCTGCAGAAGCCGGGCAAGGGCCGCATGAACTGGCGACAGTTCCTGCAGAGTTTTCCTTTGAAAGTGGGGGAGACGTTTAAATGAGTTCTGCAAACTTAGCAACAGTTTTCCTGCATTCGCTCGATATCCAGCAGGCGATGATGGAGGGGCACAGCCTTGACCACGCGCTTGAGCGGGATCTGAAGAATGTGGAAGATCCCGTGCTGCGGGCTGCCATTCAGGCGGTCTCCTACGATACGGTCCGTCATCTGGCGGCCTCCTGGAAGGTAATCGAACACTTCGCGAACCGTCCTCCCGCGCAGCCCGTCACGGCGCTGCTCGAAACCGCGATTGCCCGCATGATCGAGCATCCGGATAAGGACTTCGTCACGGTGGATCAGGCGGTCAAAGCCGCCCGCGAGAATCCCTCGACCCGCCCGAGCGCAGGCTTCATCAACGCGATTCTCCGCCGCTTCGGCCGTGAGCGCGACTCCCTGATGGAGTGGCTCGGTGAGCAGGAATCCGTCCGGTTCAATATTCCGGACTGGTGGTACAGCCGCTACAAGAAGTCGATGGGGAAAGCCGCGAAGGATGTGCTTGAGCTGCAGCAGTCAAAGGCTCCCCTGACGCTCCGCGTGAATGCCCGAAAGACGAACGCGGACGCCTATATCGCCGAACTGAAGAAGGCCGGAATCGAAGCCTATCGCTCCGGCATGTACGCCGTCACGCTGAAGGAAGCGCTCCCGGTCCGCGAGATCCCGGGTTTCGCCGAAGGCGTGGTCTCGGTGCAGGATGCCGGCAGCCAGCTGGCGGTTCAGACGCTCGACCCGAAGGACGGGGAGATTGTGCTCGACGCCTGCGCGGCGCCTGGCGGCAAGTCGACCCACATGCTGGAACTCGCTGATATCGAACTCACGGCAGTGGAAATCAGCCCGTCCCGCACTGAAGCGATCCACGAGAACCTGAAGCGCCTCGGACTTGAAGCGACGGTCCGGAACGCCGACGCCGCGGATATCCACTCCTGGTGGGACCGCCGGAAGTTTGACGCGATTCTGCTCGACGCCCCCTGCACGGCGAGCGGTGTCGCGCGGCGTCACCCCGACATCCCCTGGCAGCATGTCGAGCACGATGTCTCCCGGATGTCGCGCACGCAGAAGCAGCTGCTCGAAACGCTCTGGCCCCTGGTGAAGAAGGATGGACGCCTGCTCTACTGCGTCTGCTCTGTCTTCCCGGAAGAAGGCAAGCTGCAGATCGAAAGCTTCCTGCGCCGCCACCCCGAGGCCTACTGCCCCGTGCCGCCCCGCCTCCTCATGCCGCACGAGGATCTGTCGGGCGATTGGACCGAAGAACCGCTGGTGCACGACGGTTATTTCATCGCGCTGATCAAGTACCGCAACAACTAAGCAGGCCCCAATGGCAAACATCGCATCGGTTCTGCAGAGATTCCTTTTCATCCTCGCGGCCGCGCTAACCGCAGCCGCGTGGCCGACCGCGTCCCGCGCGGTTGAAGCAGGTATTTTCTACACTTCAGGAAATCTCACGAAGGAGGCCCCGGGAGAAACTCCCGGGCTCTACCTCAATGCCAACTTTGCCCTGCATTTGCCGACTCAGGCCGAAGAGTCCCTGAAGCGCGGCGTGGCGCTCTACTTCGTCACCGAATTCGAGCTCACGAAAAAGCGCTGGTACTGGACGGATAAGGAAGTGGCCTCCGCCTCCACGACGAAGCGGCTCACCTACAGCCTTCTCACCCGCAAGTATCACCTGGGAGGAAACGGTCTCTCGCTCTCCTTCTCTTCGCTTCAGGATGCTCTGAGTACACTCGCCGCCATCCGGCACTGGAATGTCGCTGGGCCGAGAACGATTTCCGGAAGCTTCCAGGACTATTCAGCCCGTCTCAGGTTCCGGCTTGACCGGGGCCGGCTGCCGCGTCCGCTCCAGCTCGGCGCCGCCGACTGGGATCTCACCTCTGACTGGGTAAGCATTCCGATTTCGCCGTCAGTGGTGTCGCCATGAAGACGGATACTTCCAGAGTTTCCAAGGCCTACCGCCAGATCTTCTTTGCCGTCCCGCTCACTGTCATAGCGCTGGTGGCGCTGCTCGTGATCGCGAGTACCAATTCGAGTCTTCTGGACCGGTACTTCCTCGTGCTCATGGTGCTGAACCTCGTGGCGGCCTCTGTGCTCGTCATCCTGACCGCGTGGCTTTGCATCCGGCTCTTCCTGCAGTGGCGCCGTCATCAGTTCGGCTCTCAGATGACGCTCCGGCTGACGATCCAGATCACGCTGATCGCGGTTCTCCCCTGTCTGCTGCTCTATGCGGTGTCCTCGCGCTTCATCGGCCGCTCCATCGACTCCTGGTTCAATGTCCGGGTGGAACACGCGCTCGACTCGGGCGTCAATCTGTCACGCACGGCACTCGCGAATCTCAGAAAGCAGACCGCGGAACGCGTCAGGATCCTTGGCTACGCGCTTGCTGACCAGCCGCAGTTCGAGTGGAAAATCGATCTCCCCCGGCTCCGCGAACGCTACGGCCTCACGAACGTCATGATTGCGAACGGCAAGGGGGAAATTCTGACGACCGCGTTTACCGGTCCGACGCTGAAAATCCAGATGCCGGCTGCGGAATATCTGTCGGTCGCCCGGCTTCGCGGCTCTTACTCATCGCTGCTTGAAGAGCAGTCCGAGGACGCTTCCGTTTCTGACCCGACAATCCATATCCTCGCGATTGCGCCTATCGCGATCCAGGACTCCGCACTGGGCCTCAGCTGGGAACCCGAGGATCCCGATGCGCCGAAACGCCACACTCAGAAACCGGGGCTCACGCAGCTGAAGCCGAACTCCTACTACCTGGTCGCGCAGGAGCCGCTCCCCGCGGAACTTGAGAAAAATATCTCCTCTGTCACGAATGGCTACCGTGACTATCAGGAACTCGTGCTGAGCCGCGACAGCCTTCGCTCGCTCTTCAAGGCATCACTCACTGTCAGCATGCTGATGGCGGTCCTCGGGGCCTTCATTGCCGCAATCGCCTACGCCCAGATGATGGTGGATCCGCTGCGGCAGCTCGCCCGCGGCACAAGACGCGTTGCCGGAGGCAATCTGAGTCCGATTCATGAATTTTCAGGCAGCGATGAGATCAACATGCTCACGCAGTCCTTTAATGACATGATCGGACAGCTCGCTGAGGCTCAGAAGAAAGTTCAGACGAGAACCGAACAGCTGGAGCAGACGAGCCAGTATCTGGAAAGCGTTCTCTCGAACCTTTCCTCAGGCGTTGTCGTGATTGACCGCGACATGAATATCGTCACCGCGAATGAGGGTGCCGCCCGTATTCTGGGATCTGACATCGCGGCAAAAGATGCCTCGCTCAAGACCGTGGCGCCGCAGATCTGCTCAGTGATCGCGAACCTCCTCACCGAGCCCTCGCACCCGTCTGAGGAGACCAAGGATTTTCACCGTGAAATTGAACTCGCGCGGATCGGATCCCAGACCCCCATTACGCTTTTTGTCCGGGCCTCTCACCTGCATCTCTCGCAGCCCGTGCCGCTTGACGGACTGGTGCTCGTGATCGACGATATGACTCAGGTGATCTCGGGCCAGCGCGCCATGGCCTGGGGCGAAGTTGCGCGGCGCCTCGCTCACGAAATCAAGAACCCGCTCACGCCGATTCAGCTTGCGGCCGAGCGGCTCGAAATGAAGCTCTCCGGTAAACTGAATGAGGCTGATTCCAAGCTGCTGTCGAAGAGCATTTCGACCATCGTGACGCAGGTATCCGCCATGAAGCAGATGGTGGACGACTTCCGCAACTACGCGAAGCTGCCGCCCGCCGTGCTGCTGCCGACAGACCTTAATGCGCTGCTGGATGATGTCGGTGATCTCTACCGTCAGGCCGGGAAACCGGTCACTGTCCGGGTCGATCCATCGATTCCCCGGATCTACGCGGATGAGGCCCAGCTGCGGCAGGTTCTGCACAATCTGGTCAGCAATTCGCTTGATGCCATGTCCGGCCGGACAGATGGCAAAGTGGTGATCTCGACTGAAGCTATGAAGGACGGCGGCAGGATAACCGGCGTTCTTCTGCGGGTGGCCGACAACGGGACCGGGTTCTCGCCCACCATTCTTCACAAGTCCTTCGAGCCGTACATCACAACGAAGGCGACCGGTACAGGTCTCGGACTGCCGATGGTGAAGAAAATCGTGGATGAACACAAGGCGGATATCAAAATCGCCAATCGAACCGATCAGGAAGGCCGTGTCTGCGGTGCACTGGTCACTATCGCATTCAGGGTCAGTCAGGACAGCTGACGCACGGCTTTAAGGAGCAACAGATGGCAAAACTTCTGGTAGTGGACGACGAGGTCGGCATTCGGGAACTGCTCTCGGAGATCCTGGAGGATGAGGGGCACGATGTGCTTACCGCGGAGGATGCCGGTCAGGCAAGAAAGCTGATTGAAGAGAATCCGCTTGACCTGATTCTGCTCGACATCTGGATGCCGGATACGGATGGCGTCACGCTGCTGCGCGAACTTTCCTCCCAGCATCTGATCCACTGCCCGGTCATCATGATGTCCGGACACGCAACGATTGATACAGCCGTGGAAGCGACGAAGTTCGGCGCTTTCGATTTCCTCGAGAAACCGATTTCCATGCAGCGCCTGCTGTCCTCGGTATCGAACGCTCTCGCGCAGGAGACGCCGGCTGACACGGAATCCCGGCAGCAGGATGCTGAGACGCAGTCTGAGCCGTCAGAGGCCAAGGCCGTGATCTACGGCCACAACGGAAACGAGCTCGCCACGATTCCCTTTACGCTGGAGCTCCGGGACGCGCGTGACTCCTTTGAAAAGCTCTATCTGCAAAGCGTACTGGAGGAAGAGAGTTACTCCATGTCGAAGGTGGCTGCCCGGACGGGGCTCGAGAGGACACACCTCTACCGCAAGCTGAAGCAGCTGGAGATCACTCTCCCCGCGAAGGAAAAGACGGCCTAAGGCACGCCCCACATCACCATTTCATTTTCCTCTACCGCGGCTTTCAGAAGCTGAAGCAGAGGATAGGCACGCGCCCCAAGCGGGATATGGGAGCGCTGCACACGGTCCTCCTCCTCGAGTTTCTCCTCTTCATCAAAAAGCGACGCGGGATGCACAGCCTGCGTGCGGAAGGATTCCGCTACACGCTTCGCGCGGGCTTTCCGATCCTCCTCACGCTTCTTGTCGTCAGCCTTCTCGCGGCTGATGGCGCTCTCCAGAATGGCAATCCACTCCTTCGCTTCCTCAGGAGAGATGGCACCGCTTGCCGTGCAGGGACGGCCCAGCACCTTGAAGACCTGCTTCTGGGTGTCTGGCATGAAAAAGAAATCTCCACCCGCCTTGGAATGAAACCGAACTAATGCCATACACTAACCTCTAATTCAAAATACAAGACATCCAAAACTGCCGGAGCGCATCGATCTTATGAAAAAAAATACCGTACCTGCCCTGAGCGATGATGAGTTCGTCGAGCTGGAGGACCTGCTCGCAGGCCTGCCTGAGGACTGCGGGGCCATGTCATCCGATGAAGCGGACGGCTACCTCACAGGACTGCTTCTGAGCCCGGAAGAGATCTTACCCGAGCGCTGGATGCCCTGGATCGTCAGCGCGGCAGGAAAGGAGCCTCAGAATGTCGACGAGGACACTCTCTACCGGCTCGAATCGCTTCTCTTTACCCGCTATAAGGAGATTGACCATCGCCTCTCCACCCGGAATCCGATCGACCCGATCATCCTGATCGACGACGATGAGCCGGATGCGGGCGACAGCCTGGCGCCTTTCGCGGTCGGGTTCCTTCGCTCGATGGAACTCTTTCCGGCTCTCGGCGCTGTCCAGAACAAGGCGGTCGGCGGCGCGGTGCTCGGCGTCCTGCGCCACCTTCCCGCGGAACTTCAGGGTGACCTCGCGGAAACCATTCAGGGGCTCGACACCGACTCTCCGCTCAGCACGCCGGAAGAGTCTCTCGACGACCTCGTGGCGTGCGTCGCGGAAATCGCGGAAGTCACCCGCGGCTTCACGATCAAGGAGTAGGCGGCTTCCCGCTCTCCTCAGCGGAGAGCATGCCGGAGCGCTTCGCGAGCACCACGAGAACCGCGACCGGGATGCTGAGCGCCGCCGTGAACATGAAGAACCGGTTGTAGCCCATTCCCTCCACCATCAGGCCGGAGAAGCCCGCAATCGCCTTCGGAAGCAGCAGCATGACCGAGGAGAGAAGCGCGTACTGCGTGGCGGAAAATTCCTTGCTGGTGAGTCCGGAAAGGAACGCCACAAATGCGGCGCTCGCAAGCCCTCCCGCCAGATTGTCTGCGCTCACGGTCACGGTCAGAAAGGCGACACTGTGACCGATCAGGGCGAGCGCTGAAAAGAGGAGATTCGTCGCAGCGGACAGCACCACGCCAAGGAAAAGCGCGGTCATCACCCCCATCCGCAGGACAACAATGCCCCCGATAAAGGTGCCGGCCAGCGTCATGATGACACCGAACACTTTGATCACCACGGCGACTTCAGCCTTCGTGAACCCCATATCCGCGTAGAACGGGTTCGCCATGATTCCCATCACGACATCTGATACCCGGTAGGTCGCGACGAGCGCGAGCAACACAAAAGTCCAGACGCCGAAACGGCGATAGAAGTCATAAAGCGGAGCGAGGAAAAGCTCCTTCAGGAGTTCGGCCGGCGTCCGTCTCCGGCCCTTCGCGGCCGGGATTTCTCTCGGGGTCTGCGCGGGGCTTTCAGGCGACAGGAGCACTGTCACCATGCCGACGAGAACAGAGGCTGCCATCGCGAAATACGCCATCTCCCAGGCTCTCGCGCTGTAACCCACGGCATCGACCCCGGCCACCGCAGCGGCCACCCCGAGCGCTCCCGCGCCTGCCCAGATCATGGCGATGCGGTAGCCGAACTGATAGGACGCCGCGAGCACACCCTGGCTCCGCGCGTCGGCGCTTTCAATTCGATAGGCATCGAGCGCGATATCCTGCGTGGCGGAAGCAAAGGCTGTGAAGAGCGCTCCGGCGATGATCCCCGTGAGATTCCTCGCCGGGTCAATCACAGCCATCAGGCAGAGGCCGATCAGGAGGCAGATCTGCGCGACGATGAGCCACGCCCGGCGCCGTCCGAGATGCTTCGTGAGAAACGGTATGGGACAGCGATCGACAAACGGCGCCCAGGCCCATTTCATCGCGTAGACGAGGCCGATCCAGGACATAAAGCCAATGGTGGCGAGTCCGACACCCGCCTCGCGCAGTCTGAAGGAGAGCGTTCCGAGCACGAGAAGCAGAGGCAGCCCCGAACTGAATCCGAGGAAAAACATCCGGATGCTGGGCCCTGTCAGATAGACCCGCAGATCCTCCACGAGCTTCGCGAAACGCCCGCCCGTCATGCCTTCTTCCCCGTGATTTCAGCGCGGCTGCTAATCCATTTCCACTCGCCCGGCTTCAGATCCACAGGAAGCGTGAGCGCCCCGAACTGGATACGGGTGAGTGTCTCAACGCGGTTTCCGGCCGCAGCCACCATCCGCTTCACCTGGTGATACTTGCCCTGCTCCAGCGTGAGCTCAATCTCGTGCTCACCCGTGATCCGGCAGTCAGAGGCGGCGACCGGCGTCCTCTCATCCTTCAGGAGCACGCCGCCAAGCAGCTGCTTCACGAGAGACTCTTCCGCCGGATGCTTCAGCACCGCGCGGTAGATCTTCGCCACGTGGTGCTTCGGATGGATCAGATAGTGCTGAAACGCGCCGTCGTCCGTCAGAATAAGGAGCCCGGTGGTGTCTTCATCCAGCCTTCCGACCGGCTGAATGTTCCGGTTGCGGAGCGGTGCGGGGAGCAGCGTGAGAACGCTCGGATGGAAGGACGGCTTCATCGAGCACTCGTAGCCCTCAGGCTTATTCATCGCGATAATCGCCTTCTCAAAAAAAGGCCAGGTCTCACCCTTCACCACGAAGCTCTTCCCTTCAGGCTCCACCGTCTCATACGGATCCTCAACCACGGCGCCGTTCCAGGAAACGTCGCCTGAAAGAATCAGATCGCGGCAGTCACGTCGTGTGCCGAAACCTTGGGAAAAAAGCATCTGTTCAAAATTCATGGATATGTTTCCGTACGCTCGAGCGGTTGAAAAAACTGTTGGTTATATCGTAAAGCTTTTCAGGCCAGACTCCCCCTGAATCTCACCGAAAGGCCCGGCCCCGGCGCTCTTAATTTGGCACCGCGGCGGTTTGTTAAGATAGGCGGGAAATTTTTTCTACCCGCGGAGAAGACCCTCCGCGATTCGATCGGCAACTCCAAGATGACGACTCTCGAACACGACTTTATTGAATTTGCACTGAAGGCCCGCGTGCTTCGCTTTGGCGAATTTAAGACCAAGGCCGGCCGCCTTTCGCCCTACTTCTTCAACGCCGGACTCTTCAATACCGGCTCCCTCCTCGACCGCCTGGGCGCCTTCTACGCGAAAAAGATTCTTGAGAAGCGTGAATCCGGTGAGCTTCAGTTCGACATGCTTTTCGGACCGGCCTACAAGGGCATTCCTCTCGTTGCCTCTATCGCGATCAATCTTTCCCGTCTCGGTCTCGATCTCCCCTGGGCCTTCAACCGCAAGGAAAAGAAGGATCACGGCGAAGGCGGCACCATTATTGGTTCCCCGCTCATGGGCCGCGTGCTGATCGTGGATGACGTCATTTCGGCCGGCACCTCGATCCGCGAGTCGATCGCGATCATCCGCGACAACGGCGCGATCCCCGCCGGTGTCGCTATCGCGCTTGACCGCATGGAGAAGGGCGGCAACGCTGAGGAAGTCACTGAGACCTCCGCGGTTCAGGATGTGGAAAAGACCTTCTCGATTCCTGTCGTGTCGATCGCAAACCTCACGAACCTGCTCGAATTCCTGAAGAGCGGCTCTGACGCGGCGCAGGAGTTCACCTCCCACACGGAAGCGGTCACCGCGTACCGCAACCGCTACGGTGCCTGATTCGTTTTTCATCAGACCAAAAAAAACGGGGCAATGCCCCGTTTTTTTTCGGCTTCAGAAACCTGACGCTCAGCCGAGCTTCTTATGCAGGAGCTCGTTCACGAGAGCCGGGGAGGCCTTGCCGCGGGCGGCCTTCATGACCTGCCCCACGAGAGCGTTGAACGCCTTTTCCTTGCCGGAGCGGTACTGCTCCACCATGGCGGCATTCTTCGCGAGGACTTCGTCCACCATCGCTTCAATCGCACCCGTATCGGAAATCTGCTTGAGACCCAGCTTGCCGATCAGAGCGTCGACATCGGGCTGCTCACCTTCCCAGATCGCGGTGAAGACTTTCTTCGCGCCCTTCAGGTTGATCGTACCGTCAGCCACACGGCCCATGATCGCGGCGAGCGTGTCAGGGGACACCGGAGCGTTTTCGATCGTGAGACCTTCCGTCTGATTAAGAGCGGCGCTCACTTCACCCATCACCCAGTTCGCGGCAGCCTTCTTATCCTTCACCTGATGCGCGAGGGAGTCGTAGTACTGCGCGACGCCGCGGCTCGACGTGAGAATGCCGGCATCGTATTCCGAAAGACCGTCTTCCTTCTGGAGACGCTCGAACATCTGCTGCGGCAGCTCGGGGAGATTCGCCTTGAGGCCGGCGATTTCTTCCGGGGACAGCACGCACGGCAGAAGATCCGGATCCGGGAAGTACCGGTAATCCATGGAGTCTTCCTTCGAACGCATCGGACGGGTTTCGTTCTTGTCCGGGTCGTAGAGGCGGGTCTGCTGAACCACGGTGCCGCCATCCTCGATCAGCTCAATCTGACGCTCAACTTCGTAGTCGATAGCCGCCTGCAGGAACCGGAAGCTGTTCAGGTTCTTGATTTCGCAGCGGGTGCCGAGCTTCTCCTCACCCTTCGGGCGGACGGAGACGTTCGCGTCGCAGCGGAAGTTGCCGTTCTGCATGTTGCCTTCCGTGATGCCGAGCCACACGACGAGCGCGTGGAGCGCGCGGGCGTATGCCACCGCTTCATCAGAAGACCGCATCACCGGTTCCGTCACGATTTCGATCAGCGGCGTGCCGGCGCGGTTCAGGTCAACGCCGGTCTGCCCCGGACGGATGCCGTGATTGCTCTTGCCTGCGTCCTCTTCGAGGTGAGCGCGCGTCAGATCCACCACCTTCACGTAGGGATCCTTCTTCTTCGGCGTGACGAGGCACGAGATCTTGCCGCCGAGCACGATCGGCAGTTCGAACTGGCTGATCTGATAGCCCTTCGGCAGATCCGGGTAGAAATAATTCTTGCGATCGAAAACCGAACGCTCAGCCACCTTCGCGCCGATCGCGAGACCGAACTGAGCCGCGCGGATCACCGCTTCGCGGTTCAGGACCGGAAGGGCGCCAGGCAGCGCCATATCGATCGCGCAGGCGTGCGAATTCGGTTCACCGCCGAAGCCGTTGTCAGCCGCGGAGAAAATCTTCGTATGGGTCGAGAGCTGAACGTGAGTCTCAAGACCAATGACCACTTCCCATTGCATGTTTGCTTACTCTCCATCCACTGTTAGTAACCCGCCGGAACCCGGAGGTGCCAGTCGGTTTCGCGCTGCCAGGCGTCCGCGAGCTGCAGCAGGCGGGCTTCCTGGAAGGGAGCCGCAGTGAGCTGCACGCCGATCGGACGGCCGTTCGATGCGAAGCCGCAGGGAACGCTCATGCAGGGGAGACCCGCGAGAGAAGCCGGAACCGTGTAAAGGTCGCCGAGGTAGGCGGACACCGGGTCGCTCTTCTCGCCGAAGTTATAGGCGACGCCCGGGGCCACCGGGGAGATGATCGCGTCAACCGACGCGAAAGCCGTACGGAATTCGTCAGCAATCAGGCGGCGGACCTTCTGGGCCTTCAGGTAATAAGCGTCGTAGTAGCCATGCGACAGCACATAGGTGCCGATCATGATGCGGCGCTTCGGCTCAGCGCCGAGACCTTCGTTGCGGCTGCGGCGGATGAGTTCATCCATCGTCTTGCAGTCCTTCGCGCGGTAGCCGTAGCGGATACCGTCGTAGCGCGAGAGGTTGGAGCTCGCTTCAGCGCAGGCCACCACGTAGTAAACCGGCACGCCGAGACGCGCGGTCGGAAGATCCATATCCACAATCACGGCGCCGTGGTCGCGGTAGAACGCGATCACCTTATCGATGCTCGCGCGGACTTCTTCATTCAGACGGTCAGAGAACCAGGAGCGCGGCACACCGATGCGGAGACCGGCAAGATCCTTGCCGAGACCGCGGGTGAAGTCTTCCGCCGGAAGATCGACGCTCGTCGAATCCTTCGGATCGAACCCGACCATCTTGGAGAGGACAGAAGCGATATCAGAGGCGGCCGGAGCCATGAGGCCCGCGGTATCCAGGCTCGACGCGAAAGCGATCATGCCGAGACGCGAGGGACGGCCGTAAGTCGGCTTCAGACCCGTAACGCCCGTGAAGGCAGCCGGCTCACGGATTGAGCCGCCGGTATCGGTAGCCGTCGCGATCGGGGCGAGACGGGCCGCCACAGCGCTCGCGGAGCCGCCGGACGAGCCGCCCGGCACCGCCTGAGGATCCCAGGGGTTGAAGCACTTGCCGTAGGCGGAGTTCTCGTTCGCCGAACCCATCGCAAATTCGTCGCAGTTCAGCTTGCCAAGGCACACCATGCCTTCAGACTTCAGCTTGGAAACCACGGTGGCGTCGAACGGGCTGCGATAGCCTTCGAGCATGCGGCTGGCCGCGGTGGAATTCCATTCCTGGGTCACAAAAATATCTTTATGCGCGATCGGCACGCCGGTCAGCGGGCCCGCTTCGCCCTTCGCAATGCGGGCATCGGCGGCTTCCGCCTGACGGAGCGTCTCCTCGGGACGGACGTCGAGGAAGGCGTTCAGATCCTTATGGGCTTCAATGCGGTCAAGATACTGCTGCGCAACCTCAACGGCAGAAATCTCTTTGTTCTGAAGCTTCGCCGCCAGTTCGGCGACAGAGCAGTGCGTAACATCCATCATCTTGATCTCACGACTCCACGTACTGAGGAACAAGGAACATGCTGTCGCATGTTTCGGGGGCATTCACAAACGCTTTTTCACGAATATCCGTTTCCGTGACCACGTCTTCGCGGAGCCGCTCAGCGCCGTCATGGGGATGCAGCATGGGCTCGACGCCATCCGTGTTCACGGCGCGGATTTCCTCAATCATTTTGAAAATGTCATTGAGTTCGCCCTGCATCTGCAGTATCTGGGATTCAGACAGATCGATATGCGCCAGATTGGCCACATGCAGGACATCATCCTTCGAAAGGGACATGATGAAATATTCTCGTTTTATACAGAAACACTCGGCCCGCTGTAACCGGGGGACGGTTACTGAAATGAACAATTTTTAGGAAAAAAAATGTGTCGCGAACGGGCACCAGGCCACTGCTTAGTCTATCATTGATCAGTTGACGGTAGTCCCCTTCATCCGCTAAATAGAATCCCTCTCAAATCCCGTCACTGATCAAACAGTGCAGCGGATACAATAGGCTACCTTTTTTTGGCTCTCTAATGAGATTTCCAGTATGTTCGGCATGAGCCTTTTCCGTAATTATTTCTCCAATGACCTCGCCATCGACCTTGGCACCGCCAATACGCTCATTTATATGAGAGGCAAGGGCATTGTTCTCAATGAGCCTTCCGTTGTCGCAATCCGGCAGGAGGGCGGGCCCAACGGCAAAACCACAATTCACGCCGTCGGCCACTCGGCCAAGCAGATGCTCGGCCGTGTTCCGGGCAACATTCAGGCCATCCGTCCGATGAAGGACGGTGTTATCGCCAACTTCACCGTCACCGAGCAGATGCTGAAGCAGTTCATCCGCATGGTGAAGCCTAACAAGCTGTTCGCTCCCAATCCGCGCATCATTATCTGTGTTCCCTGCGGCTCCACGCAGGTTGAACGCCGCGCGATCAAGGAGAGCGCTGAGGCCGCGGGCGCTTCTGAAGTCTTCCTGATTGAGGAACCGATGGCTGCCGCTATCGGCGCCGGTCTTCCGGTGTCGGAGGCGGCCGGTTCTCTCGTGATTGACATCGGCGGCGGCACGACCGAGGTCGGCGTGATCTCGCTCGGCGGCATGGTGTACTCGGGCAGTGTCCGTGTGGGCGGAGACAAGTTTGACCAGGCGATCGTTTCCTACGTCCGCCGCAATTTCGGCATGCTGATCGGTGAACCGACGGCTGAGCTGATCAAGATGGAAATCGGTTCCGCCTTCCCGAGCTCCGAAGCGAAGGAGATCGAGGTGAAGGGCCGCAATCTTTCCGAAGGCGTTCCGCGCACCTTCACGATCCACAGCAACGAGGTCCTTGAAGCGCTGACCGAGCCGCTGAACCAGATCGTGGGCGCCGTGAAGACCGCTCTCGAAAAGACGCCCCCGGAACTCGGCGCCGATATCGCTGAACGCGGCATGATGCTCACGGGCGGCGGCGCGCTGCTGCGCGATCTCGATCAGCTGCTCCAGGAGCAGACGGGTCTTCCGGTCCATATCGCCGAAGAACCCCTCAACTGCGTCGTCAAGGGCTGCGGCATCGCTCTTGAAAACATCGACCGGCTCCACACCGCCTTTACGTACGGCTAGCAGTCTTCCCCGTGAAGCCGGAATCTCCGGCTTCACACATCTGGGGATCCATTCCCCTTATCAGTTACATTTCCCATGGATAACGGCACGCCGGCCCTCTTCAGACAGGGCCTTCCCGCGGGAATGCGGCTGGCCATCTTTGCCAGCCTTTCCGTCGTTCTCATGCTGGTCGACGGAAAGATGCAGACCCTGGAAGCATTCAGAGAGAGCATCGCATCCTATGTGATCCGTCCCGCGGAAGCGGTGACGGAGGGGACTGTTGACGCCCTCGCGTCCGGCGGAAAATTCTTCACGACGGTCAGTTCCCTCACTGAGGAGAACGAGCAGCTGAAGAAGAAGAACGCCCAGCTCAGCTTTGACCTTCTCGAATTCAACCGCCTGAAGGCCGAAAACGCCCAGCTTCAGTCGATGGCCGGTGTCCGCAGCTCGGTTCATATCAGTTCTCTGGTCGGCGTGATTCAGGGGGAAACCGCTGACGCCTTCACGCATCACCTCGATATCAATCTGGGAAGCAGCGATAAGATCGAACCCGGCATGCCGGTGTTTGATGAAAACGGTGTTCTCGGACAGATCTCCCGGGTGAGGGCGGATCAGTCTGAAATCACTCTGCTCTCGGACCCCGCGCTTCAGTTCCCGGTGCTGCTGCCCCGCTCCGGTATCCGCTGCGCGACAGCCGCTACCGGCAACGATCAGATCGTCGAGCTGCAGTACGTGCCGGCCGCGGCTGATATCCAGAAGGGCGACGCCGTGCAGACTTCCGGTCTCGACCGGGTCTTCCCGCCGCATATGCCGGTCGGCACGGTGGTCAGTGTTGAAAAAGTGCCGGGCGACGCGTTCGCGCACGTCACGGTCAAGCTGAGCGCCGTACCTTCTGTCGGACGGTACGTGATGGTCGGTCTCGTGAAGGATCCTTACGCGGGTGACACGCCGAAACCCGACGCTCCGCAAAGCAGCGCGCCGAAGGAGGACGAACCGTGAGTCTCTGGAATACGCTCTTCCCGTCTCCCTCTCCGTCCACCATTGCCACGCAGCCCCGGGAGTACATCCTGCAGCCTGCGAATCCGCTCTGGGTCGGCGCCACCATTCTGGTGAGCATCCTGCTCGACTTCGTGCTGCACCGCGCGGCCTGGGTGCCTGATTTTGTCGCGATCACACTCTTCTTCTGGACACTGCGCCAGCCGAACTGGGTGGGCATGCTGATCGCGTTCCTCTGCGGCATCCTGATCGACGTCCAGCAGGGATCGCTTCTCGGACAGCACGCGCTCGCCTACGTAATTCTTTCCTATATGGCAGTCCGGTCGCGCAAGCGCCTGTCCTGGTTCAGCCCGCTCGCGCAGGCGGTCCACATTCTGCCTCTCTTCCTCGCCACGCAGGCGATCGTCTTCATCATCCGAAGCATGGCCGTGAGGGCCTGGCCGGGCTGGAGCTGGTTCCTCGGGAGCCTGCTCGCGGCACTCCTCTGGCCGCTCTGGACATGGATTCTTCTGATTCCCCAGAGGAAATCGAAGAATGACGATACGAGTCCGCTCTAAGCGGCGCGGCGGCACACTATGAAAATGAAGAAGCTTTTCAGGGAACGGAGGCGTCGCCGCTCTTCCGGCACATCTGAATTCGGCATGGCTGAATTCAGACGGCGGGGGATTTTTGCCGTCTTCTTTTTCGGTCTCTGCTTCCTGATCCTCGTCGGGCGCTTTGTCTGGCTGCAGGTGATCTGTCACGATCAGTACACCACACAGGCGGAAAGCAACCGCACCGTGAGTATCCCGGTACAGGCTTCCCGCGGCCTCATCATGGACCGGAACGGCATCATTCTGGCCCGGAATTACTGGTCGTACTCGCTTGAAATCACACCGACCGAAACCGAGGAAAAACTGAACACGCTGATCGAGCGTCTCTCCAAGGTGATCCCGATCTCGCAGACCGATATCCGGCGCTTCAAGCGGCTGCTTTCCGAGTCGAAGCGCTTCGACCCCGTGCCGATCCGTCTTGACCTCACTGAGGACGAGATGGCGCGGTTCCTCGTGCAGAAGTGGCGCTTCCCGGGTGTTGAGCTCGCCTCCCGTGAGTTCCGCCAGTACCCGTTCGGTCAGATCGGAGCCCATCTCCTCGGCTATATGGGCCGTATTTCGGAGAGTGACGCGAAGCGGATTGAGAAGGACGGTCAGGAAGAGCTCTACCGCGGCGCCTATAACATCGGCAAGGTCGGCATTGAACGCACCTACGAGGACGCGCTCCGCGGACAGCCTGGCTTCTCAGTGCTCGAAGTGACGGCCGGCGGCCGTCCGGTCCGCTACCTGGAATCGACCCCGTCGGTGCCGGGCAAAAACCTCACGCTGTCGATTGACCTCAACCTGCAGAAGGTTGTGGAAAAAGCGTTCGGCGCTGAGGCCGGCGCCATGATCGCGATTGATCCCTCGACCGGCGAAATTCTCGCCTTCGTGAGCAAGCCGACCTACGACCCGAACCTCTTCCTGAACGGCATCGATTACGACACCTGGAATCAGCTGAACACCTCGCCCCGGAAGCCGCTCCTTAACCGCGCGATGCGCGGCATCTACCCGATCGGCTCGACCTACAAGCCCTTCATGGCGCTTGCCGGTCTCCAGTACGGTGTCATCACGCCCTCCACGACGATCAATGACCAGGGTGTCTATGAACTCGGCGGCCATAAGTTCCGCGACGCCGCGAAGGTTCATAAGGGCATTCTCGATCTGAGGCGCTCCATTACGGTTTCAAGCGACATCTATTACTACAAGCTCGCGCATGACCTCGGAGCCGAACGGATCCATGACTTTATGGAGCCGTGGGGCTTCGGGCAGCTCACCGGCATCGATCTGCTCGGCGAACAGCAGGGCATCCTGCCGAACGCCGCCTGGAAGGAGAAGCAGTACAAGAAGCCGTGGCTTGTCGGCGACACCATTTCGCTTGGCATCGGTCAGGGTTACAACGCCTTCACGCTCCTGCAGCTCGCGCACGCCGTGGCAACGCTTGCTGACCGAGGTGTCGCGCTCCAGCCGCACCTCGTGAGATCGATCTACGACCCGAAGACCCACAAGTCGACGGAAATGGAGTCGACCTACCGGAAAGAAATGCCGGTGTCGAAGAAAAACATTGAATTCATCATCGACGCCATGACGACCGTGACCCAGAACGGCACCGCTGCAGGCGCCTTCCGCGGCGCTCCCTACATCGCGGCGGGCAAAACCGGCACGGCTCAGGTGGTGGGTATCGCGCAGGGCGCGCGCTATAACGCCGCCGCCATCGCGAAGCAGCACCGCGACCATGGCCTCTTTATTTCCTTTGCGCCGGCCGCCAAGCCCCGCATCGCGCTTGCTGTTCTCGTGGAGAACGGCGGCTTCGGTGCCACTGCGGCCGCGCCTATCGCGCGCGCCGCGCTCGACTACTGGCTCCTCGGGAAGAACAGCCTTGGCCTTCCCCCGCCCCAGTACCTGCGCGATCAGTCACCGAAACCCGCCGCGGAGGCAAAACCATGACCGGAGATTTCCAGACCGTCCGCAGACTGTGGATATCGTTCCTTGAGCGGCTTTCAAGGATGAATTTCGGACTCGCGATCGTCGTCGCCATTCTGACGCTCACGGGCTTCATGACGCTGTTCTCCGCGGGCTACAGCTACCCGTGGCGAGTCGCGGACCAGGCCCGGAACATCCTGATCGCTTTCTTCGTGCTGATTCTTTTCGCGAACGTACACCCGCGGTACCTGATGAAGCTCGCGGTGCCGCTTTACGCGTTCGGTGTCTTCCTGCTTCTCGCGACGCTGGTGATCGGCACCACGATCAAAGGCGCGACCCGCTGGCTCAATATCGGCATCACCCAGATCCAGCCTTCGGAACTGATGAAGGTCGCGCTCCCGATGATGCTTGCCTGGTACTTCCACAGCCGCCAGGATCAGACCTCTCCCAAGGACTTCGCGATCGCGTTCCTGATCATCGGAATCCCGGTGGCGCTGATCATGAAGCAGCCTGACCTCGGCACTGCCATTCTGGTCGCCGCGGCCGGCCTCTCGGTGGTCTTCTTCGCGGGGCTCCCATGGAAGTGGATTCTCATCATGGTCGGCTCCGGGCTCGCCTCGCTGCCTCTCATCTGGAACTTCCTCCTCCACGACTATCAGCGCCAGCGCGTGCTGACTCTGATTGATCCGACGTCTGACCCGCTCGGCAAAGGTTTCCACACCCTTCAGGCGCTGATCGCGATCGGCTCAGGCGGCGTTTTCGGCAAGGGCTGGATGGAAGGCACACAGGCTCACCTCGACTTCATTCCGGAGCGTACGAGTGACTTCCTCTTCGCGGTTTTCTCTGAGGAGTTCGGTCTGATCGGGAATCTCTTCCTTCTCGTGATGTACTTCACCCTCATCGTGCTTTCGATGAAGATCGCCATCAACGCGTCGAATACTTTCTCGAAGCTTCTCGCCGGCGCCATCACCGTCATCTTCTTCACGTACACTTTTGTGAACATGGGCATGGTGAGCGGCATTCTGCCGGTGGTCGGTGTGCCGCTGCCCTTCATGAGCTACGGCGGCACGGCGCTTATCACTCTCGCCACCTGCACCGGAATGCTGATGGCCATATCGGCAAACAAAAAATATAAGGACGACTAGTCATGTCTTTCGGAAGAATTTTTATTGCGACCGCGCTTGTGGCTTTGCTTGCAGCCTGCTCTACCACCCACGCCCCGCAGTCTTCTTCCGGAAGCAGCCCGTCATCCCGCGGCCCTGAGATTCTTCCGCCGTCCGCTCCCGGCACGGCCCCCGCCATCACCGAGCAGGGTTCTGTGCCCCGGGTCGAGAAACCGGCCCGCGGCGCCAACCGGCCTTACACCGTGCTCGGCCGTCACTATGTCCCGATCACCGGTGACAAACCGATGCGTGAGCGCGGCATCGCCTCCTGGTACGGCAAGCAGTTCCACGGCAAGAAGACATCGAATGGCGAAGTCTTCGACATGTATTCTGTCTCCGCAGCCCATAAGACCATGGAGCTTCCGAGCTACGCCCGCGTCACCAATCTGGAAAACGGCCGCTCGATGATCATCCGCATCAATGACCGGGGCCCGTTCTACGGGGACCGAATTATTGACCTCTCCTACGAGGCGGCAAAGCGCCTGGGGTATGCTGTCAAAGGAACGGCCCGGGTCGAAGTGGAGCGGATCACGATGGCGGAAATCGCGGCCGGCACCTGGAACCGCACGGATATTGCTTCGAGCACTATCCCGGTGACGCAGGAAACCGCTGGCACCGAACGCGATCAGCGGATCACCCGCGACCGCCCGAGCATGCTCTGGTCGGTGCAGGTCGGGGCTTTCTCGAGTCCTGACAATGCCCGCGCCTGGTCCGCCCATACCGAAGCGATGCTGTCCGCCGCAAGCGGCGGACGGACTGCCACTACCCGCATCGTTCAGTCTTCTGATTCGCTCTACCGGGTTCTCGTCGGCGCCAACCTGACGCACGAGCGCGCCACGGCTGAGGCTCACCGCATCGCCGGCATCATCGGCGGTCCGGCCTTTGCGACCCAGCGCTAATCCTGTCATTCAAGGAGCAGATGGCAACTATGGATATGAATAAACTCCGGGAGGCTGCCTCCCGGATCTGGAACGCAGAAACACTGCCTGCGCTCAAAACCTTTGTTTCCCGTGAATCCCTCTCCACGGATTTTGATCCGGAGTGGGAGAAGCACGGCATCCTCAATGAAGTCTGCCGCGAGGCGGCTGCCTGGGGCACCCGGATGCTGCCTCGCGGCACTTACGATGTGCAGCAGGAACCCGGCCGTACGCCGGCTCTCATCTTCTCGGTTCCCGGCACCGGACTTTATGCCGGCCGCGAAGAGGATACGGTTTTCTTCTACGGTCACCTGGATAAGCAGCCGCCCGCGACCGGCTGGAGCGAAGGGCTCGGCCCCTTTACGCCTGTCGTCCGCGACGGGAAGCTCTACGGCCGCGGCTGCTCGGACGACGGCTATTCGGTTTACGCGGCGCTCACCGCGATCCGCGCCCTGGAGGATGCCGGCATTCCGCACCCCAGAGCGGTCGGCCTGATTGAGACCCGTGAGGAATCCGGCTCGAACGACCTCGAGCACTATCTGAAGAAGAACGCCGCACGCTTCGGCAGCCCCCGTCTTGTCTGCGTGCTCGACTCCGGTGCCGGAAACTATGAACAGCTCTGGCTCACATCCTCGCTTCGCGGCGCCTGCGCGATCGATCTCAACGTCCGGGTGCTCCGCCAGGGCATGCATTCCGGCACGGCGAGCGGCGTGGTGCCGAGTTCGTTCGACGTTCTGAGGATTCTCCTTGACCGCATTCAGGATCCCCGTACGGGCGCCATTCTGGATCCGGCCTTCAATGTTGAAATCCCCTCGAACCGGATGGACGATCTGAAGAAAACGGCTGAAGTGCTAGGCGACGGCTTCATCAGCGAATTCCCGTGGGCTGAAGGCCCGAATGGTTCCGTGCAGTCCCGGTGCCGCGGCACAGAGGAAGCCCTGATCGCCCGCTGCTGGAAACCCACGCTTTCTGTCACCGGCGCGGCCGGTCTCCCGCCGCTCAGCATGGCGGGCAACTCACTGCGCTCGGATACGACCCTTCGTCTCTCCTTCCGTCTGCCGCCAACCGCGAAGACGGAAAACATTCTCCCCGCGCTTCAGAAGAAGCTGCTCACGGATCCTCCGTTCAACGCGGTAGTTTCTATCGCGGGCGGTGACGCGCTCCCGGGCTGGAATGCGCCATCCGAGGCGGACTGGTTCCGCAGTGCCTGTGACGAGAGCTCAAAGGCGCTCTGGGAAAAGCCCGCCATGCGGATCGGCGAAGGCGGCTCCATTCCGATTCTGAATCTCTTTGAGGCGCAGTTCCCGAGAGCCCAGTTCGCCGTAACCGGCGTGCTTGGACCGGGCTCCAACGCTCATAACGCTGACGAAAGTCTTGACCTCGCCTATACCGAGAAATTCATTGCCGCGGTCGGATACCTCGCCGCATCTATTCCGGAGGAAGCATGAGACGCGACACGGTAACCCAGGTCATCGTGGACTACGGCGACTTTGAGGAAAATTTCGCCACTCCCTATGAGGCTCAGCAGTTCATCACGGCTTATGAGGACGAGTACGGTCTGCCCCGCGCGGCCTGGCTTGAAGACATGAGCGGACATAAAAAGTGGGACTACAAAGTCTTTGAGGATAATTCCGGGAACATTGTGCTCGTGGATGATTAATCCTCTGTCCGGAAGCAATGCCTAAAAAAGAGCAGTTCAGTCATGAACTGCTCTTTTCTTTTCAGTGAAACCGGATCTCAGAGGAACAGCTTATAGACCGGGTTCTGGGACTCATCGACATACGGGTAGCCCAGCTTCTCAAGGAACTTATGGAAGCGTTCATCATCCTCTGGCGGCACCTGAATACCCACCAGAACACGGCCGTAGTCAGAGCCGTTATTGCGGTAGTGGAAGAGTGAGATGTTCCAGTCCGGATTCATCGTCGTGAGGAACCGCAGCAGAGCGCCCGGGTATTCCGGGAACTCAAACCGGAAGAGCCGCTCATTCACGGCGAGCGGGCTCTTGCCGCCCACCATGTGACGGATATGCAGTTTCGTCAGCTCATCATGCGTGAGGTTCAGGCTCTTAAGCCCGGCCTTCGTGAAGAGGGAGAGCAGGTTATCCGCGTCACCCGGGCTCTTCGTCTGAATGCCGACGAAAATCTGCGCCACGTGCTTATCGGAAATGCGGTAATTGAACTCCGTCACCGCGCGGTCACCGATCAGGTGGCAGAACTTGCGGTACGAACCCCGCTCTTCCGGAATCGTCACCGCGTACATCGCCTCTTTCTCTTCACCCATGGCGGCGCGTTCCGTCACGAAGCGCAGACGCTCGAAATTCATATTCGCGCCGCTGTTGATCGCGACAAGCGTCTTTCCGGTGATGTTGTTGTGGCGGGCCCAGGCCTTGGCGCCGGCGACACCGAGCGCGCCCGCGGGTTCAACGATCGAGCGGGTGTCATCAAAAATGTCCTTGATGGCCGCGCACACTTCGTCCGAATCGACGAGAACGATGTCATCCACATACTCGCTGCAGACGCGGAAGGTCTCATCGCCCACCGCCTTCACCGCGGTACCATCCGAGAAGAGACCGACCTGTGAAAGATCCACCGGATGTCCCGCGTCGATCGACTTCTTCATCGCGCAGGAGTCCTTCGTCTGCACACCGATCACCCGGATGCCGGGGTAAAGCGACTTGATGTAGGTCGCGATGCCGGAAATCAGTCCGCCGCCGCCGATCGCGCAGAAGACCGCGTCGATCTGGTCACCGTCAGAAGGCTGGTACTGATGGAGGATTTCCATCGCGATGGTGCCCTGCCCCGCGATCACATCTGGGTCATTGAAGGGGTGAACAAAAACAAGGTTCCGCTCGCGCTGCAGGCGCGCCGCGCAGTCCGCTGACTCTGTGAATGAGCGCCCTTCCTGCACGACCTCAACATACTTGCCGCCGAAGCGCTTCACGGCTTCCACTTTGACGGAAGGAGCCGTGATCGGCATGCAGATCACGGCGCGGCACTTCAGGCGGCTTGCCGCGAGGGCCACACCCTGAGCGTGGTTGCCGGCTGACGCCGTGATCACGCCGCGGGCCTTTTCCTCAGCCGTCAGATGCACCATGCGGTTATAGGCCCCCCGCAGCTTGAAGGAAAAAACCGGCTGCAGATCCTCGCGCTTCAGAAGCACCTTGTTATCGAGTTTTTCAGACAGGTGCACGGCGTAGTCGAGAGGCGTTTCCTGCGCGACGTCGTAGACGCGGGCTTTCAGGATTCGACGAAGATATTCTTGAGCGAGCATAAATTTTTCCAGTTTGCGGAGATGTGGAGGAAAGTGTACCGCAAATTTAATCAAAGTTGGAATGTATATACTTTTATACGTTTTACGACTTCCGGCTAACCCACCCGCGTTGCAAAAACTGCTATGTTTAAATTGCAGTGCGATAAAAAGCGCTCAAAAACAGCACACGAAAGACAGGAACTGATCTTCCTGCCAGAGAAAAACAACTGCAGATCCCGGGCATATCTTCCGACGGTCCCCGATACCGGCGGTCCGGGACTATTTATCTCGCGAGACCCTAATAATGCCAGCAGAAAATTCGAGCATTCAGCTACAGCGTCAAAGAGAAATCCCCTATAACTACACGTCCTTCTCTGACAAGGAAGTCGTGGGAAAGCTTCTGGGCTCCGATGCCTGGAAAAAGCTCTGTGAACTGAGACCGCAGATCCGCACCGGAAGAAGCTCCCGGATGCTCTACGAAGTGCTCGGTGATATCTGGGTGGTGATCCGCAACCCGTATCTTGAAGAGGATCTGCTGCAGGATCCGCATCGCCGCCAGCTTCTGATCGAAGCCATGCGTCACCGTCTCTCCGAAGTGAATAAGCGCCGCGATCTCACGGATAACGCGCTGAACGAATCTGTGGGAGAGCTGATTGAACTGGCGTCAGCCGCTGTGGCGAGGTTTGAAAAGCATTTTGTTGATCTCAAGATCAAGCGTGAGGAGATCGCGAAGACGCTCTCCAAGTACACCCGCCGCCGCAATATCCGATTCGACGCGTATGCCCGCTCGGCTCACGTCACTGACGCGACGGACTGGCGAGTCGCCTACCCGATCGTGGTGCTTTATCCGGATGAAGAGAAAGAGATTCCGGGGCTCGTCCGGGCCTGCGACAGCCTGGGTCTCACGCTGATCGGCCGAGGCGGCGGCACCGGCTACACGGGCGGCGCCGTGCCGCTCTCTGAGATGACCGCCGTCATGAACATGGAAAAGTTCACGACGATGTCTCAGGTTGAAATGAAGACCCTGCCGGGCGTTGCTGAACCGGTGCCGACAATCTTCACGGGCGCCGGTGTCGTCACGAAGCGTATCGCCGAGCGCGCCGATGAGAATCACTGGGTCTTCGCGGTTGACCCCGCTTCCGCCCACAGCTCCTGCGTAGGCGGCAACATCGCGGAAAACTCCGGCGGCAAGAAGGCCGTGCTCTGGGGCACCGCGATTGATAACCTCGCCTGGTGGCGCATGGTGAACGCGGACGGCAACTGGCTTGAAGTCACCCGCGTGAATCACAATCTCGGCAAGATCCACCGCCAGGAGCACGTGGTGTTTGAGGTCGTCGTGAAGGACGGCCGCGAGGATCCCGATAAGGCGAAGGTGCTGAGCCGTGAAACGCTGAATCTCTCGGGTCCCCTGTTCCGCAAACCCGGTCTCGGCAAGGACGTTTCGAATAAGTACCTGCAGGGACTGCCCGGCGTGCAGAAGGAAGGCTGCGACGGCATTATCACGTCCGCCCGCTGGATCCTGCACCGTCTGCCGAAATTCGGCCGCACAGTGTGTCTCGAATTCTATGGCTCCGCGAGTGTCGCGGGCGAAGCCATTCTCGCGATCACCACGCTCCTGGATCCCCATCCGGAAGGCGTCATGCTCGCAGGCCTCGAGCATCTCGACGAGCGTTATCTGAAGGCGGTTGAGTACCCGGTGAAGAGCCTCACGGGCCGCAACCCGAAGATGGTGATCGTGGGCGACATCGTGTCGGATAACGAAGAGGCGCTCGACCGGCTGACCCAGCAGGTCGCTGATATCTGCCGCAGCCGCGAGGGTGAAGCCTTTATCGCGAAGACGCCGGAAAAGAGAAAGCAGTTCTGGAACGAACGCGCGAGAACCGCCGCCATCAGCCGCCACACGAACGCCTTCAAGCTGAATGAAGACGTCGTGATCCCGATGAAGCGGCTCGGCGAATACACGAACGCGTGCGAATTCTTCAACATCCAGCACTCGATCCGCAATAAGCTCGACATGGTGACTGAGGTTCAGAAGTACCTCAACGCGCCGAACACGTTCCGCGAAGCGGCTGAACGCATGGAGATGCCGCTTGAGGAAGTCCGGTCGGACTACCTCGGCAACATCAATAAGATTCTCGACAACGCGAAGACCGGCTGGACCTGGCTGCTCGATAACTTCGAAACCACGGCTGACACCGTGCGCGAGGAAGCGGCCTCGATCGGCATCAATCTGCCCGAATCGGAGACCGGTCACGAACAGATCCGTGACTTCCTGCTGGATCACTCGCTCGTTGTGTCCTGGAGCCGCGAAGTCAAGGATGCCCTGCAGAAACTCCTGATCCGTGAAGACTTCTCCGATATCCGCAAGGCGGTTGATGACATCCACAACCGGATCCTGAGGAAACGCCTCTTCATCGCGCTTCATATGCATGCGGGCGACGGCAACGTGCACACCAATATTCCGGTGCATTCCGATGATCCTGACATGATGGCCGAAGCCTATAAGGGCGTCGATATGGTGATGCGTGTCGCGAAGAGCCTCGGCGGCTCGATTTCGGGCGAACACGGTATCGGCATGACAAAGATCGCCTTCATGTCGGATGAAGAGCTGAAACCCTTCCACGAGTACCTCGACAAGGTGGACCCGCACGGCCTCTTCAACCGCGGCAAGCTGCGCCACAGCGCGGGACTCGATATCGCCTTCACGCCGAGCTTCCATCTGCTGCGCGCCGAGTCGCTCCTCATGCAGAAGAACGATCTGCAGGATATTGCGGACTCCATCAAGAACTGCCTGCGCTGCGGCAAGTGCAAGCACGCCTGTACGACGCATCAGCCGAACGCCAACCTGCTCTATTCGCCGAGAAACAAGATCATTGCCACATCGCTTCTGATCGAGGCCTACCTCTACGAAGAGCAGACCCGCCGCGGTCTCTCGAAGCGTCATATGGATGAGCTCGCGGACCTTGGCGATCACTGCACGGTCTGCATGCGCTGCCTGCCGCCCTGCCCGGTGAAGATCAATTTCGGTGACGTGACGATCAAGATCCGGAACTTCCTCTCGGCCCAGGGCTACCATCGCGGCAACTTCGCGAAAAAGGCCGGCATGGAGTTCCTCAGGCTGCAGAACCCGACCTCCATCAAGCTCGCCCGCACGGTGCTCGTGGATCTCGGTTTTGTGGCGGAACGCCTCGCCTCTGACGCGGCGCGCGCTGCCACGGCGCATTCCATGAAGAATCCGACGCCGACCACGGGTTTCCCGACCAAGAAGCGCGAGCTCTTCATGCTCGTGAACCGGAAGCTGCCGAAGCCCCGTGCCCATAACACGCTTCGTCACATGCTGGACATCACCGACTCCACCACGGTTCCGGTGATCCGCAATCCGAAGACGACGAGTGAGGACGCGGAAGCGGTCTTCTACTTCCCGGGCTGCGGCAATGACCGCCTGTTCCCGGAAATCGGTCTTGCCTGCCTCAGCCTGCTCTGGAACGCCGGTGTCCAGACCGTGCTTCCGCCGCAGTTCATGTGCTGCGGCTATCCGATGCGCGGAAACGGCATGCCGATTGAAAACAGCCGCATCGTGACGGATAACAAAGTGATTTTCCACCGTATGGCGAACACCCTGAACTATCTCGATGTAAAGACCATTCTGATTTCCTGCGGCACCTGCATGAAGCAGCTGAAGGACTATCACCTGGAGGAGATCTTCCCGGGAAGCCGTCTCATTGATATCCACGAGTACCTCGCGGAGAAAGGCTTCCATGTCGGAGGCGCCCACGGAACCCGGTACCTGTACCACGCTCCGTGCCACAATCCGATGCCCGTGAACTCCATGGGAATCATCTCCAACCTGCTGAAACCTGAGGATGACAGCTCGATCCTGCTCACGGACCGCTGCTGCGGCGAATCCGGCACGTTCGCTGTCGGACGCCCGGATATCGCGAATCAGGTCCGGTTCGGGAAGGAAAAGAGTATCCGCGACGCCCGTGATCAGGTCTGCGGCGAGAAGGGCGGAGACTTCCAGGGAGATGTCAAGGTGCTCACGACCTGCCCGGGCTGCTTCCAGGGCCTCTCCCGCTACGAGACCCAGGCAAAGACCCAGACCGAATTCCTCGCGGTTGAACTGGCCCGCCAGGCCTACGGTGACGACTGGTCTCAGAAGTTCCTGAACGCTGTTCAGGAAGGCGGTATCGACCGCGTGCTGCTCTGATACCTCCTCTGCTTCCTAAGGAAAAACGGCGGCTTCGGATAACGAAGCCGCCGTTCTTTTTCCGATGATCCGCTCTGAAACGCTTTATCAGAGTCCGGGATTCGCGGTCTGCTGCTGAGGCGCTGCCGGAAGATTTCCGGACGGATGCACATCACTCATTCTTTCCGGAACCACTTCCTTCACCTCAGTGCCGAGACTCGCGGGGATAGAGCTGATCACATGCACCTGATACACGCCGAGAATGACGCTTACAGCTACCAGAATAAAAAACAAAACCTTCATATCGTCCTCTTAGCCTTGTTCCTGAGGGAAACGAACTGTTCCGGCGGCATAGCACCGGATGACATCCCCCACCTGAAGCATCAGCGCTCCAGACTCCGAGATGCCGCGGTAAATACCCGCCTGAAGCTCCCCGGCATTGTTATCGAGAATAATCTCCCGATCCATCAGGTAATCGTATTCTGTCCATTGCTGCCAGTCCGGCATTCTTCCGGTCCGGAAGTACGCCTGAAGCCTCGAGAGAATGGTGCCGCACATTCCGGCGAGAAGCCGGGTTCTCAGTTCCCTGCAGAACCTGTCAGCCGTATCTGTGCTGACTGAATCCGCCGCGTACCGGCCGGAGGCCACATCCTCTCCTCCCCGCAGATTCAGACCGATGCCGATCACGAGGTAATTATCTCCTGAAGGAGTCTTCGCGAGTTCACAGAGCACGCCACCAAGCTTCCCTGACTGCGTCCAGATGTCATTCGGCCACTTGATAAAGACCGGCACACCTTCGCGCCTCAGAGCCTCGGCGGACGAGAAACCCACCAGCAGCGGAATCGGCGCCGGCGTGACGGCAGGAAGCGGAAGTCCGATAGAAAAAAGAAGGCTTTCCCGGGCGTTTTCCCAGCTTCTCCCATGCGTGCCCCGGCCTCCGGTCTGGTGATGCGCCACCCGGATCTCAGTCTTATCCGAAGCCTCGCCTCGCCGCGCCCGCACTAGGAGATCGGTATTCGTGGAGCCTGTCTCCTCCGGGCACGTAAGAAAAACGTCATGCCCCGCATCACGCAGGGATGAGCAAACCCGCGCCGGATCAATAAAGAAAGGGGCTTCACTCGGCGTGAAACTCGCCTTTTTTTCTTGGACCACTACAATGACCCCCATTGACAACAATTTCTTAAGTTTTCAGCTTAATACAGAGAGCAAGCCCTATGGCATCCAGTGACAGTGAAAAACTGCTGAAGTTCCCCAGTCTCTTTCCGATCAAGGTGGTCGGTGTGGCGCGGGAAGGCTTTACAAGCGAAATCCACGCCTGTGTTCTCGATCTGGTTCCGGACTTTGATCCTGAGTCGCTCGAAAACCGTCTTTCTTCCAAAGGCAACTATCAGTCCGTCACGGTCAGGGTCATTGCGCAGTCCCAGGAGCATCTCGATCAGATTTACCTCGCGCTGAACAAGATCGACGGCGTGAAATTCATCCTCTGACAGCCTCTGCCAATGACGATCACAGTCCGCCGGCTTGGTATACAGCCTTATGAAACCGTCTGGAATGCCATGCGCCGGTTTACGAAAGACCGCGGCAGCCAGACTGCGGATGAAATCTGGATTCTGCAGCATGAACCCGTGCTGACGCTTGGCACACAGGCTGACGCGTCAAACATCTTTCCCGGTAACACGCTTCCCGTCGTACAGTCAGACCGGGGCGGAGAAGTGACGTACCACGCCCCCGGGCAGATAGTCGCCTACCCCCTTCTCGATCTGAGAAGACGTCATCTTCTGATCCGGCCTCTGGTGCGCCGGATTGAGCAGGCCATGATGGATACACTCATCGGGTTCGGGATCCCGGCGCGCCTTCATGACAACGCCCCGGGGGTTTACGTCCCGAGCGAAGGCGGTGCCGGTGAATTCCAGGGGATTGCCAAAATCGGCGCTCTGGGGCTCAAAGTGAGCCGTGGTTGCTCGTACCACGGCTGTTCGCTTAATGTTTCCATGGATCTCAGCCCCTTTTCCCGGATCAACCCCTGCGGATACCCCGGCCTCAGAACCACCGACATGGCTCATGCCGGATTCAGAGGCAGCTACGCGGAGGCCGAGGAAAGCCTCATTCAACATCTGATAAAAAATATAGAAAATGACTGAAAAGACCATTCGTCCCGGTTCCATTCAGGCCTGGTTCGCGGCTATCCGCCCGAAGACATGGGGTGTCGCGCTGGCGCCGATTTTCATCGGTATTTCAATGGCACTCTCGGAAACCGGCCACGGCCGGCTGCTGCTCGGCCTTCTGACCATTGCGGTCGCGGTTGCCATTCAGGCGCTGACCAATATGGAAAATGACGTCGGTTACACAAAGCGGAAGGCTGAGAAAGGCAACCGAAAGGGGCTCCCCCGGGCGACAAGCGAGGGGTGGCTCACCATCCAGCAGGTTGACCGGGCAATTCTCCTCACCGCTATCGTGGTGGTGGCGATCAGCCTCGCGCTGGTAGTCATCGGTGGCTGGGTGATCTTCGTGCTGGGGGCGCTGTCTGTCGCCGCCGCTTACCTTTACATGGGCGGCCCGAAACCGATTGCGTATACGCCCTGGGGTGAACTGACGGTTTTCATCTTTTTCGGACTGATTGCCGTAAACGGCACTTACTACCTGCAGACCGGCACGATTTCCTTTATTTCGGTGGCGTCGAGCTGTGCCTGCGGCTCCATTGCGTCGAGTGTTCTCGTCGTCAACAACTGGCGCGACGCCGTGCATGATGAATCTGTCGGCAGACGGACTCTCGCAGTCGTCCTTGGGCAGCAGCGATTCCCCCGGCTTTACCTCGATCTGCTTCTCCTCCCCTTCATCATCGTGCTCCTCATCGTGACGGTGTACCCTGAGCACTTCCTTTACCTCATCAGCCTCTTCGCCATCCGCAAGGTGAAGGGCCTGTATGAAGACTTCCGGACGCTGAAAGGGCTGGAACTCAACCAGACGCTTTTTAACACCGTGAAGCTTGAAATGCAGTTCGCCATTCTGCTCACCATCGGCGCTCTGCTCGACGCGCTCTGGCACTGGGTTCTGTAGCGGCAGAAAACGGGCCTTACGAGGATTGATCATGGAGAAGAACGGAAGCAAAACGGAAGAGTCCGGGCACCGGCATCTTCCTTCGTGGCTCCGGATCCGGGGGAAATCTGGATCCAGCGACTACCGGAAAATGAAAGAACGGCTTCCGCTTCCCACGGTCTGTGAAGAAGCCCGATGCCCGAATATCAGCGAGTGCTTCGCGTCCGGAACCGCCACTTTTCTTCTGATGGGCAGTGTCTGCACGCGAAACTGCACCTACTGCAATATCGGCCACGGGCGGCCTCTGCCTCTGAATCCCGCAGAGCCCGCGCTCCTCGCCGACACCATCCGGAAGCTGGGACTCAGCTATGCGGTGCTGACCAGCGTGACGCGTGACGATGTTCCGGACGGCGGGGCAAGGCATTTCGCTGCATGCATCCGCAGCATCCGGCAGGTCAATCCTCAATGCCGGGTAGAAATTCTGGTTCCGGATTTCAAGAAAAATATGGAGGACGCAGTGACGGTGCTTTCCGAGACCGCGCCGGATGTCTTCAACCACAATATTGAGACCGTTTCCAGCCTCTTCAGAACGGTGCGCCCCGGCGGACGCTATGAAGGATCGCTCGAGCTTCTGAAGCGCTATCACGAGGCCATGCCGGAGATTCCGCTGAAGAGCGGCATTATGGTGGGACTGGGAGAAACTGAGGATGAGCTTTTTCAGACCTTCCGGGATCTCAGAAATGCCGGGGTCACGCTTCTCTCTGTAGGGCAGTACCTGTCACCGGGACCGGGACACGCCCCGGTACGCCGCTTTGTGACACCGGAGGAATTTGACCGGTACCGCAGGGAAGCTCTGAATATGGGATTTATCGGATGCGCCGCCGGTCCTTTCGTCCGCTCAAGCTACAGAGCGTCAGAACTGAGAAAACTGGCCGGCGGGCTTTGATCCGGATTAATTGGTGCTTGTTGAATCGGTATTCGGAGCTTTCTGGAAGGAATCCATACGGGCCTTGATCTCAGCGGCCGACTGGTACTCAAACACCTTCACGACTTCCTTCACACCATCGGTCTTCGCCGCGATTTCACCGGCAATCTGACCTTCAGTCGGAGTGACGAGGCCCATCAGATAGACAATGCCTCGATCGCAGATGATCTTCATCTGGCTGTAGGGGGCGCCCTGGGCGGTGAGCAGACGGCTTCTGACACTGGTCGCGATGCCAGAATCCTTCATCCGGCGGCCGACAGACACCGGTTCCTGAACCGCCAGCTGGTTCACAACACTGCTGACATCCAGGCTCTTGCTTGCCACTTCACCGGCGGTTTTCTTTTCCAGCTCGGTTTTCACTTCCCCGGTGAGCAGCACTTTGCCGTTGTAGCTTGTCACCGTAATGTGCTGATCCTCAGGGACGATCTTCTGCGAGATTTCCCAGGAAACGCGGTTCTCAATCACGCCGTCATTGACCTGGGCCCCGGTAGAGCGGCGGTCAACCGCCACGGATACGCCTCCTGCCATGGCGCCGCCCGCCAGAATCGGCGCGCAGCCGGTGGAGGCAAGAGCCGCGATGCAGCCCAGCAGCGGAATAGTGAACTTAGCAATTTTCATGTGAGTCTCCGTTTCAGTATTAGAAACTGCCCTCTGAAGAGCGTTCCCGGATCAGATGAATCGCTGCAGCCAGTAAAAGTACTCGCACAGCTTGGTTCTCCGCATCAGGGCATTTCTGTGAATCTTCTTCAGGCTTCCTTCGTTCTGCCAGTCTTCCACTACTTTATCAATCAGAGAGGTCTCGCAGCCGATCACCTGCCCGATCAGTTTACGCGGCGGGAATGACGGAAGCGCCAGCCAGTCTTTCTTTTCATCACGGAGCTCCTCATCAATCTGAAGACCGCTGCGGGAGCAGTAGGCGTAAATAAAGGAACCCAGCCTCTGGTGAGGATCTCCCTCACGGGTCACCATGAGACCGATACGGTCAGCGAGTGTCGTGGCCGCGTTGTATCCCGCGAGCTCCTTATGCCAGGAAGGCTCATGATCCGCGAGTTTCAGAAGAATTTCCTTGGGAATCGTCAGCACTTCGCAGTTATTGACGGCCCACTGGCGCCTCATCACGGAATCTTTGGAGTACAGCGTCTCAACGCAGCCGATCAGACTGCCCTGAAGTGCGAGCAGAACGAAGAATGGGGTGTCTTCAAACCCCGGCATAAGAACTGCCCTAGCGGCAGTCCCGGACTGAACATACATCAGCCTTTCAAACATGGAGCCGGTCTCATAGAGCACGTCACCCTTGCTCTTATCAACACGGTGTCCGAGGTTGCGGACGATCGTATTCAGAGCAGGAGAGACTTTGGGGGCAAACCAAGGAACCGGCCTACTATCCATGTTCGCAGAGTCCTAAGCTGATATGAAAAATATTTTATTTTGAATCAGAAGAAAGGTCTGATAATATTAGCCACCCATTATATTCCATGCTTTTCCACAGACTATCAACACGTGAACGGCACCCAATCGTCTGATTTTTCAGTGTTTTGTTCTTTTATCACCCTCTGTGGAAAAATAAGCCGGAAATTCATCAAGTTATCCACAGTTTCTGAATGAACAATTCTGGCTTTTCTGTTGAAAACTCTAGTTATCTTTCGGAAGAGCCAATTTTATTCTTTTCTGTCCACAGGGATGTCCCCGGCATCCATCAAAACTATCCACAAAGTTTTTAACAGCATAACTCATTGAATAAAAATAAAAAAGAAGCATATTCAACGAGTTTTTCTACTGTTATTGTTGTTATTATTCTTTTAAAAGATAATAAAAACAATATAACTACAATTTTCTTTCTGTTGAAAAAAGATAAAAAAGAACGGTTATCAGAAATCGATAACCGTCCGGGTTTTTATCTGGTTACTTAGAATTTATCCCAAAAGGAATAAGAACACTGGGAATCGTGTTTTCCTGCAGGTGTTTCAGCTGATCGTCGAAGAAGATATGCGGTTTTAAAACATTCAGAATCGGTTTCTTCGGCATGCCGTCGAGAAGGAAAAGTTCTGCCGCATACATTCCAAAACTTTTCAAAGTTGTGATCAGACGCTGCTCGCTCGGAGCTCCGCGTGAGGTGACGACGGCAATGCGGATTGCCGGCTCATAGTAGGGATCGTCTTTTCCTCTTTCAGCGTCGAGTTTCTGAAGCTGGGAAAGTTTGGAGAAGAGTGACTGAAGAGGTCCTGCCTGGAGAGGCTGCATCTTCTTATCAATTTCTTCCTGCTGAAACGCTTTCATGCCCTCAGACTGAAATTTCTTTTCCGCTTCATCCCCGGCAACCACACCATCGAAGTCAAAGGCGATACGGAGCCCTGTGTCCCCTTCCTCGTCCTGGAATGAGGTAGGGAGCACCAGGCCCGCAGGAAGCCCGATAGAGGTCGCCTGACGCACGCTGTCGATATTGGCCGACAGGAACAGGCTGGCATTGAAGGCTTTCATGAAGGGAAAGGTGGATTGCCCCGAGGTAAAGGCCCCGGCCTCAATCGGCAGGCTGTAATGACGGCAGGAATTGAAAAACCGCTGTCCCGTTTCCGGACTGTTCCGTGACAGCACAACCACACGGACCGGAGCCTGATCCTTAAAGATCTCATTCAGTTTGAGAAGGCGGCTGATGAATGGGAAGGCAACGCCAGGCTTCAGAGGCACATCCTGATGCTCCACCTGGTAGGTCCGGTAGGCTGCGAACCCCTCCCGTTCAAACAGACGATGTTCTTCTTCCAGATCGAACAGCGCCCGGGAGGAAACGGCAATCACCAGTTTTTCGTTTTGAGCGTTTAGAGATGTGGTCATGGCATCTTCCTTGTTCTGTCTTCAGTCCGGAGCACTCCAGACTTTTCCTGCTGCTGAAAAAAAAACGGGGAGGCAAAAACTGATGTTTGCTTCCCCGTTTGTCAGAAGTGGGTTTCCCTGTCGATTAAATATCGAGGTTGGATACCCTGTGAGCGTTTTCTTCGATGTACTGACGGCGCCGTGGGACGTCATCACCCATCAGGCGGTCAAACACTTCATCGGCTCGGGCAGCGTCCTGAATGGACACCTTCAGCATGCGGCGGACCTTGCGATCCATCGTGGTGTGCCCAAGTTCATCCGCGTTCATTTCACCCAGACCCTTGAAGCGCTGAAGCGTGATGCCTTCATAGGCGAGGGAGGTGAGCCAGTCATACATCTCACCGATGCTCTGCACAGCCTTTTCCCGAACCTTGCCGTTGATCGTTTTCACAATCTTTGTGTTGGGGTTGAAAAGCGACTTCTGTGATTTGCCGTTTTCCACCAGCTCCGCATATTCCTTCGTCTGAAGGAATTTGCGGTCAAGCTGGGTATAGTGCGGAGTCCCATAGACCTTCCGCGCGATCTTAAGGTGCCAGGAAGCGTCTTCCGCATCCTGGGTGGCCTCGATGGTCACGTTGGGGTCATGGAGCGCGTCTGAGAGCTTCTGAGCGCTTTCACGGGCTTCTGCTTCCGTATCAAGGTGAACTTCCGTGCCGTTGGAGATGGCACGCAGCACTTCCGAGTCAATGAAGCGGGAATTCACGCTGATCGCGTCGTTCGCGGCCTGGTAGGCGAGCAGAAGGTTATCGAGGCGGGTGCCGCGGATGCCATTCTCGGGGGCGCTCACAACGCCGTCCGTGAAGAGCACAGCATCTTCCGTCGCGATATCGCGCAGGAAGTGCGCGAGTTCCTTATCGTCCTTCAGATAGCGTTCATCCGACTTCCGGGACTTTCTCTGAACCTTGTAGAGCGGCGGCTGGGCGATATAGACGTGACCCTGTTCAATCAGCTGCGGCATCTGACGGAAGAAGAACGTGAGAAGCAGCGTGCAGATATGGGCACCGTCAACGTCAGCATCGGTCATGATGATGACACGGCCGTAGCGGAGGTTTTCAATATTGAAATCCCGGTCAATGCCGGTTCCCAGAGCCATCACGAGGTTCTTGATCTGCTCGGAGTCGAGGAGCTTGTCGGCAGAGGCCTTTTCCACGTTCAGGATCTTGCCTCGGAGCGGCAGGATGGCCTGGAACTTGGAGTTGCGGCCCACCTTGGCGGAACCGCCTGCGGAGTCACCCTCCACCAGGAACAGCTCGCACTCAGAGGAGGGCGTGCCCTTGGCGCAGTCTGCAAGCTTGCCCGGGAGACCGCCGCCGTTCAGCGCGCTCTTACGCACCACATTACGGGCTTTGCGGGCTGCCTCTCGAGCTTTTGCCGCAGCGACAATCTTTTCGCAGAGCTTCTGAGCGATATCCGGATTTTCTTCCAGATAAGCCGTGAGTTCGGAGTTGATAACCTCTTCAACAGCCGGACGGACTTCACTCGACACGAGCTTATCCTTGGTCTGGGAGCTGAACTTAGGCTGAGGCACCTTCACTGAGAGAACACAGGTGAGGCCTTCACGCATATCCAGAGGGTCAAGCTCAACCTTCGCCTTCTTATCCATTCCGGCGGCTGAAATATAGTTTTTCAGCACGCGGGTCATCGCGTTGCGGAGACCCGTCACGTGAGTGCCGCCGTCCCGCTGATGGATGTTATTGGTATAAGCGTCCAGAACTTCGTTGTAGCCGTTATGCCACTGCATGGCGACTTCAACAGAGACCGGAACATCCTGGCTGTAAACCGTCTTGATAGCGTGGAACGGCTCCGGATTCACCGGGGTGCGGTCAGCCTGCTCATTCAGATACTTCACGAATCCGCAGACACCGTTTTCGCTCTTCAGATCAGCTTCCCGGCCCGTGCGCTCATCGATCAGGATGATGTGAGCGCCCGAGTTCAGGAACGACAGTTCGCGGAGTCGGTTGAGCAGCGTGTCGTAGTTGAAATGCAGCACATTTTTGAAGATCTCGCTGTCCGGAAGGAACTCGACCAGCGTGCCGGACTTATGATCGGGGGACGGGCCGATATCCTCCATCGGGGAAATCGTCACTTCCTCCCCTGAAGGGAGCTTCACCGTTTCGATCTTGCGGTTGACGACCTTGCCCTTCTCAAAATTCAGGCGGTAAGCCCGGCCGTCACGGTAGACAGTGAGGCGCAGCCACGTGGACAGGGCGTTCACGCAGGACACACCGACGCCATGCAGGCCGCCGGAGATCTTGTAGCTGTTCTCATTGAATTTGCCGCCGGCATGCAGTTCCGTCAGAGCGATCTCAGCCGCGCTGCGCTTCGGCTTATGCTTGTCGTCGAATTTAACTTCGTTCGGAATGCCGCGGCCGTCATCCAGCACCGAGATGGACTCATCATTGTGGATGGTGATCACGACATCCTTCGCGAACCCGGCGAGGACTTCATCAATAGAGTTGTCTACAACTTCGTAGACAAGCTGATGCAGCCCTGAACCGTCGTCAGTGTCCCCAATGTACATACCGGGGCGCTTTCTAACCGCTTCAAGCCCTTCCAGAATCTGGATCGAACTGGCGTTATAGCCGCTATCTTCAGTTGGGGTCTGTTTTAATTCTTCAGTCATAACTTCTTCAAATAAGGTCCAGGGCAAATACCCAAAAAATCAAGTTTTTCTTGAATGCGATCAGAGACGCATCGGCATCAAGACATACTTGAAGTCGTCACTCTCGGGCATCGTGATCAGAGCAGAACCCTGAGGACCGGACAGAGCGATCTTTACCTTGTCGTTCTTCAGATTGCTGAGAACATCGGAAAGGAAGTCGATGTTGAAGCCGATATCGATCGGATCACCCTGATAATCAACAGCAATATTGTCGTTTCCTTCTTCCTGATCAGAGTTGGAGCTCTGAATGGAAAGCAGACCGGGGCTGAGCAGCCAGCGCACCCCCTTGAACTTGTCGGAAGCGAGAACAGCCGTACGCTGCAGAGCCTGCAGCAGAGCTTCACGGCTGATCAGGAACACCTTGTCGTTATTCGTCGGAATAACGCGTTCGTAATCCGGGTACGTTCCTTCGAGCAGCTTAGTCGTCACTTCAACGCCATTGAAGGTAAAGCGGGCCTGATTGGCAGCGAAATCAATCTTGACCGGAATTTCCTTGTCGTCATCCTCTTCAGGGAGAAGGCGCTTCAGTTCGAGGACCGCCTTGCGGGGAATCGTGACGCTCACGTCTTCCGACACAACGCTGTTCTTGTCCGGAGTGATTTCACAGAAGGCAAGACGGCGGCCGTCAGTCGCCACCGCGCGCACCTTTCCGTCCTTGATAACAAGACGGACGGCGTTCAGGTAGAAGCGGATATCCTGGTTCGCCATGGCGTAGTGAACCATGGAGAGGATGTACTTCAGCTGCTTGGCGGGAATCGTGGCGCTGCTGGTGAAGTCAGCATCAGGGAAGCTCGGATATTTGTCAGCAGGAATGGTCTGAAGCGAGAAGCGGCTGTTCTCTGTGCTCACTTCCATCTTCTGAGAGACCTGATTGCCGCCTTCGGCACTGATCGCCTTGCGGGCTGCGCCAAGGGAAATGGTCACTTCCGTGGGCGGGAGGCTCTTGATCAGATCCTGAATCTTCCGGGAAGAAACGGTGAATGCGACCGGATCTCCTTCCTGTTCAAGCTCCGCATGGGTCTTGATCTGAATCTCAAGATTGCTGCCGGTGAAGCTGACTTTGCTTCCGTCAGACTGGATCAGAACGTTGCTGAGAATCGGAACGGTCTGATGAGTTTCAATAATGCCGCTCACGGTCGTGAGAGGCGTCAGCAGAGATTCTCTAGATCCTTTCAGTACTTGCATTCTTGATTTCCCAATTCTGAGTGTGTTGTGTGATTTTTATAATCAGAAATTCTGAAGGTTCTGCTCGAGCACATGCAGCTCGTGATTCAGTTCTTCATTGATTCTGCGGTCGCTTTCTATCTTCTTGCAGGCATGAAGCACGGTCGTGTGATCCTTGCCGCCGAACAGTTCGCCGATTTCCGGATAGCTCTTCTGTGTGAGCTTCTTCGACAGATACATGGCGATCTGGCGGGGGTAGGCAATCACTCTCGGACGGCGCTTCGAGTGCATGTCCGCAACACGGATCTTGTAATAGTCCGCGACCTTCTTCTGGATATCCTGAACCGTGATTTCGTTCTGGCTGTGAATCAGGTCATGAAGCGCGGTCCGGGCCTGATCAATCGAGATATCGATGCCGTTGAAGCGGGCATGAGCGATCACCTGCTGCAGCGCGCCTTCCAGCTCACGCACGTTGCTCTTCAGGTGGTTCGCGATGAAGAAGGCGACATCCTCAGGCAGATTGGTTCCGCTCTGTTCAGCCTTCTTCATCAGAATAGCTTCTCGGGTTTCGAGCTCAGGAGGATCGATCGGCACCGACATGCCGCCCGCGAAACGGCTCTTCAGCCGTTCATCCACATCCTTCAGCTGCTTCGCGTAGGTATCGCTTGTGAGCACGATCTGTTTGCCGTGGGGTACCAGCGCCTCGAAGGTGGAGAAGAAGGCTGACTGCGTGCCTTCCTTCGACCCGAGCATCTGCACGTCATCGAGCAGGAGCAGGTCCAGAGACTTGAAGCGCTGATAGAAGCTCTGGTCCTTTCGCGCGATTCCCTTAAGGAATTCAGCAATATAGGTTGTGGCGCTGAGGCAGAGGATCTTCGCCTTGGGATTGCGCTTCAGTACGGCGAGACCAATGGCATGCATCAGATGCGTTTTGCCGAGGCCGACGCCGCCGTAGATATAAAGCGGGTTGAAGGCTTTGGTACCGGGGTTATTAGCGACATAGGTGGCCGCGCCGAGCGCCACTTTGTTGCTCATACCCTGAACGAAATTCTCAAAGGAGAGCGAGCTGAGAAGTCCACAGGATTCCGCCAGCTGATTGAAGGAGGTTGAATCCTGTTCCACGACGCTGCTGCTGGGGGCAGGGGCTTCGACTTTCGGCTCTCTCACAATCCATTTGACAGTGACCGGGCTGTCGTTATTGGCCCGGGTAGCGTGGAACGTGATGATGTCGGAGTAGGTCGACCTCGTCACGTCCCGCTTCTGGGCGCTGGCCGCTGAGAGAACCAGTTCCCCGGACTGGGGGTCCCAGGACTCCATCTGCAGCGGGGCAATCCAGGTATCGAACTTGTCGCTGCTGATTCGTGCATCCAGTCGGAGCAGATCGCAGCAGTTTTGCCAAAAATCTTTCATTTACGGTTATTTAGCGCGTACCCCATATATAGGGTACTGCTGGAGTGAAAACTTTTTCTTTCGCTTATATTCCCGTGGGTAATTTTGGGGAAAAAACGAAAGTACGGGAAAGTTATTCTACCAGTTATCCACAGGTAATGTGTCCGTCAGAAGCCTAAGAAATTCTGAAAAATCAGTTCTTTTTTATTCCGGCACAATAAGTTCAGTACAAGAAATCAACAAGACCACTAGAGCTTGTGGGTTTTATGAATGTGATCGCAAAAACGGATTTTCTACGGATAAACTCTTGTTTTTTCAGCTTGACAGTCAGAGCTAATTTGATGTGTAATATCAGGATTTCACGAGTGTCTCCCTGAAAAATTGCCGGGAGACCTTCATTCCGTTCATCCTGCCCTCAGTTATCAGGCAGTTTTACATTTTTGAATTGAAGAGTACTGCCTCAAGGGCACTATTCGTTTCAGCTTAGAAATTTTAAGGATTCATCATGGCTACCAAGCGTACTTATCAGCCCTCCAAGATCAAGCGTGCCCGCACTCACGGGTTCCTGGTGCGCAGCCGCACGAGAGGCGGCCGCAAGGTGTTGGCTGCCCGCCGTGCTAAGGGCCGTCATACCCTCGCACTTTAATCGTGGCATCACGGCAGGGCTAAGCCGTGGAAGAATCGTTGCCAATAAGAAGTTCACTACCCCGTAGAGGCAGATTGATAAAGTCTGCCTCTTATGGGGTTGTTTTGTCTTCTCGCGGACCAAAAACGGTACGTTTGTCGTCGCGCTGGCTGACTCTGACCGCATTGCTCAAACCTGAATCCGAAACGGGTGAAAGGCTGAGATTCGGTTTCACTGTCGGCAAAGCCAATGCCCACAGAGGCGTGGACCGGGTGCTTGTCAAAAGAATCCTTCGGGAATCGGCAAGACTCTCCAAGCCTGCATTGGCGCAATCGAATGTCTGTGCGGATGTCGTGCTTCGCCTGAAGTGCCGTCTGCCCAAGCTGGGAGAAGATGTCGTCCTCGGAAGTTTCAAGCAGGAACTGCGCCAGGATTGCGATGAGCTTCTGCTCAGATTTGGCGGGATCGTAAAAAAAGCCGTTCAGGACGCCTAATGAAGTTTCTGCTGATTAAACTGATACGCCTTTATCAGTTGTGCCTTTCTCCTTGGCTAGGCAGACAGTGTCGGTTCACTCCGTCATGCTCTCACTACGGTATTCAGGCCATATTGAGATTCGGCGCACTCCGTGGCAGTTATCTGACGGTTATCCGCATTTTCAAATGCAATCCCCTGGGTCCCTGGGGATATGATCCCGTACCCGAGAAATTCCACTGGAATTTCTGGAAAAAACGGTAAACGGCCTTTATCAACCAACATTTTTTTGTTAGCGAGCGACCTGTTATGGGAAGTGATTTCAAAAGAACTTTACTTTGGGTTGTCTTTCTGTCATCCCTATTCATGCTGTGGGATAGCTGGCAGGTTTACAACGGCCGTCCGTCTTTCTTCGGTCCTGCGCAGGAGCAGAGCGCTGCGGCTTCGTCCGCTGCGGCTTCCGCCGGATCGATTCCTGCCTCGGCTCAGGCTTCCGCGAATGCTGTCAATGCGTCCGCGGACAGTGCCGAGAGCGTGAAGCCGGTCAATGTTCAGACGGATCTGATGAAGCTCACGTTTGACGAACAGGGCGCTAGCGTTGTTCGTGCTGAGCTTCTGAAGATGAAGGAGCTTCCCAAGTGGAATGAAGTCGGTCTCGTTGGCCTCATTCTCGGCAACAAGGAAGCTGAGCACAACAACGTTGTGCTGTTTGATCACTCCAAGGATCGCCTCTATGAAGCCCAGAGCGGTGTGATCGGCGTTGCTGACGCTCCCACACACAAGACGGTTTTCAAGCTGCAGGACGGTCCGCTCGTGATGAATCCGGGCGACAAGACGCTCAGCGTGCGCTTTGAGGCTGAAAGCGGCGGCGTCAAGGTTCTGAAGACCTATACCTTCACGGCTGACCACTACGGCATGCAGGTCACCCAGGAAGTGGTGAACGGTACGGATAAGACCATCAATCCGTCCATCTACTACCAGCTGGTGCGCGACAGCAAGCCGGCCCCGGGTTCCAATTCCTTCTCCAGCAGCTATCTGGGTGCCGCCCTTTATACGGCCCAGGATAAGTTCCAGAAGATTACCTTCTCGAACATCGCGGATAACAAGAAGGACTATCCGTCCAAGGCGAATAACGGCTGGGTGGCCATTATTCAGCAGCACTTCGTGTCCGCCTGGGTTCCGAAGGAAGGTCTTGAGCGTCAGTTCTATACCCGTCAGATTGCAAGCGATGAATACGCCATCGGCTCCATTGTTCCGATGGGAGACATCGCTCCGGGGGCTTCCAAGACTGAACAGTCCACGCTGTATGTCGGTCCTCAGGCTCAGAAGCGTCTGGCTCAGATTGCTCCGGGGCTTGATCTGGTCGTTGACTATGGCTGGCTCACGTTCCTCGCCAAGCCGATCTACTGGCTCCTTTCCTGGCTGCATGGTCTGACCGGAAACTGGGGCTGGGCTATTGTGCTCCTGACGGTGATCGTCAAGGCGATCCTTTATCCGGTGTCGGCTGCTGGCTATAAGTCGATGGCCCGTATGAAGGACCTTGGGCCGCGCATGAAGGAAATGCAGGCTCAGTATGGCAACGATAAGCAGGCCCTTAACCAGGCCATGATGAAGATGTACCGCGAGGAAAAGATCAACCCGATGGGCGGATGCCTGCCGATTGTTCTTCAGATTCCGGTGTTCCTTGCTCTGTACTGGGTACTCCTCGCTTCTGTGGAGCTTCGCGGTTCCGGCTGGATTCTGTGGATTAAGGATCTGGCGGCTCCGGATCCCTGGTTCATTCTGCCGCTCATCATGATGGCGACGATGTTCATCCAGGTGAAGCTCAATCCGAAGCCTGCTGATCCGACGCAGGCCAAGATGATGCTGATCATGCCGCTCGTCTTCAGCGTGATGTTCTTCATCTTCGCTTCCGGTCTGGTGCTGTACTGGCTGACGAATAACATTCTGTCCATCGCCCAGCAGTGGTGGGTGAACAAGCAGATTGATGAAGAAAGAGCAAAACGCAAGGCTGCGAAAGAAGCCAAAAAGAAATCTTCTTAAATGATTGATTAAAAGCGTTTCGCAGCAGGTAAAAGGGGGCATTATCTAATGTCCCCTTTATTTTTTTCGGATCGGACTCTCAGAACTATGAGCTCTCAGGAAGAAGGAATCATTGCTGTATCAACAGCGGTTGGCCGAAGCGGCATCGGTATAGTCAGGCTTTCCGGCAGTGAGAAACTGGCTCGCTTCATGCTGGAACGGATGACGGATATCCGGAATCCGTCGCCGCGCTATGCCCATTTTTCAGCCATCCGTGATCAGGCAGGGGAGGTCATTGACCGCGGGGTTGTGATCTGGTTCAAGGCTCCTCACTCCTACACGGGGGAAGATGTCGTTGAATTTCAGACGCACGGGAATCCGGTTATTCAGAATCTTCTGATTCGAAGCGCTCTGCTGATCGGAGCCGAGGCCGGTCTCCGTCTGGCGGAACCGGGGGAATTCACCCGCAGGGCATTTGAAAACGGGCGCATCGATCTCGCGCAGGCGGAATCCGTGATGGATCTGATCAATGCGAGTTCAGAGAGCGCTGTGAGAGCTGCGGAGAAATCACTGGTCGGTGAGTTCTCGGAAAAGTGCCGGGATATCGAGGGGAAACTGATTGATCTCCGGACGCATGTGGAAGCGATTCTGGATTTTCCGGAAGAGGATATCGACTTTATCAAAGAAGGCAGAATCCGCGAGAGAGTCGACGATCTGAATCAGAGGGTCGGTACGCTTCTGGAGCAGGCGAGCCAGGGCAATATGCTGCGGGAAGGCGTGGTGATCGCACTGGTGGGAAGCCCGAATGTCGGGAAATCCAGTCTTTTGAACAGTCTTTCCGAAAGGGAAGTCGCTATTGTTACGGATATTCCGGGAACAACCCGCGATATTGTAGAAAATACAATTATAATCAATGGTTTACAAGTAAACCTTGTCGACACGGCGGGTCTTCGGGAAACGGCTGATGTGATCGAACAGGCGGGAATCAGAAAAGCCATGGGAGAGCTTTCACGGGCAGATCTGATTCTTCATCTGGAGGCTCCGGAAACACTCGATAGCCAGGCCGAGCTTGATAAAATCAAACACCATGTTCAGCCAGGGACCAAAGTCATTACGGTGACGAATAAAATAGATCTTCTCCGTGATGTTCCCGGCAATACGGATTCTCATGTCTATATCTCAGCGAAAACAGGAGAAGGCATTGAGAAGCTGAAAACGATGATTTTTGACGCAGTGGGTTTCCGGAATTCTGTCCAGGGTGTTTTTATTGCCCGGCGTCGTCATATTGAGTCTCTTCAGAAAACAAAAGAGTCTCTGGAAAAAGTCAGAGAGTATCTTTCCCAGGATCAGTTTTTCCTCGACATGGTGGCTGAGGAGCTGCGTCTTGCGGGTGTTTCCATGGGGCAGATTCTTGGTGAATTTACTTCCGATCAGCTACTCGGAAAAATTTTCAGCACTTTCTGCATCGGGAAATAGTTCACCGTACAGATGCAATGTTTCACGTGAAACAAAAGACAGGGTCTCAGTTTTTGATCTCTGAAATGTTTCACGTGGAACAAAACGATTTAACACTGAATTATTCATTCGATATGTTCCACGTGGAACATATTCGTTTTTCAATTTTAGAGGGAGGGGAGACCGGTCCTGTTTCACGTGAAACAGTGCCGCAGGTCTTCTCATAGAAAATGGATTTTCCAAAGGTCTACGACGTCATCGTGGTTGGCGGCGGGCATGCCGGTATAGAAGCCGCCCTTGCTTCGGCTCGCATGGGATGTCAGACGCTGCTTCTTACGCACAACATTGAAACTCTCGGAGAGATGTCCTGCAATCCCTCTATCGGCGGTATCGGAAAGGGACATCTGGTCCGTGAAATTGACGCCATGGGCGGAGCGATGGGAAGTGCTGCTGATATGGGGGGCATTCAGATGCGCACGCTGAATGACTCCAAGGGGCCTGCGGTCCGATCAACACGCGCCCAGATTGATCGCAATCTTTATAAGATCGCGATGCGCGGCAAACTGGAAAATCAGAAAAATCTGGATATTTTCCAGGAGGCCGCGGATGATCTGATCCTGGAGGCAGATACCGTCAAAGGTGTGGTATCTAAAACGGGTGTCAGATTCTTCAGCACTTCGGTTGTTCTCTCCGCGGGGACTTTCCTCCACGGTCTTATCCATATCGGTCTGCAGCACTATCAGGCAGGACGCATGGGCGATCCTGCGTCCATCAGTCTCGCTGAGAAACTGATTGAAATCGGCATGCCGATGGGGCGTCTGAAGACCGGTACGCCTCCCCGTATCGATGGAAAGACGATCAATTTCGCGGAGTGCGAGCGTCAGGACGGAATGGGGGACAAGGTTCCTTATTTCTCCTGGGATCAGTCCGTGGCTCATCCCGAACAGGTTCCCTGCTGGATCACCAGAACCAATCCCCGCGTTCATGAGATTATTCTGGCAAACCTGGATCGCTCTCCGATGTACTCGGGCGCTATTGTCGGTGTTGGCCCCCGTTACTGCCCTTCTATTGAAACGAAGATTGTTCGATTCAAAGGAAAAGACAGCCATCAGATATTCCTTGAGCCTGAAGGGCTGAATACCAACGTTTACTATCCCAACGGCGTTTCCACCAGTCTTCCGTTCGATGTCCAGATTGAAATGGTCCATGCCATGAAGGGACTGGAGAACGCTTACCTGATGCGGCCGGGCTATGCGATCGAGTATGACTATTACGATCCCCGTGACCTGAAGCGGTCTTTCGAAACGAAGAAGATCAGCAACCTCTTCTTTGCCGGTCAGATCAATGGAACAACCGGTTACGAAGAGGCCGCGGCTCAGGGCCTTTACGCCGGCATCAATGCAGCGCTTCGCGCCAAGGGGCTCGAAAGCTGGGTGCCGAGGCGCGATGAAGCCTATATCGGCGTCATGCTGGACGATCTGACGACCAAGGGGGTGTCTGAGCCCTATCGTATGTTCACGTCCCGCGCTGAATATCGTCTGAGTCTCCGTGAGGATAATGCGGATGTCCGTCTGACCCCGACCGCTCACGATCTTGGGCTGATTTCCGACGCTCAGTGGAAGTTCTTCTGCGAGAAACAGGAACACATTGCAAAGGAAAGTGAACGCCTGAAGTCGACCTGGATACACCCGACTGATCTGAAAGAAGGGGAGGCTATCCGTGTCTTCGGTGTGCCGATTGAGCACGAATACTCTCTGAAGAATCTGCTTTCCCGTCCGAGTGTCACCTACCAGAAACTCATGACACTGGAGCTTGCTGATGGTACCCATGTGGGTGATGCGTCTCCCGCGATCACTCCGGACGAAGCTGAGCAGATTGAGGTTGGCGTGAAATACGCAGGCTACATTTCCCGGCAGCAGGGGGAAATCGAGAAGAATCTCCGCAACGAAACGACCAGGATTCCGTCTGACTTAGATTATGATTCGGTACACGGCCTCTCTTTTGAGGTGCGGGAGAAGCTGAAGGAATACCGGCCGGAAACTATCGGTCAGGCAAGCCGAATTTCAGGAGTCACTCCTGCGGCCATTTCTCTGCTCATTATTTTTCTTTCTAAGAGCAAGCGTGAAAGGGAAGGTGCCAATGCTGAATGAGAGCGCAAAAAACAGTCTGATTCAGGGAGCGAAAGATCTTGGAGTGTCCTTGAACGAGCATCAATTTAATCAGCTTGATGCTTACTTGGAGCTTTTGCTTAAATGGAACAAGGTTTTTAATTTAACCTCCATCCGAGATCCTGAAGAGGGGGTGAAAAAGCATCTTCTCGATTGCCTGGGCATCATTCCGGTATTGGAGAAGATGCAGCGGCAGGGACTGCCAATGCGGTCACTGATGGATGTGGGATCCGGCGGCGGTCTTCCGGCCGTAGTGATCGCGGTCTGCTTCCCGGAACTCAAAGTGCTTTCTGTCGATGCTGTCGCCAAGAAGACGACCTTCATTACTCAGGCAGCGCTTGAACTCGGACTGAAGAATCTGCGGGCAAAACATTCGCGGGTAGAGAATATCAAGGAAAAATTTGATGTTGTCACCTGCCGGGCATTTTCATCGCTGAAGGATTTTGTTAGCCTTACAGAATCCAATATTGGTGAACCTGGAATGTGGCTCGCCATGAAGGGGCGCAGACCTGATGCCGAACTGCAGGAACTGCCGTCTTTTGCAGAGGTCACGGAAGTGATTGACCTTCATATTCCCGGTCTTGGTGAAGAGCGTTCGGTTGTGCTGATGCGCCATATTTAATATAGAGCGTCATCAGAGATCCTCACCGGTCAATCGATTCAGATGAGCGGCTGAAAAATGGAAGACGTCGTCAAGTCTTTTCTGTTTGTGTTTGCGACTTTTCTCCCGATCATTGATCCGTTCGGGGGAGCCATGTTCTTTCTGTCGCTTACGCCAGGCGCAAGCGATGAAATCCGGGCGAAGATTACAGAACGGATGGCGATCTACAGCCTCATTGTCCTGTTGGTGTCGCTTTTTGCCGGCCGTGTGATTCTGTCGTTTTTTGGAATCTCTGTCCCGGTTCTGCAGGTAGGCGGCGGCCTTGTGCTTCTGTCCTCCGGATGGGAGGCGCTGCATGCGCCGACCCTTGCAGAAGCTAAGAATAATGCGAGTCAGGTGAGAAAAAGTGATGAAGCTTTGCTCTCCATGGCTTTTTATCCGCTTACCCTGCCGCTCGTGACAGGACCTGGAACCATTGCCTCTGCGGCGGCTATCGGTTCGAGTCTTTCCGGAAGCATCGGCAGTATCGTCGGAAGTGTGCTTGCTTCCGTAGCGATGACAGTGCTTACGTGGTTCTGCTTCCGCTACAGTGACAAAATTCCTAAGGCTCTTGGGGCCGCCGGCGCTGACGCGCTGTCCCGTCTCTTCGCCTTTATTTTGATGTGTCTCGGCGTGGGAGTTCTCTGGCAGGGAATTTCCGGGCTGATTATGTCCTTGCCCAAATAGTTTATAGAGGAAAGAATGGCAAAGGTTTTTTGTGTTGTGAATCAGAAGGGTGGAGTTGGCAAAACAACTACCTGCACAAATCTCGCGGCAGCTCTGTCGCTTAAGGGGAAGCGTGTTCTTCTGATTGATCTGGATCCTCAGGGCAATGCGACAACGGGCAGCGGCGTGGATAAGAGGAGCCTCGAGCAGTCCGTTTATCAGCTCATTCTCGGCGAGGCATCTTTTGATGATGTCGTGGTTCGGTCCAAGGAAAAAGGTTTGTATGACGTGCTTCCCGCGAACCGGGATCTGGCAGGCGCTGAGGTTGAGCTGGTCGACATGGATGAAAGAGACTATCGCCTCCGCCATGCGCTGGAGCCTCAGCTGAAAAATTATGATGTGGTCCTCATTGACTGCTCCCCCTCGATTTCACTTTTAACCATCAACGCGCTTTGCTGCGCCCATGGCGTGATTATTCCGATGCAGTGTGAGTACTACGCGATGGAAGGGCTGACTGATCTGGTTGATACGGTGAAGATGGTGTACCAGGGCAAGAATCCGGATCTCACAGCGATCGGACTCCTGCGGGTCATGTTCGATGCTCGAATTTCTCTTCAGCAGGAAGTGAGTGAGCAGCTGAAGGAGCATTTCGGCAATCGGGTGTTCAACACCATTATTCCGAGAAATGTCCGAATGGCCGAAGCGCCGAGTTACGGCAAGCCGGGTGTTCTGTATGATCCTTCATCCAAGGGGGCCAAGGCTTACAAAGCTTTTGCTACAGAAATTCTGTCCAAACTCAAGTAAGCCGGTAAAAAAGGAGGGTGTATCGTGGCGATAAAGAAAAAAGGACTGGGGCGCGGACTGGGGGCTCTCGGACTGGAAAGCCCGAAGGAAATTTTTGAGTCTCAGTCTTCCCAGAAGGATCATGGCGAAGAGGCGGGTGCCCGCCTGACGGAACTGAGTGTTGAGCAGCTCCGGCCAGGTAAGTATCAGCCGAGAACGCATATGGATCCGGAGTCTATTGCTTCTCTGTCGGCCTCGATCAAGTCCCAGGGACTGATGTCCCCTCTCATTGTGCGTTCTGTGGGGGAAGGGCAGTGGGAGATCATTGCCGGCGAGCGACGCTTCCGGGCGGCAAAGCTTGCCGGCCTGACCAAGGTGCCGGTGATCATCCGCGAGGTGCCTGATAAAAAAGCGCTCTCCCTCTCTCTGATTGAGAATATCCAGCGCGAAGGTCTTAATCCCATCGAAGAAGCCAACGGTATGAGCCGTCTGATGCGTGAGTTTGATATGACTCAGGATCAGGTGGCGGAGGTTCTCGGCAAGAGCCGTCCTGCGGTGGCGAATACGCTTCGTCTTCTGAAGCTCACGCCTGAGGTTCAGAATCTCCTCATGTCTGAGAAAATTGACATGGGACATGCCCGTGCTCTTCTCTCGCTGAAAGAAGCTGATCAGATCGCGCTTGCCAACGAAGTGGTCGCAAAGGGATGGTCTGTACGCGAAACCGAGCGTCAGGTTGCCGCTCTCCTTTCGGATGACAAAAAGAAGCCTGCGAAGACGGTTCACAAGAAGGGCCGTGATGTCATTCGTATCGAAGAATCGCTCTCCGACACACTGGGGGCGGAGGTGAAGCTTGCGTCTGAAACCCGGGAGAAAGGCCGAATTGTCATCCGTTACAGCAGTCTTGATCAGCTGGATGGGTTGCTCGAAAAACTGGGTTATACCTCATAATTGGTATAAAAAGTCACCAATTGTATCTATATCAAAAGGCTCTTTAATACTTAAAAATGCTAGTTGTTGAAACAATTGCGCACACTTACAATATGCTGGTTTTATGAAGAGCTTATGGCGTGGGCACCGCCCTGATTTTTTGGTTCAGGAACTGGTGATATATGGGGTGTCTAGCGGAATAACAAGCATTGTCTGCCTGTTAATCGGGGGACTCAATGCTTTTTTGTCGTCTCTAATCGCTTCCGCGATTTATATTTTGCCTTCCTCAGCCTTATTACTGATTAGCAAAAGGCTAATGCGGACCAGTCCTCTCGTCGGAGCTCAAATATTTCAGATTGGGTTGTTTGCAAGAACGTTCCTCACTACCATCCTGATGGTCGTTGTGGCGCTTGTTTACAAAGAACTCAACTGGCCGGCTTTTCTGTTGTCCCTGTTTATAGTGGTTAGCGCTCCTATGGCAGGTCAGCTTTTACTAAAGAGATAAGGATCGACATCTATGTCAGCTGATGGCGCTCTCAATGCGACCGGGTACATACGGCATCACCTTGCCAACCTCGCGTCGGCGCACCAGAGTTCGATTGTTGATTTTTCAGTCATCAATTACGACACTCTGTTTTTCTCCATCGCAATCATGGGACTAACCCTGTGGCTGCTCTACAAGGCGGCTCACAAGGCTACTGCCGGCGTCCCCGGCAAGTTCCAGTGTGCCATCGAAATGCTGGTGGAATTTGTGAATGATCAGGCCAAGACTCTGGTTCATGGCGATCGTTCCTATATTGCTCCTCTCGCGCTGACCGTCTTCATCTGGGTCACGCTGATGAACTGCATCGACCTTCTCCCTGTCGATCTGATCCCGATGATCGCTGGCTGGCTTGGTTTTGAACATATGCGTCCGCTGGCTACCGCGGACCTGAACGGCACGCTCGGCATCTCTGTCGGCGTTCTGGTTCTGATGATTTACTACGGCTTCAAGGCGCACGGTGTCGGCGGCTTCTTCAAGGGGCTGGTGACCGCTCCGTTCGGTGCGAATCCTCTGCTCTGGCCGTTCAATCTCGCTCTGAACATTATCGAATATCTCGCCAAGTGCGTTTCCCTGGGCATGCGACTGTTCGGAAACATGTATGCTGGCGAGTTGCTCTTCTTCCTGATTGCGCTTCTTGGTGGTTATGCCTTCAGCTTCGGTCTGCTGGGCGGCACCCTGAGCGTGTTTGGGCAGATTGTGGCCGGGCTTGGCTGGTGGCTCTTCCACGTTTTGATTGTGCTGTTGCAGGCATTCATCATGATGATGCTGACGCTGGTTTATCTGGGTCAGGCGCATGATAGCCACTAACAGATCTATTTTTTCTTTATCTTTCTTACTCTAAACAACCTTCGTTTTTGAAGATCTCAAGGAGTTTTTTTAAATGACTAACGTTGCTATCGTTGCCCTGGCTTGCGGCATTATCATCGGTCTGGGTGCTATGGGTGCCTCCATCGGTATCGCCATCATGGGCTCCAAGTACCTCGAAGCCTCTGCCCGTCAGCCTGAGCTGATCGATACCCTTCAGACCAAGATGTTCATTCTCGCCGGTCTGATCGATGCTGCTTACCTGATTGGCGTCGGTATTGCCATGATGTTCGCTTTCGCCAATCCCTTCGTCGGCTAATAAAAGTAGTTACCAAATTACGTTTTAGCTGACTTGTTGAATAGGTGTGGCATATCGCGTCATCATTCAACTCTACGGGACTCAATAATGAACATTAACGCCTCACTTTTCGTTCAATTGGTCGTGTTCCTTCTTGGTGCTTGGATCACCATGAAGTACATCTGGCCGCCGCTGATTAGGGCAATTGAAAATCGGCAAAAGAAGATCGCTGAGGGACTGAGGGCTGCAGATCTGGGACAGAGTGCCCTGGTCGAAGCCTCGCAGAAGCAGCAGGCTATCGAAACTGAAGCCCGAGCTCAGGCTATGACGATTGTGGCTGATGGCGAGAAACGTGGTCAGTCTATCGTTGAGCAGGCTAAGCAGCAGGCTGAAGTTGAAGCCAATCGCATTGTTCAGACCGCGAAGGACGAAGCGGCTCAGGAAATGCAGCGTGCTAAAGAAGCTCTCAGGGATCAGGTTGCTCAGCTGGCTATCGCCGGTGCCGAGCAGATTTTGAAGCGTGAAGTTAACGCAGATATCCATAAGGATATGCTTGATCAACTGAAGGCGAAGCTTTAGTCATGGCAGAGATTTCGACAATAGCGCGGCCTTATGCAAAGGGGCTGTTCCAGGCGCTTGAAGATCGTCACGCATCTATCGAGGAATGCAAGGCTGTTCTGAAGACTCTGGAGAATATCTCCACCGTCATCAAGACTCCTGAGTTTTCTCAGCTGTTTGGAGATCCTCGCCTGCTTCCCAGTCAGATGATTGATCTGATTAAGAGCGCTCTTGCAGGAGAGGAAATTCAGAAAGAAGTTTCTAATCTCCTTACCGTCGTTCTCGATAATGGTCGAATTGAAGCTTGGTCCGAGATCGTTAATGACTTCCGCACGCTCATTAACGACGCGGAGGGTATTGCCGAAGTTCATATCGAAACCGCTTTCGGTATGACCGACGATGAGGTGCAAAGCCTCCTTAAGGCTCTTGCCCATCGCTTCCCCAACAAGAAGCTTGTGTCTGATGTGACCGTCAACCCTGAGTTGATCGGTGGCGTCCGCATCCGTGTTGGAGACCAGGTCTTAGATGGTTCGATCAGTGCTCGTCTCGAAGCGATGAAGACGGCCCTTACCGCATAAATTCCGGAGCTGAATAATGCAACTCAATCCTAGTGAAATCAGTGATTTGCTGAAGAAGCGGATCGAAGACCTTGGGGTCTCGGCCGATCTTCGTACGCAAGGCACCGTGATTTCCGTTACCGACGGCATTGTCCGTATTCATGGTCTTTCCGACGTGATGCAGGGCGAAATGCTGGAGTTCCCGGGCAATACCTATGGCCTGGCAATGAACCTGGAGCGTGACTCCGTCGGCGCGGTTATTCTCGGTGAATACACCCATATTTCTGAAGGCGATACCGTCCGTACGACGGGTCGTATTCTTCAGGTTCCCGTCGGCCCTGAGCTGATTGGCCGTGTGGTCAACGCCCTGGGTCAGCCGATTGACGGCAAGGGCCCGATCGATGCGAAGGCCTACGACGTGGTCGAAAAGATCGCCCCTGGCGTTATTGAACGTCAGTCGGTTGATCAGCCGGTTCAGACCGGTCTTAAGTCCATCGACGCCATGGTGCCGATCGGCCGCGGTCAGCGTGAGCTGATCATTGGCGACCGTCAGACCGGCAAGACGGCTGTCGCTCTCGACACGATCATCAACCAGAAAGGCAAGAACCTGATCTGCGTTTATGTCGCTATTGGCCAGAAGGCTTCCACGGTCGCGAACGTCGTCCGTCAGCTGACTGAGCACGGTGCCATGGACTACACGATCGTCGTTGCCGCTACGGCTTCCGATACGGCTGCTCTGCAGTACATCGCTCCGTACGCTGGCGCCACGATGGGCGAGTACTTCCGCGATCGCGGCCAGGACTCCCTGATCGTTTATGACGATCTGACCAAGCAGGCCTGGGCCTATCGTCAGATATCCCTGCTGCTTCGCCGTCCGCCGGGACGTGAAGCCTACCCGGGCGATGTGTTCTATCTGCATTCCCGTCTGCTCGAGCGCGCTGCTCGTGTGAACGCCGAATACGTTGAACGCTTCACCAAGGGCGAAGTGAAGGGCAAGACCGGTTCCATGACCGCTCTCCCGATCATCGAAACGCAGGCCGGCGACGTTACCGCCTTCGTTCCGACGAACGTGATTTCTATTACCGACGGCCAGATCTTCCTTGAGACCGACCTGTTCAACGCCGGTATTCGCCCCGCTATCAACCCGGGTATTTCCGTTTCCCGAGTCGGCGGTGCTGCTCAGACTAAGGTCATCAAGAAGCTCGGCGGCGGTGTCCGTCTGGCCCTCGCTCAGTATCGTGAACTCGCAGCTTTCGCTCAGTTCGCCTCTGACCTTGATGAAACCACCCGTAAAGAACTCGAACGCGGTCGCGTTGTGACTGAACTGATGAAGCAGCCGCAGTATCGCCCGCTTCAGGTTTGGGAAGAAGCACTGGTTCTGTTCTCCGTGAACATCGGCTTCTATGACAACGTTGCTGTCAAGGATGCCCTCCGTGTTGAGCGTGCTATGCGCGACTTCATGCAGGAACATCACGCCGATCTCGTTGGCCGTATCGAAGACAAGAAGGTCCTCGATAAGGACGACGCTGCCGCTCTCGAAGCTGCAGTGAATGAGTTCAAGAAGAACGGTGCTTTTTAAAGCGTAGTAAGCGACCCTAGAGGACCCAATGCCCAGCACAAAAGAAATACGCATGAAGATCAAGAGCGTAAACAATACGCGCAAGATCACGAACGCGATGCAGATGGTGGCGGCCTCGAAGATGCGCAAGGCGCAGGACCGGATGTTTGCGGCTCGTCCGTATGGCTCAAGAATTCGTACGATTATTTCGCACCTTGCAGCCTCCAATACGGACTACCATCATCCGTTCCTCGCTTCGCACAATGACGCCAAAAAAATCGGTCTTATCCTGATCACGACGGATAAGGGCCTGGCGGGTGCTTTGAATACCAATATTCTCCGTGATGTACTGGCTACCATTAAAAAGTGGGATGCCGAGGGGAATGAGCTTTTCGCTTCTGCTATTGGTAATAAAGGCCTCGGTTTTCTGCAGCGGTTGGGTACGCCGGTGCAGAGTCAGGCGGTTGCGCTGGGCGATCAGCCCAACCTCGACCGTCTGATTGGTGCCATTCGAGTCCAGATTGATGCGTTCGCAAAGGGTGAGGTGTCTGCTGTTTACCTCGCCTACTCCCGTTTCATCAATGCGATGAAGCAGGAACCCGTTATCGAGCAGCTTCTTCCGCTTCCGAAGAAAGCAGTTGATGCTTCTGAAGACGAAACTGCCGACAAGCAGTACTCCTGGGACTACGAGTATGAGCCTAGCGCTCCTGCAGTCCTTGATCTGCTGCTGAATCGTTACGTTGAAGCTCTTATTTACCAGGCTGTTGCAGAGAACATGGCTTCTGAGCAGAGTGCCCGTATGGTGGCTATGAAGGCCGCTACGGACAACGCGAAGAAACTCTCCAACGAACTGCAGCTTGTCTTCAATAAGACACGTCAGGCCGCCATCACGAAGGAAATTACTGAAATCGTGGGTGGTGCGGCTGCTGTGTCTTAACGCTAGGATTTGAAACTGAGGATTATCCAATAATGAATATCGGACAAATCGTTCAGGTCATCGGCGCTGTGGTGGACGTGCAGTTCCCGCGCGATCAGATGCCGAAGGTCTACGAGGCTCTCGTTCTTGAACCGGACGAGAACAATAAGCTCGCCGAGCAGGGTTTGACTTTTGAAGTTGAACAGCAGCTTGGTGACGGAATCGTTCGCTGCATCGCCATGGGTTCTTCCGATGGTCTGCAGCGTGGCATGAAGGTGCACGCCACTGGCGCGGAAATCTCCGTTCCGGTTGGTGAAGGCACCCTCGGCCGCATCATGAACGTTCTTGGCAAGCCGATCGATGAGATGGGCGAGATCAAGACCGATCACAAGATGCCGATTCACCGCGAAGCCCCGAAGTTCGACGAACTGAGCCCGTCTGTTGAGCTCCTGGAAACCGGCATTAAGGTTATTGACCTTATCTGCCCGTTTGCCAAGGGCGGCAAGGTCGGTCTGTTCGGCGGTGCCGGTGTGGGCAAGACCGTGAACATGATGGAGTTCATCAACAACATCGCTAAGGCTTACGGCGGCTACTCCGTGTTTGCAGGCGTGGGCGAACGTACCCGTGAGGGCAACGACTTCTACCACGAAATGCAGGGCGCGAAGGTGCTCGATAAGGTGGCCATGGTGTTCGGTCAGATGAACGAACCCCCGGGAAACCGTCTCCGTGTGGCTCTTACCGGTCTGACGATGGCTGAGTCCTTCCGTGACGAAGGCAAAGACATTCTGCTGTTCATCGATAACATTTATCGTTATACGCTGGCCGGTACTGAAGTGTCCGCTCTGCTCGGCCGTATGCCGTCCGCCGTGGGCTACCAGCCGACTCTGGCTGAAGAAATGGGCAAGCTTCAGGAACGTATTGCTTCCACGAAGACTGGCTCCATTACTTCCGTCCAGGCCGTGTACGTGCCTGCTGACGACTTGACTGACCCGTCTCCGGCTACGACCTTCCAGCACTTGGACGCCACGATCGTGCTGTCCCGTGATATTGCCTCTCTCGGTATTTATCCGGCCGTCGATCCGCTGGACTCCACGTCCCGTCAGGTTGACCCCAACATCATCGGCGAAGAGCACTATCAGACGACCCGTCGCGTTCAGGAAACCCTGCAGCGCTACAAGGAACTCCGCGACATTATCGCCATTCTGGGTATGGACGAACTGGCTCCCGATGACAAGCTCACGGTTGCCCGCGCCCGTAAGATCCAGCGCTTTATGTCCCAGCCGTTCCACGTGGCCGAAGTGTTTACCGGCAACCCCGGCAAGTACGTGCCCCTGAAGGAAACGATTCGCGGCTTCAAGATGATTGTCGATGGCGAGTGTGATGAACTGCCCGAACAGGCGTTCTACATGGTCGGTACGATCGACGAAGCCTTCGAGAAGGCCAAGACTCTGAAGTAATCAAACTCGGGCTGGATCCGATGGATCCAGCCTGAACCAACAGCGGGGCTACTTAATGAAAACTTTGAAAGTAGATGTCGTCAATGCGGAAAAGACGGTTTTTTCCGGTGACGCAAAATTCGTTGCTCTGCCCGGTGTTGAAGGCGAATTGGGTGTTCTTCCCGGTCATGTGCCTTTTATTACTCAGATCAAGCCTGGCTTTGTCAGAGTAACTCTTCCGGAATCGGATGAAGTAAGGCGCATTTTCGTGGCTGGCGGCATTCTTGAAGTGCAGCCGAACTCCGTGACCGTTCTGGCCGACACTGCTGTCCGCAGTGAAGATCTGGATGAAGCGAAGGCCAAGAAAGCTCTCGAAGATGCCAAGGCAAAGCGTCAGAATGCAACTGGTTCTCTGGAAATTGCTCGACTCGAGGCCGAAATGCTGGCCCTTACGGCCGAGCTGGCAGAGATCAAGAAGTTGTCTGGCAAGCGCTGATCAGTGCTGATCAACAGCGAGCGAACGGGGCGAAAGCCCCGTTTTTTTTTACCGGATCCGGTTTGGCCCTTCTGGTAAAGTATCTTCACATTTGACCATTCGGTTATAGAAATTTCAGGTGATCTCCCCATGACAGAACTTATTAATGACAATCTTCTCAAGGCGTTGCAGAAGGAACCCGTGCCCTATACGCCGATCTGGCTGATGCGTCAGGCAGGACGGTTCCTTCCGGAGTACCGGGCAACGCGCGAGAAGGCGGGGAGCTTCCTGAATCTGGCCCATTCTCCCGAATACGCCACGAAAGTGACGCTGCAGCCGGTGGATCGCTTTGATCTGGATGCCGCGATTCTCTTCTCCGACATCCTGACAGTGCCCGATGCGATGGGGCTTGGACTGAAATTTGTTCCGGGTGAGGGGCCGGTTTTCGAATCTCCGGTTCAGAGTGAGGAAGCGGTTGTGAAGCTTCACGTCCCCGATGTCGGAACGGATCTGAAGTATGTGACAGACGCGGTGTCGAGCATCCGCAGCGCGCTGCAGGGACGGGTGCCGCTTTTCGGTTTCTCCGGCAGCCCCTTCACGCTTGCCTGCTACATGATTGAAGGACGCGGCAGCCGCAATTTCTTCACCGTGAAGTCGATGATGTATCGCCGTCCGGATCTGTTCCAGAAGGTTATTTCAGTGAATGAGAAGGCGGTGACTGAGTATCTGAATGCCCAGATCGAAGCCGGCGCGCAGGCGATCCAGATTTTTGATACCTGGGGCGGCTGCCTCGCGGACGGGCTCTATCAGCAGTATTCACTCGCGAGTATCCGCAACGTGATCGCGAATCTGACGCGCGAACACGAAGGCCGCCGCGTGCCGGTCGTGGTCTTCACGAAGGGCGGCTCAGTGTGGCTGAAGGATATCGCCTCCTGCGGCGCTGACGCCGTGGGACTCGACTGGACGATGAACCTTGCCCGTGCCCGCGAAGAGGTGAAGGACCGGGTCGCCCTTCAGGGCAATCTTGATCCGGCCGTGCTTCTCTCTGATGAGAAGACGGTGCGCGAAGAGGCTCGTCTCGTGCTCGATGCCTATGGTCCTGTCGGCCAGGGCGGTCATGTCTTCAATCTGGGCCACGGTGTTGATCTCAATACACCGGTGGAACTCGTCCATGCACTCGTTGACGAAGTGCATCACTACAGCCGTCAGTATCACATCTGAAAACGATGACCGTTTCGGAGCAGTTCGCAAGAGTCATTGTTGATGTGCCGGGTCTGCCGGAGCTGGACTATAAGGTCCCGGCGGAACAGCTTCTTGCGGTCGGCGATATCGTCATGGTTCCTGTCGGACGGCAGCAGAAGGCGGGAATTGTGACGGGGCTCCGGCCCTGGACCGATATCGAGAACAAAAGACTGCGGTCAGTGTCCGCAGTTCGATTCGGGATTCCGCCTCTCTCCTCCGAATGGCTGTCGCTCACACGCTTTGCCTCGCACTATTACTGCAGGACGTGGGGTGAGGTCGCTATACCGGCGCTGCCCACCTTCTTCAGAAAGAAGCCCGGCGTCCGTTATCAGTCGTCTCTTGAAAAAATCCGGACACTGCCGGCTCCGGAAAAAAATCCTGCCCCGGCTCCGGCACTGGATCTGAATCCTGAACAGAAAGACGCGATAGCAGCGATTCTGACGGCAAAGGGCTTCCAGACCTGGCTCCTGTTCGGGGTGACGGGGTCCGGGAAGACTGAGATCTACCTTCAGGTCATGCGCCGGGTGCTCGAGCAGTCACCTCAGAATCAGGTGCTTCTGCTGGTTCCGGAAATCAATCTGACGCCGCAGCTCGAAGAGCGTGTCCGGAGCCATTTCGCGGATGAATCTGTCGTCGTGCTGAATTCCGATCTTCCGGACGCTCAGCGGGCGAGATCCTGGCTGGCAGTCCATGAAGGCCGGGCGAGGATTCTGGTCGGCACCCGGATGGCCGCGCTCGCGAGTTTCAGGCAGCTTGCGCTCATCGTGGTGGATGAGGAGCATGACCTTTCCTACAAAGGCGGGGACGGCGCGCGGTATTCTGCGAGGGATCTTTCGGTGAAGCGCGCCCAGAGTCTCGGTATCCCGGTCATTCTGGGGTCTGCCACGCCGTCACTTGAAAGCTGGTCCCGCGCGAGAAGCGGAAGCTACCGGCTTCTCACGCTGTCCCATAAGGCGGTTTCCAAAGCGGAGCCGCCGCGGCTTCGTCTTGTCGATACAAGGACGCTGAAAAAAGGAGAGGTGCTTTCCGAAGAGGTGAAGGAAGCGATCGGGGCAACGCTGCAGAAGCATGAGCAGGTGCTTGTCTATATCAACCGCCGGGGATTCTCTCCGGTGCTGATGTGCCCGTCCTGCGGCTGGAAGTCGGCGTGCCCCCACTGCTCCGCTTTTATGGTCTTTCATAAAGACACGCGAAGCCTGGTCTGCCACCATTGCGGCTATACGCAGCGGGTTCCGGCGCGCTGCCCGGGGTGCGGCGCAGCCGATATCCTCCCGGTCGGTATCGGTACCCAGAGGATTGAAGAGGAAATCGGAAAACTCTGGCCAGACGCCCGGCGTCTGAGAATTGACCGCGATAATTTCAAGACCAAGCGCAGCACCGATAAAGCCTTTCAGGATGTGCATGAGGGGAAGGTCGATATCCTGATCGGAACTCAGATGATCGCGAAGGGGCACGACTTCAAAAAGGTAAGCCTCGTCGTCATTCTGAATATTGACAGTCAGTTGATTTCGACTGATGTCAGAGCCCGGGAGAGAGCATTCGCGACAATGATGCAGGTGTCAGGCCGCGCGGGCCGTGCCGGCCTGAAGAGCGAAGTGCTGGTCGAAACCGCCTTTCCGGATGATGAGATCTTCACTTTCCTCGCGCACCAGGATTATCAGGGCTTTGCGGACCAGATGCTGAAGATCAGAAAGAGGGACGGGGCGCCGCCTTTTGTGTATCAGGCGCTTCTTACCTCTGAGCAGAAGGAGCTGCCCCAGGCGCTTGAGCTTCTCCGTCACGCGGTGGAGACCGGGCTTGAAATTCAGTCGAAACTGCCGGACGGGGGCGGCGTCGCGATTTATGATCCCGTGCCGATGACGATCGTTAAAGTGGCTAACCGAAACCGGGCCCAGCTTCTGATCGAAGGAAGGACCCATCGGGAGCTGCTGCAGTTCCTCAGAGCATGGGTTCAGGTGATCGGTCCCTGCTCGGGAGGCGCCCTCACGCTTGAGGTTGATCCGCAGCGGTATTAAAAAAGAAATTCGCAAAATTCTCCAAATATCCCTATAATTAACTTCTCTGTGCCTCCGTAGTGAAACGGATTTCACGCAGCCCTCCGAAGGCTGAATTGAAGGTTCGACTCCTTCCGGAGGCACCAGGTCACCTGAAGTCGTCTCTTCAATTTTCCCCTTGTTTTTCAATGTCTTCCATCAGGGATACGGCTGTATCCGGAATCTTCATACCTGAAGGATCTGCTCCTGCCGGAGCTTGGCTGAAAGGGATCCGTGAATTTCGTTAGACTCTACGAGCGTAATTCCGCATCAATGAGAATAAATTTCTGCAGGCCGCATGACTGAAAAAATGCCAGATCAAAAAAATACGGGAAAGAACCAGACAGACTTTGGCTTCGCCGAAGTAAAAGAAACCGACAAGGAAGAGAAGGTCCGCGAAGTCTTTGATTCCGTCGCGCCGAAGTACGATCTGATGAATGACGTGCTGTCATTTGGCATGCATCGGCTCTGGAAGCATCACACGATTGCCAAAGCGGGTGTTCAGAAGGGATGGAAAGTGCTTGATATCGCCTCCGGCACCGGGGACCTGGCGCTGAAGTTTGCTCAGAATGCCGGTCCGGAAGGGGAAGTGTGGGCGACTGATATCAATCACGAGATGCTCAGGCTCGGCGCACAGCGTTTCCGCCAGGAGGGTGTCAACTGCCGCGTGGCGCTCTGCGACTGCGAGCAGCTCCCTTTCCCGGACAACACTTTTGATGTTGTAACAGTCTCTTTCGGTCTTCGCAATATGACACACAAAGACCGGGCGTTACGGGAAATGTGCCGGGTGACCAAACCCGGCGGACGCGCGATGGTGCTTGAATTCTCGCACTGCGACCGCTGGCTTGCACCTTTTTACGATTTTTACTCTTTTAAATTTATGCCTTGGCTAGGATCTAAGATAGCTGGCGATCACGACAGCTATGAGTACCTGGTCGAGTCTATCCGGCGCTTTCCGGCCCAAGCCGAAGTGGCTGAGCTCATGAAGACGGCAGGATTCTCCACGGTCACGTGGGAAAACCTGACGTTCGGCATCTGCGCTCTCCATATCGGCAGGAAAGCCTGACGTTGCAACTCACTGGTTTGGGCTCATTTTTTCTTAATTAGGAAAGGATATGAAGAAGTTTTTCCCCCTTGTGGCAGCAGGAATCATGGCGCTGGCTCTGGTCACCAATGCAGATGCGGCGCGGCGTTTCGGCGGCGGCGCGAGCTTCGGCCGTCCGGCCCCGGCGCAGATGGCCCCGGCGGGTACCGCTCAGCTTCCTCGTAGCACTCCGCAGCCTCAGGCTGCTCCTCAGCAGCAGAGACCTGCTCCTGCCGCTGCTCCGACCCCTGCGGCTCAGCCGAAGCCGGCCAGCCCGATCCGTAACATGCTGATGGGCGCCGCCGCGGCGCTCGGCATCGCGGCTCTGGCTCACTACCTGGGGCTTGGATCCGGTTTTGCCAGCATTCTGATGCTGATCCTGATCGCTGTTGTGGCGTTTGCCGTGCTGCGCTTCATTTTTGCCCGCCGTCAGACTCCGGTTCAGCGTTCCGCTGATTCGACCGGTACGCTTTCCGGCATGAATTATCAGCGCGAGGAGCCGCCAGCGGCTGCCCCCGCGCCTGCCGCTGAACCGGCGCCCGCTGCCGCTCCGGCCGCTTTCCAGAGCAATGCCCGCCCGGGTTCTGTCCTGGATGAGTTCTCCCAGAAGGCTGCCCAGAACACGATTCCGGCCGGGTTTGATGAAACCGCTTTCGTCGCTGAATGCAAGAAGAACTTCACCCGGCTTCAGGATGCCTGGAGCACCGGCAACGTGCTGCAGCTGAGCGAGTTCTGCACGGATGAAGTCTTCACGGTTCTCACGCATCAGCTCCGCGACCGTAAGGGCGAAGAGCTGAAGATCGCGGTTGAGACGCTCGACGCCAAGCTTCTCGGCGTGATCACGGAAGGCAGCGAGTATGTGGCCGCGGTTCACTTTACCGGCCGACTCAAGGTCTCCGGCGGCAATACGGATGAGATTGAAAACGTGAACGAAGTCTGGTCGCTTACCCGCCCGGTTGAGAACGGAAATCAGGGCTGGCTCCTCGCTGGAATCCAGCAGGTCGAAGCCTGATTTTCAGTACGTTTTTTCACAAGAAACCCGGCAGAAAAATCTGCCGGGTTTTTTCTTTTGAAAAAGAGTAAAAATATGCTGAGGAAACACAGTGTTCTGCACGTTTTTTGATCGCTGCCATCCCCTATTTTTTTCACTCATTTCCTAAAGTTTGATCTCGATGAAACTTTGGGACATTTTTCGGGGTATTTGGGGCCTCAGCGGGTTCACATTTTTCGTGTGATTCTTAAAATCCACGCACGCTTTTATTAGGAATATTTTTTCCGGCAACTCTTCGTTTTTCACGGGGGATATGGGGCAATGTCTCTGATTGGTTTTGTAATGCTCTATATGGCCGTTTCCATCGGAATCGGTCTCTATGCCGCAACTCGCGTTAAAACGACGCAGGACTACGCTCTTGCTGGTCGTTCACTGCCGCTAGCCATGGTAATTACTGCTACGTTCGCTACGTGGTTCGGCTCTGAAACGGTGCTGGGTCTTCCCGGTCGTTTTATTGAAGGCGGAATTGCCGGAGTGATCGAGGAGCCGTTCGGCTCCGGTATGGCACTTATTCTTGTCGGCGCGTTCTTTGCCGGCAAGCTCTACAAGATGAACCTTCTCACGATCGGCAGCTTCTACCGCCATCGCTATGGGAAGGGCGTTGAACTCGCGTGCTCGATTTTCATCATCCTCTCTTACCTCGGATGGGTGGCGGCTCAGGTCTCCGCTCTCGGCCTCGTGCTGAACCTGGTAACGGAAGGTGCGATTTCGGTGACGCTCGGCATGGTGATCGGTACGCTGGTCGTGCTGCTTTACACGATGTACGGCGGCATGTGGTCCGTTGCGCTGACTGACTTCTTCCAGATGATTCTGATTGTCGTCGGCCTCGTTGTGATCGCTTTCGTGGCGGGTGACATGGCGGGCGGCGCGGATAAGGTGATTACCTACGCGAATAACCGTCATCTTTTCCACGCGCTTCCTGAAATGTCGGTTCACGGCTGGCTCTTCTGGATTTCCGCTGCCATGACGATGATGATCGGTTCCATTCCGCAGCAGGACGTGTTCCAGCGCGTGATGTCCGCGAAGTCCGGGAAGATCGCTGTTGCCGGCCCGATTATCGGCGGCGTGTTCTACATCTTCTTCGCGATGGTGCCGATGTTCATTGTGGTGGCTTCGATCCTTGTGATGCCGGATGTGTCCGGCCGCATGCTCGCTGAAGATCCGCAGCAGCTTCTGCCGACGATGATCCGCGATTACATGCCGATGTGGCTCCGTGTCCTCTTCTTCGGCGCTGTGCTCTCGGCTGTGATGTCGACCGCTTCCGCGACGATCCTCGCTCCGTCGACCACCTTTGTGGAAAACGTGCTGAAGAACTTCACGCACATCAGCGAGAAGAACGAAATCCGCACGATGCGCGCCACGGTTCTGGTGTTCACGCTGCTCGTCCTCGTGTATGCCCTCTCGGTTGAAGGCACGGCGATTTATGACATGGTGGCCATGGCTTACCAGTTCCCGGTGGTCGGCGCTTTCTGGCCGCTCGTGATGGGCCTCTACTGGAAGAAGGCGACCCGCCTCGGCGCGATTTCGTCGATCCTCCTTGGCGGCGCGACCTGGATCATCCTCACGGTGACCCCGCTTGGCGAAGTCTTCCCGAGCGTGCTTGGCGGCTTCATCGTGGCTGGCATCGGCATGATCGGCGGTTCCCTGATCCCGGTGAAGTCCAACCGCCGCTATGTTGCCCTCTGGGCCCGCGAAAGCAAGCGCGTGGAGTATCGCGCTGTGACGGCCCGCTGAGACTGAGGGCCGGCCTCCGGCCCTGCTGCTTTGGCATTGAAAGGCGTCTTTCCATGGAGAAAGGCGCCTTTCTTATTTAGAATGTTTCCGATTGAGTATTCCGTTTTGGCTAGGGCGAATCGCTGAGACAGCTGAAACCGGAGTCAAGAGGTCCGCAGGACTGCGGGGTTGTTGAACCAGAAGAATGAAATCGGGAGCGGCTTCCGGCCGGTCTCCTGGGAAGAAAACAAATGAATATCGTGATTTTGGCGGCAGGCAAGGGTACGCGCATGCATTCGGATCTGCCGAAGGTGCTTCAGCCTGTTGCCGGAGAGCCGATGGTGTCCCGCGTTATCCGCACTGCCTCCGCGCTGAGCCCCGCCCGCACTGTCGTCGTGATCGGCCATGGGAGTGAACGCGTCAAAGCGGCTCTCGCAGAGATTTCCGAGATCCGGTTCGCAGAGCAGAAAGCGCTTCTGGGTACCGGTGACGCATTGCGCTGTGCGCTTTCAGAGCTTGATCCCGCGGAAAAGCAGACTCTCGTGCTTGTGGGCGATGTGCCGCTGATCCGCGCTGAGTCGCTTTCGAAGTTCTGCGAAGCCACTGGAAACGGTGTCGGCATTCTGACTGTTGAGCTCGCTGATCCCACGGGGTACGGCCGCATTGTGAAGCAGAACGGCCAGGTAACCCGAATCGTCGAGCAGAAGGACGCGTCGCCCGAAGAGCTGTCGATCCACGAAATAAACACCGGTATCATGGCTCTTCCGACCGAGCGGCTCAGCGACTGGTGCGGCCGCATGACGAACAATAACGCGCAGCACGAGTTCTACCTGACCGATTTCATCGAGTTCGCCGTGAAGGATGGCGTCCCGGTGACGTCCTTCCCGGTGAGTGACGAGGCTGAGGTGATGGGGGTGAACAGCAAGAGGCAGCTAGCCTGTGCAGAGCGTGCCCTGCAGAAGCGTCTCGCGGAGGAGCTGCTTGACGCCGGTGTCACGCTGCCGGATCCTGCCCGGATTGATATCCGCGGCACCCTCAGGTGTGGACGCGATGTCTTTATTGATGTCGGCTGTGTTTTCGAGGGGGATGTGGTGCTCGGTGACCGGGTTCATGTGGGTCCCTACTGCGTCATCCGCAATACCCGGGTAGAGGCTGACACGGTGATCCAGGCGTTCACACATTCTGACGGCGCTGTGGTCGGTGAGGAAGCGAAGGTCGGCCCCTTCACCCGGCTGCGTCCGGGGGCAGAGCTTGGCCGCGAAACCCATATTGGCAACTTCTGCGAAATCAAGAAATCCACGATCGGCACGGCGAGCAAGGTGAATCACCTCTCTTACATCGGCGACACGACGATGGGATCCGGTGTCAATATCGGTGCCGGCACGATTACCTGCAATTACGACGGTGTGAATAAGTTCCGGACGGTGATCGGTGATGACGCCTTCATCGGGTCCGATACGCAGCTCGTCGCTCCGGTCGAAGTGGGGAAGGGGGCGACACTCGGCGCCGGCACAACCCTGACCCGAAATGCTCCGGAAGGTAAACTAACTCTTTCCCGGGCCCGCCAGGTCACGATCGACGGCTGGCATCGTCCCGTAAAGAAATAAGGAACAAAGATATGTGCGGTATTGTTGCGGCTTCCAGCCGCCGGAATATCACTCCGATCCTGCTTGAAGGCCTGCGGCGGCTTGAGTACCGCGGCTATGACTCCTGCGGCATCGCGGTGATTGAGTCCGACGGCGCGTTTCACCGGGCCCGTACGGTTCAGCGCGTTGCGAGCCTGATCCGTCAGGCTGATGAGGAAAAGCTTTCAGGCGGTGTCGGTATTGCCCACACCCGGTGGGCAACGCATGGAGCGCCTGAGGTCCGGAACGCCCATCCGATGATTTCGCACGACACGATCGCGCTCGTCCATAACGGCATTATTGAAAACTATGCCGAACTGAAGGCGGAGCTCGTGTCTGAGGGATATGAGTTCACGAGTCAGACGGATACCGAGGTGATCGCGCATCTCGTCTACCGTTACTTTGAAGGCAATCTGCTCGACGCCGTGGCGAAGGCTGTGTCGCGTCTCCGCGGCAGTTTCGGTCTGGCTGTCTGCTGCACGAAGCAGCCTGACGTGGTGGTAGGTGCCCGCCGCGGCTCTCCGCTCGTCATGGGGCTCGGGGATAAGGAGAACTTCCTCGCCTCTGACGTGCTTGCGCTCGCGGGCGTGACGGAACGGTTTATTTTCCTTGAGGAAGGCGATATTGCTGAAATTACGCCTGACTCTGCCCGGATTTTCCGCGCGACGGAGGATGGTCGCGCGGTTCCGGTTGACCGTGAGGTGAAGATCGTTTCGGCTCACGATAACGACGTCGCGCTTGGACCGTACCGTCACTATATGCAGAAGGAAATTTTCGAGCAGCCGCGCGCGATCGCTGACACCCTGGAGGGGGTGGCCGGCATCACGCCTTCGATTTTCGGCGCTGACGCGGAGTCGGTGTTCCGGAAAGTGAACCGGATTCTGATTCTGGGCTGCGGCACGAGTTTCTACGCGGGTCTTACCGCGAAATACTGGCTTGAAGCGATTGCCGGCATTCCGTGTGATGTGGAGATCGCGAGTGAATACCGCTACCGCGTGTCGGTTCCTCATGAGGATCAGCTGGTGGTCTGCATTTCCCAGTCGGGAGAAACATCAGATACGCTTTCCGCGCTGGAACACGCGAAGTCGCTCGGCATGCATATGACGCTCGCGATCTGCAATGTCGCGACGTCCGCTCTGGTTCACAACACCGAGCTGCATTACATCACGCGCGCCGGTGCCGAGATCGGAGTGGCCTCCACGAAAGCCTTTACGACGCAGCTCGCCGCACTTTACCTGATGACGCTCGTCTTCGCGAAGATGCGCGGCCGACTGACTCCGGAGGACGAGGTGACGCGTCTCGCGAGCCTCCGCCATGTGCCGGCAGCCATTCAGTCAGTGCTTGCGCTCGAGCCTCAGATCATGGGGTTCGCTGATATCTTCGCCTCAAAGCAGAATGCGCTTTTCCTTGGCCGCGGAATCCACTATCCGGTGGCGCTTGAAGGCGCTCTGAAGCTGAAGGAAATCAGCTACATCCACGCCGAGGCCTATCCGGCCGGGGAACTGAAGCACGGTCCCCTTGCGCTCGTAGACTCCTCAATGCCGGTTGTTACGGTGGCGCCGAATGACCGTCTGCTTGAAAAGCTGAAGGCCAACATGGCTGAAGTAAGCGCCCGCGGGGGAGAGCTCTACGTCTTCGCGGACGCGGGCTCCTCGATCGATCCGAGTGACCGTATGCATGTGATCAGGCTTCCCGAGAATTACGGCGATCTCTCGCCGCTTCTTTACGTCGTCGCGCTTCAGCTCCTTGCCTATCACACCGCAATCGTGAGAGGAACGGACGTCGATAAACCGAGAAATCTCGCGAAATCCGTGACAGTGGAATAACTCCAGACCGGATGCCAGACTGAAAAGCCGTGTCCCGAAAAGAAGGGACACGGCTTTTTTATTTTTAAGGGTTATTACTTACACTTACAGTCTCAGTCAGAATTTAAACCTGCTTACAATGCTCAAAGTTATAACTGAGCGTTCGTTCAGCTTTTCTCGGCGCGCGGGGGCATTGTACCCTCTGAGATGCTCCCGGTAAGAAAACTGATTAATTAAACGCTTGAATTCATTTAATAAACACTACTATAAAGAGTCAAAGTCGTGGGGATCATGCAAATGAAGGTACGACAGATATCCAAATTTACAGCCCTTGCCCTTTCCGTCATCGCCGCAGTGTCGATGACCGCTGGCTGCAGCAAGCAGTCCGCAGGGCCTGGAGCTGGGGCCGCCGCCGCGGCCGCGCACGCGGTGCCGGTTAATGTCGTGACAGTTGAGCCGCATCCGGTACAGGTTCAGGAACAGATTTCAGGCCGTACGGTGTCCTACCGGATCGCCGAAGTCCGTCCTCAGGTAAACGGCGTGCTGCAGAAGCGGCTGTTTACCGAAGGACAGATGGTGAAGGCCGGTCAGCCGCTTTATCAGATTGACGCGTCGGTCTATAACGCGAATGTGCAGAGCGCCAAGGCGTCTCTCGCCCAGGCTGAGGCAGCGCTTGCGCTCGCCCGCGCCAACGCGGCCCGTTCCGCTACCCTGGTGAAGGAGAACGCGGTTTCGAAGCAGTCGGACGATACGGCTCAGGCCCAGGTCCGTACTGATGAAGCTGCCGTGAAGGCTGCCCGCGCGGCCCTCACTAACGCTCAGATCAATGTTCAGTACACATACGTCCGGGCTCCTATTTCCGGCCGTGTATCGATTTCCGAAGTGACGCCTGGCGCCCTGATGACGGCTTATCAGTCGCAGCGCATGACGGTGATTCATCAGCTCGATCCGATCTATGTGGACGTCCAGCGGACGACTGCCGAGCTCCTGAAGCTGCGTGAGGAACTCGCCTCCGGCCGTCTGAAGAAGCTTTCCGACGGCTCCACGCCGGTGAAGATCATGCTTGAGGACGGCACGGTGTACCCGATCACGGGCAAGCTGACGTTCCAGGGCGTTTCGGTCGGCACGGATACCGGTACGGTTACGCTCCGCGCCGAATTCCCGAATCCGAAGGGCACGCTCCTTCCTGGCATGTATGTCCGCGCGGTTCTCCCGAGCGGCGATATTCCCCAGGCCATTACGCTGAACCAGCACGCTGTGATGCGCGATATGCGCGGCGATCCGTATGTCTTTGTGGTGAATAAGGACAACAAGGTTGAGCAGCGCGCGATCAAGACGGGCGAAGCGATCGGTGATCAGTGGATCGTGAATTCCGGTCTTAATGCGGGCGACCGTGTGATCGTTGAAGGTATCGGCAAGGTCCGCCCTGGTGCGCTCGTCGTTCCGTCTGAAGGCTCTGCCGCGGCTTCCGCTCCCGCCGCCTCTGCCCCGGCTTCAGCTCCTGCCTCTTCCGCAGCCGCTCAGACCGCCTCGCATTAATCGACGGGGGAAATAGAAATGTCTCGTTTCTTTATTGACCGGCCGATTTTTGCATGGGTCATCGCGCTCGTGCTGATGCTGGCTGGCGCGCTGTCGATCTTCACCATGCCGGTGTCGCAGTATCCGCAGATCGCGCCGCCTCAGGTGACGGTGGTCGCGAACTACCCGGGCGCTTCGGCTGAAACGCTGCAGAACACCGTTACTCAGGTGATTGAGCAGCAGATGGTCGGTCTCGACGGCCTGATCTATATGAGCAATGAATCGAACGGCACCGGCCGTATGTCGATGACGCTCACGTTTGCTCCGGGCACGAACGCTGATATCGCTCAGGTTCAGGTGAATAACAAGCTCTCTATGGCTGAAGCCATGCTGCCGGAAGCGGTGACCCGCCTTGGCATCCAGGTGCAGAAGTCCACGGCGAGCTTCCTCATGGTGGTGGGCTTCACCTCCGATGACGGCAGCCTGAACGCGGGTGACCTTGGCGACTATCTGGTGAATACCATTCAGGACCCGGTCTCCCGTATTACGGGGGTCGGTCAGACGACGGTGTTCGGCGCCTCTTACGCCATGCGTGTCTGGCTTGATCCGCATAAGCTCTACGCCTACGGCCTCACGGCAACTGACGTGGTGACAGCGATTCAGGCTCAGAACGCTCAGGTGACGGCCGGCCAGCTTGGCGGTCTGCCTCACCCGAAGGATAAGCCTGTGGAGCTGAACGCAACCATCACGGCGCAGTCCCTCCTGAAGACGGTTCCTGAGTTCCAGCGTGTCATCGTGAAGACTGCCTCTGACGGTACCGTTGTCCGGCTGAGCGACGTGGCCCGCATTGAGCTGGGCCGCCAGTCCTACGATGTGGTTGGTTCCTATAACGGTGTGCCGTCCTCCGGTATCGCGATTTATCTGTCCGCCGGCGCAAACGCTATTCAGACGGCTGACGCGGTGAAAGCGAAGATCACGGAACTGAGCCGCTACTTCCCGCAGCACATGAAGGTCGTTTATCCGTATGAGACGACGCCTTTCGTGAAGGCCGCCATGAAGGAAGTGGTGAAGACGCTGATCGAGGCAATCATCCTCGTGATCATCGTGATGTTCCTCTTCCTGCAGAACTGGCGCGCGACGCTCATTCCGACCGTGGCCGTGCCGGTGGTGTTGCTCGGTACATTCGCCATTCTGAAGGCAACAGGCTTTACGCTCAACATGCTGACAATGTTCGGCCTTGTGCTGGCGATCGGTCTGCTGGTGGACGATGCCATTGTGGTGGTGGAGAACGTCGAGCGTGTGATGCGTGAAGACGGAACCGATGCCAGAACGGCAACGATCAAATCGATGACGCAGATTACCGGGGCACTGGTCGGTGTGGCCATGGTGCTGTCTGCTGTGTTCATCCCGATGGCGTTCTTCGGCGGTTCGACCGGCGTGATTTACCGTCAGTTCTCAATCACGATCGTGTCAGCCATGCTGCTCTCAGTGCTGGTGGCATTGAGTCTGACACCGGCGCTCTGCGCATCGATTCTGAAGCCGATTGACAATAATCACCTGCATAAGGGCGGTTTCTTCGGTGCCTTTAACCGCGGGTTCGAACGCGTGTCGACCTGGGTGCGTGATCTCGTGCTCTGGACGCATCACCACATTGCTCTGACGTTTGTCGGCTACGCCGTCATCTGGGCCTGCGTGATCTTCGGCTTCATGAAACTGCCGGGATCCTTTGTTCCGGATGAGGATCAGGGTTCACTGATGTTCACGGTGCAGACACCTGCAGGCAGCACGCAGGAGCATGTCACGAAGGCTGAAGATGCGATCCGCAATTACTTCCTGAAAACTCGTAAGGATGTAACGGATTCTGTCTTCCAGGTGGCGGGCTTCTCGCTTGCCGGCGGCGGTCAGAATATGGGTCTCGGCTTCGTCAAGCTGAAGGACTGGGCTGACCGTACGGCGGCAGGCACGGATCCGCAGACTGTCGCGCTGAAGGCGAATATCGCGCTCTCGCAGTACAAGGACGCGCAGATCATCTTCTTCGCTCCGCCTGCTATTCCGGAACTCGGTATTGCTGACGGCTTTGATATGTATATCGAAGACCGCGGCGGCCAGGGCCATCAGAAACTGATGGAGGTCCGTAACCAGTTCCTCGGCATGGCTAACCAGGATCCGAGACTGCGTCTCGTCCGTCCGAACGGCATGGAAGATACGCCTCAGTACAAGCTTGAAATGGACCGTGAGAAGCTTCAGTCCTACGGTATTTCGCTGGATGCGGCGAACACGGTGCTTAGCACTGTCTGGGGCGGTTCCTACGTGAACCTCTTCATTGACCGTGAGCGTGTGAAGCGCGTTTACGTGCAGGGCGATCCGGACTACCGCATGGCGGCCGCCGATCTGTCCCAGTGGTACGTGAGAAACAGCTCCGGCGGGCTTGTGCCGTTCTCGGCATTCTCGACCGGCAGCTGGACCTCAGGTTCTCCGCGTCTGGAGCGCTTCAACGCGAATCCGGCCGTGAACATTCAGGGTAACGCGGCTGTCGGCGTTTCCTCCGGTACGGCTATGCAGGCGGTTGAAGAGATCGCGAGCAAGCTCCCGAGCGGGTTCTCGATCGAATGGAACGGCGTTTCCTATCAGGAAAAGATGGCGAGCCAGGCGGCCGCTCCGCTTTACGCGCTGTCTCTGCTCGTCGTGTTCCTCTGCCTTGCCGCACTGTATGAATCCTGGACGATTCCGATCTCCATCATTCTCGTGGTGCCGACAGGCGTGCTGGGCGCGCTTGCGATGACGGCGCTCCTCGGGGGTCACAACGACGTGTACTTCCAGGTGGGCATGCTGACAACAATCGGCCTGGTGTCTAAGAACGCCATTCTGATTGTGGAATTCGCGAAGATGCTTTACGACGCAGGTGAAGACCTGATAACAGCGTCGCTCGATGCCGTGAAGCTGCGCTTCCGCCCGATTGTGATGACGTCACTCGCCTTCGGCCTCGGTGTTGTGCCGCTCGTGCTCGCGCACGGTGCCGGCGCCGGCGCTCAGAACGCAATCGGTATGGCTGTGCTCGGCGGCATTATCACGGGCACGATCCTCTGCGTGGGCTTCGTCCCGATGTTCTACGTGGTGGTGAATCGTCTCTTCCGCACCCGCCGCCGTCAGCTGCCGGAAGATGTTAAAGAGAATGTTCAGGAGAAGTAATTCATGTCTGAAAAAGTTTTTGCTCCGCGTCTCGCGCGCCGGACGTTTTTAGCGGCCAGCGCGGCCTCTGCCGCGCTCATGCTGACAGGCTGCCTGAACCTTGCTCCGCGCTATGAGAAGCCGGCCGCCCCGACTGAAACCAGTCAGGACTGGGCGGTCTCACCCCGGGATGCCGGGGTGAAGGAAGGGGAGCTCGTCACCTGGGATAAGTTCTTCCTCGATGAACGGCTCCGCAAGGTGATTGAACTTGCGCTTGCGAATAATCGCGATCTGCGTCAGTCGATGCTCGAAGTGGAACGCCTGCGGGCGCTCTACCGGGTGTCGCGCGCCGAGCTCTTCCCGACGGTCGGGGCTCAGGCGTCCGCCACGCAGTCGCGCTCTTCGATTGACGCGATCCAGCCTGGCTACCCGCGTCACTCGCACGTCTATGCGGCGAACCTCGCGATGTCTTCCTATGAGATTGATTTCTTCGGGAAGATCCGCAATATGAATGAGCAGGCCCTGCAGGCGTTCTTCGCTGGCGAAGACGCCCGCCGCAGTGCCCAGAACACGCTGATCGCCGAAGTGGCGACCGAGTGGCTCTCGATCGGCGCGGACCAGGCCAATCTTGACCTTGCCCGCCGTACGCTCGAAAGCCAGACGGCCTCCTACGGTCTCGTGGAAAAGAGCTACAACGCCGGTGCCTCAAACCGCCTCGAACTGAACCAGGCGAAGGAAACTGTGGCAACGGCGAAGATCGCCGTTCAGACGGCGATCGCGAGCCTCGAGCAGGACCAGAACGCGCTGCGTCTCCTCGTGGGAGCCGAAGTGCCTGCCGATCTCCTTCCGAAGAAGATCGAGCTCGGCGCGACGCTGCCCGCCACGATGCCGGCCGGACTCCCCTCGCAGGTGCTGCTGCGCCGTCCGGACATTTCGTCCGCTGAACGCAGCCTCCGCTCCGCGAACGCCAATATCGGTGTTGCCCGTGCCGCGTTCTTCCCGAGCATTACGCTCACGAGCTCGATCGGCACGCTCTCCACCGATATGTCGAACCTCTTCAAGGGCGGCCGCGGCACGTGGTCCTTTGCCCCGGCGATTTCGCTCCCGATCTTTACGGGCGGCGCGAATGAAGCCAATCTTGAAGCGGCGAAGATCTATCAGAAGGAACAGGTCGCCGCTTACGAGAAGGCTATTCAGACGGCGTTCCGCGAAGTGAATGACGCGCTTTCCACGGAGAGCACGATCACGAAGCGCGTGGAAGCGCAGGATGAAATGGTGAAGGCCGCTGAAGCTGCCTACGATGTGGCGGATCTCCGCTATAAGCACGGCGTGGATAACTTCCTTGCGGTGCTCGACTCGCAGCGCACGATGTTCTCCGCGCAGCAGGCTCAGATTTCCACCCGCCTCGCCCGCGCTGTCAGCATTGTGACGCTCTACAAGGTGCTGGGCGGCGGTCAGGAAATCGCCCCCCAGCCTGAACAGGGAGGCAAGAAGCCGTTATGAGCACTTCTTCCGGAAGATCGAGAGTCTGCCCAAAGGCAGCACAGCGTCGTGAAGAAATTCTCGACGCCGCTATCCGCTCCTTCCGGGAGAAGGGCTTCCACGCCGCCAGCATGAGCTCCATCGCGAAGGCGTTTGGAATGAGCGCAGGCCACATCTACAACTACTTCGACAGCAAGGAAGACATCATCGAAGCGATTGTGAACCGGTGGCTTGATAACTACATTCACACCATCCGAATCCGGTGGAATCCGGATCCGGATATCCATCGCGAAGAGGTTCAGGAGAGCATTGGTCAGCAGATCGAGGATCGCCTGACCTGCGGAGACCGCGCTCTGATGTTCGAAATTGCGGCTGAAAGCTTCCGCAATAAAAAGATCGCGGAGTGCATCCGGAGAGCGGACCGCGCGGGGCGTAAACACCTGATGGAGCAGGCGGTGGCCTGTTACCGTGAGCACGGTGTTGAGCCGCCGGCTGATCTGGAAAAGCGCCTTGTGGTGGTTGGGGCCTTCCTCGACGGACTCGTGTTTTATACCGGCATGGATCCGGAGTTTGAGCCGAAGACCGTACTTCCGATCCTAACGGATATCCTGCTTTATCTTGAGAAGAATGACGGGAAACCGTCAGCCAAGGGAAAAGCGGAAAAAGAAGCATAAAAAAAGCGCCAGTTCATTGAACTGGCGCTTTTCATTTACCGGTACCGATCAGTCTTCAGACGAATCCAGGTTAACCGGGACATAGATCTGATCACCGCCTCTCTGCACGAGGATAGCGATCTGCTTCTTGCCTTCGATCGCCTTCGAGAGATCGGAGACGGTCTTCACAGGCTGCCCGTTCACGGCGACGATCACGTCACCGCTCGCGATGCCGGCGGACGCCGCGGCACCCGTGGCATTCCCGACGAGGAGGCCCGAAGTGCCGGCCTTCTTCGCTTCCTTAGCGGTCAGCGGGCGGACAGAAACGCCGAGCTTACCGGCCTTCGCTTCAGCCTTCGGCGTATCGGATTCTTCGCCGGCCTTCAGCGTATTCGTCTTGCCGTCAGCCACACCCACGGTCACCGGAACCGTGATTTCCTTCTTATTGCGGATCACGGTGAGCTTCACCGTGGAACCCGGCTTCGCGAACGAAATCTGGCGCGGAATATCGCTGTAGTTCTTCACGTGCGTGCCATCGACACCCACAATGATGTCGCCCGACTGGAGGCCGGCCTTCGCGGCCGGGCTGTCCTTATCGGTTCTCGAGACGAGAGCGCCCTTCGTGTCTTCAGGCAGTCCGAAGCCCTTTGCGAGTTCAGGCGTGAGCGACTGGATCATGACACCGATACGGCCGCGGGTCACCTTGCCGTTCTTCAGGATCTGGTCCTTCACCTGGGTCGCGATATTGATCGGGATCGCGAAGGAGAGGCCCATCGAGCCGCCGGAGGTCGAGAAGATCTGAGAGTTGATGCCGATCACTTCGCCGTTCATGTTGAAGAGCGGGCCGCCGGAGTTGCCGGGGTTGATGGCCACGTCAGTCTGAATGAACGGAACGAGGTTTTCGTCCGGCAGATTGCGGGACTTGGCGGACACAATGCCGGCGGTCACCGAGTTCGTGAGACCGAACGGGCTGCCGATAGCGGCCACCCACTCACCGACCTTCACGTTATCGCTGTTGCCGAGGCGGACATAGGGCAGATCCTTCGCGTTGATCTTCACCACCGCGATATCGGTCTGCGTGTCGAGGCCGAGAACCTTGCCGCGGAACTCACGGTCATCGGTGAGGCGCACCGTGATTTCGTCAGCGCCGTTCACAACGTGGGCGTTCGTCAGAATGAGACCGTCGGAGCTGATGATGAAGCCGGAACCCGTGCCGCGCTCCTCAGGGACCGTGCGTTCACCCCCATTGCCACCGAAGATCGGGAAACCGAAACGCTTCAGAATTTCAGCTTGATCCGGAGGCAGATTGCCGAACGGGCTGTCCACCTTTTCCTTATGGGCCTTCTTCACCATCGAGATATTGACGACCGCTTTGCCGTAGTGATCCACGAGAACGGTGAAGTCAGGCAGCTTCGACTGATTGACAATCGGAGCGGCCGGAGCGTCCTGGACCGGGGTGCTCTTGGCATAAGCCGTGTAGACACCGCCGGCAAGCGCTGTTGCAATTGCCGCCGCCACCAGGGCCGGCTTGATAAATTTGGAAGAAATCACCTGAAAATCTCCTAATTGGTTGCCTGGGCGACTCGAACAGACCGCTTCGAACCGCTTCTGAATGGATAGAAGAAAGATAGTGGAAAAAAAGGGAACTGCGCTTTTCAGGTTGTGAACCGATTCCTGAATTTGTAACAAAGCCAATCGGTTTTAACTGTCTGAGGGGAAACTGATTTCCATGGTTGTCCCCTGCCCGTCAAGGCCGTCCTTTACATCGATATGTCCATGATGTATTTCCGCAATTCGCTGCACGATGGCAAGCCCGAGACCGTTTCCGGATACATGTGTGCCAAGCGCCCGGTAGAAGCGCTCAAACACGCGGGCACGGTCTTTTTCCGGGATTCCCGGGCCGTTATCGGACACCCGGACGAGGATCCGGGAGCCGTCCTGAAGCGCGGTGAGCTCGATCCGGCCGCCTTCCTGCGTGTACTTGATCGCGTTATCGGTGAGGTTTGTCACCATCATGAGAAGCGCGTCCTTCATGCCGCGGATCGTGAGGTCAGAAGGGGACGCGGTGATCGTGATCGATTTTTCGCCCGCGATTGGTTCAAGATCATGCTGCACGGTGGAGAGAAGCTCCCCGATGGAGACCCGCTCGAAAGGCCGCCTCGCGGAATCCGGGTCGAGCCTCGCGATCGTGAGGAGCTGTTCAATCAGGTGCGTGGCGCGGGAAATGCCTTCATCAAGCCGCGAGAGGTTCTTCGCGAGCGCCTCAGGGGTTTTCGCGCGCTTCGCGAGCTGCGCCTGGAGCTTGATCGCGGTGAGCGGCGTACGGAGCTCATGCGCCGCGTCTGAGGCGAAACGGCGCTGCGACTCGAGGCTCGCGGAAAGGCGCTCCATGAGGCTGTTAATAGCGTTCACGAGCCCCCGGAGCTCAGCGGGGAGCCCTTCGGTGCTGATCGGTTTCAGGGACTCGGGAGAACGGCTCGCGACGCTTCGCGCTGTGCGGTCGAGCGGCGCGAGACCCTGCCCTACGATCAGCCACACAATGATCGCGGTGAGCGGCAGAAGAATGAGAAGCGGCTGCAGAATTTCAAGCGACGCGGACGCGGCAAGGCTCACGCGGACAGACTCAGGCTGTCCGACTTCAATGATTTCGGAACCGGCGGTCGTCGTGAAGACGCGCCAGGCGGCTCCCTCATACTGAATGTCCGAGAACCCCTCACGCTCGAGAATCGGGAAGGGGGAAGTCTTCGCGGAGAGAAAAAGAGAGTTGCTGCCTGACTCATAGACCTGGACGAGAATCCGGTGCTCCGGGTTGCTTCCGACGAGGGTGAGGCTCGAAGGCGGAATGTTGCCGCGCTTAGCCAGCGCGGTCGCCATCTGTTTCAGCTCCGAGTCAAGGAACTGATCGAACTGCGACTGCGCAGTGTAGAACGACGCCCAGGCGGCGACGATACCGGCCAGAAGCTCCGTAAAGATCAGGGTGAAGAGCAGCTTTCGGCGGATAGACCCCATGCTCTTCAGGTCTCCAGAATGTAGCCCATGCCGCGCACCGTCTTGATGGCGTCCTCAGAAAGCTTCTTGCGGAGGTGATGGATATGCACCTCAATCGCGTTTGAGCCTACGGTGGAGTCCCAGTTGTAGAGCTTGCTTTCCAGCTGGGCGCGTGACAGCACAAGCCCCTTCCGTTCAGCGAGCGCTTCCAGAAGGGCGTACTCCTTCGCGGAGAGAATGACTGGCTTCCCGTCGAAGGTCACCTCCCGGGTGGAAGGATTGATCGTGAGGCGGCCCCGTGTGATCAGGGGATCCGCCCGGCCGGCAGAGCGCCTGAGCAGCGCGCGGATGCGGGCAGAGAGCTCCTCAAGGTCAAAGGGTTTGATCAGATAGTCATCCGCGCCTGAATCGAGCCCGGCGATACGGTCATCCACGGTGTCACGCGCGGTCGTGATCAGAACCGGAATATGGCTTTCCTTGGAGCGGATTTCCTTCAGCACCTCGAGTCCATCGCGGCCCGGAAGACCGAGATCCAGAATGACGAGAGCAAAGGGCGTTGTATGCAGTGCGAGCAGCGCGGAGTCGCCATCCTGCAGCCAGTCGACGGCGTATCCGTCTCCCTGAAGCCACTCGGAGACGCTTTCGCCGATCATCGGGTCATCTTCAACAAGGAGGATTCTCATTTTCTTTTACTCTGCCTCAGCGCGGTGATCTTATCCATTTCGTATAACAGGATAAAACGAATAAGAGGAAAAATCATAATCATCAGAAGGAGAAAGCCGGGGAGGCGGTTCCAGATGGCGGAACGGCTTCCGGCGACGGCTTCTGTCGCAGCCCCCATAATGCCGCCGATCGCGAGAATGGCGGAGGCCCAGAGCAGAGACCCAATGGCGGCGAAAATCAGGAACCGGACCGAGGTGAGTGTCGGGGACTGGGCCGCGAGAAGCGGGAACCGGGCTTTCTTCTGCGGAAGGAAACGGTAGAAGAGCACCGCGGGAAGCGTTTCCCGATAAAGCGGGAGCCGCCTCTCAAGCAGTGTCTGTGATACGAAAAAACGGGCTACAGGAGAGTCCGCACGGTTCCGGAACGCGAAGTAGAAGATCACGTCCGCGGCAAAAGCCGCGAGAAACGCCGCGGTGAAAGACTGCGGCGCCTGAAGGATGCCGATCCAGCAGAGAAATCCGGCAAGCGCCACGACGGTTTCGCTTCCGAGAAGCGTCAGCGCGGCGAGAAACCAGATTCCCCAGCGGGCGACAAGCACCGGAAAATCCGGATAGGTCATCAGATCGAAAGAAGGCATGGACGGATCACAAAAAAACAGGATACGGAAGCAAATACACGGGAATCAACGTGGTAAGCTCTCCCCCGCTTATTCTGGATGAATTTTTATGGCTCTGGGTGCTTCTATTTATAAAGCGGAACTGGATATCTCAAATCTGGACCGCAATTACTACGCGAACCGTATTCTGACGGTGGCCCGCCATCCCTCGGAAACCGAGGGACGGATGATGCTTCGGCTGCTCTGCTACTGCCTCTGGGACAGCGATACGATCCGTTTCGCTGACGGCCTCTCCAAGGAAGGGGAGCCGGCGCTCGCGGATACGGATGACACGGGCTGGATCAGCCTCTGGGTTGAACTCGGGGTGCCCACTGTGAAGCAGCTGCGGAAGGCCGCGAGCCGAAGCTCCCATGTGGCTGTCATGACTTACGGCGAAGACCGTATCAAAGCCTGGTGGGAATCCTGCCGCGGAGACCTGGAGAAGATCGGGAAGCTTTCTATTTACAGTGTGACAGACGCGGAATTTGAAGCACTCGCCGCTCTGGCCCGGCGCCATATGCGTATCGCGGTCACGGTCCAGGACCGCGTGGTCTGGGTAGCGGACGCCCAGGGTAGCAATATTGAGATTCATCCGGCTGTGATGAAGGAAGCGACAGAGTAAGCGCGTCCCCGCTCCGGATTCCGGCAAAAAGAAAGGCACCCTTGACGGGTGCCTTTCTTATTTATCGATCAGCTGAGACCTCAGTCTTTCTTAATGAAGTCCTTCGCTACGGAAACGACGATGGAGAGGCAGATTGCCAGCCCCAGAATAGCCATCCAGTAAAAGTAGCTCATGTTATGTCCTTTTCAGTGGGGAGGCGGCTGAGGATTTTCAGCGCCTCCCGGATTCATCAGTAGAGGCTGTGAGAGTTTTCCGAGATGTACTCGTGGGTCACCTTGCCTCTCATCACGTGATAGGCCCAGCTCGTGTAGATCACAACGAGCGGGAGGAAGATCAGCGTGACGAAGAACATGATTTCAAGCGTGAGCTGGGAGCTCGTGCAGTCCCAGAGCGTAAGGCTGGAGACCGGGTCGAGCGAGGACGGCATCACGAACGGGAACATGGTGACAAACGGCGTCAGCACGATACCGAGGAGCGCCACCGAAGAGGCAACGATCGCGGAACCCCACTTGCCGGCCTTGCCGAAGACGACGCTCAGGAGGGAGCCGAGCAGGCCAAGGGCAGGAAGCAGATAGAAGTAGGGGTGAGCGGAGAGGTTGTCGAACCAGCTGCCGCCGATCGCCACAGACTTCGCGAGCGGGTTCGGGAAGCCAGCCGGATCCAGGCCCGTGGCCGTATAGCCCGGAATCGCCATCGCAAGCCAGATGCCGGCGAGAGCGAAGAGGACAAAAGTCGCGGCCGAGCTCAGGGTGGACACGCGGGCGGAACGCGCCTGCAGGTCACCTTCAGTCTTCAGGGCGAGGTAGTTGGCGCCGTGCATGATCACCATCGCGATGCTGACAACGCCGCAGAGCAGAGCGAACGGGTTGAGCAGCGCGAAGAACGAGCCTTCATAGTAGACACGCATCGTGGTGTCGATCCGGAAGGGCACGCCCTGCAGCAGGTTGCCGAAAGCGACGCCGCAGATGATCGGCGGGACGGCAGAGCCGAGGAAGAGGAGCGTATCCCAGAGGGTGCGCCACTTGGTGCTGTCAACCTTGCTGCGGTAGTCGAAGGCCACCGGGCGGAAGATCAGCATGAACAGCACGATGAGCAGCGCCCAGTAGAAGCCTGAGAACGCGGTCGCGTAAGCGATCGGCCAGGCTGCGAACATGGCGCCGGCACCGGTAAGAAGCCACACTTCGTTGCCGTCCCAATGCGGGGCGACGGCGTTGATCATGATGCGGCGTTCCTCGTTGGTCTTACCGAGGAAGGGGAGGAGGGTTCCCGCGCCCATGTCCTGGCCATCCATAATGGCGAAGCCAGTGAGCAGGACGGCGATGAAGAGCCACCAGATCAATTTCAGGATTTCATAGTCAATCATGGCATTCTCCGGTTATCTGTGGTTTTCAAAGAAGTAGCGACCGGTGCCGAGCGAAGAGGGCCCGAGACCTGCGAACTTCTTCATCAGCCAGACTTCCACCACGATCAGGCAGGAGTACAGCACGATGAAACCGGCGAGGGAGCCGAACACGGATCCGGCGGTAAGCGACGAAACCGAGAGATCGACAGGAAGCATGCCGTAGATGGACCAGGGCTGGCGGCCGACTTCGGTCACCACCCAGCCGAGTTCATTCGCGATCCAGGGCAGAGGCATACCGATCATGGCAGCCGTCAGATAGCAGGACTTCTTGTCCACAGAACCCTTGACCGAGTAAATGAGACCCGCCAGGAAGAGCACGATCATCAGCAGACCGCTGACCACCATGCCGCGGAAGCTCCAGAAGATCAGACCGACAGACGGAATGGTGTGAGCCGCGGCTTCCTGAATCACTTCAGGCGTGGCATTGGCAACATCATTCGTGTACTTACGCAGCAGGAGACCATAGCCAAGGTAAGGCTGGACTTCCTTGAACTTCGCGAGGAGCGCAGGATCCTTCGGGGAGGCGCGGAGGGCTTCGAGAGCCACGACGGCTTCCTTGCCGCGGGTGATGCGGTCAACGTTGCGTTCAATCAGCTGATTGATGCCGGGAACCGGAGTGGAGAGAGAACGCGTACCGATCAGGCCGAGAATCCACGGAATCTTCACCTCAGCGTGATTCGTGCGGGCCTCAGAGTCCGGAATGGCGAAAACCGTAATCGGAGCCGGGGTGGATTCCGTGTTCCAGATCGCTTCCATGGCGGCGAGCTTCTCAGGCTGGTCACGGGTCACGAGGTAGGCGGATTCGTCGCCCTGATGGATCGTGAAGAGCGAGGTCACGAGACCGAACGCGCAGGCGATCATGAGGGACTTCTTGGCGAATTCAACGTCTCTCTTGCGGAGCAGGTACCAGGCGGAAATAGCCATCACGAAGACAGCGCCCGTCATGTAGCCGGCGCTCACCGTGTGGGTGAACGTGGCCTGAGCCCATTCGCTCGAGATGATGGTCCAGAAGCTGTCCATCTCCATACGCATCGTTTCAACGTTGAAGACGGAGCCCTTCGGGAACTGCATCCAGCCGTTGGCGATCAGAATCCACATGGCGGAAATGTTCGTGCCGAGAGCCATGAGGAACGTGCAGACCCAGTGCCCCAGGCGGCTCAGACGCTTCCAGCCGAAGAAGAAAAGACCGGCGAAAGTGGATTCCATGAAGAACGCCACCAGAGCCTCAATCGCGAGCGGGGCGCCGAAAATATCGCCCACGTAGTGCGAGTAGTAGGCCCAGTTCGTGCCGAACTGGAATTCCATGGTGATACCGGTAGCAACACCCATGGCGAAGTTAATCGCGAAGAGCTTGCCCCAGAATCGGGTCATGTCTTTATAGATTTCTTTCCCCGTGACCACATAACAGCCTTCCATGGCCACGAGGATCATGGAAAGACCGAGAGTGAGCGGGACGAAGAGGTAGTGGTAAAGAGCCGTGACAGCGAACTGCAATCGCGACAGGTCTACAAGTTCAGGTGTAATCATGGTATGTCTCTGTGAAGGCTGGACTCAGAAGCCGAAGTCTGAGCATCCGAAATCGGCCGGTCCAGGATGGCGTTCCCCACGGCAGTCGCGGACGTATCAGGTCTGTGACTGGGTGAGAAGAAAACCAGCCAAAGAAGAAAAATACAGAGAACCTTTACCCCTATCACGAGCCAGAGGTGAAGGGTCAGATGCTTTTCCTGGTCTTTCCGTGTGCCTTTTTTCATGGGTATTTTTTGTGAAGGGCGAACTTGAGAAAATAATAGCCTAATGATGAAACTTAGTAAATTATGAAAGTAGTTGTTTCATCTTAAATAGCACTTAAAATCGATTAACTTCGCTCAAAGAAGGCGAATCAGGCAAAAAAAATCCCCCGAAGATTTTTCGGGGGATTTTATACGGGAAAACCCGTTTTCTGTGTACTCTTTTTACTCTTTCTGCTCGGTTTCGGCAGGGGCGACCGGGATATGAATGATCGGGGGAGGCACCGCGGCGGCCTCGGCTTTGATCTGCCAGATCTTCAGAAGCTCGTCCTGGCCGGGAACCGGCTGGTTTTCGCGGAGCCGCTCCTGGCGCGAGACGACAGATTCACGGATCACCTTCTCGACGACATCGAGCGGCAGCCGGTTGAGGTTGTCGAAGAAGATCGAGCAGGTTTCGGTGTTGACGCCGGGAATCTTGCCTTCGTAGTTCTCGAGCACCTTCGGTTCAGCGATATACAGCGTCATGCTGGTTTCGCCAGGCTCCAGAGCAAACAGCGGATTCATCTCATATTCATAGAACGCCAGACCGTAGCGCATGCTCTCATGCACGCCGCGCGCGTTGCGGCGGATAAGACTGCAAACGCGTGCCATAGCGACGCGCCGATCGGGAGGCAGGGTTTGCAGAAAACCGCCTACCGTCGTTGCTGTTGGAACCATTCAGACACCCCCAGAAAATAGACCGAATTTCAATAGCGATAGGGATGAATTTTAACAAATTATCAGTTTCCCTTCATGCTATTAAGGTGATTTCGGCAGGAAATAGAAGAGAACGTAACGAAGAAACGGGAGTCTGATCCCGTGGTCTCTGCAGCGCCTAAATGATATTGATTCTCAAATAGAAATTGTTCTATCGAAGTATGGCAATCAAAGGTCTTTTTCTTTAGCATTACAGGCGATAATGAAATGGTATACCAATATATGCCGTAAATCCGTCATACAGCGGAGGTCGCACATTTATGTTTCAGATTCGTTTGCACGGCCGCGGAGGGCAGGGTGTCGTAACTGCCGCGGAAATGCTGTCGCTGGCAGCTTTCATGGAAGGACATTTCGCCCAGGCCTTCCCGAGTTTCGGTTCCGAGCGCACGGGCGCGCCGGTGACCGCTTTTGCCCGGTTCAGTGATCATGAGATTCGGCTTCATGAGCCGATTGAGGAACCGGATGTCGTGCTGGTGCAGGACAGAACGCTGATTGACTCGGTGGATGTGTTCAGCGGTCTGAACCCCGAAGGCTATGTTCTCGTGAACAGCGCCTCGTCCCCGGAAGAGATCGGGCTTGGCGAACTGGTGAAGCGGCTCCCCGCAGGACACGTGAAGACGGTTCCCGCGACGGACCTTGCGCTGAAGTTCATCGGCCGCCCGCTGCCGGGCGCCGCCATGCTGGCGGGCTTCGCCGCGATGACGGGCATGCTGAAGCTGGAAAGCATCAACTCGGCCTACGGTCAGAAATATTCCGGTAAGGTCGCTCAGGCGAACGCGGATGTCGCGCGCGGGGCCTGGGACTTTATCAAGAATGGAGGAGAAGAATAATGCTGAAGCAGCTGGAAGGTTCGCAGGGCGTCGCGCAGGCTGTGGCCCTGTGCCGCCCCAATATCGTCTGCGCTTATCCGATTTCCCCCCAGACCCATATCGTTGAGGCGCTCGGCCGCCTGGTGCGCGCGGGAAAGATTGAGGACTGCGAGTACCTCAATGTGGAGAGTGAATTCGGCGCGATGAGCGTCGCGATCGGCGCAAGCGCCGCCGGTGCCCGTGCCTACACGGCGACGGCTTCCCAGGGCCTGCTCTTCATGGCTGAGGCGATTTATAACGCCTCGGGTCTCGGTCTTCCGATCGTGATGACGGTCGCGAACCGCGCGATCGGCGCCCCGATCAACATCTGGAACGATCAGTCGGACTCTCTCTCCCAGCGCGACAGCGGCTGGCTGCAGCTGTTCGCTGAAGATAACCAGGAAGCGGTCGATCTCCATATCCAGGCTTTCCGTATCGCCGAAGAGCTGTCGCTCCCCGTGATGGTCTGCATGGACGGTTTCGTTCTGACGCACGCGCTCGAACGCATGGATATTCCGTCCCAGGAGCAGGTGGATCAGTTCCTCCCGCCCTATGAGCCGCGTCAGGTGCTCGATCCTGAGGATCCGGTGTCGATCGGCGCCATGGTGGGACCGGAAGCGTTTACCGAAGTCCGTTACCTCGCGCAGCACCGTTTCAATACGGCGCTTGAAGTCCTGCCCCGCGTGCAGGAAGAGTTTGCAAAGATTTTCGGCCGCCGCTCCGGCGGTCTTCTCTCCACGTACCGTACCGAAGACACGGATATCCGCGTGATCGGCATGGGTTCCTGCATCGGCACGATCAAGGATTCCGTGGATGAGCTCCGGGATGAGGGCCTCAACGTGGGTGTTGTCAGCCTGAAGAGCTTCCGTCCCTTCCCGTATGACGCGGTGAGAGAAGCGCTGAAAGGCGCGTCCCGCGTGGTCGTGATCGACCGCACGGTGACCCCGGGCAGCCGCGGTGTTCTCGGCATGGAGGTGGAATCCGCGCTCCGCGGCACGGGCACCGCCGTGAATACGGTGATTGCCGGCCTTGGCGGCCGCGCGATTACGCGCCACAGCATCAAGGCGACGCTGAAGGACGCGGCGGCCGGGAAGCTCCCGGATATCTTCTTCATGGATCTCGACCGTGAACTCGTTGAAAATCAGCTCGCGCGCGAGGCGAAGACCCGCCGTTCCGGTCCTGCAGCAGAAGAGATGCTGAAGGATGTTGGTCGCAGGAGCGCAGCCCAGGCTGCGTCCAAGTAGGCTTTAGGAGGCCAGTATGGAAGAGTCAAGAATCCATTTTTATCAGACCGGCACCTTTACGGTTGGTAATCGGCTTCTGGATGAGAAGCTGAAGACACTGCAGAGCTCGACCAAGCGCTTCAATTCGCTGGAATCGGGACACCGCGCCTGCCAGGGCTGCGGCGAGGCCCTCGGCGCCCGCTACGCGCTGGACACGGCGATGGAAGAAACCGACGGCCGGATCGCCGTGACGAATGCCACCGGGTGCCTGGAAGTCTTCTCGACGCCGTATCCGGAAAGCGCCTGGAGAATGCCGTGGCTGCATTCGCTCTTCGGCAATGCGGCGGCTGTCGCGACCGGTATGGCTGCGGCCTATCGGGTCCGTGCGAAGAAGGACGGGAAGCCCCCGGTCCGCGTGATCGCCCAGGGCGGTGACGGCGGCACCACCGATATCGGCATGGGCTGCCTCTCCGGCATGTTCGACCGCAATGACGATGTGCTCTACATCTGCTACGACAATGAGGCGTACATGAATACCGGCGTGCAGCGCAGCTCCGCGACGCCCCCGACCGCGCGTACCGCGACGACGATGCCGCAGCCGGGCTACGAAGGCAACAATTTCGGCCAGGGCAAGAGCGTGCCGCTGATCGCCATGGCGCACGGCATTCCGTACGTCGCGACCGCTACCGTGGCGGACCTCCATGACCTTGAGCGCAAGGTCCGCAAGGCGATGTCCATGCACGGTGCCCGCTATATCCAGATTCTCGTTCCGTGCCCGCTCGGCTGGGGCTTCGCCTCCGATAAGACCGTTGAAGTGGCGCGTCTTGCCGCTGAAACGGGCATCTTCCCGGTATTCGAGGCTGAGAACGGAGAAATCACGGGATCCTATAAGATTCGCCGTCCCACGCCGGTTGAGGCGTATCTGAAGCTGCAGAAGCGCTTCGCCCATCTGCTCGGCAAGAAGGGAGATCCGGAAACGGTGGCCCGTCTGCAGCGCATGGCGAACCGCAATATCGAAAAGTTTGGTCTGACCGAAGAGGCCGAGGAGCATCCTGAGGGACTGTTCCGCAGCCTGGTGAGCCCGAAGTGGGATGCAGAAAGTGTCTGAAAAAATCAATGATGAAACGCCGTTTGCGATTACGCTGAAGCCGCTCACGTCGCTCGAGAACCATACGGGCGCGTGGCGTACGCTGAAGCCGGCCTATAACTTCCACGAGCCGCCCTGCAGCGCGACGTGCCCCGCCGGGGAACGCTGCCGCGACTGGCTGTTCCTCGCGGAGGATGGCGGCTACGAGGCCGCGTGGCGGAAGATCATGGAAGATAATCCCTTCCCCGCCGTGATGGGCCGTGTCTGTTACCACACGTGCGAAACCGCCTGTAACCGCGGTCAGCTCGATGAATCGGTCGGCATCAACTCGGTTGAACGCTTCCTCGGTGACGAGGCTCTCGAGAAGGGCTGGGCGTCGCCTGTGCCGGCTCAGCCGAGCGGAAAGAAGGTGCTTGTGGTCGGCGCGGGTCCTGCCGGACTCTCCGCTGCCTATCATCTGACGCTCCTCGGGCATCAGGTGACGGTGGTGGATTCGGCTCCTGAAGCCGGCGGCATGATGCGCTACGGCATTCCGAAGTACCGTCTGCCGCGTGATATTCTCGATAAGGAAATCGACCGCATCGTGAAGCTCGGCGTGAAGCTTGAGCTGTCGCACGAAGTGCAGGATCTCGAGGCCGAAATGAAGGCCGGCGGCTATGACGCCGTGTTCCTCGGTGTCGGCGCGAAGCTGGCCCGCCGCGCTTATATTCCAGCCGGTGACTCGGCTCACATCCTTGACGCGGTTTCTGTTCTCCGCTCGATGGAAGGCGAAGAGAAGCCGATGCTCGGGCGCCGCGTTGTGGTCTACGGCGGCGGTAACACCGCGGTCGACGTGGCCCGTACCGTGAAGCGTCTCGGTGCAGAGCCTCTGATGGTCTACCGCCGTACCCGCCAGAAGGCGCCGGCTCACAGCTTCGAAATTGAGGAAGCTATCGAGGAAGGCGTCACGATGAAGTGGCTCTCCACCATTGCGGACGCCGAAGGCGGCGAAATCCGCATTGAGAAGATGGAGCTTGATGAGAACGGCTCCCCGAAGCCGACCGGCGAATTTGAAACGATCACTGCGGATTCCGTCGTGCTCGCGCTTGGCCAGCAGACGGACCTCTCCTTCATTGAAGGTCTTTCGGAAGTGAAGACGAAGGACGGCAGCATCGAGGTCGACGACACGCTGATGACCGGCAAGGCCGGAGTCTTCGCTGGCGGCGACGCGATTGAAGGCGCCCGCAACGTGACGGTCGCGATCGGACACGGCAAGAAAGCTGCCCGCGCGATCAATGCCTGGCTGCGCGGCGAGAAGTACGCTGAACCCTATCGCGGAAAGCCTGCCGAATTCAGCAATCTGAACACGTGGTACTTCTCGGACGCTCCGAAGACGGTCCGCCCGATGCTTGATATGGTCCGCCGTCAGACGACCTTTGAGGAAGTGCTGAAGGGCCTCACCGAAGAGAACGCGCTTTACGAAGCCCGCCGCTGCATGAGCTGCGGGAACTGCTTCGAGTGCGACAACTGCTACGGTGTCTGCCCGGATAACGTGATCGAGAAGCTCGGCCCGGGCCGCGGCTACAAGATCGATTACGAGTTCTGCAAGGGCTGCGGCATCTGCGCGAACGAGTGTCCGTGCGGCGCGATCGATATGAAGAAGGAAGAGATCTGAGTCCGGATCTTCTGATATCGGTATAGCGAAGAGGCAGGTTCCTGACGGAACCTGCCTCTTTTGCTTGATGGAAACTGAATGTGAATCAGCGGAACTGACGCCGGGCGATAAGCGCGATCACGACACTCAGAAGAAGGAGTGAGGCGGCGAGATAGTACGGGATGCCAGGCGGAATCAGCTCATCCGTTCCCTTTGCCGTGTAGACAAGAAGCGGCGTGGAGATCACCGGGGCAATGGCACCGGAGAATGAGTTGAGGGAACTGATGGCGCCCATCGCGGAGCCCTGCATGGTGGGAGAGACCTGACGCGAGACCGCGCTCTGAATAATCGGAGAGGCGATTCCAAGGAGCGAAAACGTCCAGGCGAGAATCGCGGCGACGATGCCCCAGGTGGTGAAACCGATCCCCGCAAGCGCGAGGCACCCAATCGAAAGCGCGGCGATCACGAGGTGTTTCTCAGACTGAACGCGGATCAGGGCGGGAAGGAGCCACCCTTGAGTGAACGCAATGCAGAGGCCGAGCACGAACATCGAGAGACCGATATTCAGCGGTGTCCAACCGTACCGGAACTCTGTGTAGAGCGCCCAGGTGCACTGCATGAGTGACTGCGAGAGATAGATGAGACCGATGATCAGCACCATCGGAATGATGGGCTTTACCTTCAGGAGCGCGATGATCCCGATGAAGGGATTAAAGCGGCGGAAAGTCCAGGGACGCATATCCGGCGTCGTGAGACTTTCCGGCAGCACGAAGAAACCGTAGATGAAGTTCAGGCAGCAGATGGCGCCCGCGAAGGCGAAAGGAATCCGCGGATCTATCTGCCCGAGAATGCCGCCGAGCGCCGGGCCGATCACGAAGGCGAGTCCGTAGACCGCACCGATCTTCCCAAAAGCGGCGGAGCGCTGCTGTTTCGGCGTGATGTCCGCAATGTAGGCCTGGGCGACGACGAGGTTCGCGGACAGCATGCCGCCCGCGATGCGGGACGCGAGCACAAGCGGGAGCGACGACGTGAAGGCCGGCACAAACTGCATGATGGAGAGGCCGAAGATACCGGTGAGCAGTACGGGCTTCCGGCCGAAACGGTCTGAAAGCGCGCCGAGGATCGGCGAGGAGAGGAACTGCATGATGCCGTAGCTCACCATGATCGCGCCGTACCAGTAGGTCTGCAGATCGCGGGTGCCTGCCAGATCGCCGATCAGCCGGGGCAGTACAGGAATGATCAGCCCGAAGCCCAGGGCATCCATAAAGATGCAGGCAAGGACAAAGCGGGTGGCGGGTTTAAGACTGCTCATGCGGTGGTGCCGGAAACGGTAGGTACAGAAATTTGAACATTATCCCTCAGATAGGGGATCGGAGGATGACCACAAAATACAGAGTTAAATAAAACAGGTATGCTAATGAATACGCCCTGCAAAAAATTGTTGCAAAAAGGCGTATCCCCCCTGGTCCTAAGAAAAAAAGTCAATATGCGGAAATTCTCACGAATCCTCGTGCCGTTCCTGGAGGGGTCTCTTGTCAAGGAGATCCTGTTCGCACTAGTGATCGGCATCATCGTTGCCCTGGTAGCGCCTGGCATCGCCGTGCCCCTCGGATTCCTCGGCACGTTCTTCATCTCGGCCTTGAAGGCCGTGGCCCCCGTGCTGGTCTTCTTCCTGGTTGCCGCGTCCATCGCGAACCAGAGCGTTGACACCCGGACGTCCATGAAGCCGATCATCGTGCTGTATGCTATCGGCACGCTTGCGTCCTCCATCGTTGCCGTTGTGGCGTCTTTCCTCTGGCCGACCACGATTCACCTCGTGGCTGCCGCTGAGGCGACTGCCCCGGGCGGTATTGCCGAAGTGCTGAAGAACCTCGTTCTCAACATCGTCGATAACCCCGTGAAGGCCCTCGCGAACGCGAACTACATCGGCATTCTCTCCTGGGCTATTGCTCTCGGCTTCATCCTCCGCAATGCGAACGACACGACCCGCGAAATCATTCAGGACTTCTCGGAAGCTGTGACCACGGTCGTCCGTATCGTGATCCGTATCGCTCCGTTCGGTATTTTCGGTCTGGTCGCGAACACGGTCGCTACGGTCGGTCTCGGCGCCTTCGTGGGTTACGGCAAGCTGCTTCTCCTCCTCGTGGGCAGCATGTTCTTCATCGCCCTCGTGGTCTTCCCGATCATGGTCTGGTTCTGCATCCGCAAGAATCCGTATCCGCTCGTGATCCAGTGCCTGCGCGTGTCCGGTATCTGCGCTTTCTTCACCCGTTCGTCTGCCGCGAACATCCCGGTGAACCTCGACCTCTGCCGCAAGCTGAAGCTTGACGAAGGCACCTACTCGATTTCGATCCCGCTCGGTGCCACGGTCAACATGGGCGGCGCTGCCATCACGATCACGATTCTGACGCTTGCTGCCGCGAATTCGCTGGGTGTTCAGGTTGACTTCTGGACTGCCATCCTGCTCTGCTTCGTGTCTGCGATCTGCGCCGGCGGCGCCTCCGGTGTTCCGGGCGGCTCCCTGATGCTGATCCCGCTCGCCTGCGGTCTCTTCGGTATTGATAACTCGACCGCCATGCAGGTGGTGGCCGTGGGCTTCATCATCGGCGTGATCCAGGACTCCTGCGAAACGGCTCTGAACTCTTCGAGCGACGTGATGTTTACGGCGGCGGCCTGCCTCCGTCAGGAACGTCTCGATGCCGAAAAGGCCAAGTAAGCCTGAAAATCCGGCTGTTTAAGCAGTTCTGAAAACCCTTCCTCCTGATAGAAACGGGAGGAAGGGTTTATATTATCTGCCTGCTCCATCCTCACACTTTCCCCTCCCTCCAGGAATTCATGCGGCGTTTCCATTCAGCAAAAGAAGCACTGACCCAGGTATTCGGCTTTGCCGATTTCCGGCCGCATCAGGAGGAAATCATCGAAGCCGTGATCGAGGGGCGGGATGCGCTGGTGCTGATGCCGACAGGCGGCGGGAAGAGCCTCTGCTACCAGATCCCCGCACTCGTCCGCGAGGGAACCGCGGTGATCGTGTCGCCTCTTATCGCGCTCATGCAGGATCAGATCACCGCGATTCAGAACCGGGGGCTCGAGGCGGCCTGCCTCAGTTCCGCGAACTCTCTGGAAGAGAACCGGGAGATTGAGAGTCAGTTCCTCTCGGGGACACTCGACTTTCTCTACGTCACCCCTGAGCGGCTTGTGAACGAGTGGACAATCTCGATGCTGCAGAGAGCGAGGGTCTCGCTTTTCGCGGTTGACGAAGCGCACTGCGTTGTGACCTGGGGGCACGATTTCCGCCCGGAATACGGCGCGCTCGGCCTTCTGAAAGAGCGTTTCCCGTCCGTTCCCCGGATCGCGCTGACCGCTACGGCTGATGCCTCGGCGCAGCAGGAAATCGCGGAACGGCTTCTGATTGATCCGAAGATTTTCATTACGAGCTTTGACCGCCCGAATATTCACTATCGGGTGACATTCGGCGCCGGGGAAGTCAAGCGGAAGCTTCTTGCCTTCATCACGCAGCGTCACCCAGGGCAGACCGGCATCATTTACTGCATCTCGCGCCGTCAGGTGGATACGATCTCTGACTTCCTCCGCGGTATGGGGATCCCCGCGCTTCCCTATCACGCGGGACTCGACGCCTCGCTCCGGGAAGAGAACCAGCGGGAGTTCATCGCGGGCCGCGGGGTCGTCATGGTGGCGACTGTGGCGTTCGGGATGGGGATTGATAAGCCGGATGTCCGGTTTGTCGTCCATATCGGCCTTCCGAAGAGCATTGAGGCGTACTTCCAGGAAACGGGCCGCGCGGGCCGCGACGGGAAACCGTCAGAAGCCTGGCTTATCTGGGGATGGCGCGACGTGATGATCCAGCAGCAGTTTATCGAGAGCGGGGACGGCAGCCCGGAATTCAAGCAGCAGTCGCTTGAGAAGCTGGATGCCATGGTGGGGTACGCCGAAACCGGTGAGTGCCGGAGGCATTATCTCCTTGCCTGTCTCGGTGAGGAGTCTTCGACCCACTGCGGTTGCTGCGACAACTGCGACAGGCCGCCTGAGATGGCGGACCGGACGGTAGATGCTCAGAAATTCGTGAGCTGCGTGATCCGATGCGAGAGAGCCTCAGGGTGCTGCTTCGGCATGACGCATGTCATCAACGTGCTCCGGGGCGAAAGGACGAGCCTTGTGGCGGGGTACGGGCACGAGAAACTCTCCACCTGGGGAATCGGAAAGGATCTGAGTGAGGAAGAGTGGCGGGAACTCGCCCGGGTTCTCATCGCGAAGCGGATTCTGAACGCGGACTGGAAGAGCGAAGGGGTGCTGCGCCCCGGACGCGCGAAAGCGCTTCTGAAGGGCGAGGAAACAATTCTGGTGCGGGTCAGTGCGCCCTCGCGCCCGGATCTGAAGCAGGGGCGCGTCAGAAAGCCGATCGAGGTCCGGGAGGATTATCGGCCGCTTGCGGACGCGCTCCGCGCCTGGCGCCGTGAAACCGCGGAGGCACAGGGGATTCCGGCCTATCGCATCATGACTGATGTGAGCCTCTCTGAAGTCGCCTCGATCCACCCGCAGTCGTTCGAAGCCCTCAGCCACGTGAACGGAATCGGCCCGAAGAAGCTTGACGCATACGGGACCGAGATTCTCCATATTGTGCGGGACTTCATGCGAAAGAAAAAAGGCACCGAAGTCTGACTTCGATGCCTTATGCGGGCGAGTCCCGGAGCCTCCGGATCAGACTCCGAGCTCCTTCGCGCGGGGCTTCTGCTTGCGGCCCTTCAGAATACGGTCGAACAGGCAGTTCGGCGCGATCTTCATCAGTTTTGCGAGCAGTCCCATCTGCCACGGGATCACCGTGTAGGTCTTATGCGCGTCAATCGCGCGGACAGCGCGTCTCGCGAACTCATCCGGCTCAAGGATGAAGGGCATCGGGTAGGGGTTCTTCGACGTGAGCGGGGTCTTGACGAACCCCGGGCACACAGTGAGAACCTCAACGCCGTGCTTCATCATTTCGATGCGGAGGCTTTCGCAGTAGTTGATAACGGCAGCCTTGCTGGAGCAGTAGGCTTCCGACCCCGGAAGGCCGCGGATGCCGGCAACAGAACCAATGCCGACCAGCGTTCCGGCGTGTCTCTCGATCATCGCCGGAAGGAAGCCATGGAAGGTGTTCGCCATGCCGATAACGTTGATCCGATAGACCCGGTCCATGACGGCCAGATCTTCGTAGTACTGCGTCTTCACGCCGATTGAAACACCGGCGTTCGCAATCACGACGTCGGCGGGGCCCACTTCCTTCTCGAAGCGGTGGGCTGTTTCAATGATGCCGTCCCGATCGGTCACGTCGGCGACATAGCCCTTGTGACCGGTGCCGGGGAGCGAGGCGATCAGACGGTCGAGCGCATCCTGATGATGGGCCACAAGACCGAGAGTAGCGTCCTTCGCGGCGTAAACCCTGGCGAGACCGGAACCAATGCCGCCGGTTGCGCCAGTGATGAAAACGTTAAGTGACATGCAGAACTCCGAAACCAGTTAGAGGCGAGCCTTTCTCGCGCGCTGGGCGAGGGTCTCAACGACGACCAGATCGCTCTCGCGGGTCGGCGTCATATGCGGGCCCGTGACGTACTTGCCGTCAATGCCGATCATCGGCGTCGCGTCAATGCCGTAGGACTGCCAGAGACGGGAAGCGGCGCGGGTCTTGTTGGCAACGCCGAAAGAATTGTAAGCGCTGTTCCACTGCTTGGCGTTCACGCCGGCCTTCACCATGAAGTCAGCGATATCGGCAGCCGGGTTCTCGTACTTATGCGTCTGGTAAATGACGGACTCGAAGAACTTCATGTGGAGCTTCGGCAGCAGGCCGAGAGACTCGAGCGCGTAGTAGGTCTTCACAAACGGGTCCAGGCGGGAGTCCCAGGCAACCGGATTCAGCTTGAAGTCGATCCAGGAGGGGAGCTTCTTCGACCAGGGTTCGATGATCGGATCAAAGCGGAAGCAGTGCGGGCAGGTATAGGAGAAGAAGTACACCACTTCAATCTTCTTACCCTTCATCGGCACAACAGGACGAACCATCGTGTATTCCTTGCCTTCCACCGGTGCGGTAGGAGTAGCAAACGCAGACAGCGGAAGCGAGGCAAGCGAGGCGGCCGAGAAAGTCAGAAGGTTTCTGCGAGAAATCATTTGAGAACGTTTCCTAAAAATCAGTGAATGATCTGGCCAGGAATGTCATTGGCGCGGAGCGTGCTCTGTGCCTTGCGGGCATCCCCTTCAGAGTGGAAGGGTCCAATACGGACGCGATAACGTCCATCATTGCCGTGAGAAACACTGGAATCAAGTCCGGAGAACGCAATTTTGGCTCTAATTGTTTCAGCCTCGTCAGGCGTCTTGTAGGCGCCGACGAGAACAAAGAAGTCAGGCGTCTGGGGCTGAACCGTCGTGGGAGCAGCCGCGTTGTTGTCCGCGAGCTGCTTATCGGCGGCCTGATCATCCTGAGCCGGGCGGCTCGGGGCAGGGGCCTTGGCGGAAGCCGCGGGGGACGAAGCCTGAGCGGAAGCGGGCTTGGGAGTCGTTCCGGGAGCGTAAAGCCTCTCATTCGGATCGGAGGACCGGCCCTTAAGCGCGTCCTGAACATATTCCGTCGACGAGGACTGAACCTTACTCATGAACGGAACCGGAGACTCCGTTACGAACAGGGCGCCGCCAGCGGCGACAAGAAGGGCGACGACAGCGCCGCAGAGAAAGCCGGTTAGAAACTGCTTCATGAACAACTCCTTTTTCCAGAAAAGGGAATTTTCAAAAAGTTACATCCTCTCCGGGGCACTGACCCCGAGGAGAGCAAGACCGTTGCCAAGAACCTGGCGCACAGCGGCGAGCAGTGCGAGACGGCTGTTGCGGACGGCTTCATCCTCAACCAGCACGTGCTCTTCGTTATAGAAGGCGTGGAAGCTTGCGGCGAGATCGCGCAGGTAGAAGCAGAGCGTATGGGGCGTCAGGGCTTCGGAGGCAGCGGACAGCGTGGCGGAATAGTCTGCCAGATGGTTCATCAGGCTGATTTCCTTTTCGGAATTCAGCTGCGAAAGATCCATGGCAAGCATCTCTTCCGTGCTCGGAATCTTAAAGCCCTTTTCGGTGGCCTGGCGGAAGACCGAGCAGATGCGCGCATGAGCGTACTGCAGATAGTAGACCGGGTTCTCGTCACTCTTCGACACAGCGAGGTTTACGTCGAAAACGAACTCGGCGTCAGCCTTGCGGGAGACGAGGAAGTAACGGGCGGCGTCGCGGCCGACCCAGTCAACCAGGTCACGCAGCGTGATATAGGAGCCGGAGCGCTTGCTCATCTTCACTTCCTGACCGTCCTTCATCACGAGGAGCATCTTGTGCAGAAGCCACTCGGGGAAGACCTTCGGCACATCGAGGCCGAGAACCTTCGCGGCGGCCTGAATGCCGGCGCGGAGGCGGGCGCGGGTGCCGTGGTGGTCAGAGCCCTGGATGTTGATGGCGCGCGAGAAGCCGCGGCGGAACTTCGTGAGGTGATAGGCGACATCCGGCACGAAATACGTGTAGAAGCCGTCCTGCTTCTTCATCACGCGGTCCTTGTCGTCGATCAGGCCGCCGAGGTCTTCCTTCGTGAAGTCCGTCGTACGGAGCCAGAGCGCGTTGTCCTTCTCATAGGTGTGGCCGGAGCGGATCATCGCGTTCACGGCTTCCTCGACGTAGCCGTCCGAGTAGAGCGAGCTTTCGAGGTAGTAGTTATCAAAGGAAACGCCGAGGGCCCGGAGGTCTTCGTCCTGTTCGTTGCGCAGATAGGCGACGGCGTACTTGCGGACGAGGGCGCTGTTATTCAGATCGCCGTCCGGAGTGATCGTTTCGCCGGAGCTCGTCACAGGGCGCTTCGCGATGTAGTCCTTCGCGATATCGGTGATGTATTCGCCGTGGTAGCCGTTTTCCGGGAACGTGATCTGCTCGCCAAGGAGTTCCTTGCCGCGGAGCGTGACGGAGACGGTCAGATTGTTGATCTGAGCGCCGGCGTCGTTGTAGTAGTACTCACGCGTGACCGCCCAGCCCTGAGTGGCGAGGATCTTCGAGAGCACGTCGCCGAGTGCGCCCTGGCGGGCGTGGCCGAGATGCAGCGGGCCGGTCGGGTTGGCGGACACGTACTCCACGATGACGGACTGGCCGGCCTTCGACTGATTGGTGCCGAACGCGTCGCCCTGACGGAGAACAGTCTTCACGATTTCCTGCTGAGCCGATTTGGCAAGGCGCAGATTGATGAAGCCCGGCCCGGCGATTTCCGCGGAGGAGAGCAGGGTGCTGAATTCCGGATCCGCCTTCATGACGGACACGAGCTGCTCGGCGATTTGGCGGGGAGCCTTATGAAGAATCTTGGCGGACTGCAGAGCGACGGTACAGGCAACATCGCCGTGTTCGGCGAGTTTCGGGCGCTCCAGCGTAACGGGAAGGGAACCTGCGCCGATAGCGGTAAGGGCACGGGTGAAGAGGCCAATCAGGGCCTGTTTTTGTTGATCGAGCATTTTTGCAGGAAAACGGACTGTTCTAAGTAATCCCTCTATTTTCGCAGAGTGCGCAGAGGGCGGGTAAAACGTGCGGGGTTTTTTGCGGGATCCGGCCGCCCGCTTGGGGCGTGCCGGATAACCGCGAGCGCGAGTCTCGGCGTCAGACTGCGGAGGTGCGCCGGTCGTGGGTGATCAGCGCATAGGCGGAATGATTGTGGATGGATTCGAAGTTTTCCACCTGGAGCTCGTACGAGACGATACGGGCGTCCTTATTGAGATCAGTCGCGACGTCGCGGATGATGTCCTCAACGAACTTGGCGTGGTCGTAAGCGTATTCCGTGACGAACTTTTCGTCCTCGCGCTTCAGAAGAGACCAGAGCTCGCAGGAGCCGTTCTTTTCGGAGTAGCGGATGAGATCTTCGAACGGAAGAGCTTCCGAGCAGAGCGCATCGATCGTGATATGGGAGCGCTGATTATGCGCGCCGTACCGGGAGATTTCCTTGCTGCAGGGGCAGAGGCTCGTCACCGGGGTGAGAACACGCTCACGGACCGTGGTTTCACCGTTCTCGCACGTCACCGTAAAGCCGGCTTCGTAGCTCATCAGGCTCGACTGCTTGGAGATCGGGGCCGATTTGCGCACGAAGAAGGGGAAGTCGAACTCAATCTGACCGGAGACGGCGTCAAGCGTCTTCAGCATCCGGGCCATCAGGTCTTCGAGAACGGGCTTGCAGAGCGGCTCGCGGGTTTCGTCAAGCAGACGGAAGAAGCGGGACATATGGGTGCCTTTCTGCCCGGCAGGGAGAGACACGTACATATTGACTGTTGCAACCGTGTGGAGCGGGCCGTCGACAGAGGCGACGACAACGGGCACGCGAACCGACTTGACGCCAACACGCTGAATCGGGATATGACGGCCGTCAGCGCTCGACTGGACGTCGGGCAGCGCGCAATTAAGAGAATTATCTGCGTTCATAAATAGATGTTCTGCCAATGAAGAGTAAGGAGGGCAGATGCGGGCTTGAAGACTCCATCGTTTCTGTTTCGATTTGTAGTCCTGATCGGCTTGGCTGAGGGGAGTTAATGCCGTCGGAAGTCGATCCCGCCGAAGCTCTCAAAGGTTTCTTGAGTACTCTCGTTGTGCGAAAGATTAGACATTGTAACCAAAACAAGGGAAAAAACAGAGACAGCCTCTTTATTTCCTAAAGAAATGTCGCAGAATAAATGAAATGGCAAAGATTCAGAAAGGAAAGAAAGAATGAGCGGTCGCTTTTATTACTATGGCGGTGGCGGGAACTCTCCGTACGGCTGGGTAGCCTGGGTGATCGGTCTGGCGGTCTTCGTCGGACTGGGCATTCTGCTGCTCCCGATAGTTGGAGCCATTGTTCTGATCCTCGCCGCGGTGGCTGTCGCAGGCTTCCTATTCCGTGTGGTGGCGGGTCTTCTGTCTCCAGGGAGCCGTGAAGGGAACGATATTCCCGGAGATATGCCGGGGAGCGCCGAACCCCCTCAGTCCCGTCAGCCGAATCCTGCGTCCCCCGAACCGATTGCCTGCGATCCGACTCTTGAAGTGAAGGACGCGGTGGTGATTGAAGAGATTGACAGGGAAAATCGCAGCGATAACAACAGGAAAAACTCCTGATTAGGGAAAACGATTATTTGTCAGAAAGAAGAAATTTAACTCTGACGCTTGACTTTTTGTTCTGTTATTCGCATAATCCTATTCTCGCTTCCCCGGAGGGGTGCCTGAGTGGCTAAAAGGGGCAGACTGTAAATCTGTTGGCGTACGCCTACGATGGTTCGAATCCATCCCCCTCCACCAATTTTTCGGTAAGGGAAGAATCCAGTTTGTATGGGCGGGAGGTAAACCTCGCGTCTGTTGGGCGGGTGTAGCTCAATGGTAGAGCAGAAGCCTTCCAAGCTTACGACGAGGGTTCGATTCCCTTCACCCGCTCCAAGATTTATGCCCGTGTGGCTCAGTGGTAGAGCACTCCCTTGGTAAGGGAGAGGTCATGCGTCCGATCCGCATCACGGGCACCATTTTTCTATTGGCTGATGTTCATCAGCCGCATCTACCAAGTCCGGGAGCTGTTCACCATGGCAGAAAAAGAGAAGTATGTACGTAGCAAGCCCCACGTGAACGTGGGCACGATTGGTCACGTTGACCACGGCAAGACCACCCTGACGGCCGCTCTGACGACCGTCCTCGCCCAGAAGTTCGGCGGCGCGGCTCTCGCCTATGATCAGATCGACGCAGCTCCTGAAGAAAAGGCTCGTGGTATTACGATTAACTCCGCTCACGTTGAGTACGAGACCGAAAAGCGTCACTACGCTCACGTCGACTGCCCGGGGCACGCTGACTATGTGAAGAACATGATCACGGGCGCCGCTCAGATGGACGGCGCCATCCTGGTGGTGGCTGCTTCCGACGGCCCGATGCCCCAGACCCGTGAGCACATCCTGCTCGCCCGTCAGGTCGGCGTGCCGAACATCATCGTTTACCTGAACAAGTGCGACCTGGTCGACGATCCCGAACTGCTCGAGCTCGTTGAGATGGAAGTTCGTGAACTGCTGTCCGAGTACAAGTTCCCGGGCGATGACATTCCCGTCATCCGTGGTTCCGCCAAGCTCGCCCTCGAAGGCGATCAGTCCGAGTACGGCGTTCCGTCCGTCCTCAAGCTGGCCGAGACGATGGATTCCTACTTCCCGGAACCCGTCCGTGAACTCGACAAGCCGTTCCTGATGCCGATCGAAGACGTGTTCTCCATCTCTGGCCGCGGCACCGTGGTGACCGGCCGTGTGGAACGCGGCATCATCCACGTCGGCGATGAAATCGAAATCGTCGGTATCAAGCCGACCCAGAAGACGACCTGCACGGGCGTTGAAATGTTCCGCAAGCTCCTCGACGAAGGCGAGGCTGGCGACAACATCGGCTGCCTGCTGCGTGGTACGAAGCGTGAAGACGTCGAGCGCGGCCAGGTTGTGGCCAAGCCCGGCACGATCACCCCGCACACCAAGTTCGCTGCTCAGGTGTACGTTCTGAAGAAGGAAGAAGGCGGCCGTCATACCCCGTTCTTCAAGGGCTATCGTCCGCAGTTCTACTTCCGTACGACGGACGTGACCGGCACGATCGAGCTCGAAGAGGGCACCGAAATGGTGATGCCGGGCGACAACACCACGATGACCGTGACGCTGATCGCTCCGATCGCTATGGAAGAAGGTCTGCGCTTCGCTATTCGTGAAGGTGGTCACACGGTTGGTGCCGGTGTGGTTGCCAAGATCATCGAGTAATTTGCTAGAATTGCAGACCTCTATCGAGGGGTCTGCAGTTGCAGGGGTATAGCTCAATCGGCAGAGCGACGGTCTCCAAAACCGTAGGTTGAGGGTTCGATTCCTTCTGCCCCTGCCATCAGTTACACAAAGCCAAGCCGCGATCAATTGAGTGACCGCGGCTTAGTTGTTTATCGGGGGAATGCCCCGTTGGGTTAGAGAACCAATAATGAGCAAACCAAAAGAGCAGGTTGAGGAGCCCAGTAAGGGGCGCGATCTCGTCCTCGTCACGATTGCCATCATAGTGGCGGTTGCAGGCGTTCTTGCCTTCACTTTCCTCAGTGATCAGTCTCTGGGCGTGCGTCTTGCCTGCCTGGCTGCCGGCCTTGTGGTTGGCTGTGCTATTGCCTGGTTCAGCCCGTCGGGCAAGCGGTTTATCGCGTATGGCCGCGCCTCTTACGATGAGCTGCGCCTCGTTGTCTGGCCGACTCGCCGCGAAACCCTGACGAGCACTGGGCTTGTGATGGGATTTGTCGTAATCATTGCATTGTTCCTTTTCGTGATTGACAAGATCATTGAATGGGGACTCTATGATGTTCTTCTGAAGCTTATTTAATCAGCAGCAGGGGGACGGAGATCGAAATGACGGAAGAAGCCAAGCCTAATACCGAAGCGGGTAACGCTGAAGAAAATGCATCTGCCGGAAACATGAAGTGGTACACCATTCATGTTTATTCCAGCATGGAGAAGAGCGCTTACAACGCACTGGTTGACCGGATCTCGCATTCGGAATACAAGGACCTGTTCGGTGAAGTGCTTCTCCCGACTGAGAAGGTTGAGGATATCCGCAACGGCCGTAAAGTGACGACCGAGCGCCGTCTCTATCCGGGATACATCTTCATCCAGATGATCATGAACGATGATACGTGGCATCTGGTCAAGAACACCCCCCGTGTTATGGAATTCCTGGGCGGCAATCGCCCGACCCGCATTCCGGAATCCGACATTGCCCGTATCAAGGGAACGGTCGCGGAAGGCGTGGAGAAGCCGAAGCCCAAGGTGCTCTTCGAGCTCGGCGAAACGGTTCGTGTGAAGGAAGGCGCGTTCGCTGACTTCAATGGCCGTGTTGATGAAGTGAATTACGACAAGAGCCGTCTGAAGGTTCTTGTGTCGATCTTCGGCCGCCAGACCCCGGTTGATCTGGCTTTTGACGAAGTCGAAAAAGTTTAATTTATATCAAATAGATGCTCCTTTGAATAGTGGACTTAAAACCTGAGTTCGCTATAATAAGAGGCTTATTTGATTTCACTGTGGGGAGCCCGATTCTCGGGCGACTGAACCCAAGAGGATAACTATGGCAAAGAAAATCATCGGCTTTATCAAGCTGCAAGTGCCAGCTGGTAAGGCTAATCCTGCGCCCCCTATCGGCCCGGCTCTCGGCCAGCGCGGCCTGAACATCATGGAATTCTGCAAGGCCTTCAACGCCCGCACGCAGTCCATGGAAAAGGGTCTGCCGATTCCGGTCGTGATCACCGCCTTCGCGGATAAGTCCTTCACGTTCATCATGAAGACTCCCCCGGCGACGATCCTGATCAAGAAGGCTGCCAAGATTGAGAAGGGTTCTGCTCGTCCGCACACCAACAAGGTCGGCAAGATCACCCGCGCTCAGGCTGAAGAAATCGCCAAGGCCAAGGAGCCTGATCTGACTGCTGCTGATCTCGACGCGGCTGTTCGCACCATCGCTGGCTCCGCCCGCTCGATGGGTATCACGGTGGAGGGTCTGTAATGGCTAAGAAACTGTCCAAGCGCGTTGCTGCCAACCGTGCGAAAGTTGAACTCGGCAAGCTTTACGATGTGAAGGAAGCTATCGACCTGGTCAAGGGCTGCGCCTCTGCCAAGTTTGATGAGTCCTTCGACGTTGCCGTTCAGCTCGGTATCGATCCGAAGAAGTCTGACCAGACCGTTCGCGGCGCCTGCGTGCTGCCGGAAGGCACTGGCAAGGTGGTTCGTGTTGCTGTGTTTGCCCAGGGTGCCCGCGCTGAAGAAGCGAAGGCTGCCGGTGCTGACATCGTCGGTTTCGACGACCTCGCCGACAAGGTGAAGGAAGGCTTCATGGACTTCGACGTTGTGATCGCCTCTCCGGATGCGATGCGCGTTGTCGGCCGTCTCGGCCAGGTTCTCGGCCCGCGTGGTCTGATGCCGAACCCGAAGGTTGGCACCGTGACCCCGAACGTTGCCGAAGCCGTTAAGAACGCCAAGGCTGGTCAGGTTCAGTTCCGTGCTGACAAGGCCGGTATCATTCACGCCTCCATCGGCCGTGCTTCTTTCGAGACCCCGCGTCTCGAAGCCAACCTCAAGGCTCTTATCGAAGCCCTGAACAAGGCCAAGCCCGCCGCCGCCAAGGGTGTGTACCTGCGAAAGGTTGCTCTCTCCTCCACCATGGGCATCGGTGCCCGCGTGGATCTGAGCACGCTTTCCAACTAACAAGTTTCATCATGGCGCTCCCCGAAAGTGGGGTGCTGTGCTGGGGCCGTGAGGCCCCAAGGGCTTTGGTGGCCGTGCCACAGCGCACGGCCAATGTCAAAGACCGCTGGAAGCGAAAGCTTTAAAAATCTTAGGAGCGCCGACCCGAATGGGCAGCGCAATAAGATATCCAACGTAGACGGCAAAACCGAAGAGAGTGAATTACGTTGTACCGCAGGCCCATGTCGGCGGCTGCTCGTTCCCCTCTCTCTCGAGGTGAGCCGGTCATAAAAGAACCGGTGCTAGTTACTAGCACCTCTGAGTGGAGCCAGACCATGGGTCTTAATCGTCAAGATAAAGCGGCTGTGATCGAGGAAGTGAAGGCACTTGCTGCCGAAAGCACTTCCCTGATTTTCGCCGACTACCGTGGACTGAGCGTTGAAGCAATCACCGCCCTGCGCAAGGAAGCTCGCCAGAACGGTGTGAAGTTGCGTGTCGCCAAGAATACCCTGGTGAGCCGTGCCATCGCTGAGACTCCGTTTGCCTGCGCTGCCGATAGCCTTACCGGCCCGCTGGTTTACGGCTTCTCTGCCGATCCGGTTGCCCTCGCCAAGGTGCTCTTCAACTTCTCCAAGAAGAACGAAGCGTTCGCCATCAAGGGCGGCGTCATGGATGGTAAGGTTCTTGACCTTGCCGCCATCGAGGCCCTCTCCACGATGCCGAGCCGCGACGAACTCCTTGCTAAGTTGTTGGCCACGATGAACGAGCCGATCGCTAAGTTCGTGCGTACCCTCAACGAAGTTCCGGCGCGTCTTGTGCGCACCGTCGCTGCTGTTCGAGATTCGAAGGAACAGGCTGCTGCCTAATCCTGTAGTTTTCTAATTTAACCAATACACAACGTATACGGAGTCATTTCAAATGGCACTCTCTAACGAAGAAATCCTCGAGGCGATCGCCTCCAAGTCCGTCCTTGAGATCTCTGAGCTGATCAAGCTGATGGAAGAAAAGTTCGGCGTTTCCGCCGCCGCCCCGGTTGCCGTCGCCGCTGCTGCTGGCGCCGCTGCTGCCCCGGCTGCTGAAGCCAAGTCCGAATTCGACGTCGTTCTGTCCGACGTCGGCGCCAACAAGATCAAGGTGATCAAGGTCGTCCGTGAAATCACGGGCCTGGGCCTGAAGGAAGCCAAGGATCTGGTCGAAGCCGCCCCGAAGGCTGTTAAGACCGCCGTTGCCAAGGCTGAAGCCGAAGAGCTGAAGAAGAAGCTCGAAGAGACCGGCGCTAAGGTCGACCTCAAGTAATTCTTTTCTGAATGCTTGAATTATCCGGTTCGGAGTTTCTCCGAACCGGATAAAATCGCTAGTGTCGATTTTGAAAAGAATTTGCCCTTGCGAATTTCTTTCAAAGTCTTCCCTAAATGAGTAAGAGTTGGGTCCTAACTAAGTCTAGGATTGTGCCGCTGGGATAATCTGTTGTATCCAAGCGGCTTTTGCCGTCTCTTGCTTTTTCTTCTCTGGAGCAGGGTTTTCTTCCCTGACTCGCGTCGAACGGAGTGTCCATGTCGTACTCGTTCACTGAAAAGAAGCGCATCCGGAAAAGCTTCGCCAATCGTCCGAGCGTCCTCGCAGTGCCCCCCCTGTTGGATATTCAGTTGCGGTCTTATGCAGATTTCCTGCAGGCTGATGTTAAGCCGAATGCCCGCAAAGATATCGGTCTTCAGGCCGCCTTTACCTCTATCTTCCCGGTTTCCAGCCACAATGGGCTGGCCCGCCTTCGTTTTGTTAGTTATGACCTGGCTAAGCCAGAGTTTGATGTTGCAGAGTGCCAGCTCCGTGGTCTGAGCTACTCCTGCCGCCTTCGTGCCAAGATCCAGCTCGAGATCTATGACCGTGACGCCCCGACGACTGTAAAAGAAGTCCGGGAGAATGAAGTCTACATGGGCGAGATCCCTCTCATGACCGAGAAGGGCTCTTTCATCATCAACGGCTCTGAGCGAGTTATCGTCTCCCAGCTGCACCGCTCCCCTGGCATTTTCTTTGAAAATGACAAGGGCAAGACTCACTCCTCCGGCAAGCTGCTGTTCTCTGCCCGAGTGATTCCTTACCGCGGCTCCTGGCTCGATTTCGAGTTCGATGCGAAGGATATTCTCTTCTTCCGTATTGACCGCCGCCGCAAGATGCCCGGCACGATTCTGCTGAAGGCTCTGGGTATGACCCCGATGCAGATTCTTGCCCGCTTCTTCGAGTTCGATCACTTCACGCTGTCCGCGGAAGGTGCCCGTCTGTCGCTCATCCCTGAGCGTCTGAAGGGTGATTCCCTCGGCTTCAACATCGTCGACAAGGACGGCAAGATCATTGTCCCTGGCGACAAGCGTGTGAACGCCCGTCACGTCCGCCTGATCAACCAGGCCGGCATCAAGGAAATCCCCGTTCCGGACGATTACCTGATTGACCGCGTGCTCGCGAAGGACATCTATGATGAGGAAACCGGTGAGCAGATCGCTGCTGCCAACGCCCTGATTGATGAGAAGCTGCTCGAGAAGCTGCGTGCCGCCAATATTACTGAAATCGAGACGCTCTACACGAACGAACTCGATCACGGCGCTTACATTTCCGAGACCCTGCGTCTTGATGAAACGGCCGATAAGCTTGCCGCCCGCATCGCGATCTACCGTATGATGCGTCCGGGTGAACCGCCGACCGAAGAAGCTGTCGAATCCCTGTTTGAGCGCCTGTTCTTCTCGACCGATACGTACGATCTGTCCCGCGTCGGCCGCATGAAGATCAATGCCCGCTTCGGCAAGTCCGATATGACCGGCGCTGCCACGCTGACCGCGGAAGATATCGTCGACACGATGATGCTGCTCGTCGCGCTGCGCAACGGCCAGGACGATGTCGTCATGACTGACGACAACGGCGTCCAGCGTACCGTTCCGGTGAATGGTGTTGATGATATTGACCACCTCGGCAACCGCCGCGTCCGCTGCGTCGGCGAACTGGCTGAAAACCAGTTCCGTGCCGGCCTCGTCCGCGTTGAGCGCGCCGTGCGTGAACGCCTCGGCCAGGCCGAGAGCGACAACCTCACGCCGCAGGACCTGATCAACAGCAAGCCGATCTCCGCCTCGATCCGCGAGTTCTTTGGCTCCAGCCAGCTCTCGCAGTTCATGGACCAGACGAACCCGCTGTCCGAAATCACGCATAAGCGCCGTATTTCGGCCCTTGGCCCGGGCGGTCTGACCCGTGAGCGCGCCGGCTTCGAAGTGCGAGACGTGCATCCGACGCACTACGGCCGTGTCTGCCCGATTGAGACCCCTGAAGGTCCGAACATCGGTCTGATCAACTCGCTCGCTATTTACGCCCGCCTGAACGACTACGGCTTCCTTGAGACGCCGTATCGCCGCGTGGTTGACGGTGTCGCGACCAGCACGATTGACTACCTCTCCGCTATTGAGGAAGGCAAGTACATCATCGCCCAGGCGAACGCTGATCTGGATGAAAACAACCGCCTCACGCAGGAACTCGTGTCCTGCCACGAGAAGGGTGAATTCGTTCTGGCCCGTCCGGCTGACATTCAGTACATGGACGTTGCCCCGTCGCAGATCGTGTCTGTGGCCGCTTCCATGATTCCGTTCCTGGAGCATGACGACGCGAACCGAGCCCTGATGGGCGCGAACATGCAGCGTCAGGCTGTGCCCTGCCTTCGTCCGGAGTATCCGTTCGTCGGCACCGGTATGGAACGTACGGTTGCTGAGGACTCCAAGACGGCTGTCCAGGCCCGCCGCGGCGGTATCGTCGACTACGTTGACGCGAACCGTGTCGTTATTCGTGTGAACGACGAGGAAAGCGTTGCCGGTGAAGTGGGTGTTGATATTTACAACCTGCAGAAGTTCACCCGCTCCAACCAGTCCACGACGATCAATCAGCGTCCGATCGTGATGATCGGCGACCATGTGGCGAAGGGTGACGTGCTGGCTGACGGCGCTTCGACCGATCAGGGCGAACTCGCTCTCGGCCAGAACATGCTGATCGCCTTCATGCCGTGGAACGGCTACAACTACGAAGACTCGGTGCTGATCTCCGAGAAGGTCGTGGCTGATGACCGCTACACCTCGATCCACATCGAGGAACTTTCTGTCGTTGCCCGTGATACGAAGCTCGGCGCGGAAGAAATCACGCGCGATATTTCGAATCTGCCTGAGCAGCAGCTGAACCGTCTCGACGACGCCGGCATCGTGTTTATCGGTGCTGAGGTCGAGGCTGGCGACGTGCTGGTCGGCAAGGTGACGCCGAAGGGCGAAACCCAGCTCACGCCGGAAGAGAAGCTGCTGCGCGTGATCTTCGGTGAGAAGGCCTCCGACGTGAAGGATACGTCGCTGCGCGTTCCGTCCGGCATGTCCGGCACCGTGATCGACGTTCAGGTCTTCACCCGTGAAGGTGTGGAACGCGATTCCCGCGCGAAGTCGATTATTGAAGACGAACTGAAGCGCTACCAGCGAGATCTGGACGACGAACGCCGTATTGTTGAGACCGACGCCTGCGCCCGTCTCCGCCGCCAGATCACCGGCAAGAAGGTTCTCACGGCCCCGAACGGCCTGGGTGCCGGCTCGGTCCTGACCACCGAATACCTCGAAGGCCTGAACTACCAGCAGCTCTTCTCCATCGTGATGGAGACTGAGGATGATCAGAAGCTGATCGACCTCACGAAGAAGGCTCTGGAGAACAAGGTGAAGGAATTCGCCGAAGCCTACAACCTGAAGAAGGACAAGCTCACCCGCGGCGACGAACTGCCCCCGGGCGTGCTGAAGATGGTGAAGGTTTACATCGCCGAACGCCGCCGCCTGCAGCCTGGCGACAAGATGGCAGGCCGTCACGGTAACAAGGGTGTGGTCTCCAAGGTGAACCCGGTTGAGGATATGCCGTACATGGCTGACGGCCGTCCGATGGATATCGTGCTGAACCCGCTCGGCGTGCCGTCCCGTATGAACATTGGCCAGGTGCTGGAAGTCCATCTCGGATGGGCTGCCAAGGGCCTCGGCTGGCGTCTGCAGGAACTGCTCGACAGCGAACGCGGCAAGCAGGTGAAGGAAATCCGCGCCTTCCTGGAGAAGGTCTACAACATGACCGGCAAGAAGGAAGACATCGCGAGCCTCACCGATGACGAAGTGATCGCCATGGTGAACCGTATCAAGCACGGCATCCCGTTTGCGACGCCGGTGTTCGACGGTGCAAGCGAAGAGCAGATCAAGCAGATGCTGGAGATGGCATTCCCGGATTCCGAAGTGAAGCGCCTCCAGCTCACGCCGAACCGTGAACAGGCCACGCTGTACGACGGCCGCACGGGTGACGCCTTTACCTGCCCGGTGACGGTTGGCTACATGCACTACCTGAAGCTGCATCACCTGGTTGACGACAAGATGCATGCCCGCTCCACCGGTCCGTACTCTCTCGTGACCCAGCAGCCGCTCGGCGGTAAGGCTCAGTTCGGCGGACAGCGTTTCGGCGAAATGGAAGTCTGGGCTCTTGAAGCTTACGGCGCAGCCTACACGCTGCAGGAAATGCTGACGGTGAAGTCCGACGACGTTAACGGCCGTACGAAGATGTACGAAAACATTGTCAAGGGCGATCTGTCGATTGATGCCGGTATTCCGGAATCCTTCAATGTTCTGGTGCGCGAAATCCGCTCGCTCGGCATCGACATTGACTACGAGAAAAATTAAGGACGGTTTTCGAGATGAATAACGCCTTTCTCAATCTGTTTCAGCAGGTGCAGCAGGACAATCACTTTGATGCCCTGCGCATTTCGATCGCTTCGCCGGAAAAGATCCGTGAGTGGTCTTACGGCGAAGTGAAGAAGCCGGAAACGATCAATTACCGCACCTTTAAGCCGGAGCGTGATGGTCTTTTCTGCTGCCGTATTTTCGGACCGATCAAGGACTACGAGTGCCTTTGCGGTAAGTACAAGCGCATGAAGCATCGCGGCGTCGTCTGCGAGAAGTGCGGCGTCGAAGTGACGCTGTCCAAGGTGCGCCGCGAACGCATGGGGCACATCGAGCTCGCGAGCCCGGTGGCTCACATCTGGTTCCTGAAGAGCCTGCCGTCCCGTATGGGCATGGTGCTCGATATCCCGCTGCGCGATATCGAACGCGTGCTGTACTTTGAAGCCTATATCGTTGTTGATCCGGGCATGACCCCGCTGAAGCGCGGTCAGCTCCTCACGGAAGACGATTACGCCGCGAAGACCGAAGAGTTCGGTGACGAATTCAAGGCCATGATGGGTGCTGAGGCTATCCGCGAGCTGCTGAAGTCTATCGATATTCCGAAGGAAATCGATACGCTGCGCGCTGAGCTGAAGGACACCAACTCCGACGCGAAGATCAAGAAGTATGCGAAGCGCCTGAAGGTTCTCGAGGGTTTCCACCGCTCCGGAATTCATCCGGAATGGATGATTCTCGAGGTGCTGCCGGTGCTGCCGCCGGATCTGCGTCCGCTCGTGCCGCTCGACGGCGGCCGTTTCGCGACCTCCGATCTGAACGATCTGTACCGCCGCGTGATCAACCGTAACAACCGTCTGAAGCGTCTGCTCGAGCTGAAGGCCCCGGACATCATCGTGCGCAACGAAAAGCGCATGCTGCAGGAAGCTGTCGACTCTCTGATCGACAACGGCCGCCGCGGCAAGGCGATGACCGGTCCGAACAAGCGCCCGCTCAAGTCTCTCGCTGACATGATCAAGGGTAAGTCCGGCCGCTTCCGTCAGAACCTGCTCGGTAAGCGTGTGGACTACTCCGGCCGTTCCGTGATTACGGTGGGCCCGGAACTGAAGATGCACCAGTGCGGTGTGCCGAAGCCCATGGCTCTCGAGCTCTTCAAGCCCTTCATCTACAACAAGCTTGAGATGCGTGGTCTCGCGAACACGATCAAGGCTGCGAAGAAGATGGTCGAGACCCAGGATCCGGTGATCTGGGACATTCTCGAAGAAGTGATTTACGAGCACCCCGTGATGCTGAACCGTGCGCCTACGCTGCACCGTCTCGGCATTCAGGCGTTCGAACCCCGTCTGATCAGCGGCAAGGCTCTCCAGCTCCCGCCGCTCGTCTGCGCGCCGTTCAACGCCGACTTCGACGGCGACCAGATGGCTATTCACGTGCCGCTCTCTCTGGAAGCCCAGACCGAAGCCCGTACGCTGATGCTCTCGACGAACAACGTCCTCTTCCCGGCTAACGGTGATCCGGCGAACGTTCCGTCTCAGGATATGGTGCTGGGTCTCTACTGGAGCACCCGCTCCCGCGTCAACGCGCCTGGCGAAGGCATGTTCTTTGAGGACGTGGATGAAGTCCGCCGCGCTCTCTCCGCCGGTATCGTGACGCTGCAGACCCGCTGCACGGTCCGCGTGAAGGAGTACGACCTGAACCGCGAAACCGGTGAGACGAAGGAACGCACGATCCGTGTCGAAACGACTGCGGGCCGCGCTCTGCTGTCTGAAATTCTGCCGAAGGGCATGAAGTTCTCCGACATCAACAAGACGCTGAAGAAGAAGGAAATCGCCCGTCTGATTTCTACCTGCTTCCGTGTCTGCGGTCTCCGCGCGACGGTGGACTTTGTTGACTCTCTGAAGAACCGCGGCTACTACCTCTCCACGCAGGCCGGTGTTTCGATCTGCGTTGACGATATGAAGGTTCCGGCCGAGAAGCAGAAGCTCGTTGAAGCCGCTGAGAAGGAAGTGGAAGAGATTCAGTCTCAGTACACCTCCGGTCTCGTGACGCAGGGCGAACGCTACAACAAGGTGGTGGACATCTGGGGCCGTACCGCTGATGAAGTCGGTAAGGTCATGATGAAGGATCTGTCTGTCGAGCCGGTTATCGACCGCCACGGCAACAAGACCACCCAGGAATCGTTCAACGCCGTGTACATGGCTGCTGACTCCGGTGCCCGAGGCTCTCCTGCTCAGATCCGTCAGCTGGCCGGTATGCGAGGCCTGATGGCGAAGCCGGACGGCTCCATTATTGAAACGCCTATTACGGCTAACTTCCGTGAAGGCCTGAACGTTCTGCAGTACTTCGTGTCGACCCACGGTGCCCGTAAGGGTCTGGCCGATACGGCTCTGAAGACGGCTAACTCCGGCTACCTCACCCGCCGACTGGTGGATGTGACGCAGGACCTCGTCGTTACGGAGCAGGACTGCGGTACGAAGAATGGCGTGAAGATGCGCGCTCTCGTCGAATCCGGCGATGTGGTGCAGGCTCTGCGCGACCGTATCTTCGGCCGTGTGGCTGCGGAAGACATCAACAATCCGGAAACGGATGAGCTGATCGCCGCCGCTGGTACGCTGATCGATGAGAACATCTGCGACAAGATCGATGCCGCCGGCATTGATGAAGTGACGGTCCGTACGCCTCTTACGTGCGAAACCCGCCACGGCATCTGCGCCAAGTGCTATGGCCGCGATCTCGGCCGCGGCACGCTGGTGAACGAAGGCGAAGCGGTCGGCGTGATCGCTGCCCAGTCCATCGGTGAACCGGGCACGCAGCTGACGATGCGTACGTTCCATATCGGCGGCGCGGCGAGCCGTGCTGCTGTGGCTTCGAGCGTTGAGGCGAAGGCTTCCGGTAAGGTGAACTTCACCTCCGCGATGCGCTACGTCACGTCGAACAAGGGCGAACTCGTGGTGATTTCCCGTTCCGGCGAAATCGTCGTGACGGATGCCACGACGGGCCGCGAGCGTGAACGTCATAAGATCCAGTACGGTGCCACGCTGTCCGTGCATGAAGGCCAGCTGGTGAAGGCCGGCGAGCAGATGGCGACCTGGGATCCGATGACGCGTCCGATTATTTCGGAATACGCCGGTAAGATCCGCTTTGAAAACGTGATCGACAACGTCACGGTGATGAGCCAGACCGATGAAGTGACCGGTCTGTCCACGCAGGTGGTTATCGACTCCAAGCGCTCCACCTCGAGCCACGGTTCGAAGAAGGGCGGTTCCACCGGCACGCTGCGTCCGTTGGTCCACCTGATCGACGCGAACGGCAATGAGGTGAAGATTCCGGGTACGGACCACGCTGTGACGATTCAGCTGCCGGTCGGCGCTCTGGTCACGGTTCAGGACGGTCAGGAAATCGGTCAGGGCGAAGTGCTTGCCCGTATTCCGGTTGAATCCCAGAAGACCCGAGACATTACGGGCGGTCTGCCGCGAGTTGCCGAGCTCTTCGAAGCCCGCTCCCCGAAGGACGCCGGTATGCTGGCTGAAGTGACCGGTACGGTGACCTTCGGCAAGGAAACGAAGGGCAAGCAGCGCCTGATGATCACGGATAACGAAGGTGTTGATCACGAATTCCTGATCCCGAAGGACAAGACCGTGCTGGTGCATGACGGCCAGGTTGTCCAGAAGGGTGAAGAAATCGTTGACGGACCGGCCGATCCGCATGACATTCTGCGTCTGCTCGGTATTGAGGCTCTGGCCCGCTACATCGTCGACGAAGTTCAGGACGTGTACCGTCTGCAGGGCGTGAAGATCAACGATAAGCATATCGAAGTGATCGTCCGCCAGATGCTGCGCCGAGTGATCGTTGCTGATCCGGGCGACACGGGCTTCATCCAGGGTGAGCAGGTCGAACGCGCTGAGCTCCTCGACGCGAACGACGAAGCGATCAGCCAGAACAAGCGTCCGGCGACCTATGAGAACCTGCTCCTTGGTATTACGAAGGCCTCGCTCTCGACCGACTCCTTCATTTCGGCCGCTTCCTTCCAGGAAACGACGCGAGTGCTCACCGAAGCTGCCATTATGGGCAAGGTTGATCACCTGCGCGGCCTGAAGGAAAACGTGATCGTCGGCCGTCTGATCCCGGCCGGTACCGGCCTTGCCTATCACAAGGCTGTGAAGGCGAGAGAAGCTGCCGAGGCTGCTGAAGCCAAGGCGCTCGCCGAAGCGACCGTTGCCGAACAGGTGGCTGTCGCGACCGAACAGGCTGCTCAGAGCGCTTCCGCTCAGAAGCCTGAATCTCCGGCCTCTGACAACTAAGACGCGCAATTAAGCCACTGGCTTATGAAGGCCGCCGCAGAATCCTGCGGCGGCCTTTTTCGTAGGGGATCGCCCGTAAGGGGTATATATTTCAAGCGCTTAAACGAAAAATTTTTCGTCTGGAACTTGACAATTCCGCACTTAAAGGCGATACTCACATGTCTTTTCTCGACCACAAGGGGAGGAGTGTTTCTCCAAACCGCGTGAAGAGGAAAGATTTTTGCATTGTTAAACCTATAAAAGTTTTTGATTTTCAAAACTTTTAAGTTTTTTTGACGGACGTTTTTAATGCCAACTATTAATCAGCTTGTGCGCAAACCTCGCACTCTTACGCATGATAAGAGCAAGAGCCCTGCGCTGAAGAACAGCCCGCAGAAGCGCGGCGTTTGCACCCGTGTTTACACGACCACCCCGAAGAAGCCGAACTCCGCTCTGCGTAAGGTTGCGAAGGTTCGCCTGACCAACGGCTTCGAAGTCATTTCCTACATCGGCGGTGAAGGCCACAACCTTCAGGAACACTCCGTGGTTCTGATCCGTGGCGGCCGTGTGAAGGATCTGCCGGGTGTGCGTTACCACATCGTTCGCGGTTCTCTGGATACCCAGGGCGTGAAGGATCGTAAGCAGTCCCGCTCCAAGTACGGTGCGAAGCGCCCGAAGGCTGCCTAATCAGCTTTCGATGCTAAACGGCATGAGGAGAATGGTCTCCAGGTGCCGAGTAAGTCGCAGCCTGCATCATGTGGCTGCTGGAAATCGAGGCCTGCCAGAAAAGGCCCAAAATGACTGAAGATATTTAACGAGAGGAATTATGCCCCGTCGTCGTGAAGTACCAAAACGCGAAGTTTTGCCGGATCCTAAGTTCGGTAGCGTTGAAATTACCAAGTTTGTTAACGTGATCATGCTGGACGGCAAGAAGGCCGTCGCAGAGCGCATCGTTTACGGCGCCCTGAAGCAGATCGGAGAGAAGTCCGGTAAGGACCCCCTGGAAGTTTTCACCACTGCACTCAATAACGTCCGTCCGTTGGTTGAAGTGAAGAGCCGCCGAGTCGGCGGTGCCAACTACCAGGTTCCGGTTGAGATCCGTCCGGTCCGTCGTATGGCTCTGGCCATGCGCTGGCTCCGTGAAGCTGCCAAGAGCCGCTCTGAAAAGTCCATGCCGCTCCGCCTCGCCGGCGAGCTGCTCGACGCTTCCGAAGGTCGCGGCGGTGCCGTGAAGAAGCGTGACGAAGTCCATCGTATGGCTGAAGCCAACAAGGCCTTCTCTCATTTCCGCTTCTAATCCATTTAAGTTCTGGGCAGAAAAGCGCAATCCCCATTTTCTGTCCAGAAAAGGACAAATCAAACTATGCGTACCACTCCGATTGAGCGCTATCGCAACATTGGCATCTCTGCCCACATCGACGCGGGCAAGACGACCACGACCGAGCGCATTCTGTATTACACCGGCGTAAACCACAAGATCGGCGAAGTGCATGATGGCGCGGCGACGATGGACTGGATGGAACAGGAACAGGAACGTGGCATCACGATTACCTCCGCCTGTACCACCTGCTACTGGCACGGCATGAAGATGCAGTACCCGGACGCCTACCGCTTCAACATCATCGACACCCCTGGGCACGTGGACTTCACGGTCGAAGTTGAACGTTCCCTGCGCGTGCTCGACGGCGCTGTCATGGTTTATGACTCCGTCGGCGGCGTTCAGCCCCAGTCCGAAACCGTTTGGCGTCAGGCCGAGCGTTATCACGTGCCGCGTATCGCGTTCGTGAACAAGATGGACCGCGTCGGCGCGAACTTCTTCCGCGTTTACGATCAGATCAAGAACCGTCTGCACGGCAACCCCGTGCCGATCGTGATTCCGGTCGGCGCTGAAGACAACTTCCGCGGCGTTGTTGACCTTCTCGAAATGAAGGCCATCATCTGGGACGAAGCCAGCCAGGGCATGAAGTTCGACTACGAAGACATCCCCGCTGAACTCGTTGACTCTGCCAACGAATGGCGCGAGAAGATGATCGAGTCTGCCGCTGAAGCTTCTGACGAGCTGATGGACAAGTACCTCGAAAACGGCACGCTCTCGAACGAAGAAGTCGTTCAGGGTCTGCGCGTTCTGACGATCGCGAACAAGGTTCAGCCGATGCTTTGCGGCTCCGCCTTCAAGAACAAGGGCGTGCAGCGCATGCTCGACGCTGTCGTTGAGTTCCTCCCGTCCCCGATCGACATTCCGCCGGTCCAGGGCTTCGACCTCGATGACAAGCCGGTTCTCCGCCACGCTGACGACAACGACTTCGCCAGCGCCCTGGTCTTCAAGATCATGACGGACCCGTTCGTTGGTCAGATCTCCTTCATCCGCGTGTACTCCGGCATTATGGTTTCCGGTGAAACCGTGCTGAATTCCACGAAGGACAAGAAGGAACGTCTCGGCCGTCTGCTGCAGATGCACGCCAACCAGCGTCACGAAATCAAGCAGGTTGAGGCAGGCGATATCGCCGCTGCCGTCGGCCTGAAGACCGTGACCACGGGCGACACGCTGTGTGACGCCGAGCACCCGGTGATCCTTGAAAAGATGGAATTCCCGGATCCGGTTATTTCTGAGGCTGTTGAACCGAAGACCAAGGCCGACCAGGAAAAGATGGCTCTCGCCCTCAGCCGCCTGGCTCAGGAAGATCCGTCCTTCCGCGTGCACACCGATGAAGAATCCGGCCAGACCATTATTTCCGGTATGGGCGAGCTCCACCTCGACGTGCTGGTTGACCGTATGCGTCGTGAATTCAACGTCGAAGCCACCGTTGGCAAGCCCCAGGTTGCTTACCGTGAAACGATCCGCTCCGTGGTTGAAAAGGCCGAATGCAAGTTCGTCAAGCAGACGGGCGGCCGCGGCCAGTACGGTCACGTTGTGCTGAAGCTGGAGCCGCAGCCTGCCGGCAAGGGCTTCGAATTCGTTGACGCCATTAAGGGCGGCGTGGTTCCGCGCGAGTACATCCCCGCGGTCCAGAAGGGTATTGAAGATGCCCTGAAGGCTGGCGTGCTGGCCGGCTACCCGGTGGTTGACGTCAAGGCTACGCTGTACTTCGGTTCCTACCACGAAGTTGACTCGAACGAAAACGCGTTCAAGATCGCCGGCTCGATGGCGTTCAAGGACGGTATGCGTGAAGGTAACCCGGTTCTGCTCGAGCCGATCATGAAGGTTGAAGTCGAAACGCCTGAAGAGTACATGGGCGACGTCGTCGGTGACCTTTCTTCCCGCCGCGGCAAGATCGACGGCATGGATGATCAGCAGGGCGGCGGCAAGGCCATCCGCGCGATGGTTCCGCTGGCTGAAATGTTCGGCTACGCGACCCGTCTGCGTTCTCTCACGAAGGGCCGTGCGACCTACGTCATGGAATTTGACCACTACGAGGAAACCCCGCGTAACGTGGCTGAAGCTGTGATTGCTGAAAAAGCTAAGTAACCTTGCGTAACTGATAAAATAAACAATCAGTTTCGCGAATCCAACAAGGATAGAAAATGGCAGAAAAAGAGAAGTATGTACGTAGCAAGCCCCACGTGAACGTGGGCACGATTGGTCACGTTGACCACGGCAAGACCACCCTGACGGCCGCTCTGACGACCGTCCTCGCCCAGAAGTTCGGCGGCGCGGCTCTCGCCTATGATCAGATCGACGCAGCTCCTGAAGAAAAGGCTCGTGGTATTACGATTAACTCCGCTCACGTTGAGTACGAGACCGAAAAGCGTCACTACGCTCACGTCGACTGCCCGGGGCACGCTGACTATGTGAAGAACATGATCACGGGCGCCGCTCAGATGGACGGCGCCATCCTGGTGGTGGCTGCTTCCGACGGCCCGATGCCCCAGACCCGTGAGCACATCCTGCTCGCCCGTCAGGTCGGCGTGCCGAACATCATCGTTTACCTGAACAAGTGCGACCTGGTCGACGATCCCGAACTGCTCGAGCTCGTTGAGATGGAAGTTCGTGAACTGCTGTCCGAGTACAAGTTCCCGGGCGATGACATTCCCGTCATCCGTGGTTCCGCCAAGCTCGCCCTCGAAGGCGATCAGTCCGAGTACGGCGTTCCGTCCGTCCTCAAGCTGGCCGAGACGATGGATTCCTACTTCCCGGAACCCGTCCGTGAACTCGACAAGCCGTTCCTGATGCCGATCGAAGACGTGTTCTCCATCTCTGGCCGCGGCACCGTGGTGACCGGCCGTGTGGAACGCGGCATCATCCACGTCGGCGATGAAATCGAAATCGTCGGTATCAAGCCGACCCAGAAGACGACCTGCACGGGCGTTGAAATGTTCCGCAAGCTCCTCGACGAAGGCGAGGCTGGCGACAACATCGGCTGCCTGCTGCGTGGTACGAAGCGTGAAGACGTCGAGCGCGGCCAGGTTGTGGCCAAGCCCGGCACGATCACCCCGCACACCAAGTTCGCTGCTCAGGTGTACGTTCTGAAGAAGGAAGAAGGCGGCCGTCATACCCCGTTCTTCAAGGGCTATCGTCCGCAGTTCTACTTCCGTACGACGGACGTGACCGGCACGATCGAGCTCGAAGAGGGCACCGAAATGGTGATGCCGGGCGACAACACCACGATGACCGTGACGCTGATCGCTCCGATCGCTATGGAAGAAGGTCTGCGCTTCGCTATTCGTGAAGGTGGTCACACGGT